>ERZ1643251.2-NODE-2-length-676816-cov-116.344473_pt1 | contig 676816 bp, 537 predicted proteins | sample MGYA00579261_ERZ1643251 | MGnify/ENA primary metagenome ERZ1643251 (study PRJEB29033, sample SAMEA4952267) | chicken gut metagenome | biome: Broiler Chicken; feature: Gastrointestinal Tract; material: Caecum | place: Ireland | collected 2018 | study: Broiler... | reverse complement strand
TAAGCCTGCCGCTAGCGTTCATCCTGAGCCAGGATCAAACTCTCCATTGTATAAAATTTATAAATGTTTTGTTAGAGTCCTGACTATTCGTTTATCCTTAAAAGGAAAATTGACAGATAAATACTACATTTCTTTTCTCTCAAAATATAACCAGTAATTCAAAGAACCAGTTTGAAAAAGTCTCGCATTTTGTAGTGCGAAAGGACTGCAAAGATAAGTCATCTTTTTTAATCCTGCAAATCTTTTTTCAAAAATCTTTTTCAAGAACTTTACGTTTCGGAAAATCGCGCTTACACAGAGCTTTAAGCTCCTTTATTGTAAACTTTCAGCCTTTGTAAGAACATCCGTTTTTCTTGAACGCGGATGCAAAGGTAGTGACTTTTTCTGAACCTGCAAGCATTTTCGCATTTTTTTTTGAAAAATCTTCAATTTTCTTCAAAATAACGCTTTTTACCTATATATATTAATAACACCCGACAAGATGCATGATGCGGTCCCGGCCGTATCCCGATTCGGCAACAAGGGATTCCGTCCGGCCCCCATTGCCGGCCGAAAGGCCCGTTCGGGGAATATAATTGTCTGCAGGACGAGTAAAATCGGACGGCACCCCGTAAAACAGAGATTTTTTACTATTTTTGCGGCAGATAATCCGACGGCTATGAACTTCAAAAAAATATCACTGCTCATCCTGATTCTGCTCATCGCGGATCAGTTGCTCAAAATCTGGGTCAAGACCCACATGCACCTCGACGAGTCGATCATCGTATTCCCGGACTGGTTTCAATTACGGTTTATCGAGAACAACGGCGCAGCTTTCGGAATGCACATCGCCTCGAAAGGCGGATTCGACTGGGGAAAACTGCTGCTCGGCATATTCCGCATCGTCATGGTAGGTCTCATCGGCTGGCTGATGCATCATCTGCTCCGCCGCCGGGAGGATACGCCGAAGGGAGTCATCGTCGGTCTGGCGCTGGTGATGGCCGGAGCGCTCGGCAATATCATCGACAGCGCATTCTACGGACTGATCTTTTCGGAATCGACGCCGTACACGGTAGCGCATTTCGGCGGACATTACGCGGGCTTCATGATGGGAAAGGTCGTGGACATGTTCTATTTCCCGCTGTTCCAGTGGAACAACGTGCCGCGGTTCCTGAGCTTTCTGGTCGACAGCAACAACTACTTCTTCGGGGCGATCTTCAATCTGGCCGACGCATACATCTCCGTGGCGGTAGTCTATCTGCTTCTGTTTCAGTACAAATTTCTGAGCAAGTAGATTTTTTTCGCAAAAATAGTTGGCGATTCAGAAAAAAGTATTACTTTTGCACACCGCAATTCCAATAATGCCCAGGTGGCGGAATAGGTAGACGCGCACGTTTCAGGTGCGTGTGCCGCAAGGCGTGCAGGTTCGATTCCTGTCCTGGGCACGAAAAGGCGCTGATCTTCAGCGCCTTTTCTCTTTTGTAGGATAAAATTTAGGATAAACGGAATTTCCTCTATTCTTTACCCCCATCCCCAGTCGTTTCCAACGTATAGTAACTGCTTTCCGCAAGCAGATCTGCATTCTCTTCAATCCCGACCCGCAAATACCTCATGGTAGTTGTGATCTTACTATGCCCCAACGCCTTTGAAATGGCGGCCAAAGGAACATCTTTTGCTTTAAGAAGATTTGTAGCAAACGATCTTCTGGCCGTATGCGTCGAGACCAAATTGTACTTCTCCGTACATCGCTCTTGTATCGTTCCACCTCTATGCTCCCGTATCACCACCTTTTCGTCGATTTTAGCCATCTTCGCCAAGACTTTGATGTAGGAGTTCATCTTTTGATCCGAAATGGTTAGAGATAGGTCAAAACCGCTTTCAAGAATATCCCGGATAACAGGATGTATCGGAACTACAATTGGTGTGTCTGTCTTTCGGGTTCGAAGAACAATCCTATTCTCAACAATATTCATCTTACCTAAACGGCTGAAGTCGGACACTCGCAATCCAGAGAAAGCCCCTATTAAGAACCGATTTTTCACCAACTCACAAGTGCTGATTCGGCGCTTAATAGCATTCTGCCCACACAGATTTGGCCATTCTGACACAACAAGTTTCTCTGTCAATTTCAACCGATGCAGTAGCAACAACTCATCTACCGTAAGAAAAATTGGATCAGCCTCTTTGGCAATCGTTACAAAACCCTTATGGGCAGTTCCATTCAGATCGTGAAGATGATCGACATCCCTCGCTTCACGATACACTTGTTTTATGACTTTGATCAAGCTTCCAAAATAGTTATCACTATACCCCTGATCATATATCCAAAAACGGAATTGGTTATAAAAATTTATGTCAATATCTGAAAAGGTTAATCGATGGCGTGTCCGCTTCTCAAAAGCCACCAGCTTATTCAAGACGGTTTGATAATGTTTTACTGTAATTTCCGAACGCACATTACGATAACGCTCAATATATTGGCGCAGATAATCAGTATAGAAGCAAACCTGTACGAGTTCGCGTGCCACCGGGGAAGCAAATCCATTCTCAGAATAAAACTCATTATCTACAACCGCAAAGAAATCCCCCGACGAAGGTATATCTGCGATTTGCTTGAACTTCAGCACAGCTTTCGCCGCAGCATTTTGCCAACGGATAAGCATTTCGTTTACCTGATTCGCAGAACGATTCTCACGACTCACACGCACCCTTTGCCGATCCTGATTCCAAAACCGAACCAACGTTGACTCCTTTGTCGTTCGCTTATATTGCCTACCGCTAAATGTAACCGAAATGATAATTGCCGATCTCTCTCGGCGAGGAGTAGCTAAATAAAATTTGATCATGTGTTTGATATTGTTTGTCTGACAGGACTCTCGTTTGAAATTGAATCCCACAACAATATCAAACTAAGCCCTAATCCTTAATGTGTTCTATATCAGGAGATCTTTCCACATCTGAGAGGGGGGGGGTAGAAATCTGCCCCCTCATAACCTTTGGAAAATGGGCGTTAATGAATCGCTGTTGCTCAAGCAATGTCTTTGCTTGATTCTGAATAATTTGTGTCAATTCCTGAATATGCGATCGTTCTGTCACAGAATCCTCCCTTTGGGCCTCTGTTTTATTAATCAACATATCTCCCTCACCAGTTAACAACCACTCCGCCGAAACACCTTCACATTTTGAGAATATCAAATCCGCATCGAAAGTATTTCGAGTAATCCAATTACTAATACTTTGCGGCTTCAAGCCCAGTTTAGAGGCAAAAGCGGTTTTATTCCCATTTGAAAAATAGGATATTAGCGCATTAACCTGATCCTTCTTATTCATTTTGAAATATTATTTCATCATTTTGTTTGTATTTTCACAAAATGAATATATCTTTGCATTGTGGTACGCACGTACCGTACGCACGTACCACGATAAATTGGGTAAAGATACATAAAAACCGCAGAAAGCCAAATGAAAAATGGATGAAAAGATATCATTCTCCCCAACACCAAACAGCTCTACATGGGAAGCCTTCTTAGCTGCGATGTCTCTCGAAAATCCGGAACATTTCGAAAATATCGACAACACGGCTCAAAACGGCAGGCAAGCAATAAAACGCTATTACAAAAAGATGAAGAAAGGAGAATTACCCTATCGGTCATTTTCCACCAGAACCAGTAAAGCAGATCATTCATTCACAATCATAAGAGAGAAGTAACATGGCCGCACAGTCAAAATTTTATTGTATTCACAGATTCAATCGATATGGGACCGGCTTCAGATATTGACTCACTGAAAATTTCTACTTATGTCCGGGAATTGGAATTAACCAATCTGGAACTTACGCAGAAAGTACAGCAACTTGAAAGTAAATCCATTAACATCGACAAATTTGAGAATACGGCAATCACAGTCGAAGCCTGCGCAAGAATGCATGGAGTCTGCGTTCAGACGGTCCGCCAATATATTAAAGACGGCTACATTCCCGAACATCCGGACAGTACAGACCGGAAAATACTGATTCGGACATCAGACGCTATATTGCTCAATTTCAAACAACTGAGGAGAGCGCTCTGGGAGAATGCCCATAAATAATTCATTGAGGGGGATAAGGTGAAATGCACTTTACCAATCCCACAGGTGCAAATCATCAGATTCCCCCTCTCTTTTAACCTCAAACTTCCAATGGCAGGAAATAAGCCCTTATCACGCGAAGAATTCAAGGCATATCGCAAAGAGCGGGAACGCCTGAACAAATCCTTCGAAACGGCCAAACGGACCGTGAAGGTCATGTACAAAAGCCTTTGCCCTGCATGTGAATACAACGCTGCCCACGGGAAAAAGATAATCTACAACTGCCCTCATTGTAAGGTAAGATACTGGAATAATTGTAGTCCTCTACAAGTCAAGAATGGACATATCCTGAAAGCATTGCAGAATCACTACGGGAACATTGAATGGCTCAAGGCGTTCAATCCAGACGGTAGCTTATGCTACGAATGGCGACGTCACGAACAAAGATACAAACAGGATATTGACGGCCGGTGGGTACCCAAAGAATAACTGCAAGTGAGTTACAAGATACATACAGACAACGCATACTATGTAGTCAGCGAGGACAGTTCAATGGCCGAAGCCGAACTGCTCAAACTGGCGGAAGAGATCCGGCAATCGGTCAAGATCACACAACCGAATTTCCTGATCGATATGCGCTATGACTATCAGTTGGTTCAGTTACAAGCGCTACAATTGATTACCGAGAAACTCCAGCCAATAATTAAAAACAATCTGGATAACCAAACGTCACTATTCATCCCACTCCCAAATTCGTCCAGTCACACCGGATCAAAAGAAGTTGAGATTGTTATTCCTCTGCAAGAATTCGGTTGGGCTCGGCAGCATTATGGACGTTTACGAAAAGCTCTGTATGGGCTGTCGATCATCCACGTTTGTTACCCGAAATGGTCAGCACAGCTCCGACAAACGTTATTTGGCGAAGGGCCCTTATGCACCTATGTCGCAATACATCGAGACACAAATGACAAAAGACGCGAGTTAGTTCATTTCTTTTTCTCGGCAGAAACCGCCCAATGTCTTGTAAGTCCCCAGTTCGGATTTACCAAACTGCTGAAACAGACGCTTCAAAATTCAAAAAATGTATATACAACCAAAATCTACATGTATATATGTCGATTTGCAGATCAAGGCAAATGGGTCATTAGCTATAAGAAGTTACGAGAGATACTGTGCATAGGACAAAAGTTTCCCCGCTACTATGATTTTCGCTCCCGGATCTTAAAACAAACCGAGGAAGAGCTACGACAAAATTCAAATCACTGGTTTGATCTGGTTGAATGCTTTTCGAACGAAGATTCTTCTGCACCTCAGTTGCTCATATTCAACATATACTCAGCACAAGAGAAATATAATGATTTCAACCGTCTGAATCTGTACAGAGGTAAGATATACGAAACCATGACAGAATCCCTGAATATCAAAAAATCCGCGGCACAAACAATATCCAGACAGATCAATTCAAGGAACGTCGAATATATATGGAAAAAGCACAATATGCTGCTATCCTACATGGCTGAGGACAACAGTATTCAAGATATAAAAGCCTATTATATCGGGGCTATGCAACAAATAATACAAACTGAAAAATACAGTCAACCTGCACAGCAACAATCATTATTCTAAACCCTTCAACAAGCTCCTACTATGAAAACAATCTCAATCTTAAACCTCAAAGGAGGAGTCGGAAAAACGACATCGGCGATCCATCTCGCCCATTATCTTGTTTCCCAAAAAAAACGGACACTCCTGATCGATCTGGACGGCCAATGCAATTTGACCCAGTTCTACAATGTGGCGGTCCCTAAAACCGATAACGTATATCGACTGTTCGACGATAAGGAAATAATCAGTCCAACCATGATAGATAGGAGGCTCTATATCCTGCCCTCCAATGTCAAAACCTCTAAAGTTGACATCAACATCGCAACAGAGCCAGACATGATCTATATTTTACACAATATATTGAATTCCGAAAAATATCAATCGATCTTTGATTATATCATCATCGATTGCCCTCCAAGTGTCGGACTGATAGTTCTGAATGCTCTTACGGCCTCCACGCACATCCTAATCCCTTTAACAGCCGGGGAATATGCCTATGAAGGACTCAAAGCCTCGATGAATGTCGCTCAGTCTATCAAAAACAGTTATAATCCGAAATTGGAAATTCTGGGAATCCTTCCGACTATGATCTCGACAAGAACACGAGCAAGCCAGAATATCCTCGAAAAACTTAATTCCGATGGTTTCTCCGAGTACACATTAAACAACCATATCCGCTACAGCGAGGCTTTCAAACGAGCCGAAATTGCCCATAAAACGATTTGGGAATTCAACTCCAAATCCCCAGCTGCATCGGACATGATGAATGCCTGCCAAGAGATCTGCAACAGAATAAAGAAAAAATAACTTACTATGACACAATGCATCTCTGATTATGATGATCTCGTACAAGGCATGGCCAAAGGATGCAAGCCAGTCCCCAAAACGAGAGGGCGAAAGAAAGAGATCGCTTTCGTCTGCAAAAAAAGCATCGACTTCACCGAGGAAACATGGCGAATAATCCAACGGCGAATTGACCAGACACAAAGCAATCCGAGAAAAGTCATTTATGAAAGTCTGGAACTATTAGCCCAAAAGTATGATTTATAACGTGCAATGAATTGGACAACATTATCAGCACTTGTCCTTTTCATGGGGCTTACACAATCAGGACAATATAAAATCGAGCGACTCTTATCAATCGCAACCAATTACAGCCAAGTAGAAAAAACGATTATGCTGCTCAAGTATCCGAATACAATCATCACCTCGGTTCCTTGCATATCCCCTTTGCAAGCAGAGGATCTACGCCGCATTCCAGTCAGTTCCAGATATGGCCAACGCCTTCATCCAATCTTGCATGAGTACAAACACCATTCGGGTATAGACCTGCCGGGACAAATGAGTGAGCGGGTTCATTCCACAGCTAACGGTCTTGTCATAGCAATCGGAGAGAACCGCAATATAGGCAAATATGTTAAAATCAAACACAACTTTGGGTTCACAACATTATATGGCCATTTAAGCAAAATAAAAGTTTGCAAAGCAGATAGTATCCATATCGGCCAAGTTATCGGCTTGGTCGGCAGCACGGGGCGTAGCACTGGACCTCACCTTCATTACGGAATAACAAAAAACGGGAAAGAACAAAATCCCTTACCCTACTGCTATTTATATCTCCACTGGCAAAATGTATTGATTCGTGAAGGGAAGAAGTAAAGATCTACCCTTCGGTCAAAAAATCTTTATACCACTATTACACTATCAGCCACGATTTTAATAAATCAATAATATTGATATTATCGTTTTACCCAAAGTCACAAATCTGATAATAAACACTTTACCAACATCCAAAGCAATATATTTGCACGAGAAAATCTATCCAATGAAACACTATCTTCTACTATTTCTCTCGCTTATTGTATGGACTTCATCACAAGCGCAGTTTTCTTCTGTATCGACCAACATCGTCGGATGGGCTGCCGGTAATATCAATGCGGCCATTGACGTGAATGTGAACCTACACAATACGCTCAACATTCCGGTCTCGGTCAATCCGCTCAAGTTCGGGGATACCCAGTGGAGCCATGTCGTTCTGCAACCGGGATGGCGGCACTGGTTCGTCGAGCGATACATCGGCCAGTTCGTTTCCCCGTCGCTGTTTTATGCCCACTACACGATCGGCTACGACAAACGCACTTTCAAAGGCAACGCCTACGGCATCGGCTGCTCATGGGGATACTCAAAGCTCTTGAGTACCCGCTGGAACTTCATCGTCGAATTCGGGGCCGGCATCGTCTATACTCCCTACACCGAGAAGCTGCGGCCGAAATATATCGGAGAGTTCGACGATGAGTACACCTACCATCACCGACGGTTCCTGCTCGTCCCGATCAAATGTAACCTATCATTTTCCTACTTATTCTAATTCTCATATCCCATGACAACAACTTTTGAAAATTCCAAAGGATACAAAGTACTGCCATTGTCTGCCGACGAAATCAAGGTATGGCCACGTGCCAAGACCTGCGACCGCTGTGGCCGGAAAATCAGTTCAAACGGGTTCTACGTAGGAGCCGTCAATCTCATGTATTGCCCCGACTGCTATGAAGAGTGGCATGCCTCGGCCCCGGAGAAACAGGGGGTTCTGGATCTCCGGGAAAATACATATTTGGCCAAAGCCATCGGGTATATTACCAATGCTTTCTCAAAAAACAAATCCAGAATTAAGGTTCATCGTTCAACTCGCAGACAAGGCTTTCAAACTTACTATTTCACAAAAGATGCAAAACATTGCGTATGTATCGAATACGATCCTGCATTGGATTTTGGGAATGGCTCTCCGTCCGGCTCTCGATTGTCTGGAATAGAAATTCACATGAACAATGCCTTCAAACTTCAGAACACGCCCGAAATACAATTATCAGAAGTTCCCGAATGTATTCTTGAGTTACTCACTTATTTGAAGAATTGAAAGTAGCCGGAACTGTTGTCTTGTTGATTTTGCACAAGGAATATATACAATCAAGTTAGCATGAAACTATTAAAACCTATATTTTCGAGTGTAATAAGTGTCGTGATGCTCTCCTGCGCCATGACACACTCATTGCAACGAAACACCCCGACGGCCGACATCCACCTGCCCAGCAATGGCCCCGTGGAAACACCCGAAGTAGAAGACGTCGAACGGGCTGTCACGCAGATGCGCAAGATCTCCATGAACGGCGGCCGCGACAGCGCCTATCTGGCCGAGGTCGAACGCGACTCCACGGGAGAGGTCACCATCAAGGGCGAAAACATCCAGACGGTCTATATCGTCGCCAAGTCGAAAACCGTGGCCGAGCGCAACGGCGAAATTGCGATCGACTTCATCGTAGGCATACCTGCTGCACTCCAGAGCAGCACATGGGGGTTGTCGCTCACCCCGGTCATAGAGAACAATGGGATGGAAGAGGCACTGCAGCCGCTCTCTATCCGGGGTGAGCTTTTTTCCGACATCCAAAAGCGTCAGTACTGGCAGATGAACAAGTACCTGAACCGTATTCTCGACGACTCGACGGAACTCACAACGACCACCAGCTTGGCCGTGAAGTACTACGAAGCCTACAACCGCTACATCGCCGGCGGACAGAAGCGCCGGGCCGACAAACTGGAGTCCACCTACAAACAAACGATCTCATTCCCCTACCTGAACGATCCGCGACTCGACTCCGTGCTGATCCGCAAGGGCGAGATCCGGTATTATTACACCCAGACCTACCGGCCGACGAAGGATACAAAGCGCCTGCACCTCTTTTTCCGCGGCCGCATCGACGCCATCGACCGCAGCCACTACGACCTCTCGAACAGCGACACGCTGACCTACACCGTGACATCCATGTTGTCGCTTTTGGACAACGAACCACGGTACATGCTCAAGATCATCGACAAGTACGTCGAGGTGCGCGACCGTAACTACATCACCTTCCCGGTCGGCCGTGCCAATGTAATCGACACGATGGGCCAGAACCATGTGCAGCTTGCCAAAATCGAGCGTCTGATGGACACGCTTATCAACCAATACGAATTTTTCGTCGATTCTATCACCATTACCGCTTCATCCTCTCCCGACGGCTCGATGGCGACCAACAACCGTATTGCCGGCGAACGTGCCCGCGCAATAAAGGAGCGCCTGGTGCGCAAGTTCGGCCACGAGGTCGATACGCTCATTCGCACCCGCTCGATCGGCGAGGACTGGACGCTGCTCAAGCGCCTGATCCGTCACAACAGCGATATGCCTAACTGGGAACAAATCATGGCCATGATCGATCAAAGCAGTAACCTCGACGTAACGGAGCCGCAAATCCGCCAGCAGTTTCCCAAGGACTATGCCTACATGAAGGAGATTCTCTATCCCCAGTTGCGGGCCGTGGACTTTCGCTATAACCTGCGCCGCGTCGATATGGTCAAGGATACCGTTGTATTGACCGTACTCGACACGACCTACATGCGCGGAGTGCAGCAGCTCCGTGACCGGGATTATGCCGGGGCGCTGCGCACCCTGAACGACTACAAGTGCCAGAATCTTGCAATCGTGCTGCTCTCTTTGAGCTACGACGAGGCCGCATTCGAGATTCTGGAACAGCTGCCGCCGGCCGAGAAGAACGCACGCACGGACTACCTATCGGCCATAGCCCTCTCGCGCATGAACCGGCCGCGTGAAGGACTGGAATATTACCTCAAGGCGATTCAGGCAGACCCGGTGCTGAAGTTCCGCGGCAACCTCGACCCCGAAATCCAGATACTCTATAAGCAGAACAACGTAAAATCTACGACCTATGACAGTTGAGTTAGGATTATTCGATATAGTACTCTATGCACTTCTGCTTTGTGTCGGCACCATATTATGCTACATGCTACCAAACTCGGTCTCTTTTCGCAGAAAGAGCTACGAGGCTATGGCACTCGACCTTTGGGAGCAGGGAAGGTTCGAAGATGCAGCATATATCATGGATTGTCTGCACCGGTGGCATTTCACGAAAGAAACACACGCTCTGGCGGCCATAGTGTACTACAAGGCCGGGCGCATCGACGACGCGCAGGAACACCTGACCATGATTTGTAAACCGAAAAATGTACTCTTCCTGTTTTTGACCTCCAACGCGACACTCAAGACGCTATTCGACGAACTCAAGAAACACAACGATTAATATGAAATACCTCTGCTACATACTCACGGGGCTTTGGCTCGTAAGCTCTCTGGCCAGCTGCGAGATTCACGACGACATCGACGTAAGTGTGAAGCGCAAGGCCGTTGTATACCTGCGCTACAACTACAACGACGGAGAACATGACACGATGGACGAAGTACAGACCGTGCGGCTGTTTTTCTTCGACCTGAAGACCGGACGGCAGTACCGGGACACGACACTGACGCGCGAAAAGTTCCTGACCGATACCGGAGCCATGCAAACCTACATTTCAAATGGAGAATATGGAATTGTGACGCTTGCGAACGTAGGGCATGGCTCCACGGTATCGGCAGACAACCTCGGCGATGCCACCATCACCTTCCCTGAAACGGGGGCCGACCCGGTTTTCTTCAACCGCATCGAGACGCCGATTCTGAAGGGCGATTCGCTGCGCTTCGACATCGACCTGTTCAAATCGGTATACAAGGTCAACGTCCGTGTCGAAGGGATGCAGAACATCGACAATCCCGAAGACTTCTATTTCGGACTGAACAACTACGCCGCATTAAATTTTGACAACAAGCCTTGCGGCGGCTTCAGGATGTATCGTCCACGGCTGACCCGCGACCCGGCAGCCGGCACCATGTCGGGGTCGTTTTACACGCCATACTTTCCTTCGGACTCACCAATCTCAATCGGCATCTACACCGACGCTCCTGCTTCGATTTACGGGCACGAACTTTTTGTGGCCACGATACAACGCTACATGGAGATCACCCCTAATCCGGGACACGATGTCGAGATAGACATTCGCATTCTCCTGAACGGAGCCAATGTGACGGTGATCATCTCCGACTGGGAAGGAACAGTTATTCAAGAAGAACATTTCGGAGTATAAATAGACTCGAAATAAACTTATTATCTTACTTAATTAATCTCCTCTATGAAAAACATTATTATCAAGTTGACCGCGATCGCGGTAACGCTGGGATTCGCTGCCTGCGAAAAAAGCGAAACCATTCCAACACCTGAAAACAACGGAAAAGCCGGAGAGATCGAACTTGTCCTGAAAAGCGGAAATGTAGCCGATAAAACCCGCGCCTTTGGTTCCGGAACGACTGAGACATGGGAGAAATCGATCTCTTCTGCCATATTGATCGTCTACAACACCTCCGGCACGCAAATCCTGCGTCGCGTCCTGACTACTACGGAAGTGAACAACTCGGCAAGTTCGCCGATTAGGTTCGTTCTTCCGGGCGTCAATGCTGACGCCACGTGCGATTTCTTTGTCATTATCAACCGCACCATTGCAGACAACATCATCACCAAAACCGGGCTACTGGCAGAACTGGAAAGCGATATCGACTCCTATAACAGCACCTACGCCAACGTCTCGACGAAGGCCATGCGCACCGGAGGATTTGTTATGACAGGTTCCGCGAGCGCAAAGATCGCAGTTGGAACGACGGCCGTGTCTTTGACCGTGAAGCGCGTCGTGGCAAAAGTCGAGATACAGACGATTATGACCGACGCATTTCGTAGTAAATACGGCAATGGCTGCGTCGAAATCAAAAAGATAACCATAAGCAGGGGTGCCGAGAAGTCCTATCTGATAGATCAAACATCGAGCAAGTACGCGACCGTAAACTCTTCTTTCACCTCTGCGCAGGACGCCTATTGCGACAAAACCGGAGCATCGAAATCAAACGCTTACAAGTACAACAACCTCTTTTACATCAACGAGAAAGCTGCGGCAGCAGCCGGATCGCGCGTCAAGGTAGTCCTCGATGCTATCTATGATGCCGACGGAAATCTCTCGACCACGGCCGACCAAGTACCGGTATCCTATGAAACCGAGCTAACAGGCACCACCGACGGGAAGTTGCTTCGCAACGGTTCATATAAACTCAATGTAAACCTCGACGGACTTACCGGTAAAGACATGACGCTGTCAATCGCCATAGCCAATTGGGAAGCACTTTCAACGCAGAACGTGAATGTAGGAAAGTAATCTATTTCATCATCCCCGCATTGTCGGGGATGATTCTGGCCACCGTAGCTCAATTGAAAGAGCACACCTCCCATCGGGAGCTGAGGTTGTGGGTTTGAGTCCCGCCGGCGGCACTTTCACCAAATACATTGTGCCATGAAAATACGAATTATTCTATCCTTACTGCTTGTTATTACCATCGCATGCAGCAAAGACTCCGCAGAACCGGAGACTCTCAGCCCGGAATCCACGATCAGCATGGCACTCGATTACCAGAGCCGAGAATACGAATTGGGCGAGGTAATCGAGGCAACATTGACAATCACCGAAAAAAAAGCAGCAACAAACTTTTTCCTACTGAACACGTCCTGCAACGGCGGTAAGGCCGCGGCAACAGTAGACGGCCGTGAACTGCAATGGCAGGCCGAGCAACAGATTCCCTACGAAATTGTCAATGATGAATTCTCCTCAAAGATATTGCACCTGAAGATAACGCCCCAAGCCGGGGCGTTGGCCGAGCAATCCTTTAACTTCAGGATCTATGTTACATCAGCCGACGGGACCGAGATCTCGGACGAAATCTATGCCAACAGCATCAACTCTGCATCAATCGCAGCGCAAGCGGTATATCAAAGCGCTCCGATTGAACTGGAACAACAGCTTGAAATCACGCTATGCGCAGGCAAAGAGCAATTCACCGGGGAGTTCACCGTAAAGCCCACAATCACCGAAGGCGACGGATATCTTATCCTCGACGGCCAGAACTACCACTCCGGAGATCGCTTCACTCTGAAAGCAGATACCCACTGCGCGATACGCTATCAACCCCTGACCAGCGGATCGCACTCCATTCAGTTTACCGTCTCAGACGGAATATGTTTCACCGAACAAATTGTACCGGTCGAGGTATTCAATCAGGGCGGGGTCTCGAAACCCCAGAACGGAATATACATCTACACCGCCGACGGGTTGTATTTCTCACGCGAGCGATGGCAGCAACTCGATGACATGACGGTCTTCAAACCCATAGGAGTAGCTATCGTCGCCGAGAAAACAAGGTTCATGCTCGCGGACAAATACCACACCGGCTCTTGGTGCGGAAACAGAAATAGTCCGATAAATTATCCGGCAGCTCTCCCGGAAATCACATGGGCCGCAGACAAGGCTACGGCCATAGAGGACTTCGACGGGCGCAAAAATACTGAAGCCATGCTACGGGCTTACGAAGAGGGACGGGTGGACGACGCACAGGCCGCACGCTTCTGTTACAACTACGATTCCGAACAGCCGGGGAAATGGTATTTTCCGGCTGCCGGCCAGATGTATCTTATCTACGAAAATCTCGAAGAAGTGCAGAAGTGTATAAAGATCTGCGGAGGCCAGCAATTCGAGTACAACTACTACTACCACCAATACGCCAGCTCCACAGGAAGCAACAAAAACATGTTTTGGTGCCTGAGCTATGGAACCACCGCCAGCACATTCTACATAGCAACGGCTTACGAGACTGTTCGGTTCTATCCCGTTTGCGATCTTTAATCAACAAGGACTCTTATGAATTCCAGACTTATCATCTTATTCATCTTGTTACTCGCCGCCTGTAAAAAAACCGAATACAGGATCACCGAACCCAAGCCCACGCTCGAAGTGACGGCCTTGCAGGACAGCTACATCATCAACCAACCGGCGTTCCTCCAGCTCAAGGTCACGCAGCAGGGATACGACGGGGAATTTCAACTCTCAGCTGTACTCAACGAAGGGGCTTGCAAACTCACGATGCATGGCAGCGACCTCCTAACCGACGGTACATGGACATCGATGTCCAACACTACGGAGATCCTGACGCTCACGCCGACGCTGGCCGGGCCATTGCGCATATCCTTCGAGGTAAAGGCCGCAGAGGGCGAACAGTCCGGTCGCAGCTTCATCAACTTCAATGTCCAGAAGAGTCCCGCCCTCGCGCTGGAGGTCGAATACCCCGAAACAGCGTCCATCACCGAGCGGATCGAACTGACCATGCTTCTCACCAAATCAGGATGGACTGGAGCAATTCCCGTAACATATACACAACTCACCGGCAACGGCACACTCCAGTACGGGGCCGTGACCATAACCCCGGCCGAAGCGTTCTCCGTGCCGGCGAACATGGAACAGCCGCTTTACTACGTCCCGGCCGAGCGGGGCATCCACCGTATTCAGTTCTCGGCAACGGACGGATACACGACCGAATTCAAGACCATCGAGATCATTGTAACAAACTGATACCATGAGAACAACCCTATTTTACGCTTTCCTGCTGTTCGTATCGGCCGGCTGCTCCTCGTCGAAATACCAAATTGTCGAACCGCAGCCGCAGCTATCCCTGTCTACCGGCGCAGCGACCTGTGAACTGGGGGAGAACGTGAGCCTCACTCTGGCCGTTGCCCAAGAAGGCGCAGACGGAAATTTCTCCCTCTCGGCGTTCATCCGCGAAGGGAAAGCCACGCTTGCACTCGACGGTAGCGACATGGATACTTCGGGTCAATGGGTGCAGCTCGCGGCCAAGCATGCACGCCTTGTAATTACCCCGGCCCAAGTGGGAGATCTGCTTGTAAGTTTTCAGGCGAAGTCACCTGATGGCGAAGTCAGCGAACAGCAAGACCTGAAAGTGACGGTAACAGCGCCATCAGAAATCACGGCCGAAGCTATCAGCGAAGCGAAGATCGTGAACCCCGCGGCCGATGCCCGGATTCCGGTGCAGCTACACATTCAAGGTATTCCGGGCACAGACGGAAAATTCATCGTAACCCCGGCCGTCAGTCAGGGTAAAGGCAAAATTTTCCTGAATGGATACGCCGTGAACGGTCAGGCCAGCCCCGTCGATGCGGATGCTACGTTCGAGTATGCCCCTGAAGAGATCGGCGAGCAGATCCTCGAATTCGAGGTCACGGCAGGCAAGGCATCGGCAAAAGCACGCGCATACATGGACGTCGTGAAGAACATCATCGTGAATAGCCCTATCGAGGGATGTTTCACCATCGACGGAGCCGGAGAACACAATACTGAAGGTGAAAAGGTAACGCTCGCACTGGTGAACGAGGAGTTGTTCAACTTCGAACCGGCCGGCTGGTATGACAGCTCCGGACAACTTCTGTCCGACCAAGCCACCTATACACTCAAGATCTCACGTGACTGCACTACTCAGATTGAAGTCAGGCTCAAGCCCCGAATGGTGACCATAACCCGACAAGGAATCGCCCAAATGGAGTTTCAGTATCTCATCATGCAAAACGGCCGACCTGTTCCGAAGGTCGCTTATGATTATCGAATGCAGTATTCGTCCGACTATAAAGTATCAGAACCCGTAAAATTTTACTATGAAGAGTATCGGCTCGATAAATCGAAAATACCTCCGATCGGATATAAGACCCCAGCCGCGCCAACATTCACCAAAGGCAAGACGAAATCGTCCTACCTTTGGCGTTGCGATAAACAATTCTCGGTCTCGATACGCCCCGGCGACAATCCGGGGTTCAAATTCCACTATAACGAAAAATACATAGAGTCGGCCAACACGAAATACTATTTACCGCCGGATATTACAATGATGAAATAAAATCGAAACACCGCCATGAATAATCAACACCATCTATTAATAAACCCGTCTATAAAAGTTATGTAGACGACTAATAACTGCCATTTTGCTACAACAGGGTATCTCTTTCTGAGTTTAATTGAAAAAGGGTTGAATAAATTTCGTGACAAGAGATACTCTGTTTTTTATTAAATCTCATAAAAATAAAACGTAATGATCTCCATTAAGAAATATCTCAAATTATCGGTTTTAATTGCTTTTGGAGCATTTCTAACGTCTTGTGAGCAGGACACCAATTTATCTTTGGAAATCCAAGAAAGCGTATACCTCCGATTCAATACCACTCCGGACCCGATTTTAACTACAAGAGCTACAGGAAGCGTCGATGATTCGGTAGCAGAAAGCACCACCATTAAAGACCTCAATGTTTTTATCTGGAACAACCTCTTTTCATACCATAAGTACTACACATCCGTTTCTGTGGCCACCATGCAGATTATCGCCGGGAATTATCACATCGTGGCAATCGGAAATGCAGGAAAAGATCTCGGAAATGCAGATGTATCTACGTTGCACACAACGACACTTGCTCAGCTCGATATCGACACCTATAATAATGCCGTTATGACATACATGGGCGAACTAAGCACAACCGCCGGAACAAATATAAATCTGCCGTTGAAAAGAACATACGCTTATGTCGCTTTCAATTTTTCTATTGCAAGTACTTTCCCGGATTGTACGCTGCTGTCGTATCGCCTGCACAATGTTCCTTCGACAACCACTCTTGCAACTCCAGCATCAGGAGAATACACCAATCCGGCGTTATGTACGGGTACGACTGCATATTACTCTCTAAACGGCACAACAGCATCCGACCAAACCTACATCTTCGAAAATTGCCAACCCGATGTACCGTCCATCACTACCGAGAAAGATCGCACAAAGGACAATGCACCGGCTGCAGCAACATACATGGAGCTGAATTGCCGCCATACCGACGGTCGTCTTTTTACGCTAAGGCTCTACCTTGGCAACGGCTCACCGTCGTCATTTACCCTCAAGCGCAATACACGCACGCTTTACAATATTACGATTTACTCGGAAATGGATGCCCGTGTTACATCTACAGAGGCTATATATTATCCGATAAGCCAGCAGATCATTCCGGCGGATGGCGGAAACGGCTATTATGATCTGGGAACTGTAAGCTATACGGCAACCGATGCCGCCGAATTGGCAGAAGCCTGTTTCCCCATGCTGAATGTCGGAACGTTACTGGAGAGCAAAGGCGGACAACTTCAAGCCTTCAAAAATGGAACTTGGGAAAATATTAGATCATCCGATGCTTTAATGATCCCCACCGGCAATATCTCCGGCACTACTGCAACCATGAAATATAGAGCCTATATCCCGGCATCATACCTGAGTACAGCGTCAACGATTCAACAGCATATGGATGCGCAATATATGGTGGCCGAAAATCAGTATCAGTCACTTGCTTCCGTTGATGCTACAACACGCTTCGGATACAAGGCGACATTACGATGCTCCTCCCCCAAAGCGTCCTTTACACTCTCGGCAGCTAATCCCGCATCCGGCTGGACCGACACGTCTGACCCAGAGAAGAATATTTGCATCGAAACAGCTGCTTCAAGCAGATTTGCAAAGTATGAGGTTTATAGCACTGAGGCACATATCAAGAACTTTGCAGGTGTATATGATGATGAAACGGGGGTTGCTGTCGGACAAGTGATAGCTTCAACAAAAACTTCCATTACCGGTATCTTTCCCGTGAATAAAACAGGCTCCTATACGATCCGATTTGAAACCGCAGCAATTACAACCTCGGAAACAAATCAAAACCAGACCTATATGCTCAACCGGAACACCATTACCGTGCAAGATACCGAATCGCACCCGGCACTCAATATTGCACTCGAATGCAAGGAAGGCGATGGCATTTTCCTTCGCAACGCAACCTTTGACTCGACCGAAAAGGTTTGGAGCGGATCAGAAGAAACTCACCGCATGGTATATCGACAAACCACAACTGCCGGAAAAGTTCAGCTTCCCATAGTTTTCGTACCTCTGAAAAGCGGAACTATCCCTTACACAATCACTGTAAGCGATGATACAGGAAGCATACTCGCAACCAAAACCGTGACCAACACCATCTCGAAAACAGATTGCACATGGTATGCTGACCTCATGATAGATCCAGACAGCTTCAAAACTTATAGCGGGTCAACGCGACGCGGAGCTTACTATGAGGATATTAACCTTTGCCTGCGAATCCGCACAAAGACCCCTCTCGATTATGTCGGCGCCGGTTTTGAGGTTAATGCTCCGGTAGCTTTCAAATTTGTTGCTGGTATATCCGGCCGCACCTACGGCCACTATCCTCCCAATCCTCCCACCCGCCCTGCTGTTGGCAGCGGTGTAGGAGGAACTTTGTTGGAAACAACTCTGACTTTGAATTTCAAGAACAAAGAACAAAAGATCAGAATATACCCAATAAAAGGTGGCTGGGGTAATACCTACGCAGGTTCCAGCTCTTGGTGTAGGGACTTAACTATCTATGAAGACGAGCAATACGAAGACTATGACTGGGAGGTATACATATCTAACGGTGTTGACTTCGAAGGCCAAAAGCTCGAAATACAACTTCTCAATGAGCCTCAGATAAATCTCACCGTCAATAAAACTCTTACTAACGGTGCAGTAATTTAACAAATAATAAGGGCAGCTTTTGAAAGCTGCCCTTATTATTCTGTAGATAAAAACGCCCTATTCTTCCAAAACCTGTAAGGCTACCGTCCAATAACCCTGAGAATCTTTTCCGATCGTAATACGGAGCTTAGGCGTGCATAAATAATATACACCCGAATACCCACTATGCTGCGTAATAAACTCCATGCGAATATCGAAAGTGCCCTCCTGACAGGTAAAACTCAGATCATCGAAGTAGTAAAAATCTGCAGTAGGGTCAATACCATCCCCAGCATGCATAGCAGAAGAATAAATATTTACACTTCTTCTATCATTCTTAATGCCCCTGCCAATCAATAGTTCTTTTTCTCCGTAATTATGTACACTCAATATCCCGTTAATCGCATCAAAAGTATTATAAAATTTATTCGGGAAAGCTACATTCAAATAAAAATAACCGGTATTGTCAGGAAACTCAGGTTCGGCTTCCCAGACTTTCCCAAGATTAGCAGACAGAACCGTTTCATACTCCGGATTATAGGGTTCCTCCGGTTCATTTTTACTACAAGCAATCATACTACCGACCAGCAGTCCAATCGCTATAATTTTGAGATACTTTTTCATAATAGTAGAAATTAAAGTTGACGCAAGTTTTTTTATTGGATTAACAACTAATCTTCTTTATCGCCAGTTACAAAACCAATTGGCTTCCGCAGTTTTCGGGCTTCCGGTAATTTCACGGACAATGCCCCAATGGCCTCATAAATCGCATCGATGTCTTTTCGCATGTCTTCGCTCAGATCATTCACAGCCTCCAGATTCTCCTGGCAGTCATGCTCCACCAGCTGCAACCGGCTACGCAACTCCAGCAACTCGGCCGAAACTTGGGTAGATTGCACAATGTAATTACGCATGGCAACAAAAGCATCCATAATCGAAATGCTTACCTGTATGGCTGTCGGGCTGCGAAGAACCGCCGATAACATCGACACGCCTTGTTCGGTAAAGACATAAGGTAATTTCCGGGTTCCGCCCCAACTTGATATTCCATTTTGGAATCTCAAGAATTCATGTTCGGTGAGCTGGAACATGAAACGTTCTGGGAATCGCTCAATATTTCGTTTCACGGCTTTATTCAGGTTACCGGTTGTCACCCCGTATAATTCGGCCAAATCTCGGTCTAACATGACTCGCTGGCCACGGATCTCGTAAATTTTATTCTGTATAACTTGAATATCCATCTTCTGTTTGATTAGTGATTACTATAATGCTCAAGGTACTCGGACCGACCGATACTCATGTAGTGAAGGTACAGCTCGTGGCAGCGCTTGCGCTGATCCTCCGGCAACGCTTTCGAATACTCACGTATTTCCGCAACTGTAACACGCGATGGCAACTCCTCTCCGGTGACCTCCATATAAGCCTTAATTCCAGCCTCTTTGCGTGTATATTTTCCTTTTGCCATTGTATATTTATTTATTACCGGGCACAACCTTCAATACCAACTCATCCAGCAGCATTGAACAGATCGCTTCTTTTTCCTCATGACGTGGGACCAAGCTCCGCATCAGTGCTTTCAGATATGCCGCGAGGCTCAATCTATCATCGTATTCTGCCATCTGGACAATTGTGTTGAATAGTGAAGGGAAGAAGCCTTCTATTTTTCAAGTTCGATATCATTCGTATCGCCGTATCGCCGCCGCCAAGCCACAGCATATCCGACTTTAATATATGGATATACCCAATTACTTACATGATCGCCTACAATCTCGCGGATCGTACCATCTGAAAAAAGGACATCCACAAGGTCGGTCGTCGGAATTGGCTTCGTTGTCGGTTCCCAGCCGGCCAACAACTGATGCCGTTCATCAGACCGGGCACGGTCAATGGCCAGATAAGCCGTAGACACATCAACCATGTTATCCCCATTATTCATTTGGACAGCATCGTTGGCGATGAGCTGGTATACTATATCCTTATTTTCCATCTTTTTCCGTCCATTGTTCTTCTTGAGTCTGCTCCCAGCCAGCAGCACGTAAATACTGTCGTATCCTTTCCTCTGAAATTGTCTTTCCGATCAAAAAATACTGCTTATCTCGAATTGCATTCGGTTGAAGTATCCCACTGTTTTTATACCAGCCACGCTTTTTGATCAGGTTCGCAAATGCTTCATGTAGAGTCATTGTCTATCCAGTTTTCACAAAAGTAATCATTTTTGCAAACATATCAAATTTGATATACTTTTATTATCTTCCCAAACCTAAAAAATAGCATGCCCCAATATGCCATCAGCTATCGTCCCTCTTGTTCAAAGAAATCACACTCATACTTCCTTGCCCATATCCCAATTTCCTCGGCATATTTATCATTAGGATTAAGTCCACATATCATATTTATATTGGATATATTTTTTATCATGCGGAATCTGGCTATATACCCCATATTTTCCCGAACATATTGCCTTCGTTCATCCTTGTTATTCTTATTCCAATTTTGTCCGGGTATTGATAAGGAATTATAATACAAAAGCAATTGCTCCTCGTCGGACATCTGTCCCCTAATCATTTTGGCATATTCATACTTCTGTTCCTCGGAGATAATACCACTATCCATTTTCGCTATATAGCTAATCGTATGGTATAGATGGCGGTAATAATGCCCCAAAGTATTATTATACCCGGAGCCAAACCAAGGACGTCCTAAAAGATCTAAATTCGCGTCCAACTCATCATATATCTTATCATTAAAAACTGAAATACATCCCTTGTTTTTAGGTATTTTATAATTATACCCATAGAAAAAATATCCGTATGCCAATTTATTTATTAGTTCATGTAACTTTTTTTCATCTGTCGCATATTCTCGAATAAAATCAAGGTACCCTATTTCTCCCGGCCTGTAAGCAATATAATCAGAATTTTTTATCACAAGATCTGCAGCCAAACTAACTTTTTTATAAACCTTATGGTACAGAGAAACAAATTCTTCAAAAACAGCTACTCCTTTTTTGGGCCCGACTTCCATCTTTTGAACATTCTGAATATGAATATCGAGCATTTTATAAAACTTGCTTTCAAACCGTTCTACGGTAATATCTTCTCGTAATTGTTCATTGGCGCGATATTGTACCCAAAAAGCCAAAAAAGTCAGACCTGCTGCTGCAATAGCGACAAATGGCCCCATAATCCCTCCTATTGTATCTCCGATCTGCCCGGTATTACTAAAATCCGGAGTTCCTGCTTGAGTAAACCATTTGGGGAAGAAACAGATTATAACAATAACTAATACGAAAATGAGAAAACCGCCCCAGAATTCTTTTGTAAATGTTCTATTCTTCATTATAAATCAGGTTTTAGACTTAATAAAAATAAATAAAAAAAACTATAGTCCAAGCATCCTAAAATAACAAAATTATCAAGAACGGTATTCTAAATTAGGTAACCTCAAAAATAATATTTCAGCCCAACGCTTCCGGACAACTTCCAACTATCGAAATTGGTTTTCATCAAATACATCAAACGAGGGTTAACAGCTACCGCCCAATGCCTGCCGAACACATACTCCACACCGAATTCAGCGAAAAGGCCGTACACGAACTGGTTCTGATAGGGCAGCAGATTACCCTGACGTGACAGCCTATCGCAACTCTCACCCCCAAGAAGAAGCCCTCCGGACGGTAGCAGCACAAACCTGTTTAGCGCTACAGCATATTGATAATGAATCTCACCGAGCCACTGCGCTGCATCGAACGAATCTCCCAGCGTGGCATCATAGCGGGTCTTGTCAAACATCACACCGCCCCCTAATACCGAATGCGGGGAAAGATAGGCCCCGATCCGTGCAGCACCGACGAATCCTCCGAGGTGCGTGATACCGCCATCGATGGCCGCAGTCACCTGCCCCTTATAGCCGATCTGTGCCTGTACGGTCATTGCCGTCATAACGGCCAGCATCGACAACATGATTTTCTTTCTCATTTCTCTTTTGCTTAAAAGTGGTTATGAACTTTTCTATCTCACAATAAAGTGCCCGAAACAAGTGTCCGGCAGCCCTGAGCGCCGTTCGCCCTAATTCTCCTTCAGCTTTCCAGAAAGCCCGGAATCCCTTTCTCCGGCTCATAGTCTACGGGCCTCGATGATAAAGTCTTCAGAGATTCTGAGCGCGATATTACGATCACCTCCCTGCTCAAGCACCTCGGCCAGCAGAATTTTCTCCTTACCGATAGTGAACTTCTCAAAGCGGTAGATCACCTCACAAGAGGACTTTGCATCTACGCGATGAATCTTCGTATCGACCCCGACGGGAAGGATCTGCAAACGTTCCTGCGTCGATGTCTTTTTCGTCTTGCGAGCCGTGACGGAGAATGCGATATAATCGACGTCGAAAGGAACGTTACTACTGTTCTCAAGACGGAATTTGAAGTAGACGTGCGCTTCGTCCACGTAGACGCCTTTGAGCAATATCGTGAGTTTCTGGAGCCGGGCCACATTGTTGGCCACGATGTAATCGGGTTGTTTCCGGACTTTGGCGAACAGCAGCTCCGGAGTCAACCTTTCGACCGGGGTCTCATCTACGACCGCCGGCTGTTCCGCTCTGAAGGGCCGGGGCTCTGTCTGCGGATCTTCGGAGAGTTGCTCTTCCTGATAAATGGCCATCGACGGAGATACGATATAGTTGACCTCCGAAGCCGCGTTATTATATACCACATCGAAGGCGTAATAGCGTCCGTCGGCGGTCTGCACGTTCAGGTTCGTTTCGGGCATCGTATCCACCGGCTGAATATACATCACACGACCGTCGCTCTGCGAGATCGCATCATCGGAGGTGTATCCGGTCCGGAATTTCACGACATCGGCCGGGAATATGATCTGCGTCACCTTGTCCCGCCGCCACTCGATCCGTTGTTGTGCCGTTGCCGAAAACGCCATGCCCAAAACGGCCATCACGAATAAATATCTTTTCATCTTTCGTCGATTTTAAGAATTACGATCTGATTGTCTATCAGTTTTATCTCTACGGTCTTGGCGCTGCGCACTTGGTTACCGACTCCGGAGATCATCGATCCGACAACCCGACCGACCGTTCCTCCATATTGGGACACGGCCGAGCTGGCCTCCTGAACCGCCGTCATGGAGGTCTGCGAGTTGGCAATCTTCCCTACTTCGTCGTAGTTGAGCGGTATTCCCTGAATCCCGTCCGACCCATAGACCGCCAATGGCAGGGAGAACACCTCGCGGCCCATGCGCACCGAGTTGATCTTCACGGAAAGTCTGTTTTCCGAGATCGCCGCGACTCCGGACAGCAGCGTATTGGCCGGGACTACCAAGCTGCCGTAGCGAATCGGTTCTTTGGTCCGGAACAATGCCGTCTGCCCGGACTTTACGAGCTGCGTACCGTGAATCACGGCCCGGAACATGGAGGCTCCCGGAGAATTGCCTTGTCCCGGTTGTGAGGACTGGCCGACTCCCCAATCGCGCATCATGGCCTGCCGACGACGGGTGGCCTCATCCATCATCGGCTCATTCGTCGCCGGCCCATCCGGAACACTCGACGCGGCCTGCCGGGACCGACTAACAGGCGTTTCACCCTCATAGATCTGATCCATGTTCTGCGCAATCTCCTCATAGGCGGCATCGAACTGCTCCTCCGAGACTTTTCGATCAACCCGGAGCGTCGTGGCCGGTGCAGACTGCGCATTCTCCGATTTGGAGGCCGACGGCTCAGGATGTTCGGCCATAGGTTCAAATCCACTCGGAGGACGGTTGTAGAAACTCTCCTTTTCATTGGCATATGCCTCATAAGCCGCCTTCTTGGACGTGTAAGTCTTATCATCGATTGCGGCCTCGATTGATGTCACGCTGTTCTGCGAACCATCGCTGTTCCGGTCCTGCTGTTTCAAGTAGCCGGCGGCGAGCAGCAACACCATGACCGCACCTGCAATCAGCAGGATTTTCATGCGTTTATTCATGGACTTCAAAAATTTTATTCTCCAAATAGGGTTCAATCACAAGACCGTGGGGATTATGCGGCCAACTGCGCTCGATAACGTGGATCGACCCGCTGGCCAAGACTCTCCACAGCCGCGAGTAGGCATCCATCCGCTCTTGAATATCCACAACCAACTCAAAGGTGAAACTCCCATCTACTGCGGAGTGGATCATCAAATCTTTGATCGTCGCCTCCTGAACCACATTTCTCTGGATGAAACGATTGAAAAAACCTGACTTCTGACGGGTCAGGAAAGCATCCCGGAGGCTATTGCCTCCGAGCCACCCGGCGGCCTCCGCCTTACGTTCCCAATCGTATTGTGTCAGACTGTACCAATCATCGACAAACATGGACAGATGGTGGCGGATCTCGATCTCGATATTGTCCCGCCGCTGGGCGTAGCGGGCCGGAATGACTTCGCCGTCGGTCGCTACATAATAGGCGTACTTCATACGCTCCTCTCGTTCCTCACGCCGTTCGAGGTAGTTCAGGACAAAACATACCAGAACCAGCATAAGGCAAAGAATCGTGATAAGGTTATTACGTACCAGATTACGGCGCATGGATTGTATCTTTTCAGGAATCATGGCTATACTCGGAATATTCTGTAACATAAATCCAATACGGCCTGAAATATCTTGAACCGCGCCAAAGCAACCATGATGAAACCGAGAATCGGGGAATCCGTCAGGTTGATGTAGACTGCGAAACAATCCTCACAAAAGTTGTTGGCCAGAACAAGAGCGGGGCCGGCGAACAGCAACGCGAAATAGATCATAAACCAATGCTTCCACAAAGCCCTGAAAGGCTCGAAAGCCCCCAGAACAAGGACCAGAGGCGCTACGAAGTAGGCGATCTTCAGCGACGCCGCACGAATGAACATATAAGTCGGGAAACATAGTACGTTGACAATATCGGCCAACGGCTTGAGAATATAGTTGGCAATCATAAAGGAGCCGACATTGGCGCTTCCACCATTCATAAACGACGTGAACATGCCAGTTATCGACGAAAAAAAGCCTCCGCCGGATTCTTCCTCTACGGCCTCTTCGCCAAGAAGCGTCGTTTGCATAAGATCCGCAATCATACTTTGCGGATTCGCCGTAATCTGTGCCGTAGAGTTCACCAGCAGTTCGGCGAATTGGATAAATTCCGGGAACAGGAACACCACAAGGCCGGCCAGCAGAACGCCCTGAATATCCTCCCATATGGCCTTATGCGGATCGTTCTTCTTCTGAAGGACGATAAGCAAGGCTTGCACCAAGAGAAAAAAACCTGCGATACGACTTACTACCGGAGGGATCGTCGCTTGGGAAATGACGAGTTGGTCCAAAAAATCCAGATTCATATCACTTGAAATATGCGTTCAATAACTGGTTGTTGAACTTCACGGCATCCGCCTGAAGATTGATATAGTTTACACGGGCCAAGAGCTTGTCGATGTTGTCGAGGACCTGCCGGGTTTCGTTCAGGCGTTCCGCGTCGCTCAGTCGGAGGAAATTGCTCGTAAAGATCTTCGCGCCATAGGCTGTGACGTTGACGCACTCGCGCGTCGTCTGGCTGCACAACGACAACAGGTTGGTCGTATAGCGCCGGTCGACCTTCATGGCCGAAATCTTGTCATAAACCTGCTGAATCCTTTTAACGCAGGCCGCCGAGCGGGTGGCGATCTCCTGCACCTCGCGGATCGTAGCCAGCTTGCTGTTGACCTTCTCAACGGCATCGACGGTTTTATCGATACCCTGCTTCACACCCATCATCGTCTGGTAGGTCTGGACAGCCTGCTGCATCTGCTCGACGTGGTTCAGAGCTTCCTGAACTTCAAGGGACGGAGCCGCCACAACCATTTGGGCCTGCACCTGAGCAGCTCCGCAAATAACTGCAAAAATTAAGAATAATCGTTTCATAAGTATAGAAGTATTAATTAGCACTGTGAATCCGTTCGTATTGCTCGATGGCTCGTTCCATCGACTTGGTTTGGGCATACAGCCGACCGAGCTCGTCACAGACTTCACCCTCGGTCTGGAATGCCAGATAGGTCCGAGGGCTTATGCAAAGACTCATCAGGGTCGATTTCTTACTCCGGTAAATGTAGAAAGAGGAATACATGGGCGGCGTATTGAAGTTGTTCCTCAGCGACAAGACGCATTGCCGGTCATGCTCGGTGAAGCCCGTCGAGTATTTCTCAAAGCCCGTGGGATCTGCTCCAGCCAGAAAGATCACCGTCTCGATGTTCTTCATCAGGGCGCCGGCAGCTCCTCCGTCTTTCTTATACCTGTCCTCGGCGTTCAACGCCAGCTGGTCGAGGTTCTGCAAAACGATACACGCCGAACCGCCTTTCTTACGGATCGCCTGCATCTGGTACAGCACGGCACCGAAGATCACCGGCTTCTGCATCAACTCGGCAAACTCCTCGTAGATAATGAAGCCTCGCTTACCCATCTGCTCCCAGACAAGCGTTCGGATGGTGATGCCGATCAGGTGTACGACGATACTCAACAACTGGGGTTTCGAGCGGATATTCTCCAATTCGAAGATCAGCAGCCGTTTCCCCTTCAAACGTGTCGTAGGGTCTTCGCTGCGTGCAAAAACATTCCCATAGCTGCCGCCCTCGCACCACTCGCTGCCGTTGTGTACAAACTGGCTCACGTCGAAATAAGTGCTGCGGATCTCGTTCTTCTCAAGAATCAGCTGATAGTTGTCGCGCAGCCAGACGTAGAATCCCGGCCAAGAGGGGGCTGCGACGATATGCAGGTACGACATGACGATCTTGCGCAGCGACACCTCTTCCTCGGCCGTCGGAATACCTCCCGGCTTAATGATAAGCCACAGCGTCTCGCAGATGTCGTCCACACTCTCACCATTGTCGACGTCGGCAACGGCAAACGGATCAAGCCCTAATGGATCACTACTGTTGTAGCGGAAGATAAAAACCTCCTCAGGATCATACAGCCGGGCGGCCTTGTCATACGAGCCGCCGCAGTCGATGATGATGTTCACGTATTCCGCTGCAGAATCATTGTGATAGTCCCCGACGATCTTCTCCAAGTCCACCGTTTTACCTCCTCCCGTGCGTCCTATCACCGCAATATTTCGGGAATCGACATATTTTCGATGTGGATCGTAGAGATCGTAGCGCAACGGCAGATGGTTGACAGGATCACTGAAAAAAACGCCTTCGGCATCCGACCTGTAACTTCCCGTATGCTGAAACAGCGCCAACGCCTGCCGAAGATCAACCAAGTAAAACGAATCCCGGTCCATGCAGGTTACCGTTGCAGGATGTGAGCAGAACACGATATTGCGAAGCTCCGCACCCATCGGCACCGAAGGCTCGAAATCACGGACCTGCCTCAAATAATTCGTTATCCGCGTTCGGTACTCTTTTACCTCTTCAGCACTCTCACCCCAGAAGATGATATTCGTATGTCCCCGGACCAACATAGCATCCAAATCGTCGCTGATCTCTTCGCGCGTGCGGTCCAGACGCCGCACTTGGTCGTCGTTCTCCTCCGAGAACCCCCGGTTCTTGCGAAAGGTGTCCAAAGTCTGTTTGACAAGCGCATACTCCTGCTCATGCCCTGAAATCCGTATAATCTGATTATACAGATGCGGAACAGGCAACAGGATGCCCAGCTCTTCCATGATCCCCACCGGAAGCTGCGAACCCTGACCCGGCGCCGGTGTAGTCAGGACCTCCGGGAACTGACGCTCATGCTCAAGGCTCACGGCGCCGACATTGCGGTCGCCGACACGGAAATCACACCCCGCAGCATCCACATCCGTCAGGTAGTCGGTCTGAAATCCATTGAAGAAATAACGGGTATATTCACGAACCTCCTCCTCCCCGAACGGCTCAATACCGATGATCCCGGAGCCTTGAAACTGAAGGTACATCGAATCGACGGCACGGGTAAAGCGCACGTACTCTTGATCCTCAGAACAGAACGCGGCGTGAGTCAGCGGTACAAAGGGATTCTGGGACCGCGGATCGCGCGTCGCACGGAAGCCTGTGAACACGACGAACAGGCAGGACATGTCGCACGTCTGCATACGTCCCGCGGCAAATGCCTTCTCCTCACGCTGTATGTACGAGTTTTCCGGCATCGCCGAGGCGTCGAACAACTGCCGGTCGTACCGATCACTACGCAAGATGATCGTCCCCTGCGGAAGATCCTTTAGGGCGACACGCCATATCTCATTCAAGCGGTCGTATTGATCCTCGGACAACGATCGAACCTCTGGAAGCTGCAACCGATAACAGAAGGCGACATCGCCCTGAATGGTCAACAGCCGATTATTGGAAACGTCCTCCAGAAGCTCCGAAGCATTGAAGCTACGGGACTTCGGGCGGGGATACGACTGGAACAACAGCCAGACGACAAGTCCGACGATCGATACCAGCAGAATCAAGATAGCATGAAACATCATCAGCGGTTTTTAAGATGAAGGGGATATTGTTTTCCGTAATGCAGGTTACGTTTCAGACGCTCCATATTGCGGAAAAGCCAATAGACCCCGCATGCCCACGGAATCCATACGATGATAAACACCGGAAGAAACACCACGATAAGCACAGGGGCACATGTCAAGCCCAAGCAGATAAGAAAGTTCTCAGCAGGAAGCCCCAACACCATCGCCTTGTCCCGGATACGGCGATTGACATACAACTTCATCGCAGCAAAACATTCATCGCACCGTACACCATACCATAGCCGACGGCAATAATCACCAGAGCCCAGCCGGCATTGGAAAGGATCTCAGCACGATCTTTCCAGTTCTGAACAAGGTTCCAGATCGTCCAGCCGAATAAGGCCACAAAGCATAGCAGACCCAACAGATTGGGAACCAACGTGCGAAGCGATGCCGTAACAGGCGACAGGTCCCAGCTGATCGTCTGGGCGAAAAGAGGTGCGGCAAGCAAGATTGCGGCAGCCGTAAAAAGTCGTTTTTTCATAGTTGAAATCATATATTGGAAAATCTGTTCATAAATTCTGCTGCATCACGCCGGATCTGCTCGGCAACGAGCCGCATTTGCGCCGGGTCCAAATCCCGAACTTGCGGAGGTAGGAGTTTGGAGCCCGGATAGTACTTGAACCGGAAACGCTCGACCCGGCCGTGGAAGTAGATGAATTCACCTTGTTTGAGCGAATAGAACTCCGAGCGTTCGTACAGGGGACGTTTCACCTTACGCCGTGTGGTACTCGAACCGTTCGAAGAGGTGCTGTAACTGCGCTCGATGCGATCAACCTGCGGCATCATGCCTTCGTAATACTTGGCGGTATGTTCGAGGCTCGTGCGCCCAAGGAACTGATGCGCCAAGTTCGAAAGAACAGTACGCTGGTTATACTCCTTGCCGCCCTGAGTCCGCTGGATCTGGCTAAGATCCTGCGTCGTATAGACAATACAGATTCCTAAGCTACGCAGCGTAGCCATATAGTTCTGCACACGCAGCAGCGGGAGCTCTGGAGCTTCATCCAGCAAGGCTACGGCGGGAACCCCGCCCCGTTCGCTCATCATCGTAAGCGTGGCATCGGCGATCATCGCAAGGATCGGAGCATAGGCCGTCGTGTTTCGTGGATCATTCACCAATCCAAGGCCGATCTTCGATCCCGGAGTATTGATCCGCAGATTGATCTCGTTATCACTCAACAAATAGAAACCCGCATCCGTATTGATCGTGTTCAACGCAAGAATAAGCGTCTGGAGGATGTTGCTCGTAGTGTCGGCATTGCCTGTGCCTTGAAAGAACGCGGCAGCCATCGAATAGACCTGCGCATCGGCTTTGAGAAGGCGCTCCAGCTTCCCGAAAGGAAGAACCTTCCGACCTTCCTCCAACCGCAGGTGCTCCGGGTTGTTGAGTATCGACATCACGAACGGGAGGTTGCAGTGCTCAGGAGCATAGCGTTTCAGATACCAGATCAGCGCCTCCAAAAGCGATGAGGCCGAATTGTTGAAGAAATCAGAAGTCGAGTCGTCGGACTCCCGGCCCTGCACGGCAACGATAAAGGACTTCACGCGCGAGCGCAGCGATGCCTCGTCGGGAATATACTCCGGGGAGATCGGATTGATACGCACCGACCTTTCAGGGTCGAAAAGCGCAAAAACATGGTATGGAAGCCCAGTAGCCCGGAAGATCGGATAAAGAACCTCCGAAAGTTCATATTTTTTTAGGTCATGAACCAAGACTGACATACCGAATTGTGCTGCATGTCGGGCATAGGCCGTATTGCAACTCGCTGTCTTACCGCTACCCGAACCGCCGTTGATATAGGTTCCCTGATTGATACCCTTCACATAGTGCAGGTGGCCATTGCTATCTTCGATCTCCAAGTTGAACTTAGACCAGCCGTTCAGAAGCCGGCAAATCCGGACATACAGGAACCGCACAAGGGGAATGAGCAGGCATTGCCCCGCCAGCAACGGCAACGCCCATGACCATGTGTAGGTCCGCAGTGAAAGACCCGCCCAGAGGTAGAGTCCACCCGGAACCAGAAGCCCTGCAAGGCCTGCCATGATTCCGGCAGGACGTCGCCAGAGATAAAGCAGCGGGATCAACACCGCCGTCAACAGAAACCATCCCAACAGAGTCATAATCATTCGATGTTTTGGTATTTTGAAATCAAATCCTCCGTATATCGGAAGGCCATGCCGACGGGGTTGCACACTCCCTTCTGGAGCAACACGGGCAGAATTCTCCCGGCGATACATAATCGGCAAGGATCAACCGGTCCTGACGTCGCAGAATACATGGGGTCCGGCGCGGCTTCGCGGCAACGGCACTTATCCATTGAGAGAAACATATTGTTTTTGCCCGTCAGAAGCCACAATTCATCGATCTCAGGAAACTTTTCACAAATCATGTCAGCGACATGGATGGAAAGCCCGTTATTCCCTCTCTTTATCTGATAGAGGTTCTCACCACGCGGAAGCCCGATATGCCGGGCAAAGGCGTTAACCGACATACATGACCATCGAACTACCATTTCAATCCGCGGCCAAAGGTCGGAATCTCTGTTACTGAACTTTGTCATAACGTAGACTCGTTTCCCCAGAACAAGACTATAATCAAGAACAGGATCGCCACGCCGGCAATAATCAAGGTGGACCGCGGAATAATCTCTCGCGGAGGTTCCGGCAAACCTTGCTCTCGCGCTTCAGCACGGGCTTCGCTGTTCCGTTTATCCAGTTTCGCCTGCTGACGCGCCATAAGCCAGACACCCAGCAAAATCAATCCGGCAAAAAGTTTCAATGCCAATTTCATCGTAAAATGAAGTTCATTCATATCAATATCCTTTGGTTAAAATTCCAACGAGTTTGAACGCTGCCTTTATCGCCAACTGCTGCGGAGTGACCGGCTGCACCATCTTCACCTGATCGGCCTTCGCCATAGCCTGCACCGAGACATCGCGCTGAGCAACGGCTCCGTAAACCTTATATTCCGGAACCGGACTCACCGAGCGACGGTACGAAGAGGATACACGCCGCTGCAAAGCCTCTTTCTTCGTCTTGGATTCCGCAGCCGAGAAATATTTGTTGATGTAGCGATTGAGATAGCTCTGCTGCCGCTGGATCTTCTCCAAGTCCTCTTGGGGAATTGTCTGGACAAGACGCTGAATAATATTCCGGCGCTTTTCCTCGATCCGGGCATAAACACCCTTCAGGGAGTCCTTATAGCGACGGGCCTGCTCCGGAGAATAATTCTGATCCACATACACCGAAAAGTCATGCTCGTTACGCAGCCGGACTTCCGGTCCGAACAACAGCCGGCTATGCTGCTCGAAGAGACGCTCCGCATGGGGCGATACCTCGCGGGCCAGTTCATTATTCATCTCAAGAATTCGCTCAGCACATTTATTGGGATCGAGAGTCGTCTCCCGGATCAGTTGTTCAAGTTGGGTTTGCTTCTCGACGAGAAGGTGATAACCCGGAAGTTCTTCACGAATAAATGCATCGATGGTTTTGGCAAAATCCGCCTGATGCTTCACGCGGATCTTGGAGAGTTCCGCGAACAACTCCTTCAACTGCTTCTGGAGCTGCCGGGGCTTCAGCTCCGGATGCTTCTTTTCGTAGATCTTCACTACTCCCGCCCGAAGGTCCCGCAAAGCCTTGTCCATATTACGGTCCTGAAGCGCCAAGCGCAGCAACGACTCCTCTTTGGCGTGAACGCCCAGCGTTTGATCCGCCAGCACGCTGCGTAGCTGCTCCATGAGTTGCATCCGCTCGGTCTGGAAATTCTCCAGCTGCACGGTCAACTCCGCCGCACGGTCCGCAGGACAGGCTGCGATCTCAAGGCGCAGCGCATCGAAGGTCGCAGGCTGCTCACAACGGCTTACGGCTTCCGCAATGCAGCGCCGGGCATCTTCCGGAAGCAATCGCTCCCGGACCATGCTCTCGAAATCCTTCATGTCTTTGACATACGCACCGTCGGCCCCAAAGGTCTCACGGGCAAAGGATGTCAGAATCTCACGCTGACGCTCAGGCCAAAAACACTGTACATATTCCCCGACCAGCTGCCGCTCGGTATCCGCGAGGTAGCGGACGGCATTTTCCAGAAGTACCGAATCGCCTTCAAATACCTCTTCCAGATACTCCGTCTGCACGAACAGGCAGTCGGTATTGCGACGGGTAGAAATACTATCAAATACATAGTTTTCCCGATGCCAAGCATTCCGGTAAATCTCCGACCACTGATCAAAGACGTCCCGACGGCGATCGACAGCCTGGCGCATGGCCAACCCCTTGCGCAGGACCTTATGCGCAGTCCGGACCGGATGATATCCCCGTAGACCCGAAACCTCGACAGCCTTGTCTCCGAGGCCGACACCCAGACTTTGGCCCCAGTGCGGAAGCGAAAGGTCTTGATCCATAGTAACGCGATTCAATTCCTCCTGCAACTCCTCGACACTCGAATCCATCAGAGCGGTTGCATCCAACACTGGATTCAGCAGGCGAAGCTGACGGACCAACTGCCCCTTCAGACGCATCAACTGCCGTGCATCCAGCTGCTCGGCCTGAAGCAAGGATTCGTAGTACTCCCCATAGCCGCCGCTCACCAACTGCCGGAACTCCGCGGCCTCCGCCCGGCGAGTCGCACGGTCTTGAGCCAACTGCTTTTCAAAGGCGAATCCGGACATATGCCGAAGACGCTTGGATACCTCATAGCTCTCGGTCTGCAACCGATGGTGTGCGAAGAGCCGGTCGAAAAGACGCTCGCATTCGATCTTGTACGCTTCGCGGTCAAAACCGACGCGAACAGCCTTGCCGTTCAGAACGTGTTTCTTGCTGCCCCGGCCATTCGCATTGGGGCTCAGGTTGATCGAATTGGTGATGTCACGACGGCTCACCGTGACGTGAATATGCCAGTTATCACCGGCTTTCGGCATCATAGCCCGCAGGATCTCGTCACGCCCGCCAAGGCGGACATGGCTTTCCCGAACATATTGCGCTTCGAGATCTGCAATCCGGCGTTGCACGGAATCATCCTTTCCACCGCCGAGTTGCTTTTCCAGACGGACGATCTCCTTGTCGATCCGGGAATTGTTACGCACATGGGGATCATGGCTCTTCCAGTAACGGTCCTTCTCAACCATCCCGAACCACATCAGGTCCCGGTTGTCGTGGATCTCAGGGTGTCCGAAGTTACGAGCATAGGCATCCATGCACTGTATGGCATAATCCTTCAGATAATTTCGCATCATATCATCCTCCAGCCTCGCAGGGATCGCCTCACCAGCTTCGAGGAGTGTCTGCTTCGTGTCGGCGATCGTACGGCGCAAATGGGCGATTTCTTCCTTCGAGGGAGAGATCGAGAATGTATAATAGCGGGCTTCCTTCTTCTTCAGCCCACGGACATTCGCATCGATGTTCTTCACGACATCCTCCGTATCGTAGGTATTGCCCGTGCCGTTGAAGAAATACTCTCGGCCTTCGACCCGGACCACATCGTTCTGCTTGTCCAAGTATGCAGACAGCTGGCGGGAGGAGGTCTCATCCAACTGCGATTGGATAAGGCTCTCTTTCTCAAGATACCCCGCATATTCGGCAACGGAACTCTGACCGTAGCGGGTGTTGTCTACATACTGCGTGACGTACATAATTCCTCGTATTCGCGTTTGAGCTGGTTGAAATCGGATTGCGACAAACGGATCTGCATGGCGGCATGACCTTCAAAATCCGTCGTACTGGTGGCAGCGGAAAAGAGACGCTCCAAGAGTCCGAACGAGCGAGGCAAACGATCGTCGGAAGAGGGAGTGGGAACATCGGGAGCATCCATATCCTGAGAAGCGCCGGAGAATGATCCGGGAGCGCTGCGGCGATCTTCGCGCACCAAACTTTTGATAAAATCTTCGGTACGTTCAACAGGACCAATAATCTTGGAAAGTTTGCCATTCAAACTCAGCATCGCCGTCACCAGACCCTTATAGTCTTCCGGGGATGGCAAATCCATACCGATATTACTCGAATAATAATGTGTAATGATACGTGTCGCTACTTTGGATTTTGACAAGTGCTTTCGCCTCGCAATTTCGACAAGTTTTTCATCCGCAGACTTCGTGATCCTGATTACTTTCTGAGATTCATCCATAGCCGTTTCCATGATTTACACAAGACAAATGTAGCCCTTATCAATCTGTAAATCACAATATTGCACCATAAGCAAACCATAAACAATTAATAATATCAATATTATTTTGAGGAAATGGGCCTGATTTACAAACGCTTGTCACTAAATCGACTTTTTGGGAAGAAAATCACTACGAACATCTTACAAAGATTAACTTTTGCATTGAGTCGGGCCCAACGTCGGAGCACAAATCACTACAAACCAATAGATTACAGAAAAATGTTACATAAATTGCAACATAAATCCCGATTATTTCCGCAGGCCTACCAAGCATAATACAATAATATTCAGGAATTTACGCATAACAAAATCTTCCAAGAATCACGCTTCAGCGTGATTCCCGCTTGTTCACAGAAAAATGTTACAGGAAGGGCATTTTTCGACGGGCGTAAAGGCGTCCGGAAAATCCGCAGGAAGTAATGCGGATTTTCCGGAAAGATTGCGCTTGCGTAATCGCGCCTTCGCCAGTTGAAAAATGGTCGTCCGGTCGATGTCGGCGGACACCGGTTTTTGGGAAGAGCCGTGGCTCTTCCCGAATCCGTTGGCCGCAAAATGCCAGCCGGGAAACAATGTTTCCCGGCAACAACGGGCGGGAGTAACCGCCCGGCATTTTAGACATCGGAGTAACATTATTCTACCGCTCTCTTGCGGCGTTCCGCCGCAAGGTGGAGTTGCCGGAGGCTGCAAAAACAGCCTCCGGGAAATACCTTCGGACAACTCCGCACCTACAGCCGGACGCTTGTCGGCCGGCACGGGTGTAGGTGCCCTTTGCTTCTTTCTTCACGAAAGAAGGAATCCCCCGTCGGGGGAGAAAGGGGGTTTTGTCAGCTGCCAAAGCGAGGCTCCGGCGGAGCGTATGGCAGCGTTCAGACAAATACCGATGGTTTGCGACGAGTTCATCGAGGAGCAAATCGACTCCCAAATCTCCGCGTTGCGAAGATTTGGGAGTTCCCCCGCCGAGGCGGGGTGTTGAATAGTGAAGGGAAGAAACCAAAAACCAAGCCCTACACCAATCCGGAACGTCTGAGCGATCCGCCTCGGCTGCGTCCGCAGGTCTGCGGCGAAGCTCTGGACCGAATGGTGGTGGCTTTCTGTGCGATGGGGTTGAGTCGGATTGTAGGTCAGGCCTACAATCTGCTCAAAGAGTAGGAGTGAATGACTTTTCTTTGGTTCGGGTTTCTTTGTGTCCCCAAGACAAAGAAAGCGGACGCGGTTTTGCTTCTTTTATCGCGCTGGCAGGATAAAAGAAGGTTTCCCCGGCGGGGAACGGAAAGGGGTAGCGAGGAGAGAACAGAGCCTTTTGAGCCCTTCAACGGAGCTCGAAAGGCTCGGAGCGACGAGCGGGTCGGCAACTGCCGGGCGCAAGGTCTCCGGCTTGCGCCCGGACGCCGAAGGCTACCTATCTCTGCGGCAATCCTTGCCGCAGGTAGGGGCGGTTCCGTGCTTGGCCGCGACAGCATGGTAGTCGCGGCCAAACGGAGCGCACCGGAGATTTCTTTGCCCCACTTTCTTTGGCTCTACGATACAAAGAAAGTGGGTAGCCGCCAAAGGATCAGAGATCAACATGGCGGAATAGCCGGCTACGCCGGCAGCCGGTCATGGCCGGTACCGATCTCAAACGAAAAACTATGTCCCGAAAGGTTATCAAAAAACAGCAACTCTAAGTGACCATCGCGCATGCGAGCGTAGCGAGTCGTCGGGCATACTTGACCCGACGCGATGGCCAGGCAGCAAACTATTAGGAGTAAGGGAGAGCATCCGGCGAGCACGTCCCCGCGCGGTGAGCTATTGAGTGGATACTGGTGGATTCTTCGGAGGGGTATTTAGAAAAGACCTGCCAGTATTACGTAATAAATAGCTGCTCTTGCATCCTAAAAGCACGAAAAAATAAACGGCCCGGCAGGTTATACCTGCCGGGCCGCGATGTTGAATCGTGAAGGGAAGAAGAATTACAACAACCACTTCTTGCCTTTGTCTGTCTTACTCCAAATAACGATGGCGACTACCGCCACGATGATAATTCCGAAAATGTAAACCGAAGCTGGCATATTCAATCCTCCTTTACCTTAGTGTCCTTATCCCTGACTAAAATCAAGCCGCCGCCCAAACATACCGCAGTTGTCAGCAAGCCCAAAACGTATATCAGCCACCGGACATCGCCCAAATCCGAGACCAAAGACATGACGACCACCGCGGTCAATACATACTTGGCGATGTCCATAAGCCATTTACCCAATTCCTTTCTCATAATGCAAATATAGCAAATTTTTCTCCAAAACGTATTTTAAACCATCGGCGGTCATAAGGCCGCCGATGGTTGTTGAGTCAGACCTGAAAACTCGTCACCCGGTAGAGAATCCTCGATCGCAGTTGGTTATTCTTATCAATCCACGCTTCTACCTTGCCTTCGGCTTCGATATAAATGAAGCGCCCTTTGGTCAGCAGTTTCAGAAGCCCCTCGGCAGAACTTTCCGGGCCGACGTAGATTTCGCACTCCGCCCACAGAGCAACCGTTGCCGGATTCCCCTGCTCGTCCGTTTCACCCGTCTTACGTTCGGCATACGCGACACTGAACGATACGAATTTGTGACCGCCGTCGCCCTCGCGGCATACGGCATCCCGGCCGATGTTGCCGACAATAGTAGTTCTTTTCATCTGAAAAATTACGATTGGCCTGTACATCGTGAGGTTCTGCGAGGCACTGCACCTCTAATTTACATAAAATATTTTAGTTATCAATGACAATTCCGGTCGTTTTGTCTATCAATTTATAACTTGTGAAAGCCGCATTATCGCTACTTTCAAATTTCATATAAACCCAATCAACCCATAATGTCGCATGGTTGTAGCATTTACACTTTTCAGTCAAGACAATCGTTTTATTTTGAACCGGATATTTTTTCGTGAGCGTTACGTGCGTCTGTATCTCGTGAGGTGCTTCGGGAGCGAAATAATCAAAATATAAAAGCTGAGTACCGTTCTCGTCATCCAGCGAAAACCATGATACATAACACAAACCTTTAATTCCCTTAACATAGTTGTAACGCTTGAGTGCTTTATTCAGCCAAACATGGGCGGCTTTCTCGTCGGAAAACTCCTTTTGTAATAATACTTGGTTACACATCTTGTCAGTGTAGGATTTCGTCAGGCATACCGTCGCTACATAAGTTTTCATAATCGTAAAATTTTAATAGGTTAAATATTGCGCTCCGCTGGGGCTTCGCTCCCCGCCATCCGCCGACCACATCGAGCGGAGCTGATCAATATGTCAAAGAACTTTTGTTGTCGAAATCCTGCTAACATCCTCGTCACGCCCTTTATCCTTTCTATCGAACATATCATTTTCTCGAAGGTATGCCGGGCTGTGGTTTCCCAGCCGACGGATGTTTTCAAGATTTCAAAGAACGAGGGTTCATCCCCTTACACGTTGCCTTTAGAGCCTTTCTGATACTCGTATCGAACACTGACATTTTGAAATAAAAATGGAGCGGCCGCCCGTTCCTCTGGAATGGGCATAGGCGGACGCTCTCTACCGCTAAACCGGCGCAAGGGTTCCGGGAAATATTTTTGAAAAAATTTCTTCAGCGTGCCCCGGCCTGCCGGGGTAAATTTTTTCATCATAAACACACTTCCCGAAGGGACTTATAAAAAAATATTTACCGGGTTCATTGCCCGGCAAAATGCAGTGTACGTACTTTGTATCAGAATGGTCTGAAGGCAACGTGTAAGGGATGAAACCCGTCAGGTCGCAGAAATCTTGAATTCAGCCGGAGTGCGAAACCACAGCCCGGTCGTCCCCAGAGAGAAAATACCGCTCTCCCTCGCAACGCGAGGGGTGCCCTGCCGCGACGTGGAGAAACGAGCGACTTGCAACGCCCTGCAAGTCGTTCGTTTTAGGAGCGACCAATGCCCCGTAGCCGGGGCATGGTATGACATACGAGCAAAAAAGGGGGAGTATCTGAAAGGAAATATTTACCGACGGCTCGGCCAGCGGGGCCCGTCGATCACCGGAAACGAAACAGAAAAAAGCCCCGGAGCTTTCGCTCCGGGGCGCATGCTACGGAAGTTCGTGGACTGTAATAAAGTTTTCGGGGCAGAAGCACCGCCAAGCATTACGCTCAAGGTCGAAATAATACACACAGTCGTTTGTCGAACGGCTGCGGGATTTACTTTCGGCCCGGTACTCTTCCAGCAAGCAGGGCTTCAGTGTCCCGAAAGCCTCCCGGAGTGTACCATCCTGTTTGCGGTAACTGAACCTCACGGCCCGATTACGCAACTGGATCATAAGATAATCCAGTTCATCGGTTTCCTTCAGGGCTTCATTCACTGACCTTTCAACCTCAAGAAGCAACGGCCAATGAGCCAGATTGTACTTGCGCTCCAACTTCATTGTGAGAATCCGGGTCAAACGCTTGTTATCCATAACTTTTTTGCAGACTTTATCCTCCTGCGCCGGAGTTCTACGCTGCCGAAACGCTCGGAACAGCGATGCGGCGCACAGCCGATTGCGGCGACTGACCGAAGGCAAGGACACGGAAGGAAATATTTACCGGCGGCTTGCCGGCGGGCGCATCGCGCGGATAAATATTTCCGCACCGAGCCGACGGGCGGACGCAGCTCTCCAGCTGCGGAAGCTCCTTGCCGCTGTCGCAGCGATGTCGGCTAACTTTGCATCAATGTTGTGAGTGAGTAATACCGCTCTCCCCCGGACGGCGAGGGAGCTTGCCGGACGAAGCCGGACGCGAGTGGGCCGGGCGGCAACGTCGCCCGGCGTGGCGAGTTCAGGGGGTTCGGATGCCGTGCATAGGATCGAAGATCCGCACGGCGATATAGCCGGGAAACCGGCAGCCGGCTATGGACGGGACCGATTAATTCCGTAATATCAATATTACCGAAAAGGCCCCAGAGCAAAACTCCGGGGCCTGATGTTGATACGTGAAGGGAAGAAGATACTCACTTGCCACCGTTCATCAACTCGTCGAACTTTTCTACAAACGCCTGAGAGAAAGCACAACAATCGCAAACGTCACAACAGCCGGTGATACGATCTGACGGGCACGTTTCCCGGTAGGCTTGTATAGCCATTCGTCGAGCTCTGCTCCGTTCATCCATTTGTCCGGCCGGCTTAGTCAGATCCGCCATGTTACGGGTATAGATTTCGTTGATCCTCTCCTCCGGAACCTCAGCCTCCAGATCGGGATATTCGAGCATCAATGATTTGACAAAGTTGAGTTCTCGGCGAACCTGCTCCAGAGCGCCGAAGCGGATCAACTCCTGCACATCGCTCAAATGGGACATGGTCACCATCTGCACTTGTAATTTCATGGTTTTCAAAGTTTGAATTATCATTTCGGATTGTTTGTGATTCATCACATGGTTACCACGGCCGCCAACTGCTCTTGTCGGCATTTCGGAAAGATCCAGCCGGCGGCCGTGCGACCTTTGTATTTCAGATTCGGGTTCCGTTTCGCGCGGATATGCTCCAAAACTACCGCATCTGCCGGATCATCAGTAAAGATGGCCAATGCTTTCTCAGAATAGTCTACGATCAGGGCCCCGCGGTGCAAACGTCGGGCCGCAATGGCCGCCAGCCGTTCTCGATCTAATGCTGCGGCCATAGCCCGAACAATAAGCGCTTCTACCTGATCGGCGGCCAAGAACGAAGGGTATTCAAGATCCGCAATGACTCCGCTGGCCGAGTCGCGTTCATCAAAGATGAACCTCGTGCTGAAACGCTCCAAAGTCTTCAAGCCGACCAGTGTGTAGGAATACCCTACTCGATCGTCGTGCACAACTTCAACTACGACACATTTTTCGCAACTTCCGCTACCCAAGGTGATGCGATTTGCAACTTGGTGCAGTTGGCCGGTCTGCTTGTCCGTGTCGTAAATTATGCCTTTTGATGGGAATGCAATTCGTGCCATAGTTTTGTGTGTTTAAGAGGGGCAGACGTGAATCCGCCCCGGTTCTGTTTATTCGTCCTCGACTTTGACGAGCTTGTACTGCTCGATCAATTTGTCGAATTTCTTTTTGGCCGGTCGGAACGTATAGGAGGTATGCACACATACTCCGTTGAGTTCGACGTAAAACCAATGTACGGATGGAATGTATCCGATCGATGCGCAATCACACTCCGACGCATAATCGAATGTCCTCCCCGCTTTCAATTCCCGTTCTGTCATATTCTATAATTTTAATACATGGGATCATAAGGTTCATCCCAATCCACCTCGTCACTCCATACGCTGAATTCGAGTCCCGAACTGATCCGCACGAGAACCTGGGGATAATCGTATTCTACGAATTCGACACGGCGATACCCTAAATAGGGTTCTTTCAGGGTTCCGGATTGCCCTTCTTTCAATTCGTCATTGTCCATTACCTTTAACTTTTACTTCATAATTCACAAACTTACCGATTTGCCCCTGTCCGAATAGTGTCGTCAGAAACTCATTGAAAGTTGCAACCCTTATCTGGGTAACATGATCCGGGAGAGTACACCGGAACATTCCATCCGTTTCTTTGAAGAGTCGCCAGGTAGCATGGTTCCAATCCTCAATAACAATTACGGATTTCATTAACGTAACCTCTATTGTCCGCATGGTAGTATAAGCGGCTGACCTATACGCCGCAAGGTTTCAGTAGTTCATTGTTTCCGCTCCATCCACCGTAATCTCCCGAAGAATACAATCGACGGTGATTCGCCGCCCGTCGATGTCGATCTGCCAGCCTTCGCAGAGGTTCCGGGCCCAAACCAACCGGGTAGTATCCATTCGCCGGCCGAAGTAGATCCGGCGTCCTTCCCGGAACAGGAAGTTCTGACGCCGGATCTTCTTAACGATCGTATCAACGATGCAAGGCTTCGAACAGCATGATCTTCCGGATCTCCGCGATATCGTCGTTGGTAACATGGCCTACAACCTGAATGTTATGCGAAATAGCCTCCTTAATCTCGATGATGGCCCCGGTGCTCTCTTTCCAGTTGTCGAGCATATAGATACAGTCACAGTTGCGAAGCAGGTCGAGATCCCGGTCCATGTGCCTCTCCCAACGCTCTTTTTCGCCGACTCCTTCTGAAATCCATTGGTGTTCATCGGAAAGCCCTATTTCATAAGGATTGACTACTTTTGCAATATCGGCGAGAGTTCTCTCTACTTCAGAAAATTTCTTACTTGCCTCAATGGGAGTCAGACCCGTTATCTTTCCGCTCAGATAGATCGATTTCGGAAATGGCCGCCGCATCAGATCCGGCGCATAAGTGTTCCAGATACGAATAGCATCCAACCGATCTATGCCTTCAAAGGCGTCGAAGAGTTTGTTGAGTTCTGTCCGTTCCGCAGCTCCTTTGTCCCATGTGACGGAATCTTCCGACCAATCGTAGGTCCAATCGTGTTTACGGCACTTTTCTTCGAACTCACGTAATTTATTTGCTTCCATAATTACTTAATTAAAAGGTTAACATTTGCGCTCCGCTGGGGCTTCGCTCCCCGCCATCCGCCGACCACATCGAGCGGAGCTGGTCAATATGTCAAAGAACTTGTATCTGAAATCTTGCTTACATCCTCGTCACGCCCTTTATCCTTTCTATCGAACAACTTCATTTTCTCGAAGGTTAGCCAGGCTGCGGGTTGCCGGACGATGGATGTTTTCAAGATTTCAAAGAACGAGGGATCATCCCCTTACACGTTGCCTTCAGAGCCTTTCTGATACTGGTTCCGATCGGTGAGATTTTGAAATAAACACGAGCTGCCGCCCGTTCCTTTGGAATGGGCATAGGCGGCAGATCAATACCTATAAACCGGCACAACAAGGGTTCTGACAATTATTTTTGAAAAAATTACTTCAGGGTGCCCCGGCAAAGCCGGGGTTAATTTTTTCACCCGAAGGGCCGCAGGAAAATAATTGTCAGGTTCATTGGCCGGCAAAATCCGCCGATCGACCTTTGTATCAGATATGGCCTGAAGGCAACGTGTAAGGGGTGAGACCGCAAGTGGCGAAATCCTGAAAACAGCAGGAGTCCTAAACCCGCAGCATGGTCGGACCCAGAGAGGAAATACCGCTCTCCCGAACGAAGTGAGGGGTGCCCTGCCGCGACGTGGAGAAACGTACGACTTGCAACGACCTGCAAGTCGCACGTTTTAGGAGCGACCAATGCCCCGCCTGCGGGGCATGGTCAAACCCTTCCAGCGAAGAAAAAAAGAGAACCGGTTTCCCGGCTCTCAGTAATCAGCCTTTGAGCATGATCGCCTTCATGTGAACCTTTTTTGCGACTTCGGGGCTTATTTTCATAATCCGGGCGAGTTGTTGATACGGTTTAATCCCGGACGGGGTATGAATAAGCCAACGATCGATGTCCTCGACGTAATGCTCGGTAACTTCCACAAGCCGGTCGAGGTTCTCAACCAAGGACTCGGCTGCAATACACGCTACGGATTTGAGCACATGCCGGTCATAATCCTGCACTTCGACATCGTAGCAGCGGGGATGCTCCGCAGGATAAATCACTACCGGACCGCGATGTTTGAACGCATCGACGAAAATAACCAGACCGACACGGCCATCGGTATTTACGCCGATGGCCTTTGTGGCACCCCAACACATCAGAGTCGGAGCATCTTCTGCGAGGATCGACATGATCGCATTGCAAATTTCCACACCTTGTTTCATAACATTTTTGCAGACTTTATCCTCCTGCGCCGGAGTTCTAAACTGCCTGAAACGCTCAGAACAGCGATGCAGACACAGCCGATCCGGACGACTGCTCCGGAGGCAAGGACCCGGAAGGAAATATTTGCCGTCGAAACATCGACGGGTGCAGCGGACCAATATTTCCGAACCGGGCCACAGGGCACCCAGCCTTACCAGACTGGGTGATCCTTGCCGCTGTCGAACGGATCTCGGCTAACTTCGCATCTCTGTTGTGAGTGAGTAATACCGCTCTCCCCCGGACGACGAGCGAGCTTGCCGAGCGAAGTCGGCTGCGAGCTGGGCCCGGCGGCATGGTCGCCGGGAGCTGCGAGTTCAGGGGGCCGAAGGCCGTGCGACAAGATCGGAGATCGGCACGGCGAAGTAGCCGGTGAACAACCGGCAGCCGGCTATGGACGGAACCGATTAATTCCGTAATATCGATATTATCGAAAAGGCCCCGGAGTTTTACTCCGAGGCCTGATGTTGATGTGTGAAGGGAAGAAGATCATCATACGCTCATGCACCGACGGATCTGATCCATGTTCCGCTCTACCAAGTTAACGATCCTATCATGGTATTCCGTCGGTTTGTTGCAGACTCCACGACTTTGAACAACCTGAAACGTTTTCAACGAAACTTCGACGGTCTCAATGTGCTGCCCTCCAATCTGAGCTGTAAGAATGAGGGAATCAGGTCGTGAGTAATAAGCACTCGTGTAAACGCAATGGTGCATCAGTTCACCTTCCTGCACATACTCCGCAACACTTTCAAGAACCCGGACACAGATTGCATCGTCGGCAAAGTTAATACCGAAGAACCGCGATTTCAACTCCCGGAAATTCTCTTCGGCTTCCTGAGCCTGTCGGAGTTTGCGCTGAAACTCTTCCTTTTTCAAACGTTCGCGTTTCTTGCGTTCGAGCCGGTCGTGCTCGGCCGCGAGGTCCACCGGGCAGACATATCGGGCACTCAAGACATCTTTGTTGAAATAGCGCAATAAGTCGATGTAGTCACACCACATCGACCCATCCGAGATAAAATAGCCCCGACGCATACAAATCCGGATAGACGGCCAATACTTCTCGTCAGAGCACACCCCGCTCCGGATCTCGTGGGACAACATCGGATATTGGCCAGCCTTGAGCAATGTTTCGGCCCGATTGTTTGTCAAGAGTGTTTGAAACAACCGAAGCGGTGAGCATCCATACAGTTCGCCCCGAAATCCGTTGCGTTTTAGCGTCGGGATAACGCGCGTCCACGGGTAGACAAAATTCGGATTTATGTCATAACACGAATTTACCGGACGCACTTCCATATCCGTATTCCAATTCCAGCTATCAGTATAACAAGCAAATAAGGGGCGTAACCGTGCAATCGGGATATACTTGCCTTCTGGAGTAATCCATAACTGCACAACTTCCATGCAGCCGTACCATGCTTCGCGGCCGACTCGCCGCGTAACATACAGGTCGAAATAACGGAGCACCTGATAACCTCTAAAAGTGGTCAAGACGCAGAAGTAGGCCTCATCACGTTTGAAGCGTCGTTTGCGGGTTTCGATTATCTCGATTTTACATCCACAGTGAGGGCAAACCGAAGCACCCGGTTTTAGGAACTTGTCGTTCCATGTGTATCCGCACTCAAGGCAAGCCGCCGCACCTTTTTTAGTACGGCGGCCGTAATGATTGAAACAGTGAAAAAACGCCCATTTCTTCTGATTTTCCGTTATCGGTGAAAGGCACTGGCTCAAGGCGACGACCTGCCGCTGAAGTTTTGTCCTCGGCTTCATATCAGAAAAGGCTTGCTTGTTCGACATTTACCGCAGGTTCATCTTTCGCGGCGGGACTCTTTTTCTTGGGCTGTTTAAGTTTGGCATAAGCTTCGTCCTGAGCGCGTTTCATGGCGGCCTGACGAGCCTGTGCCTTCTCCTCTTCAGTCAGCTCGACAACATGATCTATACGGACATCGCACTGCAAGGGTTTACCGATGTCTATATTCTCCTCGTCGAAATAGTGAACTGCCATGCTAAAGATCTCATCATCTTCAAAGCCCGCGCACTCGGACTGCTTTACGCAGTTCAAAATGTAGGTGATACAATCGTCGATGTTCTTCTTGGGATTCCAAAACTTCGCGGCAAACCGCTCATCCACCTCGGACAATTCTTCCAAATACGTTTGGATGCGTTGCTTGAATTTTTCTGATCCTTTCATACAATATATGCAGACTTTATCCTCCTGCGCCGGAGTTTTAATGCTGCCGAAACGCTCGGAACAGCGATGCAGCACCAGCCGATCGCGGCGACTGACCGAAGGCAAGGACACGGAAGGAAATATTTACCGGCGGCTTGCCGGCGGGCGCATCGCGCGGATAAATATTTCCGCACCGAGCCGACGGGCGGACGCAGCTCTCCAGCTGCGGAAGCTCCTTGCCGCTGTCGCAGCGATGTCGGCTAACTTCGCATCAATGTTGTGAGTGAGCCATACCGCTCTCCCCCGGACGGCGAGGGAGCTTGCCGGACGAAGCCGGACGCGAGCCGTGACGGGCGGCAATGTCGCCCGGCGTGGCGAGTTCAGGGGGTGGGCTGGCGACCGGGCCGCCGCGAATGGCAAGCACAGTCTGCCGGCGGCCGGGTGCCGTAGCAAGATTTTCGGGAGCAAAAAAAGAGAATCCCGCCTCCCGGCAGGATTCTCAATCAGAAGAGGTTGAGTTGCACTATTTGCGGAGGTGCAGACTCCGAAGTGGAGTTTTCCGACGTTTCACGTTGATGCTTTTCCAAACAGCCTTGCCACACAGCGTAGCACAACGTGTCCTCCCACTCCATTTTGGAAACTTGCGGGCAGCCCATCAGGTCTGGTCGGGGACAAACACGCCAAGCACCGTAGAACCGTTCTTTCGTCGGCATAAGCGAATCATGCCAGATAACCTCGCCGTTCACACCATGCAGGATGAAGTTACAGACCGTCATAAGGGCACAAGTTCGGTCGATGTCCTCTCCACAACAATAATTACCGGGAAATTTCGCATGGGCGGCAATCAGGAACCGACCGCTACCGCAGGCCGGATCGCCGAAATTCAAGCCTTTTCCAGTTAACTCCCGCCCTTCGCAATTGATGGAAACCATCAAGTCAACGATATGCTCCGGAGTAAAAAATTGGCCGGCATTTGCACGTCTGGCATGTGAAGCAATTTGCGTTTCGTAAAGGTTTCCGAAAGGATCGTACCAATCCCCATCATCACGAATCTTCTTTTTCATCAAAAGTACGATTTCCTGAAAAAGTTCGAAAAAACGCATGCGAACATCCGAATCTTGATATTGACCGTGAGGTTCCCACGGATTGTCGAAGCTGAACAGGTCGATAATGTAGGCCAGCATATCGTCGAAGACCCGGCTATCATCCTGCCCATAGGCAAGCGCCTCGAATTTCTTACAGAAGTCCTTGAACTCCGCAGGTAGATGAATTTTAGCCACGACGCACCTCCTTACCTGGCAATTTGATTTCGCCGCGTTCTACAAGCTGGCCGTCACACCACAACTCGACGGTGCCGAGTTCGAAACCTACGGGGAAGAGCCAGTGCTTGACATAATTCCGATACTCCTCACCGATGAAGTTCTTGCCGGTAATATTCCGGAAAATTATCGGGATACTTGTCCACTCCTCGCCTTCAGCCCATAGGAGCGTTTCTCCAAATTGCCGAATCTCATGTTTCATAACTTTGTGCAGTGTTTATCCTCCTGCGCTGGAGTTTTAATGCTGCCGAAACGCTCGGAACAGCGATGCAGCACCAGCCGATCGCGGCGACTGACCGAAGGCAAGGACACGGAAGGAAATATTTACCGGCGGCTTGCCGGCGGGCGCATCGCGCGGATAAATATTTCCGCACCGAGCCGACGGGCGGACGCAGCTCTCCAGCTGCGGAAGCTCCTTGCCGCTGTCGCAGCGATGTCGGCTAACTTTGCATCAATGTTGTGAGTGAGTAATACCGCTCTCCCCCGGACGGCGAGGGAGCTTGCCGGACGAAGCCGGACGCGAGTGGGCCGGGCGGCAACGTCGCCCGGCGTGGCGAGTTCAGGGGGTTCGGATGCCGTGCATAGGATCGAAGATCCGCACGGCGATATAGCCGGGAAACCGGCAACCGGCTATGGACGGGACCGATTTTTGTGACAAATCACGAAAATGAGAACGAACAAAAAGAGGGGCCACGCCCCTCCTTCATCATTCGATAATGTGAATCTCTCCGGGAATGCCAAGTTCCTGAAGGTTCCGTATCAGGCGTCCGAAATCTTTCGCTTCCTGCTCCTTCGCATCAGAACCCGGCGAATCGAGCCAAGTGTTGATGTCGGAGTGGTAATGATCGGTCCGCTCGATCAGCCCGTCGATAATATCCACCAGACAATCAAAATACACCTCCTCGACACGATCCTTTTCGGTTCCGGAATCATCCAAAAGTCGGACTTCGAAAAGGTCCTGACCCTCATTATAGAGCACAGCAACCCATCCTTTGTGTTTGAAACCGTTGACATGGAACCAAAGGCCCTCCATATCGTCCCGACGATATGGAGCTCGCTTCTCTATGCCCCACGACATCAAAATTGCCGGGGCCGATCGTAAAATCGACCAAATGTACTTTGCCATATCCATGACTGTGATGCAGACTTTACCCTCCTGCGCCGGAGTTCTAAACTGCCTGAAACGCTCAGAACAGCGATGCAGACACAGCCGATCCGGACGACTGCTCCGGAGGCAAGGACCCGGAAGGAAATATTTGCCGTCGAAACATCGACGGGTGCAGCGGACCAATATTTCCGAACCGGGCCACAGGGCACCCAGCCTTACCAGACTGGGTGATCCTTGCCGCTGTCGAACGGATCTCGGCTAACTTCGCATCTCTGTTGTGAGTGAGTAATACCGCTCTCCCCCGGACGACGAGCGAGCTTGCCGAGCGAAGTCGGCTGCGAGCTGGGCCCGGCGGCATGGTCGCCGGGAGCTGCGAGTTCAGGGGGCCGAAGGCCGTGCGACAAGATCGGAGATCGGCACGGCGAAGTAGCCGGTGAACAACCGGCAGCCGGCTATGGACGGAACCGATTAATTCCGTAATATCAATATTATTAAATTTAGATGTAGAAACATACAAATTTTCTTTGTAAGAAATCAGACTCAAGCAAAATGCAGCTTGTATGCGGTTGAAACAGCATATTTAGAAAAAATAATATCAATATTATTAATATATACCAACTCAGCTATTTTGAAAAAACAGAAACGTCCTCTATATTTGCGTTGAAGGGAAGAAGCCAGCATCAACTGGTTCTTCATACTATTAGTAGGAGCCGCCTTATCTCTCGACGAGATTCGGCGGTTTTTTTATTGTCAACAAATGCTTATTTGCAAAAATGTGACGTATTTCAAATATCAGTTGCACCGACAATAATAAACGTCATTTTCTTCTTCCCTTCACGAATCAACACTTTTTAATGCCCAATTTTATATTCATCGAGCAACAAATCCTTCTACCCTCGCGCGCACGCGCGCAGATTTGTTGATCCGTCTGTTGTAAATATATTTATCAATGTTGAATAGTGAATTTATCAAAGATAAATTCTTTGATAAATATATTATAAGGTATATTTTGCAAAAATGTGACGTATTTTGAAAGTCCATTTGCAGAATTGTGACGTATTTTTTGCAGGAATGTGACGTATTTTATCTGAAACAATCCATCCTAAATGTAGGATAGATTTCCTGAAAAATGGCCGATAAAAATATTACAGAAAAAGACGCTTCAATTAATTTACCAACCGTAAGACGTTGTTTTTTAGCCATTCTCATCTAAAGCTAAGCTTCTTGTGATATTATGGCCCATCCTGTCCTGGGCACTTGGTGATCCCCGTAATCTTACGATTACGGGGATTTTTGTTTGTGTGAAATCCCCGCCGGCAGCCGGACTCCAATATGTCCGAAACAACAATCCCGGCCTGTTCCGGCCGCTCTCGGCGTATTCACACGAAAAAATGCGCATCCGCCGACAAACAAGCGGGGATGCGCATTTCTATCCGAACGGCCGAAGGGCTTATCCTCAGGGCCTCACCTGCTCCAGAGCACCACGGCGCAGCGATCCGCTCCGACCGTGACCTGCGCCCCCTTAACCGAGGCCTCTCCGTAGATCACGCGCGGAACGCCGTATCGCCCCGTACGCAGCCGTATGGCCGCGCTTTCCGGACGCTTGTTGACAATCACGGTCATCAAAACGCCCTCTTTGCGCATGGTGCGCATCAGCACGTCCGGTTCGGGCGTGCTGAACGAAGCCGGAGCCGCGTCTATGGCGTCGCGGCACTCCCGCCCGTAGAAAGCCGTCAACGGAGCCATATCGCGGTGGTAGCCGCCCAATTCGATCGGGGAGGGCACCCACACGACCTCGCCGCGGCCATAGCGGTTGCGCACGGCCGCGACATCGCCGCCGTCCGTCATCATCGTCTCGCCCGAAGCAGGAACCAATATCCCCCGCCACAGATGCGCAGGCAGCTCCTCACCCAGCGTAAAATACTCCCCGGCGACTTTGAATTCGCTGACCTCCGCTCCGAAACACGATTTCAGCGGGAAGCCGTTCATAAACAGACATCGCATGTTTTCATCGTAGAATCCCGACAATCCCGTAACGATCAGCTTGCCGCCGTTGCGGACGAACGACTCGATGCGGGGCCGGAATTCGGAAGGCAGCGCCACCATATGCGGGATCACGGCCGTACGGCCCGCTGCGTCGTCCCAGTCGAAGGTCGCCATATCGGCCACTTGGGGCGTAACGCCCCATGCCGAGACGGCCTCATAGGCGGCGGCCAGCGACTTCATGCAGGCCGAAGCCTGCCGTCCCTCCTCACCGGATGCGAGCGTTTCGGCATTGCGCCGCTGAATGCGCAGGGAGGCGATGTTATAGAGGAGCGTCACCGGAGCAGGCGCAGGCTTCAACCCCCGCAACTCTTCGCCGTGACGCTGCAATACCGATGCGACCTTCGCGGCTTCGAGCATACGGTCCGAGGGCCTGCGCAGGAAGTCGAGCAGCCCCCACTCCCCCGCCTCCATGACGGCCGCCCGCTGATTGAGCGACCAGAAGATCACCCCTTCGGCGCCGGAAGCGATCGCCGTCCAGAGATACTGCGCCGTATGCGCCGCCGTGGGACAGTAGGGAACATTGCCGCTGGCGGTGACGTTTCCACCCTGCAGTTCGGTGATCCAGAACGGATTGCCGAGTGCGTTGTGACGGATGACATCCGACATCAGGGAGACGCCGAGCGGATATTCGCGCTGGCTGAACATGCCGAAATGCCAGCTCAGGTGCAGCGATGCGCCGACCGAGGTGAGGAATTTCGAGTAGGCCGGAAAGTCGTAATCGGGCAGCGTGCCCAGAATCTGGTGCGGATTGATATGTCGCCCGCGCTGCGGATCGAGCCGTTCGACCAGCTGCGCGATATGGTTCAGATACCACGTCGTATAGTAGGTCAGGAACTTCTCCTGCGTGAAATCGGCTTTCAGATAACCTTCCCCGCGCTCTTCCGGCGGGAAGTCCGCCAGCCAGCGGTCATAGACTTCCCTTGCGAGGTCGGTCATGGCGACGCGCGTCCCGCCGCTGCCGGGTTCGTTCTGCAGCACCCATGTCCACAGCGATTCATACTGCCGGAAATGCGACACCACGGCCGTGATATAATCGTCGATTTCGCGCAGGTGCGCCTTCGAACGGGGGAATTTGAAACCGCCCACGTCGTTCAGCTCGTCGGTGACGGGAAACAGCGTGGCGAAAAGCCGGACGCCGTATTTGTCCGCCGCACGGAACGCCTCGTCGTAAAGCGAGAAATCCCACTCCCCGCCGCGGTACATGTGCGCTCCGAACATCCGGATACGGGCCACCTTCATCCCGTTATCGCGCAGCAGGCGGAAAAATCCGTCGATATCCTCCGGCGTCTGTCCCGGCTCTACAAAAACCTGAGCGCCGATCTGCGGCACATCGCATTGCTGGGCGCGCACCCCGGCCGTTCCGGCCAGCAGTAGGAACGCCATCAACCACTTTCTCATCGTTTATTCATTTTTATACGCCACCCGGCGGCTCGTCCGCGCCGCATCGGCCGGAGTTTCCGCAGGAGCAATTACAAATTCATATCCGTAGTACTTCTCCAAGAGCCGGTACGCCTCCGAAGGACGCGATTTCACGCTCCACGAGTCGGTGCCGCCCACGCCGGCCTGCGCACAATCGACATTCACCAGCCATGCGTCGTCCAGCCGCACGATCTCGTGCGTATGCTCCGCCGCATCCAGCGCCTCCTGCGTGCAGGGCCAGACCGAGACGCACAGAGGCTGCCGGCCGGCGAAAACGACTCCGCCGCCTTTGCCCCCAAGCTGGAAATAGCGGACGTCGCAGCGGTTGCCGCACTCCTGCGGATAGATATAGGCGGGACTGAAATCGGCCGTACTGCCGGAGTAAACCCCGAACAGGGAGCCTTCCTTCCGGTCGGCATAATTCTCTCCGGGACCGCGGCCGCAGTAGACATAGCGGTCCAGCTCCCCGCTCCACAGAGCCTGCAGACCGATGCGCAGCGGTTCGGGAAGCGTATCGGCGATCCGCAGGTCGTACGAAACGGCCAGCTCCCCGTCCGCCGCAAGCCGATAGCGCAAAGCCAGCCTGACGCCCCCGCCGCACACGACGGCCGTCACCGCACCGTCGGCCGCATTCAGGCTTTCGAGTTTCAGCCGCTCAGGCATCGTGCGCCACGCGCCCATGCGCTCCCGCGTACGCCAGCCCCGGCGGTCGTTGTCGGTGGATGCCCGCCAGAAATTCGGTACGAGCGGACTCCGCATCTGCTCGCGGCCCCGCACCGCATATCCCGACAGATATCCCGTGGCCGCATCGACCGTCGCGGTCACATTCCCGGCAGTCAGCGTCACCGCACGTTCCGTACGGCTGACGCCGGCACTGCGGGCGGCCGCAGCGCGCACGGGCGCCGCAGCGGGCAGTGCGAACTGGTAACGGCCCGCCTCGAATCCCCGCAGGGCATAGGGTTTATCCTCTTTCAGGCGGTAAACGATATCCAGCCAGTAATCGACGCCGGATTCGGGACGGGGCGCCTTGTACCCCACGCGGCACTCCGTGCAGGCTCCCGCTTCCGTGCGCGGCACTTCGAAAGTCCCGCTTCCCAGCGTCGCGCCCATGCTGGACGTAATGCGCCATTCGAAAACATACTCATCGGTCGAAACGAAGAAATTGCGGTTCCGGATCGTGAAAAAATCCTCTCCGGGCCGCGGCTGCGCGATTTCGAGCGGCTGGAAGACATGCTTCGCCTCCGCAGCGGCCGGCTTGAGACTCCGGTCGGGATTGATGATTCCGTTGATATTGAAGTTGGCGTCATGGTTCTCGCGGCTTCCGAAATCGCCGCCGTAGGCCCAGAACCAGCCGCCCCTGCCGTCGGCCTTGCGCAGTCCTTGGTCGATCCAGTCCCAGATATGACCGCCCAGCAGTTTGTCATGGCGGCGGATCACCCGCCAGTAGTCGCCCAGTCCGCCTACGGAGTTGCCCATCGCGTGCGCATACTCGCACATCAGCACCGGCCGCCGGACAAGCGTATCGCAGGCCAGCCGCTCCAGTTCGTCCACCGTCGGGTACATCCGGCTGACGACCTCCACCGCGTCGCGGTCGTCGGGATTGGCCAAGTCGGCGTATTCCCCCTTGGCGGGATCCTCTTCGGCCGTTTTCCACTTTCCGACGCTGCGCAGCGGAACGTAGCCCCGACGCTGGGGATTCCCCTGCGCACCCTCGTAATGGATGATGCGCGTGGGATCGAACTCCTTCGTCCACGCCGCCGCGGCCGCATGGTTCGGCCCCCAGCCCGACTCGTTGCCCATCGACCACATGACCACGCTGGGGTGGTTGCGGTCGCGGACGACCATGCGCGTCACGCGCTCCATAAAGGGAACGATCCATTCGGGACGGTTGCTCAGACAGCCGCCGGCATGGTGCGTCTCGATATTGGCTTCGTCGATTACATAAAGGCCGTACTCGTCGCAGAGATCGTAGAAATAGGGATCGTTGGGATAATGCGACGTGCGCACGGAGTTGAATCCGAGCCGTTTCATCAGCGCCGCATCCTCCCGCATCTGCTCGCGCGTGACGGTTTTGCCCGTCGTGTCGCTATGGTCGTGGCGATTGACGCCGATCAGCTTCACCGGCACGCCGTTGACCAGCATGCGCCCGCCCTCGATACGTACGTCCCGGAACCCGATGCGGCTGCTCCGGGCCTCGACCACCCTGCCGTTTTCGTCGGCGAGGGAGAGTACGAGCGTATAGAGGTAAGGGGTCTCCGAAGTCCATTTGTGCGGCGACGGAATCCGGGCCTCCAGCAACGGATACCAGACGTTGTCGCGCTGGGGATACGTTTCGTCGAGCAGTTCGCCGACGGTCACTTCGAGCGTATCGCCGGGATCGACCCTCCGGTTTGCGGCATCGAACAACTCCGCGCGCAGCACATAATTCCGGCAGCGCGCGGTATCGGCGCCCGTCAGCGCCACCGAAGGACGCAGCTGGAGCTTCGCATCGCGATACTCCGCATCGAACACCGTCCGCACGCCGTAATCGGCGATCGCGGCCCGCGGTTCGGCGGCCAGATAGACCTCGCGGTAGATTCCGCCCAGCCGCCAATGGTCCGCATCCTCCAGATAACTTCCGTCGCACCATTTCAGCACCTTGACGGCCAGCCGGTTCTCGCCCTCCCGCAGCAGTTCCGTAACATCGAATTCGGCGGGCAGCGCGCTGTCCTCGGAATAGCCGGCGAAACGGCCGTTCACCCATACACTGCAGGCCGAGTAGACGCCGCCGAAGTGCAGTATAACCCGGTCGCCGTTCCACGCACGGGGCACTTCGAAGGTCCGGACGTAACATCCGGCGGGATTATCGCGCCGGATATAGGGCGGCGTGTTGGGATAGGGATAAATAATATTGGTGTAAATCGCATAACCGTATCCGGCCGTCTCCCAGCAGGAGGGCACTTCGATACGGTCCCATGCGGAGACATCGTATTCCGGGGCTTCGAAGCCCTGCGGCGCACGGGAAACGTCATCGGCGAAGCGGAAGCGCCAGACGCCGTCGAGCGAAAGGAAGCGCGCACGGCTGCGGTCGGCCGAAAGTGCATCTTCGGCCGACGGATAGGAGTAAGAGGTCGCGCGCGCATCGAGCCGGCAGCGGGCATTGACAAGCTGGTTTTCCCAGTCGGGATTCCGGGCGGCCAGACGGCCGCACAAACAGCAGCAAAGAATCAGGATCAGGTTCCGAGTCATATTCAGGTTGGTTTTCTTCCGCAAAATTAGGGAATTAAACAGGCTCCGTCTGATTCTGGTTTATCAAAAGCTAACAGAAATCTTTCACGGGGCAATTATAAGAAAGTGTTAGTTTTTGATAAAATCAGAACACCCCGGAAGCGAAACAATCGCTACTTTTGCAACAAATCCGCACCGCCCATGAAACGACTGCCCGCCCTGCTGCTCCTGCTCTGCGCAGCATTTTCCGCCCAAGCCCAGCGCCTGAGGTTCGCCGTGGTGACCGACACGCACATCGGCAGGGAGCATGCGGCCGAAAACCTAAAAGCCGCGATCCGGTCGATCGACGCCGACGACTCGGTGCGCTTCGTTCTGCTGCTGGGCGACATCTCGCACGACGGCACCCCGAAGGGGCACCGCAAGGCCCGGCGCCTGCTCGCCCGGCTCCGCAAACCCCTCTACCTGACCACGGGCAACCACGACGCCAAACGTCCGGAACGCTACAGCAGTTTTCTCCGCACATTCAGCACCGACCGTTTCTGCTTCGACTGCGAAGGGGTGCGCTTCATCGGCATCACGACAGGCCCGTTCGAGCCGAACCGCCATGCCACGCTGCCCGGCGAAGAGATTCGGTGGCTGGCCGAACGATGCGCCGTCCCGCAGCCGACGGTCGTCGCCGCCCACCATACGCCGGAGCTGATCGCCGGCGGCAGCGCCGTTTTCGAAGGTTGCGACACCTCGCAGATCGTGCTTTGGCTGGCAGGCCACCTGCACGTCAATAAAATTCAGGAAACGTCGCCGGGTCCCTCCGTGGTCAATATCTCGACGCTGGACGGCGGCCGTTACAACCTTTTCGACATCGACGGAGGGCGGCTGCGCGTCACGACCGTCGATCCGCGGACCGGCAGCCGGACCGCATGGCACTCCGCCGAACTGAACATCAAAACCGATAACCGATGACAAAGCTATTCCGCATTCTGATTTTAGGCCTCCTGCTATGGAGCGTCCCCGCTTCGGCGCAGCGCACGGCTCCGAAACCCGAAAAAGTACACAACGTGATCCTGATGATCGGCGACGGCATGGGACTGGGACAGGTCGCCGCCTACATGATCGAAAACCAATACGGCCCGACGGCCTTCGACCGCGCCCACTACACGGCCGTCTGCAAAACCTACTCGGCCAACAACCGCGTCACCGACTCCGGCGCCGCGGCGACGGCGATGGCCACGGGACACAAGACCAAAAACAGCCGCATCGGCGTAACCCCGGACGGCGCCCCCGCCCAGAGCATCACGGAGCTGGCCAAGGCGAAGGGCCTTGCGACCGGAATCGTCGTGACATCGCATCTGGCCGACGCGACGCCCGCCGGATTCATGGCCCACACCCCCGACCGGCACAACACCTCCGAAATAGCCGCGGCCTATGAAACGTCGGACATCGACGTGGCCGCGGGCGGCGGCCGCCGCTTCTTCGAAAAGCAGGAGGACGGACAGGACGTGCTGGCGGCGTTGCAGGCCAAAGGCTACGCCTACGCCTCGACCCCCGAAGAGTTCTACGCGACCGACAGCACGCCCGTCATCGGACTTTTCGCGGACAAGTACATGGAGTCGGCGGCAAAACGCGGCGAAGATTATCTCGAACGCGCGACCGAACACACGCTTTCGCTGCTCGCGCGCAACAGGAAAGGATTCTTCGCAATGATCGAAGGTTCGCAGATCGACGGAGCCGGACACGGCAACAACACGAAAAAACTGCTGGGCGAGATGCGGGATTTCGACCGGGCCGTGAACAAGGCCTTCGACTTCGCCGACAAAAATCCCGGCACACTGGTCATCGTCACCGCCGACCACGAGACCGGCGGACTGACGGTCGTCTCCAACGACCGGGATTTCACGGCGGCGGAGAGCGGCATCGAATACAAGTACAGCACGACCAGCCATTCGGGCACGCCCGTCATACTCTACGCCTACGGCGCCGGGGCATACAATTTCAGCGGCGTAATCGAAAATACGGAGGTCTTCCGGCTGATCAAGGCCCTGCTGATCGACCAACAGAAATAGAACAGTATTCACACCGAGACTTCTGCACGCCGTAGGGCGTGCAGAAGTTTTTCATGTCCCGTCCGTCCGCGGAGATATTCCGCCCAAGGCCCCAGCCGCACCGCTCTCTGCGCGCCGTCCCCGCCACGGCATCCGAGCCTGCCGCCATTCGGCCCTCCCGCCATGCACATCCTCCGGGCTTCGTCCCAGCCGTCCCTCTCCTCCCCGGCTCTTCCCCGTCCGGAGCGACGGCACCAACCGGCACAACGACGCAATCCGGAACCACAGCACCGATCCGCCCCGACGAAAAACGGCGGACGGCAACCGCCGCCCGCCGCATACCGGGAAATATCACACAAGTCCGCCTACTCTTTCGCTATGCGGTAATAATACTTGCGGACGGCCTTCCAGTCGTAATAGGGAGCCGTGTCGCCCGCGACGGGAACCGTAACCTCCCGCTCGTTGAGCAGGAACTTGACAAGCACGCGGCCTTTGGCGTTGCGGTAGAATATCAGCTGTATATTGCCGGCCATCGGCGTAATCCGGAAATCATTCCAGACGTTCTCCACCTTTTCGGGATCGGACTCGACGCCGCACGCCCCCTCCAGCCTCATCAGCGCGGCCAGCGGCATCAGGCCCTCGCCGTGCCCGAAACGCAGATCGGCCACGACGCTCCCGCCGGCGACGGCCTCTTCGGCGCACGCCAGCATGTCGCGCAGCAGCGGTTTGGCGATCGAAGCCGCCAGCTCCCCGGCGATCGCCGAAGGTCCTTTGCGAAGGTACTGGCTGAGGTTCTGAAGCCGCCAGAGCGCAAAAATCTCATCGTCGGTGAAAACGTCGTAAAGCGAGACGTCGAGCGGGCAGTCCTGCAGGATGGAGGCTACGGCGAAAAACTCCATCATGAAGCTGCGGCGGCTGGATATGTGGCGCTTCACGTAATCCGCATCGCAGAAAAGCGACTCCACGAAACGGTCCGGAGAAAACCACGAGCCGCGCTTCGCATCGTATACGGCGCGCCACTCCCCGTCCTTGTAATAATCCTTGTAGGCTTTGGTGTAGTGGTTCAGATAACCGTTATACACACCGCCCGACTCCTCGCGGATATCCAGTTCCGGTTCGCACATTTTAAGCGCCCCGTCGAACGAGCGCATGCTCTGAATCACCCGACCGACCGAGGTCGAACGCGAGAAAACCTGCATTTTCCGCCGCTTGCCCTTCGGCTGAAACACTTCGGGATAGTTGCGGTACATCCGCGCGGCGATTTCACGGTGTTCCCGCTCGCCGGCCGGCGTGAGCACGCCCGCATGCCCGTCGCACACGGCAAAAATCGTATCCACGCGCTGTTTGACCTCCATGCCGAACGGCGTCAGCGCATTGTTCGCGGCCGCGGCGGCAAAAATGTCGTAAAACTTCCTGTAAATATTCTCCGTCGTGTGGTAACGCGATCCGTGACGGCCGAAATGGCTGATGTAAAAAGGAACGTATCCCTCCGGAGCCGGTGTATAGGTCTGAGGTTCGAAACGGTAGGACATCGACGAGCCGGCGCTGTGCTCGACCGGATCGAGCACCTGCTCGCGGATAGTCTGTCCGTGGACCGCGGCAGTCCCGGCAAACAGCAGGACGGCAAGCCACGAATTGCGGATTGAAAATTTCATACGTCTGGTTTTAAGGTAGTTTGGTTTAGCGATTCATTATTTTCCGAAACGGACTACGGTAACGGAGAGCGGTTGCAGCGTCAGGCAGAACCGACCGTCTTCGGCAACGCCCCGGCCGGATTTCTGCATCCGGAAATCCCGGTCGTCGGGATGCGCCGCCCAGATGCCGGAGGTGCGGAATTCCGGAGCGCCGCCGTATCCGGCGAGTTCCACGCAGCACTCCTGCGCGCTGTCGAGCCTGTTCACCAGAAACAGCGCCAGCCGTTCGCCGGAGTTGTCGGCCGAAGCGTAACAGCGCACGGCGGACGAACGCAGGTCGGCTTTCCAGAAGGTATCCAGCAGGTTGTCGTTCCACAACTTCACGCCCCAGCCCATCGGCGCCAGCCGGTTGTCCATCTTCAGGGCCGACCAGTAAGTTTCGTCATCGGTCCAGTGCGTGGCCCAGAAATGGGTGTATTCGACCTTCGGAGCGGCAAGGATATAGCCCAGATGCTCGAAATTGGCCAGCGACACCCACGCTACGTTGTCCACACGGTGGGCCTTCTTGCCGGGCATGAACGACGAAGCCTCGGTGACCTGAATCTTCAGGCGGTCGCGCAGGGACGCATCGGGAGCGTCCGGGCGGTCCAGAAATCCGACGACCTCGTCCACCTCGTGCAGCGGATATTCGGCCGAGGCCTTATAAAGCTCGTAGCTGCCGATAAGTTCGGCTTTGGCGTACTGATGCGGGACGATATTGTCCGCATAGTCGATCAGCCGGCCGTTCCCGTCGGCATAGGTCAGCAAGGTTTCCAGCCACGGCGCCGTAAAGCCGTTCACGCCGATTTCGATCGTCGGGTCTTCGGCTTTCATGGCGCGCGCCATCTCCAGCGCCAGCGAAGCGCAGCGGGCCGCCCACACGGTATCGCGCGGATCGTCCCTGTTTTCCCAATAGTGTTCGTTGCCGATCTCCCAGAAACGGAAACCGCATTTGCAGACGACATTGGCGTAGCGCACCATCGCCGCCGCGAGCTTCACCATATCTTCGCGCGTGGGATAAAACGCCTTGGCCGCGGTCCAGTCCACCGGCAGCGTGGGAATAATGATCGTCGGATCGTCCACGCCCGCCTTCCGGCACATCCGGATGAAATCGTTGAAATCGACGGTCGGCCGGAACCCCTCGCAATTGAGCGGATAACCGCCGTAGCGGGGTTCCGCCCCAATATCGGTCAGCTTGCCGTCGATTCCCCGCGACTTGATGTCGATCAGACGGGGATAGAGCTTCGCACCGGGACGGGTCAGCAGGTATACCGAATCCGGGTGCGTGAAAATATACCAGTCGCCGTATTCGCCTTCGTTGAAGCGCACCGAGCGGACCCCCAGATCCCGCAGGGCCTTCCACATCGGACGCGCCCGGCGCTCCCCGCGGTCATGGTCCATCAGCATGAAGAGATTGACCCCGACCGGACGGCCGGCGAGCGGTTTTCCGGGTGCGGACAGATCGACGCGGATCTGCCGCCGGGCGGAACCCGAAGCGGCCGCAGACACGAACAGCAGCAGGAACAGAATTATTTTTCGCATAACGCACTGTATTTTAACACCGACAAAGATAGCGGAACCCTCCGGGGGACTTTAGTATTTTTTTTACATTGATTGTAACGATTCTTTCAAAACTATAAAAATACGCAAATTCACCGCGAATACGACCCTTTCGGACTATTTTATCCGTAAATTTATACCATCGACGCAACCGTAACGACTATTTCAAAGCCATTATCCGACACCGGCCGGCAGTTTGCCCCGCCGTGATAATTATGTGATAGTTTTGGAAAATTTAGTTCTAAAAAGTAAAAATATTACGATATAGCTTTGCTGAAGTTAATCTAAACTACAAACCGAATGAAACAAGTCTACTATTCAATTACCCGAACGCCCCGCAGAGCCGCAATACTCTGCTTAACGACGCTGGGGTTATCGTATGCGGGTATTCCCACGGCTTCGGCACAGCAAAATCCGGGAACGACCTACGAAGTATCGTTAGGCAACCGGGGCGCCCGGAACACCGTATCCGACACGACGCTCACCCCCGGTCCGCTGACTTCGACGGCGGCAGGCATCGAGGAGTTTTTCTCCGGAGCAGGCGCCGCAGGAGTCGGCATCCGTCCAACCGACGGTGCGCCCGGCGCAGGATTCAGCACCCTGATCCGGGGCCTGAAAAGCTTCCGGGGAACGGCCGAACCGCTTTTCATTCTGGACGGCGTAATCCTCAATCCCACCACAAGGGATGCCGCCCCGGCGTTTCAGAACGACGAGAGCGACTATCAGGCCGTTCAGAACACGCTGGCGTCGATCAATCCCAACGACATCGAGAAGATCGAAGTGCTCAAGGACGCCGCATCGACGGCAATTTACGGTTCGCAGGGCGCCAACGGCGTAATCGTCATCACGACGAAGATGGGGAAGAAGGGCGAAACGGTCCGCTACCATTCTAATATAGGTGTCTCGACGATGGGGCACGACGTGAAGATGCTTCCGGCGTCGGACTATCTGGCGATGATGAAGCAGGCCAATCCGGGTTTCGACGCGCAGGGCGGCGCAATCGACTGGAGCGGACAGGCCGTCAGGACGGCGATCACCCACAGTCATCACATCAGCGTGTCGGGCGCCAAAGACCGCACCCGCCACTACCTCTCGCTGGGGTACAGCGGCGATCAGGGCATCCTCAGGCGCACCGATCAGGGCATCCTGAACCTCCGCGCCAATTTCGAACGCACGATCAACAAGAACAGCCTGATCGGCGTGCGCGGCAACTTCGGACACGTCCGCAACAACATGACGCAGGGCACCTCGCCGCTGGGTTCGATGAGCACGCTCAAGGCCATGACCGAAGCCGCGCCGATGCGCAACACGGTCAAATACGGATCGCAGCTCGACGACACCGCCGAAGGCTGGCTCTCGGCCTATGACGACGAAGCGAGCCAATACTTCGTGCAGCAGTCGCTCTATTTCAAGGCCGCGCTGACCGAGGGCCTGACGTTCGACGTCGCGGGCGGCATCGACTACCGCGGCAAGGAGCGCATGCGCTGGGTCGGAAGCGACGTATGGCGCGGCGCCGAAGAGCAGGGACGCGCCGCAAAGAGCAACATCCGCGCGATCGGCTACAACGTCTCCGCACACTTCGCCTACGACCGGACATTCGGCGCCAAGCACCATCTGACAGCCATGCTCGGCGGAACGTTCGAGGGCAGCAACAGCGTGAACCACATCAACGAAGGCTACAAGTTCTTCAAGGAAGACCTGCGCGCAACCGGAATCCAGCTGGCCGAGAACGTCCAGCCTTCGCACGTCGTCCGGCTCCAATCGCAGCAGACGGCCCTCTTCGCATCGGCCTGCTACACCTTCGACAACCGCTATACGATCCATGCGGGCGTCCGCGGAGACTATACGTTCCGCTACGACAACAGTCTGGACGACACGGCCCTCTATCCGTGGGCGTCGGCGGCGTGGAACATCGCGGCGGAGCCTTTCATGCGGCACGCCGGAGCGATCTCTGCGCTGACGCTGCGCGGCGGCTGGGGACGTTCGGGACGTCAGGCGCTCGATCCCTACCTCTTCAACGAAAGCTACATTACGGGAATCGCCCCCGACATCACCATAGAGAACGGCATCACCAACTATTACGACGTACGCTGGACCGGCCTGAACGACGAATGGAACGTCGGACTGGAAGCGGGGCTGTTCAACGACCGGATTCGGCTCACGGCGAATTACTACGATTCCAGAAGCGAAGACAAACTGCGCTACTACTACCACAAGCGCACCGGAGACTATAAGGAGATTTACGCCAACAGCGCCCGCATCCTGAACCGCGGGGTCGAGGTCGGCGTTCAGACCCGCCTGATCGAGCGCAAGGAGTGGTCGTGGGATCTCGGCGCGACATTCAGCTACAACCACAACCGGATCCTCGCGACGGGAGCTGAGAACGACGGCGACGTCTTCGGCAACTCGACGGGCGAATGGTTCGGCCGCGACGTCGTGGTCAACGTCAACCGCAAAGGCGAAAGCGTCGGGGCGTTCTACGGCTACCAGAGTCAGGGCATCGTACGCGAACGCCACCTGCTCTACACGCCGCCCTACAACGGCACCCGGCTGCAGGAGGGCGACATCAAATTCATCGACAAGGACGGCGACGGCAACGTCACCGAAAAAGACAGGACCGTCATCGGCAATCCCAATCCGTCGTACCGCTACGGGCTCTCGACGCGCGCGGCGTGGCGCAACCTGAGCCTGACGGTAACCATGGACGGAGCCGCCGATTTCGACATCATGAACCTCAATCTGCTCAACACGGCGACCTTCGCCACGGGCAACTACTCGAACCTGCGCAGCGACAGCTACCGCAAGGCCTATCCCGCCGGCGGCGAGCCGCGGCTGAACGCCGTCGGCGCCGACGTCGTCTCTTCGCGCTTCGTCGAGGACGGCTCCTACCTGCGGTTGTCGAACGTGCAGGTAAGCTACCGGTTCGACATCGGCAGGAAGTGGCTCCGGAGCGTCGATCTGGCATTCACGGCCAAAAACCTCTGCGTCCTGACCGGCTATTCGGGTTATTCGCCCATGGTGGGCAGCTACACCTACGACCTGAGCCGCTACGGCGTGGACAACGGCTCCTATCCGCTCGCCCGGACTTTCCTCCTGAGCATCAAAGCAACGTTTTAATTCTCTAAAAAGATGATTATCATGAAATACGCGAAATACATAGCCTGTCTTACGGTTGCTCTGCTGCTCACGGTCGAACTTTTCGCCCAGACCGCCGTCAGCGGACGCATAACCGACAAAAACGGCGAATCGGTGATCGGCGCCACGATCCTCGTGAAAGGCACGACGACCGGAACGAGCAGCGACGCCGAAGGCCGCTACAAAATCGTAATTCCGGCCGCGGCCGAGAAGACGCTCCAAGTAAGTTATCTGGGTTACAAACCTCAGGAAATCGCCGTCGGAACACGCACCCGGATCGACATCGAACTCGAAAGCGACGAAGCCCAGATCGAAGAGGTCGTGGTCGTCGGTTACGGAACGCTGCGCAAGAGCGACGTGACGGGAGCCGTCACCTCGGTCAAAATCGACAAGAACGAAGCCGCGCAGGTCGCCTCGTTCGACAAACTGCTTCAGGGCCATGCCGCCGGCGTGCAGGTGACCACCGGAAACGCCGCTCCGGGCGGCGCCGTGAGCGTCAAGATCCGCGGCACAAGCTCCTTCAACGGCACCGGCGAACCGCTTTACGTCGTGGACGGCATCATTCTCAACCCCTCGTCGCAGGACGTGAAGAACCCGCTGGGCAGCACCGGACAGGAAGCACAGAACGCACTGGCCTCCATCAGCCCGCAGGACATCGCCAGCATGGAGATTCTGAAAGACGCCTCGGCGACGGCCATCTACGGCTCGATGGGCGCCAACGGCGTGGTGCTCATCACCACCAAGCAGGGCACCTCGGACACGCCCCGTATCGAATTCTCGACGATGGTGGACATCTCCACGCCGCGCAAGCACATCGACGTGCTCGACCTCGACCAGTTTCTGGCCTACTCCGACGACGTGGGCGTAAGTCTCGACATCAAGGAGGGCGAGGTCCTCGAAGCGCGCGACTGGCAGGACTATACGATGCGCAACGCAGTGAGCATCAACACCCGCGTGAGCGTAAGCGGCCGCAGCGACAAGTCGAACTACTACCTCGCGGGCGGTTATCTCGACAACAACGGCATCATCCGCAACACCAACGTCCGCCAATACGACTTCCGTGCGAACTTCGACCACCGCATCGCCAAGTTCGTCAAGGTCGGCACGAAGACCACCGTCTCGAACCGCAAGAACCAGATGACGCAGGGCACCGAGCCGGGCGGCACGCAGAACGCGACCCGCGCGACGAGCATGATCCGCCAGATGCTCGGCTCGAAACCCTACGTCACGACGTCGGGCGAGGACCTCGGCGACGAAGAGGATTACAAGGGCACCGACCTCTGGCTGAACAGCTACGAGGACGGCAGCGACGAGTTCCGTCTCAGCGGAAGCCTCTACGCGGATATCCGGCTCACCAAATGGCTCTCCTTCAAGACCACGTTCGGCACCGACTACCGCAACAAGAACCGCACCCGTTTCTACGGCCAGTATCTCGACAACGGTCTGAACGGCCGCGCGGGATTCTCGGAACTGGTGGCTTTCCGCTACAACGTGGACAACATGTTCAACATCAACAAGAGCTTCAAGGGCGGCCACCGCATCGACGCCGTGCTGGGCATCTCGGTCAACAGCGCCGAAAACCACAACTCGACGATCAACGCGCAGGACTTCCCCGACTACCCGGCCCTCGAATTCCGCTCCGACGCGATCAGCAACGCCAAAACGCAGGTTCCGGGGTATTCCGAGGACGCAAGCACGCTGATGTCCTACATCGCCCGCATGGTCTACAGCTACAAGGACCGCTACGTGCTGACGGCCACGTTCCGCGCCGACGGCAGCAGCAAGTTCTCCAAGGAGAACCGCTTCAGCTACTTCCCCTCGTTTTCGGCGGCATGGCGCATGTCCGAAGAGAAATTCATGAAGAACCTGAATTTCATCTCCAACCTCAAGCTGCGCGCCGGCTGGGGCATGGTCGGCAATCAGGGCCTGAGCCCCTACCAAACGCTGACCACCTACAGCTCGATGTATACGGCCGACCCCAATTCGGACTATTCGGTATCGCCCGACGGCCAGTTCGTCATCGGCATCAAGCCCAGCATCATGTCCAACCGGGAGCTCAAATGGGAGACCACCGAGCAGTATAACGTGGGTCTGGACCTCGGCCTTTTGGACAACCGGCTCAACATGACCCTCGACCTCTATTACAAAAACACGAAAGACCTGCTCCAGCAGATTTCGATTCCCCCTTCGACCGGATTCTCGTCGATGTGGATCAACCGGGGCAACATCGAAAACAGGGGCGTCGAATTCTCGGTGGACGCCTATCCGGTGGACAACGCCGACTTCACGTGGAACGTCAATGCCAACATCTCGTTCAACCGCAACAAGATCGGCAGCATCGGACTTCCGGCGGCATCGCACGGCAACATCTTCGCCTCGGCGTTCGAGGGCGAGGAGATCTCCAACACGTCGGACTACTTCAAGATGCCGGCCAACATCTTCATCGAAGGACGTCCCGCCGGATTGTTCTACGGCTTCCGCACCAACGGAATCGTGACGCAGGAGGCCATCGACAAGGGACTGGTGCCGACATACCGCGGCCAGCAGCTCCAGCCGGGCGACATCTGGTACCTCGACACCGACGGATCGGGCAACGTGGACGACATGGACAAGGAGGTCATCGGCGATCCCAACCCGTCGTTCACCTACGGATTCAGCACGTCGTTCCGCTGGAAGAGCCTCTCGCTCTCGATGATGTTCGACGGCGTATACGGCAACCAGATCGCCAACGGCAACCTGCTGCCCGAAACGAACACGTCGCCGACGGGCAACAACCTGCACAACGTCCGCACCGAAGCCTATCTCGGCGCGTGGAGCGAGAGCAATCAGGACGCCCGCTATCCCCGTCTGAACCGCACGGCCGGCCAGACCAAGGACTTCACGGACCGGATTCTCGAAAACGGCAGCTACATGCGCCTTTCGGCCGTCACGCTCAGCTACCAGTTCAACTTCAAGCGCACGAGCGTCGTCAAGAACCTCGGCCTGAGCTTCACCGTCCGCAACGCCTTCACATGGAGCTCGTACAGCGGCTGGGACCCCGAAGTGAGCAGCTTCACCAACAACGCCCTCAAAGTGGGCGTGGACTGGAGCTCGTACCCGTCGTCGAGGGCCTATGTCTGCGGCATCACGATGACCTTCTAACCGTATCACGCATAAAAAGGAATAAACCATGAAAAAGATAATCATCCTGTTTCTCGTCCTCTGCGGCGCGGGTCTGGGCACCTCCTGCGACGACTTCCTGACGGAACACCCTTCGACCCAATTCAGTCCGGAGGACGTCTACTCCTCCCCGAACGGCGTGCAGGCCGTCCTGAACTCCTGCTACGGCTACATTTCGCAGAGCAACGGCTACGGCGGCTACCTGCACATGCTCCTGTCGTGGCATACGCCCACCATGCAGCTCCAGAACCGCAACTCGACCTACATGGTCGAGCTGGCGACGATGAACGTGGCGGTGGACAACAGCACGGCCGACTACGTCTACGACGGAGCCTACCAGACGATCAATACGGTCAACGACCTGCTGATGAACATCGGATTGTGCAGCGGCATGTCGGAAGCCGAACACAACCGGATCGAAGGCGAAGCGCGGCTGCTGCGGGCGCTCTCCTACTTCAACCTCGTGCGCATCTTCGGCGCGCTGCCGTATATCGACCGGCCCGCCGCCTCCATCGAAGAGAGCCACAAGCCCCGCACGTCGATCGACCGGATTTACGGTCTGATCATCGGCGACCTCGAACAGGCTTGGAACATGCTGCCCGAAAAGGGCGCTCATGCCCACGGACGCCCGCACAAATGGGCCGCCAAAGCATTTCTGGCCAAGGTCTACGTCGCGCTGGCATGTATCAAGGAGCATCCCGGCGAACCGTTCGACGCGGCGCTGTTCGACAAGTCGGCCAAGGAGTACTGGCAGCTGGCGTACGACAACGCCAAGGAGGTCTACGACTCGCACGCCTACTCGCTCGTTCCGAACTTCGCCGACTTGTGGGTCTACACCAACAAGCACACCGAAGAGTCGATTCTCGAAATGGAGATGAACTACGTGACGGGCAGCTGTCCCTTCATGTACCGCTACCTTCCGGGCTACTGGGAAGGCGTGCCCCTGACCAACTCGTCGAACAACTACGGACAGATCCGCCCCTCGCGCGAAGCGTGGGACGAGCACAACGACCGTTATCCGGGCGACTGGCGCGAAGAGTGCACCTACCTCGACTACAAATACAAATGCAACACGACGGTCGAGAACGAAAACTACAGGGGCAAGCAGTACTACATCTATCCCTATACCAAGGAGAACTATCCCGACCAGTCTACTTCGAAATACGAGTATCTCCCCTACCTGCGCAAATGGGTCGATCCGACCTTCACGGCGGGCAACGCCAACGTGAACTTCATCGTCTACCGCTACGCCGACCTGCTGCTGACGCTGGCCGAAGCCGCCAACGAGCTGGGAGGCGCGCATACGCGGGAAGCCGTGGGTTATGTCAACGAAGTGCTCTTCCGGGCCCGGAACGCCTCGAACGAGCAGCGTGCGGAACCCGCCGACTGGGACGCAGGCCTGTCGCAGGAGGAGATACGCGCCGCCCTGCGCGTCGAACGCCGCTGCGAACTGAAAGGCGAACTGCACGAGTGGTTCGACTCGCGGCGCTTCGGCGTGGCGTACCTCACCGGGCTGATCGACATTCACAACGCCCGCATCGCCGAGACCGCATCGCTGTCGCCCTATGATTACGTTCTTCCGAACGGCTTCAACGAGGTGAAGAAGAATCTGCTGCTGCCGTTCCCCAACGCTGAGATTTCGGCGAATTACAACATTTCGGCTGCGGACCAAAACTTCGGTTATTGATGAAGCTGCTCATGACCCTATTATTACCGGCAGCGATTCTGTTTCTGGCCGGCGCCGGAACGGACGAGGCCGCACTGCGGGAAAAGGCCGCGAGCATGGCCGCCGAAGCCAAGGAGGAACTCGGTCTGAGCGCCGAAGAGACGACGCACCTGCGGGAGCTGTTCTTCGAGAAGCTCGACAAGACCGAGCGTCTCACCCGCGGCGTGGCGGACCCCGCCGAACGGTCGCAGATAGCCAAGCGCATCCATCAGGAATTCACGCAAAAGCTTTACGGCAGCTACAACCGCAGGACAAGCAACAAGATCGAAGGCTGGTACTACAACTACACGAATAAAAAATAGATTCAGAAAACCGAAAGAACCATGAAAAAAACGGTAATATTAAGTTCGATGCTCGCTGCGCTGCTCATTGCGGGCGCATGTTCGGACACCGACATATACAGCAGCGAAACCACCCGGCCCGCCGTCGGCATCGACGACGAAAGCCTGACGCTCGACGGCAAGACCGAAAGCGCACGGATCTCGATCGCCTCCAACATCTGGTGGAAAGCGCACGTCGAATACGACGGCGGCGGGGAGTGGCTCGAAATCACGCCGGCGGAGGGATTCGGCGACATCGAGATCACCGTTGCGACCGAACGCAACTACGACCTTTCCACGCCCAAAACGGCGCGGCTGGTCATCGTCAGCGACGACGGCAAAGGTTCGTTCCGCAAGGAATTCACCGTCACCCAGCAGACCAGCGAACCCTACATCGAAATCGACGGTCTCCAGAGCGAAGGCCTTGCCGTAGGAGTCACACGCAGCGAAACGCCCCTGACGCTCTATACCAACGACGCGTGGGAGGCCTCGACCTCGGACGACAGCTGGTGTTCGGTCGTAAGCTCCGACAACGGAAGCGGCAAAAAGACCGTACAGCTGGTATGCGCCAGCAATTCGACCAAGCGGGAGCGCAGCGCCGAAGTTACGTTCCGGTCAAAAAACACGCCGGGCGTCGTATGTTCGTTCCGGGTGAACCAGAGCGGCATATTCGCAGCGCCCGTACTGACGCTGGCCAAAGACGAGAGCGGCGCCATCCGGCTCGCATGGGACGCCGTCATGGGCGCGGTGAAATACATGGTCGTACTCACCGACAACGACGGCGCGCCGATCGCCGAGATCGACAACGGCGCCGAAACCGCCTGCGACCTCTCGGCGCAGGAGGTCTTCGCCAAACCCGAATACGTCGGACTGTTCAACGTCTCGATCCGGGCCTTGTCGGACGATCCCGAAGTCTTCTCGAACAGCGAGGCGCAGAGCGCCAACAGCCACTTCGCATCGGGAGCCGGCACGCAGGGCGACCCCTTCATCATCGACCGTGACGGCTACCTGCGCAACATATCGACCGCCAACGCCAAAGCGGCCGGACGTTACTACAAACTCACCTACACGCCGGCACCCGGCGCCGACTTCGAGCCGATATGCTCCCCGGCCGACCCCTTCGCGGGCATCTTCGACGGCAACGGGAAGACCATCGAAGGATGGGAAATCCGTCCGCTGGCCGACAAGCGCAACTACTTCGGGTTCTTCGGAGCCGTGGCCGAAGGCGCCGAAGTGGCGTCGCTCAACTTCAGCCGCTGCTCGCTCTACATCACCAACGACGGCGGTTCGGTCAATAAAGCCGACAACGGCTTCGCATGGGTGGCCGGCACCAACAACGGCACCATCCGGGACATCGCCGTCACCGACTGCACGATAGCCTGCGAGACCGGCACCACGCCGCTCAACGTCGGAGGCATCGCCGCCAACAACAACGGCACCGTACTTCGCTGCACCGCATCGGGCGCCATCTCGGCGGCCGCCGACCGCAACAAGACCGACGAATTCACCTGCGGAGGAATCGCGGCCTACAACTATGCCACGGGCGTTGTCGACCAATGCGTCAACCACGCCTCGATCACCGCCATGAATCAGGTCGGCGGCGTAGTCGGCATGAACGGCGGCAAGGTAACCGGTTCGGGCAACACCGGCGCGATCACGGCCAACTATTACTTCGGCGGCGTGGTCGGCTACACGACTTCGTCGAGCGCGACGTGCGTCATCGAAAAATGCTACAACACCGGCACCCTCACCATGGACGAACCGGCCGGCATGGGGCGCGGCGCGGCCTACATGGGCGGCGTCACGAGCCGCATCTATTCCAACAAGACGGTCATCAGCAAGTGCTACAACACGGGCGACCTGATCGTCGGCACCAGCGTCTCGTCGTCGAGCCTGCGCATCGGCGGAATCGTAGGCCACACCAACAAACCCGGCCGCCTCACCGACTGCTACAACGCCGGCAACGCCACGATCAAGGGCAAGGCCAACTACGGCGGCATCGTCGGCGAGATGGCCGATCAGGCCGTCGCCATAACCAATTGTTATACCGTGGGCAAAATCACGGTGGACGGCGGTTCCGGGAACCTCTTCAGCGCATTCGGCAAGGCGAGCGGAACGGCCGTCATAACCGGTTGTTATGCGCTGGACAACGGGGACGCCTTCGCCGGCGGCTCGACGTCGGGCATCACGGACGGCGGTCTGCTGAGCGAAGCGCAGATGAAGAATCCGGCGTCGTATTCCGGCTGGGACTTCGTGACGGTATGGCAGGCGGGCGGCGGCTCCTATCCCTACCCCACGCTCCGTTAAAACGAACGACGGATTTCAGGATGCCGGGGCGCTTTTTCAGGCCCCGGCGTTTTGAGCTCCGGGATAAAAACTTTACATTTGTATTATGTCGAAACGCAACCTCCTACTACTGCTGCCACTGCTCCTCTGCCCGTTCACCGGGGCGCGCAGCGCCGACGACGTGCTGAAGCTCTACTTCAAAAGCATCGGCATCCAGCAGGGACTCTCGCACCAGATGGTCAACGCCATCGTCAAGGATCCGCAGGGATTCATCTGGATCGGTACGGCGGAGGGGCTGAACCGGTACGACGGCACCGAATTCCACGTTTACAGACACGAACCGGGAAATCCCGGTTCGCTCTCGACATCGTGGATCAACTGTCTCTACATCACACGGGACGGCCGGTTGTTCATCGGCACGGAGAAGGGCGTAAACGTCTACAACTCCCAAAAGGAAAACTTCGAAAGGATATCGGCGGAAAACGACTCCCGCAACCTGCTGGGCAACCTGCGCATACGCTGCTTCTGCGAAGATTCGAAAGGCTGTCTGTGGATCGGCACGCTCGACGGGCTGATCCGGTTCGACCGCCGGAGCGGCCGGATAAACTTCTACAAACTCAACCACTACGACCGCGACAAGATGCACAACGAAGTCCGGAGTCTCTGCGAAGACTCGGCAGGACGGCTCTGGATCGGCACCTTCGACGGACTCTACTGCCGCGAGACGGAAAGCGGCGTCTTCAAGTCCGTACCGCTGAAAGGGAATCCGGGCGACGGCAACTGCCTGATATCGGGACTGCACATCCAGCCGGAAGACCCCCATACGCTCTACATCGCCGCGACCGGAGGGCTGCGCGTATTCGACACCGAAACCGGCGGGGAACGCCATTACCACACGGCCAACAGCGGCATCGCAAGCAACGACGTGCGGGACGTGACGCGCTACGACGCGACGCACGTCCTCGCCGCGACATCGAGCGGTCTTTCGGTCTTCGACATCCCTTCGGGCGGTTTCACGAACTTCGCCAACTCCATCACCGATCCCGTTTCGCTGCCCACGCAGATCGTACGCTGTCTTTTCCAAGACGACAACGGGCTGGTCTGGCTCGGCACCAACTACGGCGTGGCCTGCTGCAACAGCCACCGCAGGCCCATCGACGTGCATTACATCAACGACACCGATGCCGAAGGGCACACCACACGGGAGACGATCACCGACATCGCCGTCCTGCCCGGCGAGATATGGATCGGCACGAACAACGGCCTGATGTGCTATTCGCCCGACATGCGGCTGAAACGCCATTTCACGACCAAGAACAGCCTGCTGCCCCACAACAACATAAAACGCATACTCACCGACCGCAGCGGCATCATGTGGATCGGCACGAACAACGGCGTGGTCTACCTCGACAAAAACCGCACGACGCTCCGCCGGGTCGATACCGGCGACGAGAACTTCTCGTTCAAATACGTCTACGACATCAAGGAGGACAACGACGGGGAGATCGTCGTCAATATCAGCAGCGGCATCTGCTTCATCCGCGCCGACCGCAGCGTTTCGGGCGAAATCACGCGCCTGCGCTTCACGCCCATGATCATCGACAACCTCGTGTCGTCGGACAACAGCGACGTTCCCTACTTCGAACCCGACAAACAGGGCAATATATGGATCGGCTCGACCAGCGACGGCATTTTCCGCTACAACAAGTCCGCCCAAACCATCGTCCAGTACAAGAACGACCCGGACGACCCGGCCAGCATCGTCAGCAACCGCATCTATTCGATCCACACCGACGCCCTCAACCGCACATGGATAGGCACCGACACGGGACTCTGCCGCTACGCGCCGGAAACCGACGGGTTCGAGCGCATCGACATCGGTCCCCATCTGTCGGTGCGCACGATCGTATCGGACGAGTCGAACCGGCTATGGATCGCCACCGGCAGCTGGCTGATCATGTTCGACTACGAACTCAGCTACAAAATCACATGCGACATCTCGCAGGAGCTGAAGATGAACGACATCGAGTACAACAGCGTCTGCAGCGCCGGCAGGCGCATCTACTTCGGCGGGCACGGGGGATTCATCGCCTTCGACCCGCAGGAGATCAAAGTGGACGTCCGCCGCTATCCCGTGCGGCTCACCTCGTTCCGGCTGCACAACACGCCGGTTCTGCCCGGCGCCGAGATCGACGGCAAAGTCATCTTGGAGAACTCCGTCACCTTCTCCGACCAGATCAGGCTGCGGCACGACGAAAACTTCTTCCGCATCGACTTCGCGCTGCTCAACTTCGCGACGGGCGCAGGAAATTCATACACCTACAAGCTCGACGGATACGACAAGGAGTGGATCACGACCGACGGCGAACACAGCTACGCCTCCTATTCGCACATTCCGCCGGGACGTTACACCTTCCGCGTAAACGCCGCGAATTCGGACAACATCTGGAGCGAAGCGCCTGCGCAGATCGACATCGTCGTCCGCCCCGCATGGTGGCGCAGCACCGCGGCCTGTATCGGGTATACGCTGCTGTTCGCGGCGTTCTGCATACTGGCCGTCTATCTGGTGCGCATCCGCATCCGGCTGGCGCGGGAGCTTAAACTCGAAATCATGCGCCGGGAGACCTACAAGGAGATCAATCAGACCAAGATGGTCTTCTTCACCAATATCTCGCATGAATTCAAGACCCCGCTGACGCTGATTCTCGGCCCGATCGAGACGCTGCTCGAAACGGCGACGGAGGGCCAGCGCAAGATGCTGCTGATCATGAAGCAGAACGCCGAGCGGCTGCTGCGCCTGATCAACCAGATCATGGACATGCGCAAGATCGACAACAACAAGATGAAACTCAGCCTCGGCATGGGCGACATCGCCGCCTTCGGGCAGGAGATATACGCGACCTTCTGCGACCACGCCCGGCAGCGACGCATCGAATACACCTTCGAGTCGCACCCCTTCTGCATCAACATGCTCTTCGACCGCGACAAAATCGAGAAGGTATTTTACAACCTGCTCTCCAACGCCTTCAAATTCACGCCCGACGGCGGGCGGATCGCCCTGCGCGTCGAGACCACGGAGCAGGAGGGGCAATATTACGTCCGCATTACGGTCCGCGACACCGGATGCGGCATCCGGAGCGAAGAGCAGACACGCATTTTCGAACGGTTCTATCAGACGGGCAACATCCCCCACGAGCAGGCCGAAGGGTCCGGCATCGGACTTATGCTGACCAAGGATTACGTAAGGCTGCACGGCGGCGAAATCGAAGTGGAGAGCGCTCCGGGGGCCGGAAGCTGCTTCACGGTGACGCTTCCCTGCAGGAACGGTTTCCCGGACGCCGCCGATGAGGTCCGCCCCGGCGAAAATCAGGACCCGGAACATATTCCGGCAGACGCGACGGGGGGGGGGTATGCGCAAAATCGTGATCGTGGAGGACAACGAGCAGATGCTCGGTTTCATGAAAACCACGCTCGGCGGCGCCTACGAGGTCTACACGGCCGCAGACGGACAGCAGGGGCTGGAGGAGATCCGGCGCGTCTACCCCGACCTGATCATTTCGGACCTGATGATGCCCCGCATGGACGGTTTCGAAATGTGCACGCTCATCAGGCAGGACCCCCTGACCAGCCACATTCCGCTGATCATGCTGACAGCCAAAAGCAACGAGGGCGACCGGGCCGCAAGCTACAACTGCGGCGCGGACGCCTTCATATCCAAACCGTTCAGCGTCAAGACCCTCACCACCCGGATCGAGGGGCTTATCGAATCCCGGATCAAACTGCAGAAGCTCTACCGGGACCGGATTCTGTCAAGCCCCTCGGAGATCGTGATCGAATCCGAGAACGACAAATTCATCCTCAAACTGATAAAGGTCATCGAGGAGAATCTCGAAAATCCGGATTTCAACATCCAGACGTTGTGCGAGAGCATCGACAGCTCCTACCAGTACGTATACCGCAAGGTAAAGGCCCTGACCGGCGAGACGATAAACGATTTCGTTCGCACGATCAAGCTCAAACGCGCGGCGCAATACCTCTGCAAGGGCGAGCTGCGCATCTCGGAAATACTCTACAAATCGGGTTTCAACAGCCACTCCTATTTCACCAAATGTTTCAAGGAGCACTACGGCATGACCCCGAAGGAGTACGTCGAACAGTTCCACGACACCCACGGTTCCGCGCAAAACGAATAACCGCTCCGGGCGCCCCTCAAAGATGCGGAAGCGGCGAATCTTGCGCAGGCTCCGCCCCGGAAGGTCACTCGCGGCCGCCTCTGACCGTATGCCGGGCGACGGTTTTGCCCGCGGCGTCCCTGATTTCGGCTTCGATCTTCCGCCCTTCGACCGTTACACGCACACACTCCCGGTTGGAGTTGATCAGCACCGGGAAGTCATACTTATCTTCTCCGGCAGCGGTATAGAACGCCTTGTGCAGGTGGCCGCAGAGCATGAGATCGACTCCGGCACCCTGCAAAAGCGGCATGAAGAGCCGCTGTATTTCACGTCCTCCGTGCCAGTCGTAATGCAGCGGCGGAATATGCAGCAGCACGATCCGCAGCGGCGCCTGCCGGAACTCCTCGCTGGCGACGACTCCCTTCAGCCAGTCGGCCTCGGTCTCCCGGTAACGGTCGAAATCGGCCAGCCCCGAATACTCGATATCGTTATCGGGCTTATCCTCGCCGCAGTCCAGCACCACGAAAAATGCAGGCCCGTGGCGGAACGTATAGTAGAACCGCCCGGTCGGCGTCGGAAAATAGTCCGAAGCGCGGTAGGAAAAAGCGCCCCGGTTTTCGTGATTGCCCCGTACGAAACAGAACGGCACATTGGCTGCGAAGAGTTCCGAGGCCGATCTCAGATAGCCGTCGAACAGCTGCCGTTCGGATTCGATCATCGACGTCATGTCGCCGTTCAGCACCACGAAATCGGTATTTTTCTCCGTCACGCCGCCCAACAGCTGACGAAACAGCGAATCGTTGCCGTGGATATCGTTCACGACGGCGAAACTGATCGTCTTCTTGTCGGGATTCAGCGTGGTCGCATAATAGGGTTCGTGTTTGTAGACCCTGCTGGCTGCGATCCGGCCCGGAATCACGCCCTTGTTGCCGCCGTTTTCGAGAATTCCCTGCGTGAAGATGCGGTAACGGTAACGGGTTCCCGGCTCAAGCCCCGTGACCGGAACCCGATGCAGACGGTCGATGATGCGTTTGCCGTGTTCCGAATGATAGTAACGCGGCCGCTCCGCCGCATAGAAATCGCTGCCGTCGTCCGGCGCGACCTCCACCCAAGCCACGGCATCGGTGTCGGAGGCCCAGACGACCGTGAACCCGGTTTCGGTGACGGCCTGCAGATAAGGCCCCGCCTCGATTTTAACTCCCGGCAGCGCCGCCTGAAGCAATCCCGCACTGAGCAGGAGAAGATAGGTCAGAATACCCTTTTTCATCGTCTTTTGATATTTTCCAGTTTATTATGCAGCGAATCGGCTTTTGCAGGATACCGTCCGGCCAGATTGTGCCGTTCGCCGACATCCTCGCGCAGGTTGTAAAGCTGCCGCATCGGATCGTTGCCCAGTTCGGTGTCGGTCTGCCGGTTGATCCGCATCTTGTTGCTGGGTTCGATGTATTTCCAGCCGTCCACAATAATGGAAAGCGTGTTATTCAGGTTCTGCTCGACGACGTACTCCCGGTCAGGCCCGCCGCCCAGCAGCGCGGAGAGGTGGTTGCGGCTGTCGGGTGCGGCCCCTTCGGGAATTTCGCCCCCGCACAAAGCGCCCAAGGAGGCGAAGATGTCGATATGGCTCAACAACGCGTCCGACACGGCTCCCGCGGGAACATGTCCGCGCCAGCGCACCAGCATCGGCACACGGGTGCCGGCTTCGAAGGCGCTGTATTTGCCGCCCCGGAAATCGCCCCACGGACGATGATCGCCCAGCAGCTCCACCGCGCGGTCGTTGTAACCGTCGTCAACGACGGGTCCGTTGTCGCTGCTGACGATCAGCAGCGTATTGTCCGCGATGCCCAGACTGTCCAGCGTACGCATCACACGGCCCAGACAGTAGTCGAAAGAGAGAATCGCGTCGCCGCGCGGCCCCATGCCGCTCTTGCCGGCAAACCGGGCGTGAGGTACGCGCGGCACGTGAATATCGTTGGTCCCGAAATACAGGAAAAACGGATGCTCCCGGTTTCGGGCGATAAACTCCACGGCCTTGTCCGTGATCCGGTCGGCGATCCGGTCGTCCTTCCACAAGGCCGCCTTGCCGCCCTTCATATACCCGATGCGGGAAATCCCGTTGACGATGGTCTGGTCGTGCCCGTGGGACGGGGTCATTACCAGCAGTTCGGGATTGTCCCGGCCGGTCGGCTCGCCCTCGAAGGGTTCGGCATAGCTCACGGAGATGGGATCGGCCGGATCAAGCCCGACGACGCGCTGGTTTTCGATATATACGCAGGGCACACGGTCGCCCGTGGCGGCCATGATGAACGAATAATCGAACCCTATATCGCTCAGGCCCGGCGCAATGACGCCGTTCCAATCCTGCCGGGCCGTCTCGCCCAAGCCCAGATGCCACTTTCCGACGGCTCCGGTGGCGTAGCCCGCGCCGCGCAGCATGTCGGCCAGCGTATACTGATCGGGCGATATGATCATTCCGGCATTCCCCGCCGCAATCCCCGTCCCTTCCTTGCGCCACGGATACTGTCCCGTCAGCAGTCCGTAGCGGGCGGGCGTACTGGTCGAAGAGGTCGTATGGGCATTGGTGAAACGCACGCCTTCGGAAGCCAGCCTGTCTACATTCGGCGTCTGTATCGTGGGTGAACCGTTGCAGGAAAAATCGCCGTAACCGACGTCGTCGGCATAGATTATGATGATATTGGGCCGTTCTGCCGGAGTCTTCCCGCAGCCGGCGCACAACGCGGCTGCCGACCCCAGCGCACAAACCGGAATAACAGGCAATTGCATTATCTTCATCTGTTTATCGTTTTAGGGTTAATATGCGGCTATGCAGTTCGGAGGGCGTGCCGCCCGCCGAGATTTCGAACTCGCCCTCTTCGACGACCGGACGGAACGCCGCGTCGAGAACCGCCAGTTGTCGGGGCGTCACGTCGAACGACACGGTGCGGCTTTCGCCCGGAGCAAGCTCGACTTTGCGGAAGTCGATCAGCATGCGCGCCGGGCGGGTGAACGAGGCGGCTTTGTCGTGCAGATACAACTGCACCGTCTCCTTGGCCTTCATGCCGCCGGTATTGGTAACGGTGATCTCCGCCGCGACCTGCTCGCCGGGTGCGGCGACGGATTTCGAAAGCCGCAATTCGGAATATTCGAATGTCGTGTAACCGAGTCCGTAACCGAAAGGAAAGAGCGGTTGGCCGTCCATGGAGACGTAGCGGTCGTTGCCGGGCCGTCCGCTGGTGCGGTCGCTGTAGAAAAGGGGCAGCTGGCCGACCGATTTGGGAAACGAGACGGGGAGTTTGCCCGAAGGGGAGCGCTTACCGAAGAGCAGGTCGGCAACGGCATTGCCCGCTTCGGTTCCCGGATGCCATGCGATCAGCAGCGCGTCGGCATAAGGCACGACGGCGCTCAGGTCGAGAGGCCGTCCGTTGAAGACCACGACGACGACTTTGTTGCCCTGTTCTTTCAGCTCGCGGATCAGCTGCTCCTGCCCATAGGGCAGCCGGATGTCGCTCCGGTTGTTGTTCTCGCCGAACAGATAGCCGTTTTCGCCGACACATACCACCGCGACATCGCTCCTGCGGCTGCGGGACTGCGACATCAGACGCACGTCGGTCCTCCCGCCGGCCTGACTGCGGATGCCGTCCCAGACGGTTACGGCATCCCGGCCGTCTCCCATGCCGACCCACCAGCCGTAGAGATCGCGGCTCACGGCCCACTCTCCGGTCACCGTGATGCTCCGCAGATCGGGCGAAAGGGGCAGTACACCGTCATTTTTCAGCAGCACCATGCTCTCCGCCGCCAGCTGACGGGCCGTACGGCGGGCTTCGGGCGTCAGCAGCATCCGGTCCGGTTCGGGGTGGCTGCGGAAAGGACGGTCGAACAGCCCCAGCCGGAATTTGACCCGCAGGACAGCCCGCACGGCCCGATCGACAAGCGCTGCGGGCAAGCGTTTTTCACGGACGGACTGTTCGAGGGTCGTCAGGTAGAGGTCCGACGTCATCTCCATATCCACGCCGGCAGTCAGCGCCTTGACGGCCGCCTCGGCGCCGTCGGCCGCTATGCCGTGCTCCTGCAATTCGGTCACGGCGTTCCAGTCGCTGAGCACGAAGCCGTCGAATCCCCACTCTTTTCTGAGAATCCGGTCCAGCGTCAGCGCATTGGCCGAGGCCGGCGTGCCGGAGATATCGTTGAAGGCCGACATGACACTTACCGCACCGGCATCGACACATGCCTTGAAAGGCGGCAGATAGGTTTCGCGCAAAGCGCGCTCCGACAGCTCGGTAAACTGATAGTCCCGGCCGCCCAATGCGGCGCCGTAGCCGACGAAATGCTTGACACAGGCCCCGATCCGGCCCTGCTTCGAGGGATCGTCGCCCTGATAGCCGCGGACGAGAGCCGCACCGAAAACGGCATTGAGCAGCACGTCCTCCCCCGAACCTTCGGAGATACGCCCCCAGCGCGGATCGCGTGCGACGTCCACCATCGGACTGAACGTGAGGTCGATGCCGCAGGCCGACGCTTCCGACGCCGCGATCCGGGCCGACGCTTCGGCAAGCTCCGGATTCCACGACGCCGCGATGCCCAGCGGAATGGGGAAGAGGGTGCGGTAACCGTGGATGACATCGAATCCGAAAAGAACGGGGATTCCGAGCCGGCTTCGCTCCACGGCAATACGCTGCAGCCGGTCGCGCTCCGCAGGGGCGAGCGCAGAGCCGTGAGCCACGACCAGCGACCCGACCTCGCCGCGGGTTATGCGTGCGTCGAGCGTCGTGTCGTCCGACCGGTAGAGCGGCTGGGAGAGCTGTCCCAGCTTTTCACGGAGGGTCATCCGCGAGAGCAGGTCGTCCACCCGTTCGGCGAGCGGTGCGGAGGAGTCCCGGTAAAGAGGCTCCTTGGCCGTACCGGTCAGCAGAAAACCGCAGGCAGCCACGGTCAAGAGAAAGGTTTTCATGACAGAAGATCTTTTCGCGTCCGTAAAGATAGCAATTTCCGTTCAGAGAGAGCTTCCGGCATCCGGGAAAAATGCCGTTTCGTCTCCGGTGCGGCATAAACGGCAAAGGAGAACTTTGCGCTCTCCCTTGCCGTCGGCCGCAGGCCGATTATTCGGCCTGAATCGTCAGTTTGACGGTTTTCGAGAAACCGTTGGTTCCACCGGCATCCACATTCTCGACCTTGTAGATGCTTCCGGGCTTCTGGTCCGAGAGCTGGAAGGTTCCGCACGCCACCTGCGTACAGCCGGGCAGCGGAGTGAAACTGCTTCCGCCGTCTTCGCTTACGGAGATCGTGATGCGGGCCTTGCCCGACGGACTCGGACCGTCGTTCGGGAAGCTGATCGACTTGACGGTCAAGCCGTCCAGCTGCGGCAGTATGACGTACCCGCAGAATTTCGATTTGCTCTGGCAGGCCAGCCACAGACAGCCGCCGTTAATGCAGCCGCCGAAAATCTTCCACGTATATCCGTCGTTGTCCGTGACGGACACTTCTTTCTGTTCCATGGCCGAATTGCTTTCGGGCAGCCCCCATAACGCGTTGCTCGAAAAATCGGCTACGATCGTCACGGGTTCGGACACGGTCGGACGGAAGGTCGTCGGAAGCCCTTCGACGCGCGCACCTCCGTTGAGGCAGGCCCAAGCCACGCAGGTGTAGTCCGTATTGGCGACCAGCCCCGCCGCCTCGGCCTTGAACGAACTGCTGCCGGCATCGACGACCGCCGCGACCTCGAACGGCGAACCGTCCTTGGGCGTCAGCGTGAAACCAGCGGTAACGACATCCCCGCTGCCCAGCGAAACAGCCACGTAACTGCTTTCGAGCGTTGCGGTCGTGCCCGTCTCGGACTTCAGCCCGGAGACAACCGTCTCGCCCACCGATTTCAGTTCGGTCGGCAGCAGAATCGGAGTAAAGGCCGACGACTCTCCGCTCACTTTCGGATCATCGTTGAGTCGGGCCCATGCCACGCAGTCGTAAGTCTCGTTTTTGGTAAGCCCCGTAAGATCGGCACGGAAGGTTTCGGCAGCACGGTCGACGGCAGCCGGCGCTTCGACCGCCGCGCCTCCGGATCGGGGCGTCAGGACGAATCCGGCCGTTATCGCATCGCTTTCGGAGATGGAAATGCCGCTGTATGTCGCACTCAGCGTTGCGGTCGTTCCCGATGCGGAAACGACGTTCGAAGCGACCGGCGCCGATACGGAGCTGATCTCCACAACTCCTTTCTGGACGACGGCGATAACCGACGTACGGGACTCGACTTCGTTCGAATAGAGGGTTATGGTGGTGTTGCGCGGCAGTTTCGTGGGTTTGACGGCAATCTCTACCGTACCGTTCCGGTCGCCGGCTTCCACGGAAAGGGTCACCCACTCGGCCGGGCAGGAGACGGACCAGTCGCAGTTGGCTTCGACGGAGAACGACTCGGTGCCTCCGGCAGGTTCGAACACCACTTCCTTTTCGGCGGCGGCAAAAGCCACCTCCGGCACGAAGAAATCGGGATCCTCGATCTTGCATCCTGTCAGAGCCGATAGAAAGACGAGCGCCGAGAGGATTTGTTTCATACCTGTTTTCATCTGTTCGGGTTGTATTAGATTAATATAGGATTGATGGGTTTTACTGGATTACGGTAATGGAATAGGGTCTCAGCACGACCTGCTTCGAGGCGTCCACCTTGCGGGAAAGCCGCGCCAGCGACGAAGGACCCGTCACGGGGGTTTCGGGCGAACCGGCCGAAATCTGTTCGAACGAAGCGGCTGCGAATCCGAGTCCGTCCGTCGCTACGGTCTTCGCTTCGGGGCCGAGATTCAGGAGCAGAAGCCGCGAAACATCGCCGCCGAACAGATAGCCGTAAAGCGAATTGATCTTTCCGTGTTTCTGCGTGTCGAGCTGCGGATTATCGGAAAAGCGGACCGTTTTGACCGTGACGGCACCCCGCTGCGCCTTGGAAAGCATTTTCAAACCTTCGCCCGTCGCACTCAGCGCATATTTGGGCGCAGTCGCACCGGCGATCGAAACGTCTGCGTCGAAAATCGCGGACGCACTTTTGCCGGCCGTCAGATTGAAGAAGCAGATCAGCTCCACGCGGGGCGTGACGATCAGCTGCGCGCTCATGAGCGTTGCGGCCAGCCCGTGCACCCACTGGCCGGGAAACGGATTGGAGCCGGATTCGAAATTGTATTCGGTAACCCAAAGTTTGTATTTGGAGTCGATCGAGGCGTCGAGCACCTTCCCCTGAGCGACAGCGGCGAGCGTCTGCCCGATCATGTCGTAAGGGGTCGGCGAGGCCAACGCATTCTTCGGATAGATATGGATGGTCACGGCATCGCATTCGATTCCCTGCATGTTGCTCATCACAACCGTATTCCACTCCCGCGCGCGGGGACGTTTGGTCCATGAAGCAGGCGTATTGACGCCGATCAGCGCAATCCGGGCTTCGGGGAACTCCTTCCGGAATCCGGCGGTCCACACACGGCACAGGTCCGTATAATCGGTCGTCTCAGGAAATTTCGTCAGGTAGTTGTATTTTTCCGGATGGTCGTCCAGATAATACTCGTTGCCCATCTCGATATACTCCACCGGCAGGCCGATCGACCGGGCGTATTTGAGCATCGCCAACTGCTCCTCGTAAGTGGAGGTGAGCATGTTTATCAGAAAGACGGGAGCCGCGCCCGTGCGGTCGTACACCATTTTAACGTGTTCCAGCTTGTAGGGAAGCGGTCCGGCCGGCGACGGGGCAATCACGTTCACCTCTTTTCCGATCTCGTTGTAATAGCCCGTACGCCAGTCCCAGAAATTGCCGACAGTTCCTCCCGGATAGCGGAAATTGCCCGGATTGAGTTCCGCAATCCGGCTGATGAACTCCGCCTTGTCCCATCCCGGACCTTTGATGGACTGGGTGTTGTACCCGAAGATATTTTCCGGAATCGTCTTGCTCTGCTGCGAAAGCGTCAGACCCACGGCATCGGGATCGGATTTGCTCCCGCCGCCTTTCCGGGCGTCGTCGTCTTTGCCCGACGAGCAGCAGGACAAAAGTCCCAGCAATAAAATAAGGGTAATCGTTCTGGTCATAAAGTATCGTTTTAGGTTGTTTTTCCGTGCTGATTCCGTGTTTACAAATATATTGAATCCGAATCGAGCGGAATAGCAGAAATTCGCCAAAAAATAGCGCAGCCGCAACCGGGGCGTTCCCCGTCTTCGGCCGTACAGCGCACACCACGCCGCTCCCGCATCCGACCCGCCGTGCAGCCCGCTCCGCAGTTTTTTCGCCCGCGTGTTAATTTTTGAAGAAAAAATAGCCTTTTCTAACGATCGAATTGACGAATTTTGTGAACGGTTCGCTCCGTATGGAACAAACCGTAGCCCGAACCAACGAAAACCCAAATATTAACCCAAAAACTTTTCTTATGAGAGTATCTCGACTCAAAGATTTGACATGCGTCAGTCTGCTTCTGGCGAGTCTGTCTCCGATGTATGCTCCGCAGGAAGCGGCTGCCGCCGTGCCCGACTCGCTCGCGGTAAAAGCGAACACCGTCATGGTGTCGCCCTACCATGCGTCCGACAAGGATCTGACCACGGCCGCCGTCTCTTCCGTCGGGGGCTGGCAACTGGAATATCTGCCCGGAATAAACCGGACCAACCTGCTCAACGGGCGGGTGACCGGATTTCTGGGCATCCAGCACGACGGAGAGCTGGGCATCGAATCCAATTCGATGTATATCCGGGGACTCCGGAGCATCTCGTCCGACTCCCGGCAGGCCGCCATTCTGGTGGACGGTTACGTGCGCAAGGACGCCAACCGCATCTCCCCGGCCGACATCGAATCGGTTACGGTCCTCAAAGACGCCGCGGCGACCGCCCTCTACGGTCTGCGGGGAGCGAACGGCGTGGTGCTGATCACGACCAAGCACGGCCGCATACAGCCCCTGACGGTGAGCATCGACGCCGGGGTAGGTTTTCAGGCTCCGACGCGCCTGCCGAAATACCTCGGATCGTATGACTACGCACGTCTCTACAACGAAGCGGCGGTCAACGACGGCGGATCGCCCAAATACGACCAGTATGCGCTCGACTCCTACCTCAGCGGCGACGACCCCTACAACTATCCCGACGTAGACTGGATGGACAGATTCATGAAAAAATCCTCCGTCGTGCAGCGTTACAACGTAAGCGTGCGGGGCGGCACGGAGCGCGTGCGCTACTACGCCTCCGTAGGATACGTGGACAATTCGGGTCTCTACAACGTGGACAAGAACGCCAACACCTATAAGACGAACGCCAACTACGAGAATTATTCGCTCCGGGGCAACGTCGATATAAACGTCACCAAGAAGTTCGTCATCAGCCTCGACATCGCGTCGCTGATGGCCAAGTGGAATTATCCGGGCGCCTATTCGAACAGCACGTCCCGCATTCTGAACGCATTGACGCAGACTCCGCCCAACGCCCACCCGATCTTCAACGAGGACGGATCGCTCAGCGGCACCTCCCAGTACCTCAACAACCCTTACGGATTGCTCAACAACAGCGGATATTCGATCTTCCAGACCCGCTCCAACTACGCCACGCTGAAACTCGACCACGATCTGGACTTCATCACCCAAGGGCTCTCGGTTTTCGGCTCGTTCTCATTCGACAGCTATTTCGAGCAGGTCATCAACCGCAACGTCGGGTTCGTGGTCTACGAAGGCAGTCTCAGCAACCAGCAGGGAACGAAAAATCCCGCCACGCAGAAAAACGACAACAGCTTTTCGAACAACTACCGCACGCTGGACCTGCAGGCGGGACTCAACTACGCCCGTTCGTTCGGCAATCACAATCTCTCAGGGCGGATATTCATCAACTACAACAACGAATCCGGCAACGGCAAGATCATGCCCCACGTCTATAAGGGACTGTTCGCCTACGCCCACTACGATTTCAAGCGCCGCTACATCGCCGACTTCACCATAGCCTGTCAGGGCAGCGAGCAGATCGGCGGAAACGGCTACAACGTCTTCCCCTCGGTCTCCGCAGGCTGGATCATTTCGGAAGAGAACTTCCTGAAGGACAAGACTTTCATCAGCTTCCTCAAGCTGAGGGCCTCCTACGGAGTTTCGGGCAACGACACCAACATCAGCTATTTCCAGAAAAGTTCGTTCTTCAGCTCGCTCGGCAGCACCTACCTTCAGGGGCAGTCGCTCGCCTCGATGCAGGGCTTCCGGGAATCGCAGGTCGGCGTGGACAACATCATGGCCGAACGTTCGCACAAGACCAACGTCGGAGTGGACATACGCATGTTCAAAGACAGATGGTCCCTGTCAGTCGACGGGTTCTACGAAAACAACGACAACCTGATCATCGCACAGGCGAGCATTCCCAATATCATCGGAGTCCGCGGTTCGGTCAAGAACAACATAGGCCGCATGACCAACAGCGGCTTCGAGATCGCCACCGACTACACGTCGCGCATCGGCAGGCTGGGCTACTCGGTTTACGGTAACTTCAGTTTCGCCCGCAACCGCGTGAAAGAGATGCAGGAGACCGACGCCACCTACCGGTTCAACAAAAAGACGGGCTACCCGATCAACTCTTCGTTCGGCCTGAAATCCGACGGACTCTTCTTCGACTACGACCAGATCGCCGCCCATGCGACGCAGACCTACGGCACCTACAATCCCGGCGACATCCGCTATCTGGACCTGAGCAAAGACGGCTATATCAACGAAGACGACCGCACCTACCTCGGTTACGGCGACGTCCCCGAATACGTATACGGATTCGGCATCGACCTGAACTACCGCGGCTTCGATCTGAACGTCGCTTTTCAGGGCGTGGGCAACGTACAGAGAAAACTCGGCGGATACGTCTACTGGGAATTCCGTCCCGACGGCAAGGGCAATGTGATGGAACACCATCTCGACCGCTGGGCCTACGATCCCGCCAACGGCATCGACACCCGCCTGACGGCCAAGTACCCCCGTCTCAGCCTGACGGGCAACGACGGCAACAACCGGGGTCCGAACTCCGACTACTGGCTCCGCGACGCCTCCTACCTGCGCCTGAAAAGCGTCGAACTGGGCTATACGCTGCCCGCCCGCGCCGCAAAGGCCATCTGGCTGAAGAACCTGCGCATTTATGTCTCCGCGACGAACCTCTTCACCTCCGACAAGATCGACATTCTCGATCCGGAAACGACCACGACGGGGACCGTCTATCCTTTGCAGCGGACGGTCTGCATGGGTCTCAACATATCATTTTAAACCTGCCGAGCCATGAAAAACATTCTCAAATACATCTCGCTTCTTTTCCTCGGTGCGGCGGCTGTCTCCTGCGACTTCGAAGATATGCCGTTCGACAAATATGATTCCGACTTTGTATTCTCGAACGACAAGAAGGCCGAAGGATACGTACTCGGCGTCTATCTGGGACTCCCGTTCGACAAATCCGACGAGAACGGCTACAACCGCGTAGACGGGGCCATGCTCGCCTCGGCCTCGGACGAAGCCATGATAACCGTGCCGGGCTCGTCGATCGTCTTTCTGACCGACGGCTCGCTCACGCCCCGGAAAAGCAATCCCGACGGCTGCTGGGAGAATAACTACAAATTCATCCGCGACGCCAATATCGGCATCGTCGGACTCGAAAAACTGCCCGAAGCCAACCACGATCTGAAGCTTCAGCTTCAGGCGGAGCTGAAATTCCTGAAGGCGTTTTTCTATTTCGAGCTGGTCAAGCGTTACGGCGGCGTGCCGCTCATCGACCGGGCGTACGAGCTTTCGGACGACCTGAACGTGCCCCGCTCGTCGTTCGCCGCCTGCGTGGATTACATCGCAGGGCTGTGCGACGAATCGTATACGGACCTGCCGGCGCCGAACAACGTCAATTTCGGCCGCGCTTCGAAAGGCGCCGCACTCGCCCTCAAGGCCCGCCTGCTGCTTTATGCCGCCAGCCCGCTCTATAACGGCAAGGGCTACGACGGCAGCGACAACGAATTCATCTGTTACGGCTCCTACGACAAGAAACGCTGGGAGTCCGCCGCCGCGGCCGCAGCCGAAGTGATCAGACTGGGCGATTACGACATCTACAAACCCAACCCCGTCGCGGAGACGGACAGGGACGAGCAGGTGATCGCCAGCGGATCGGCCAACTACCGGAAGCTTTTCACGGTGATCACGGGCAACAAAGAGCTGATTCTGCCCCGCACGTCGAAAGTCGGCAACCGCGTCGAAATCCAGAATTTCCCGGTCGGCATCCCCAACGGCAAGGGTCTGACCAGTCCTTCGCAGCAGATGGTCGATGCCTACGGAACGGTGACCGGACAGCCGATCGACGATCCGGAAAGTCCCTACGACCGGAAGAATCCGTATGAAAACCGCGATCCGCGTTTCTATGCCAGCATCTTCTACAACGGGCAGAACTGGAACGGCACGACGATCGAGACCTTTCGGGGCGGAGCGCACAACAACACCAACACTTCGACCCGGACGGGGTATTACATGTCCAAATTCTGCGGCAGCGAGGTGGTCATTTCGGGAACGCCCACAAACACCAACCACTGTTTCCCGCTGTTCCGCTATGCGGAGTTGCTGCTCGACTACGCCGAAGCCGTCAACGAGGCTTACGGTCCCGACGTCGATCCGCTGGGATGCGGCCTGACGGCGCGCGACGCACTGAAAGCGGTGCGCAGCCGCGTACTCCGTCCCTCGCAGAGCGATGTGGATGCCGCCGAAGGGGACAGCGACGCGATGCGCGCGGCCATCCGCCGGGAGCGCCGGGTCGAGCTGGCGTTCGAAGACCACCGCTATTACGACGTGAAACGCTGGAAAATAGCCGACGAAGTGCTGAGCGAAAGCATCCGGGGCATGCAGATCACCAAGAACGGCGACACGTTCTCCTACCAGATCGTGGAAAATGTGAACAGCCGGCAGTTCTCTCCCAAGTTCTACCTCTATCCGATTCCTAACGGCGACGTGGTGAACAACTCCGCCATCAGAGGCAACAACCCGTTATGGTAAATTCTAAGAGATAAAACCCATGAAAAAGATAATAGCTTTATTTGCAACGATTTTGATTTCGCTCGGCGCGCTCCGCGCCCAGACGGTCGCGGTGTCGGGTACGGTCGTGGACGAGCTGAACAGACCGATGGTGGGTGTGAGCGTCGTCGAGACGGACAACGTCGCCAACGGCACGGTCACCGACCCCCAAGGGCGGTTCTCGATGAAGGTGAAGAACGTGCGAAGCACGATCCAGACCTCCTATATCGGTTATATCACCCGGATTCTCGAAGTCACGGCAAAACCGATGACCATTGCGATGGAACCCTCCGCGACCAATGTGGAGGAGGTCGTGGTCGTAGGTTACGGCGTACAGAAAAAACAAAGCGTGGTGGGAGCCATCTCCTCGGCCACCTCCGAAGACCTCAAGCAGATGGGAAGCCCCAACCTGAGTACGGCGCTGGCCGGCAAAGTGGCCGGCGTGACGTTTACCGTGCCTTCGGGCCGTCCGGGCAGCGACGACGCCGAAATCTATGTGCGCGGCGTCGCCACGATGAGCGGCGACTCGGCTCCGCTGGTGCTGGTGGACGGCGTCGAACGCGACTACTCGCAGGTCGATCCGGAGGATGTCGCGCAGCTCTCCGTGCTGAAGGACGCTTCGGCGACGGCGGTATACGGCGTGCGCGGCGCCAACGGCGTGATCCTGATCACGACCAAACGCGGTTCGAAAGGCGCGCCGAAGTTCAACATGAACTATACGTTCACGCTCCAGCAGCCGACCCGTCTCCCGACCTTCCTCGGATCGTACGACCACGCCGTGCTGCGCAACGAATCGCTCGCCAACGACGGCGCACGCCCGGCGTTCACCGAAGAGGATATCGAACACTACCGGCTGGGCGATTCGCCCTACACCCACCCCGACAACGACTACGTAAAGGATTTCCTGCGCAAAACGACGCCGATGCACAAACTCAACGTCAATGTGCGCGGCGGCACGGACAACGTGCGTTATTACGTGGCGCTGAGCGGACTCTCGCAGGAAGGCATCTACCGGCAGTTCGACGGCAAATACCCTTCGAACGCCAATTTCAAACGCATCAACCTCCGTGCGAACCTCGACTTTTCGCTGACGAAGACCACCGAACTGAGTCTCGACCTCAACGGACGTCTCGACCAGAAGCAGAACAACAGTCAGGGCCTGAACGACAATTCGATCTTCTCGATGATGTACGAAACGCCCCCGATGTCCTACCCTTACCGGCTTCCCGACGGTTCTTACGGCGCCAGCACGGATAACGAAGCGGAAAACCTGATGGCCATGCTCAGCGACTGGGGCTATTCGCGGCTCGCCTCCAACATTCTGGAAGGCACGGTCAAGCTGCACCAGAAACTGGACTTCGTGACCAAAGGTCTCTCCGTCCGCGGCATGGTAAGCTTCAACAGCTACTACGACGACGGCACCAAGGTCAGCTACCGTCCGCCTACGTACAGGTATGTCAGCGACACGGAGAAAGTAATCGCCAAGGAGGAAACCGCACCCTCGATAAGCTCGCTGTCGGGCAAGGGACACCGCCGCCGGACCAATATCGAGGTGGGAATCAACTACAACCGGACCTTCGGCGACCATGCCGTAACGGCGATGGCGGTATACACGCAGACCAAGGAGAATACCAACGCCGTGCTTCCGCGGGCCTTTCTGGGGTATGCGGCCCGTGCGACCTACGCCTATAAGAGCAAGTACCTCGCCGAGGTGAATCTGGGTTACAACGGCTCCGACCAGTTCGACGAAGGACACCGCTACGACTTCTTCCCCTCGTTCGCCCTCGGTTACGTCCTCTCCAACGAAGGCTTCATGCAGCGGTCGCTGCCCTTCATCACCTTCATGAAGCTGCGCGCCTCTTACGGCGAGGTCGGCAACGACAAGATCGGTTCGGACCGCTTCCTGTATCTGCAGACCTACGACAAGAACGGCAATTACTTCTTCGGCAAGGACAACGGTTTCGGCGGAATGCCCGCACTGTCCGAAGGTGCGCTCGGCAACACGAACGTCACATGGGAAATCGGCAAAAAAACCAATATCGGCATCGACCTGACCTTCTTCGACAAACTGACGCTGAACGCCGACATCTTCCGCGAAGACCGCGAAAAGATCTTCATCTCGCGCAACACGACGCCCCAGATACTCGGCGTCGGAACGGCCAAGGAGAACCTCGGCAAGGTCCGCAACGAAGGTTTCGAAATCGAGGCCGGCTACCGCGACGTCGTGAACCGGAATTTCAGCTGGTTCGTTTCGGGCATGTTCTCCTATTCGAAAAACAAGGTTCTCTACAAGGACGAAGTCGAACCCAAATACGAATACCTGCGTCAGACCGGCAAGCCGATCGGCCAGTATTTCGGCCACACGGTCCTGCGCTACTACCTGCCCGACGACTTCACCACAATCGACGGCGTGCGCGTGCTGAATCCCGACCTGCCGCAGCCCCAGTACCCCGTACAGCCGGGCGACTTCATGTACTGGGACCGCAACGACGACGGCGTGATCGACACGTTCGACGAAGGTCCCATCGGACGGTCCAAAATACCCCGTTTCGTCTACAACTTCACGTTCGGCCTGAACTTCCGCAATTTCGATTTCAGCATGATGTGGCAGGGCGCTGGCGGCAACAGCAAACTGATGACCAAGTCGCTCTACGAACCGGTGCGCGAACGCAACCGCTTCCAAGACATCCACCTCTACCGCTGGACCGAGGAGCGCTGGCAGAACGGCGAGACGATCAAATACCCGCGTCTGTCGAGCGCCACGAACAAACATAACCAGTGCACCAATACATTCTACCTCAAAAAAGGCGATTATCTCCGTCTCAAGAGCATCGAGATCGGCTACACGTTCAACAAGCGGCAGCTCCGGTTCATCGGGCTGAATTCCATACGCATCTACGTGGGCGGCAACAACCTGCTGACCTTCTCCGAGATCAAGAACTTCGACCCGGAGATGGGCGATGAAACAGGTTACTTCTACCCGCAGATGAAGATGTGGAATTTCGGTATCAACATTAACTTTTAATCTACACCCGCAATGGCTATGAAAGTAAACAAATACGGTATAATATGCGCACTGGCGCTCCTGTCGGGTGTCGTGGGCTGCGAGGACAGTTCGAGCCTGCTGGACAAGGAGGAGTCGAACGACATCTACGAAAACATGGTCTTCAGCGATCCCTACAACGCCACATGGTTTCTGAGCAATATCTACAAGAGCATGAACGACGGCTTCATGGTTTTCGGAAGCGACGATTCGGGCGGTTTCCTCGGCAACGCCGTCGACGAAGGCATCTGGAAGGCCAACTGGGACAACGCCTACAAGATGAGCGTCGGAGCGTGGGCGACGACCGACATGCTGCTCAACTACGATCCGTGGAAAAAATACTATACGGCGATCCGTGCGGCATGCCGTTTTCTGGAACATGCCGACGAAATCCCCGACTCGCCGGAACCGTTCATCGACGAGGGCGTACGCACGCGAATGAAGGGTGAAGCCCGCTTCCTGCGCGCGCTGTTCTACTACGAACTGCTGAAATTCTACGGCGGCGTGCCCATTGTCACACGGGTGCTCGGTCCCGACGACGCGGCAGAGCTGCACGGAGCACGCGCCGGGTTCGACGAGGTGGTGGAATTCATCTGCTCCGAGGCGATGCTGGCGGCCGGCGACCTGCCCCATGTGGACGAATACGCCGACTCGGAATGGGGACGCGCCACCAAGGGCGCCTGCTACGCACTGATTTCCCGCGTACGCCTGCTGGCGGCCAGCCCGCTGTTCAACGACCGGCAGAACCCCTCCGGCAGCGCCTGCCGGGGCGAATACAGCGCCGAAAAGTGGAAAACCGCAGCCGAGGCGGCCAAATATTTCCTCGAAAACACCCGCGGCTACGCCCTGCACCGAAGCACCGATCCGGAGCGTTACGGCGATTACGAGGATCTGTTTCTGCGCCGCTACAGCCCCGAAATCATTCTGGCCTACCAGCAGGACCAGTTCGCCGTCCGGCTCGAACGCAACTGCCTCCCCGGCCAGCTGTTCAACTACGCGTTCGGCGTGCTGAACAACTTCCCGACGCTGAACACCGTAGCCGAGTACGAGGTCGTCAAACTCGACGACCAAGGCAACGTGGTTTCGACCCACCTGCTCGGTCTCGACAAGCTGCTCAAACTCCACGAGACCAACGGAACCGATCCCGAAAGCGGCTTCGATCCCCAGAATCCCTATGTCAACCGCGACCCGCGTTTCTACCAGTCGGTCTGGTACAACGGCGAACCGTGGCCGGCGCGGGGCACGACGGCCGCCAATACACCCAAATTCGAATCGTATGTCGGCGGCACCCACGACGCCACGTCCAAGGGCTTCTACTGCACGGGCTTCTTCAACCGCAAGTTCCTCGACGCATGGGCGAACCTCACCGGGTACGGCACGATGCTGAAGGTAAATCACAACTTCATCATCTTCCGCTACGCCGAAATCCTGCTCAATTATGCCGAAGCGGTAAACGAAGCCTTCGGCGATCCCGACGCGGTGCCGGCCGGATATCCCATGTCGGCGCGCGAGGCGGTCAATCTGGTGCGCGAACGCGCGAAGTTCCCGAATTACAACATGCAGGACTTCAAATGGCCCGCGGGCATGCCCAAAGCGGCCGCAGGCAAAAGCATCTCGCCGCTGCCCGCAGGACTCGGCCAGACCGAAATGCGCAAGCGCATCGTCCATGAGCGCTGGATCGAATTCTTTCAGGAGGAGCAGCGTTTCTTCGACCTGAACCGCTGGAAAATGCGTTCGCCCGTCACGATCTACAAACAGATCATCACCAAATCGGGCGACAAGTTCTCCTTCTCCGTGGAGCCGCTGATAACCAAGACATGGAAAGACAAGTTTTACCTGTTCCCCATTCAGGAAAAGGAGATGAACAAAAGCCCGCTGCTGGAACAAAATCCGGGCTGGGGTCTCGAAGAGTAAAAAGACATGAATAAGAATCTGTTATTTAGCTATTTGGCAGGGACCGTCCTCGGCATGGCAGCGGTCCTTCCCGGAGCTGCGCAGCATACTGCGCAGGCTCCGGCAGAAGCCGTCGGCGACGCGGCCCGGATAACGGTCCGGCTCGACAGAATCTCGGAGCGCACCGTGAGCGACCGGCTGCTGGGATTCAATATCGTCTACGCCAAGAATCCCGACTCGCTGTGGCGTTCGGGCGTGCTGGAGAAGGCGATACGGGATGTCCGGCCCGGCTTCCTGCGCTACCCCGGCGGTACGGTAAACACCTATTTCCACTGGGAGCACCCGACCGGGAACGGCTGGGAGGATCTATGGGATCCGCAGTACGACACCGCCCGGAATCGTCCGCCGGAGGAGTTTATGGACATAGACGAATACATGGCGCTCGTACGCCGCACGGGAGCCGAACCGCTTCTGGGCATCAACGTCAATTCGGGATTCCGCTGGAACCGGGTGGAAGAGGGCGTGCAGGAGGCGCTGCGCCTGATGAAATACTGCCGGGACAAAGGCTTTAAGGTAAAGTACTGGTTCATGGGCAACGAACCTTACATGCACGACTGCAACGGCGGTGCGGTGACTCCGGCCAGATACGGCGAGATGATCAACGCTTTCGTCCCGCGCATGAAGGAGTTCGATCCCGACATCAAAATCATCGCCAACTGGCACGCCACGTTCCGCAAACACGGCCGCCAGTACGACGAGTTGTTTGCCGTGGCGGGCCGCAATATCGACATCATCGACGTCCACTGGTACTGCATGTGGGGCACGGCGTCATGGAACGAATGGCTCGCAAAAACGCCCTGCGGAGTATTTCTGGGCGATTCGTATGCCAGCGAAATCGAACGGTTCCGCGAGATCGCGGCCCGCAACGGCGTGCCGCATGTCCAGCTGGCCAGTCTCGAATGGAACGTCGGTCCCGGAAAAAAATCCGCAGGTCCCCGCCTCACGCCCGATCAGAGCGCGCTCATCCAAGCCGAAATGATGATGCAGTTCATGCAGGGAGGTCTCGACATGGCTACATTCTGGCCGCTGTTCTGGGACAGCGAGTTCGGATTCCGGAGTTTTTTCGACAAAAAGACGGGAAAGCTGCAGCCGACGAGTGAAATCATGAAAATTTTCGGTACATTTCAGGGAAATGAACTGATCGAATATACGGCAAGCCCCGCGCCGGAGAAGATTCCGAGTCTCGCCGTACGGGATGCCGCCACCGGAAAAATGGCTTTGTGCCTGCTCAACAAAAACGATTTTACGGTCGAAGCGGCCGTCGGAGGCAGGCTCGCAGCCCGCAAGAAGCGCGTGGAAGTCGAGCAGTTCCGCATGTCGGCCGACCGTATGTCGCTCGAACATGCGCCGGTATGCAAAGCAAAGGCCGGAAGCGTATCGCTCGCCCCCTTTTCGCTGACGTTCATTTATTTATAATTTGCAAAAACTACCGCCATGAAAAAATACACCGTCTTTTTCTCGATCGTCCTGCTGGCAGTCGCCTTCCGGGCGCCGGCCAAAGCGCCGGAATACAAGGTCTGCTTCGGAAATACGCACGCCCACTGCAACTATTCGGGCGACATCGCCGTCTTCCGCGCCAAGAAGGGGCTGTCCCTCGACCCGAAGAACTCGGCCGAAAGCCACTACGAACTGGCCAAAGAGAACGGTTACGACTTTTACTTCGTAACCGACCACTCGCAGTATCCGGTCTATACGCCCGACGCATGGGCCGCCGTAAAAGCCGCGGCCGAAGCCGCCACCGACGCCTCGTTCGTCGCACTCCGGGGATACGAACACTCGGAGAACGACGGTCCCGACGGCCGGGGCCACATGAACGTCTACAATTCGTCGGACTACCTCAACGCGATGGCCGACGGCGTGAGCGTCGAATATTTCCACAACTGGCTCGCCAAACCCGAACAGGCCGATGCCATCGTCTGCTTCAACCATCCTCAGAAGGACGCCTACAACGATTTCCACTGCTACAACGAAGAGACGCGCGGCCGCATGAAACTGATCGAACTGATCAACGGCGGCCGGGCGAAATTCTACCCGTCGTTCCTGAACGCCCTCGCCAAAGGCTGGAAGGTATCCCCCGTCGCGGGCTGCGACAACCACGGCTGGGAGGGGATCGCCAAGTGGAACGCCCGGACCGGCCTGCTCGTCACCGAGCTGACCCCCGCAGGCGTACTCGAAGCCATGGCGTCGCGCCGCACGTTCGCCACGCTCGACAAAAATCTGAGCGTCGTCTACCGTGTGAACGGCAAGATCATGGGCTCGGACATCAGGGCGGCCCGGAAATATAAATTCGACATCGAAGTCTCCGACCCGGATACGGACCGGGCCGACCAAGCCATAGCGCGGATCGAGGTCGTCAGCGGCAGCGGCACGGTCGTGGCCGGCGCCGACTTCGATTCCCACGAGGTGCATTGGAAACCGGTCGTGCCCGCCGGGGAAAAGTGTTATTTCGTTCTGGTCTACAACGCCTCCAAACCGGAAACGCCCGTGGCTTACGCCGCGCCGGTATGGATCGAACCCTAATGCCCCGCAGTCATGTCACTGAGAAAATGGATAGGCTGTCTGGGCGCCGTATGCCTCTGCTGCGGGTGCGGGGACGATGCGCCCGCACCCGGCAAGAGACCTCCGGGCGGCAACGGACCCGACCCCGCGGAAAAAGAGAGTTACCGGCTCTTCATGGGAAACACCCACGCCCATTGCCGCTACTCCGGAGATGCGGTCCAGACCGACGAAAACAGCGTCGAGAACCATTTCCGGCTGGCCAAAGCCAACGGATACGATTTCTACTGCGTGACCGATCATTCGCAGTACGAATCCTATACGCCGCAGGCTTGGGAGCATATAAAAGCCGCTGCCGACGCCGCCACGGACGCTTCGTTCGTTGCCATACGGGGATACGAACATTCGGAAAACAACGGACCCGGCGCCAAAGGCCACCAGAACGTATACAATTCATCGGACTACCTCAACGCGCTGGCCGAAGGAATCGACATGCCCTATTTCCACAATTGGCTGGCCGACGCGGCGAACGCCGGCGCGTTCGTCTCGATGAACCATCCGGGAAAAGAGCAGTACGGCGGCTTCGCCTGCTACAACGAGCAGGCCCGTCCGCATATCAGGCTCATCGAGCTGATCAACGGCACGGACGATTACCACGAATCGTTCCTCGCGGCGCTGGCCAAAGGCTGGAAAGTATCGCCCGTCGCAGGATGCGACAACCACGCCACCAAGCCCATCGCCGCATGGCAGCCCCGCACGGGCGTCGCGGCCAAGAAACTGACGCGCGAATCCCTGCTCGAAGCGATGGCGGCGGGACGCACCTACGCCACTTACGACAAAAACCTGCGGCTGCTCTATTACGTCAACAACCACGTCATGGGCTCCGAAATCCGGACCTCGGCCGACGAGCTGACCTTCGAAATCGAGGCGTCCGATCCGGATACGTCCGATGCGTCGGACCGCATCGTGCGCATCGAAATCGTCGGCGAAGGCAACCGCGTCGTCGCTTCGGAAACGTTCTCCGCACACCGGGTCGACTGGAAAGTGCGGGTGCCCCGCGGGCAGAAATATTACTATCTGAAAGTTTACACCGCTTCATCGGACGCGCCGACGGCCTACGCCGCGCCCGTCTGGATGAAATAAACCGTTGAAATCCGATGTCTGGAAAATGGATATCTCTTTTGCTCCTGTCGCTGACGGCCGCCGCTCCGGCCAGCGGCGGCAACCAGAGCCGGCCGCTGAACATGGAGACGCTCTCCGTGGTGGACGGGCTGAGCAGCAACTATGTCTACGCCATTACGCAGGACCGCGCCGGATACATGTGGTTCGGCACCGAGAACGGTCTCGACCGTTACGACGGCAAGACGATCCGCCATTACCAGCATTTCCCGGACAATCCGCAGTCGCTGAGCGACTCGCGGGTCAACTGCCTGCTTTCGTCCGCTGACGGGAGCCTGCTGGTCGGGACCGAAAAGGGAATCAACATCTACGTGCCTGAAAAGGACATTCTTACGCCCTACGCCCCGGCGCGGACGATCAACGAGCAGAACATCCGCACGATGACCGAGGAGGATTCGCTGCTCTGGGTGGGAACCAGCGTCGGACTGTTCCGGCTCGACCGCACGACCGGCGGCATCAGTTGTTACAACACCCGCAACAGCGGTCTTGCGCACGATATCGTCCGGGCGATCTATACCGACGACGACTATCTGTTCGTCGGTACGTTCGACGGCGTAAGCCGCCTGAACAAGCGCACGGGCCAATGGTCCAGCGTCAACCTCAAGATGGACCGCATCCGGCTGCCGCTCAACAATCTGGTTCTCTCCATGCAATTGTCGCCGGCCGATCCCGACGTGCTCCTGATCGGGACGCAGACGGGATTCTGCGAACTCGAAAAGTCCACGCTCCGCTATACGCTGCACGAAAAGGCGCGGAACAGGCAGATGGTGAACAACACGGTCAAAACGATGTGCGTGGTCGGCAGCGAGGTGTGGCTCGGCAGCGAAGAGGGGCTGATGATCTTCGACAAGGGCGCTTTCACAAGCTACGGCTACGACCCGAAAAACATCCATTCGCTCCCCAACAACATCGTCTGGTCGATCTTCAAGGACCGGAGCAACATCGTCTGGCTGGGCACCGAAGGGGGCATCGCCTGCTACGATGCGGGCGCGCCCTCGTTCACCAGCTTCGACCTCTCGGAAGCCGACGGCAATCCGTACGTGGGCATCTCGGTATTCGCCGCTCAGATGGACCGTTCGGGCCGTCTGTGGCTCGGATCGCGGTTCGGGCTGTCGGTCTACGAGCCAGAGCGGAACCGGATGCAGTGGATCAACCTTTCGAACGCGGTGGTCGGCACCTACAACTTCGTCAAAGGCCTTTCGATCGACGGCAACGACATTCTGTGGATCGGGACGGCCGAGGGACTGGTCTGCTACGACACCCAGCGGAACCGGGAGGTGCCGATCCAGTCGCGCCTGCGCAACCGGCTCAAGTACATCTATGCCGTGATGCAGGACTCCGCAGGCAAAATGTACGTCAGCGACGCGATGGGACGGATGCAGGTCATCGATTACGCCTTCGACGCCTCGACCCGGCAGTTCGGTACCGTAACGGACAGTCTGGTACGCATGGGCGAGCCGATCGAATCGATGGTCGTGGATGAAAATTACGTCTGGCACGGGACGCCGGGCAGCGGTCTGGTGCGCTACGACAAGCAAACGGGCGAACACAAAAGGTATCTTTCGGCCAAGGACGACTCCTCGACGCTCAGCTCCGACGTGATTCTCTGCCTGTTCGTCGATCCCAACACCCGTCAGCTGTGGGTGGGAACGGACAAGGGGCTGGACCGTTACGACGCCGCATCCGACACGTTCCGGCGCATATCGGGCCGTGAAACTTCGGAAGCGGTCTACACCATCAACAGCGACGATTCGGGGCTTTTGTGGTTTACCACGCAGCAGGGCGTGACCTGCTACGACGTTCTGTCGCAAAGCTCCAAAATGTTTTCGCTGAACCACTGGTTCGACCGGCGCAACGCGATCTTCCCGGTCTCGGTCTCCCACGGCAACAACGTGCTCGTCTTCGGACTGGACTGCTACCTGCGGCTCAACTGGGCCGACGTCAGCCCCAAGAAGGACAGTGCGCCGCTCTACATCACCGACATCCGCATCGACAACCGCACCGTCGCGCAATACGGGCTGTGCGACTGTCCCGTGCAGGAGCTGAAACGGCTGAAACTGCCCTACAACCAGAACATACTGTCGATCTGCTTCGCCATGCTCGACTATTCCACGCCGTCGCTCACCCGCTACACCTACAAGCTCGAAGGCTACGACGAAAACTGGAAAACCGTGACGGGCACGCTGCCCTATGTCGAATATACGAAACTGGCCCCCGGACACTACACCCTCCGGGTCGAGGCCGTGAGCAGCGACGGGGTGCCCGCCTCGAACAAACTGGACTTCGACATTACGATCATGCCTCCGTGGTGGGCCGCATGGTGGGCCTATCTGGCCTATGCCCTTGCCGTCGCGACCGCGGCCTATTACCTGAACTCGATTACCCGCAGGCGCAGGCAGGCCGAGGACGAACTCCAGAAAGAGAAGCTCGAACGCGAAAAAATCGAAAGCGTCAATCAGCTGAAACTGCGGTTCTTCACCAACATATCGCATGACTTCCGCACGCCGCTGAGCCTGATTATCAGTCCGGTCGAAACGCTGCTCGACACCGAGACCGACCCGGAGAAGGCGGGCAACCTGCAAATCATCAAGCAGAACGCCCTGCGCCTGCTGCGGCTCGTGAACCAGATACTCGACTTCCGCAAGGTCGAGAATCAGAAAATGAAGCTCAACCCCGTATCGGAGGATATCGTCACGACCCTGCGGGGAATCTGCCGGTCGTTCAGCGAACTGGCCCAGAAAAAGCAAATCTCCCTGTTGTTCGAATCGGGCGAAGAGCGGCTCGTAATGGATTTCGACACCGACAAAATCGACAAAATTTTCGTCAACCTCATCTCCAACGCCATCAAATTCACCCCCGAAGAGGGGCAGGTGCTCGTCAGCCTGCGGCGCAAGGACACCGGCGACGTCGAGGTGATGGTGGCCGACACGGGCATCGGCATTCCCGACGGCGACCTCCCGCACATATTCGAACGTTTCTATCAGGTCGAGGAGCACACCGGTCTCGGCACCCGCGGCACGGGAATCGGGCTGATGATCGTCAAGGAGTTCGTCGAGCTGCACCGCGGACACATCGAGGTCATGAGCCGCGACAAGCAGGGCACGACTTTCATCGTGACGCTGCCGATCGTAAACGAAGCCGATTACGATCCAGCCGAATCCGAGACCGAGGAAACTGCGGAGCAGCTTCCGGCCGAACCTGAAGCGCGCCCCTACTCCGGGCACGAATTCACGGTGCTGCTGGTCGAAGACAACGAAGACATGCGCTCCTACCTCAAGGCCGAACTGGAGAAAAACTACCGGGTCGTCGCCGTCGAAGACGCGGAGAGCGGACTGAAGATCGTGAACGAAACCATGCCCGATCTGGTGATCTCCGACGTGATGCTTACGGGCATGAGCGGCGTGGAGTTGTGCCGCAGGATCAAGGACGATTTCGTGATGAACCATATCTCGGTGATCCTGCTCACGGCGCGTACGGCCGAGGAACACATCATCGAGGGTTTCGACGCCGGAGCCGACGAATACATCGGCAAACCGTTCAACCTGCGGGTGCTCCTGCGCCGGGTGGACAACATCCTCACCCAGCGATGCCGCCTGCGTGACAGCCTGCGGCGCGATACGGTCGATATCGCCTCGGTCGAGCGGCAGTCGCCCGACGAGCTGTTCATCCGCAAGGTGGTGGCCCTGATCGAAGAAAACATGGCCGATCCCGACCTGAACATTCCGTTCCTGTGCGACAAACTGGCCGTAAGCCATGTCAACTTCTACCGCAAGGTAAAGGCCATCACCGGACTGAACGTCAATGCCTTCATCCGGGAAATCAGGCTCAAGAAGGCCGCCCAGCTCCTGCGCGTCAAAGGCATATCGGTAACCGACGCCATGTACGAGGTGGGATTCAACCACCGCTCCTACTTCTCGATGTGTTTCCGGGAGGTATTCGGCGTCACGCCGAAAGTATACGCCAAACAACACAACAACGAACATAACAAAGAGTAACCCATGAAAAACCAACTGATCCTTACCGCAGCCTCGGTGGGCGCCCTGTCGGGCTGCACGCAGCAGGAAAACCGGCCCAAAGACCTGAATGTCATCTATATTCTGGCCGACGACCTCGGATACGGAGATCTCGGCTGCTACGGCCAGACCAAAATCCACACCCCCAACATCGACCGGCTGGCCGCCGAGGGGATGCTGTTCACGCAGCATTACGCGGGCTGCACGGTGAGCGCACCGTCACGCTCGGCACTGATGACGGGCCAGCATACGGGTCATACGCCCATACGCGGAAACAAAGGAGGCACCGGCGACGACGGTGTGGAAGGCCAGCACCCCATTCCGGCCGACACCTATACGCTGGGGAAGATGTTCCGGCAGGCAGGCTATGTAACGGGAACCTTCGGCAAATGGGGACTCGGCTCCCCCGGATCGGAAGGCGACCCCACCTATCAGGGGTTCGACGAGTTCTTCGGTTACAACTGTCAGGCGCTCGCCCATAAATATTACCCCACACACCTCTGGCACAACCGGGAAAAGATACTGCTCAACGGCAACGATCTGGCCCATACGGCGCAATATTCCCACGACATCATTCAGGAGCGGACGCTCGACTTCATCCGCCGGAACAAGGAGCGGAAATTCTTCGCGTTCCTCGCATACACGCTGCCCCACGCCGAACTGCTGGTTCCCGAAGACGAGATCATCGAAGCCTACCGGGGCCGTTTCGAAGAGAAGCCCTATGCGGCAAAGAGCGGCGACTACTCGCCCGAAGGGAAGCATCCGATACACTACTGCTCGCAGCCCGAACCGCGTACGTCGTTCGCGGCGATGGTTACGCGTCTGGACCGATATGTGGGCGAGGTGACGGAGCTGATCGACAGCCTCGGTCTGCGCGAACGGACGATCATCGTCTTCACGAGCGACAACGGACCGCACCGTGAAGGCGGCGCCGATCCCGACTTCTTCGGCAGCTACGGCCCGCTGCGCGGCATCAAGCGCGACATGTACGAAGGAGGAATCCGCGTGCCGATGATCGCCCGGTGTCCCGGTCTGATCGCCGAAGGGACGCGGACGGACTTCGTATCGGCATTCTGGGACGTGCTTCCCACCTTCGCCGACATGGCAGGCGCGGAGGTTCCCGCAAACGTGGACGGCATTTCGATGCTCCCGACGCTGTTCGGCGAAAAAGGACAGCGGGAACACGAATATCTTTATTGGGAATTCCACGAAAACGGCGGCAAGACCGCAGTCCGGACAGGCAACTGGAAGGGCATCCGGCTGAACGTCGGCAAAGATCCGGAGGGTCCCATCGAGCTGTACGACCTTTCGACCGATATCCACGAAGACCGCAACGTGGCGGACGAGCACCCGGAGATCGTACGGGAAATTGCCGAGATCATGCGTACGGCCCGCATTCCCTCCCCGCTGTTCAACTTCGGTCAGGCGAACGGAGCGATGTAGGTTCCGCCGCGATTATTAACGACTTAACCCGAATATTAAGAGATGAAACGCCTATTCACCTCCCTTATCTTGTTATTCCTCCTGAACGGCCTTCCGGGCCACTCCGCACCGGACCGGAAGAAGGGCGAAAGCGCCTATTCCCCCGGCATGGTGGCCGTTGACATCACGACGCTCAAACCGCTTTCCGAAGCCGACTCCGTCGTGCGCGGCGCCGTCTACGCCGACCCGTCGTTCCCGGCTTCCGAGCGTGCCGCAGATCTGATCCGCCGCATGAACTTCGAGGAGAAGCTGCGGCTGACGGGCGGCTGGAACCGCTTCATGATAGCCGGCATACCCCGTCTGGGAGTGCGCCCCGTCTCGATGGCCGACGCGTCGCAGGGCATCCGCCTGCAGACAACGCTGGTGAAAGACAAAAGCACCTCCTTCCCCGGCATGCTGCCGCTGGCTTCGACATGGAATCCCGCGCTGGCGGCCGAGATGGCGCACAGTCTGGCCGACGAATGCCGGGCCCTCGGCGTGGACATTCTGCTGGGACCCGGCGCCAATATCCAGCGATTATCGGTCGGCGGACGGAATTTCGAGTATATGGGCGAAGACCCCCTGCTCACCTCCGTCATGGCCGCGGCCTATGTCAAGGGGCTGCAGCGGAACGGCATCATCGCCACGCCCAAACATTTTCTGGGCAACGATCAGGACTTCTGCCGCCACATCGCCAACAGCATCATCGACGAACGGACCTTGCGCGAGGTCTATCTGCTCCCGTGGGAGCGGATGATCGCCGAAGCCGGCTGTCTCGGCATCATGACGGGCAACAACCTGACCAACGGCCTGCCCTGCCCGATGAACAAGCCGCTCATCGCCGACATACTCCGCCGGGAGTACGGCTTCAAGGGGGTGGCCATGACCGACTGGCAGAATACGGGCTACTATCCGCAGCTGCAGCATCTGGTGCTCACGTCGGGCGAAACGCTGCTCATGCCCGAAAACGCAGCGTTCCGGGAATACGTCCTGCGCGAAACCGCCGGTTCCGCGGAGCGCAGGGCCGAAGTGGAGGCGCTGCTGGAGCGGATGATCTACCCCACGCTGTACGCGCTCTTCGAAACGGGAGTTTACGACAGGGATTTCAACGACCCGTCGCTGTTCGCCCGTTTCGAGGACCACAAAGCCCTTGCGGCACGGTGCGCCGCGGAAGCGATGGTGCTGCTCAAGAACCAGCGGAACATATTGCCGCTCAAACCGGGACAGCGCATTCTGCTGACCGGCACCGACGAGATTCACAGCGGAACGGGCAGCGGATTCGTGAAGGGTTACGACCACGTAAGTTACGAACAGGGATTGCGGGCCGTTTACGGCGACGATCTCATATGCCAGACCGATCCCGACCGGGAGACGGTCCGCAAGGCCGACGTGGTGCTTTTCCGTCTCAACAAACCGGCCGGCGAAGGTTTGGACATCCCCTATGAAGAACCCGCAGACCAGCTCGAACGGCTGCGTGAGACGGCCGGACTCAACAAGAACGTCATCGTGCTGATCAACGCCTGCAACGTGATGCCGATGGACTGGCTGAAAGACGTACGGGGCGTCGTCTGGTGCTATTTCCTCGGACAGGAGCGCGGCACGGCACTGGCGGCGCTGCTCTCCGGCCGCGAAAACTTTTCGGGAAAGCTTCCGTTCACCGTCGAACGGGACTTTGCGGACTCGCCCGCACCGCGGTTCAACTACATCGGAGGCAAGCCCTATTGGCACGGCAACAACCAGTACAAAAACTACTGGCTCGGATTGAAAAAGGACCCGGTGAAGGGCTTTTCCGATCACATCCGCCCCGGCGAGACGATCGACGTTCCCTATTCGGAAGGCGTTTTCATCGGATACAGGTGGTATGACAAGCACCGCATTCCGTATGTCTTCCCCTTCGGCTACGGACTGTCGTACACCTCGTTCACCTACGAGAGCATCGCCTGCGAGGACCGGATGGAGCGCGAAGGCCGGGTTCTGGTGACGGTACGGGTCAGGAACGGCGGCGGCCGGGCCGGCAAGGAGATCGTCCAGCTCTATGTCTCCGACACCCGAAGCAGCGTCGAACGGCCCGAAAAGGAGTTGAAAGCCTTCGCAAAGGTGGCGCTGGAACCGGGCGAGAGCAAAACGGTAACGCTGGAGCTGGACCGCCGCAGTTTTTCGTTCTGGGATACCGAATCCCACGGCTGGAAACTGGAGCGAGGCGAATTCGTACTGCGGGCGGGAGGTTCCAGTGCAGACCTGCCGCTCAGCACGGTCCTGAACCTGTAATGCGGCCAACGCGACAATCCGAAAACAAAAGGGAGGAAACGGTTTCCTCCCTTTATTCATATGCGCGTATCGATCATGCGGCCCGGCGGCCGTTTACAGCCAGCGGAGGGTTTCGTCCCGCTGAGCGCCGTATCCGCGGATTACGAGCTTGTCGGGATAAACCTCGACGATCGCATAATGGTTGTCCGGTCCCTCGATCATGCCCTGAAAGATGAAATGCAGAACGGAGCCGAAACGGTGGGCGCCCCCTTTGTGATGATGGCCTGCAAGGAACGCCCGGACGCAAGGGTATCGCTGCAGCAGGGCGGCGATCTGCCCATTATTCCACAACGTAAACTGCCCGTCCGGCGGCATGAGGGGCATATGGGCGAAGCAGATCACGCGCTCGCCCCGGCTCTCGGCGCGGGCCAGCTCCCGGACCATCCACTCCCGCTGCGCTTTTCCGACCGCACCGTTGTATTGCCGGGCATTCGCCGCGCCGGACCTTTTCAGCGAGTCGAGAAGAGCGGCCGCCTCTGCGTACTCCGGCGACTCCTTTGCACGGGCGTAGACCGAAATATCGTTGCTGTCGAGGAACAGCAGCCGATACCCGTTCCGCACCACGGAGAAATAGGGTTCGGAAATGCCGAGTTCCTCCAGCACGCGCCGCTGCTCTTCGGAACCGTACGGACCCAGATAATCGTGGTTCCCCAAGATTTTGTAAACAGGGGCCGCGGAACCCTCCAGAATCGGCCGGATCACCGCATAGCTCCCGATATCGCCGTCGATCATATCGCCCAGCGACACCACGAAATCGACATGTGCGCGGTTGAACGCCGCGACGGCCTCCCGAAGCTTCTCCCCGGATTCGGCATAACGGCGGGCCGCCCACGTCTCTTTGACATTCGAATAATGCACGTCGGTAACGACCCCGAAGGTAAACAGCGGCGATTCGGCGGAGACGGCGAGGCCGTCCGGGCGGTCCGGACGCTCCCGACCGCCGCACTCCCTGCCGGCCGCGAAGCCGGAAGCGGGAGCGCCGCACAACAGCGAAACAAGCATCAGCAAACGCAACATCACGATCGGATTTTATCGGTTGACAAACGGAGTGGGGATCATCTTGCGTCTGTTTCTATTGACCTCCACCCCTTCTTCATAGAAATGCTCTCCCCACAACGCGGCGGCAGGCAGTTCCCGCAGGTTGACGAGAATTTTCCGGGCCGCGATAAAATATTCGCCCTCGCCGGTCTCGCTGACGGCGGTTTGCCGGGGATCGGCCGCAACGACGGCGCGGACGGTTCTGCGGACATCCCCGGTAAAATAGCTGCCGGCATCCGGTGCGAGCGTCAGCAACTCCAGCATGGTCAGTTTGTGGGAATCCAACCGCCCGTTCGGTCCCGCCGCAGTCAGGTAGGCCATCGCCTCTTCCGAACGTCCCGTCAGGCACATGGCGTAGGCGGCTTCTGCGGCGATTTCCGGATCATCCGTGCCCAGCAGTCCGGCGAACGCCTCCGGCACCTTTGCGATCTGTCCCGTCGCGGCGAGCTGGTTGATATTCACCACGGCCCAGTAGCGAATCTCCTTCCGCGGGGATGCGAGACACTCCGTGAGATAAGGCAGCGACTCCGGAGTAACTTTCGAGGTAAGCTCCGCCAGCCGGTACAGCCGTTCGTAATCATAGCCTTCGTCCCGCAATATCTCGCAGAGGGGCGTCGGGGTCAGGCGCTGTGCCTTGAGAAAAAATCCCAGATCCCCGGTGTCCCGCAGGAAGCGGCTCATCTCGCTCCTCAACCGCCTTATCTCCTCCGCGCAGGCCGGATCGTCCATGCGGTTGTCTATCTCGTACGGATCTTCCGCGAGGTCGAAAAATAGCTCCGCACAGTGCCGTTCGAAGGTCATCGGACATACCGCGCTCCGGCAGCGGCCGCCCAGATAGGTTTCGTCCCAACAGATATTGCCCGGCATACCCCACTGGTAAGCGTTCATCAGCGCATCGTGTTTGTAGGGAATATAGCGGACAATGTACTTGTAGCGGCCGTCGGTAACGGCCCGTTCGGGGCAATAATGGCTGGCCTGATTGGCCTTGACCGCGAATTCGTACCGCTTCGGAGCCGCTTCGTATTCGCCCAGAAACGCCTTGCCCTGCATATAGGCCGGAGGTTCGATGCCGGCGAGCGAGAGTACGGTGGGCGCCAGATCGGGGAACCCGATCAGCCGGTCGGTCCGGCCGGACTGACCGTTGGCCAGATGCCGCCATTTCGGAGGCAGGTAGACGATGAACGGCACGTGGGTCCCGGTCTCATAGACGAACCCCTTGCCGCGGGGCAGGCATCCTCCGTGGTCGCTGAAGAAAAAGACGATCGTATTTTCATCAAGCCGCTGCCGCCTGAGATCGTCGAGAAACATCCCGACCCATGCGTCGATGTCCTGCGACCCCTCCATATGAAACGCGAAGTCAGACCGGATTTCCGGAATGTCGGGCACGTGCGGCGGCAGTTCCAGCCGCGCCGGATCAAGCCCTTCGAGGGCGAAATCCCGCCGCTGGTCGGTATGATAGGAACGGATGCGCCCCATATGGGTGGCCATCGAGTTGAATACGGCAAAAAACGGCTGGTCCTTCTTCCGCGCCGGGTTGTTGTATGTCGCCGCCGGACCGCAGCTGTCCCACATGGCCTTATTGTCACACAGCGTATTGTAGTCGGTTTTGGATTTGTTGGTGCAGTAATATCCCGCCGCACGCATATAGTCGGGCAGAAAAACAGTCTCCGGCGTGGCAAACCGGCAGCGGTGCCACTCCATGCCGAAAGTCGAGGCGTAGCATCCGGTGATGATGCACGACCGGGAAGGCGAGCTTTGGGTGCCGACCGAATGGGCCCGCATATATTGGATGCCGGCTCCGGCCAGACTGTCGATCGTGGGCGTGGCGACATGCCTGTTGCCGTAACAGCCGAAATCATAAGGACTCGTGTCTTCGATCGTAAGCCATAATATGTTCGGCCGTTGCTGCGCATACGAATTCCCGCCGCCGAACACCAGTCCCGCGGTGGTCAGAAGTCCTGAAAGATGTGTTGTTTTCATACCTGCATACGTTTTGTCCCGACGGCAATATTACGAAATTCCGGGCAGCTCACGAAGCACGGATTCATCCAAAACTAACAGAAAAGCCGAAAGCGCGTTTTCAGCGTCGGAAAATTGCCGAAGCCGGGCGGTGTGTTATTTTTTGACGGATCGCTGACCATCATTTCCGGCCGATTGAGTTATGTTTGCGACAACCCAACCCGACAAACGATGAAAAGACTTCTCCTGATCCTATGGCTTCTGACCGCCGCGGCGGGAAGCCGGATTTCGGCCGCCGGCCGCACCGAACTGAACCAAGGATGGAAATTCCGGCAATACGGACTCGGCGAATGGCTCCCGGCCGCAGTCCCCGGAACCGTGCATACCGACCTGCTGGCAAACGGGCAGATCCCCGATCCGTTCTACGGCAGCAGCCAGAGCGATCTGCAGTGGATCGACAAGACCGACTGGGAGTACTGCTGCACGTTCGACGCACCCGAATTGGCATCGTACGACAACGTGCGGCTCGTCTTCGAAGGAGTGGACTGCTATGCCGACATCAGGCTGAACGGCGAACTGCTTCACCGCACGGGCAACATGTTCCGCACATGGAAAAGCGACGTCAAGGGATTGCTGAAATCCCGGAACAACCGCCTGCACGTCGTTTTTCACTCCCCGGTCATGCAGGGACTCAAAAACATGGCGGCCTACGGCAGCCGCCTCACCGCCAACAACGACCTCGGCGCATTGGGCGGACTGGGTCCCAACAAGGTAAGCGTTTTCACCCGCAAGTCGGGCTACCAGTACGGCTGGGACTTGGCGCCGCGCTATGTCACCTCCGGATTGTGGCGTCCGGTCGCGCTCGAAGCGTGGAACGAAGCCCGTGTGGAGGATTTCCACGTGCGCACCCGCTCGACTGGGCCGCGAAAGGCGCAGATGAGCGCATCGGCCGCATTACGGACGGATGCGGCCGGCTGCTACCGCATCCGGATACTGTTGAACGGCAAGAGCATCCTCACGGCAGACAAGAGGCTGGATGCCGGGACGCATTCAATCGAAGAGCCGTTCGAGATTCCCTCTCCGCGGTTGTGGTATCCCAACGGAATGGGCGAGCCTTACCTCTACGACGTGGAGCTGGTGCTGGAAAAAGAGGGGAGGGAGCTTGACCGCACGGCCGTCAGATGCGGCGTACGAACCGTATCGCTCCGCTGCCGCGACGATGCGGACGGCCGCGGCCGCGGTTTCGGCTTCGAGATCAACGGCATCCCGGTATTCTGCAAAGGCTCCAACTATGTGCCGGCCGACGCGTTTTTACCCCGGATTTCGCGGGAGAAAACGGAATTTCTCGTACGGAGCGCCGCCCAAGCCAATATGAACATGCTGCGCGTCTGGGGCGGCGGCACGTACGAGTCGGACGATTTCTACGAAATGTGCGACCGGTACGGCATCATGGTGTGGCAGGATTTCGTCTTCGCCTGCAACATGTATCCCGGATCGGCGCAGATCTACGCCGATATCCGGGCCGAAGCCGAAGACAACGTACGCCGGCTGCGCAACCACCCGTCGCTCGTCCTCTGGTGCGGCAACAATGAAATAGACGTAGCATGGAAACCCCACGACAAACGCAACAGCCGGTTCCGCAAATTCTATACGGAAGAAGAGGCCGAACAGTTCGACCGCGTAAACGAAACCATCTTCCGGAATATCCTGCCCGGTGTGGTGGACAGCCTTTGCGGCGGCACCGTACCCTACTGGCACTCGTCGCCCTCGCCGGGCTGGGGACTCGATACGGCGGACCGCTGGCGCTACGGCGACGTACACAACTGGGACGTCTGGCACAAAGGCGACCCCATATCGGCCTACAATACCCAAATCGCCCGTTTCACCTCGGAATACGGGCTCCAATCCTACCCCGAACACTCCTCGGTCGAGCGTTTCATCCCCGAAGGGGAGCGCCGCCTCGCCTCCCCGGCCATGAAGTCGCATCAGGGCGACCAAAAAAAGGGAGACGCCCGGATGCTGGAATATGTCGACCGGTCATACCTGCGCGACGGCGATTTCGCACGCACGCTGTACCTCAGTCAGTTGATGCAGGCCGAAGGGATGAAGACGGCGATGGAGGCGCACCGGCGCAACATGCCCTACTGCATGGGGTCGCTCATCTGGCAGCTCAACGACGTATGGCCCTGCGCCAGCTGGTCGGGAATTGACTATTACGGCCGGTGGAAAGCCATGCACTACTTTGTAAAGAAAGCGTGCGAACCGGTCGTCGTCTCCCCTTACATCCAAGGCGATACGCTCGACATTTTTGTCGTCTCCGACCTGCGGAAGCCGCTCCGGGGAGTAATGAAACTCACGCTGACGGATTTTTCAGGCAACGAGCTGAAAAGCAGCTCCCACCCCGTGACCGTCGGAGCCGCCGCATCGCAGCGTGCGCTCCGGTACGGCGTACGCGATTATCTCGACGGTGCAGACCCCGGCAACGCGGTGCTGGTCTGCGAATTCCGGTCCGACAAGACCGCGTACCGGGCTTTGCAGTATTTCGAGACGATGAAAAACGCCGCACTCCCGGCCGCGGCGGTCCGTATCCGCGCCGAGAAGCCCGACGCAGCGACCTGCCGGATTACGGTGAGCAGCGACAAACTGGCGAAGAATCTCACCCTGCATTACAAGGGTACGGCGGGAATCTTCTCCGACAACTATTTCGACCTGCTGCCGGGCGAAAGCCGGAGCGTCACGCTTACGGCGCCGGAAGATGCCGCAGAGATCCTGCGACACATCGAATGTATGGCACTCAATCCTGAAACCACAATCATAAAGCTATGATGCACCTGAAACGAATCACGCTGCCCGCAGGCTTCGCAGCCCTCGCCATTTCGCAGGCGGCAGCCAGACCGGCCGCTCCGGTCCCGGTCGCCCGCAACGGCGAAAAACCGCGCAACGTCATCTTCATCCTCAGCGACGACCACCGCTACGACTTCATGGGGTTCACGGGAGCCGTTCCGTGGCTGCAGACCCCGGCGCTCGACCGCATGGCCCGCGAAGGCGCCTGCCTGAAAAATGCGTTCGTGACCACATCGCTCTCCTCGCCGAGCCGGGCCTCCATCCTCACCGGTCTGTTTACGCACACCCATACCGTCGTGGACAATCAGGCGCCGAAGCCCGACGATCTGGTCTTTTTCCCGCAGTACCTCCAGCAGAACGGATACCGCACCGCCTTCTTCGGCAAATGGCACATGGGCAATCAGGACGACATGCCCCAGCCCGGATTCGACCATTGGGAGGGATTCCGCGGACAGGGGACCTACTACAACACGGTGCTCAACATCAACGGCGAGCGCGTAAAGTTCGATCCGGAACTTTACTCCACCGACATACTGACCGACCACGCCATCGACTTCGTACGCGACAACGAAGAGGGTCCGTTCTTCATCTACCTCTCCTACAAATCGGTACACTCCGGATTCCAGCCTTCGCCCTCCCGCAAAGGGATGTACAAGGACGAAAAAGCGGTCTATCCGCCGTCGTTCAACGTGCCGGAGTACGGAATCCCCCGACTGCCCAGCAAGGATGCGGACGGCAGGCCGCTCGCAGGACGGGGCTGGTACGGCGAGAGCCGGCTCCCCGACTGGGTAAAGAACCAGCGGGAAAGCTGGCACGGCGTCGATTACCAGTATCACGGCGCACTGCCGTACGAGGAGGACTTCCGCAATTACTGCGAGACGGTGACCAGCATGGACGACGCCATCGGGCGGCTGCTGGATTTTCTGCAGGCCGAAGGGCTGGGCGAATCGACTCTGGTGATCTATATGGGCGACAACGGCTTCACGTGGGGCGAACACGGACTGATCGACAAACGCAACTTCTACGAACCCTCCGTGCGCGTGCCGATGCTGGCCTACTGTCCCGAACTCATTCCGGCGGGCCGCACGGTAGAGGAGATGGTGCAGAACATCGACGTCGCCCCCACGATCATGGCCGCCTGCGGACTTGCCAAAGCGCCGCAGATGTGCGGCGAGTCGTTCCTGCCGCTGCTCAAGGGCGGCACGGCAGCCGACTGGCGCAAGCGCATCTATTACGAATACTATTGGGAATATGCGTTTCCCCAGACTCCGACCGTTTTCGGAGTGCGCACCGACCGCTACAAATACATCCGTTACCACGGCATCTGGGACACCAACGAGTTCTTCGACCTGCAGGAAGACCCCTACGAGACGGTGAACCTGATCGACCGTCCGGAGCTGCAGGATACGATCCGCTCGCTGGCCAACGACCTCTACGACTGGCTCGAAACGACCGGCGGCATGCAGATTCCGCTCAAACGGAGCGTTTATTACCGGCACGGCGACCATCGCAATGCGAAAACTTATTAAATTTGTATTCTAAAACCTCACCGATGAACCGACTTCTGGCAATTCTCCTCTGCGGAACGACCCTCTGCACCGCCGCAGCCGCTTCCGAACGGAACGCTCCGGCCGACCAATTCGTCAACGCCCTGCGAAGGCTTCCCGCACGAGCCACCTCCTACTCTTACAGCTCCGAACAGGACGCCCTTGCGGGCGACCGCACGCTGTCGCGCATCCAATCGCTCGATGGCATGTGGAAATTCCGTTTCGCCGAAGACGTCTCCCGAAGCCCCGCGGATTTCTGGCTCCCCGGAGCCGACCTGACCGGCTGGGACGAAATACCCGTCCCTTCGTGCTGGGAGATGCAGGGCTACGGCTACCCGATCTATACCAACGTCGTCTATCCCTTCGAATTCAAGCCGCCCTACATCACGCGCGACAATCCCACGGGCTGTTACGTCCGCACCTTTTCGGTGCCGGAAGCGTGGAGCGGCAACCGTGTGACCCTGCACTTCGGGGGAGTCTATTCCGGATTCTACGTCTGGGTAAACGGCGCCTTGGCCGGATATGCGGAAGACAGCTGCCTGCCCAGCGAATTCGACATCACCGGACTTTTACAGCCGGGAGAGAACAGACTGGCCGTCCAAGTATTCAAATGGACCGACGGAAGCTACCTCGAAGACGCCGACCACTGGCGCATGGCGGGCATTCACCGGGAGGTCTTCCTCTCGGCCAAGCCCGATGCCGCGATCGGCGATTTCGGCGTCAGGACGATCTTCGACGCCGACATGCGCGACGCGCTGCTGCAAATCCGCCCGGCAATAGATTTGCGCGAAGGGGTCTCCGCCGCAGGCTGGCAGCTCGGCGCACGGCTTTACGCACCCGACGGAACCCCGTCCGGGCGTGAACTGACGCTGCCCGTCGAAGAGATTCTTGCGGAAGCCTATCCCCAGCGCGACAACGTCTATTTCGCCCTGCTGGAAGAGCGTATCGCCGCACCCGAAAAGTGGAGCGCCGAGAATCCCGCACTCTACACGCTGGTGCTGACTCTCCGCGACGCCGCCGGAAAACTCGCCGAAGCCCGCAGCTGCAAGGTCGGATTCCGCGACGTCCGCCTGCGCGGCCGCGAAATGCTCGTCAACGGCGTACCGGTAAAGCTCTGCGGCGTGAACCGGCACGACCACGACCAATATGGCGGCAAAACCGTTTCGCGCGAATCGATGGAGGAGGACGTCCGCCTTATGAAACGGCTCAACATCAACTCCGTACGCACGTCGCACTACCCCAACGACCCCTATTTCTACGAACTCTGCGACCGTTACGGCCTTTATGTCGTCGATGAAGCCAACATCGAAACGCACGGCAAAGGCGGCCTGCTCTCGAACGATCCGCAATGGATTACGCCTTTTCTCGAACGCGTAAGCCGGATGGTCATCCGCGACCGCAACCACCCGTCGGTCATCATGTGGTCGCTGGGCAACGAATCCGGCTGCGGCCCGGCGCACGCGGCTGCGGCAGGCTGGGCCAAAGATTACGACCCGACCCGCCTGATCCATTACGAAGGAGCGCAGGGACAGCCGATGCACCCGCTTTACGTTCCGCTGAAACGGACTTCGGCCGCAGCCTTTACCAGCGTAATGGCGGCGGACAACCAGCCCGCCGCCGGGCAGGTCAAGAAGCCGCGAAACGGCGGCAACCCCACCGACCCGGCCTATGTCGATATCCTCAGCCGCATGTATCCGACCGCCGCGCAGCTCGAACAGATGGCCCTCAACCCGATGCTCGACCGCCCCGTGATGATGTGCGAATACGCCCATTCGATGGGCAACTCCACCGGCGGACTGAACGACTACTGGAAACTCATCCGGACACACGCCGGACTGCTGGGCGGACACATCTGGGACTGGGTGGAACAGGGACTGGTGAAAAAAGACGCGCAGGGACGCACCTACTGGGCCTACGGCGGCGATTTCGAACCGGCCGGAGAACATAACGACGCCGCTTTCTGCTGCAACGGCATCGTCAATCCCGACCGTACGCTGAAACCCGCCGCACTGGAGTGCAAATATGTCTTCCAGCCCGTCGAGTTCACGGCTTCGGACCTTGCGGCCGGAAAGATCGCAGTCCGCAACCGCAATTTCTTCGCCGGGACCGAACGCTATGACTTCACATGGGAAATCTCGACCGACAAGGGCGTGCTCCAGCACGGCAGTTTCGAGGTGCCGCCGACCGCCGCCGGCTGCCGCTCCGAAACCGCGATCGCATTCCGGCCCTTCAAACCGGAACCCGGCGCCGAATACCTGCTCCGGGTGCAGGCCCGCGAAAAGCGCCGTACGCCGTACGCCGAAGCCGGATACGCAGCCGCCGAGGAGCAGTTTGCACTGCCCATTTACAAAGAGCCGGTCCGGAGTGCGCCCAAAGGCAGGGCAAGCGTCGCGCAGGATGACGAGTTCATCGTGTTGAGCGCCGCCGGCTCCCGCACCGAGATCGACCGCCGCAGCGGGTACGTCGCCTCGCACTCGGTGCGCGGACGCAAACTGATAAGCGCCCCGCTGCGCCCCAACTTCTGGCGCGCCTCCACCGACAACGACTGGCGCGGCTGGCGCGTCGGGAAAATCGCAGGATGCTGGAAAGAGGCCCCCGAAAGATTGCAGACCGTCTCCGTACGAATCGACGAATCGGCGGGTTCGGTCACCGTCGAGAAGGCGATACCCGACAGCGTCCGGCTGACGCTGACCTATACCCTCGACGGCGCAGGAGCCTTGGCCGTGGATTACAAGCTCGACATTTCCGACCGGATGCCGGAGCCGCTGCGCGTCGGACTGCAAACCTGCGTTCCCAACACGCTGGAGCGAATCGCCTATTTCGGAAAAGGTCCGCAGGAAAACTATTCGGACCGCTGCGACGGCGCCTTTCTGGGACTTTACCGCAGCACGCCCGAAAAGTTCATGCACAGTTACATCACCCCTCAGGAAAACGGCAACCGCTGCGACGTCCGCTGGCTCTCGCTGACGGCTTCCGACGGCCGGGGCGTTCAGTTCGTCGGGGCCGAACCGCTGAGCGTATCGGTATGGAATTGCACGCAGGAGAGTCTGGACAAGGCGCGCCACAGCAACGAAGTCGAACCTTTGGCCGATGCTCTGACCGTCAATATCGACCGTACGCAGACCGGTGTCGGCGGCACGGACACTTGGAGTCTCAAGGCCCGGCCTTCGGATCAGTACCGGCTGCTGGAGAAACACTACGCCTGCCGGTTCACGATCATCCCCTGCAACGGCGAAGCCGAAACGATACGCAACGGCCGCAGCCTGTTCAGGAACCAATAAGTCCCTGCAATTTCCGCCGTCCAGACACGAGCGGCAGAAAGTCACCGAACATTCATTACGCCCGGCCGAAATTCGGCCGGGCGTAATGTCAATACCACCGGAGATCCGGCAAAAGTATCGGGTGTAAAAAAGATCAAAAATCGGCCGATTCGTACAATGTACGGATTTTTTGCTACCTTTGTTAAGTCACCTAACTCCGAAAGTCCCGTCCATCGATGAATCCCGTCCGCCCGCGGAACGGCGGCTGCGGTCTCCGGCTGCAAATTCCTGCCGCGCCCCTCATGCAATTCCCGCGTCCCTGCAACCGACAATGCAGGGCCGTCACTTATTTATCCTAACCTCAAAATCATGATGAAAAAATTCGCCCTTTGGAGCCTCGCGCTCCTGCTGACGTTCGCCGCCGCATGCAGCGACTACGACGACACCGAGCTGTGGAACAGCGTGAACGACATCAAAAAACGCGTCGAAGCGCTCGAAACCGCCGTCGCCAAACTCAACTCCGACGTTTCGGCCATGCAGACGCTGATCGAAAAACTCAACGAAAAGGTCTACGTCTCGAAGGTCGAGACCAACGCCGACGGCTCCTACACGATCTACTTCACCGATCCCGAAAACACCAAAATCACGATTACGAACGGAAAAGACGGCGCCGCGGCGCCCGTAATCGGCGTTGCGAAGGATACGGACGAGATCTACTACTGGACCCTGACATCGGGAGAGGGAGAGCCTGAATGGCTGCTGGCCGACGGCAAAAAGATCCCCGTCACGGCCGCCGCCGTCGTGCCCCTGCTGAAGATCGACGACAAGGGATTCTGGATCATCAGCTGCGACAAGGGCGCGACGTGGAACTACATCACCGACGACAAGGACCAGCCGGTGTCGGCGCTGGGTCAGGGCGGCGTGAGCGACTCGTTCTTCAAGGAGGTGACGCAGGACGGCGCATACGCCTATTTCACGCTCATGGACGGCACGACGATCACCGTAGCCATGCGTTCGGATTTCTACCTGCTCGTCAAAATGGCCCCGGCGCTTGGCACCTACGCCTACGGCGAGACCAAAACCTATGAGACCGAAAGCGTGGGCGTGAACGACGTCGTGCTGACCAAGCCCACCGGCTGGGTCGTTTCGTACGCCGACGAGGTGCTTACGATCAAAGCCCCCGCCGAAGAGGCCGTCTGCGAAACGGAAGGCGAGATAGCCGTCATCTACTTCGGCGACAACGACCGCAGCTCGCTGGTAAAGATGAAGGTCAAGATCGACAAGGATTACACGGGCGTAACCGAAGGCGACAACTTCACGCTCGAAATCACCGAAGTCGGGGACACCCGCGTCAGGGCCGCCATCACGCCGAAAGATCCCGAAATGTCCTATTACGTCTATCCCTACGATCCGGCCAAGAGCGACGAGGCGTGTATCACCCAGCTCCAGAAGCGTTTCAAAGCCGACATCGCCGACGGACCGGAATATGTGGATTACTTCTTCAAAGGCACCAAAACCGACTACAGATACAGCGGCCTGACGCCCGGCGAGAGCTACGACCTCTCGGTGGTCGGCGTAAAATACGACCTGACGGCCAAGACGCTCGACATCGTCACGCCGCTCATGCGGGTTCCCTTCAGCACCAAAGCCCCCGAAATCATCAACACGGCCTATCTGATGACCCTCTCCGACATTTCGTGGTACGGGGCGAAGTGCGCCGTCCATCCTTCGGACGACCTGCCCTACTTCTGCACGTTCGTCAAGAAATCGACTTTCGACACGGCCTATGACGACGCCGATTTCGCACAAACCTACATCGACGACCGCTACCTCTGGCCCTATTACGGCGAGCTGAGCGACGGCATCCTGCTCTGGAGCGACTTCACCGCAACGGGCGACCTCGCATTCTCCTCGCCGGGATTCGTGCGGCGCGATCCGCTCTATATCTCGGAGGATATCTACCCGCTGGAATCCGACACCGATTATTACGCCGTGGCGTTCGGCTGCAACGAGAACGGCGAATTCTCGAACAGCCGCGTCTCGCGCAAGTTTTTCCATACCAAAGCCTTCACGCCGACCGAAGCGTGCACCTTCACCATCGACGTAACCGTCGACCAACAGGACCTCGCCATCAAGGTGATCCCGTCGGACAAAAACACGAGCTACATCACGTTCATCGACGAGCGCGACACCTACCGCGACAATTTCGCCACGCCGCGGCAATATCCGCCCTACGACCTCTACTGGCGCATGCAGGGACTGGAAGCGGGACAGACGATCGGGGACGACGACTGCTTCTACACGGGCGACGCGGCTTATAACGTCGTAAGCCTGAAAGCCGCATCGGCCTACATCGTCTTCGCCTACGGATGCTCCGCCGACGGCAGAATCACGACCGAGCCGGAGATCGTCGAGGTCCACACCAAAGGAACGGTGGACCAGCCCGACCTGAACTCGGCCGCCAAGCGCCGCCGCACGGTCAGCGCACGGCCCGCATACCGTGTCATCCGCTGACGGGGATTGCAGACATAAGGAAGCCGGGGAACGATTATCCCCGGCTTCTTTCGTTCAGCCACCTCTATTTCATAATCCGGCAGTCGAACAGCGGCCCGGCCACGGCGTCGTCGCGGATGGCGCGCAGCGTCACGGTCACCTGCTCTTTGCCTGCCGTCAGCTCCGCCGGAATCCGGTAGCTGCGCTCGACGTACTGCGGCCCCCAGTTATGGATGTTCTCGAAACCGACCTTCCGGCCGTCGATCTCGATGTCGAACGAGTGGTTGTAGAAGCGGTTGCCCCAATAGGTACAGTAGAGCGTGTTGGGCACGTCGGGGGCCACGGCCATGTCGAACGAGAACCAGCCGCCGAGCGTCTCGCGGTATTTACGGCCTTCGAATTCATGGGGCGCGGTCTTCTCGCCCCGGAGATTGTGGTCGCGTTCGGGCTGCATCTCGCCGGGTGTAAACTGCGACACGGTGCGTTCGCGCAGCCACTCCTCGCGGTGCTCCCGCAGGCGCATGTCGGCGAGTTGTTCTTTCCACGTCGCCTCCGGAAAATGCTGGAAATAAACCATCATGCGGCGCCCGCCCACTTCGTAATAGGGAATCAGCTCCTTCTGCACGGGCTGCGCGGTCAGCGTTTCGAAACGCAGCCGCTTCTTATCGGTGCATTTCACCAACGCCGATACATCGGTCACGTCGTCGGCAACGATAACGGGAATCTCCTCCTTGTCTTCGAGCACGGAGCTGAGCACGACGGGACCGTAGAAATAAGCCCGCAGCGTGGAGTCGCCCGGAATCGGCTCCGAGTGAAGCGACTGGTGCAGCACGAAGCGCACCTCGTCCCCCGAACGCCACTTGCGGTTTACGGAGATATAGCTTCCCGGCTTGGCCTTCTGTTTCACCGGCCGGCCGTTTACCGTCAGTTCGTAACCCTCGGCCGCCCATTCGGGGTAACGCAGATTCAGCACGAACCGCTCCGCCCCGGACATTTCGACGCGCAGCCGCACCTCGTCCGAACAGGGAAAGTCGGTGAGCTGTTCGACCTTCACCCCGCGCGATTTCCAGTCGAGCGTCGAAGGGATATAAAGATTGACATACAGGTTTTCGCGCGCGTCGGTAAAGTAAATGAACTCGCCGTAACGGGCGTGATTCTCCATACCGGAGCCGACACAGCACCAGAACGAATCGAAGGGCAGGCAGAACCCCTTGCGGTGTCCCGACCCCATGGGCGACATATAGCATACCATTCCGTCGTCGGGATTCTGCGATGCGAGAATCTGGTTATACAGTGCCCGCTCGTAATAATCGGCCCGTCTGACCGTGGGATCGAGCTGATACAGGTGCTTGGTCAGCTTGAGCATGTTGTAGGTATTGCAGGTCTCGCAGGTGCCGTCCGAAAGCCGGTTGGCCAACATGCCCGGCGCGCCGAAATGCTCATATTCGCTGTTGCCGCCGATCGCATAGCTGTGGAATCCGACCACGCGGTGCCAGAAATAGTCGGCGATACGCCGGTAACGCTCATCCCCGGAACACTCGTACTCACGGACGGCACCGACGATCTTAGGTATCTGCGTGTTGGCATGCCTGCCGGGCAGCGAATCCACCCCGGCGGCCAGCGGACGCAGAATCTCGCGGTGGTCGAAACGTCGTGCAAGCTCCAAGTATTTCCGCTCCCCGGTCAGAATATAGATATCGGCCAGCGATTCGGTGATTCCGCCGTGTTCGCAGACGAGAATCCGGTCCATCTGTTCGTCCGAAAGCTTCGCCACCAGTCCGTCGAGCCAGTCGGCAAAGCGCACCAGCACGGTCAAAGCCTTGGCATTGGGCGTATAACGGCAGACATCGACCAGCCCGGCATACATTTTATGCAGGGTGTAGAACGGCACCCAGCCACCGTTGAGATCGAATCCCTGCGAGCGGATATCGCCCCGCTCCAGCTCGGCGAAGAGCGCGCGGCTGCGTTCGAACCCGGCCAGCAGTCCTGTGCCCTCCTTCTCCTGACACTCGGCAAGGCCGTCGATCGAGTAATTGATCTTATCGAGCAGCGCCCGATCGCCGGTTGCGGCGTACATCATCGCGGCCGCCGACAGAAAATGCCCGAACCCGTGGCCCGAACATCCGGCGCTCTCCCAGCCGCCGTAGCGGGGTGCCTTGGGTTCGAACCCCGCCTCGGAGCGGAATCCCGAAAGGTAACGGTCGGGGTCCATCGCATCGAGCCAGCGGCGGTCCATCTCCTGCGCATGCAGAAACGGACCGCCCGTAATGCGCACGTCGTTCAGCGGAACGGGATAACGCTGCGGCTGCACCGCCGCATGTCTCTCGCGGGTCCGGGGCACGGCCGCCGAAATCGAGACCGGACCGGTTCCCAGCACCACGGCCGCCAGCAGCATATTCAGGGGAAAAGATCGCCAATTCATATCAAGCAGTTTTTAGGATTAGAATTCGTCTCAAAGTTCCGCCTTTTTTGACAACCGATCTTCGGGAAAATTTGCAGATTATTGTGGTATTTTTATGCTTCCCGGCCCAAAATCCCCCGTCGCGGCGATACTGCCGGCGAACTGCCTTCCCGCGGCGACGCCACGCCGACTCAGGATGCCACGAGCCGACAACCGGGGCAGCCCGCCGAAGTCCGAACCCATCGGGAAGGCCCCACATAGGCCCGAAACAGCCCCCCCGGAAAGCCCTGAGCGGCACCCAGCGCAAAGTCCCTCCGCACCCGCAAGAAGCCGCAGGCGGCGGTCAGCGGCAGCTGAAGGCGACGCTTTGCCGCGCCCCGTGTTCGTCGATAACAGTCAGCCGGTGCGCGCCGGGAGCGGGACGGACGGATATCTTGTGTTCGAGGGTCGTCGCGCCGATATAATTGTCATCGATATGCCAGTATAACACGGCGTTGCGGTCGCGGTGTATGGCCGTGAAGACCAGACTCTGCGCCTCGCCTTCGAGCGACTTGGGCGCCACCAGCACGCGCCCCGGCTGGGGATAGACGATGTCGATCGGATTGCCGCCCGCCCCGCTGCCCGAAAGTCCCGGATGCAAAGGCGGCAGCGGACGGTAATCGGGATGCTGCTTCCTGTAATACCACTCCTGCGCGGGCGGCAGGACAAACATCGGCATCCGGACGATCTGCGCCGGGTCGTAACAGTCCGCGGTCACCCGGTAGCGGAGGTCGCGGCTCAGATTCACGATCCGGTGGTAGGGACAAACTTCGCCGGCGGCAGCCGCGCGGGGAATCATCAGCGTATCGCGGTCGGGACATATGTGCGAAGCCAGACAGCCGCTCTGCCGGCAGACCACGGCCGCTTCCAGATCGCCGTGAGGCTCCGCGAACCACTCCCCGCCGGGCAGCAGCCCGAATACGTCGAAGAGCAGCGGCGCGGCATACCCCACCCCGGTCATCAGCGGACGGCCTTCGCCCGAACAGTTGCCCACCCAGACGCCGACGGCATAGTCGGGCGTCGCCCCGACGGCCCACGCATCGCGGTTGCCGTAGCTGGTGCCCGTCTTCCAGCCGATCTTCTTCGACGAGGAGAAATACTGCCACTCGCCCTCCTCCTCAGGACGGGCCACATTGCTTATCGAATTGAACATAAGCCATATCGCACCCCTCGACAGCGGAATGTCGTCCGCGCTGACCGCCTTTACGGCCTCCGGATCGCAGTGCGGGATGCGGACCGGCCCGCCGCCGAGCTTGGCGGCCAGCATCGCATAGACCGACGTCAGGTCCCAGAGCGTGATCTCGGCGCCGCCCAGAATCAGCGAAAGGCCGTAATGGTCGGCGCTCCTGTCAATCGTACCGAATCCCAGATTCCGCACCAGCGACAGAAAATTCTCGCGCCCGTATTTGTCGAGCATCTTCACCGAAGGAACGTTCAGCGAACGTTCGATCACCCGGTTGGCAGGCACCGCACCGCTGAAGTCGTGGTTGAAGTTCTGGGGCGTAAAGTCCTTGTAATAAGTCGGAACGTCCGGAAACAGCATCGTGGGCAGGGCCGTCCCGTTGTCCAGCATCGCGGCGTAAAGCAGAGGTTTGAGCACGCTTCCGCTGCTGCGGGGCGCCCGGACGACATCGACGCTGGTGCCCTCGCTCCGGTCCGCGGGATCGTAGACGTTTCCCACATAGGCCAGCACTTCGCCGCTCTTCACATCCATCACCACGACGGCGAGGTTGTTTATCTTATTGCCCCTGTTGCGCCGGTTGTGCCTCAGTGCCAGCTCGTTGACCCTGCGCTGCAGGTCATAGTCGAGCGTCGAGCGGAGCGATCCCCCGCGCATCCGCCCCAGCAGGTGCATCGCCTGCATCGGCATCGGTTCGGGAGCGTCGGGCAGCGGTTCCTGCCGGGCCAGAGCGCACGTCAGGGAGTCGATATGCCCGCCGCGCCATATCCGTTCCAGCAGGTCGTCCCGCTTGCGCCGCAGCCGCTCCCGGTTGCGCCTGATATGGATGAGCGCGGGCGAATTCGGCAGTACGGCGAGCATGGCGCTCTCGCCCCACGAGAGGCTGCCGGCGCTGCGGCCGAAATAGTACCATGCGGCGCTCTCCAGCCCGATCACATTGCCGCCGAAGGGGGCGTGGGAGGCGTACAGGGCGAGTATCTCCTCCTTGCCGCATCTGAATTCCAGCCGGGTCGCCAGCACCGCCTCGACGATCTTTTCCCGGAAGGTCCTCGCTTTCCGGCCGCGGCTCAGGCGGATCGTCTGCATCGTAAGCGTGCTGGCGCCGCTGGCCACCCTTCCCGAAGCGAGGTTCTGCCGCACGGCACGGCCGAGCGCCAGCGGATCGACCCCGAAATGGCGGTAGAAACGTTTGTCCTCGTAAGTAGTAATAGCGACACGGAATTTGTAAGGCACACTGTCCGTGGGGAAAAAGCGCCACTGTCCGTCGGAAGCGACCTTGGCCGACATCAGACGGCCGTCGCGGCTCCAGACGGTCGCGGAGAAAGGCTCGTCGAAAAGCGTCCGGGGCAGGCAGAAACAATACCCCGCCGCAGCCGCGGCAAGGAGCGGCAGCAGCAGGAAATATATTGTTTTCCGCTTGAGCTTTTCAGTCATATTTTATGTATCTTTGACAAAGTTACCAAAAAAACCACTATGAAAGCAATCCGCTACGTATTGTTTGCAACGGCTCTCCTGCTCTTCGCCTCATGCGGCAGGCAGCCGTCCGATATCATCGAATCGTCGCCGAACGGAGTGACGGGCGTCAAAATGCCGATTCTCGTGACGTTCAAGGAGAACGTCGAGCCGAAGGAGGACAGAATCCGGGAGGCCGTATCGATCTCGCCCTCCGTCGATTTCGACGTCTACCTTTCGGGAATGCGGATGCTGCGGATCATCCCCCGGTCGCCCCTGAAATACGACACCCGCTACAAGGTGACCATCGATGCCGCGAAACTCACCGGACGGCAGCTCAAAGGCGTCGCGGAATTCGAATTCGCCACGCCGAAACTGCGGTTCGCCTACAGCGACTACTGGCTGCAGCAAAGCGACGACATGACCTCCTACGTACTGGTCGGCGAGGTGGTCTCGTCCGATTACGCGGAGAGCGGCTACGTGGAGAAGAACCTCAAGATAAGCGGACTGAAGAATCCGGACGTCGCGTGGGTGCACTCCGCGAACGGCACCACGCACCAGTATACCGTCGGCAACATCGCCCCCGGCGAGGGAGCGGGTTACACGCTGACGCTCGATTTCGGCTACGGCGACAGCAAGACCCTGACCGTCGAAGTGCCCAAGAAGGACGAGTATGTGGTGCTGGACCACAGCGTCGCGGCGGAACCGCTCGCGGTGGTGGTGACCTTCTCCGAACCGCTCAAACAGAGCCAGAACCTGAAGGACCTGATCCGCTTCGACACGAAATTCCGCACCTCGGTCGACAAGAACCGGCTCTACATCTATCCCGAATCGCACGTCACGGGAAATTTCGACATCGAAATAAGCCGGAACGTGCTCAGCAAGAGCGGGCAGCGACTCAGGGAGAGCTATACGTTCACGGCCAACCTGCCGTCGCGGGTGCCGGCGATCCGCTTCGCGGGCAAAGGCTCCGTCCTGCCCTCGTCGAACGACATGTCCCTGCTGTTCGAATCGGTGAACTACCGCAAGGCGCGGGTCCGCGTGCGGAAAATATTCGCCAACAACCTGCTGCAGTTCTTCCAGCAGAACTACTACGGCGGCGACTACTATTCGGATATGGACTACGTGTCGCGCATCGTCCGCGATACGACCGTCGATCTCTCGGCCAAGGCATCGACCAAGCTCGACCTCTCCAACACCTATTCGCTGGATCTCAGCCGCCTGATAACCGACGGCCGGAAGTCGATGTACCTGCTGGAGATCAAGGGCGTCGAACCGCTGGTTCCCACCGACGAATATGATTACGACTACTATTTCGGAGATTACCGGACTTACCGGGAGCGGTCGAAACTGGTTCTGCAGTCCGACATCGGCATCATCTGCAAAAGCAGCGGCGAAGAGGAGTACGTCGTCTACACCACCGACCTGCTGTCAGCCCGGCCCAAAGGAGGCTGCAAGGTACGGGCTTACGACAAGCAGAACCAGACCTTGGCGGAAGCGTCCACCGATTCCGAAGGCCGCGCCGTGCTGAAATGCAGGGAGGAACCCTCCATCGTAGCGGCCGAAGCCGACGGACAGCTCGCCTTCGTCAAGGTGGAGCGGGGCGCGGCGCTGTCACTGAGCAATTTCGACGTCGGGGGCACCACCAACCCCAAAGGCACGAAGGGTTTTCTGTTCGGCGAGCGCGGCGTATGGCGGCCCGGAGACGACATTTTCCTCACTTTCATCGTCACGTCCGACAATCCGCTGCCGGAAAACCATCCGGCGTCCGTGGAGTTCTTTAACCCCAACGGGCAGCTGGTGCAGACGCTGGTCAGCAACGGCTCCTCGGACGGCATCTACACGTTCAAACTCGGAACGACGCCGGCGGCGCCTACCGGACAGTGGCTGGCGCGCGTAAGTCTAGGCGGCGCGGTATTCGAAAAAGCGATCCGCGTGGACGCCATCAAGCCCAACCGGATGAAAATCGACATGCGGCTCGGTGACGGCAGGCGGATCGACGCCCGAAAGTTCACGGGCAGCCTGACGGCCAAATGGCTGCACGGCGCTCCGGCGGACGGCGCAAAAGTGACGCTTCAGGCGCAGCTCAGGCAGATTCCGACGCGTTTCAAGGGTTATGAGAAGTACTCGTTCGACGACGCGACGAAATATTTCGAAACCGAGGAGCGGGAGATCGTCTCCGGCACCACGGACCAGCAGGGAACGCTGCAGCTGACGACCGACGGACTCGCTTCGCTGGAGGGGCTCAGCCCCGGCATGCTGAGCGGCAAATTCACGGTGAAGGTCTTCGAAAAGAGCGGCGATTTCAGCGTCGATCAGCAGATCATCCCCGTGTCGCCCTACGACGCCTATTTCGGAATCGGAGTGACGCCCCAGACGAGCGACTGGGGCGACGAATACCTCGACAGCAAAAAAGAACATCTGCTGCGCATCGTCATGCTCGATGCGCAGGGACGTCCCCTGCCCGGCAGGGAAGAGGTGCTCGTCTCGGTCTACAAGATCACCTCCTACTGGTGGTGGGACGCCGCGTCGGACTCGCAGGCCCGTTATGCGAAAAATGCGCTCAACACCTGCTACAAGACATTGCAGACGACCCTGACCGACGGCGCGGGGCAGGTCGCGATGCGCTGGAGCGCAGGCGATTACGGCTATTATATGATCCGCGTGACCGGTTCGGGCCATGAACACGCTGCGACTCAGGTCGTTTGCGTATCGTCCTCCGACTGGCGGGGCGACGTCTCCTCGGTGACGGACGCAGCCACCCGACTCGCCGTGACCAAGGACAAGGAGAAATATGCGCCGGGCGACAAGGCGAAGATCACGATCCCCTCTTCGCCGGGAGCGCGGGCGCTGGTGAGCGTCGAGAGCGGCAGCGTCGTACGGGAAAGTTTCTGGATCGACTGCGCCGACAAACAGACCGCGTTCGAGATACCGATCAAAGCGGGAATGGCTCCCAACGTCTACGCCTCGGTGACGCTCGTCCAGCCCCATAACCATACGCACAACGACGCGCCGATAAGGTTGTTCGGCGTGGTCCGCCTCAACGTCGAAGACGCCGCCACGAAGCTCGATCCGGTGATCGACATGCCCGAAACGGTCAGACCGGAGTCGGAGATCACGATAAAGGTCCGGGAAAAGGACGGCAAGAAGATGAGCTATGTGCTGGCGCTGGTGGACGAGGGCCTGCTGGGGCTGACGCGTTTCAAGACGCCGAACCCCTACCTCCATTTCAACGCCACGGAGGCGCTGGGCGTACGGACGTGGGACATGTTCGACCACGTGATCGGCGCCTACGGCGGCAGGATCGAACAGTTGTTCGCCATCGGCGGCGACGCGGAGCAGCAGCAGAACACCGGCGCACTGAAGGCGCAGCGGTTCAAACCCGTCGTGCGGTTCCTCGAAGCGCAGAAGCTGGGCGCAGGCAAAACCAACACCCACAAAATCGCGCTGCCGCCCTATTTCGGGTCGGTGCGCGTGATGGTCGTGGCTTCGAACGGACGGGCTTCCGGCGCCGCGGAGAAGGTCGCCGAAGTGAAAAAACCGCTGCTGGTGCAGGCCACACTGCCGCGCGTGGTCTCCACGGACGAAGAGGTGGAGCTGCCGGTGACGGTTTTCGCCCTCGAAAAGGGAGTAGGCAAGATCGACCTGAAAGTCTCCGCGAACGAACTCTTCACGGCCGTCGGACCGCTCAGCAAGACGATCGCCCTCAGTCAAAGCGGCGAGGAGATCGTAACGTTCCGGCTGAAAGTCAACAAGGAGACGGGCGTCGGAAAGGTTCGGGTCACGGCGACCTCCTCCGGCGACAGCTCCGTTTCGGAGATCGAACTGGACGTACGCGAACCCAACCCCTATGTAACGACGTCGGAGGATTACATGCTGGAGCCGGGCAAAACGATCGCCCTCAGGCCCCTGAAGGATACCGGAAACGCGAAGCTCGAACTCTCGTCGATCCCGTCCGCAGACCTCACGCGCCGCATGGAATATCTGGTGAGATACCCCCACGGCTGCATCGAGCAGATCACCTCCGGTGCATTCCCGCAGCTCTACCTGCCCGCCGTCATGGAGTGCGACGTCCGGACGCTTCAGGACATCGACCGCAACGTCAAGAGCGTATTGTCGCGTCTGGGCGGTTACCAGCTCTACAACGGATCGTTCGCCTACTGGAGCGGAGGTTCGAACAGCTCCGAGTGGGGAACGGCCTATGCGGCCCACTTCCTGACCGAAGCCGCGAAATACGGCTACGCCATCGACCGCCCGATGCTCGACCGCGCGCTCAAATACCTGCGCGGCAACGAAGCGGACAGCTTCCTGACGCAGGCTTACGCCCAGTACGTTCTGGCGCTCAACAACATGGCTGACCGGGGCGCCATGAACCGGCTGAGGGAGAAAGCCGCCGACCTGAAGAACGACGTCAAATGGATGCTGGCGGCAGCCTATGCGCTGGACGGCAACCGGAAGGTAGCCGAAGAGCTGACCGCGCAGGGCGGAAGCGGCCAGACCGGCAAGGTCGATCCGTACGACGACACCTACAACAGCAGCGAACGCCAGATGGCCGTGGTGCTCATGACGCAGACGCTGCTCGGCAAGCGGGAAGAGGCGTTCCGCACGGCCCTGAAGATGTCCGACATCCTCAAGAAGGAGAAGTGGCTGAGCACGCAGTCTACGGCGTGGATGCTCAGCACCCTCTCCAACTTCATCGTGTCGGGCCAGACCGGCATCGACGCCAAGGCGGGCAAAGAGAGCATCCGAACCGACAAATCCTTCGTCAGCATGCCGCTGACCGAAGAGACCGGGGTGACGAACAACGGCAAGGAGAGTCTGTACGCCGTCGTCAGCCAGCGTTACAACCCCGCCAAGGGCGAAGAGACGGAGGCGGCCGACAACATCCGCATCGCCGTCCGGTATACGGACATGGACGGCAAGGCCGTAGACCCCAAGTCGATCCGCGCTTCGACGGATTTCTACGCCGTGGTGACCGTCTCAAACATCAGCGGCTATGAGAAATACACCAATCTGGCGCTGACACATATCGTTCCTGCGGGCTGGGAGATCACTTCGGAGCGGGACCTCACGTCGGTCACCTATCAGGACATCCGCGACGACCGGGTGCTGAGCTACTTCGACCTGAAACGGGGCGAAAGCAAGGAGATACCGGTCAAGCTGACGGCGACATACAAGGGCCGCTACTACCTGCCGTCGATCTACTGCGAAGCCATGTACGACAACTCGGTCCGCGCGCTCAAAAAGGGCGAATGGATCGAGGTGGTCGAATAGGCCGGAGCCTGCCGGCAGGTCTCGACCGGCAAAGCTTTCCGCCGGACAGACGGGAAGCGGCAAAAGGAAGCATCCCCGGCCTTCAGACAAATCCCCGCAACCTGCATGGGTTGCGGGGATTGCCGTATCTTCGAAGGACACGCTGTTTCCGGGAAAGACCGCCGCAGGCAGACATCGCGCACAGGCGGAACGGACCGCTATTTTTTCGTACAGAGCGTGACGAGCAGCGAGGCGGACGAAAGCAGGATTCCCGCCGCGACGACTCCCGTCCAGCCGTAAAGCGCCCATGCGGCTCCCGACAGCAGCGTGCCGAGCGAACCTCCCGCGAAGTAGGTGCTCATAAAAATCGTGTTGATCCGGTTCGAAGCCGAGGGATCGAGTTCGAACAGAGTGGCCTGATTGCTGAGCTGGATGCACTGCATGCCGATATCGACAACGACGATTCCGGCGACGAGCGCCGCATAGGAATCCGCACCGAAGAAGAACAGCAGCCATGCGAGGATCTGCAGGCCGACGCCGATATAGTTGAACCTGCGCACGCCGACGCGCCGGATGTACTTCCCGGCGAAGGTCGCCGTCAGAGCGCCCGCGATTCCGCAGAGGCCGAGCATGCCGACGACGTTGCTGCCGGCATAAAACGGCGCCTGCGCCATCTTGAAGGCGAGCGACGCCCAGAAACACAAAAAGGAGCCGAAAGCCAGCGCGGCGCGCACGGAATAAAGCCGCAGCGTCGGATAGCGCCGGACGATCGTAAGAAGCGACTTCATCAGGGCGGCATAGGTTCCCCGGAAGTTGGGGCGCGCATCGGGCAGTACATACAGCACGACGGCCGCCGAAACGACCATGAGTCCGGCGGCGGCGAAATACATTTCGCGCCAGCCGAAAAGCTCGCCGACAACGCCGCTGACCACGCGCGAAGCGAGGATTCCGGTCAGCAGGCCCGAAAGGACAATCCCGACATTGCGGTTTTTATATTCCGGGCGCGAATACTGCGCCACCAGCGGAATGAAGATTTGCGGAATGACCGAGCAGACGCCCGTTACCAGCGAAAACCCGTGAGTCACACGGATATCGGAAGCCGTGGCGATCGCCAGCAGCGAAACGGCCAGCAGCAGGAAGTTGACCAGTACGATGCGCCTGCGGCTGAAAAGATCGGCGAGGGGTATGATGAACAGCAGCCCCAGCGCATAACCCAGCTGCGAAAAGAGGGCGACGTGGTTGGCGGCGAGCGTAGTGGTGCCCAGATCCTGCCGGAGCATGTCGAGCAGCGGCTGATTGTAGTACAGATTGGCGACCGACACGCCGGCGATGACGGCCAGCGTGCATAACAAACCGTTCGAAAGCCCGGCGCCCTCCTTCAACATCGCCTTCATCGGCGGCGCGGTTTTTCGGGTCCCGACTTTCGCCCCTGCCTGCGATCCGGGTTGCGTTTCGGATTGCGGCTTGAGTTGCGGCTTGGGTTGGGGTCTGAGTTGGGGCCGGCTGACAATGCGGCGGAGGATGCGGAGGAAGACGAGGAAGCCAAGGACGATACCGCGGCAGACGAGGCGGATGCCGGAGTCATTGCGGATGCGGAGGAAGTCCGGTCCGCAGATTCTACACCGGATGCAGGCTTCGTTCCGGTCAGAGATTTCGTTTTGGCCACGGGTTTCTTTCCGGTCAGAGATTTTGTTCCGGTCAGAGATTTCGTTCCGGTCACGGGCTTTGTTCCGGCCACGGGCTTTGTTCCGGCCACGGATTTCGACGTTTTCGGCCGCGGCTTTTTCCGCACCGACCAGCCGAAATGGCCGAGCGCTTCGCCCAGCGCGAAATATTCGCCGTGGGAGTAGACGATCGGGCAGGCCCGTTCGAGGCAGAAACGGCCCGTGGCAGGGTCGATATAATCGGCATCGACCTGCACGGCGACCACCTCGGCCAGAAACATGTCGTGCGTACCCAGCTCAAGCACCTGCCGCACGCGGCACTCGATGCTCACGGGAGACTCTTCGACGATCGGTGCGGCGACCTTGAGCGCCTTGCCGGGCGTAAGGCCCATTTCGCGGAATTTGTCGTAATCGCGGCCCGAACGCACGCCGCACCAGTCTGCGGCGCGGGCCAGACCGCGGGTCGTGAGGTTGATGACGAACTCGCCGGTGCGGCGGATAATCCCGTAGGAGTGGCGTTCGGGCCGCACCGAGACGTAGCACATCGGCGGATCGGTGCAGACCGTCCCCGTCCACGCCACGGTCAGCAGGTTATACTCGCCGGGCGTCGCCCCGCAGCTCACCAGCACCGCCGGCAGCGGATAGATGAGCGTTCCGGGTTTCCAGCTCTCTTTCATCGGCCCAACTATTTGTCCCGAAAGAAGAAGTTGCGGAAAAATACGATCTGGTAGTCGATCGAATTGCCCCAATACTCGTTGTTGTGACGGCCGGGACGCACGTAGAAGTCATGCATGATGCCGCGGCGCAGCAGCTCGGCATGGAAGTCGTTGTTCACCCCGAAAAAGAAATCGTCGTAACCGCAGTCGATAACGATCGCCAGATCGCCGTCGGCGATACGCGGGATCAGGTTGATCGGCGTAGCCGCCTCCCAAGCTTCGGGATGCTCGGCCTGCGTGCCCAGCAGCTGCGGAATCTCCCAGTTTTCGGGGAACGGGCGGATATCCAGCCCGCCGCTCGTACTGCCGACGGCCCCGAACAGCTCCTTATGCCTGATCGCCAGCGACACGGCGCCGAAGCCGCCCATGCTGAGGCCCGTGATCGCGCGACCGCTGCGGTCGCGCGAAACGGGATAACGTTCCTCGACGGCCGGAAGCAGTTCCCGCGTCATGAAAGTCTCGTAAAGGCTCTTCGCCCGCACCTTGCTGTCGAGGTACCAGCTCGTCGCACCGTCGGGACAGACGAAGGCGATTCCTTCGCGGTCGGCGATGGCGGGCAGCGACGGTTTGATCCGGAGCCACGTCGTCTGATTGCCGCCGTAGCCGTGGAGCAGGTAGACCGTCGGGCAGGGATTCGCAGGCGAAGCTCCGTCGGGCAGAATCACGATCACGGGAATGTCGCGGTCCATGGAAGCGCTGCGCACCGCAAGCGTATCGACCGCAGCGGCGGCGGCAAACTGCGCCGTCAGCCACGCCAGCAGAAAGGCTAAAATGAAGATTCGTTTCATGGCATACTATTTATGAATACGCAAAAATACGAAAAAACCGTATCTTTGCCGCATGCTGACGGAATTCATCCGATATCTCTCCGCCGAGCGGCGCTACTCGCCGCTCACGGTCCGCAACTACAAGCACGACGTGGAGCAGTTCCTCGCGTGGCTGGACTGCGACGAGTCGCGGTTCGACCCGCGGTCGGTCACGACCGAGCAGATCCGCGAATGGATCATTTTCCGCACGGAGGAGGGAAAGCTCAGCGCCGGGTCGATGAACCGCGAAGTAGCTTCGCTCCGGGCCTTTTTCCGGTGGCTGCACCGCACGGGAGCCGTCGAAAAGGATATTTTCCGCATGATTTCGACGCTCAAAACCTCACGCCGCCTGCCGGCATTCGTTCCCGAAAGCCGCATGACGACCATCGTCAGCGAATGCGGACCGGACAGCGAGGATTTCCTGACCGAGCGCAACTCGCTCATCATCCTGATGTTTTACGCCTGCGGACTGCGTCTGGCCGAGCTGGTCGGCATCGACCGCAGCGACTTTTCGGCCGACTACACCTCGCTGCGGGTCCGGGGCAAGGGAGACAAACAGCGCATGGTCCCGATTCTCGAATTCCTGCGCGAAAAGATTTTGCACTACCTCGGCCTAATAGAGAGGCAAAATATTTGCATTTCTTCGGAAAAAGCACTATTTTTAACACATAAAGGGAAGCGCATATCCCGGAGCGTCGTCTACCGCACGGTGCAGGAAGAACTCACCCGCGCGGGAGTACAGGGCAAGAAAAGCCCCCATGTGCTGCGGCATACGTTCGCCACGCACCTGCTGAACGGCGGAGCCGACATGCGCGAGATTCAGGAGCTTTTGGGCCACGCCTCGCTGCAGGCCACGCAGGTCTACACGCACAACAGCATCGCCCGGCTTCGGGAAATATATGCAAAAGCCCATCCCCGCGAAAAGGGAGGGAAGTGATTAACTTTTATAAACTGCAAGGCTATGAACGTACAGATTCAATCCGTGAAATTCGACGCAGACAAACGGCTGATCGAATTCGTAGAGCACAAAATGGAAAAGCTCGACCGCTTCGCAGAGCGTTCGACCGGTGCCGAGGTCATTCTGAAACTCGATAAAGACCATGAAAAAGGAAACAAGATCGCAACGATCACGCTCCATATGCCGGGCGAGGATCTTGTGGCCTGCCACCAGTCCAAAGCCTTCGAGGAGTCGGTGGACGAAGCGATCGACGCCCTCAAGCGTCAGATAGACAAATTCAAGAGCAAATCGGAAAAGTAAACCCACCAACCAATCAAATAACCTTTAACTTCAATGCCGCAGCGGCCGTCCCGAAAAGGACGGCCGCTGCATTTGAAAACATCCGCCACATGGCGACCGCGGGAAGCGGCAAACACCCGGCACGCGAAACTATCCGGAAGCCGAGAACACGCGGCCGTTGGGAACACACGGAATCGGGAAGCACACGTCATCCGAGAACCGTTGAAAGCGGGAAAAAACCGGCACGCGAAAACGCCCGGAGGCTGAAACCGCGCGGAATTCCGGCGAATGACTCCGCCCCAGCGCGGAGCCGCACACAAAAAAAGCGACCGGAAACCGATCGCTTAGTAGTGGATAGGGGATTCGAACCCCTATGTCGTGCGTGAGAGGCACGTATCCTAACCCTTAGATGAATCCACCGTGTGAGTTTTGTGGTGCAAAGATAACGCCTTCTTTTAAAACTGCAAAATTTTCCTGCAAATTCTACGATTTTTTTTGGAAAACCCCGCATATAGCCGCATTTTCCGTATCTTTACGATAAATACAAAACATGTCCAGACCATGAAATACATCAAAACCGCCATACTGATCGCAGGCATGGCTGCGGCGACGGCAGCCTGCACGCGGAAGCCCGTCGCTCCCCAATTCGGCATGCTGTCCATCGACACCCTCATCGGCACGCCCGCAAACGGATGCAAGATCGAATACCGTTTCGCCACGATCGCCAACGCAGAGAAATCCCCCGCCCTGCGCTCCATCGAAGCCGCCAACGCAGGCTATTTCTTCGAACTGGAAGAGTTCGGCGGCACGGCGCGTCAGGCGGCCGATTCCGCCCTCCGCCAGATCGCCGCGGAGCTTGCATTTCCGCAGAGCGCCCCGCAGATGACGGAGCCTTACGAAATCTCGGCCGAAGCCGAGGCAGCCGTCACGGACTCGCTCGTCACCTACATCATCAGCCGGTGGAGCTACACGGGAGGGGCGCACGGCATGTACGCCACGGAGTGCCATACCTATTCGCTGGCCGGAGGGTACGAACTCTCCACGGCGGACCTCTTCTCCGAACGGCAGCTGCTCGGCATGGAGGCCCTGCTGCGCAGGAAACTCTGCGAGCAATACGAAGCCGCCAACGACGACGAGCTGGCCGAACGGGGATTTTTCCCGGAATACATCTCCCTGACGGAGAATTTCCGGATTACGCCCGAAGGGATCACCTTCTACTACAATCCTTACGACATCGGATGCTATGCGCTGGGAGCCGTCGACGTGACGATGAGCCGCGAAGAGCTGGAGAATCTGTAACATCCTCCGAAAAAGAGACGGCCGCAGGGCCGTAAAATGAAAAAAGGCCGGAGTCTCACGACTCAGACCTTTTTTTTGGCGGGGAACCACCCCCTCCAAAAACGAGGTTTAATCGGAGGTATTCGACTCTCGGACGAGCACCGCCCTTCAAGTCTTAGTAACGGAATCTCCGTTACAACCTACCGATTTCCTCAACCAACCTAAAACTACTAACCTAAATGAACCTTAAAACTTCACTGCAAAGATACGGGGCGTTTTTGAATTACGCAAATATTTTATGAATATTTTAAATATATTTAACAATTTGGTAACATTGGCGGCGAAAAAGCGCTGAAAAAGCCCCTCAGGGCGGGTTCGGAGAGAATCCCGGCGCCTGCCGTCCCACAAAAACAGCGTAGGAAAAAGTTGCAGGAACGACGGTCTGCAAACAAAAAAAGCCACGGGAGAAAAAAACACGGGAGAAAAAAAAGGCGGCAGCAAAGAAAAAAGCGACGGCGAAAAAAGGCGACAGACTAACCGACCGGGAGAAAACCGGCGGTTCGGAAACGGGCACAAAAAAAGGAAACACGGAATCGGACTGCTGTCCGGGTTCCAGAGTTTCCTCACCAACCTAAAACTACTAACCTAAATGAACCTTAAAACTTCACTGCAAAGATAAGGCGAAAAAAGATTCCGTGCAAGTTTTTATTAAAATATTTTTATAATTTTTTCATATTTTTTAATAAAATTTGTCATATAAATACAGTAAAATATTGATTCTAAATCATATAACTAATCCGGAAAAATATTTGCAACTCGCAATATTTTTTTCCGCTCTCCATGCAGTATTTGCTGCAAACGCGCGTTTATACATAGTGACTCCCTATATTGAAGGGCCGTCGCCGATGGAAGACGGGAATAAATCACTACCTTTGCGCAATGAACAAAGCGGTAGGCATTATACAACATACCGGAAACCGGAACAACGGAACGAAGGCACAACGGCAAAGATATTGCGTCGTGCCGTATGCGGCCGTACCGGTAAGGCATCCTAAAAACATGTTACTGTAATGACTGTATCGTTGATCATCTCCACTTACAATTGGCCCAGAGCCCTCTATCTGTGCCTCGACAGCGTAATGCAGCAGACTGTCATGCCTTCGGAAATCATCATCGCCGACGACGGTTCGGGCATCGCCACACGCGACGTAGTCCGCCACTTCGAAGCGGTTTCGCCCGTACCGGTACGCCATATCTGGCACGAGGACGACGGATTCCGGCTGGCGGAAATCCGCAACAAGGCCATTGCGGCCAGCCGCGGAGAATACGTCATCCAGATCGACGGCGACCTGATCCTGCAGCGTCATTTCATTCAGGACCACATGATTTTCGCGCAGCCCGGCTGCTTCGTCACCGGATCGCGCGGCATCATTACCGAGATGCTCACCAATCAGGTGCTGCGGGGCGAGATCACCTCGCTGACCCCGCTGATGAAGGGCGTCCGCAACAGCAACAACGTCGTCCGGATTCCGCTGATGGCCTATCTCTACCGGACGCTGGGTCCCTCCCGCTTCGTCAAGGGGTGCAACATGGCCTTCTGGCGCAGCGACCTGATCCGCGTAAACGGTTACGACGAAGAGTTCCGGGGCTGGGGCGGAGAAGATTCGGAACTGGCAACCCGGCTCAACAACAGCGGCGTGAGACAGCGGTGCATGAAATTCCGCGGCATCGTCTTCCACCTCTACCACGGCAAATGCGACCGCGACCGGCAGTCCGCCAACGAGGAACGCTACAAACAAAGTCTCTCCGAACACCGCACCCGCTGCCGGTGCGGACTCGACCGGCACCTGCCCGCATCGGAGCGGATCGTATATACCAACACCGAGACTGCCGTCCCCGCAGGCGCAGGCAGCTGACCGAATTCCGACAATTTTCAGATTCCATATGCTTGTTTCAGTCATCACCCCCGTCTACAATACAGAGAAATACCTCGATGAATGCATCGGGAGCATTCTCTCGCAGAGCATGACCGATTTCGAGCTGCTGCTCATCGACGACGGATCGACCGACGGTTCGGGCGCAATCTGCGACCGTTACGCTGAAAAGGACAAACGCATCCGCGTATTCCATATCCCCAACGGCGGCGTCAGCGCGGCCCGAAATCTCGGACTGGACAACGCACGGGGCGAATTCGTGGTCTTCGTGGACTCCGACGACCGGGTCACTCCGGACCACCTCCAACAACTCGCCGACAGCAATATCGGAGAGGACGGAGTCGCCTTCACAAACCTGTTCGAAGAGCGTCCCGCAAGCGGCAGGCACCCCAACGGACACACCCGGATTTATGCGATACCGGATTGCCGGGTCACGGGCGGCCGGGATGCCTGCATGCCCGTACTGGCGCAGCTGCTGCGCAGACACTGCCTCGGCTGGACCTGCAACAAAATGTTCTCGCGCGCCACGATCGAACGGCACGGCCTGCGCTTCGACCGCAGCATCCGATACGCCGAAGACGAGATATTCACGGCCCAGTACTGCGCCCATATCACCCACCTCGTCAGCAACAGCAACCCCACATACCATTACCGGTACGTCCCCACGAGTCTGCTGCGCGGAAAGACAGACCCGATGATGCTGATGCGCATACGCCGCTACATCCACGAACAGTACAAGTCGCTGGGCTACTGCGACGAGATACTCTACCTCACGACCCGGACGCAGTTTTCGCGCCTGCGCCGCGAACTGCGCAGGACCAAAGGCTGGAACGCAGAGCTGGCCAACGAGTTGGCGCAGGGCATACTGGACAACTGGAAGTTCTACCGCGCCTACGTCCGTTCGGAATTCCGCAAGGGATTCTACGACACGAAAGCCCTGTGGATCGCCCGGCTGAGCTGCATGATAAACTCCCGGCTATGGGTCAAGCTGGTCATCAAGGGACTGCACATATAACATATACAAACGGCAAACGCCGCATCCGAGGGATGCGGCGTTTCGTTTTTCGCACGCAATCAGCGGCGGAACATCTCCAGCAGCGGATAATAGCGCATCTGACGGCGAAGCTTCCACTTCCGGATCAGATTCAGGGGCTTGCGTTTCAGCCCCGCGTGACCGCGGGCGATATAGTCGTCGACGGCATCCAGCACGCGCGCCGAACAGCGGCAGTCGCGGTGCGGCTCATGGTGCATCGTATAGGCGCGAATCTCGCGCATCAGCTCTTCGGGCCGGGAGAGCGCCCGCTCCAGCGCCGGACCGACCTTTTCAGGACGGTCCACGTCGATCAGATGGGGGCCGGGATGCGAATTGCGGAAGGTGACGACGGGTTTGTCGAGGAACATGAACTCCAGAATGATCGACGAACTGTCGCACAACATCGCGTCGGCTCGCTGCAGGAGCGGCATCTTATCGGGTCCCTCGAAAAAGGTCACGTTGTCGTTTTCGGCGGCGATGCGCTTGTATCCGGCGATGATATCGGGATCGGTCAGCTTCGGATGGAAGGTGATGATCCAGTCCCACGGCTTGGTTTTGGCCAGCAGCTCGATCTCCTTCATCAGATGGGGCGCAGAACATACATTGCGCGTAAAGGTCGGCGGATAGAGAATGACGGGCCGGTCGTTGCGGGGCCTGAGCTGCGTTTCGGGTGAAAAATAGGTGTCGGCTTTGGGCCAGCCGGTCTCGTAGACCCGGAAAAACCCGTATTGCCGCTCCAGCTCCTTGAAATAAGGCGTACTGCTGGGACCTTGCGTGCAGTAGATGTCGAACCAGCCGCGCACGGTGAAATGGTCGTCGATCGCCTCGATGCGTTTCTGAATGGCATAACCGTGGAAAAGCGCCACCTTCACGCCCGGAAAGAAATCCGGAATGTAGTTGCCCGGCGCGAAAACCGCGACGGGATTGTAATCGACGGCTTCGCGGATCGTTTTCAGATGCACTTCGCCCTCCTCCAGCGCAACCGGACAATCCGCTTCGATAAACCACGCCGCAGAATCGCCGCGGCGGCGGATTTCATGCTCCAGCGGCCGCAGGATCGAGTAGGCATAAGGCAGGGTAACGAACAAAAGGTACTTTTTAGGTTCCATCGGTCATATGGTTTTTAGATATCCTCAAGCTATGTAATTCTTCACCGCTTCGGCAATCCGCTCGCCGTCGAGAGCCGCCGAGATGATGCCGCCGGCATATCCGGCGCCTTCACCCGCCGGGAAAAGCCCGGCCGTTTCGGGGTGCATCAGCGTCGCAGGATCGCGCGGAATGCGCACGGGCGAAGAGGTCCGCGACTCCACGCCGACCACGACGGCTTCGTTGGTGACGAAGCCGCGCATCCGGCGGCCGAAGGTCGCAAGTCCCTGCCGCAGTCCCTGCGCGATGAATCCGGGCATCCACCGGTCGAGCCGCGAAGGGACGATCCCCGGAATATAGGAAGTTCTGGCAAGCGACGCGCTCGCACGCCCCGCGACGAAATCGGCGACGCGCTGCGCCGGAGCGATCTGACGGTCACCGCCGTACCGCCGCGCCAGCTCCTCGAACTGCTGCTGGAATTTCAACCCGGCCAGCTCGCCCCATTCGGCGCGCAGGTGTTCGAAATCCGCCGGCCGCACTTCGGTCACCAGCCCCGAATTGGCATAGGGCGACGTGCGGCCGCTGGGCGACATGCCGTTTACCACCGACTGGGCGGCATCGGTCATGGCGGGGACGATGAATCCGCCGGGGCACATGCAGAACGAATAGACGCCGCGGCCGTTCTCCTGACTCACGAGCGAATAGGCCGCCGCAGGAAGGTATTCGCCGCGGGTTTCGCAATGATACTGGATCGAGTCGATCAGCGCCTGCGGATGTTCGATACGCACACCCATGGCGAAAGCCTTGGCTTCAAGGCGCACGCCTTTCCGGTGCAGCAGTTCGTAAATATCACGGGCCGAATGTCCCGTAGCCAGCACCACGGCCGCACCTTCGACGAGCGTCGCGCCGCACCATACGCCCCGCACCCGGCCGCCTTTGATTTCGAGGTCCGTCACCCGGCTGTTGAAAACGAACCCGCCGCCGGCATCGAGGATCGTCTGCCGGATGCGCTGCATGATACGCGGCAGTTTGTCGGTGCCGATATGCGGATGGGCCTCGTAAAGGATTTCGGGCGTCGCGCCGTGGAAGACGAGCGTCTGCAGCGCCTTGTTATAGTCACCGCGCTTCTTGCTGCGCGTAAAGAGCTTCCCGTCGGAGAAGGTCCCCGCGCCGCCCTCGCCGAAAGCGTAGTTCGAATCGGGATCGACATCGCCGTTGCGGTTGATCTGCGCGATATCGACCTTGCGGGCCGAGACGTCGCGGCCCCGTTCCAGAATTACGGGCCGCAGGCCCAGCTCGATCAGCCGCAAAGCGGCGAAAAGCCCAGCCGGACCCGACCCGACGATCACCACTTCGGTCCTCCCCGCGACCGACGGATAGTCGAAATGCACGGGCGCGGGCCGGGGTTCGCGGTCTGCATAGACCTCCAATGACAGGTTCACCTTGGGCTGCCGCTGCCGGGCGTCGATCGACCGTTTGACGACCCGCACCAAAGCGATATCCTGCTCCGGCATGCCCAAACGACGTGCGGCGAGCGACGTGTAATACTTCGCATCGGCAGCCTGCCGGGGTGTCAGGACGAGTGTGATATTCTGCGGCATAATCGGGTAAAATTATCTACAAAAGTAAATAAAAAAGCCTTATAATCCCCGCCCCGGATTGCGATTTGTGAATTTTTATATACCTTTGCACATACCGAGCGGATATGGTGTAATTGGTAGCCACGTCAGACTTAGGATCTGATGCCTTACGGCGTGGGGGTTCGAGTCCCTTTATCCGCACAAAGGAGCCTTTTTCCGAGGCTCCTTTTTTGTTGCCCGTCCGGTGCAAAAAGAGGAAAACCGACTGTATATCATTATTTTGCAAAGGCTTTGACCGATTCCCCGAACCGGAAGCGGAAAGCAGTTCACGGCAAACTCGCGGGAGCACGAAAGGGAACGGAGCCGAAAAACGGGCCGCTCAGCGAAATTTGCTCCCGAATATAGATACAATGCGTTGTTTTTCTGCGTTTTACACCGTAATAATTCTCTCTTGCAGGCGTTTTGTTAACCCCAAAATTTCAACGTCATGAGACAAGAGACATTTGCCATTCTTTTCCTGATGCGGAAAGGGCGGCCGAAAAAGAACGGGCTCGCGCCCATCTTCGCACGCATTACGACCGGAGGGCTCCGACAGGAGGTCTACACCCAGTGCGACAGCAATCCCGAAACGTGGAACCAGTACAAAGAACGCGCGATGGGAACGAACAAGCTGGCCATTCAGGTCAACGAACGACTGAACGATTTCCGCGTAAAAATCATCGACATCCGCTCCAAACTGCTGGCCGAGGGCTATGCGGCCAATGCCGCGCAGATCAAACAGCGCTACCTGAACCCGACATGCAACACGATGATGCTCATTGCGGGCCTTACCGACTATGTGAAGCGGCGGCAGGCCGAAGTAGGCGTACGCATTACGCAGCGCACGGCAGACAAATACGAGCGGCTGCTGCGCTACCTCAAACAGTATCTCGCCCAACGCGGCAAAGCCGAGGACATTCCCGTCGAACGGATGAACTACGAGTTTCTGGACGGCTTCAACCTCTTCCTGCAAACCGCCCACCGCTGCCGCCACAACGGGGCGGTCGCCGTGATGGACTGTCTGCGCAACTTTGTCCTCTACTGCCTGCGCAACGAGTGGATTACGAAAAATCCGTTCCGCTACTACAAACTCAAAGAGGACGAGGTGCAGGCCAAAGAGCACCTCACGGCGCATGAACTGGAACTGCTGACCCGCAAGGAGCTCGACCGCCGGCTGGCCCGCATCCGCGACGTCTTCGTCTTCTGCTGCCTGACGGGGCTGGCATTCGCCGACGCCGACCACCTGCGGCGCGAGCACCTCTCGCAAGACGACGAGGGACGCTGGTGGATTCACAAGCCCCGCGAGAAGACCTCCGTGATGAGCCGCATCCCGCTGCTTCCGGCCACGCTCGAAATCCTGCGCCGCTACGAGCACGACGAAGTATGCGTCGCACGCTCACGGGTGCTCCCCACGCCGAGCAACCAGAAGATGAATGCCTACATGAAGGAGATCGCGGCCGTGTGCGGCATCGACAAGGTGCTGACCACCCACTGCGCACGCCACACCTTCGCCTGCATGGCCGTCGAATACGGCATGCCGATCGACGTGCTGGCCAAGATTCTCGGCCACTCGAACACCAACATGACGCGCCACTACGCCAAATTCTCCGAGACGGTCATCGGCCGTGAGATGGAGGCGTTCGGCGAGCGGCTGGCGTCGGCTACTTGATACCTGAAAGGATTCGTCCAAAAGCGCCCCTCGGATGAGGGGCGCCGACGCCTATCGCTGGCTCTCTTCAATCAGAGAGTTGCGCAGCAGATCCAGAAACCGTGTCAGCCGCAACTTGCGGTTGATGACTCCACGGCGGCATTGGATGGGGTTGTTGATGCGAACGTTGAACATCCACGAGAACAACTCGACCAACTGTTCCACATTGGCACGGGTACCGTCGATACGCCGTCCCACGCCGGCACTATGCAATGCCGTAATCAGCTCCATGAGGTCCGTCGGCGTGAACGGCTCGGCCAGATAGAGCGCCGAGCGGGGTTTTTCGCTCTGCGGCAACCGGTCCATGACCGCAGGATGCTCGATACGCAGATGGACCATCCGCATCTCGAATTCCAGATGTGAGACGGCTCCTTCCCAAAGCGCGACAAGCGCCACCGGACGCCGTTCCTCGCAGGAGCGCAGCCGCACGAGCCGGTTCCGCGCACGGGACAGGGCGTGCAGCATGTCGAGCGGAGCGCACTGCTCCGACGCCACGAGACGCTGCACGCTCCCGACGAAACGCACATACGAGGCTTTCAAGCGTTCAAGATCGCACTGCCCGGAGTTGTTTTCCAGCGACGTGCACAACAATTTCATAAAATGGCTGTTCTCCAAAAAACGCAGATTCTTCGACGGGTTCTTCTTATTCTTATGAGTTTTCATTTTTCAAGATTTTTCAGTTTTACGTTTCTGTCTTATAATTCCATATGTGCAGAGTTGCAGGGTGGCCCCCGCGAACGGAAGGAGGTGTCACGACAAAAAACGGCAAGCCCCGAAGTTTCGGACTCCGGGGCTCGACAATAGGTGGGTAAACCAATGCTCAATACCGCTTCATACTATTAGGTGATACCGGAAAGCGAATCTTATTGCACTACGGAAATTACGTTTCGGGGCGATGGACATTCTTACGAAGCGGAAAGAGAATCGTGCTGCCATTGTATGCCGGGTAGAATGCGGTTCAGCGACACAGCTATGTAGGTCGTGCAGGAACAGCGCTTCACAAAGCCCCCCTGTTTACCCATGCACAGACTAAATACGGGCGGGGCTATCGCAGCATTGCACCAAAGCCCTGCCCATTCCGAATGCCAGCACCGCAAAAGTCCTGTCCGGTGGAAGATAACGATATATTTCAGATTCGGAATCCATGCCGTCGAAAGCCTACCCGAAAATCGGGACGGGATTAAATGCATGTAACGCCCCGAATTGTCGGGGCGTTACAATACATAAAACTCGGTATTGGCAGTCGCTTTATTGCTGGCCAAGCACGAAAGTCGCCAGCACGCCCTTGTGATCCGTGGGCCATACGCCGAGCGGCTCGATGAACGTATCTCCGCCCGTCTCGCGGATCCGCTCGCTCCACACGACCGATGACGACGGTCCCACGACCTCGACACGCTTCAGCACGAAAGCTCCGCCCGGCAGGTAATAGATGAAGTCGACGCGGTCCCGTTCGTCGGCATCGAGGGCCGGCAGTTTCCGCCACGTAACGCCGTCATAGCCGTCCGGAGTTCACCCCTTCGCTGCATCCGGCGCAGCAAAGCAGCAGAAAGACCAAAAGATTCCGCAGCATGGTCGTCTATTTTTCTATTTCGTAATTCCGGGCCAGTCGTCAGTGCGGAAAGGTGAAGCCAACAATCCCGAAGCATCGGTCAGATCGTCGTCCTGCGGATTGTCAGCCCATCCGTAACGAACCGCCACGGGTTCCGCCACCTCGTCGGAGAATACCACGACCGTTTTTTCGTCTCTGATGTACGCCTTAGCCCATACGAACCTGCGGTCGGCACCCGCGACGGAGAATCCGTGCAGATAGCCGTAGCGGTTTCCGTCGGAGGGTTTCAGAGCATCCGCAGCGTCGAAGGTCAGCACGATGCGGTTGCCGTCGCGTTCCATCGACCGATAAACAGGACCGCCCGCCGCAACGTCGGTACGGCCGTAGGCCACGTTGAGCGCCGCGCGGCTCAGACGGTAACCTACATCGCGCTTGTTGCGCGGATGTATGTCGTTCGCCTCGCCGATGTCGGTGATGACGGCTTGTCCCGTCGCAGGAAGTTCCAATGTTAGATTCTGAGCCTCGCGCAGTTCGGCCCACTCGCTCTGGCCGGGCTGTTCGGCGATCTGCATATAGTTGGCCAGCTGCACCCAGCAAAAGGGGAATTCATAGCCCCACCGCCCGCGCCAGTCGCGGATCATCAGCGGGAAGAGCCGGCGGTAGCTCTGCGCACGCCCGGCGTTGTTTTCACCTTGGTACCAGACGGCGCCCTTGATGCCGTAACCGACAAGCGGCGCGATCATGCCGTTGTAAAGCAGCGATGCGAAACTGTTGGGATTAGCGTAGTTGCTCCCGCCGGCGATTCCGAACATCGCCGGCATGGCCGACGGGCAGTAAAGCCATTCTCCCGCCAGATCGTAACGCGTGCCTCCGACCTCCAGATACAATCCGTCCGCATCGCCCCAAATGCCTCCGTCGCCGCCCGTATCCTCGACCCGCACGACGATAAGATTCTCACCCTCGCGCAATGCACCGGCCGGAAGTTCGTATCGTCGCGGACGGTCCCAGCCGTGCGTTGCACCGACCCGCAGGCCGTTGACATAGGTAACGTCCGCGTCGTCGACTGCCGGAAGATGCAGTACTCCTTTCTGTCCGGCCGCCGAAGCCGGCAGCGTCACGCTCTTTCGGAACCAGACATGCCCGTCGGCAGCTCCCAGCACGTTTTCCCAAACTTGCGGGAGCGTCATCGTCCGCCAGTGTTTCGCCGGAGCGGCGACTGCCGGATCGTACCAGCGTCCGCGATCTCCGGGATCGTTTTCCAAAGCGGCGCTGTAAGCCAAGTGGTTTTTAAGCTCCTTGCCGATGGCTTCGCGCGGAGAGCGTTTGCCGGCATAACGGGCGTAATCCGAAGTCGTGCGCATCGCGTCCCAGCTCGTCCATGTCTCGATATCGGTTCCGCCCCACGAACTGTCGATCAGGCCCACCGGAACACCCGTTTCGGTATGGATGAACTTGCCGAACCAGTATCCCACGGCCGAGAACACGCGCGAGGTTTCGGGCGTGCATTCCACCCAGCGCCCGGAATCGATGTCGTCCTGCTCCTCGAAGGCGATTTTGTCTCCGACGGACAGTAACCGGATGTTCGGATTGGCCGACGCGGCGATCTCGGCCTCGCAGTCCGTCGTGGGATCGAGCCGCCACTCCATGTTCGACTGCCCGCTGCAAAGCCACACGTCGCCAACCACGACGTTCGTGAAGCGCACGGTGTCTGCACGACCCGTAACGGTCATTTCACGCGGGGTCGCGTCGGCTGCCATGGCCGGAAGCGTCGCCTCCCAACGTCCCGTGCGGTCGGTCTGCACCGAGACTTCGGACCCGGCGAAACGGACCGTAACCGATTCGCCGTTCGCGGCCCGGCCCCATATGCGAATCGGACGTTCCCGTTGCAAAACCATGTTGTCGCTGAAGAATTTAGGCATCGATACTTCAGCCTGCGCCGTTTGCCACGTCACCAGAAAAGCCAAAAGCGTAAAGACCAAACTTTTCATCGTTGCATTCTCATTTAATCCTCAATTTTCACGACAAACCCACCTCCGGGTGCGAGATGCACGGTCAGGGGTTTCGAGGTGTCGATGCGGATGCTCGCGCGCCTGTAATCCGAGGCCTTGCGGTCGGCGTTCGCGCCGTCGCGGAAGATCGTCGCCTCGACCGTAGCGTCGATGCCCAGCGGCGCAAGGTCGATCTCCACGTCGCGTGGCGTCCAGTCCGTAATGCCGCCGACGTACCACGTCGATCCTTTGCGGCGCGCCGTGACGATATATTCGCCCAGGCGTCCGCCGAGGATACGCGTCTCGTCCCAGACGGTCGGAATTGCCGCGATGAACTCCGTGCATTCCTTCTCGTGCAGGTAGGCGGTCGGAGAGTCGCACAGCATATTCAGCGGCGAATCCAGCACGACGTAGAGCGCCAGTTGGTGACAGCGCGTGCCCTGACTCATCGGTTCCGAATTGACGGAACGGTAGTTGTTGCGTGTGGCGTTCCGCATCGCTCCCTGCGTGTAGTCCATCGGACCTGCGGCCTGACGGATGAAGGGGATCGTCACGTCGTATTTCATCTGATCGACCGATTCGGGGCTCCATTTCATCTGTTCCAGACCGTGCACGCCCTCGAAATTCAGCACATTGGGCCACGTGCGGTTCAGACCCGCGGGCTTGTGCGTGCCGTGCAGGTCGAGAATCAGTCCGTATCGGGCCGCCGTCGCCGCCGCGCGGTAGTTGAAAGCGGTCATCTGTTGGTCGTCGCGATCCATGAAATCGACCTTGAAGCCTTTGACGCCCATTTCCGAATAGTGCTTGCAGACGTTTTCCAGATCGCGGTCGAAAGCCCAATAGCCTGCCCAGAGGATGATGCCCACGCCTTTTTGTTGGCCGTAATTCACAATTTCCGGCAGGTCGATCTCCGGAACCACCTGCATCAGGTCGGCCTGCTTGTTGACGGCCCACCCCTCGTCGAGGATCACGTATTCGATCCCCTTTTCGGCGGCGAAGTCGATGTAGTACTTATAGGTTTCGGTGTTGATGCCCGCGCGGAAATCCACGTCCGAGATATTCCAGTCGTTCCACCACTCCCAGGCCACCTTGCCGGGCTTGATCCACGACGTGTCGTCGATCTTCGAAGGTGCGGCCAGCAGGAAGCTCAGGTCGCTCGCGGCGAGGTCGGTGTCCGTGCCGACGATCGCCACGCGCCACGGGAATGTACGCGGAGCGTTGATCTCAGCGATATGGTCTTTCCGTTCCCGGACGAGCATTTGCAGGTTGTTGTGACCGCCCTGCTCCAGTTTCTCCGGACAGGGTGCGAAGACCCCCTTCAGGCCGTTCTTCGCCGCTCCGGCATTGGTCAGATAGAGTCCCGGATAGTTTTCGAGGTCGGTTTCCGTGATGCAGACTTTCACCCCGTCGCCGGCGTCGACCGCCAGCGGCAGGAACATCAGCCGTCCGGGATCGAGCGCCGAAAGGCGTGCCGTGGTGTAGGTGTTCTCGAACGAATTGAAGAACTGACTTTCGAAATCCCCCTCATTGCCTCTCGCCACATAAGGAACCGTGGCCTCGAAATCGGCGGGGAAACGGTATTCCGCCTGTTCGCTCACGACGTTGAAAGGCTTTTTCGCGCGGCTCACGAAGCGGTAGGCGATGCCGTCGTCGTAGGCACGGAACTCCACCGACCAGTCGTCCTTCATGCGCAGCGTCAGGGAGTTGTAACGCTCGCGGAGCGAATCGGCGCGGTAGAACGGCGACGGGATCACAGCGTCGACGCTCGTGCGCGAGACGCCCGCCACGCGCGGGTCAACGCCCCACGTCGTGCCGTCGTCGAGCGTCAGCGAGAGCGGCGAGGCGTCCAGCACCGGGCGGCCGTCGAACGTGACGGCGTAGGTCAGCGCGTCGTCTGCGGCGACGGTCGTTTGAAGGCGTCCCTCCGGAGAGGAGAGCGTGTAGGTTTTCCGGGCCTGCGCGGAGAATGCGCACGCGACGGTGGCTGCAAGCAGCAGGAGCGTTTTTCTCATCATTTCTTTTCGTTCAGTGAGTTGCATATTTTTTCGTTGATCTTTCGGATACGCCCTTCGTCCACCTTCACCGCCTTGCGGTCGTAGGTCATCAGGCCGTTGACCTCGATCTCCACGTCCGTGGTCTGCGTGTAGACCGCCGCCGAGAAGCCCCGACCGATCAGTTCGCCGAGTTTCGCGGCGTACTTCTCGTATTCATCGGTCACCTGCTCCGGGGTGCTGAAGCTCACGTAGCCCCAGTTGCGGTCGGGCTCCCAGAGATGCTCCTTCATCACAAGGCCGATACCGCCGTACTCACCCAGCACCGTGGCGCGGTTCGCGTCGTAAAGATACAACGAAGGATCGGGATAATTGTGCAGATCCAGCATGTCTCCCGTCTGATAGTGGTTGCCGCCGCTGGCCGGATTCACCAGCCGCGTAGGATCGTAAGCCTTCGTCCACTCGGCGATTTCAACGGTTTTGAACTGTCCCCACGCCTCGTTGAACGGAACCCACACGCCGATCGAGACGAAACCGCGCAATGCGTCGATGATCTCCCGCCACTCCTTGCGGTAGCAGGCTTCCGAAATGGCCGTACGCTGTTTCTCTTCGCCCGTGAAGTAGTTTTTGTCCTGCCACTGCGGTTTGCGGTCGGCCTGATCGCCGCTCGGCATGTCCTGCCAGACGATCATTCCCAGGCGGTCGCAGTGCCAGTACCAGCGTGCCGGCTCGACCTTGATGTGCTTGCGGATCATATTGAAACCCCACTCCCGGGTCTTCTCGATGTCGTAGACCAGCGCCTCGTCCGTCGGAGCCGTATAGAGCCCGTCGGGCCACCATCCCTGATCCAGCGGTCCGAACTGGAACAGCGGCTCGTCGTTCAGACGCAGCCGCACGATGCCGTCGCGGTCCTTGCCCGTCGAGAATTTGCGCATCGCGGCGTAGCTCGTCACACGGTCCAGCACCCTGCCGCCGCGAACCAGCGCAATCTCCAGATCGTAGAGATGCGGCGACGAGGGGCTCCACAGCTTCGGCGAAGCCACATACAGCTCCGCATCGGCGCCGCACAGGGCCGAGGCCGAGGCGACCTTCGCCCCGCCGTCCAGAAGCGTCACATCCAACCGGTCCCCGGGCTGCGTCCCGCACGCAGCGGCGGCGACGCGGAACGTGCGGCGGTCCAGATCGGGAGTCGCAACGACGCTGCGGATATACTGCTGCGGAACGGCTTCGAGCCACACTGTCTGCCAGATACCCGTCACGGGCGTATACCAGATGACCTCAGGGTTATTCACCTGCTTGCCGCGCGGTTGGCAGCCGGCGTCCGTGGGGTCCCAGACCCGCACGCGGAGCGTGTTGACGCCTTTTTGCAGCGCCGGAGTGACATCGAAGTCGAACGGCGTATAACCGCCCTCGTGGCGGCCCAGGCTCACGCCGTTCACCCACACGTCGGCACGCCAGTCCACGGCTCCGAAGTGCAGGAGCACCCGACGACCGCTCCATTTCGCAGGAATCGTGAACGACCGTTCGTACCACAACTCCTGCTCCGCGCCCACGCGGCGACCTACGCCTGAGAGCGATGATTCGGCGGCGAACGGCACGAGGATCTCACCGTCCCACGCCACGGGCACCTCCCCGGCAGGGCGTATGGCGTAGTTCCACAGTCCGTTCAGGTTTTGCCACTCCCCGCGGACCATCTGCGGCCGCGGGTATTCGGCAAGCACGTTTGCAGGATCGAGGCCCTCGCCCCACGACGTTTTAATACGGTCGCCCGCAGGATGCCATTGCGCCGCGGCAGTCAACGTAGTCAGCAGGGCGGCGGCAGTCATCAGTTTCTTCATATCAATCGATGTTTAGGGTTTGCGAAAGTTTCAGATCACGCGACGAAGAGCCCGCCTCGATCCGGTATGCGCCCGCCTCGACCCGGAAGTCGCGGAGGTTAATATCGTAGTAGCAGAACGCGGAGCGGTCCAGCCAGACAGTCACACGTTTCACTTCGCCCGGAAGAAGCGTCACGCGCTCGTAGCCTTTCAGTTCGCGGACCGGACGCGGAACCTCCGACCCGCAGGCTCCCGCATAGACCTGTGCGGTCTCCGTGCCGGCGCGGCGCCCCGTGTTCTTCACCGTGAACGACACCTGCCAGCCGTCGTCCGCAGGCGTCACCTCCATGTCGCCGTATTCGAACGTCGTATAGCTCAGTCCGTAGCCGAACGGGTACATCGGCTCCGTGCTCCGGCGGTCGTAACCGCGGTAACCCACGAAGACGCCCTCGTCGTAGCTCACACGCTGCAACGGGCTGTCCTGAAAGCGGAAGACATTCGGGTAGTAGCTCCCGAAAGTCGGATTGTCCTCAGCGCGGCGTTCGATCGTTATGGGCAACCGGCCGCTCGGATTCGTGCGGCCCGTGAGGATGTCGGCCAGGGCCCGGCCGCCCTCCTGACCCGGATACCACGCCAGCAGCACGGCACGCACACGGTCGGCGAACGGCGTGAAATCCACCCCGCCGCCCGCGTTGACCACGACCGCCACATTCGGATTGAGCGACGCCACAGAGGCGATCTCGTCAGCCTGTCCCGCAGGCAGTGCGAACGTGCGGTCGGAATTCTCGCTCTCCGAAGTCTGGTCGAAGCCCGCGCAGTAAACCACGGCATCCGCCGAGGCGATCGTCTCCGCATGCTCGGCGGGCGAATAGCCCGCATATTGCAGTTTCACCTCCGCCGTGCGGATATTGTCGTAGAACTCCAGACGGATCGCATAGCGCCGGCCGGCCTCGACGTCCAGCGTCGCAGTCTTGGTCGAGACGCCGTGGTCCGACCAGTGTTCCAGCACCTCGCGGCCGTCGACGAAGAGACGGTAGCCGTCGTCGCCGCTCACGGTGAAGATCGCCCGCTCCGAACGCGCGGGGCGGAACTCACCCGTCCAGCGCGCCGAGAAATGATCCGCGGGAAGGCCCTCGGCAGGGGCGCCCTCCCAGAAAAAGTCCACTTCGGGATGCGTCGTCGTCACGACCGAAGGACCTTGCAGGTCGCGGTTGGCGTAGAACTCGCAACGAAGACCCGGTTCGCCGTCCGGCGTGAAGAACCGGCCCGAAGCGGCCAAAGCTGTCGTCCCCCGCGGCGTAAGGCACTCCACACGCAACCCCTTTTCCGCTGCCAGACCTTCGGCGACGGAGACGTATTCGAACGGAGAGCCCTCGCCCGAACCGCCGCCCATCGGCAGCTTAACGGCATTGGGGCCCAGCACCACCACCCGGCGCGTCCGGCGCCCGAACGGAAGCAGTCCGTCGTTCTTCAAAAGCACCATCGAATTGCGGGCAACCTCCAACGCCGTGGCGTCCGATTCGGGATTGCGCTCCGGGATCGAAGCGTCCTTCTGCTCACGGTCGAGGAACCCGAAGGCGATGAGCGTCTGCAGGATATGACGGCACTTCGCGTCGATCGTCTCCTCGGTGACGACACCCGCAGCAAGCAGTTTTTGCAGATTCTCCGGATTCGTATACCGTGCGCCCGGCATTTCGAGGTCCAGGCCGTTGTTCACCGGACCGGCGACCGAGTAGGTCGCGTCCCAGTCCGACATGAAGATACCCTCGAAGCCCCACCGTTCGCGCAGAACGCCGACGGCAAGGTCGCGGTTCTCAGTCATGTGCTGCCCGTTGACGAGGTTGTAGCTCGACATAACGGCTCCCACGCCCGCCTGCTCGACGGCCTTGCGGAACATCGGAAGGTAAATCTCGTGAAGCGTACGCTCGTCGATGTCCGACGAGACGTGGTGGCGGTCGTATTCCTGATTGTTGCCGCAGAAATGTTTGACCGTGGCCATCACACCCTCGCCCTGCATGCCCGCGATGTATGCGGACGCCGTCTCGGACGCAAGGTAGGGATCCTCGCCGTAGTACTCGAAATTACGACCGCACAACGGCGAGCGGTAGATGTTCACGCCCGGACCTAACATGATATGTACGCCGCGAGCACGTGCGTCGCGGCCCAAAGAGCGACCGTAGGAGTGCGCAAGCGAACGGTCCCAAGTCGCCGCCAAGGCGATTCCGCACGGATAGAGCGTGCTGTGCGTGTCGTTGCGGACGCACTGCGGGCCATCGGCCATCCGGATCGCAGGGATGCCCAGTCGCGGGATCGAACGGATATAGAAGCCGTCGTAACCCCCGATATAGGAGAGCTTTTCCTCCAAAGTCATGCGGGAAACCAATTCCGAGGCGCGCGCCTTGGCTTCCGGGGTGATACGCTGGGCAGTAGCCGAAAGCGTGAGGATAATCGATAAAAGGGTTAATAGAATGTGTTTCATAAGGGTTGATTTAAACTCGAAACAAAAATACGGCTAATACCAAGCTCTCATCATTAAATATCCGGCAGATTGATTAAAAAATCCAGCCAAACCCGCAATTCATCCAAAAGACGAATGATCTCCCCGCAGAGTGCCAAAAGTAAACACTGAAAAGCAAGCGGGTGTTGAATAACCGCCGTCGAACAGTCACGTCTCCTTACAGAGAGGAGGGGTGTTTTGCCGGATTTTTTAAATAGCTTGCCGGATTTCCTAAATGGGCTACAATAAAAACGACCTACTTTTGTATATAATTAAAATCATCAATTATACGCCCATGAAACAGCTGTGAAAATGACTAAAAAAATCGAAAATCTAAAACAAACTCAAACTTTACTCTATGAATCTTAAAAATTTACTATTTGCGAGTCTGATATGCACTTTCTGTGGAATATCCACGATCGTATCAGCAAATACTGTGGGGGGGGGTAGCGTCGCCAACCAACAATCGGACGATACGCATGTAATCACCGGTCGCGTAGTCGACGCCTCGACCAACGAGCCGGTCATAGGAGCGAACATCGTGGTGAAAGGCACTACGAACGGCACAGCCACCGGCGCCGACGGCCGCTTTACGCTCCAAGTCGGGAAAAAAGCCACGATCGACGTTTCATTCATCGGCTATAAAACCAAGTCGCTCGATGTCAGCAGCGCCACGGAACTTCTCATAAAACTCGAATCCGACAACGAACTCGAAGAGGTCGTGGTCGTCGGAGCCGGTTCCCAAAAGAAAATATCGATCACCGGAGCCGTTACGTCGGTTGCCGGCAAGGAGCTCAAATTCCCCTCCTCGTCACTGACGTCGGGACTTGCCGGCAAATTGGCCGGTGTTATCTCCATGACTTCGTCGGGCGAGCCCGGAGCGACGACCGAATTCTACATCCGCGGCGTCGGGACGTTCGGAGGCCGCGCCACGCCACTCATATTGCTCGACGACGTAGAAATCTCATCGGGAGATCTGAACCGCATTCCTGCCGAAACCATCGAAAGCTTTACGATTCTCAAAGATGCCTCGGCCACGGCCATCTACGGCGTCCGCGGCGCCAACGGCGTAATGATCGTCACGACGAAGAAAGGTCAGGAGAACACGCGCGCAAAAATCGGCGTCACGATCGAAAATTCGTTCCTGCAACCCATGCGTATGCCCAAGTTTGTCGACGGAGCTACGTGGATGACTCTTTATAACGAGGGACTGCTCGCCCGCGGAACCGAAACGCCCAAATACACGCAGGAGCAGATCGACATGACCCGCAGCCACGCAGCACCTTATATATATCCCGACGTCGACTGGCAGCGTCTCATGTTCCGCGATTTCAACATGAACCAGCGCGCCAACATCAACATTCAGGGAGGCGGAAACAGAGCAACCTATTACATGAGCCTGAATTTCAACCACGATTCGGGTATCGTCAACGCGCCGAAAGATTACTATTTCGACAATAACATCCGCAACTTCAGTTACAATTTCCAGAACAACATCTCCTATAAACTTTCGAGATCAACGGTGCTCGATCTGCATCTGAACGCACAGCTCGGATCGACGCGCGGACCGGCCGAAGGGGCGTCGAAACTGTTCGAATACATGCTGAGCGCCAATCCCATACAATTCCCGGCGTACTATCCTTCGATGCCCGGCGACACGCATATTCGCTTCGGTAACGCATCCTACAAAGGCGATGAGCTTTACACCAACCCCTATGCGGCCATGCTCGACGATCAGGCGCAGTACAACTATACGACGCTGAACGTTTCGCTGAAACTCGACCAGAAACTCGATTTCATCACCAAAGGACTCGCAATCCAAGGGCTGGCCAACTGGAAAAGTTTCGCCAACAAGGTATACCGTCAGGGAATCAACCCCACCTATTATACGGTGAAACCGAACAGTTGGTCGCCCGCCAACCCGAACTGGTTCGAGACGCAGACCGTCGGCCCGCTCGGAGACGAATATGTTTGGGAAGACTGGACCAACGGCAGCGATCCCAATTCGGACCAGACGTTCTATTTCGACGCACGCCTTACCTACAACCGGGCGTTCAACCGCCACAACGTAGGCGCCCTGCTGATGTACATGATGCGCGAATACCGTCCCGGCAAGGATGTCAACAAGGAGAAATACGTACAACGCCTGCAGCGCAATCAGGGACTTTCGGGTCGTGTAACCTATGACTTCGACCAGCGCTACTTCGCCGAGTTCAATTTCGGATACAACGGTACGGAGCGTCTGCCCGAAGGCGACCGCTTCGAGTTCTTCCCCGCCGTATCGGTCGGCTGGGCCGTCAGCAACGAGAAATTCTGGGAACCGCTCCGCGATTACGTCGATTTCCTGAAAATCCGCGGTTCGTACGGTATCGTGGGCAGCGACGGGTTCGACGATGCCGGCGGTACGCGCCATTTCGTCTATTTCGACCAGATCGTCATTGGCGGCGGAGGCGGTTACAACTCCGGACCGTCGCCTTCGCAGCAGTATTGGTCGGTAGGCCCCGCAGTCAACGGCTACGCCTCCAGCAACGTACACTGGGAGCGCGTGAAGAAACTCGACATCGGCGTCGACCTCTCGCTTTTCCGTCAGGTGAACATCACGTTCGACTATTTCAAGGACAAGCGCGACCGGATCATGATGATGCGCGCCAACTGGCCCGAAATATTCGGTTATTTCAACGCCATACCGTGGGGTCAGGTGGGTAAGGCCGAAAACGAAGGCTATGAGTTCAGCATCAACTGGCACAAGGACTTCAACCGGGATTGGTCGATCGACCTGCGCAGCAGTTTCACCTATACTAAGAACAAGTTCATAGACAAGGACGAACCCAACTACACTTATCCGTGGCAGTACAAGCAAGGCCTGCCGATGGACGGCTATCGCTGTGACGGATATGTCGCCGAAGGTCTTTTCAAGAGCGACGAGGAGATCGCCAACAGCCCGGAACAACTGTTAGGTTCCACGCCGCGGCCGGGCGATATCAAATACCGCGACCTGAACGGCGACGGCAAGATCACTCCGGACGACATGACGTTGATCTCGGAATACGGCTGGCGTCCCCGTATTCAGTACGGTGCGGGCATGACGCTGCGCTGGCGTCAATGGGATTTGGGTGTATTCTTCAACGGGTCCGGCAACCGGACAATCATGGTCGGCAACGACATTGCGCCGTTCGGAGAACGGAACCACAATCTGATGCAGTTTATCGCAGACAACCGCTGGTCGGCGGACAACCCCGACCCAAAAGCAAAATATCCGCGTCTGGGCGTATCGCACGCCGATTTGACCAACAACACGGCAGCCAGCACCTATTGGCTGCGCAACGGACGTTTCATCCGGTTCAAAACGCTCGAACTGGGTTACAACTTCAAATACGGCCGCGTCTACGTCAACGGCGACAACTTGGCCGTCTGGAGTCCGTTCGACCTCTGGGACCCCGAATTGAACTGGTACACCTATCCTTTGCAGCGGACATTTACGCTCGGCGTCCAGCTGAAGTTCTAATAACCTAAAAAAACCAATTATGAAATCAGTATATAACCGAATTTTGGCGACCGTCGCAACGCTGTTGGCACTCACCTCCTGCGACTGGCTCGACGTCGCTCCCGCCAAACAGGCGACGTTCGACGATGCCATGAAAGACAAGGCCCACGTCGAAGCGTGGATTTACTCCTGCTACAAAACTGTAGGAACAAGCGCTCCGGGATATGCGTTCAACATCGAAGGCTCGACCGACGAATTCACCACACCGAAAGTATGGTGGGCAAACACGGTTTTCCGTCATCCCATGGCTTATGCGACCATTTCGTCGTCGAGCAATCAGGCGCAGTGGTGGCGGGAGCTTTACGGAACCATCGGGCATGTACACCTGTTCCTGCGCGAACTGGACCGTCAGAACCCGTCATTCCTGACCGAAGACGACAAGGCGCTCTACCGGGCGCATGCCGCCTTCATCAAGGCTTTCAATTATTTCAAAATCCTTTTCTATTTCGGTCCATGCCCGATTATCGACGAATACGTCGGCTCCGACACTGCGATAAGCAGTTTCCCCGGACGTTCGCATTTCGATTATTGCGTCGATTACATCTGCGGGCTGCTGGACGAAGCCGCCGCTTGTCCCCAGATGCCTTCGGGATACGAACTCAACGCCACGTACGGACGGGCCAACAAAACGATCATCGCAGCGCTGAAAGCCCGCTTGCTGCTCTATGCCGCATCCGATCTTTGGAACGGCAAATTCCCCTACCTTAACTGGCGCAACGAAAACTTCGAGACTCCCGGTTACGGCAAGGAACTGGTGAGCTACACGTTCGACATCGAAAAATGGAAGCGCGCCAAAACGGCCTGTGAAGATGCAATTCGTATCGCCACGGCAAACGGCCGCAGACTGCTCGAACTGGAGGATGCCAAGCTTCTCGCCCAACGGGACCAACTGCCCGCCGGATATGAAAGCGGCTGCTGGATTCCCGGCATCGACACCTCGACCGAAGAGGGTGAGGAATTCGCCTATCGCGTATTGCTGATGCGTTATGTGGCCGCGTCGACCGAACTGGACGGTAACCGGGAATTGATCTTTACGTCCAATGATATCGGAGCCTCCAATATCTACGGCCAAGGAACCAAGGAAAACGTGCAAAACTCGCTGCCGCGCAAGATCATCCGCAAAAATTCCGGCAACAGCTATCAGGCAGGCTATTGCGGCATCAGTCCGACGCTCAATGCCGTGGAGGCTTTCTACACCAAAGACGGCAAACTCCCCAAATACGACAATGCATTCCCTCCGGCCTCCGAATGGCTGACCTCGGCCGGCATCCGGAAAGGCGACGAGGATCGTTCCGAAATCATCAAACTCAACGTAGGCCGCGAACCCCGTTTCTACGCATGGATCAATTTCGACGGCTGCGACATCGGTCCCAAAATCGTCAACGGCGCTCCGCTGCGTCTGAACCTGCATAGCAGCAACTATTCGGGATACAATCCGTCGACGGGCTCCGACGGCGGCGGCGACAACCAGTGCCAAACGGGCTATCTGTCGAACAAGTGGGTATCACCCAAAATATTGTGGACCGCCGAAGGTGCCGATATCCCCAACTTCTTTTATGCAGTCATACGCATGGCGGAATTGTACCTGAATCTGGCCGAATGCAATGCGGAACTATATGTAAGGGGCGGCGGCAGCGGCAACGAACTGGCCGATGCGCTGGAGAATGTCAACCTCGTCCGCAGCCGCGCAGGCGTTCCCGAACTGGAAGCATCCGACTGCACTTCGGAGATGTCGATTCTCGACTGGGTGCGCGCCGAGCGTCGCAACGAACTCTTCATGGAAGGACATCGTTACTATGACCTGCGCCGCTGGGTGATTGCCGACCAGTATCTCGCCGCCGGCATGCGTGAAGGCCTCGATTCGTTCGTCAGCAAAACTATCGATCCTACGCTGGAGCAATTCAACACCCGCGTAAAGGTCGACGGCGACTATGCATGGCACAACCGCTTGTATCTGCTGCCCGTCGATGGCAACGATTGCTACAAAAATCCCCAGATGGTACAAGCCCCCGGCTATTGATCCACAAAATTCCGACAAAGATGAAAATGACAAAATACATATGGATATATGCTGCTGTCTCGGCTTTGCTGGGCACGGCTTGCAGCGACTCGGAGTATGATCTCCAGACTTTGGTCCCCGATCGATATCACAATGTGGTCAACGTGAAGGAAAACACGAACACGGCAGTGCGTATCTACGATACGGGGCTCGATAAAGAATTCGAATTCACCGTACTGCGCGGCGGAAGCGATCCCTCGGTCGCCATCGAGGCTGAAACCGTGCCGATGACGCAGGAAGAACTCTCGGCCATCGATGCCGACTACGTGCTTCTGCCCGAAAAATGTTATTCGCTCGACGGAGCGATTGCAATTCCGAAAGGCGAGGGAGCCGACAAATTCACCGTTTCGTTTTCTGCGGATCAGGTAACGACCGTCCGGGAGATGAGCGAAGCGCTTTCGGCCCCCAAAGTCTACTGTCTGGCGCTAAAACTCGTTTCGGAGAAGTCCTCCGTATTCAGTGACAAGAGTTATATCATACGCCGTGTGGATGTCATGCTGCCTGAACTGGGATTTGCCGAAGCCGGTGAAATCAAAAAGCAACTCTACGATGCCCAGCAGACCGTAACGCTCGATTTTGCTGTCGTACGCGGCGAAACGGACGAAACGCAGCCCGTCAAGGCCACGCTTTCGCCGATGACGCAGGAGGAGCTCGCAAAGATCAATCCTGATTACATGACCGTCCCGGAAAATCTCTACACGCTGTCGGAAAAGGTGTTCGAAATTCCGGTCGGCGCAGAACGCCTGTCTCTGAACGCCTCTTTTACGGGCGAGCAGATTTCGGCCGTACGCGAAGCCGCCGCCGCGCAGTCGAAACAGGCGTGTCTGGCACTTAAAATCGAGTCGGACAACGCTGCGGTCGTCGAAGATCGCAACATATTGCTCTACCTGATGGACATCACGCAGCCGGTGCTGCATTTCGAACTCGTGTCGGGTGCCGCACCCCATACGTATTGGCCGTGGTGGTGGGATAACCGTGCGTACGACAACTGGTATCTGCCTTATCCCGACTTCAAGACACCCTGCGCCGATTGCTGGGGCAGCGGCGTCACATTCCGTCTGAAAATGCCCGACGGCATTCAGAATACATGGACTATAAAATGCCGTTTCGACTATGACGAGTCGCTCATCACGGCTTACAACGAGTCGGAAGAGATCATGGGACCCGACCTGTACGGCGGTTTGGAAAACTGGCGCAAGACCAGGACCGACTACGCTGCGCTTCCTTCGGCCGACGACATGGCGTTCTTCGACGCAGCCGGCAACCGTATCGAAGAAATCACGATGAATCCGGGCGTCAACGAGGTGCTCGTAACCTACAAACGCAACACGGGCGGCTTCAACGGCGCGGGTCTGTATCTCTGTCCGATCGTAGCCTCTACCGATCTGTTCCCGGTCGACAACGAGCAGTACGTGTTGCTGCACGACGAGATCACGCTGCCGGACAAGACGCTGTGGGAGCCTTATGAGGCAGGCGAAGGTACGCTGGCGGCACTCTATGACGGCAACCGTTGGGGCAACTCGTGGCAGACGTCGTGGTTCCCCGGTTATTGCGACAAGACGTACGGACAGTATTTCCAGATCAACATCAAGCAGTATCAGCCCTCGCACGCCATCCGCTTTATTCTCTGGGGCAACGGCGACAACGAATGGCATTGGAACGAGGGAACGGCGCCCCGTGAAATGAAGGTTTTCATCACCTCCGACGCCGTGCCAGCTCCTACCGGCAATCACGATACCGATCGTGCCACGTACAATGCTTTGACGTGGGTCGAAGTGGGTCATATCTGGTGCGAGGCCTACAGCGGCCGCGGATGGATCTCTCCGGCCATTGATTTACAGGGCCGCACGGCAAATGCCATTCGTCTGTGTACCTATTCGAAAGCGGGCGACGGAGCCAACTACAAAACCAATTCGGGTCCGTTCGAAGGCAATTTCAACCGCGAGCCGTGGAACGACCGCGTGCAGACGGTCGTCAACGAGACGCTTTACAACAACGGTTGGGAGGATACCTACGGAAACAATATCGTCATCACCGAGTTGAGAATGTACGGCAACTGATTTCGAAGAACGCAAAAGTCCCGGGCGGCGTCGGGATCACCGACCGCCGGCTCCGCCCGCAGGGCTTAAAAACACAATGACCATGAAGAGACTATTTTACCTGTCCGCATTATGCGGCATACTGCTGTCCGGAGGGTGCACGGATGAAAACGAGGCCTACCCCGGATCGCTTCCGAATCCTTACAACGCCCTCGCGGGCGACGCCAAGTCCTATCCGGCCTGCATCACGGTATCCTACCGGGTGGCTGCCGACGCCGTGAACGACGGCTACCGTTACGGCGTCTGCTGGAACACGACGGGCCGGCCCACTATCGAGGACGATTACCAGTACGGTCCGCAAAAGCCTTCGGACGGGACCGCCCTGATGCAGATCATCCCCAACACCCGGCTGAAATACGGCGTAACCTACCATTTCAGGGCTTTCGTCATCGCCGATTCGCAGGTGTACTATACCGATGAAACGACGGCGGCGCTCGACGGCGAGTCGCTCGCACCGATCGATCTGGAATGGACCCGGCAGGAGTTCGCGGGACTTCCCGCCGGCATCGAGGTCTATAAGACCACGTCGGATCTCAACGGCCGCAAATTCCAGGCCTGGTATGCCGTCGCCAACTGTTCGGGCGAAGAGGTCGAACTGCGCGTGCAGGACCCCGGCAATCCGAACGGCGTGACGGTCGACGGACAGTTCACCGACGACTGCTACGTGCTCATCAACGGCGGTCTGTTCGACTTCACGACGCATGCCCACGACGGTATAAAAGTGATCGACGGCGTACTGACGGGAACGGTGTACAATCCGCGCGGTTCGTGGGATGCGGGCGATGCGGAGGAATACAACCGCTGGTATCAGGTGACGCGCGGCATTTTCGGCGTCGACGATTCGGGCAAACCGTCGATTTTCTGGGCCGGGACGGCCAACGAGCGGACGTCGTACTATGCGCATCCGCTTCCGTCGGTCCGCGGCGAGGCGCAGTATTCCGCCGTGAGCAATGTGCTGCCCACGACGCCGACCGAGTGGGCTCCCCGTTTCGCTGTCGGCTGCGGGCCGGTGCTCATGCGCGGCGGCGAGTGTCTGATCGACGGGGCCGTGACGGAAAAAGGCTATCAGCTGACCGACTACGAAATCTGGACCGACGGACTGGCGCTGGCCTCCTATCGCGCCGACCAGACCATCGTAGGATATACGGCCGACGGCAAGGTGATTCTTTTCATCTGCGACGGCCGTGTCGAAGGGCTCAGTCTGGGCGCCACGCACCGCGAGGCCTGCGCGATTCTGAAATCGCTGGGCTGCGTCGACGCACTGAAGCTCGACGGCGGCGGTTCGACCGCCATGGTGGTATGCAAAGAGCACGTCAACGACCTGACGGGCGGCAACCGACCGGTGGCCACGACCCTCGGATTCTTCAAAAAACAGTAACCCCGATGAATATGCTGTTCAGGGTTGAACCTGAACAGCATATTCATCTATCGAAATCAAAAATGAACAAATCTCTTTTTCTGTATCCAGTGCTGCTCGCCATGCAGTGCATCTGCTGCTCGTCCAATCTCGATATCGAGCAGGCCCCGACGGACGTTTACCGGAATCCGGTCATCGGCCGGGACGGTCCCGACCCCACGGTGCTGCGCGACACGGACGGCACGTTCTGGCTCTACAACACGGCCGACCTGCTCTCGATCTGGCACTCGGACAACCTGGTGACCTGGCAGCGCGCCGGCTCGGCGTTCAACGAGCAGACAAGGCCCGCAGAATCGCGCTACGACTACGGAAAGGCCGCTCTCTGGGCCCCCGAAATCCGCATCATACGGGGCAAATACGTCCTCTTCTTCTCGATGTGGTGGGGCGACGTGGGAACCTACGACGGACACTCCGTGGCCTATGCCGTAGCCGACTCGCCGGCAGGACCGTTCGAATTCCGCGGACAGATCATCAACAGCGATCCCGACTACCCGCCCTATTACGGCACGGCGCACTCCATCGACCAGTTCTACCTCGAAGACGGCGGCAAACCCTACCTCTTCTGGGGCAGTTTCCGCGGGCTTTACGCCGCCGAGCTGGAAATCGCCGACGACCTCGCCATGGCCGTGAAACCCGAAACGATCCGACGCGTCGCAGGCGGAGCCTACGAAGGTTCGTGCGTCTACAAGCGCGGCGACTATTATTATCTGTTCGCCTCGGAGGGCGACTGGACCGGAGGCATGTCGAGCACCTACCGCACCGTCGTAGGACGCTCGAAGAGCCTTTTCGGCCCCTACGTCGACAGACAGGGACGCCAAATGCTCGACAACCGCCACGAACTGCTGATAGCAGGCGACAATCGGTTCGCCGGCACGGGGCACAACTCCAACATCATCGAGGACGACAAGGGACAGACCTGGATGTTCTACCACGCCTACGACTCCGCGGCCCCGGACAAGGGACGCCAGACCATGCTCGACCTCGTACAGTGGGACGACGAGGGGTGGCCCCGGGTAAACACCGGACATCCTTCGCAGATTTACGGGATTCCCGCAATCACCCGATAATTCCTATACGATGAAACGTTCGCTGTCCGCCCTGAGCCTCGCTGTCGTGTTGCTCGCCGCCGCCTGCTCGCAGGACAAATCATCGCCCGCTCCGGTCGGACCGGGCGGTCCGGAAAACCCGGTCGCACCCCGAAGCATCGCTTTCACATGCGATGAAACAGAACTTTCGGAGAACGGCTCGGCGGTGGTAACGCTCCGGGTCGTTCCTGCCGACGCGCAAGTGGCGCCCACGGATTTCCGGCTGGCCGACGCCACGACCGGAACGGCGCCGGACGACTTTACGTTCCATCCCACCGGAGAAACGGACCCGGCGGCAGGAACCTGCCGAATGCGCATCGCATACAAGGGCGGAGAGCGAAAATTCCAACGCTCCTTCCGTGCCGTATACGGAGACACAGCGCTGCAAAGCGACCCGATTATCGTGCATGCGCCGTCCTATACGCCGGTCGTGCATATCCGGACGGAGGCCCCGGTAGTCGATAAGGAGAACTGGATTGCGGGAACGCTCCGCATCGACGGCGGCAACCGTTTCGAGGATCTTCCCGAAACGGCCCTTTCGGTCCGCGGCCGCGGCAATTCCACCTGGGAGTGGGAGAAAAAGCCTTATGCGCTGAAATTCGACAAAAAGCAGGAGGTGCTCGGCATGCCCAAGCACAAACGCTGGTGCCTGATCGCCAATTACATGGACCGCACACACCTGCGCAACCGCATCGCCTACCACCTCGGAGCACATTCGAAACTCGACTATACGACGCGCAACGAATTCGTCGAGGTGTACATGAACGGCCGATACGAGGGATGCTACCTGCTGACCGAACAGATCAAGGTCGACGCCAATCGCGTGAACGTCGGCGAAAACACGGGCTTCCTGCTCGAATTCGACACCTATTTCGACGAAGAGGTGCGTTTCCGCACCCCGGCTTCGGATATTCCCGTGAACGTCAAGTTCCCGGCCCCGGAGGATTTGTCCGAAGCGCGTCTCGATGCATTGAAGGAGTACCTCGCACGCACGGACGAGGCCGTACAGGCCCGGCTGTCCGCAACCGGAGGCGAAGATCCGTTCGCATACCTCGACCGGGAGTCGATGATCGACTACTGGATCATCTTCGAGCTGATGTCCAACCACGAGATGCTGCATCCCAAAAGCGTCTACTTTCACAAGGACGGCAACGGAAAACTCATCGCCGGACCGATCTGGGACTTCGATTTCGAAACGCTCGCCGAGCACCGGCGGACCGGGTGGATCAACTTCGGCAGCGAAGATTCTTCGCTCGGATGGATGCCGTGGGCCAGGCGCAACTGGTGGAATGTGCTGCTGCGACACGATGCGACGCTGCGTGCCGATGTGCGCAACCGCTGGGAGCAATGGTATCCGTTCCTGCGAAGCGTCCCGGAGTTCATCCGGCAGCAACGCGCGTCGATCGCCGCAGCCGTCTCACGCGACAACCGACGATGGCCCGTCATACAGGCGGGAAACGAAAACGGCGACCTCGCACTTACTTTCGATCAGGCCGCTGAGCGCATCGAATCCGTATATCGGGAGCGGCTCGAATGGCTCGACCGGGAAATTTCGGCCTGGTAAGCAGGCAACTTTGCGGAAAAAACGTAATTTTATACAAAAAAATCATCCATGAAATTCCGGATACTGCTTCTGTTCTGTCTGTTGTCGTCCTCGGTCTGTCCCGCGAAAGAGAGACAACTTATCTTCCGCTCCTTCAACGCTGACAACGGGCTGGCGCACAATACCGTGCTGGCCGTCATCCAGGACCGGACGGGGTTCATGTGGTTCGGGACCAAGGACGGGCTGAACCGCTACGACGGCTCCGAAATCCGGACCGTAGCGGTGACGGACGCCATTCCCGGCAACAATTACATCTCGGCGCTGTGCGAGGACAACAAGGGATGCATATGGATCGGAACCGACAGCGGCGTGTGCCTCTACGACCCCGAAACCGAACGCGCGAACCGTTTCCTGCTAAAGGCCGACGACGGCAGCAGGATCACGGAAAATATCCCCCAAATCGTGCTCGCACCGGACAGCACGGTCTGGATCGCCGCAGGAAGTCAGGGATTCTTCCGGTACGACTCCGGCACCAAAACTCTGACACGCATCCGCAGTGACAAAACGGGACGGAGGACCTATTCGGCCCGTAACATCTGCTTCACGGCCCAGAACGCCATCTGCATAACCCTCGACGACGGCAATATCTATTTGTCGGAGGACAATCTGGCAAGCGTCACGCCGCTCTTTCCAGAAGGCGGAGGAACGGAAGCGTTCCGCAACCGATACACCAATCGTCTCGTGTCCGGAGCGTTCAACAAAATGTACGCCTGCACCTCTCTGGGGCTGTTCGAAATAAATCTCGCCGCAAAACGATTCCGCAAAATCGACCTGCCGCACAGCAACAATTACGTCCGCGACCTGCTCATCCTGAAAAACGACGAATTCTGGGTCGCCACAGAATCGGCCCTCGAAATCCTCGACGCCAATCTCCGGGAAGCGGCATCGCTCCACGGAGACCACAGAAACCCCTACACATTCCAAGACTATTCCGTCTATTGTTTGTGTCAGGATCAGGAGGGCGGCATATGGGCCGGCACCTATTTCGCAGGCGTCGCCTACTCATGGGGCAATGGCACCGAACCAGTCAAACGCTATTACGCCAATCCCGAAAGCCGCGGTCTGGGACACTATGTTCGGGAAATAGTTTCCGATGCAGACGGCAACTTGTGGATCGGCACCGAATCGAAAAGTCTGTTCCATTATGTCCCGCAGTCCGACAAGATCGAGCCCGTATGGAACGACAGGCTACTGTCCAGCAACATTCACGGTCTCTGCTGTGACGGCGATTTCTTATGGGTAGGAACCTACGAGCAAACCCGCTCCCTGGTCCGCATCCACCGGCGAACCCTCGCCTCGAAAAGCTATCCCAGCGCCGGCAAGGAGATCTACACCATCTGCCGGACATCGGGCGGAGAACTATGGATCGGAACCACATCCGGACTCAAACGCTACGACCGTGCGACAGACCGGTTCGTCGGCGATTCGGCGATTCGGAGCCATGTATATCACATCCGGGAAGATTCCTCCGGAAATATCTGGGCGGCCACCTATTCCGACGGACTTTACAAATACGACGCCATGAAAGACGCATGGCGCCATTATCTTTACGCAGAACGGGATACGGCCTCGCTTGCGGCAAACAAGGTCCTGAGCGTCTTCGAAGACAGGCGCAACAGAATATGGCTCACGACCGAGGGCGGGGGCCTGTGCCGGTATGATTCCGAAGCCGACTCTTTCGTCCGGTACAAGAGCCGGCTGCCGTTCGACACCTGCTATCGGATCGAAGAGGATGCGCAGGGTGTTTTCTGGATCACGTCGAACAAAGGCCTCATACGTTTCGATGCCGAAGCCTTGAGCTATTACGTTTTCACCACCGACGACGGACTGCTGAACAATCAATTCAACTATTCGTCGCTCTGCAAAACAGAAGACGGACGCATCTACGCCGGAAGTTCCGACGGGTTCATCTCGTTCGACCCCGCAAAGCTGGAACCCTACAACGGACGATTTCCCATCGTACTGACCGACTTCATGCCCTACAACAAGTCCATCGGCGCGGGGAGCGATTCGCTGCAGGCCCCGAAAAGCATTACGCACCTCGACCGGATCGACCTCGCTCCCGACGAGAACTCGTTCTCCGTACGCGTAGCGGCGATAAGCTACCGCTCTCCGAACGCGGCGCATATGCGCTACAAACTCGAAGGTTTCGACTCCGAGTGGCACCGCGTATCCAACAATACGATCTCCTATTCGAACCTGCCTTTCCGCTCCTACAGGCTCGTGGTCGAGGGACTCGACAGCAAAGGAGCCCCCAACGGCATCGCACGCTCGCTCGAAATTCGCATCCGTCCGCCGTTCTACCTATCAGGAATCGCTTACGCATGCTATGCGGCGCTCGCATTGACAACTGTCGTGCTCCTATACAGGCTTGCCAACCGGCGGACACTCCGGAAACGGGAGACGGAAATCGAAAAAATAGAACGAAGCAAGGAACGCGAACTCTACGTCGCCAAATTCGATTTCTTCACCAATATCGCCCATGAGATACGCACGCCGCTGTCGCTGATTCGCGGTCCGCTGGAAAACATCGTGGCCAAAACGGGCGACAGCCCCGACCGGGAGTTGCACGAGGAGCTGCGCACGATGCAGTCGAACACCGACCGGCTGACGACGCTCATCAACCAGCTGCTCGATTTCCGGAAAGCCGAACAGCAGGGATTCCGCCTGCATCCCGTAGAATGCGATGTCCGCGAGGTGGTGGAGAACGTATGCCTGCGGTTCGTAACCATGGCCCGTCAAAAGCACATCGACTTTGCGTTCGAACTCCCGGCCGAAAAATTGCAGGCCTCGGCCGACAAGGAGGCGCTCACGAAGATCGTCAGCAACCTGCTGTCCAATGCACTCAAATACGCGCAATCATACGCCCGGCTGAAAATGACCGTCGAGAACGATCCCGCCCGCTTCCGTGTTGCGGTCGTAAACGACGGACCGGTCGTGCCGGAGGGAATGCGGGACAAGATCTTCCAGCCATTCATGCAATACCGCGACGGAAAACACGTAATCGCCGGAACGGGCATCGGCCTGACGCTGGCGCGTTCGCTGGCGGAACTGCACGGCGGCACGCTGATCATGGACCCGTCGACTGAGATCAACCGCTTCGTACTCACCGTCCCGGTCGTGCATCAATCCGCCGGAGTCCGGACCGAAGAGCCGGAAATTGCCCCCGGAGAGCTGAGGGAAAACACAACGGCTCCGCAGGACGACGCTTCGAAAAAGCCAGCCCTGCTGATCGTCGAGGACGACCCCGAAATGCAGGCCTTCATCGTACGGCACATGGCGCCGGCCTATCGTACGGTCACGGCAGACAATGGACGCCTGGCATTGGAACGACTGGCGAAAAACGAGCCCTTCGATCTGATTCTGAGCGACGTGATGATGCCCGAAATGGACGGTTTCGAACTGTGCCGGCGCGTCAAGGCCGATCTGCAGTACAGCCATATACCCGTATTGCTACTGACGGCGAAAACCGATATCGCTTCCAAAGTCGAAGGATTGGGAACCGGCGCCGACCTATACGTCGAAAAGCCCTTCTCATTGGAATACCTGCGTGCCAGCATATCCGCGCTCTTATCGAACCGGGAGTTGGTACGCCGACATTTCCTCGAATCGCCATTTGCAAAATCGGAGACGCTGACCTATTCGAAAGCCGACGAAAACTTCATGAGCAAGCTCGATCAGTACATCATGCAACATCTCGAGCAGGCTGAATTGTCTGTCGAGGAAATGGCCGAGGAAATGTGCATGAGCAGTTCGAAACTTCTGCGCAAACTCAAAGCCATCATCGGGAAAAGTCCCAATGAATACCTGCGCATCAAACGGCTGAAAAGAGCATCGGAACTGCTTCAATCGAAAAAATACAGCATTGCCGAAATCAGTCTGCTCGTAGGATTCGGCTCTCCGACCTATTTTTCTTCGTGCTTCAAAAAACAATTCGGAATCACCCCGACGGAATTTCTAGAAGAGGGGGGGGGAAATTCACCCGACGAACGATAAATCCGATCTAACGAAAACCCAATTGATAAATACATGAAACGACTTCTATTTCTGCTGCTCTGCACGTGCCGGGCTCTGACGACTATGGCCGGCGACGCCCCGGCAACCGATCCCGCATGGCAAATCGCAACGCACACCTATGCGGCCCCCTATCACGGCGTGACGCTGGCTAACGGCGGCATCGGCATCCTGCCGTGGCGCGAACCCTTCTCCGTCCGCCGCGTGATGCTCAACCACGTATTCGACGCCGACGCCCCGCACGGCATCAGCCGCATATTGCAAGGACTGAATCCTTTCGTGCTGCAGGTCTCCATCGACGGCCGCAACGTCGCCGAAACGTCCGTCACCGAGTGGTCGCAGACGCTCGACATGCGTGAAGCCGTCCTCCGCACGGCATTCGTAGCCGACGGCCGTGCACGCATCGCCTATGATATCCGGGCCCTTCGCAACATGCCCTACGCCGGACTGATTCGCGTAGAGGTCGAAGCGCTCGACGATCTGTTTCTCTCCGTGGCCAACACCACCGACACGCCCGGCGATTATGCCGGATCGGAGTCCTCGGCGCATGAAGTGACCGTCGACGGCACACGCATCCGCTACCGCCGCACATGGGCGCCGGCGCGCCACCGCGGAACGGTCGTCTCGGCCTCCGCCGCGCTGCTCTTCGATCCTGCCCGCACGGTTGCCCAAGAGTGCTCCAGCGGGCAGAACCGGCTCGGCGTGACGTTGAAAAAGGGCGAGCGATTTTCGTTCGACCTGCTCGGCGCCGTCTGCACCGGCCGCGATTTCCTCGACCCGTGGAACGAATCCGACCGTGAAGTGATCTACGCCGTCAAAGAGGGCGTAGACCGCCTGACATCGCGCCACGGCGAACTGTGGGACGAGCTTTGGCAGGGCGATATCGAGATCGAGGGCGACGACGAGGCGCAGCAGGCCGTGCGGCTGGCGCTCTATCACCTCTATTCGTTCGCCCGCGCGGACAGCCGTCTGAGCATCCCGCCTTTCGGGCTTTCGTCGCAGGGTTACAACGGGCACATCTTCTGGGACACCGAATTATGGATGTACCCGCCGATGCTGTTTCTCAACCAAGGCATTGCCGAGTCGATGATGAACTACCGCATCGACCGTCTGCCCGCCGCCCGCCGCAAGGCGCTGGCTTACGGCTACCGCGGTGCGATGTTCCCCTGGGAAAGCGACGATGCAGGCGAGGAGTCGTGTCCCACATGGGCGCTCACGGGACCTTTCGAGCACCATATCACAGCCGACATCGGCATCGCGGCATGGAACTATTACTGCATGAGCGGCGACCGGAACTGGCTCCGCAAGGAGGGATGGCCGCTGCTGCGTGAGGTCGCCGACTTCTGGACGAGCCGTGCGGAGCGCAACGACGACGGGACCTACTCGATCCGCAACGTGGTCTGCGCCGACGAATACGCCGAGGGTGTCGACGACAACGCCTTCACGAACGGATCCGCCATGCGGGCTTTGCAGGCGGCCTCGAAAGCCGCGGCGCTGTGCGGCGAAAAGGCTCCGGCGATTTGGAACACGATTGCGGCGTCGCTGCGGATTCCCCGGTTCGAGGACGGCACGACCCGCGAATACGAAGACTACGACGGACGGATCATCAAACAGGCCGACGCCAATCTGCTGGCCTATCCGCTCGGACTCGTCACCAACACGGAGGAGATTCGCCGCGACTTGGCGTATTACGAGCCGCGCATCGACGCAGGTCCGGCCATGTCCTATTCCATACTCGCCCTGCAACACGCCCGGCTGGGTGACGGCGGGAAAGCCTACGAGCTCTTCTCGCGCAGCTACCAGCCCAACCGCGTGGCTCCGTTCGGCGTGACGGCCGAATACGCCGGTACGGACAACTGTTACTTCGCCACGGGCGCCGGCGGCATGCTGCAAGCTGTAATCAACGGATTCTGCGGGTTGGAAATCACGGATAAAGGAATCAGACAGCTGCCCTCGGCGCTGCCCGCACACTGGAAACGGGTGACCGTAAAAGGCGCAGGACCCGAACGCAAGAATTATACGAAAGAAAATCACTGATATTCATGAGGAAACTGCTTTTATTGCTTGGTCTCTGCGCGATGCAGACGCCGCAGGCCCAAGACCTGCACAAGAACGTCGCCTATGCGGACAATCATGTCCGCTTCACGGTCATCTCGGACGGGGCCGTGCGCATGGAATACGCCCCCGACGGACAATTCGTCGACACGAAGTCGTTCGTGGCCGTCCAGCGAGCATATCCCGCCGCGGACTACCGCGTGAAGCGGGGCGCGTGGATCGAAATCGCCACGCCGAAGATGGTCCTGCGCTACAGGAAGAATTCCGGTCCTTTCACGGCCTCGAACCTCTCGGTGTGCTCCCCGAAGGGAGCCGCCGTGCCCTTCGTCTGGAAACCGGGCATGCAGCAGAAAGGCAACCTCAAAGGAACCTACCGCACGCTGGACGGATACGACGGCGACACCTACGTCTACGACGAGCGTCGTCCGAAAATGCCCATCGAGGACGGACTGCTGGCCACCGACGGCTGGACGCTCATCGACGATTCGGACAACTTCCTCTTCGACGGCGACAAGGAGTGGGAATGGGTCGAAAAGCGCCCCGACGACGGCGCTCAGGACTGGTATTTCCTCGCCTACGGACACGACTACAAAGCCGCCCTGCGCGACTTCACGCTCTTTGCAGGCAAGATGCCCCTGCCGCCGCGCTACGCCTTCGGGTATTGGTGGAGCCGCTATTGGGCCTATTCGGACAAGGAGCTGCGCACGCTGGTGAAGAATTTCCGCGCCTACGACATCCCGCTCGACGTGCTGGTGATCGACATGGACTGGCACTACACCGACGGCGACCGCGGAGGATGGACCGGCTGGTCGTGGAACCGCACGCTCTTTCCCGATCCGGCGAAGTTCCTCCGGTGGCTCGACGGGGAGGGCATCCGCTCGACCTTCAACCTCCATCCGGCCGACGGCGTGCGATGCGGTGAGGACAGCTATGCCGACGTAGCCCGCGACATGGGCATCGACCCCGCGTCGAAACAGACCGTACCCTGGGTATCGTCCGACAAGAAATTCATCCGCAGCATCTTCCGCCGCATCCTGACGCCTATGGAGCGTGACGGGGTGGATTTCTGGTGGCTCGACTGGCAGCAGCAGCCCACCGACCCCGCCGTCGAGGGGCTGAGCAACACATGGTGGCTCAACTACGTATTTTTCAGCGACATGGAGAAGAACCGCGATGTGCGCCCGATGCTCTACCACCGCTGGGGCGGGCTGGGCAACCACCGCTATCAGATCGGATTTTCGGGCGACGCCTCCATCACGTGGGCTTCGCTCGACTTCCAGCCCTACTTCAACTCCACTGCCTCGAACGTCCTCTACGGATATTGGAGCCACGACATCGGAGGACACCACATGGCCGACCGCATCGACCCCGAACTTTACATCCGCTGGATGCAATTCGGCGCCCTGAGCCCCGTCATGCGCACCCACTCGGCCAAGAGCGCCGGACTGAAAAAGGAGGTCTGGAACTTCGCCCCGGAGCATGCCGACATCCTGCGCAGCACCATCCGCCAGCGTTATGCGCTCGCACCCTATATCTACACCATGGCCCGCAAGGCCTACGACGAGGGGATTTCGCTCTGCCGGCCGATGTACTACGAGTGGCCCGAGGCCTCGGAAGCCTATGCCTTCCGCAACCAGTACCTCTTCGGCGACGACATCCTCGTAGCGCCGGTCACCGCGCCGGGCAAGGAGGGCTATGCGACCGTGAAGGTCTGGCTCCCCGAGGGGAAATGGTATGAGTGGCAGACCGGAACGATGCTCGACGGAGGACGTACCGTCGAGCGGACTTTCGCGCTGGACGAATATCCGGTTTACGTACGTGCGGGCGCCATCCTGCCCATGTACGGCGACACGGTGAAGAATCTCAATGCGAACGACGAAGAGATCCTGCTGACCCTCTTTCCGGGCGGCAGCGGCGAATTCTCGCTCTACGAGGACAACGGAGACGACAAGCGCTACGCCGCGGAATTCGCGCGCACGCACCTGAAATCCGTGCGCGACGGCAACCTGCTGACCGTCACGGTCGGCAAGCGGACTGGAGCCTACCGCGGCATGCCCGCCGAGCGGAAGTTCTCGGTAAAGGTGCTCGCATCGGCGGCCCCCGTGTCGGTAACCGTAGACGGCGCAAAAGCAGACTGGACCTATCTCGGAGAGGAGTTCGCGCTCGTCGTAGAGATTCCCCGTACGGACTGCGCGGCGGAGAAGGTCGTGTGCATCCGATACGAGGATGCGGAGGTAGATTTCAACGGCGTGCCCGCAGCGGCACGCCGCATGGCGCGCGCCATGGAGGAATTCAAATACCATGCGGCCCGCAAACCCTGGGAACAGTCGTGGCGCTACACCTACACCGACGAGTTCGGACCCATGGGCTCGATTGCCGAAGCCGTGGAGTACGCACCCGAACGAATCCCGCAGCTGATCGGAGAGTTCCGAAAGGCATACGACGACCTGCCCGGAGTGCTCCGAAGACAGGGACTATCACAAGAAGAGAGCGAGTGGTTCCTTAACCAAATTGCCTATAACCGATGAAACGTCTGAGAAACATCCTCCCCGTCGCACTCCTCTGCATGCTCGCCCTTTCGTGCCGCAACACGGCGTCCGACACCGACCGCCGCATCGAACGGCTGCTCGCCAGAATGACGCTGCAGGAAAAGGTCGGGCAGATGGCCCAGCTGACCATCGAACCCTTCGTCATCGCCGACGGAGCCGGCGGCTTTACGCTCGACACGGCCCTGCTGCGCGAAGCCGTGGTCGAATACGGCGTCGGTTCGCTGCTGAACGTTCCGCTGAGCGAATCCCAGCCCGCCGAGGTGTGGGGGCCCTTCATCGGGGAGCTCCAGCGGATCGCCACGGACGAAACCCGTCTGGGAATTCCCCTCATCTACGGCGTGGATCAGGTCCACGGCGGAACCTACTCGCTCGGCTCGACGCTGTTTCCGCAACAGATAGCCCTCGCGGCAACGTGGAATCCCGCGCATGCCCGACGCATGGGCGAGATCACGGCCTACGAGATGCGGGCCTGCAACATCCCGTGGAACTTCGCCCCGATTCTCGACCTCGGGGCCGACCCGCGCTTCCCGCGCCAGTACGAGGGCTTCGGCGAAGACCCCTATCTCGGCTCGGTGCTGGGCCGCGAACTGGTGAAAGGACAGGAGGGCGACGACAACGACGTGGACCATCCGGAGCACGTCGCCACATGCCTGAAACATTTCCTCGGCTATTCGGTACCAGCCAGCGGCAAGGACCGCACACCGGCCAACATTCCGTGGAACGCCCTCATGGAGTATCACCTGCCGGCGTTCAGGGAGGCCCTCGACGCCGGAGCACACTCCGTGATGGTCAATTCCGGAATCATCGACAACGAACCGGTGCACGCCAGCCGCAGAATTCTGACCGGACTGCTGCGCGACGAGCTGGGATTCGACGGCGTAGTCGTCACCGACTACGAGGATCTCGAAAAGCTGCACGCCCGCGACCATCTGGCCGCGACCTCCAAGGAGGCCGTTCGCATCGGCATCAATGCCGGAATCGACATGGCGATGATCCCGATCGACTACCGGGGCTTCTGCCGCGACCTGTGCTCCCTGGCCGAGGAGGGCGCCGTACCGATGGAACGCATCGACGAGGCCGTGCGGCGCATTCTGAAACTCAAATTCGAACTCGGACTTTTCGAGCGTCCGAACACCCTGCCCGCAGACTATCCCCGCTACGGCTGCGAAGAGCACCGGCAGGCCTCCTACGCGGCTGCAGCCGAGGCGATCACTCTCCTGAAAAACGACGGAGGCCTGCTCCCGCTCGATCCCGCCGCAGGACGGAGGATACTGGTCTGCGGCCCCAACGCCCAAAGCCGCAGGGCGTTGTGCGGCGGATGGACCATCACGTGGCAGGGACACGGCATCGAACGTCACCCCGAGTTGTGCAAGACCCTCGCCGAAGCCATCGGCGAGCGGTTCGGACACCGCAACGTCGAGGTCATTCCCGGCGTGAGCTACGACGCGCACGAGAGCCGTTACGACACCGAACGCCGCGACCGCTTCGACGAAGCCGCGGAGGCGGCACGCCGGGCCGATGTCGTCGTGCTGTGCCTCGGCGAGAACTCCTACTGCGAGAAGCCGGGCGACCTGAACGATCTGGCGCTCGATCCCCTGCAAACCGAACTGGCCGAGCGCATCGCCGCAACCGGAAAACCCGTCGTGCTGGTGCTCTCGGAGGGACGCCCGCGGCTGATCTCGAAATTCTCGGCCAGAATCCCCGCCATCGTGCAGAGCTACCTCCCCGGACCGCAGGGTGCCGACGCCGTGGCCGACGTGCTCACGGGAAAGGTCAATCCGAGCGGGAAATTACCCTACACCTACCCGGCGTTCCCCAACTCGCTGGCCGTCTATTACCACAAGTACGCCGACGAACAGCGCAACACCGACGCAACCTACAAATACGAGGGTGACTACAACCCCGAATTCGTCTTCGGGCACGGCCTGAGCTACACTGCGTTCGCATACTCCGGGGCGAAACTGACGCACGAGGGCGATGAGATCGTCATCACGGCCGACGTTACAAACACGGGACTCCGGGACGGACAGGAGGTCGTACAGCTCTACTCGCGCGACCTCTACGCATCGCTCATCCCCGACGTCAAACGACTGCGCAGATTCGAGAAAATCGCATTGAAGCCCGGCCAGACCCGCACCGTGGAGTTCCGAATCACGACGGACGATCTCGCGTTCCACAACCTCGAAAACGAACGCATCGCCGAACCCGGCGAATTCCTGTTCGAAATAGGCGCCTCGTCCGCAGATATTCGGGCAACGCTGCCTTTCAAACTATAAAACGAATCATGAAAAAGTATCTTTGCATTCTCCTCTCTGCCCTACTGGCCGCCTGCGGAACGAAAAACGCCGCAACGCCCGTCCTGCCCGACGCCGAAGCTTTCGAAACGACCGTCGACGGAAAACCCGTAGCGCTTTACACCCTCGCCAACAGTACGGGCTTCACCGTGCAGATCACCAATTTCGGAGCCCGCGTGGTGTCGATACTCGCCCCCGACCGTAACGGCAGGATGGCCGACGTAGCCGTCGGATGCGAGTCGATCGGCCGCTACCTCGACGAGGGCGAGGCCCGCTTCTCGGGACCCGTCGTGGGACGCTTCGCAAACCGCATCGCCGAGGGTCGCTTCACGCTCGACGGCACGCAATACCGACTGCCGCAGAACGACAACGGACAGTCATTGCACGGAGGCGTGAAAGGGCTCGACAGCCGCGTATGGACCGTCGATTCGCACTCCGCCGATTCGATCGTCATGCACTACGTGTCGCCCGACGGCGAAGAGGGGTATCCCGGCGAACTGACCGTACAGGTGACCTACGCCGTCACCGACGACAACGCCCTCAGGATCGGTTACCGCGCACGGACCGCCCGCCCCACCGTCGTCAACCTCTCGAACCACACGCTCTTCAACCTCGGTGGAGAGGGCAGCGGCACGATACTCGGTCACGAACTGTGGATCGACGCCGAGGCCACAACACCCGTCGACAGCGTGCTGATCCCCACCGGCCGGATCGCACCGGTCGGGGGCACGCCCTTCGATTTCCGCACCCCCGCTCTCATCGGGGCGCGTATCGACGCCGACGACGAACAGCTTCGCAACGGGCACGGGTACGACCACAACTGGGTGCTCGGCAACTTTACGGGTGCGGTGCGTCTCGTGGCGTCGCTCTATGATCCTGCAAGCGGACGCAAGATGGAGATACTCACAGACCAGCCCGGAATACAGTTTTACAGCGGAAACTTTTTCAACGACGGATCTTGCGGGAAATTCGGCCGCAAGATCGGATACCGCGGCGCCGTGGCGCTCGAAACGCAGCATTTTCCCGATGCGCCCAACCATCCGCAGTTCCCGTCGACCCTGCTAAGGCCCGGAGAAACATATACCCAGACCTGCATCTACCGATTCTGCGTATGTCCGTGAGAACAACGGACTGCATATGCGAAACTGAAAAGAGGAGCTCTTCGCTCCTCTTTTTATTAAACAGACAAAGCAGGGTTCAAACCACAGAACGAAAAATATCGCGAGTCCCTTACTTACGTAACCTACGTTTTCTCAGCCGTTGAACTTGTCTTTGCCATTCTTCGAAAGCCCGCGCATCGGCCAAGTTCAACAGCGTGTCGACAACTCCTGAGACAGGATTTGCGGTATGGGTATGGTTTTGCGGATCGTGTTTGCGTTCCGCGTGTTGATCTTCTTTTTGGGAGGTCGGGAACAGCTCGTTGAAAACACGGGCCGAGAATTCTTTGCCCAGCACCGAACCGTTGGCGACAAGGCCATTGGTGTGGTCAATAAACGTTACGCCGTAGATTCTGCCCACGGGGTTGATACGGAAAACAGTGTCGATACCCTCCGCTTTGAGCTGTTGCCTGAACTCGTCCCGTGTGTTGTGCGGGCTCATGGCGTCTTTGACCGTATGGCGCAAATGGTCGAGCGCGCCCGGCTCTTTCAGTTTTTCCTTTGATTTTGCATAATACGTTTGCAGGGCTTTATAACCTACGTCTTTCCCTATTTTACTCGACTTGAAGGGTGTGCCTGTTCCATAGCCGTCGTCGGTCAAAGCACCGTAGACAATACCCGCGTAATTTCTGCCTTCGATCGTTCCCGTGCGTTCCTCGACCGAGACGTTAAACAGTTCCAGCAGCGTGCGGAACTCACCGTAGGACGAGCAGTTGTAATTCCGCAGGCACGACCTGACGACGGATGAGATCTGTTGTTTGACGTTTCCCGCCTTATAGTTTACTTTCCGAAGATCGGGGGTGTCCCTCTGTTCCTGACCTTTGACCGCCGGATGGAGGTTGTACTTATGTTCCAAATCGCGGGTAATTTCCGCAGAACGACGGGCTTCGAAATCGTGCGGCAGTTTACGGCCTTTCTCATCGACGCGCAACGATACGATATGGAGATGCTGCCGGTCAATGTCCTTATGCTTGAAGACGATATAAGGCTGGTTGCCGTAACCCATACGTTCCATGTATTCCTGCGCGATGTCCCGGAGCTGATCGTCGGTCAGTCTGTCTTCCGGCGAGGGGTTCAGCGAGGCGTGGAAGACCGTGTTCGTAGTCCGGCGGTTGGCTTCGAGGTACGGCCAAAAGCAATCCATGCAGGCGTCGACATCCATTCGCCCGTGCTTGTCGAAGGGTTCGAGCATCTTCTGCCAGAAAAGAACCTCGGCTTCATCCTTATCCACTTTCTCCTTGTTATAGCGCAAGGCTCCGCCGGGCGAGGAACCCGACCTTATATTCGCAACCATTCCTTAGCTTGTTTGGCAAGGTTCAGAATCCCGATACTAAGGGCCTTCAACTCGCGTGTGCGTTGTTCCAGCATGACGATCTGATGCGGGATTGCAATGTTGGAGAAGTGCGCATTGACAGCCTTTACAATCTGATTATAGTTGTTGGCGAGTTTCTGAAACTGGAAATAAAAATCGTTCAGCCGGGCGACGAACTGCGTCTTCGACGGATCGCGTTTGATGATTATAAATTCCTCGCTAAAGAGTCGTTTGACAATAAATCGGCTGCGGTTATGCTCCGATCCGGCTTTGCAGAGCAGCTCGTTGAAGCGGATGTTTTGCTCCTCGTTAAGCCGAAACGAGTATTTATAACTCGGCGTTCGGGGCTTCTTGTCGGTCTTGTCGGTCTGTTTTCGGTTGGTATCCATATATAGCTTGAAAAAGGGGCGCGACTTGGGAGCGGCCCCGGCCTCGCAGAGCGAGGACCTTTGTCGGACAAAACGCAGTTTGTCGGACAAAGGTACACCTCGCTCCCATCTGGCGATGGGAAAAAGCCGCGACGAAGAATTGCTGCCGAAAGTTTCAGAAGTTCTCCATGACGGGTCCTGAGGCCGGGTCGGTTCCGGGTGCAATATTACAACCGGCCGGCACGAAAAAAAAGCCCGCCGAACGGACTGGAGCGGACTGGGACGGACACCGGAATTAAAGCCGGATTACAGATAGTATATTGCAGTAACAATAGTTATTTCATTATTTTATTCATAGAGCCAATATGAATTGGACAAAAGTATTAATGACGCTTTGTTTGAAATAAAACATGAAACCAATAACAGTTTAAATACAGTTGTCGATTAATCATCCAATATTTAGCACATATCTTAATGGGAAAATCCGTTCAAAAAGACAAAAACACATTCAAACATTCCTCCAGCAAACGGGTTGAAATAGACGAAGCAGCCCTCCAAAAGATGCTCCTCGGAAAAGAGCTTCCAATTGGGGATGTCGCACAAAATGATCCGAAACAGGATGATGCTGAACCGACGATACGCAATAAGACCGTTGGCTCAAAAACCGAACCGCCGGCTCCGGCAGCCGGGACAATACCGGCCGATTCCGGAACAACTCCGGACAGATCAGGATTCCAGCGAAAAAAGATTTTGCTGCCCGATTTCGAGCAGACGTTTTTCCGTCCCGTAAAGTATTCCGATGAACGGGCTGCCATATATGTCAGCCTCGAAACCAAGCACAAAATTTCGAAAATACTCCATCTGCTGGGGAATGAGCGCACAAGACTGACAGCCCTTGTCGACAATATGCTGCAGTTCGTGATCGGCATTTACAGTGATGAACTGAATTATCTCCATGAGAAGAAAAATAACAGACGACCGTTTTGAAAAAGCCAAAGCGGAATAGAGCGGATAGCGGAACCGAAATGTTGAGAATGTTGTATATTGCATTTGCCTCAAGGCACTTTCTCTATGGATGCTCTCTGGCAGCAAACTTTTATACGATCAGAAAGAGTTGCAAGCTCATCCATTAAGGATAAAATTCCTATCTTTGTATATTATATTTGAACAACCTGACTACCATGGCAACCCAAAGCGAGGCCGCATTAGAGAACGGCTTGATAAAAACATTGATGGACAATAGCTACGAGCGTGTTTTTATCAAAGAAGAAGAGAATCTGAAAGCGAACTTCAAAGTCCAGCTGGAAAAGCACAATCAAAAGGCTCTCGCACTGATCGGACGAGCGCAATTTACCGACAAAGAATTCGAGCAAATTCTCATCTACCTCGAAGGCGGGACACGGTTTGAAAAGGCTAAAAAATTGCGCGATCTTTATCCGCTGGAAACCGAAGACGGGCAACGTATCTGGGTCGAATTTCTCAACCAACGCAAATGGTGTCAGAACGAATTTCAGGTATCGAATCAAATAACGATCGAGGGACGAAAAAAATGCCGCTATGATGTAACGATTCTTGTGAATGGATTGCCGCTGATACAGATCGAACTGAAAAAGCGCGGAGTCGAATTGAAACAGGCCTACAACCAAGTGCAGCGATACCACAAGACCTCGTTTCACGGACTATTCGACTATATCCAGATTTTCGTGATTTCCAACGGTGTAAATACCCGTTATTTCGCCAATAACCCAAACGGCGGCTATAAATTCACATTCAACTGGACGGACAAGAGCAATCGGCCATTCAATGACCTGAATATGTTCGCCAATTTCTTCTTCGACAAATGCACCTTGGGGAAGATTATCAGCAAATACATCGTGCTGCACGAAGGCGAACGGTGTTTGATGGTACTGCGCCCCTATCAATACTATGCCGTCGAGGAAATTATCAATCGGGTTGAAAACACCAATAAAAACGGTTACGTGTGGCATACGACAGGCGCCGGCAAAACCCTCACGTCGTTCAAGGCGGCGCAGCTCGTATCGGACATCGACGGTGTAGACAAAGTGTTGTTCGTTGTCGACAGGCATGATCTGGATACACAGACACAAAGCGAATACGAGGCATTCGAACCGGGAGCAGTCGATGGAACGGACAATACCTACGAATTGATCAAACGTTTGAGCGGAGATTCCAAAATCATCATCACAACAATTCAGAAATTGAATTGCGCCGTGACGAAGGACTACTACAATAAGCACTTGCAAGAGATTCGCAATAAGAAAGTCGTGATGATCTTCGACGAATGCCACCGCAGCCACTTCGGCGAGTGCCATAAGAATATCGTCCGGTTTTTCTCACACCTACAAATCTTCGGATTCACCGGCACACCGATTTTTGCTAAAAACGCCAAACAGGAGCATACAACCGCTGAGGTATTCGGCGAGTGCCTGCACAAATACCTAATCAAGGATGCTATTGCCGATGAAAATGTATTGGGCTTTCTGGTCGAATATTATACAGGCAATACGACTACTGATTATGAAAATGAAAAACGGATGCGCGAAATTGCGCAATTCATTCTCAACAACTACAACAAATCGACTTTCGACGGCGAGTACAATGCACTGTTCGCCATTCAATCCGTGCCGATGCTGTTGGGTTACTACAAGATATTCAAGGAACTGAATCCCAAAATCAAAATCGGTGCGATCTTCACCTATGCAGCCAACGCCAACCAGGACGACGAGCAAACGGGGATGAACAAAGGATTTGCCTCTACAAAGGTCGATGCCGACGAGTTGCAAACCATTATTGACGATTACAACCGCATGTTCGGCACCGGGTTCTCGACCGACAATTTCGGGGCATATTACGACGATGTGAACGAACGGATGAAGAAGCGCCGGAAAGAGATGGAACCGCTCGACCTCCTGCTTGTCGTCGGGATGTTCCTCACAGGTTTCGACGCCAAGAAACTCAACACGCTTTATGTGGACAAGAACTTGGAGTATCACGGCCTGTTACAGGCCTTCAGCCGCACAAACCGAATACTGGGTGAAAAAAAGAAATTCGGTAAAATTTTTTGTTTCCGCGATCTGAAAGCAAACGTAGATGCTGCTATCAAATTATTCAGCAATAACGAGCCGAATGAGTACATCATCCGCCCTCCGTTCGAGAAAGTGCGCAAAGAGCTCAATCTGAAAATGATCTCCTTTTTGGAGAAATATCCCAATGTCACGTATATCGACGCCCTGAAAAGCGAACCGGAGAAACGGGAATTCGTATTGGCGTTTCGGGAGATCATTCGAGGCAAAATCGAAGCGCAGATTTATGAGGAGTACGAAGAGGACGATCCCTATTTCCTCATGTCGGAACAGGAGTATATGGACTTCCGGTCCAAATACCTCGACATCGCTATCGGCCATACGGGAGAAGACAAAGCCCCTTCGGCCCAAAAAAACACTCCGCAACCGGAAATTGACGGGATTGACGATATCGATTTCTGTCTGGAGTTGTTACATAGCGATGTAATCAACGTCGCCTATATCCTCGCACTGATCGAAGACCTGAATCCCGAAAGCGAAGACTATAACGAAAAGCGCCAGCACATCATCGACACGATGATCAAAGATGCAGCCATGCGCAACAAGGCGATGCTGATCGACGGATTTATCCGCCACAATGTCGACGATGATAAAACCGGATTTGCCCGCGCCAAGGCTGACGGTTCAATCGATCTGGAGACCCGGTTAACAAACTACGTATCCACCGCCCGCAATGCAGCAATCGACCGGCTCGCCGAAGAGGAGGGGCTTCCACAAGACGCCCTTCGGGATTATCTCGCACAATACGATTACCTGCAACGGGAGAAACCGGAGATCATACAGAATGCAATCAAAGAGAAAAAAGTCGGCCTGAAAGAGCGCCGGAATATCCTCAAACGCGTTATGGGTAAACTCCGCACAATCATCGAAACATTCAACTGGGAATAAAAATTATTAGCGATGGAAAAAACATATCCTGGTTTTGTATACATTCTCACAAATCCGAGTTTTCGGGAGGATTGGGTGAAAATCGGAAAGAGCGCACGCGCCGTCGACGTCCGATCGAAAGAACTGGACAACACGGCTGTTCCCCTACCCTTTGAGATCTTTGCAACAATGCAGACAACCAAGTTCAATGAAGTCGAGAAATTGGTTCATAAGACCATTGATCGATTAACCGACCTGAGAATCCGGCAGAATCGAGAATTTTTCAATGTCGCGCCCCAAGTCGCATTAGACATATTCAAGGATATTGCCCAAACAATAGACGATGCAATCATCACCCGATATGAGGGAAATCTACCAATAATAGGAAGCGGTCTGCCTTCGAACGAATCGAGTAAACATACCGTAAAACGAGGACGTTTCAAATTCAGCATGGTCGGAATCAAAATCGGGGAATACATTACATTTTCTCCGACAAATATTCATGTGAAAGTTGCCAGCGATGATTCCATCGAATACGAAGGACGCATTTATAAATTATCGCCATTTGTCGGAACCTTCATGCCGGAGGAGAGGCGCAACACATCAGGCGCATACCAAGGAGCCAAATATTTTTCCTACAATGGAAAAACCTTGGACGATCTGCGCAAGGCGGCCGAGCAATGCAACCCTAAAATTGAAAATGAAGAATAAGCCATTATGAGCGAAGAATTACAACAAAAGCTCCGCAGCCAACTTTGGACGGTTGCCAACACCCTGCGCGGCAATATGTCGGCCAGCGATTTCATGTATTTTACATTGGGATTCATCTTCTACAAATACCTTTCGGAGAAGATCGAGCTTTATGCCAATGAAGAACTCAAAGAGGATGATCTGACATTCCGTGAAGCCTGGGCTGGAACCGACGAAGATTTGAAAGCCGATCTGAAAGAAGCATGTGTGCAGGATTTAGGGTATTTCGTCGAACCGGAATACCTCTACTCCACCATTATTGCGATGATCGACCACAAAGAGAACATACTGCCGTCGCTCGAACGTTCACTCAAAAAGATCGAAGACAGCACAATCGGACAAGAAAGCGAAGATGATTTCGGCGGCCTGTTTTCGGACATCGACCTTGCATCGCCCAAACTGGGCAAGACAGCCGATGATAAAAATAAACTGATCAGCGACGTGCTCGTTGCTTTGAATGGTATCGACTTCGGATTGAAAGAGGCGCAGGATATTGATATCCTCGGCGATGCCTACGAATACATGATCGGACAATTCGCAGCCGGAGCCGGCAAAAAAGCAGGAGAGTTCTACACACCGCAGGAGGTCAGTCAGATTCTTGCCGAAATCGTCATCACGGGCAAACAACGTCTGAAAACCGTATTCGATCCAACCTGCGGCAGCGGTTCACTACTGCTTCGCACGGCCCGGAGCGGCAAAGCCGACGAAATCTTCGGCCAAGAGAAAAACCCAACCACCTTCAACCTCTGCCGAATGAACATGTTGCTGCATGGTATCAAATACAACGATTTTGACATCCGTAACGGCGACACGCTCGAAGCCGACGAGTTCGGCGACCGACAGTTCGATGCGGTGGTCGCCAATCCCCCGTTTTCCGCCGACTGGAGCGCTGCCGACAAATTCAACAACGACGACCGTTTCAACAAGGCCGGAGTTCTCGCACCCAAATCGAAAGCCGATTACGCCTTTATCCTGCACATGATCTACCACCTAAACGAAGGCGGAACAATGGCTTGTGTAGCACCGCACGGCGTATTGTTCCGAGGTGCCGCCGAGGGCAAAATACGTCGCTTCCTCATCGAAAAGAAGAACTATATCGACGCCATTATCGGGCTTCCGGCTAACATCTTCTATGGTACCAGTATCCCTACATGTATCCTTGTAATGAAAAAGTGCCGCAAGCAAGACGATAACATCCTCTTTATCGACGCATCACGCGAATTCGAAAAGGTTAAAACGCAGAATAAGCTCCGTCCGGAACATATCCAAAAAATTATCGAGACCTACCGGAATCGTTCCGAAATCGAGAAATACAGCCATTGCGCCACCTTGAAAGAGATTGAAGAGAACGACTACAACCTCAACATCCCGCGCTATGTCGATACGTTCGAGGAGGAAGAGCCCATCGACATCAAGGCAGTTATGGCGGAAATCAAAGAACTGGAAGCCCAACGCGCTGATCTGGACAAACAAATAGAGGCTTATTTAAAAGAATTGGGGATTGTCGAATAACACAACGCGAGAAGCAATGGCAACAAATAACAACGATAAAACCCTCAATGTTCCCCCTTTGAGATTTCCGGAGTTTAGTGGGGAGTGGGAAGAGCATACGCTTTCTGAATATTTGGAGTTCAAGAATGGTCTTAATCCAGACGCTAAACGTATTGGAAGTGGACTACCATTCATTTCGGTGATGGATATTCTTTCAGAAGGAGTTATCAATTATGACAATATTCGTGGCAAGGTCAATGCTACTGAAAAAGAAATAGAATGTTTCGGAGTGAAAGACGGAGATTTGCTATTCCAACGTAGCTCAGAAACATTGGAGGATGTTGGACGAGCTAATGTGTACATGGATAATCGTACCGCCATTTATGGAGGCTTTGTTATTCGTGGTCGTAAAATCGGCAATTATGATCCTTTGTTCTTTAAGTATTTGCTTGCTACGCCATTAGCGCGCAAAAGAACTTGCAGGATGGGGGCAGGAGCACAACATTTCAATATTGGACAGGAAGGATTATCCAAAATATCATTATATTTTCCATCAATTGAGGAACAGAGAAAAATAGCTGGATTTCTATCTCTCATTGACGAACGAATAGCAACCCAAAACAAAATCATTGAGAAACTGCAATCCTTAATTAAAGGGCTAAACGATAATATCCACAAAGGTATTAAGGGAGAAACCGTCTGCTTTTCAGATTTGGGTGAAGCTTATTCTGGATTAAGCGGAAAAGGTGGTGATGATTTCGGATATGGTGAACCATTCATTACTTATATGAACGTGCATCAGAATACTTACATCTCAGAAAAGGATTATGAATTGGTACAAATCGTTCCCAACGAAAAGCAAAACAGTGTGCAGTACAGTGATGCCTTATTCACACTCTCATCTGAAACTCCGGAAGAAGTTGGTATAGGTGCAGTATATTTGGGCAACACACAGAAACTTTATTTGAATAGCTTCTGCTTTGGCATTCATTTCTATGATGAACGTGTATTACCTCAATACCTTGCCCACTTCATTTCAAGTTCTTCATTTCGTAAGGCTATATATCCGTTAGCACAAGGGAGTACACGGTTTAATCTTCAAAAAAAAGACTTTATGAAGATGAAGTTTTTACTACCAAGTTTAGAGAAACAAGGACGTATAGCTAACACTCTTGACGCTTTGCATTGCCGTTTGGCAAATGAAAAGTCATTAATGGAGCAATACATTTTATTGAAGAAGTATCTATTAAGCCAAATGTTTATATAAACATTTCCTGAAGCAAATACCGTTTCTGCTGTTGAAGACAACTTATGTATTCTTGCTCATTACCCAATTTTCTCTCAGTGAGTTCAAACATACTACAGATTTGTTGTTGAACAGACATTGGTGGTATCGGGTATCGACTCTTACCTAACGCAGTTTGATTGATACTTGCTTGTGAAACTGCTTTGTTGCAAATAGTTTGAAAATGGTTTATTGCCCAATCAGTACAAAGAAGTAAATGCAAAAAACGAGGTCTAACTATGGTTGTATTGGGTATAATTCGCAATAAGTTCATGCCATGATAAAGTCCATAATCTTTGTCAAGGTAGGCTGTATTTCCTATATACTGAACACTATTGATATTGCTAAACAGAATATTTCCTACGTTTAACTTATAACTTTCAGGAATAAACTCTACATAACCAATTCGTTGTATATCAATACAATGTTTACTAATAGTTTCTATGCGAGAAACCTTATAAGGAGTTTGATAACTCACCTGTATTCCTGAATAGCCACTTTTTATTTGCGCTAAGTCATCGAGTCTATATAAAATCCAATCATTCTCTGATGAAAGCAACTGCTGACTAAGCCCTTTAATTAAGGATAAAAAAATAGTAATTTCACAGAAAGGATATTTCCCATATTCTTTACTCTCCTTGCTGTTCCATCAACTCCTTATAGTGCTGTTCATATTCTTCATCAGTAAAACTTTCAGCACAACTTTTGGATCGAGTTAAAATTCGTAGATTCTCTTGAAATAATATTTCCTGTCGGCTCATTTGAGAACCAAAATATTTAGGAGAATAAAATCTATCAATCTCTGTTTGCTTTAAATTTTTATACCCAAGAGAAACGGCCATTTCTGAAAGTAAGTCAAGTCTAAAAGAATTACTACTATCAAAATGAGGTGATTTTTCGTTTAAACTATCTAAATATTCTCTCCACGCATGTCGGACTTTTTTATTTTCCTGAAATACTACATCTATTGTATTTAAGGCATCAACCCATTCTTTTGTTATTGGGGTTGATTTTCGATCCGCCATTAGTGTAAGGAAAACTCTTAATTGAGCATCTTTTTTTGCTTTTCTATTTTGGTACTTTATTCCTAATACCCAAACAATAATTGGAATAATAGCAACAGCTATAATCTGACCGATGCCGATAATGATTTGTATGTATTCTGTTGTACTCATAACGCATAAATTTATGCAAAGGTAGTCTTTTGGATTAAAACCTATTTGTATAATTCGAAAAATTTTATCTTTATAAATATCACACACGCTAACTATGTAAAATAGCAGAATACACTACTTCAAGATTGACTCTTCCACATACTTTGATAATAATATAATGGGGAATATTCCGTTTCTAAAGTGATGGATGTAGCATAATGCTACAAATAATGCGATATTTTGAGGTATAACCATCTGGTTATCATGATAAAATTAAGGATTGTTCATTTGTAATTCCGCAATTAGAAAAAAGATATTCTCTCTGTTGAAAGATGAATATACAAAGAGTTTTGAAATCAATCAGCTACTTGATTACGAACAACCTACTGCATATATTGTAGCTAATGATGAATACTCTACCGACACACGTTTAACCCCTGTTCTAACTGCGAATAAAGGTTTTATTTTGGGTTATACAGACGAAAAAAATGGCATATATCAAAAAGGAGCGTGTATAATCTTTGACGATTTCACAATGGATGCAAAATATGTATCATTTCCTTTTAAGGTAAAGTCTTCGGCAATAAAAATACTCACAGCAAAACCAAATGTAAACCTTCGGTTTATGTTTGAATACTTATCGCATTGGGAACTTAAATCGGAAGAACATAAAAGGCATTATATTTCAGAAATATCCCCACTTGTAATTGAACTACCCTCAAAAGAAAAGCAAAATATAATAGCATTACTAATGACTTCGTTGAATAACAAATTGACTATTGAAGAAAAAGCAAAGATAAGATATGAAGTACAAAAAGGATACTTACTCTCGCAAATGTTTATATGAACATCTGCGAGAGTAAATACTGCTTCAGCTTTGAATACTCGGTAAGTAAACTATTATGTACCTCTAATAGTTCACGTAATTTTCTGAAAGCAATAGATATTCTTTTTTGCTCTTTCAATTTTGGCAGGCGAATTTGAATACTCCCCATTGTATTGTTCATTAGTTTTGGGTTAGCTAAGTTTGTTGACACATACTTCTTTGTTGCTTCTGCCAAGACTAATGAAACGAAGTAGGTATCAAATTCATCCCCCAGTTTTAATAAGCCACAAACATTTGTACAATTAAACTTACCATCACGATAAAATACGGTTCCTGCATTTGCACCATCTGTTGTCCAATTAATGTATTCACCCTCAAACATAAAATTGTCAAGGTAGCCCATAATACCTTCATTCGATGTTTGAGAGGAATAAACAGGGTATAATGGATTATCTTGTTGGCTAATTTCTACAGAGCTAATAACTCTTCCTCGCCCTATTGATGCTATATCTTTAATCTTGAATTGCTTCCAAGAATCAGAATGAAGCATTTTCAAACTAATTGCGGACTTTAGTTTTTTCAAATCCTCAATGATTTTGTTTTGGGTAGCGATACGTTCATCAATGAGTGATAAGAGTTTTGCAATCTTTTGTTGTTCAGGCAAACTTGGATTATAGGTTTTAATCGCTTTTAGATGCTCACCGTACAGATGTACAACAGATACACCTTGCGCAACTCTTGCAATATCATATTTACGCTTACCATTCAACTGATAGCTCATAAATGCGCCATCGTATTTATGTAAACTGATGATATTCAAATCACCTCCTAATAGAATGTTATCAAATGGAACGCATCTAGCAGTAGCAATATCAACAGCTGTTTCACCAGAACAAGGAATGATTACATCATTTGCTTTACTCCTTTTAAGCTTAGAACAGTCAATGTCGGTCTTGCTCTCAACTTGTTTGATGATTTCGGATTTGTACTTAGTATATAATTCACCATATAGGATACATGGCTCGCCATCCTCAGAAAGTTGTTCTTTGGATATTCCTATCCCTTTTGACAAAGTAGCAATACTATCTAATTGCTCTTCTTCCCACTCCCCACTAAACTCCGGAAATCTCAAAGGGGGAACATTGGAGAAAATCGAACTGTAAAAGTTTCTTTATTCCTATCTTCCTGCTATATTATTCAAACCTTTTAGAATATGATAGCAAAAACCAAACTTTCGGAGATTGTCGCTCTATGGAAAGAGGACAAAAGACAGTATGTAAAACGCTCCACATTTTCAACTTATACACTACTTATTGAAAATCACATCTTACCATCATTCGGCAACAAAACGCTCATCGAAGAACAGAATGTACAATCATTCGTATTTCGGGAACTCGACAAAGGATTGAGCCACAAAACAATCAAAGACATTTTAATCGTTTTGAAAATGATATTGCGATTCGGCGTCAAGAACAAACTGATCGAATACCGTCAGATAGACATAAAATTCCCTACGGAACGCGACAAACATTCAATTGATATATTGAGCCGTTCGCACCATCGTCAAATCATGGAATATATTAAATCACATTTTACATTCAAGAATTTAGGTATTTATATCTGCCTGAGTGCCGGGATGCGTATCGGAGAAATTTGCGCACTTACATGGGAAGACTTAGATATTGAGAATGGAATTATTCATGTACAAAAGACCATTCAGCGTATCTATATCATCGAAGACAATCGAAAACATACAGAGATCATTCTTGACACTCCCAAAACCAAAAACTCGATCCGCGAAATTCCGATGACACGGGATTTACTAAAAATGATCCGCCCACTCAAAAAAGTTGTAAACGACCGTTTTTATGTATTGACCAACGAAGCGACTCCAACCGAGCCGCGCACCTATCGTAACTATTATAAGCAATTCATGCAGTCGCTCGGTTTACCAGCCATGAAATTTCACGGTCTACGACACAGTTTCGCAACACGCTGCATCGAAAGCAAATGCGATTACAAAACCGTGAGCGTTTTGCTGGGGCACTCGAATATCAGCACTACGCTCAATTTATATGTACATCCAAATCTGGAACAGAAAAAAAGATGCATGGAGCAAATGTCAAAACTACTACGCTAACCAGATTCATTTTCTGAATTAACTCTTGAATATGAATGGCCAACCGCGACTAATTGTCACGGTTGGCCGTAAAAGTTAAATTATCACTTGGATCACCCATCAATTTTTCCGCGAAGACCTACCCCATATAGGCACTTTCAACATCCAAAACCATACAGAAATATGAGTTACAAGACATCGTTGCTCACTATCAATTTTCTTTGAGATCCTTATAATCGAATGCAAACAAATCCCTTACCAATTCTATCTGTTACGACGAGCCGCATTCAACACTTCCAAATGCTGTACAGGATCAAACATCTCTACCTCACCGCTATCAAGCCCTGCACGAATCGCCACTTTCAGCTCAGCAAGAAGTCCTTCGTTTACTTCAGACAATTGCAAAACTTCCCTATTTACCTTACCGTCATCACCGAAACATTTGTTATAAATCGTTGATCTCTTTTTCATACCGCGTCTAAGTCATATATTTTTTGACAAAATAATAAATTCAGTTTATATTTACAGACTGATAAAAAGGTATAAGACCTCGAAAATGAACAATACCATGGAGCGACGTTTGAAAAGTCCTGCGGATATAGAAACATGCTGTGCAGAACTTGGATTCCTGCCCTTTTTCCGGTGCGGCATCCCCGGTTTTTCCGTCGAAGAGATGGTCGCCCCGGAGTATTGGTTCACCGACGAAGAAGGAGCATGGGAGTGGAAAGGCCCTGTCATCCGTGAAGGACACTGTGCCTACGGCAAACTCTTCGCCCGCAAAACTGGCTTTGTCAGCCGCGAGTGGCTGCCCGACCTTACGAACTACCGCCGCTCCCGGTCGCTGGCCCCAAATGAGGACACAGCAGCCCTCGACGACGTAGTATTACAAACTATCTTGGTCGAAGGAACGGCCACCATCAAAGAATTGCGTCAAATGCTGGGGTTCGTACAAGGACGCGGAAAACATTCGACGAACACCCCGTCGAAAGTCGTAGAAGACGAGAAGATTTCACTCGATCCGATTCTGACAAGGCTTCAGATGGAGGTGCGGCTGGTGATCGCCGATTTCGAGTACAACGTCGATCGCCGCGGCAACCGCTACGGCTGGGGTATCGCACGGTATACAGCACCCGAAACATTCTACGGTCCACTCCGCGTCGAGCGCACACCCACTGAATCGTTCGAGCGTATTTATGAACACCTCCGCCACCTATTTCCAAACACAACAGAAAGCAAACTCCTGAAATTAATCGGATGACAACCGGGAATCAACACTCCGGCACCACAAAGCCTCTGCGGCAACGAAAAACAAGTAAAGAATCCTAATTATTCTTGTTAATCAAGTTCACCACAACCTTCGTCATCACATCCTTTTCCTCTGTGCGACTCTCAGCAATCATCAGCGTCAGGGCCACCAGTGTGTTGTTATCCAAGAGACGCGAGCCGTCGGCACGGTAAAGAATCCGATTGTTCTCCAAAAACCAAAGGAACAGGAAGGCGGCGATACGCTTGTTACCGTCGCTGAACGAATGGTTCTTAACCGTCAGATAGAGCAGATTAGCCGCTTTCTCCTCGACGCTCGGATAGAGGTCCCGTCCGCCGAAAGTCTGGTAAATTGCGCCCATCGTGCTTTTGAACGATTCATCCTTCTCATGGGCGAACAGCTCGCTGCCACCGAACTTGTCGCGCAATACCTGTAACGCCTCCATCGCATTTCCATAGGTCGCATGAAATGGCTCTTCGGTCGTAGTAGCCGACACTTCCAACTGCTGATAGTCATAACGATCGAGCGTGTCGAGGCCATAAGTATAGTCCGTAATCACGCGCAGCAACCCGATTGCCTCGGATTTCGTAACATCCTTTGCCGACAACACGTTCGAGAGCAGATGAACGGTTTGTTTCAGTTCCTCCAACTGCTCGGCCTTGGCCTGGCTATTGACTGCATAGCCTTTTATTAGATACTCTTTCAAGACCTTATTCGCCCAGATACGAAATTGAGTGGCATTTTTGGAATTGACGCGATAGCCCACCGATAGAATCATATCGAGGTTATAAAATGGAATCATACGTCGCACTTGCCGTTGCCCCTCATGCTGAACATGTGCAATTTTTGCACATGTTACGTCCCGCTCCAATTCGGACGACTTATAAATGTTGTTAACATGTCTGACAATAACCGTTCTGTCAACTCCGAACAAATGCGCAATCTGCGCCTGCGTCAGCCACACGCTGTCGTTCTCCATGCGAACGTCCAAGCGGGTCTCGCCGTCGGCCGTCTGGTAAATGATAATCTCCCCTCTGTCCATAGAAACAAAGATACGAATAAGCCTGAAATATCGAAAATCCGTCGAAGCGATTATTTTACAGTCACCCAAATACAATTCGCTCTCCCTTACCCAAAAGTAAAGGAGAGCGTACTGCTACTTTCTCATCAACTTCTCGAAATACTCGCAATCATAGCCCCAATAGCATTTGCCGTCACCGGCAAAATCCCAAATATTCATTACTTCCCGAAGCCGAAGCGGCAGCTCCTTACCATCCCGGATAAATCGTTTGGATCGGCTACGAAAAAGACGGTTACATAACTGCTTGTCCTTTTTCTGCGACTTGCAACACGCGATCGTGCTGACGGGTGTTTGTTTCCTGCTTCTGCTCATGATCTCATAAGGTTTGACCCGTAACTTTCTACGAGTCGATTAAACACTTATGAGGCTCTAAATATTAAATTATTCAACATATTGACAATACTAAATTTCAAAGTGACGCATACGAATCCGTCTATGCTTCGGCTATAATCCGCAATGTTTCCTTTACATATCCCCTGCGATCATACTTCTCTCCTCGGCACAACCAACAACTGCATGGCGTTCCTGTTTTTTTGTAGATCTGCATCCATTTCACCCTTGCCAACTCGAACCAATGAGGATGTCTATTCCAGTTACCATCCGCTTTCTTGATTCCACACCCGCAAGCGGCATGATAAACCATGCGAGCTTTAAACACCCGGTTCTGTTGTTCTCTCCTCCAAAGTTTGTTTCTTTTGTCCATCGTCTCTTTGTATTAAAGTTAGAATGAACAAAAAATTTATCTGACCATACCCCAGCCTGTCCATATTGTAAAGTTTTAAGTGATGACTAAGACTATATTATGAATACAAAGGTAATGTTTATTTATGTCATCTTATGACGCAAATTATTTTTTCATTTATAAAATCGATATCGAACATAAATCGAGCTTGATACGATTCACATAATTTCATTCTAACAACCCAACTATTAATGCATAATATTAACAATACAAATAATGCTCAATTTGACGATAAAAATCCGTCCGCATCTCCAAAAGTCTTCACATTTGGATTTTTCGCCGAAAATCGCTATATTTGTACTGTCATGCAAGGAGATATGGCGACGGCGCAGGCGAAACGGGCAGGCAAGCGCAAGACCGTGCAAAATAACGGTAGGCGATGCGGGAATCGGAACCGGAAAAGCGTCGCAAATCGCTGATATACATTAGGCTTACAAATGTGCAGGAGCACCTTTATCCGCACAAAGGAGCCTTTTTCCGAGGCTCCTTTTTTGTTGCCCGTCCGGCGAAAAAGAGGAAAACCGACTGTATATCATCATTTTGCAAAGGCTTCGGCCGACTCCCCGAACCGAAAACGAAAAGACCGCACGAAAATACCGGGGCTGCCCGAATTGTTCGGACAGCCCCTCTCTTCATTCATAAGTTGCGTCACTTCATCCCGACGGATGATCTTTCTTCCAGATAAAGCGTCATATACGTCAGTAACTTGTCGGCGTCTATGCAGCAGCCCGGCTCCCGTCGCCGGATACAGCGAAAAGCCTTGTCGATCGAATCCCAAAGCATCAGGCTGAATCGATTCGCCTCAGCGGGAACCATGTACTTGGTCTGTACTGTCGGAAGCCACAGCGAAAACTCGACGCTGGCCGACTGCGGAAACAGTTCCAGCAGCTCGTCCGGTTCATGACGGTAGTCGAGAAACGTGTTCTCGCACATCCCGAATTTGGGCCGGATGACCGTTTCATAGATTTTCGCGTGGGTTCTGCGATGATCGTATCGGTCGAAAAACCACCGATCGATCTTTTTGACGCTTACGACACGATAGTAACGATAGGGACTCTCGTTATCCTTTTTCATAACCGCTAAAGTTTTAAGCAGGACGACATTATCCTTATCCTATTTTACGCATTTCGGCATACGTGAGATTCACCCTATAATCCCGAAATTCGGAGCGTTTCGCCAGTCGGCAATAATGGCAACCGACGGCAAGGGGCCGCCACATCGCAAAATGCCGATAATTCCCCGTATCCGATTCGAGCACGACATTCCTCTTCCGCAAGACGATCACGCTCCATAGCGAGGAGCGGCCCTGACACCGGGAATTCATCTCAGGAAAAAGATAGACATCCCCGCAGTTCAGTATTTCGCAAGGTCGTACAGACATGGTCGGAAAGCCGTTTTTTTCGTTTGCGCGGCAAAGGTCCGGAATCCGGGGAAGCTTTCCAAGCCGATATGGAACGCTTCCACACCAATATTCGGGACGGGCATGAAAAAGCAGTCCGGTTTTGCCGCGGGCAGCCTTTTGTCTTCGGATGCAAAAGGAGAAGATATATGGGTCCGGCGGATACGATAGCCGCCGGCCGGGAACCACACCCAGCGGCCAACCGGTCGTCAGGGAATCCCTGCCGGCCGATTGCAAAAGGGGAACCTATCCGGACGCAACGGTCCGACCGGTGAACCATGCGCCATATCGGCACGGAGCGCGACGCACTGCTGCGCCAGAAACAGCTCACGGGACTAACCGGCTTTTTCGCCGACGAGGAGTTCAGCCCCGGCGACGCCGACGAAGAAGCGGCCGAAAACGGACCGCAACCGCCGTCTTACTCCGGAACAGCGATCCGTTCCACGGGCTGTTCCCGTTTCGGGTCTAGCGGATGGGACTGATAGGCCGTTTTCCCGAAGTCGATCCCCGCGAGATCGATACAGCGGATCGTATTGTTGTAGGCGGTCTTGTAATAGACCCGGCGGTTGGTCAGGTCGATGGCCGAGGTCCACTGCGTGGCGCTCGGAATGTCCGGACACTCGCCTTCGGGATGTTCGATGCCGATGGGAATGTCGAAATTGTTGAGCAGGTGGAAGCATTGCTGTACGGTCTCGAACCCGGTGGCGCGCTGCGGAGCCGTGGCGCGGTAGAAGGCGGCCCTCACGAAGCGCGACGGCGGCGTGGCGTCGCCCGGAAGGCCGAGGAACCCCGAATTGCCGCCCGTAGGCCGCAGCGTTACGCCGTCCAGCCGGCGGACGGGGGCGTCGCCCGGATAAAGGTTCACATAATTGTTCAGGTTGGTGAGCTGCCACTCGAAACCGGGGGCGTTGGTGAGCACACCGACCTCGTTTTCGTAAAAATGCGGCACTCCGCCGACGATTTCCAGCACGACCTGCCGTCCGGACGGTTCTCCGATGCGCCAATGTACGACCGACGTCTTTTCCAACGCGACGATGCGCACGCCTCCGACGGCGGCTTTGACCTCATCGACGGTCGAAAATTGTGTCAGCACCCATGCCACGAATTGCAGATCGGCGAGCGTGCGGTCGTTCTGCGCCGGTTCGTAGGGTTCATACCCTCCGTATTGCGGAAAGAAGAAGAGTCCGGCCGACAGCCCCGCTTCGTTGATCCCCTCGGCGATGAACTCCTTCTGCACCACGGACAGCCCCACGACGCCGTATTTGGCCGTGAAGGTCATGCCGTCGGCTCCCAAGGGTGTGAAGGAGCGGAGCCGCTGACCGCGCGGGATGACGACGTATTCGCTCTGCAAAACGCCGCGGGCCCACTCGATGGTGCGCGACTGCACATAACTGCCGTCAGCAGCCGTGAGCGCGATGCCCGTGCAGGCGACCGCCTGAAAGGAACCGCCGCAGACAGCGGCCATACCCAGCAACAAATTCCTTGTTTTCATAATCGTCCGGTTTACGGTGAATACCTTTGCACCCGCCCCAAATTCCGTGCAAATTCCCGTCGGAGACGATACCCTACGACAGTCCGCACTATGGTATGACCTTTGCACGCGGAACAAAAAAAGAATTCGAATTATGAAACGACCTGCATACGACAAGGAAGCTCTGCGGGAAAACAAGGGCGGAATGCAAGTGGGACAGCCTTCCGCCGATCCGCAGCAGACTCAGGAAACCACGCGCACCCAGATCACGCCGGACGACATTTCCGACGACGGCCCCATCGCCCCCGCATCCGCAAACGGAACTCCCTCCCGGCAGCAGATCGAACAGGACGTCGTGGCAGTCAACCCCTCGGTAGACAGCATGGAGAGCCGGGGCTAAGCCCAGAAGCCGGGCAACGCCGCCGAACTTCATCGCACACGAACGATCGGCCGGACGTCGCCGGACACAACAAAAAACACACCGCAAAAGCGGTGTGTTTCAGTTTCCGGCCGACGGACAAGTCTCAGAAATTGCGCCCCGTGTCCCACCACAGGCGGGTGCCGCCGTGATCGGGACCTCCAAGCTCTTTCAGAAGCATTTCGTATTGTTCGGGGTCCGAGGTTTCGAGCGTCGCGGGATAGGGCAGGCGGCGGATCATCGTCTCGGTGTCGATGCTCTGGCCCTTGCTATGGTTGAAGCGCACCGGAAACAGACGCGGATAACCCGTCCGCCGCTGCTCGGCCCAAGCTTCGCAGCCTTCGGGATACATGGCGATCCACTTCTGGGTGATGATCCGTTCGAGTTTGATCTCGGCGGCCGCCGACTCGTCCCAGCGGGGCGACACGCGGCACCGGGCCGCAATATCGTTCTCCGGGGCGATCGGGTCACGGTAATCGGCCGCGGAAGCGTCGTTTTCCAGATACTGCTCCGCACCCGACACCTGCCATTGGGCAAACGATATGGAGACACCGGCGCGGTAGCACGTTCCGGCGTCTTCATCGGTCCATCCCCGCAAGGCGGCTTCGGCGCGCAGAAACCACACTTCGGCCGCAGACATCAGCACGACTTCGGTCGTCGGCTCGACGGTGAGCCGCGAAAAGGCGGCGTAATAGTTATGCGAAAAGGCGGTTCCCTGACGGATGCCGTGATATTGCCCTTTCAACGGAACGGAAACGGATTCCCCGCCGTCGTCCGTAATAACGAGATCGTCGGCGCAGGGTTCGAAAAACTTCGCGATACGCGGATCGCCGAACCCGGTCAGCACGGACTCCATCGAGGCGTTCATGACGGCTTCGTTCCAGCTCCGGTTGATCGCGCCGAGCGGATTCGAGTAGATTCCCGAAGTCTCGACCGCCGCATTGTTCGTATTGACCTCGATCACCCCGTACGGGTCAGCGGCCGCCTTCCGGAACTCCGCGCGGGCCTTCTCCGGCGCGACTGACGCAAGACGCACGGCCAGACGCATGCGCAGGGAGTTGGCGAAGCGGAGCCATGCGGCATAGCTGCCGTCGAGCAGCAGGTCGAATTTCGCAAATTCGCCGGCCGTCGGACGCTCCGCGACATAATCCGACAAGATTTCCGAAGCTTGATCCAGATCGTCGAAGAAGCGCATGTAGACCTCCCGTTGGCCGTCGGGCACGTACTCGGCGCCCTGCGCGCCAAAACGGGTATAAATCACCGGACCGTAATAGTCGGTCACCCGCTGCATGGCCAGCACCTTGAGTATCTTCGCAATGGCATAGAAGGGCGGCATCAGCTCAGCGGCGGTCTGCTCCAGCCGGTAGATTTCGGGCATCACATAGGAGTAGGTGAACTGCCACATGGCGCTGTTCCAGCCGTCCTGCAGGTTATAGTCGGAGTTGTGGCTCCCGCCCTGCAGGGGTTTCGGGTCGTGCATGTAGCCCGAAAACATGTCCGCATTGAGATTCTGCGTGAGCTGGAAAGGCCAGTTCTTGCCCTTGCCGAAATCGTAATTGAAATAGACCCCCTGCTGGATAATGCCCAGACGGTATCCCAAGCCGTTGTTGTCGGCTTCCAGCTCGCCGTCCGTAATGCCGGAGAGGTCGTCGTTTATGTCGCGGAAATTACCCGTGCACGCGCCGAGAAGCAGCGCACAAAGTCCCGCGAAAAGATATGTATGCCGGCATTTCATGCTTAAAATTCCAGTTTGATGTTAAATCCCACGCTGCGCACGGTGGGCATGCCGTACACTTCGATTCCCTGATTGTCATTGCCCGTCGAAAGGATGAGATCGGGATCGAACGGCGCGGCGTTGTAAATGAAGAAGAGGTTGCGCGCGACCAGCGACAGGGTGACGCCGCTCAGCACCCGCGTGCGGCGGACCAGCTTCTGCGGCAGCGCATAGGAGACGGCCAATTCGCGCAGCCGGATATTCGTGGCGTCGTACATGTAATATTCCGTCACGCCGGCGCGTCCTCCGACCAGCTTGTAGAACCCTTTCACGTCGTCGATACGCCGCCCTTCGAGCGTCACGTAACCGCGGTCGCGGGCGTCGGCCGTTGCGGCCGAGACGCCGTAGGAGTCCATGTCGGCCATGGTCTGCGACAGCAGCCGGCCCCCGTAACGGCAGTCCAGCATCAGCGACAGCGACGCGCCCCTGTAAGAGAAGGTGTTGCTCCACGACAGCGCGAACACGGGATTCGCATTGCCTACCTTGACGGTATTGCCGTCGCCCGCGGTGCGGGGCAGGCCGGCATAGTCGCCCTCGGTTTCGTAAACGATATGCCCGTCGGCGTCGCGCTCGAACGCCCGGCCGTAGATGTCGCCGATCGCCCCGCCCTCGACCAGTTTCATGGCGTAGGACGACGAGAAACTCGACGGACCGTAGGCATATTCGCGCAGTTCGTCGTGCAGTTTTATCACCCGGTTCCTGTTATGCGCGAAGTTCACGACCGACTGCCACGTCAGACCGCTGCCGTAAACCGGATAGGCGCTCAGCGACACCTCGACGCCCTCGTTCTCAATGTTGCCGGCATTTTCGTACCGGAAAGCATAGGCTTCGCCCGACAGGGCCGGCAGCTTGAAGAACTGGTTGTGGGTGTTGGTCTTGTAGTAAGTGGCGTTGATTCCCAGCCGGTCGCCGAAGAAACGCCATTCGAAACCCGCTTCGAGCGCATTGGTCATTTCGGGCTTGAGGTCGGTGCCCGGAGCAGCATCGGCGGCATTGATGCCCCCGCCGGCCGTAATGTGGGCCTTCGGGTTGGTAATGAACATCGGAATGTCGTTGCCCACGCGGCTCCACGTCAGGCGCACCTTGGCGAACGACATCCATTCGGGCAGTTTGAACATCTTGCCGACGACCCACGACGCGCCGAACGAACAGTAGAAAAACCCGCTGCCCTCGTGCGAAGTGTAGGCCAGCGTCGAAGCCCAGTCGTTGCGCCCCGTGACTTCGAGGTTGAGACTCTCGGCGTATTTGACCGAAGCCGTGGCGAAGAGCGACTGTATCTGGCGGCGGGCGTCGATCTGCTCATCGACGTAGGCCGAGCTGTTCATGACGATATTGGCCACGTTGAACACATTGGGGTAATAGAGCGACGCGGTCTTCGAGTCGATGCGCAGCGAATTCACCGTGCGGTCGTTCAGGGAGGCGCCGACCGTCGCGCTGAACGTCCAGTCGGGCGTGAACCGCCTGTCGAAGAGGGCCAGCGCCTCGCCGTTGAAAAGGGTCTCCGAATAACCGCTTTCGATGTAGCGGCCGTTGTTCCCGGCCAGCGCCGGAGCCGTCGAGGCGTAGAACCTCTGGCGGACTTTGTCGTCGATATGATCGACGTTGCCGCGGGCGCGGATGCGCAGCCAGCCGTTCACCTTCCAGTCGGCGGAGAGAGAGGCCATGACCCGGTTGCGCAGGCTCTTGCTGCGAATGCGGTTGGTGATCCAATAGGGATTTTGTTCGAAATCGTCGCTCGGAGCGATCCAGTTCTGCACGCCGAGTTTGCGGTCCGGGTCATAGACCTCGAAATGCTCGCGGTAGGGAGTCATATCGACGCCGCGCGGAAAACGGTAAAGCCCGACCAGCGGGTTCATGTAGAATCCGCCCGGCACCGGTTTGTCCTTCACGACCTGACGCATGAAGCTGATGTTGCCGTCGAGCTTGATCCGGTCCCGGAACAGCCCGGTCGTCGCCCGCAGGTTGAAGTTATGCCGCATCAGGCGGTTCGAGCCCGTGATTCCGCGCTCGGCGGTATTGGCGTAGGAGAAGTAGGTCTGCATCTGCTCGGTGCCCGAAGAGACCGACAGCGAGTTCATCGCCGTAACGCCCGTCCGGAAAAAATCCCCGGCGTTGTCGTAAGCCTTCATCGCGGCGCGCGCACCCCAGCTTTCGACGCCGCCGCTCACCCCGTAACGGTTCTGGAAGTCCGGCAGGCGGAAAGGGCTTTGGAACGTAAGGTTCGAAGTGAAGGTCACGGGCTGCCGTTTCGCGGCGCTGCCCTTCTTGGTCGTGATCAAGATCACGCCGTTGGCGGCCTGACTGCCGTACAGCGCGGCCGCCGGGGCGCCCTTGAGGATCGAGACGCTCTCGATGTCCTCGGCATTGAGGTTCGAGATGCCGTCGCCGCCGTCGCGGTTGCCCGCATCGGCGACACCCCCGATGGCCGTATAGGCCTGCTCAGGCGAAGAGTTGAGAATCGGCATGCCGTCGACCACGTACAGCGGCTGATTGTCGCTGGCCACCGAGCGGACGCCGCGGATGCTGACCTTGGAGGAGGCGCCCGCACCCGAAGAGCTTTCGTTCACCTGCACGCCGGCCGACTTGCCCGCGAGCGAGAGAATCATGTTCGAAGACTTGACGTTCGTGAGCTGCGTTCCCTTGATCTTGTCGGCCGAATAGGTCAGGTCGGCATAGTTGCGTTCCAGTCCCAGAGCCGTCACGATCACGTCGGCGATAGCTTTCACGTCCTCCTCCAGCGTGATGTCCAACCCGGTGCGGTTTTCGGTCGGGACACTGCGGGGCACATAGCCCACGCACGAGACGTCGAGCACGGCGCCGGGAGCGACGCCGATGGAGAATTCGCCTCCGGAGAGGGTCGCCACACCGTTCGAAGTCCCGTGTTCCACGACGGTAACCCCAACAAGGGGCGTTCCCGCCTCATCGGTAACGCGGCCGCGGACCACGAACTTCCGTTGCGCGGACTGCGCCCGGACTTCGAATCCGGAGAGCAGGCACAAACAGAACGTCAAGACCAGAGTGCGGAATAAAATCCGGCAACCGGGTCCCGGTAATTTTTCAGAGTAAGACGTATAAGGCATCACATTGCAGAAACAATCCGTCACAAAAATATAAAACTTTGGCATTAAATCATAATAAATAGAACAAATCAGCCGAATCATCGGTCAAAACAGCCCGGAACAGCCTATCGGCGGCCGCTGCCGGAGACATTTCCGGAATAATGGTAGCCCGAACCGCAATCCGTATACGCACCGTCTCGGAAGAAACGGTATATTTGCACCATACAAACCTGAAAAATCATGTCGGGCAAGCAAAAAAGAGGCAAAATGATAATACTGTCAAGCATCCTGCTCGCGGCGCTGGCCGCCGCATTCGTCATCGTCCGTCTGCCGAGTTTCGGGCGTCTGCCCCAAGGCGAACGGCTCGAACGCATCCGGCAGTCGCCGAACTACCGCGACGGCCGGTTCCGCAATACGGAAGCCGGTCCGATGATGACGGGCGACAAGAGCCGTTTGCGCGGCATACTGGAATTTCTCTTCCGCAAACAGGAGGGACTGCGACCCGACGATGCGGTGCCGGCGATCCGCACCGACCTGCGGGCGCTCGATCCCAAAAGCAACCTGCTGGTCTGGTTCGGGCACTCGTCCTACCTGATTCAGGCCGAAGGGCGCCGGACGCTCGTCGATCCGGTTTTCCGCAACGCGGCGCCGCTCTCGATGCTCAACCGTCCGTTCAAAGGCACCGACATCTACCGCCCCGAAGAGATGCCCGACATCGACTACCTCATCGTCACGCACGACCACTGGGATCATCTCGACTACCGCACGGTCCGCGAGCTGAAAGAGCGCATCGGCACGGTCATCTGTCCGCTGGGCGTGGGCGAGCACTTCGAGTACTGGGGCTTCGACCCGGCGAAGATCGTCGAGCTGGACTGGCACGAACAACAGACGCTCGGCGACGGATTCACCGTCCGCTGTCTCCCCTCGCGCCACTTCTCCGGCCGCGGGCTGTCGTCCAATCAGACGTTGTGGGGATCGTTCCTGCTGCAAACGCCAGCGCGGAAAATCTACATGGGCGGCGACGGCGGATACGGACGCCATTTCGCCGAGATCGGAGAAGAGTTTCCGGACATAGACCTCGCCGTCCTCGAAAACGGCCAGTACGACGAAGCGTGGAAATACATCCACACGATGCCCGACCAACTGGCCAAAGCCGCAAAAGAGCTGGGTGCAAGGCGGATCATGACCGTCCACCATTCGAAATACGCCCTCGCCAAACACCGCTGGGACGAGCCGCTGGCGACCGAGGCGGCATTGGCCGCGGACTCCGCGCTGCACCTCCTGCGGCCCGAAATCGGCGAGGTGGTTCCGCTGGAAACTCCGCAGCCGGAGCGTGCGCAGGCCGACGATCCGACGGGATTATAGCGCATCGGACAGAGTCGGGCTTCAACGCGGCTATCCCGGTTCCGGCCGGCTCATTCCGCCGGAAGCCCGCGATCCGCACCGAAACATCCCGCACTGAAGCGACCTACGGCGAAGCGACGCGACCCGCGCCGAAACATCTTCGCCGAAGCGATCTCTGCCGAAACATCTGCGGCGGCAGTGAGGCGCCGACCTCCGGCCACGGCAACCCGCATCCGACACCTGCGGAAAAACGGCCTTTACCACGCATACTCAGGACTTGAGCGTTCCGGCTCTGGTATGCAATTTGCTCCGGAGGGAGGAAAATCCATATGCTATGAACAATTTTTCCTCACTGATCGAAAATTCGAAGCGGGCCGTACGTTACTGGTGGCTGCTCCTGATCATCGGCATCGCCCTGTTCGTCGTGGGCATCCTGATATTCGTCTACCCCACCCAGAGCTATCTGGGCATGTCGCTCGTCTTCGGCTGGCTGATGCTCTTTTCGGGCATTCTCGAAGTCGTGCTTTCATCGGCCAACAAACACTTCATCACGGGCCGCGGCTGGATGCTGGCCGGGGGCATCATCGAAATCATCCTCGGCATCATCCTGATCTTCAACGTCGCGCTTTCGGCCGCCACACTCCCGATTTTCCTCGGTTTCTGGCTCATGCTGCGCGGATTCAGCGCCATCGGTCTGGGCGGCGACATGAACGCCATGGAGATTCCCGGATCGGGCTGGACCGTTTTCAGCGGCATCCTGCTGGTGCTCTGCTCGTTGTGGATTCTGTTCCAACCGCTGGTATTCGGCACCACGGCCGTCGTGATCTGGGTCGGCATTTCGCTGCTCTTCGCCGGCATCGCCGCCTGTTCGCTTTCGATCCAGCTGCGGCAGGCGCACCGCTGTCTCGGCAACCGCTGATATTTCCGCACGCCGTCAAGTCTGCCTCACCGTACAAGCCCCTCGCAGCGAGGGGCTTTTTTTGTTCTCCGCCGCCGCACCGGGAACTCTGCCGTCCCCAAACAGCGACTGCCACACAAAAAAAGTTTCACACGGCAAGTCCCTCTTCAGAGGGCCTTGCCCTTTCCCGCACACACCACGGCACACCACCCCTCCCGGCGGCGAAACCGATGAAACCGGAAACGGCACAAGCCCCGAAAACACGAAACCGGACGGCCGGAGCGAACCGCCCATCACACCGGTCAGGCGTGCGCGATCTCCGTCACGGCGTGTTCGAGAAATTCCTGCAGGACGAGCGCATGATTCTCGGCCGCATTTTTCGATGCGTACAGCAGCGTAACGGTCTCATTTCCGGCGATGCGGCGGACAAACTCCCGCACGGCCTGCGAGCCGCGCAGCTCTTCGAGATACCGGCGCCGGAACTCCGGCCAGCGGGTCTGCGGATCGGCGTGATACCATGTGCGCAGTTCGGGGCTGGGCGTGATCTCCTTGGCCCACACGTCGTAATGCAGGGCATCCTTGCGCACGCCGCGCGGCCACAGTTTATCGACCAGCACGCGGCAGCCGTCGTCCGGAGCGGCGGGTTCGTAAACGCGTTTGATTCGTATGCGTGTCATAAGTTCGCTGCCAAAGGCGTAAAAAGTTCGATCAGATTTTCTTCGGGGTCCCTCAGATGCACGACCCGCATTCCCCAGCCGGGCATGTCGGTCGGACGGTTGACAAACTCCACGCCCCTTGCAGAGAGCGTTTCGAAGGCTTCGTCCACATTGTCGACTTCAAACGACACCATCATCTTATCCCTGCAGCCGGCCGGCAGCTCCTTGTCTGCATTGCCGGCGACAGGCGCCATGAGGTCGGACGTAAATATCGCCAACCCCTCGATGCCTTCGGCCACCTTGAAACTGCCGTAACAGCCTTCGATATCGAACGCCGCCTCCAAACCGAGTTTTTCCGTATAAAACCGGAAGCACTTTTCATAGTCTCTGACCAATAATCTCACATTGCTGAATTTCATAATCGTCCAATTAAAAAAGAGATGCGCGAACGGGCCGTATCCCCTAAAATGAAGGGCGCCTCCCGGCGCCCTTCCCCATCAAAAATTAACCCTTAAAAATTATCCCCATTCCGAAAAACTTCCGAGAGGTAGTGGTGAAGGTAGTAAAGATCCGCATCACCCTGAATCACCTCCCGATGCAGAAGTTCTTCTTCATCGGAGATGCCGTCGTCCGAAACTTCGTTTTTGTCAATATCCTCCATAGGCATCTTGTAATTTTGCTTTGTACTAACTAAACGCCGCGCCTTTGGAAATATTGTGTGCCGGTCAGCACAAAATCATATTTTTTTCCTTGATCATCCGCCGCAGGTTGATAAGCGCATAGCGCATCCGGCCCAACGCGGTGTTTATACTCACGTCGGTCTGCTCGGCGATATCCTTGAAACTGAGACCGGCGAAATAACGCATCATCACCACCTCGCGCTGCTCGGCAGGGAGCAGCTCGACCAATGCGCGCACGTCGCGCTCGATCTGTTCGCTGACCATGGCGTCCTCCACGTTCCGCTCGGCGAAACGCAGCGATCCCAATACATCGTATCCGGCTTCGGCTTCGGTGACGGCCTTGTTCTGCCGCTGGGCGCGGAAATAGTCGATCACCTGATTGTGCGCGATGCGCAAAACCCACGAGAGAAACTTCCCGTTGTCCGTATAGCGGCCGTCGTCGATTACACGCACGGCTTTGATAAATGTCTCTTGGAAGATATCTTCTGCAACATCGCGGTCCTTCACCATCATATTGATGTAGTCGCGCACACGGCGGCTATGGCGTTCGATGAGCTTGGATATGGCACTTTGGTCACCTGAGAGGTAGTGATTAAGCAATACCTGGTCACTTAATACTTGCACGTTCATACTCTTGTCTCCTAAATGTAGTTAAGAGTAGACTTTTCCCGATAGGCAATCCTTTTTAAGTTGTGTATGTCGATAATTTCATCGTTCGGGCTTTCGGAAACCCGGAGTTTCCGGAGCCTTGACAGCGGCAAGATAAACACTTTTTTCCGAAAATCCAAATTTCTTTCTACTCCGGCGGGAATGTCCCGGCCTGTTTATTCGGATTGCAGAAACAGCAAAATCCGTGCCGGAACAGCTCCGAAAGGCATTTTATTCGGAATCAGCGGTCAAGGCGAAACGGTCGAAGAGGCGGGTGAACCGGCACGCCGTTTTTCGCGGGAATCCGCCCCGCCACCCGGCATCACTCCGCACGGCACGCCGCCTTGAGCGGCTCGACATGAATGGCGATCATCGTGCCTTCGCCGAACCGGGCGCGCAGGCGGCGTTCGATGTCCTCGGTCAGCTCGTGCGAGCGGCAGACGCTCATCGCGCCGTCCACGCGCACATGCACCTCGACGGCGATCGACGCGCCGATACGGCGCGTGCGCAGGTTGTGCGGCTCCCGCACTTCGGGATTCGCCGCAACGACACGCAGGATTTCCTCTTCCACATCCTCCGGAAGCGAACGTTCCAGAAGTTCGTCGAGTCCGGTGCGGATCAGGTCGAACGCGATCTTGAAAATGAAAACCGCCACGACGAGCGCCGCGATCGGGTCGGCGATGCGCCACTTATCGCCCAGAAAATAGGCGCACCCGATGCCGGCCAGCGTTCCCAGCGACGAAAGGGCGTCGCTGCGGTGATGCCATGCGTTGGCGATCATGCTCGGACTCGACACCCGGCGGCCTTCGCGCACCGTATAGCGGTAAAGAATCTCCTTGACGACGATGGAGACCGCGGCGGCCAGCAGCGCCACGGTGCCGGGACGGGGCAGCAGCCCTCCGTCCACAACGACGCGGATGGCACCGATGCTGTTCACCAGAATCCCCGTGCCTACGGCGGCAAGCGCAAGGCTGATGATGATCGTGGCGAGCGTCTCGTATTTGCCGTGGCCGTAGTCATGTCCCTCGTCCTTGGGTTTGGCCGAAATCTTGGCAAAGGCGATCACCACCACGTCGGTCGCCATGTCGGAGAACGAGTGTACGGCGTCGGCGACCATGGCGCCGCTTCGGCCCAGAATACCGGCCGCGAGTTTGATCCCGGCGAGCAGGAGATTGACCGCGAAACCGATAAAGGTCACACGGTATATTTTCTTTTTGCGGATTTCAGCCTCACCGGACATAACGCACGTTTTTACGACAATGAACAAAAATAGTGAAATTTACGGAAACACAAGACCGGCGATCGCTTTTCCGGCCGGCTTTCCCCATCCCGAAACTCTCCGCACGGCCGGCACCACCCGACACAACGGGCCGAAAAATCCCCGGCGGATATTCGCCGGGGATATTCCATCCGATCGCGCGGCATCGCGCACGCCGCAGACTAATAACTGCGGGCGAACAGCACGCGGCGGTGCGACGGCTTGCCGGAGAAGACGCATACGCCCTCCTCGTCGGGCGCGTCGATCGGAATGCAGCGGATCGTGGCCTTCGTGGCCTCCTTGATCGCCACCTCGGTCTCGACCGTGCCGTCCCAGTGCGCGAGCAGGAAGCCGCCCTTGTCGTCGAGCACCTGCTTGAACTCCTCCCACGTATCGACCTTGGTAATCATCGACTCGCGGTAGTTGAGCGCCTTCCGGTAGATGTTCTCCTGAATTTCGGTCATCAGGCCCTCGATACGCTCCACGAGTCCCTCCTGCGAAACGGTCTGTTTTTCGAGCGTGTCGCGGCGGACGAGTTCGATCGTGCCGTTTTCCATGTCACGAGGTCCCATCGCCAGACGCACCGGAACGCCCTTGAGTTCGTATTCGGCGAACTTGAAGCCCGAACGCACGTTGTCGCGGTCGTCGATCTTCACGCTGATGCCTTTGGCCTTGAGCTGCGCGGCAATGGCCTCGAAGCGCGTGCGGATCTCGGCCAGCTGGTCGTCGCCCTTGTAAATGGGAATCATCACCACCTGAATCGGCGCCAGTTTCGGCGGCAGCACCAGACCGTTGTTGTCCGAATGCGCCATGATAAGCGCGCCCATCAGGCGGGTCGAAACGCCCCACGAGGTAGCCCACACGTATTCGAGCTTGCCCTCCTTGTTGACGTACTGCACGTCGAACGCCTTGGCGAAATTCTGGCCGAGGAAGTGCGACGTGCCGCTCTGCAGCGCCTTGCCGTCCTGCATCAGCGCCTCGATCGTAAGCGTATCTTCGGCTCCGGCGAAACGCTCGTTGGGCGACTTGTGGCCCACCACCACCGGCAGCGACATCCATTCTTCGGCGAACCGTTGGTAGACATGAATCATCTTTTCGGCCTCCTCGACAGCCTCCTCGCGCGTGGCATGCGCCGTGTGGCCCTCCTGCCACAGGAATTCGGCGGTGCGCAGGAACAGGCGCGTACGCATCTCCCAGCGCACGACGTTGGCCCACTGGTTGCACAAGATCGGCAGGTCGCGGTACGACTGAATCCAGTTCTTATAGGTATTCCAGATGATCGTCTCCGAGGTCGGACGCACGATCAGCTCCTCTTCGAGCTTGGCGTCGGGATCGACGACGACGCCCTTGCCTTCGGGATCGTTCTTCAGACGGTAGTGCGTCACCACGGCGCACTCCTTGGCAAAGCCCTCGACGTGGTGGGCCTCCTTCGAGAAGAACGACTTGGGGATGAACAGCGGGAAATAGGCGTTCTGATGCCCCGTATCCTTAAACATCTTGTCCAGCGCGTCGTGCATCTTCTCCCAGATGGCATAGCCATAGGGTTTGATGACCATACAACCGCGTACGGCCGAATTCTCGGCCAGCCCCGCCTTCACGACCAGATCGTTGTACCACTGCGAGTAGTTCTCGTCCGACTTGGTGAGGTCCTTGAGTTCCTTTGCCATATATCTTTATTTTTGATTTTGTTTCAGCCTGCAAATATAATAAAAAAATAAAGGTCCGTCACCGGGACGGACCTTTATATTGACGAAACGGCCGCATCAGAAACGGAAGCTGAGCGTCGCGGCCAGATAGTGACGTTTCAGAGAGGTGTCGTACAGACCGCTCCACGTCTCCATGTCGCCGCCGTTTTCGGGCCTGCTGAAGAAGAGCTGGTACTGCGTCTGCTTGTTGGTGACATACTGATAGGCCAGATCCAGCGTCGTGTTGCGTCCGAGGTTCACGCCGGCGCCGGCCGAGAAATAGTAGCTCTCATAGGTCGTCGGCATGCTGGTATAGGCGTCGTTCACATAGAAATCCCGCTCCTTGAGCATCGAATCGGTATAACCGCCGCCCACGCGCAGGGCCAGAATCGGCAGCGGCTTGACCTCGACGCCCGCACGGATCGAGTTCGTGCCTTGGAAATTATGCTTGAACTCCGCCTTGTAGTCCTCTTCGGAGAAGTAGTTATACTGCGGAACGTTCTTCACGCGGATCCCGTTGTACCAGTCGCGCTCGTAATCGATCGACACGATGGCGAAAGTGCCGAACGTATACGAAGCGCCGAACATCAGGCGCGCCGGCGAGGTGAAATCCCAGCTGTTGCCGCCGCTGTTGTTGGCCCGTGGCGTGGCATTTCCCACCGTAGCCACCTTGTTGTCGGCATTATTCCTGATATCCGAAAAGATATCGGCCCGATAGGAATAGTCGAGCGAATAGTAGGTCGGCGTATGGAAAGCCACGCCGACACGCAGGCCGGTCAGGGGCCGTGCGGTGAAGCCCAGCTTGAAATTCACGCCGCTGCCGTTCATCTCCATCTCCTGATAGAGATTCATCACGTCGAGCTGCTCGGCGAGCGCATTGCCGCTGCCGTCGTGTCCGATGCCGTCCGTATTGAAATAGCCGTATTCCTCCTGATAGGTCACGCCCAGTTTCTTATGTACGCTCTGAATGCCGATCGACGCGCCGAAGTAGAGGATATTGTTGATATTGCCGCCCATTGAAATCGTGAACTCGTTGATCGAACCCGAATTCACCACATCCATCGAATGCAGCACCGAGGCGTTGCGGCCGATACGCTCCACCGCCCAGATCGGGTCCTTCACCGTTCCGTAGTTCCCCAGCATATAGGCGTCGTAGGCCAATATGGCCGGCCAGACATTGGGATTCCACGCATCGACGGGAACCGGTCCGTTCGGGCCTCCGCCCTCGGCCTCGCGGTCGGGCCTTACACCGAAATTATTCATCTGCTGCGAAAAGATATCGGCGATCGTCGGCATCAGCCGGTCGGGCCGGTCGGGATCGTAGCGCGATTCCGACGAAAACGAGTAGCGGCTGTTGAAATCCGCGATGCGGTTCATGCCGATACCGAGCGTCAGGCTGGTCAGGGAGCTTCTCGAACTCTCGAAGACGTTCAGGGCGACGCCCACGTTAGCGAATGCGAACTGCGATTTGCTGTTTCCCTTCCACGAGGCCGTTCCCGCGGTCGATGCCTTCGCCATGGGCACGAGCGGCGTGAGCGAAATCTCGTTGCGGCGGTACATGCCCAGTCCCGCCGGGTTGAGCGACATCGACGACAAGTCGGCGCCCAGCGAGGTAAAAGCCCCGCCCATACCCATCACGCGGGCCGTGCCGAAAACGTGCGTCTGCGAAAGCTGCGCCAGATCGGTAGCCCACAACATGTCGTGGTTCAGCACCGAACCTCCGAATTCGAGACCCGTATTTTGCGCCTGCAAAGGCGCCGCAGCAACGAAGGCCGCGCACAATGCCACTATTTTCATGCTTTTCATAATTCTCTCCGTTTTAGTTGCTACCGACTGCCATAACCGCGTCCTCCGCCGCCCGAACTGCCGCCGCGCGAGCCGCCGCCGCTGTAACCGCCCCCGGAGCTGCCGCCCCGCGAACCGCCGCTGTTGAAGCTGCTGCCGCTGCTCGAACTGCCACGGTCGTTGTAGCTGCTGCCGCGCGAACCGCTGTTGAAGTCATTCCGCGAGCCGCTGTTGAAATCGCCCCGCGAACCGCTGTTATAGCTGTTGCCGCGGTTGTTGTAACTGCTGCCCCGGTTGTTGTAACTGCTGCCGCGCGAGCCGCTGCTGAACGGACTGTCGCCGTTGCGGCTGCCGTAGCTGGTGCTGTAGGAGCCGTTGCGGCCGCCGCCGCGCGAACCGCCGGCATAACCTCCGTTGCCGTACCGCGCCCCCGAAGTGCTCCGGCCGGGAGTGTAGCTCCTGCCGCGTCCGCCGGGATTGCTGTAATAGTCGCGGGGCCTGTATCCCGCATGGTGATGTCCATGCCAGCCGCCGCCCCATCCGGGCCCCCAACCGGGTCCCCAGTAGGGATGCCATCCGGGACCCCACCACGGATCGTACCAAGTGAAGCCGAAGCCCCAGTTCCAGCCGCCCCATGCGTAGCTGGGATAGCCCCACCACGAGGGCGAGTAGTTCCAGCCGAAATACCAGCCGCCGTAAGGCGTGCCGCCCCATGTTCCGAACATCGAGGTTATGTATTTGGGTTCGACCCAGACCTCGTCACCGGAAATGATGATGTTGTAGAAAGCCGGATCGTACGCCGTGGCATAGGTGAACGAACTGCCGTAGCGGAAGTTGTAGTAACTCGACGGCATCCGGTAGGTCGGCGACTCGAATCCCCTCAGACGGCGCGCATAGGCACTCTCGTACGTATCGGCCAGAATATCGTTGTAAGGGTTCGAACCCGACTCGTCGTAATAACCGTTCTCCGCAGCCAAAGCCTGCGCTTCGGCGATCTTCGCCTCCCACTCGGCGCGGCGCGCCTCGGCCTCGGCCTTGCGGGCTTCGGCGGCGGCCTGCTGCTTGCGGGCGATGGCCGTTTTATCGTGCAGAGCGTACAAATCGTCGTTGGCATACCCCGACGACGCATAGTAGCTCGACGAACAGCCGGCCAATCCTGCGGACAGGATAAGGGTTCCAATTAAAATATTCAACTTTTTCATAGCGCACATGGTGTTTGCGTTAGTTCTTTTCCAATAAACGAAAACCATACCGCTTTTAGTATCGTTTTCACCATATAAACGGCCGGAGCGCAGCAATACTGCACTTGTCCGCCTGATACAAAGATAGAAATTATTTGGCAAAAGCATCAAAACGAACCGCCATAGCCGCATTTTTTCCTGCAGACTGAAATTTTTTTCGCACGAAAATGCCGAGAAATAAAAAATATGTCTATATTTGCAGTCCCAAACGAAAGGTTTTTCGTCCGGGAGATTGGAGAGATGCCGGAGTGGTCGATCGGGCCGCACTCGAAATGCGGTGTACGGGCAACTGTACCGGGGGTTCGAATCCCTCTCTCTCCGCAGAAATACAACGAATAAAACAGCAAAACCCTGCAAATAACACATTTGCAGGGTTTTGTGTATTTAGTCCAAAGGCATTGAAAAGCAATGTAACGCAGGTCGGCGGTGGCCTATTCGGTGTACCTGAAAACCGGCTGAAACAGTACACCGGATTCCGCGTCACTCCGAACGGAATTCCCTGAGCACTCCGATCCTCTCGGACATATCCGCCTCTTTCATCCTGCGGATCAGTGCGGCCAGCCGCATCGAATCGACCTCCAGTCCCATCGTACGGATATAAACCGCCTTGACGCCTTTCGACTCGTAGAGACGGTCGAACCGCCAGAACCAAGCCGGCCTTATGAGCTGCGGCTTGTAGTCGCGGCCGAGCAGCAGCCGGACCCAGTACTGGCCCCGGAAATAGAAGTCGTCCGCGTAAAGGACGGCATCCCACTCGATCTGCTCGCGGATCGCGAACGGTTCGGTGATGCCGTATTCGGTCAGGACGATATAGGGCCGGCGGTCGAACAGCGACCCTATGCCGTACAACAGGGCGAAGCCCGCCGTTATCACGAAACACCACCCCAGAACGACGTCGCGGACATAGTGCAGAACAAGTCCGCCGGCGATGCCCGCAAGCAGCCCTGCGACGGTGATACACACCGCCTTCTTCCTCGATTTATGAATTATCATCCTCATCCTCAACCAGATTTTCATTCCGAAATCGTGCAAATTTGTCTCCAAAGGCATAAAAATTGAATCTCCGGATAAGAAAAAAACCTCGCGGCATGCGCCATTGTAAAAATCCGGATGGCAAAAGAGGAGACATAAATAACAAATTGAACAGATAATTTAAAAACCGATCGAAAAATGTTGGAATATGAAATTTGGGGAAATACGGTCCAGACATGGGTCGTTTCCATACTCATCGTAATAGGGGCGTTCGTCGTCGTAAAACTGCTCTCCCTGCTGGGCAGGAAGGTCATAAAGCCGTTTATCGCCCGCACGAACAACCGGGTGGACGACATCATCTACTACTCCCTCGAAGCGCCCCTGAAATTCGCCGTGATGCTGCTGGGCATCTGGATCGCCATTCACCGGCTGGTCTATCCCGACCAGTTGGTGAAGTACGTCGACAACGCCTACCGCATACTGATCATACTGGACATAACGTGGGTCCTCGCACGTCTCTCCACGACCCTGCTCCAGCAGTACTGGGGACAAAGGTCGGACGGCCATGCGGTGAAAATGATGCCGGTGGTCAGGCGGACGATTCTGGTCCTGATCTGGATCATCGGTCTGGTAACGGCCCTGAGCAACGTGGGTGTCGACATCAATGCGTTGTGGGGTACGCTGGGCATCGGCGGCATCGCCTTCGCGCTGGCCGCACAGGACACGGTGAAGAACATCTTCGGCGCATTCACCATCTTTACGGACAAGCCTTTCGGCATCGGCGACACGATCAACGTGAACGGGCTGGAGGGAACCGTGGTCGACGTGGGCATGCGCAGCACGCGGATACTGGGTTACGACCGGCGCATCACGAGCTATCCGAACTACAAGATCACGGACGCCTCCATCGTCAACATCTCCTCGGAGCCGATGCGGCGGGCCATGGTGAAGCTGGGGCTGACCTACGACACGGGAGCCGAAAAGATGAAACAGGCGCTGGAGATACTGCGGGCCATCCCTGCGAAGATCAAGGACGTTTCCGGAAATCCGTCGGACGTCACGGCCTACTTCTCGGACTACACAGACTCGGCGCTGGTCGTCACGTTCTACTACTACATCGAGAAGCAGGGCGACGTCCTGAAAACGACGTCGGACGTGAATCTGGAGATCCTCGACTCCTTCGCCAAAGCGGGACTCACATTCGCCTTCCCCACACGCACGCTGCTCGTGCATCAGGACGACGCGGAAAAAGCCGGCGGCGAACCGGCAGCCGCAGACGGTACGCAAATTCAGAACTCCTAAAAAACATCCCATGACGACTCAGAAAAACCATCCAGCGGCCGGACAGCCCGATTCGTTCGACCGATATCCCGGCTATTACGGGAGCGATCTGGAACTGACATACACCCCTCAGCGTTCCGTCTTTACGCTTTGGGCGCCCACGGCCGACAAGGTCCGGCTGAACCTCTACGCTTCGGGCGAAGGCGGGGAACCGGAGGAGCGGCTGGAGATGCGGCCCTCCGACGACGGAACATGGCGCGTCGCCGCGGAGCGCGATCTGAAAGGGACTTTCTACACCTTCCAGATCGAGAAAGAGGGGAAATGGCTGGACGAAACGCCCGGCATCTGGGCCAAGGCGGTCGGCGTAAACGGCGACCGGGCGGCCGTAATCGACCTGCGCGAGACCGATCCCGAAGGCTGGGAGGCGGACCGTGCGCCCGAACTGAAAATGTATTCCGACATCATTCTCTACGAACTGCACCACCGCGACTTCAGCGTCGCCCCCGATTCCGGGATCGAAAACAAAGGCAAATTCCTCGCCCTGACCGAAACCGGCACCAAGACACCCCAAGGAGAGGCGTCGGGACTGGACCACCTCAAAGAGCTGGGTGTAACGCACATACACATCCTGCCCTCCTTCGATTACGCGACCGTGGACGAAGCCCGACTGAACGACAAGACCTACAACTGGGGATACGACCCGAAGAACTACAACGTTCCGGAAGGCAGTTACTCCACCGATCCGGCCGACCCCGCGGCACGCATCCGGGAGTTCAAGCAAATGGTGCAAAGCCTGCACCGGAACGGCATGCGCATCGTTCTCGACGTGGTCTACAACCACACGGCCTCGGTGGAGCATTCGAATTTCAACCTTACCGTCCCCGGCTACTTTTACCGCCACAACGCCGACGGCTCCTATTCCGACGCCTCCGGCTGCGGCAACGAAACGGCTTCGGAGCGCGCGATGGTGCGGCACTACATCGTCGAGTCCGTCAAATTCTGGGCGAAGGAGTACCATATCGACGGCTTCCGGTTCGACCTGATGGGCATACACGACATCGAGACGATGAACCGCATCCGGGAGGAGCTGTCGAAAATCGACCCGACCATCTTCATCTACGGCGAGGGGTGGCTTGCGGCCGACTCTCCCCTGCCGCCGGAAAAACGGGCCGTGCGGGACCACGTCGGACAGATGGAGGGCATCGCCGTTTTCTGCGACGACTTCCGCGACGCCGTGCGGGGCAGCACGTTCGACGAACACGCCTGCGGATACGCTTCCGGAAATATCGGCGGACACTACGAACCCGTGAAATTCGGGATCGTCGGCGCCACGCAGCATCCTCAGGTGGATTACAACGGACTGCTATACAGCTCCGTGCCCTACGCAGCCGCCCCGTCCCAAGTGGTCAACTTCGTCGCCAGCCACGACGGCTACACGGTGATCGACAAACTGCGGCTCTCCGTCACGGGCGACCGTGCCGAAGAGGAGCTGCTCCCGATCGACAAACTGATACACACCATCCTGCTCACGGCGCAGGGCGTTCCCTTCATCCGCGCCGGCGAGGAGATGATGCAGGACAAGCAGGGCGAACCGAACAGCTTCCGCTCGCCCGATGCCGTCAACCAAATCGACTGGGCGCTGAAAGCCGAACACCGCGGGCTGTTCGACTACGTCCGGCAACTGATCGCCCTGCGCAAAGCGCATCCGGCGTTCCGCATCCCGACGGCCGAAGGGCTGCGGCAGTGGCTCCGGTTCCTCGACACGGGCGATTCGGGCGCGATCGCCTATACCTTGGGCGAACACGCCAACGGCGATGCGTGGAAAGAGATACTGGTGGCCTACAACGGCAACCGCCATCCGACCGAATTCCGGATTCCCGAAGCGGAGCGGATCGTGGTCTGCCGCGACGGCCGGATCGATCCCGACAGCCGCGAGCGTCTCTCCGGAGAGGTCGTCCGCATGGCCCCCTCCTCGGCTCTCATCGCATACTGCGAATAATTTCCCGAAAGTTCATCCTCCGGGGTACAAATTTTGTATTATCCTGATTGTCAACCAAAATTATAAAAATTATGTATTTCTTATGGTATTTACTCATCGGCTTGGCGGCCGGATGGATCGCCAGCCTGATTTTCAAGGGCAGCGGCTCCGGATTGCTGGTCAATCTGATCGTCGGTCTGATCGGCGGCATTCTGGGCGGCTGGCTCGTTTCTTTGTTCGGATGGGTTCCGACGGGCACATGGGGAACTTTCCTCTCGTCGATCATCGGCGCCATCGTCCTGCTGTGGATCGTATCGCTGTTCACACGGCACAAACCCGCTAAAACGATGTAATTATGGAAAAGTATTCGACTAAAGAGAACGAAACCTACCGGGAGCACGCCGAAAAAGCGGTTCACAAGGTAGAAGAACACGGCCAGCAGGCCAGACACAACCTGCAGGAAAACATGCAGAAGCTGAAGGATGACGCCGAAGAGGCGGCCATCGAAGCGAAGAACGAAGCCCGAACGGGCGTTCACAAGATGGCCGGCAAAATCGAAGAGGCCGGCACGAAAGTCAAGAACGCGACCAAAGAGGGCATGACCAAAGCCGCGCACAAGGTAAAAGAGACTGCGACACAGGCGGCGAACCGGATCAAGGAGAAAGTATGACCCGGCAGCCGCGGCAAAAGAAAAGGGAAGTCTTCGGACTTCCCTTTTTTGCTGCGCCCGTCTAAGCGGGTACGAGTATGCCCGGATCGGCAGCGACTTCGTGCATGAAGTCGCACCGCACGGGTTCGCTGTGCAGCTCCTGCTCCGGATAAGGCTTGAGCAGTGCGGCGATCTGCGCATCGGACAGCGCGGGACTGAGCCAGCGGCTCTCATCGTCGGAACGAAGGATGACGGGCATCCGGCCGTTGGCGTTGTTGACGTAGCGCATCAACGGATTGGCTTCGGTAGTGATTATCGAGAATGTCGTCGTCCACGCAGCGGTCGCGCGGCAGTACCAGCGATCGAAAATCCCGGCCAACGAGAAGAGAGGACGCTCCTTCAGGGTCACGTACAAGGGGATCTTACGATGCTGTTCATGGCGCCACCCGTAGAATCCGCTCACGGGAACCAGACACCGTCTCTGACGGATCGGAACCCGGAACGAGGCGTTTTCGAAAATGGTTTCCGCACGGGCGTTGACCGTCTGGTTGCGGACCGTCACGACATCCTCCGGTCTGCGCAGCCAATAGGGAACCAGCCCCCAGCGGGAATACCGGATCTGCTCGTCCCCGGTCAGGACCGGATAGGGGAGGTGCGAAAACGCGCAGGCACGCAAGGGCGGACGGAGATTACGGATCAGATCGGCCTTCCGGCCGAAATGCCGGGCAAGCTCCTCAGGCCCGGCAGCGAGGAAAATATGATAACACATGGCATGACAGAATTACAATTCGGGCCTGCACGGCCCGTTCGAGACATAAAAACGCAGGGAGCATGACGACGGTCGCCCCCTGCGCTTTTCATACGGCAAAAACTATTTCGTAGCTTTCGTAAAGTTGCCGTCCTTATCGAAATCGAGTACCGTCTTGTCCGCGAGGGCCACCTTGTAGCCGTCGGCGGTCGTCTCCATCATGACGATCCGCTGCCCCGCATAGTTGTTGCCCGCATAGGTCTTGATCTTGGCGGGAATCACCGACATGGGAACCGAACCGTTCTTCATGATGATCTGCGAGCAATCGCCGCTGCCGCCCTCGAAGGAGACTTGGTTGCCGCTGTTGAAGTAGACGGTGTACTTGTCCCACGACGCCTCGCGGTCCATCTCCACGGCCTTCACCTTTTCGCCGGGGAAGTTCTTCTGAATGAATTCCTGCGAATTCTTCGGCAGTTTACCGAAATCCACCTTCTGGGGAGCAGCGTTCACGGCAAAAGCAAATACCGCAGCTGCGACGAGTAAAAGAATTTTTTTCATAATATAAAGAATTTAAGTGATGAATGATACCGGAATACCTGCAAATGGTATTCCATTGAGGTTGAAATTGTCCGAAAAATATTTTTCATACTGAGAATCAGTTTTTTTCAGGGGACGCCCAAGCCGCCGCATGTCCGGATCCGGCCTGCCGGACAGCACGAACGGACTGCGGGGCCGCCTCATACGTCCGCACCCGTAAACAGTTTGAGGATATAGCCAATCAGGAAGCTGATTCCGGCGATGCCGAAACTCAGCAGGGCCATTTCGAAAAAACGCCGTCTGAAACTCTCGCACCGGACCACGGCGTAATAGTAATTGAACAGCGCGATCACGGTAAGGGCCGCCAGAAGCATGACTCCCAGCGCGGCAAGCGCACTCGAAAAGAGCAGATAGGGAAGTATCAGTATGGCGACCGTCACCAGATAGGTGACCCCGGTGCAGACCGCAGCCCGCAGCGGATGCTTCTCCCGGCCCTTTTCCGACTTGGTCGCAAGGTACTCGGAAGCCGCCATCGAAAGGGCCGCGGCAATGCCCGTGATGCCGCCCGTAAGCGCCACGAGCCGCGGCTCGTTCAGCGCCAGCGTGAATCCGGCCAGCGCGCCCGTGAACTCGACCAAAGCGTCATTCAACCCCAGCACGACCGAACTTATGTAGCACAATCGCATTCCGCCGGCCAGCGTCGTCAACTCCTCCCCGTGACGTCGCTCCTCCGAAGCTATCCGCACGAACTCTTCGCGTTCGGGATAGCGCGAATAGCTCGCCTCCGTACCCTTTTCACACTGCTCCATCTGCCGGACCACGAAAGCACGGCCCAGCACCCTGACCATTCCCACGTACCACCAAACCCGTTTGGGATCGGGAGCCACCGTACGGCCCGTACGGCTTCTGAGGACCTCGCAATGGCGTCTTTCGTCCTGCATGATACGCAGCAGCGTCCGGCGGCGGACCGGATCCTTTTCCAGTCCGGCCAGCCGGCGGTAAACTTCGCACAAGGTAGTCTCGTCCCGTTGCAGGGTCAAAAGGTTTTTTGTCATCGCAGTCCCGTTTGTGTGGTTATTTCACCCGAAGCCTCCCCGGCCGGGGAGCGGCGGGCTTACGGTCCGGAGTCCGCAAAAAATCTGCCGGAACAGCGTCCGAACCTCCGCAGGAAAAAGCTTTTACCCCAGCGTCCGAAAACCCGAAAAAATCCATCCTCCCGTTACTGCGTGTTTTGCAGCAAGATCCATCCTCGCGTTTTTCCAATCCATCCAAAAGTGTTTTTCATGGCATAAATGATGCACGCAACTGCATCGAAAAGGGTGCCGGACAACAAATACGAGCATATACCTTAATATAAATGGCAATAACGGTTTAACCGAGTATTAACTTAATTAATCATTCTATCAACTATGAAAAAAAAGTACTTTTTCACCGCATTCGCTGCGGCTTTGCTTTTCGCAGGATTCGCCTTTACGGCCTGTGACGACGATGACGACAACAGCGCCCCCGGCACGAAGCCGACGATCAAGTTCGAAAACGTAATCCCGACGAAGAATTACGTTCAGAGCGGCACGTTCGCCGCCGTGGCTCCCGGTGCGACGACCTCGTTCACATTCCATGCGGCCAAAGGGCAGCGGCTGATGTTCGCCACCATGTATTCCTACTCCAACGACCTGTTCTTCGCCCCTGAGAATCCGGGTATCGCACTCTTCAACGATTCGGGCGTCCCCTATACCGGCGTCATAGCCAATGCCGTGAAACTCTGGGACAACGGAACCCGCGTCAATGAACAGCCCGGCCCCAGCGTCAACCATCCGGGCGTAGCTCAGGCCGGCGTAGTGAGCGAAGTGAACGGTACGGACACGGAGGGTCACACCTACCCGGCGGCTTCGAGCCTGCTTCAGGTAAGTCTGGCTTACGACGCCGTACAGTCGCTGTTCACCTGCACGATCTCCAACATCTCGAACGGCACCTCGAACGAGACTCCGCTCTCCGGCGGCGTATTCGTCGTATCGAACATGCTCGACGGCAAGCTGGTGGCGGAGAAGCCGTTCTTCAGCGTCGATCAGAAATCGGGCGTCGAGCTGACCAAGCTGGCCGAAGCGGGCAACGTCGATCCCCTGAAGTCGCTCGTAGCCGACCAGACGGGTATCATCACCACGCTGCACGGCGCCATCGTAGTGGTCTACACGGGCAACACCAACCCGATCTATCAGCTGGGACAGAAAGACGCCCAGCTCGGTCTGGCGGCTCTTGCACAGCGCGGCGATCCGGGACAGCTGAAAGCTTCGCTCGAAAAGGTCCCGCAGGTACGCAAGATCTACACCATTACGCGCACCGCCCTGCCCGGCGAGAGCATGGAATGCACCTATGAGGCCGCAGCCAACGAAAAGGTAGCGTTCGCAACGATGTTCGGCTATTCGAACGACTGGTTCTTCGCCAACGGTCCCGAACTCAACGCCCTGACCAAAGGCGACGTAACGAGCAAGACCGTTCTGCTCGATGACGGTACGGCCGTAAGCCAGTACCCCGGTGCCGGCAATGCCCAGTCCATCTTCGGCGGAACGCTGATGCCCGAAGACAAGGCCATCAGCGCAGTCGGCGACACCTACCCGGTTCCCGCCGTCGACGGAATCGTCAAGATAACGATCTACTAAGGATCGTCGTGTGTGTGTTAATTGCGTCCGGAGCAGGAAACTGCTCCGGTTTTTAAACCCGTACAATCATGACAAACGACAAATCACAAGAAGGCAAGGTTACCGTTGCCGTAGAAAAAAAGACCTCCAAAATTCCCTCGATGGTCTACCTGAGCGCCGGTCTGGGCGCATTGGCGGTCTCGGCCTGCATGATGTTCCGCGGCCGTAAATCCGCAGCGCTGCTCGTCGGCCAGTGGGCCGCCCCGCTGCTGATCATGGGACTTTACAACAAGATCGTCAAGACCGAAGGTCACGACCGCCCCGAATCGGGGACGGACAAATTAAACCGAATCATTTAAAAACCACGATTATGGACAAGACAAACCAGATACACGGAGAAAGCCGTGAACAGCAAAACGATACGCAGAGCGCCCCGATGCAAAACGGCAATACGAACGACCTCGACAGCCGGAGCCACAACCGCGACAACAGCGGCATGCACGCAGGCGGCACCGAAGGCAGCAGCTACCGGCCACAGCCGAACAACAAGGAGCAATACGGCTCGAAGAAAGGCTCGTACTGGGAGGAGAAGGGTTCCGACCGGGAACAGAGCATCGGAAGCCGCATGAACGAGGAGAGTCTCAAGCAGAAACGATAGTCAGGCCGGCTTCCGGCATGTTCAACTTAATACAGCGAATATATGTTTTACCATTCCAAAGAACTCCAGTTCAAAGCGCGGGTATCGAGACCCGATCCCCGCTTCGCGCGGCTGCTGCTCGAACAATTCGGCGGCGGCAACGGCGAGCTGAAAGCCGCGATGCAGTATTTCGTGCAGGCGTTCGCCTGCCACAACCCCTATCCGGACAAATACGACATGCTGATGGATATCGCCACCGAGGAGCTGGGCCACCTCGAAATCGTCGGCGCCACGATCCAGATGCTGCTCGCCGGCGTCAACGGCAACCTGAAGGATGCGGCCGAGCGCAACGACGTCTTCGGTGAAAGCATTTCGAAGGACGATTTCATCCATTCGGCCTTTTCGATCAATCCGCAGTTCGGCGTACTGACGGGCGGCGGTCCGCGTCTCACCGACAGCAACGGCGTGCCTTGGCAAGGCTCCTACGTCAATGCCAACAGCGACCTGACGGTCGACCTGCGTTCGGACATAGCTGCCGAATCGCGCGCCAAGATCGTCTACGAATACCTGATGCAGTTCACCGACGACAAGGACGTACTGGCCACGCTCAACTTCCTGATGACACGCGAAGTGGCGCACTTCCAGCAGTTCGAGGCGGCGCTGGGGACCATCCAGCCCAACTTCCCGCCGGGAGTGCTCCAGAGCGATCCCCGCTACAGCAACATCTACTCCAATCATTCGACGGGAGAGGATGCCCGCGGCCCGTGGAACGAAGGCGAAAGCACCGGACTGGGCGAAGAGTGGCTCTATGTCGAGGACCCGCGCGAGCAGGTGCTCGAAACCGACGGACTCACGCAGCTCAAACCGCAGGGAACACCCCGCACCGAAGCTTCGGTGCGCAGCGCGGACAAGAAACTCAGCAAGGAGCGCAGCGGCGAAATCCGCAAGGCGACGCCGGAGAAGAACCTCCGGTGGTGCGAGTACGATCCGCAAGACACCAAGGCGTCCCGCCGCCAGCCGGTCGAACAGGACTAAATATCCCGTCGGCCCGCTGGGTGTGAACGCTCCGGAATTTCAGCCGGAGCGTTCTTCCTGTTTTGCATGCGCTTTGCAGCAAAACACCGCAAACATCAAACACATATATCTATGAAAAACGGAGTAATGATGCAGTATTTCGAATGGAATCTGCCCAATGACGGTAAATTGTGGACGCAGTTGAAAGAGGACGCCCGACACCTGCACGACGTCGGCGTCACCTCGGTCTGGATCCCGCCGGCCTACAAGGCCGACGAACAGCAGGACGAGGGATACGCCGTCTACGACCTCTACGATCTGGGCGAGTTCGACCAGAAAGGCACCGTCCGCACCAAGTACGGCACGCGGCAGGAGCTGGAGGAGGCGATTGCGGCGCTGCACGCCAACGGGATTTCGGTCTATATCGACACGGTGATGAACCAGAAAACCGGCGCCGACTACACCGAAAAATTCATGGCCTGCGAAGTCGATCCCGAAAACCGCGAGCAGGTGATCGGCGCCCCCGTCGAAGTCGAAGGCTGGACCGGATACACCTTTCCGGGGCGCGGCGACAAGTACTCCCCCTTCAAATGGCACTGGTACCACTTCTCCGGAACCGATCAGGTATACGAGACCGGCAAGCGGGCCATCTACCTCATCCAAGGCGAAGGCAAGAAGTGGAGCGAAGGGGTCGACGGCGAGAACGGGAACTACGACTTCCTGATCTTCAACGACGTGGATTTCGACCATCCCGAAGTGATCGAGGAGATGAAACGCTGGGGCGCATGGATCGCCCAAACGCTCGATGCCGACGGCATGCGTCTCGATGCGCTCAAACACATCCGCAACACCTTTATCGGCGAATTCATGCACAGCGTCCGGGCTTCGCGCGGCAAGGAGTTCTACGCCGTCGGCGAATACTGGAGCGGCGATTTCGAGTCGCTGGAAGCCTACCTCGACGCCGTGGACCACCAGATCGACCTGTTCGATGCGCCGCTTCACTTCAAACTCTTCACCGCTTCGCAGCAGGGACGCGATTTCGACCTGCGGACGCTGCTCGACGACACCCTCGTGCGGAAATATCCCACGCTCGCCGTGACGTTCGTGGACAACCACGACTCGCAGCGCGGCAGTTCGCTCGAATCGCAGGTCAAGTCGTGGTTCAAGCCGCTGGCGTACGGCCTGATCCTGCTGATGAAGGAGGGGTACCCCTGCATCTTCTACGGCGACTATTACAGCATGAAGGGCGAAGCGTCGCCCCACCGGGCCGTTCTCGACATACTGCTCGACGCACGCCGCTCGCGGGCTTTCGGCGAACAGACCGACTACTTCGACCATCCCAACACCGTGGGGTTCACCCGCGCAGGCGACGAGAAGCATCCGGATTCGGGACTTGCGCTGCTGCTCTCCAACGGCGAAGACGGCGAAAAGGTGATGTCCGTAGGCGTAACGCATGCCAATGAGACGTGGCACGAGATCACGGGAAGCTACGACGACGAAATAGTCATCGGAGACGACGGCAAGGCCCTCTTCAGGGTACACGGAGGAAAACTGGCCGTCTGGGTCAAAAAATAATGCGTCCCGTATAGGCCGAAACAGCCGAAAGAGCGGCCTGCCGGGCCGGAATGGTATACGTTTTGTATTCTTTCCGAGCAACGCCGCATATTGCGTCAACAGTGCGGCGTTACAAACTTGCTTTCGGCCGAAAGGTTTTTTCGGCACGAACGACAGCACAATGTCAAACTAAATTCTTTATCAGTCATGAAAGAGTCAACCAACAAGACCGCCGGCCGCACGCAGACCGGACAAAACAAATCGGCGACCAAGTCGTCCCGCACGACCACCTCGCACGCCAGCTCGACGAGCCGGGGAACCGCCAAAAGCCAGTCGTCCGCCACGGGCCGCGTATCGCGCAGCAACAATCCCGAAGGACACAACCAGTACACCAAAAAATCGCAGGGCAACTGCTAACGACGCAGTTCGTCTTTCGATAGAGTGTCGCAAGGGACTGTCTGACCGGGTTCAGGCAGTCCCGTCTTTTATCCGCCGACCGTCCGGCAGACCTGCACGGGATTCACGCCGCCGGATCGTCCGGCAACAGGGCGGGCACCGATTTTGCACACACGATCAGAAACGGCTGAACGATGAAAAAGGCTTGGGCTTATATTCTTCCCACACTGCTCTGCTTCGTATTGGGAGGGCTGGTCGGATGGTGGCAGAACGACGCGATCCGCGAATGGTATCCGCATCTGGTAAAACCTGCGCTGACGCCGCCCAATGCGGCATTTCCCATCGCATGGAGCATCATCTACCTCTGCATGGGCCTCTCCGCCGGACTGGTTCTGACCTCCGCCTCGCCCCTGCGCCGGAGAGTTATGACGCTATGGTTCGCACAGCTGGGATTCAACGTGCTGTGGAGCATCCTCTTCTTCGTATGCCGAAGCCCCCTGCTGGGAATGATCGACATCGCGCTGCTCGACATTCTCGTCGCCGCCTACATTGCGCAGAGCGGGAAGATCCGGGCCGGAGCGGCGTGGCTCTTCGTTCCGTACCTCTGCTGGATACTCTTCGCCACCTATCTCAACGCCGGCATCCTCGCGGCCAACGGCACAGGGCTTTAACCTGCCGCACGGCCATCCGCCCGACGCGGAAGAGGGCGCATCATCCGATCAGCAAATCCTCCAAACGGACTTTGGGAACATAGTGCGTCCCGTTTTTCCGGTAATAGGCGCGGTCGCCGCCGGAGCCGATCTCCGTCAGCTCGATCTTCTCGATGCCCTTGCCGAGGGCGAGAATCAGCAGCGGCTCCGCATCCAGTCCGAACTCCCGCCTGATCGGCTCCTTGTCGAACGCTCCGATGCAGATGCCGTTCAACCCGATTTCGACCGCCTGCAACAGCATGCTCTGGGCAGAAATGCCCAGATCGATATCGACATAGCGGTCCTCGGCGACCGTCGAGCAGATGATGATGAAAGCGTTCGGCTCGGTCCCCGGCAGGGGCAGATGAAGTTCGGGCAAAGCCCCTCCCAGCCGGATATGAGGCAATACTTTGGGAGCCTCGTCCGCCAGTACGGGCCGGAAGCGCAGCACCTGTTGATTCCGCGCCGAGGGGATTTTGGCATTCACGCCGATAATGCGCCGGAGCTGATCCCCGCGCACGACGAACCGCGCGTCGTAACCGCGATGGCTCCGGTTTTTGAGCAGCAGCCTGCCCAGCGTCGCCAACGGCCTGCGATTGCACGGCCCCGATGCCGTCCGGGCCAGATACTCCTCCATTTTCCGTCCTAAATAGTCGTCCGCCATTTTCTTCAGAATTAATCCGGAGACAAAGATACGCAAAATCACCGGACGAAAGAGCGGCATTTATTCACTATCTTTGCAGGAATCACCACCATGACGCAACGGAAAATCATACACATCGACATGGATGCGTTCTACGCCTCCGTCGAACAGCGGGACCACCCCGAATACCGGGGCCGGCCGATCGCCGTCGGCCATGACGGCCCGCGGGGCGTCGTCGCCACGGCCAGCTACGAAGCCCGGCCCTACGGGGTGCGTTCGGCGATATCCTCCGCGCTGGCGAAACGGCTCTGTCCGAACCTGATCTTCGTGCCGGCGCGTTTCGACGTCTACAAGGAGGTGTCGCGGCAGATCCGCGCCGTCTTCCGCGACTACACCGAACTCGTCGAGCCTCTTTCGCTCGACGAGGCGTTCCTCGACGTGACGCACCTGCGCTCGGCGACCCTCGCCGCCCGCGAGATCAAAGCCCGCATCCTCGCCGAAACCGGACTGACCGCATCGGCCGGAATATCGGTCAACAAGATGCTGGCCAAGATCGCTTCGGACTACCGGAAACCCGACGGACTGTTCACGATCCCGCCCGGACAGATCGAAGAGTTCGTCGCGGCCCTTCCCATCGAGCGGTTCTTCGGCATCGGGGAGGTGACGGCCCGGAAGATGCACGGCATGGGAATCCATACGGGCGCCGACCTCAGGCTGCGGGACGAAGCGGAGCTGGTCCGCCATTTCGGCAAGGCCGGACACAGCTATTACGGCTATGCCCGCGGCATCGACGAACGCGAGGTCACGCCGAACCGCATCCGCAAATCGCTCGGCGCGGAGACGACCTTCGCCGAAGATACCGACGACCGGGAACAGCTGCGGCTGGAGCTGTCGGCCGTGCGCGAAGAGGTCTGGAACCGCCTGATGCGGCACGAATTCAAGGGAAAGACCATCGTGCTGAAACTCAAGTTCGACAACTTCCGCCAGATAACCCGGTCGAAGACGCTTTTCGCTCCCGTCAATTCGGCCGAAACGCTCAGGCAGGTGTCCGAGGAGCTGCTGGCGGCGGTCGATTTCCGCGGACGGAAGATCCGCCTGATCGGCCTTACGGTCGGCAATTCGCCCGAAGCCTGCGCCGAGTGCGTGCAGCTGCGGTTCGATTTCGGGGAATCCGCCCGGAACGTTTAAACGACTTTTCGCACGACCGGCGGCAACACGGGAAGGGAAAAGACGATAATTGTTTAAAAAGAGACCGTTTATGGGGAGCGAAGCCCTTGCCCGATCATCGGGTTTTTAGTAATTTGCGCGAAATTTCGCAGGCCCCGCGCACCGGGCGGACAATCGCACGCAGACGCGTCGCCGCCTGACAAACACGGAATCAGTCACTCTGCAAATGCTGAAAAAGATACTGAAATATACGTTCCGGACGCTGCTCGTCATCCTCCTCGTCCTGATGCTGGTCCCCGCCCTGCTCTACATCCCGGCCGTTCAGGATTTCGTCCGGGGCAAGGCTGTCGGCTACGCATCCCGGACGCTCGGAATGGACCTCTCGGTGGAGCGTCTGCGGCTCTCCTTCCCGCTGCGGCTGTCCGTGGACAATACGCTGCTGACCGACAAGGGCGACACGCTCCTCTCCTGCGGACACCTTTCGCTGGAGGTCGCCGTGTGGCCCCTGGTCCGCAAAGAGGTCGCCGTGCGGAGTCTCGAACTGGCAAAACTCGCGGCGCATTACAGAGATTCCACGGCAGGCATGGACCTGAAGGTCGCCGCCGGACAGTTCGCCGTGAACGACTGCCGGGTCGGCCTGCCGGCCAAAACGGTCGGCATTTCCCGCATCGCGCTGACGGACGGGGATGTATTTCTGAACACGGCGGAGAGCGCTCCCGCCGAAAAGGCGGACAGCGCCGCAACCCTGCCGTGGCAGATCGACGTCGGAAAACTGACGGTCGCAAACCTCGCCTTCGGGATGCGGACCGCCCCCGCGGTAACCGACCTCTCCGTCCGCCTGCCGGACGGGGAGGTGGACAGCTGCCGGGTTCTGCTGGACAGCCGGCAGGTATCCGTGAAAAGCATCCTGCTGAACCGGGGCGGATACGCCTACCTGACGGCCCCGGCGGACGCCGGAGAAAAGGCTCCGGACAAGACGGCTGTTCCGGACAAGAGAACGGCCTCGAACAAAACGACGGTCCGGAGCAAAGCGGCGCCCTCCGACAAAACAGCGACTCAGGGCAAAGCGACGCACCCCGATAAAACAGCGGCCGCCAACAACGCATCATCACCCCACGACGCAGCGGCCGACGACGGCGAAGCTCCCGCCCTGCCGTGGACCGTCCGGGTCGGCAGCGTCGCGCTGAACGACAACAGTCTCGAATACGGAACGCTGCACCACCGCCCCGCGGCGGGATTCGATCCGGCGTTCATCGTCCTCTCGCCGCTCGACCTGTCGGTCGATTCGATCTACAACCGGGGCGCCGACATCGCCCTTCGGATCCGCCGGCTGGCGTTCACCGAGCGCAGCGGGTTGTCCCTACGGAATGCCGCCGGGGCGTTCGCAATGGACTCCACCGGCATTTCGCTCTCCGGGTTCGAGCTTGCGACGCCGCTTTCCGGCATCCGGGCCGAGGCGCACGCCGGAGCCGGAATCATGCGAATGGCGCCCGACACCCCGCTGACCGCCGACCTCTCGGCGAGCCTGAATACGGAGGAGATAAAACTGCTCTATCCGCAATTGATTCCCGCCGCGCTGAACGACCGAATCGTCCGGATCAAGCTTTCGGCGGCGGGGACGCTGGGCGACATCAAAAAGGCGGGGCTGGACATCTCGTCGCCCGGACATATCGACCTTGCGGTGAACGGCACCGCGAAAAACCTGCTCGCCCCGAAGCGGCTGGAAGCCGCGGCCCGTTTCGAAGGGGAGTTCCGCGACATGGCTTTTCTGCTGGAGCTGCTGCCCGACACGGCCCTGCGGCGGCGCGTGACGATTCCCGAACGGCTCACGCTCCGCGGAGCGGCGGACGCGGACCGGGGACTTTACTCGCTCGCTTCGACGCTGACCGCCGACGGCGGCCAACTGACGCTGAACGGCCGGATCGACCCTGAAAAACAGATATACGATGCGGAAGTCCGGTGTGACAGCCTTCCGCTGAACCGTTTCCTTCCGGCCGACTCGCTGGGCGCACTGGATTTCACGCTGACGGCCGGGGGCACCGGATTCGATCCGTTGCTGCCGCAGACACGGGGAAGCGTCCGGATGCAGATCGGCCGCGCGGAGTACCGGAGCCATGATTTCGGCGGAATAGAGCTGGATGCGGACCTCGAAAACCAGCACCTCTCCGGCCGCCTTTACGACCGCGACGAAGCGCTCCGTCTGCTGCTGTCCGTTTCGGGAACGCTGACGGAGCGGGAACAGCGGATCGGCGTGTCGGGCAATGTCTTCGACTTCGATCTGGCCGACATGGGAATCACTCCGGAGCAGATCGGCGGATCGTTCGCGCTCGACGCCGACGCTTCCGCTTCGGATGCCGGCGGCATGGCCGCACGTCTCACGCTGGACAGCATCGTAATCCGCAGCAAAAACCGCACGGACCGCATCCGCCGGACGAACGTCACGTTCGGCACCGACACCGCAGCCACCCGCGCCGGACTGACCTCCGGCGATCTGACGCTCTCGTTCGCCGCCCCCGAACCGCTCGATTCGCTGATCGCCGCCGCGTCCCGGAGCGCCGGGGTGCTGGCGCAGCAGATCCGCTCGCAGCACGTCGATATGGATTCGCTCAAAACGGTCCTGCCCGATTTCGGACTGCGGGTCTCGGCAGGACGCGACAACATCCTCAGCAGTTTCCTGAGAACCAAAAGAATCGCTTTCAGCAACCTCGACATCGCCGGCACGAACTGCGACTCCCTGCCCGTATCGCTCCGGATGCGCGTGGAAAAACTGGCTTACGGCAGCATCGTTCTCGACACCCTGACGGCATCCGCGGTGCAGAACGGGAGCCAGCTGGAATATGCCCTCCGCGTGGCGAACGCCCCCGGAAATCTGGACAACATAGCCCTCGCGGGAGTGTACGGCCACGTCGTACGGAACACGGGAGCGGTGAATTTCTACCAAAAGAACCGCGCAGGCCGGGAAGGATTCCGCTTCGGGGTGGACGCAGCGTGGAACGACAGCCTGATCCGTGCATCCGTAACGCCCCTCGCCCCGGTATTCGGCTCCGAGCCGTGGACGGTGAATCCCGGCAATTACCTCGTCTACCGGTTCGACGGAAACCTGAGCGCCGACCTCGACATGACTCACGGCGACCAGCGGTTTGCGATCCATACCGTTCCGGAAACCGACTCGCTCCGCGGCATCCGGCTCGACATCGCAGGGCTGAACATCGGCGGGGCGCTGGCGATGCTCCCCTCCGCCCCGCCCGTCGGCGGCGTGCTGGGCGCCGCCGTGACCCTGAACACGGGCGCCGACTCGCTGGCCGTCCGGGGCGACGTCTCCGTCGCCGGACTCTCGTACGACAAGCAGCGCTTCGGGGACGTCGGGCTGGGCGTACGCTATGCACAAGGGCGGGAACAGCAGGCCGACGTGCGGCTCACGCTGGACGGCGCCGACGTCCTGACCGCGCGGGGCGACTACTGCAAAGAGCGGGAAAGCCCGCTCGACCTCACGGCGTCGATCCCCGGATTCCCCCTGCAGCGGGCCGACGTCTTTCTGCCCGCCGACATGCTCCGTCTCTCCGGCATCCTCTCCGGGAAGCTCCACGCGGGCGGAACACCGCAACGGCTGCAGCTGAACGGCGGCCTGCAGTTCGCACAGACGGAGGTCCGCGTGCCGATGATCGGCACTTCGTTCCGTCTCTCTTCCGACACGATCCGCATCGACGACAGCCGGGTCCTGTTCGACGACTTTGCGGTCACCGCCCCCAACAAAAGCCCGCTGACGATCGGAGGCTACGTCGATCTGACCGACTTCGGCCGCATAACGGCCGACATCGCGCTGCGGGCATCGGATTTCCAGTTCGTGAACGTGGCCCGGAAGGAGGGAACGGCCGTCTACGGGAAAGCCTATCTCGATTTGGACGCGACGGCCAAAGGCCCTCTGGACGAACTCGTCGTCCGCGGCAGCGTCGCACTGCTCAAAAACACCGACATCAACTATGTCATGCAGGATTCGCCGATGGACGTGAAGGAGCGTCCGCAGAACATCGTGACCTTCGTTTCGTTCCGCGACATGGACAACCAAAGCTTCGCCGAGGCCACCCCGACGGTGCGGATCGGCGGCATGGACATCCTCCTGAACATCGACATCAACGACGACGTCCAAGCCGCCGTGGACCTCTCCGCCGACGGCAGCAACCGGATAGACCTGCAGGGCGGCGGCAACCTGACCTTCACGATGAATCCGCTGGGAGACGTCAGCCTGTCAGGCAAATACGTCCTTTCGGGCGGGACGGTGCGCTACAATCCGCCCGTGATCTCCCAGAAGATATTCAAGATCACGCCGGACAGCTATGTAGACTGGGTCGGAAACGCCGCCGACCCGGCCTTCAACATTACGGCGGTCGAAACCGTCCGGGCCAGCGTCTCCGCGGACGGGCAGGATTCGCGCTCGGTGAATTTCAACATCTCCATCAATATCCGCAATACGCTGAACGACCTCGAAGTCAGCTTCGGGCTGTCCGCCCCCGAAGACCTCACGATGCAGAACCAGCTCAATTCGCTGACGGCCGAACAGCGGGCCAATCAGGCGATGAACCTGCTCATCTACAACACCTACACCGGTCCGGGAACGACCGCCAAGGTCAGCACCGAGAACCCGCTCAACTCGTTCATACAGAAAGAGCTGAACCAGTGGGCGCAGAACAACCTGAAGGGCGTGGACCTCAGCTTCGGCATCGACTCCTACGGCGAGGACGACCCGAACGGCCAGCGGACCGATTATTCGTACCGGCTGTCCAAAAGTCTCTTCAGCAACCGCGTGCGCGCCGTCATCGGGGGCAAGTTCAGCACCGACGCCGACCCGTCGCAGAACCTGAAGGAGAACCTGATCGACGACATTTCGCTCGAATACATGCTGACCAAACGCGACAACATGTATCTGAAGGTCTTCCGCCACACCGGCTACGAAAGCATCCTCGAAGGCGAGATCACCGAGACGGGCGTGGGCTTCGTCATCCGGAAGAAACTGCTCCGGCTGGGCGACCTGTTCAAACCGATGCGTCCCAAAGCGGAAAAGGAAAAACAAAAACGAAACGAGTCCGATGCGCGTCAGAAATAGCTGCATACTCCTCTGCGCCGCACTGCTCGCGGCGGCCTGTTCCACGACCCGGCGTCTGGGAACGGACGAAGTCCTGTACACGGGAGTTAGGAAGATCCGGATCGAACCCGATTCGGGCGTCGTGCTCTCCGCAGCGGCCGAATCGGCCGTGAAGGAGCCGCTCTCCGTGGCCCCGAACAACCCGCTTTACAGCCCCTATCTCCGCACGCCGCTGCCGATCGGCCTTTGGGCCTACAACTACCTCTACACACCGAAGGAGAAGGGATTCAAATACTGGCTCTACAAACGGCTGGCCAAACAGCCCGTGCTGATCTCCAAGGTACAGCCCGGACTGCGGACCAAAGTCGCCGAGCAGGTGCTCGAAAACTACGGTTATTTCGGCTCCCAAGCCGAAGACTCCCTGCTCTACCGCAAGCACGGCAGAAAGGCCAAGGTCTATTATACGCTCCGCATCGCGCCGCCGTGGTACTACTCGAACATCTCCTACCCGCAGGCCGGGGGCAGCCTGCAGCCCCTGATCGACAGCATGCGGGCGACCTCCCTGCTGCGGGTCGGGGCGCAGTACAACATGGACTCGCTGACGCTCGAACGCAAGCGCATATCGCAGCTGCTGCGCAACAGGGGCTATTATTATTTCCGGCCCGAATACATGGAATACCTCGCCGACACGACCGTCGAACGGCGACGGGTCGACCTGCGGCTGAACCTCAAACCGAACGTCCCGGAGGTGGCCCTCAAACCCTACCGCGTGGGCGACATCACGGTCCGCCTCACCAACATCAAACCCGGTCCGGCCGATACGTTCCGCCTGCGGGACGTGCGGGTCATCGCCCAAAGGCCGATGAAAATACGCCCGAAGATACTCTCCCGGACGCTCTCGCTCGAACCCGGCCAGCTCTTCACCGTGGACGCTCAGAACCGCACGCAGACCGCCCTCAACAAACTGGGCATTTTCCGCTCGGTCAATCTGGGCGTCACGCCGCTCGACTCGCTGCGGGGCGCCGACACGCTGGACGTGGTCATCGACGCCCAGTTCGACTATCCGCTGGAAGCGGCGCTGGAGACCGACGTAACCTCCAAGTCGAACAGCTTCATCGGTCCGGGCATCACCTTCAAGGTCAGCAACAACAACCTCTTCCGGGGCGGCGAGGTGCTCGCCGTGAAGCTGAACGGCTCGTACGAATGGCAGACGGGCAACAAGAACTCCGGGGGCCGTTCGTCGCGGCTCAACTCCTACGAACTGGGACTGAACGCCAACCTCAACATTCCGCGGCTGCTGCTGCCGTCGTTCGCAACGCGCAGGCTGAGATACCCCGGCAGCACGACGTTCCAGCTGGGCGTGGACCTGATGAACCGCCCCAGCTTCTTCCGGCTGATCGCCTTCAGCGGCTCGGCGGGCTACAATTTCCAGACTTCGCCCTACAGCCGCCATTCGCTAACCGTATTCAAGCTGACCTACAACAAACTGCTGCACACGACCGAAGCTTTCGACAAGACGATGGACGAGAATCCGGCGATCGCCATGAGTTTCCGCAACCAGTTCGTTCCGTCGATCAACTACACCTACACCTTCGACAAAACCTACGGCCGCACTGGCAACCGCCGTTTCTACTGGCAGAACAGCGTCACCTCGGCCGGCAACATCCTTTCGGGCGTCCTGAGCCTGTTCGGCAGCAAACAGCCGCAGCATTTGTTCGGCAACCGCTTCTCGCAGTTCGTCAAGGAGGTGAGCGAAGTGAAGTTCTACCACCGCATCGGACGCCGCAACAACTGGCTGGCCACCCGTTTTCTCGTCGGAGTGGGATACGCCTACGGCAACTCCGAAGTGATGCCCTACAGCGAACAGTTCTACATCGGCGGAGCCAACAGCATCCGGGCCTTCACGATCCGGTCGCTGGGTCCGGGCAGCTACCGCCCGCCCGCAGACGACCGCAACGGCTATCTGGACCAGACCGGCGACTTCAAGCTGGAGGCCAACGTCGAATACCGCTTCGGCATCATGGGACGGCTGAACGGGGCTGTTTTCCTCGACGCGGGCAACATCTGGCTGTTGAAAAAGGACCCCAAGCGTCCCGGCGCCGAACTCAAATGGAAAGGGCTGCTCAACGAAATCGCTCTGGGAACGGGCTTCGGACTGCGTTACGACATCAGCTATCTGGTCATCCGCGCCGACCTCGGAATCGGCCTGCACACGCCCTATCCGAATCCGGACAAAACGGGCTATTACAACATCTCCAGCTTCAAGGACGGACTCGGTTTCCATCTGGCCATCGGCTATCCGTTCTAAATCGGCGACGGGGAGGATTTCCCCTCCGAAAACGGCTGCGGATCGGCGCCCGGCAAAACGGCCGGGCCGCCGGAGGGGCCGAATTTATCTTTTCGGCAGCGGAAAATCGCCGATCATTGGTAAATTCTGAAAATAATTATTACCTTTGCGAACCGCAAGGAGAGGTGCAGGAGTGGTTGAACTGGCCCGCCTGGAAAGCGAGTAAACCCCTAAAGGGTTTCAGGGGTTCGAATCCCCTCCTCTCCGCCAGAGGCGTGAAACACGCAAGCCCCGCAAAACCGAAGTCCGCAGATTATTTCTGCGGACTTTTTCATTTCCGGCGCCAACACCTCCCGTTCACTCCATTTCGGTCAGATGCTTCCAGTAACGGCGGGGCATCATGCGCCGCTGCTGACGCTCGTTGATCCGCTGGGGAATCGCCAGCGCCCGGAAATAATTCTTCCAGAGCAGCTGAAACTGCCGTTCGTCCTCGGCCAGCCAACGGTCGGCGAGCTTGTCGGCGATCATGCCGCGGTCGTCTTCGAGCGTCACCCGGCGCGCCGTCCGCCCGTCGTAATAATATCCGTAATCGCGCCGCCGGTCGTAGATAAGCCACCGCTGGTCGGCGAAACGGTCCGTAAAGTAATCCAGCGACAGCGGCAGGGCGTCGTGTTCGGGAGTGGCGGCGGCAAAATAGGTGCCGTCGGCAGCCTTCTGAAGCCGGACGAACTGCCTGAGCCGCTCGCACTCGTGCGAAACTTTGAGCGCCAGCCGGTGCAGCGCCTTCATGTCGGGATCGGCCTGATCGGCCAGCACGCCTCCGCCCTCGTCGAAAACCCGGCGCATGCAGCGCAGCATCAGCAGATCGCTCCGCTCCTGCTCCCCGTGCCATGCGTAGACGAGCATCGAACGCGCCCGGACGACAAGCCTGCGTTCCAGTCCGCGCCAGACACGGGCGGCGTGCGCCGGATCGGTCGCGACCTCGTGCACGCGCTCCGTAAAAAGCGGTTCCGGCTCTCCGGGACCGATCAGCTGCTCCGGGAACGCCCGCATCGCATAGGCGTCGAACAACGCCGAGAGCAGCCCGTCGAAAGATTTATCGTAACGAAAAACCAACATCGCATTCAGAAAAGGGTCAGCTGACCTTCGTTTTTATCCGGTTTCTGCCGTTTAGGCGCAGTCAGCAGGCGGCGCACCTGCTCCGGCCGCAGTTCGTTCACCCCCTGCCCCGTGGTCAGCTCGCGGCAGCGGACGAAATACTGCGCCTTCTTCATCACCACGCCGATCTGCCGCAGCGACTGCATGGTCAGCGTGCGGTAACGGCGCGAGCTGACGATCAGCCGCGCCGACTTGACCCCGACGCCCGGCACGCGCAGCAGCGCCTCGTAGTCCGCGCGGTTCACATCGACCGGAAAAAATTCGGGATGCCGCAGCGCCCACGCCAGTTTGGGGTCGATATCCAGATCGAGCCGGGGCGTCTGCTCGTCGGCGATCTCCTCGGCACGGAATCCGTAGAACCGCATCAGCCAATCGGCCTGATAAAGCCGGTTCTCGCGCACGAGCGGGGCTTTGTCCAGCGCAGGCAGCCGCTTGTCGTAGGGATTCACCGGAATAAAACCCGAATAGTAGACGCGCTTCATCGTGGGACGGTCGTAAAGCGACGACGAAAGCAGCAGAATGTCGCGGTCGCTCTCGTCGGTGGCCCCGACGATCATCTGCGTGCTCTGCCCCGCAGGAGCGAAACGGGGCGCATGGCGGAAACGGCCGCGCTCCTCGGCGCTCTGCAGCACCCCCTGCTGGATGTAACTCATCGGGCGGTAGATGCTTTCATAGTTCTTGTCGGGAGCCAGCAGCAACAGGTTGCGTTCGGTCGGGATTTCGATATTGACGCTCATGCGGTCGGCGTAACGCCCCGCCTCGGCCACCAGTTCGGGACTGGCGCCGGGAATACTTTTCAGGTGGATGTAGCCGTTGAAACGGTGCACCGTCCGCAGGTCGCGCGCCACGCGGACCATCCTTTCCATGGTATAGTCGGGGTTGCGGACGACGCCCGACGAGAGAAACAGTCCTTCGATGTAGTTGCGCCGGTAGAACTCGATGGTCAGCTCGGTCAGCTCGTCCGGCGTGAAGGCGGCCCGCCGGATGTCGTTGCTGCGCCGGTTGATGCAGTAGGCGCAGTCGTAAATGCAGACATTGGTGAGCATGATTTTCAGCAGCGAGACGCAGCGGCCGTCGGCCGTGAAAGAGTGGCATATGCCCCACCCCGCCGTGCTGCCGACACCGCCCGCGCGATGCCGGCGCGTAACGCCGCTCGACGCGCACGAGACGTCGTATTTGGCCGATTCGGCCAGCACCTTGAGTTTTTCGAGCACGGTGTCTTTCATGGCGGCAAGTTATCGTTTTTTTCCATAAAACCGCGTCCTCCGGCCGATATTTTTTCGGGCTTTTCCGCACCCCGCTGTATGCGTGGACAATAGAGCGGAAGCACCCCGGACGAAGTCCGTGCGACAAAAAAAAGGGAGCCAAGCTCCCTTCGTACACATCCGCGACGCACTCAATCCGGCGCTCCGCGTCCGGCCGCGCTCCGCTACCGGATAAAATGCGTCCACTGCCGCTCCTCGGCTTCGGGCGCCAGCGCCGGACCGACGCCCGCCTTCAGCAGGCGGGCCATGTTGCGGGCCAGCACGCGCATCGTCTGCAGCCCCTCGGCGTCTTCGCGGGCCTCGCCCGGCAGACGTCCGTGGACGCTGTTCCAATACTGCGACGGAACGACCGGCATGTTCATAATCGTAAAGTATTTATTCAGCCGGTCGAACGTCGCGCTCGCCCCGCCCCGGCGGCATACGGCGACCGCTGCGCCGGGCTTGTAGGCGAGATACTTCCCGCAGGAATAGAACACACGGTCGAGCAGGGCGCAGAGCGACCCGTTGGGACCGGCATAGTAGACCGGCGAACCGACGACGACTCCGTCGGCATCGGCAAGTTTCTCCCGCACCGTCGTATAGAGCGCGTCCGGAAAGACGCAATGCCCCAGCTCGGCGCATTTTCCGCAGGCGATACATCCCTGCACGGCCTTGGTCCCGATATGGACGATCTCGGCCTGCACGTCCTCCGACTCCAAGGTCCGCGCGACCTCGGAAAGGGCTATAAAAGTGTTTCCCTCGCGATGGGGGCTTCCGTTTATCAGCAGTACTTTCATGGTATCAAGAGTTTTCGCAAAGATATATTTTTTCAGCTATACACCGCACATTCCGCGCCGGAGAACTCCGCACGGCCCCGCCGCGGCAAAGCCCCGCAGACGCCGCCACCGGTTCAACGGCTCCGGCATCCCGGCTCACGGCTCACGACTCTCAGCTCATGCCCCATGACTTTCGGCCCTCGGACCATGGCTTTCAGAAAACAGCAATGCCCGGACAGACGCGCCGCACCGCCCCCGCGACCGGAAATACGGACACAAAAAAAGGGGATTCTTTCGAATCTCCTTCACTCTCATGCCTGACAAGAACTATTTGTTGCAGCACTCGCCCTCGGCTTTCTCGGCGCAGTCTTTGGTCGAATCGCACTTCTCGGCGCAGCAAGCCTCCGTCGAGTCGCACTTCTCGGTGCACTCCGTGCAGGCAGCGGCTTCGGTCGTAGCGGCAGCGGCGGCAGCTTCGCCTTCGGCAGCCTTTTTGTTCGAATTACCGCAGCAGCTTACCATTGCGACGGCAGCCATAACGACGACAAAAGAGAAAATCTTTTTCATAACGTCAAATGTTTAATTATTAGTTTTTCTGTAACGCCGCAAAGTTAGATATTAGCAGGATAAATGCAAATAAAAAACTAAAAAACTTTCGAAAAGGGAAGTTTTTCAGTTCAAAAGGTCGGCAATGGAGAGGGTTTCGTTCTTGACGAAAGCCTTGGGGAAAGCAGACGACACCCTGCCCTTGAGAATGATGGCCTCTTCCGTGGTGAGGCAGTCCCCGACCGCGACCTTGAAGTAGGGATTCTCATAGACCATGTAAACCTTGATTCCCGGATAGTTCTCTTCGAAAAGCTGCTTGGCGGCGATGGCCCCGGCACGGGCGTCCTGCCCGTTGTCGAAGAAGATGCAGACCCGGTAACCGGGGAAACGCAGGCGGGCGCCCGCCCGCGAAGCTTCGTCCACGGCCCGCGCCGCGTCGCCGTACTCCGTAACGGTGACCTTTGCCGTGCCGAATGCGGCGTCGGACGCCACGGGAGCGGCCAGCCGCTCCTTGAACGCATCCAACGACTGCGCGCGCAGGGGCGTGTAAGCCGCGGCGGCAAAAAGAATCAGCAGGATGGTCAGCGATCTGCGCATTACTCTTCCAGATAGTTTTTCACGTCGTTCAACGACAGCCCAAAGATATTCAAAAATTCCGACAACGGCATCATCTCCCGCGAAATTTTTACGCGCGCGGGACCGCCGCGCCCCTCTATGGCGAACGAGACGCCGATCTTCGAAATATCGTCCTCCCGGATCTTCTTGGTCATCACATGGAGCGCCATCGGGTCGGAAGTCCGGATCCGCCACAACGTCGTGACGCTCGCCGTCGCACGACGGGGCGCCTCGGCCGGCTCGCGCAGAGCGACCTTCGTCACGACTCCTCCCGCATAGTAAACGGTAAGCGACGCCTTCTCCAGTTTCAACTTGTGCCCCGTGCCGTTCTTTACGCGCAATACGATCTCGGCCCCCGACAACCCCTGCCGCCGGGCCTTCTCGACCGCTTCGAGCCGGATGTTTCGCTGCGCCTTCTCGGCCATCCGGCGACAGGAGCCCAACGGCAATACGACCCACAGTAGCAGTATGCAGAACAGCATGCGCCCCAAAGCCCTGCCGCCGCGCCCGGCGCCGCCCGAAACGCCATCCGCGGCACCGGACCGGAAGCAAAGCCTATTCCCCGGCCCGTCCCCGCCCGCCGCAGCGGGACGGCAGCCGCCCCTTCCCGCCGACGCGTCCTCTTCCGAAGAGCGAATCCGGCGGCAGAAGCGGTTATCCGAGGGCGCACTGCCCGGTCGTATGCGTTTTGCGTTCATCGTCACTTTTGTCCGGTGTAAATCTGCGCGATCCCGAAACTCTGGCTCCGGGCGCGGCACTCCCTGAACCCCGCGCGCTCCATCATCGCCATGAACTCCTGCGGCGCCGGAAACTCCCCGACCGACGCCGGGAGGTATTCGTAAGCCCGCTTGTCCTTCGACACCATGCCGCCGATGCGGGGCAGTATCTTATAGGTATAGAATTCGTACAACGCCCTGAACAGCCGGTTGCGGGGCCGCGAGAACTCCAGTACAACGACCTTGCCGCCCGGCTTTATCGTGCGGGCCATTTCGCGCAGCCCCGCATCCAGATCCCCGAAGTTGCGCACGCCGAAAGCCACCGTCGCCACATCCACCGATGCGTCGGCCACATGCAGGTGTTCGGCGTCCCCCGCGTCGAGCACGACGCGCCCGTCAAGCCCCCGCGCCGTCACCTTGCGGCGCGCCACGTCGAGCATCCCCTCCGAAAGGTCCACGCCCAGCACCTGCACGCCGCGGATGCGGCGCGCCATCTCGATCGCCAGATCGCCCGTGCCGGTCGCCACGTCGAGTATCCGGTGCGGACGGCAGCGGCGCACGATGCGCACCACGCGGCGGCGCCAGATGCGGTCGATGCTCATCGAGAGCGTATGGTTCAGCAGGTCGTACTTCGGCGCGATGTTGTCGAACATCTCGCGGACCTCCTCTTTCTTGGTCTGTTCGGTATTGTACGGTTTCATTCGTATCGGATCGATTCGTCGGGTTTTACGGTAGATACTATGCAGGCCGGCACCACGAGCAGCGCGACGATCGCCGCCACGACGCCGGCGTTGAGCGCCAGCCACCAGCCCCACCCCAGCGCGACGGGCACTTCGGAGAGCAGGTAGCCCTCGGAGCTGAGTTTCACGACATGGAAATATTTCTGCACGAGACACACGGCCAGCCCCGCGGCGTTGCCCCACGCCAGTCCGCGCAGCGTGACGAACGCCGCCCGCCAGAGAAACACCTCCCGCAGCGTAGCGTTGCGCATGCCGAACGCCTTCAGCAGGCCGATCATCCGCGTACGTTCCAGCACGAGGATCAGCAGCGCCGAAGTCATGTTGAAAAACGCCACCACGAGCATGATGCCGATAATCACCGCGGCATTCACGTCATGGGCCTTCAGCCAGTCGAAAATATTGGGATAAAGCTCCGTCACGCTGCTCACGGCGAGGTTCGCCGTGTCGTCGGCATCGTCGTAGAGCAGGGCCCGTCCGAGCCTGCGTGCGAAATCGTCGGCTCCGGCCAAGTCCGAGGTGAAAATCTCGTAGCCCGATATCTCGCCGTCCGCCCAGTCCGCCAGCCGCTGCACGTTGCGCAGGTCGGTCATGATCACCGCGTCGTCCATTTCGTCCATTCCCGACGAGTAGATTCCCGCCACCTTGAAACGGTCGCGCCGGGGCCTGTCTCCGGTCTCGACGAAGAGCATTTCGACCTTGTCGCCCACGCCGAGCATCAGTTTCTCGGCCATGCCGCGCGACAGCAGTATATCTTTCGTACGCACCGAATCGCCCACACGGGGCAGCTCGCCCTCCACCAGCCACTGGCCGAACGACGACCAATCGTAATCCCCGTCCACGCCCTTGAGCATCACCCCCTGCACGGCATCCGCCGTGCGTACGATACCGCCCTTGACGGCATAGGGGGCCAGCGACACGAATCCTTCGGTGGTGCGGATCAGCTCCTCGGCGCGGGCACTGCGGCGCACGGGGTCCGAATCGAGCGTCCCCACGCCCCGCACGCCGTTCACCACGGCATGGCCCGAAAAGGCGGCCACCTTGCGGGACACCTCCTGCTTGAAACCCATGATCACGGCCATCGCCAGCAGCATCACCGCGACGCTCAACGCCACGGAAATCACGGCGATACGCTCCATCACACCGGGTTTGTTCTCCGGGGTGCGCTGCGCCGTCCGGCGGGCGATGAAAAAGGCGAGATTCACGGCTGCTTAATTTGCTGGAAAATTTATGCAAAGTAACACAATAATTTCGTATTTTTGCCCATCATAAACCCACTTTATGAAAAAACAGGCACTGATCACGGGAGCCACATCGGGCATCGGACGCGCCACGGCGCTCCGGCTCGCGGCCGAAGGATACGACATAACGGCGACGGGACGCCGCGCCGAACGGCTCGAAACGCTCCGCCGCGAAATCGAAGCGGCGGGCGGCCGCTGCACCGCGCTCGTCTTCGACGTGCGCAGCGAAGCGGAGGTCCGCAAATTCCTAAGCCCCCTCGAACGGGTGGACCTGCTCATCAACAACGCCGGACTGGCTGCCGGGCTGGAACACATCGACCAAGGCAACACAGCCGACTGGGACGCCATGATCGACACCAACGTCAAGGGACTGCTCTACGTCACGCGGGTCGTCACGCCCAAAATGGTCGCCGCGGGCGGCGGCCACGTGTTCAACATCGGCTCGATCGCCGGCACCGAAGCCTACGAAAACGGCGCGGTCTACTGCGCCTCGAAACACGCCGTGCACGCCATTTCGCAGTCCATGCGCGCCGACCTGCTGTCAAGCGGAATCAAGGTGACGGAGATCCGCCCCGGCATGGTCGAGACCGAATTTTCCGAGGTGCGCTTCCACGGCGACAAGGAGCGCGCCGACCGGGTTTACGACGGCGTCACCCCGCTTACGGGCGACGACATCGCCGAAGCGATCGCGTGGGCCGCACAATTACCGGCCCATATGAACGTTAATGAAATGGTACTGATGCCCTCCCAGCAGGCGGGCGCTTACTACACATACAGAAAAAACCGTTAGACTATGACACACATGCTTTTGACCCTGCTTCAGTCGGGATATTACGCGGATTCGGGTTCTCAGGGAATCCACTACTCCGCAGCCATGATCGGAATGTACATACTGATCATCGTGATCGGCATCGCCGGTTACGCCGTGCAGGCGCGCCTGCAGTCGGTGTTCCGCAAATACTCCAAAGTCCAGTTCCCCGGCGGGCTGACGGGCGCCGAGGTGGCCGAAAAGATGCTGCGCGACAACCACATCCACAACGTCAAGGTGACGCATGTCAGCGGCCACCTGACCGACCACTTCAACCCGCAGACGATGACCGTCAACCTGAGCGACAGCGTCTACTCTTCGACCAGCGTCGCCGCGGCCGCCGTCGCCGCCCACGAGTGCGGGCACGCCGTGCAGCACGCACAAGGCTACGCGCCGCTGACGCTCCGCTCGCAGCTGGTGCCCGTCGTGCAGTTCTCCTCGACGGCCGCCACGTGGGTCATCATCCTCGGACTGGTGCTCATGACCACCACGCAGAACGCCCTGCTGTGCTGGATCGGCGTAGGCATGATCGCCATGTCGGCGATCTTCTCGCTGGTCACGCTGCCCGTGGAGTACAACGCCTCGGCCCGCGCGCTGGAGTGGCTGCAGGTCAGCCGCACGATGCAGGGAGCGCAGCTCGCTCAGGCGAAAGAGGCGCTGGGCTGGGCCGCACGCACCTATCTCGTAGCCGCACTGAGCGCCGTCGCGTCGGTTCTCTACTGGGTCTTCGTAATCCTCGGACGGCGCGACTGATTCCCGGATGAACACCCCCGAAAAAGACTGCATCCACCGGGGATGGATCGCGGCGCTGGCGCTGATCGCAGTGCTGACGGCCGTCAGTTTCATCCCCCCTCAGAGTCTGGGCGGCGTAAAACTCCGCCGGGCCAATATCCTCTCGGACCTCGTGGCGTTCGACGACGCGGTCGCCGCGGCCGAGGAGCCTGCGCTCTTCGACGAGGAGGATTTCCACGTCGATATGGAGCAGGTCGCCGAACGGATCGAAGCGGAGCGGATCGAAGCCGATTCCGCGCCGCGCCCCGTACAGATCACCTTCGAATGGACGCTCGCCCCGGACAGTGCCCGGCGCATGCCGGTCGTTCCTGACAGCACCCGGCTGAACCCGACGCTGGTGGAGATCGAGGATTTCGGCACGCCCGATTCGAGCCGTCTGCGGGCCTTCTACGACACGCTGCTCTGCGCCCGGCGTCCGGTGCGCATCGCCGTGCTGGGCGACTCGTTCATCGAAGGCGACATCCTCACGGCCGACCTGCGCGAAAGGCTCCAGCAGGCTTACGGCGGCGGAGGCGCAGGCTTCGCGCCGATGGCCTCGCCCCTGACGACGTTCCGCCGCACGATCAAAACCCAGTCGAAAGGCTGGACCTCTTACAACATCATGCAGCGCAAGGCCGCGCCGCAGAACCTGCGCGAGAACTTCTACGTTTCGGGCTGGGTCTGCCAGCCTGCGGCCGGCGCTTCGACCCGCTGGGAAAATACCGACTACCGCAAGCGGCTCGACACCTGCACCGCGGCGCGGGTCTTCTTCATCAGCCCCGGCGAAAGCCGCGTGGAGCTGACGCTCAACGACTCGCTGCGCCGTGAATTCACGGTCGAAGGCGCCCCGAACATACGCCAGATCGCCGTCACGGCTCCCCACGTCCGCTCGCTCTCGTTCAAGGTGCTCTCCGGCAACGAGGGATTCATCGGCTACGGCGCGGTATTCGAAGCCGACGGCGTGGTGGTGGACAACTACTCGGTGCGCAGCAACAACGGGCAGGCGATGTTCTGGACCAATCCGTCGGTCAATGCGCAGATGAACGCCCTGCTGGGGTACGACCTCGTGATCCTGCAATACGGACTCAACATCATGCAGACGGGCGTGAGCAACTACACCAACTACGCCGGCCAGATCGAGAAGATGGTGGCTTACGTCCGCCAATGCTTCCCGACCGCCGCCGTGCTGGTGCTGGGCGTCAGCGACCGTTCGGTGAAGACCGACGCCGGTTTCGAACCGATGGACGCCATTCCCCACATGCTCGGCTACCAGCGGGGCGCCGCCGAGAACACCGGAGCGGCCTTCTGGCCCACCTGCGACGCCATGCGTTCGCTGGGCGGCATGGAGCAGTTCGTCGCCAACGGCTGGGCCGGCAAGGACTTCACGCACATCAACTACGCCGGCGGCCGGCGCGTGGCGTGGTCGCTCTTCGACGCCCTCAACGCCGGGGCGTTCCGGGCCTATACGGAAGCGGAAGCCGCACGCATCCGCCGGCAGGCCGAGCAGGCCGTGCTCGACAGCCTGCGGCGCCGGCGGATCGAACGCGACCTGATCCCCGGCATTCCGCCGGAAACCCTCAACGCACCGCTGAAATGACACTCCCCGCATTGGACGGCATCCCGGAAAAGCTGCAGGCGCTGCTCACGTACGACGCCTCGTCGCCGCTGATCTTCAGCAGCGGGCTGTTCCTGTTTCTGTTCGCCGGATTCATGCTCGTCTACAGCATGTTCCGCCGCGCCCCGATGGCCCGGATCGTCTACGTCATCCTCTTTTCGCTCTACTTCTACTACAAGTCGAGCGGCATCTACTTCCTGCTGCTGATCTTCGCCGCGACGAGCGACTATTGGATCGCCAAGGGCATCCATGCCGCCCGCTCGACGCGGGCAAAGCGGTGGCTCGTGCTGCTGAGCGTGGCGGTGAACCTCGGCATGCTGGCCTACTTCAAGTACACCAACTTCCTGATCGACATCGCCAACCAGATGTTCGGGCAGGGATTCATGCAGTTCCAGAACATCTTCCTGCCCGTCGGCATCTCGTTCTTCGTCTTCCAGTCGATGAGCTATACCATAGACATTTACCGCGGTCAGCTCAAGCCGCTCGACAACTGGTGCGACTACCTGTTCTACCTCTCGTTCTTCCCGCAGCTGGTGGCCGGGCCGATCGTCCGCGCAAGGGACTTCATCCCGCAAATCCGGCAGAACCCCATCGTCGTGACGCGCGAAATGTTCGGCACGGGCGTCTTCCTGATCCTGACGGGTCTGTTCAAGAAGGCGATCATTTCGGACTACATCTCGCTCAACTTCGTCGACCGCATCTTCGACGAGCCGCTGCTCTATTCGGGCTTCGAATGTCTGGCGGGCATCTACGGCTACGCCCTGCAAATCTACTGCGACTTCTCAGGCTATTCGGACATGGCCATCGGCATCGCCCTGCTGCTGGGATTCCGGTTCCCCAAGAACTTCGACGCCCCCTACAAGTCGGCCACCATCACCGAATTCTGGCGACGGTGGCATATCTCGCTCTCCACATGGCTGCGCGACTACCTCTACATTTCGCTGGGCGGCAACCGCAAAGGCAAACTGCGCACCTACGGCAACCTGCTCATCACGATGCTGCTGGGCGGACTGTGGCACGGCGCCGCCGTCCGCTTCATCCTCTGGGGCGCACTGCACGGCGCGGCGCTGGCGCTGCACAAGCTCTGGATGGCGGTCGTGCCGGGCGCCAAGGCCACGGGCGACCGGATGCACTGGTGGAGCCGCGCGGCCGGCATCTTCTTCACGTTCAACCTCGTCTGTCTGGGGTGGCTGATGTTCCGCGCCGAGTCGATGCAGACCGTCGAGCTGATGCTTCACCAGATTTTCTACAACTTCAACGCCGCGATGATCCCGCAGGTCGTCTCCGGCTATGCGGGCGCCTTCGCCCTGATCGCCGCAGGCTTCCTGCTCCACCTGATGCCCGGACGCGCGGACCGCTTAGCGCAGCGGCTGGTGTCGCACGCACCGCTGGTCCTGCAGATCGTCATGGCGGCGGCGATGATCTGGTGCGTGATGCAGGTCAAGTCGAGCGACATACAACCGTTCATCTACTTTCAGTTTTAAACTGCGTATGACGGCCGCCTTGCATCCCGGCATGTTCCTCCCACGGCCGCCGGCCGTGCTTGCAAGTCCGGCCCCGCTCCCCGGAAAGACTTCCGGCAATGCGCCTAAAACGGCTTGCGACCATTTACGACAAATCCATTGACCCATGTATACCTTCGACCACGACCTTTTCTCGGCCCTCAATTTCGACGGCGGCACCGCCTTGGACCGCGTGATGCTCACCGTTTCGGGCACCGCCATGTGGCTCCCGCTCTACGCCCTGATCCTCTGGCTGGTATGGCGGCGCAGCGGCTGGCGCGGCATGCTGATCTTCACGGCGCTGATGCTGGCGGCGATCGGACTCGCGGACATGGTGTCGGGCATCTTCAAGAGCAACGGAGTGCTGGGCGGCCTGCTCCCTGATTTCGAACCGCGCCCGCGCCCGATGTTCACCCCCTCGCTCGAAGGGCTGGACATCACGCCCGATTCGCTGCGCGTCATGCGCCGCGAGGCAGTCCCCCACCACTGGGCGGTCCACGTCCCGCCCGAAGCCGTCAGCGGCATGTACGGCACCGTCTCGGCCCATGCCGCGACCATCGTTGCGCTGGCCGTACTCGCCTGCGGCGCAATCCGCCGCCGCTGGTTCACGGGGCTGATGGTCGTCTGCTCGGTGGTGATCTGCTACTCGCGCATCTACCTCGGCAAACACTTCCCGATGGACCTCGTATGGGGCACGCTGGTCGGCGCCGCGCTCGGATACGCAGCACTGCGGGCCTACCGCCGTCTGATCCGCCGGGATTCCGCTGCCGGCTGACACATCCCGGAAGACTGGCCTCCGGAAGACTGGCCTCCGGAAGACAGGTCCCGGACGACGCATCCCAATGCCCCCGGACAATAGCTTCCGCCCCGGACAACTCGCCCGGACGACGCTTCCCGGACAATACGGCGAGCCGCAAAAAATGCGGCTCTTTTTCATTCCGTGCCGCGCCCGGTTCGTATTTCGGCAGAATTTATTAACTTTGCACGGTTAATAGTCAAAACATTCAAAAACATACGATATGAGCATCGAACTCAGTGAACAGGAACAGCTCCGGAGACAGTCGCTCGCAGCCCTGCGCGAGCTGGGCATCGACCCCTACCCCGCCGCCCGTTACGAAGTGACGGCCACGGCGCGGGAGATCGCCGAAAACTTCGACGAGACCAAGGGCAACTACGGGGACGTCCGCATCGCAGGCCGCATCATGACGCGCCGCATCATGGGCAGCGCTTCGTTCTTCGAATTGCAGGACCACACGGGCCGCATTCAGGTCTACATCCGCCGCGACGACATCTGCCCCGAAGGCGATCCCACGCTGTATAACACGGTGTTCAAGAAACTGCTCGACATCGGCGACTTCATCGGCGTCGAAGGCTTCGCGTTCCATACCAATACGGGCGAGCTGTCGGTGCACTGCCGCAAGTTCACGGTGCTCTCGAAGTCGATCCGCCCGCTGCCCGTGGTCAAGGAGAAGGACGGCCAGACGTTCGACGCCTTCACCGATCCCGAAGTCCGCTACCGCCAGCGTTACGTCGATCTGGCGGTCAATCCGCAGGTGCGCGAGGTCTTCGTCAAGCGCGCCAAAATCATCTCGACCATGCGCGAGTTCTTCAACTCGAAAGGCTACGTTGAGGTCGAAACCCCGATTCTCCAGCCTATTCCGGGCGGCGCCGCGGCCCGTCCGTTCATCACGCACCACAATGCGCTCGACATCGACCAGTACCTGCGCATCGCCAGCGAGCTGTATCTCAAGAAACTGATCGTCGGCGGATTCGACGGCGTCTACGAGTTCGGCAAGAACTTCCGCAACGAAGGCATGGACCGCACGCACAACCCCGAATTCACCGTCATGGAGATTTACGTGGCCTACAAGGACTACCTCTGGATGATGGAATTCACCGAGCAGATGCTCGAAAAAGTCGCCGTGGCCGTAAACGGCACGACGGAGGTGACGCTCGACGGCAAGCAGATTTCGTTCAAAGCGCCGTTCCGCCGCCTGTCGATGACCGACGCCATCCGCGAAAAGACCGGCTACGACATCACCGGCCAGAGCGAAGAGCAGCTGCGCGAAGCCTGCAAGCGTCTGAACGTCGAGACCGACGCGACGATGGGCAAGGGCAAGCTGATCGACGCCATCTTCGGCCAGTACTGCGAGGAGGAGCTTGTCCAGCCGACGTTCGTCACGGACTACCCGATCGAAATGTCGCCCCTGTGCAAGCGTCACCGCTCGAACCCCGAACTGACGGAGCGTTTCGAGCTGTTCGTCAACGGCAAGGAGCTTTGCAACGCCTACTCCGAGCTGAACGACCCGATCGACCAGCTGGAGCGCTTCCAAGAGCAACTCCAGCTGAGCGAAAAGGGCGACGACGAAGCGATGTTCATCGACATGGACTTCGTGCGCGCACTGGAATACGGCATGCCGTCGTGCTCGGGCATGGGCATCGGCATCGACCGCCTGACGATGTTCATGACCGATCAGGCTTCGATTCAGGACGTGCTGTTTTTCCCGCAGATGCGTCCCGAAAAGAAAGCCGTGAGCGATCCGGCGGAGAAATACACCGAGATCGGCGTTCCCGAAGAGTGGGTGCCCGTGATCCAGAAAATGGGCTACATCACGGTCGAAGCGCTGAAGAAACTCGCTCCCGGCAAGTTCTTCAACGACTTGTGCGGCTTCAACAAGAAAAACAAACTCGGCCTGAAGGCCCCCTCGATCGAAGAGGTCAAAAAATGGTGCGAGGAATAATTCCGCTTGGAAAATTTATTTTACTTATAAAAACAAACCGAATATGAGAAAGAAAATTGTTGCCGGCAACTGGAAGATGAACACGCTTCCCGCCGAAGGTGTAGAACTGGCCAAGAACATCGTCGCAGGCCGCGGCGAGGTCTGCTCGTGCGTTAATTTCATCGTATGCCCTCCGTTTACGCACCTCTCGATGGTTGCCGAAGCGCTCAAGGGTTCGGACGTCGCACTCGGCGCGCAGAACTGCGCAGCCGAAGCCAAAGGCGCCTACACGGGCGAGATCGCCGCTTCGATGATCGCGGCGCTGGGCTGCAAGTACGTGATCCTCGGCCACTCGGAGCGCCGCCAGTACTACGGCGAGACTTCCGAGACGCTCAACAAGAAGATGGCGCAGGCTTACGCAAACGGCCTGACGCCGATCTACTGCGTGGGCGAGAACCTCGAAGAGCGTGAAGCCGGCAAGCACTTCGACGTGGTGAAGGCCCAGATCGAAGAGGTCGTCTACAACCTCACCGCCGAGCAGTACAAGGACCTCGTGATCGCATACGAACCCGTTTGGGCCATCGGCACGGGCAAAACCGCAACTGCCGAGCAGGCGCAGGAGATCCACGCCTACATCCGCAAGGTGCTGGCCGAGAAGTTCGGCGCAGCAGCCGAAGAGACGGCGATCCTGTACGGCGGTTCGTGCAAGCCCTCGAACGCGGCGGAAATATTCGCAAAGGAGGACGTGGACGGCGGCCTGATCGGCGGCGCAGCCCTCAAGGCGGAGGATTTCCTCAGCATCGGCAAAGGCTTTGCTAAATAAGCGGTCCCGACCGCAAACAAAAAAGCTCTTCCCGTGGGAAGAGCTTTTTTCATATCCGTCCCGGAGCGTCCCGCCCCGAAACGCCGCCGGCCTATTTCCCGGCCGGGTCGGGCAGGTTCTCCATCACGTTCCGGTAGAAGTCGCGCACGTCGTTCCAGCGGTAGTAAGGCGCCAGATCGCTTGCGACGGGAATCCGCACCTCGCGTTCGTTGTAGAGGAATTTCACCAGCACGTCGTCCGAAGTTTTCTTACGGTAGAAAACCAGCTGGATATTGGCCGCCATCGGCGATATTCTATACAGGGGCCACATTTGGGCGATCTTCTCAGGGTCGCTCTCCACGACGTCGCACCCCTCGAACTGCAGCAGCGACACGAACGTCATCAGGTTGCCGTCGTGGCCGAACCGCAGGTCGGCCGAAACCGCTCCGCCCTCCACGGCCCGGTCGGCGCGCGTGAGGAAATCCTCCAGCAGCGCCTTGGCGTAATACTGCGGAAAACGCCTGTTGAGCGGCGAGGGACCGCGGATCACGTAATACTTATAGTTGTCGTACACGTTCAGCCCGTAAAGCTCGTCGGTGGTAAAGAGGTCGTAAAACGAAATTCCGAGACCGACGTTCTGCATGTCGGCGGCGAAATAGAAAAGGCCCTTCATCAGCTTCTGCGCGTCGATCGTCCGCACGAACTCCCCGTCGGCGAACAGCTCCGACATCAGCCGGTCGGGACGCACGAACCGATCCCCGATCCGCTCGTACTCCTCCAGCCAACCGCCCTTGTCGATGAAGTCGAGGTACTCCCGGCTGAGCATCGGGTTGGTCGGCTTGCTGTAGAAATTGAGGTAGCGCGTCGTCCTGCGGCCCGCCGTGCGCGACACCTCCAGACGGGGATTAAGCTCCTTGAGCCGCTCGCAGAAAGCCGCCATGCTCAGCACGCACCGCACCACGAGGGTCGCCTGCGCATCGACGACCGCGCCGGAGCGGAATACTTCGGGGAAATTGCGGTACATGCGCGCGGCGATCTCCCGGTGCTGCTCGGCGCCGAGGGGCGAAAGATCGCCGCCCCGGTCGATGCCGTCGTCGTAGACGCGCTTCACCCGGCCGTAGACCTCGCGTCCCCGCTCGGTAAAGGCATTCGCGGCGTCGGCGGCCCGGAAAACGGCCATCACCTCGTCGTATTCGCTGTCGTGCAGCAGCCAGCGCGAACCGTGCCGGCCGTAGTGACTGATATAAAACGGTTTATAACCCTTCGGCGCAGGCGTCAGCACGGGATTGTCGTAGGTGTAGACATAATATACGCCGCCGGACTTGCCGGGATTTGCAGCTATTTCGTCCCGGAGGTTCTGTCCCGAAGCGGCCAGCGCCGCGAGGGAGCAGAGAACGGCTGCGAATAGTTTTGTAAATCTCATCTGTTTTTCGTTCGGTTACTGAATGATAAAATCGGACATCAGGAAGTAGTGGTCGCTGGGGTACAGACCGTCGACCTTGTCGCGGAGAATCTCTGCCGAGACGGGCCGCAGGTTGCCGCGCACGAAGATAAAGTCGATGCGGCGCGCGTTCTTTTTTCGGTAATCCGGGCCTTTGAACCCATGATAGGTGAAGCCCGCTTCGCCGGGACCGTGTACGGCCTCGTACGCCTCCTGCCACCCGGCGTCGCGCAGGCACGCGACGGGCGCATTTTCGATTCCCGAATTGAAATCGCCGCAGATGACCTGCGGGAAGCCGTCGGCATACTGCGCGCACTCCCCGACGATCATCTTCATCTGCTCGCGCCGCGCATCGTCCGACTTGTGGTCGAGGTGGATGTCCAGCACGCGGAACTCCGCACCGCTCTTCCGGTCGCGCAGGCGCACCCAGTTGCAGTGGCGGGCGCGCATCGTGTTCCACGAACAGCTGCCCGCGGCAAGCGGGGTTTCCGACAGCCAGTAGCAGCCCGACGAGACGAACTCGTAGCGCTTTTTGCTGAAGAAAATCACGTTCTTGCCGATAAAGTGATAACCCTCGGTATAGGGGTCCATCTCCGGACCTGCGAATCCGTAAGCGACATAATCCGAGAATTTCTCCTTGAAATAGTTATACGAATCGTAAATCACCTCCTGCATGCAGATCACATCGGGTCTGTACATGCGGATCGCCTTCAGGCAGGCGTCGCGGCGGTCCTCCCAGCGGCGTCCTGCGGTCTCGTCTTCGGGCAGTCCCGTGATGCGGACGTTGCAGGTCATGACGCGGGTCGCCGGCTGTCCGGACGCCGGCCGCGCCGCAGTTGCGGAGACCGCCGTAACGCAGGCCGCAAGACAGCCTGCCAGACACAGCATAAAACTCTTCTTCATCGGTTCAAGTCTTAAAGCAAGCGCTGCAGCGGGCGGAATCCGGCCCGCCACAGGCTCACCCGGTTTAAACATTATCTAACCAAAAAACCGTATCAACGAAGGTATGCACCGGTCTGGCGCAGTTCCTCCCGCACCTTCTCCACATCGACCGCCGAGGGGCGTACGCCCTCTTCGAGCGCGATGCGCGCCGCACGTCCGGCGGCTTCGCCCAGCGCCATGCAGGTGGACATCACGCGCGTCGAAGCCATCGCTTCGTGGTTCATCGACGAGCAGCGGCCCGCAACCAGCAGGTTCTCGACCGCGGCCGGCACGAGCGAACGGTAGGGAATGTCGTAGCAGTCCTCGCACCAGTGGAGCGTGCAGTCGCCGCCCGTGGCATGGTGGATATCCACCGGATAGCTGGCCACGGCGACCGCGTCGTCGAAGCGGCGGCAGGCGAGGATATCCTCGGCCGTCAGGATATATTTGCCGACGATCACGCGGCTCTCGCGGATGCCCATGAAGGGAGCCACCTTCTCGCGCCATGCGTTCTCGAAGCCGGGAACGAAGTTCTTCAGGTAGCGTTCCAGCTCGTAAATCTGCTTGCGGCCCTCCACCTCGCCGTGCGTATAGCTTTCCGGCTTGGTCGCATCGACGCCGCTCACGCGCGACATGTTCACCCAGATTTCGTCGTCCTTGATGCCGGTGATGAGGATCGTACGCGCCACGGGAATCTTATACCCCGCCTCTTCGGCCTTGCGGATCTGGTTGCGCAGGCCGACGGTGATGAATTTCCCGGTCCGGAACTGCTCGGCGGGCATGGTGTCCATGTCGAAGACATCGGGCCGGCCGACCAGCGCATCGCGCAGTTTCTGCACGTCGACGCCCTTCATGCAGAACATCAGCGTCGGGGGCTGCATACCGCCGTCGGCATCGCCCTTGCGGCACTCGACGCCCGCACGGCAGGCCACGTCGCCGTCGCCCGTACAGTCGATGACCGTCTTGGCGAGGATCGCCTCGCGTCCCGCCTTGCTCTCGACGACGACGCCTTCGACGGCGTCGCCGTTTTTAACGACGTCCACGCAGAAGACGTACATCAGCACCTCGACGCCGACCTCCTGCAGCATCTCCAGCGCCACGGTCTTCGCCTCTTCGGGGTCGATGATCGTCAGGCTCACATGGAGCTTGCAGGGACGGTGTTCGCCGGCGGCGCCCCGCGCACGCAGGCGGTCGATGAAGAGCTGGGGCAGTCCTTTGATAATCTGGTTGCCCTTGCGTCCGAGATAACCCAGAATCGGCAGACCGATGGTCAGGTTGCCGCCCAGATAGCCGCGGCTTTCGATCAGCATGACGCGCAGGCCCTTGCCTGCCGCCGCACGTGCGGCCATGATGCCCGCGGGGCCGCCGCCCACGACGAGCACGTCCACTTCGGCGCGAACCGGAATCTCCCGCCGGGGTTCCGTAATCGTTTTTTTCTGATTTGCCATATTTGCAATGTTTTAAGGTTTATTTTACGTTTTTGGGTTTTCGTGGCGTACCATGCGCCACAGGATAACGGCCGTGACGAGGTGCATCACGCCCATGACGGCGAACAGCACGTTGCCCATCGTCGCCAGCAGCGAACCGATGAAAATGTTGAACACCGCGCCGCCCACGGCTCCCGCGCCGGCCGTGATGCCGACCACGCTGGCGACGTTCTTCACGGGAAACGCCTCGGCGATGACCACGCAGATCGTGTAGAGCCAGCTCAGGCACATGATCGCGATCAGGCTGAAGATCGCCACCACAAGCCCGATGCGCGCATCGAACGACACGGCCTGCCACTCGCTCACATAGGGCGTGAGGATACACAGCGGCGCCACGAAGGCCATGAGGATCATCATCGTCTTGCGGGCCTTCAGCGCCGGCATGCCGCGGCGCACGAGCCAGTCGGACCAGACCGAGGTGAGGATGCCGCCCACGGCGCCGAACAGGAACGGCAGTCCGCCGATATACTGAATCATGTCGAGCGTAGCCTGCTGCGAAAGCCCCTGCGCTTCGCCCATGCTGCGCAGGTATCCCGGCAGCCAGAAGCAGCAGAAATACCAGACGGGGTCGCTGATCAGACGGATCAGCAGCACGCCCCAGAGCGAGCGCGTCGTCCACAGCTCGCCCCACGTGAAGGCCCGCTGCTGTTCGCCGTTGTTCCGCGCGACTTCGTCCTTGTCGGGGGCCATCGTGACGGCCAGCACCTCCTGCGGCGGATTCTTATAGATCAGCGCCCATGCCACGGCGATCACCAGACCTACCAGACCGGCCACGATGAAGACGTCGTGCCATGGCAGGAACCGGGCCATCCACGCGATGACCAGCGGCGCGATGACCGTTCCCAGCGAACCGCCCGCCGTACAGAGACTGTTGGCCGTGGCGCGGTGGCGTTTCTCGAACCAGAGCGTGACGGCCACGATCTGTCCGGCGAAGATCGTCGGCTCGGCCAGTCCGAGGATGCCGCGGCAGATGGTGAATTCGACGACGTTGGTCGAAAGGCCGCCGCCGATGCAGGCCAGCGACCATGCGACGATACCTCCCAGCATCACCTTCTTCGAACCGAAGCGGTCCACCAGAATGCCCGATATGGGATACATGATGGCGTAACAGATCAGGAATACGTTGACGATCCACGCGTACTGGAGGTCTTCGATGCCGAAATGGGTCAGGATTTCGGGTTTGAGGATCGACAGCAGCTGGCGGTCGAGGTAGTTGCAGATGATTGCGACGAAAATCGTCGCCACAATATACCAACGACGCTTGTTCGGGTTTTGGAGTAAATTCATTCGGGTTTCTTTTGGCTTATCGGTTTATAAAAAGGTTCTCGGTGAAAGCGCCCAAGGCGCGGTAACGCTCATAGCGGAGGGCCAATATGCCCGACTTCGCGGCGTCGGGCGTGTAAACACGGGCGACGGACGGACAGAGCGCCCGCTGCGCCGCACCGACCGACGGGTAGAGTCCCGCGGCGGCAGCCGCATGGACCACGGCGCCGAGCGCGCAGGAGTGCGCACTGCCGGAGACTTCGATCGCCATGCCCGTCACGTCGGCGAGCAGCTGCATGACAAAGGGGGATTTCTGCGAAATGCCGCCGATGCCCACCAGCCGCCCGATCTCCACGCCGTTCTCCGCCAGATGGTCGAGTATGGCCTTCGTCGCGAAAACCGTCGCCTCGGCAAAGGCGTAATAAAGCTCCGGTGCAGTCGCCGAAAGGTTCAGCCCCACGACCGAACCGGTCAGCCGGTTGCAGGGATAGGGCGAACGGCGGCCGTTCAGATAATCGGTCGCCAGCGGCGCATCGGCCCGAAGGGGCAGCTGCGCGGCGGCTTCAGCCAGTTTGGCCAGCAACCGCTCTTCGGTCTGCGCGGCCAGCGCGCGGAGCGTCTCGTTCTCAGGATCGGCCGGCAGCAGCACTTCGCGCAGCGGCCAGCAGAGCAGGCGCTTGAACCACGCGTACACGTCGCCGAAGGCCGACAGCCCCGCTTCGAATCCGACCATGCCGGGAAGTATCGAGCCGTCCACCTGACCGAAAATGCCTTCGACCATCCGGCCGCCCATCTTTTCGGGCGGCATGACGGCCATGTAGCAGGCCGACGTACCCAGATTCAGCACCACGGTCCCGTGACAGATGCCCGCGCCGACGGCGCCCGAATGGCAATCGACATTCCCCACTCCGATGACCACCTGCTCCGACAGCCCCAGTTTCGCCGCCCATTCGGGGCTGAGCGTACCTGCGGGCGTATCGCAGCCGTACGTCCTGACGGGCAGACGCCGCAGGACGGGCAGCAGGACGGGGTCGAGTCCGGCGAAGAACTCTTCGGGCGGATATCCGCCCCACTCTTCGGCCCACATCACCTTCGACCCGGCGACGCAAAGCCCCGACCGCAAATCCTCCATAGCGCGGCAGCCGGTCAGCACGGCCGGAATCCAGTCGCACAGCTCGACGACGGCCCACGCATCGCGGCGCAGCCGTTCGGAACCCCGCAGCAGGTGCAGGACCTTCGACCAGAAACACTCCGACGAATAGTGGTTGCCCGAACGGCGGGCGTAATTGATTTCGCCGCGGGCGCAGAGGGCGGTGATCTCCTCCGACTCCCGCTGCGCCGTGTGGTCCTTCCACAAAACGAACATCGCATCGGGATTCTCCTCATAACCCGCCGTCAGCGACAGCGGCGTGCAGGTACGATCGACCAGACACGGCGTGCTGGCAGTCGTATCCACGGCGATGGCGCGTATCGCCTCCGGCGCAGGACACTGCGCAATGACCTGCCGCAGCACCTGCTCCAGCCCCTCCAGATAATCCAGCGGGTGCTGGCGGAACTGCGACTTCGCGGTATCGCAGTACAAACCCCGGCCCCAGCGGGAGTAATTGCAGACGGCGACGGCAATCTCTTCGCCGGATTCGGCGTCGGCCAGCAACGCCCGCACCGAGTCGGTGCCGTAGTCTATTCCAATAACGTACAGGTGTTCCATTATAGCTTGTTTTCAGTGCAAATCGTCCGGTAAACGAAAGGTAAAAGAGAGCAAAACCCTTTATTTGACTTTGCGAATATATTAAAATATTGCTACAAAAAGAAAATTTTCAGCAATAAATTTTGCAAATACAAAAAATAAATATAAATTCACCCCTGAAAAAGATAAGAAAAACAAATAAAAGCAAATAATGACTAACTTTACAGCGACGACCTCATCCCCTGCCTGCCGGGCAAACGGACGTTCCGTTTTCCGGACGGCATATCCGGCGGACCGGCCATTTCGCTGTAATACGGGCGGTTTCTCCGAAGCTCATGCGGCAAAAACCTCCGACAACCCTTTTCCAATGCGCCGGCCTTATACCTATATTTTATACAACAAACGGAAATCGCCCCGAATAAGTATCGGACTCGGAATTTCCGCATAATCCGACGCGTATTATCTTTCGAGCGCGCCTTTCGCCTAAAGAATACCTTACGACAACGAAAAGAAACTCCACCCATAATTCAGACAACAAAGAGAAAACACCCGCACACACAACCAAGACAAACGACATCGCATTATGAACCCTGAATTTCCGGCCTTTTCGGGCCAATAACCCGGATTCCTTCCGACGGACAGGCGCATCGCGTCTGCCCCGTGGTGTTTTATCCCAAGACCAAAGACCTTAAAATTTTACTAATTCCACCAACTATGAAAAAACAGCTACGCACCTTAACAAAACTGTTGGCAGCGGTCATCGCATGCTGCCTGAGTGTGGCCGTGCACGCCCAGACGACAGTCCGCGGAACAGTCACCGACGCGGACGGCATGCCTCTCGTAGGAGCTACCGTGATCGTCATTACAGGCACTCAGCCGGGGGGGGGTACCACGACCGATGCAAACGGCAAGTTCGCCATTGCGGCGGCTCCCGGCCAGCGGCTCTCCGTCTCCTACATCGGCTACAAGGAGACTTCGGTCGAAGTAACCACCAAGACCGATTACGACATCCGGCTCGAAAGCGACAATGCGCAGATCGACGAAGTCATCGTCGTGGGCTACGGCACCCAGAAAAAGGTGAACGTGACGGGTTCGGTGGCCACCATCGACTCGAAGGCATTCGACAAACGCCCGATCGTCTCGACCTCGGCCGCCCTGCAGGGCATGGCTCCGGGCGTCACCGTTACCACGCAGTCGGGCGCACCGGGCGATGACGGCGGCGCGATCCGCATCCGCGGCATCAACTCCTTCGGCGGCAGCTCGACCTCGCCGCTGGTGCTCATCGACGGCATCGAGGGCAGTCTGGACAGCGTCGATCCCAACCTGATCGAATCCATCTCCATCCTCAAGGACGCCGCGTCCTCCTCCATCTACGGTTCGCGCGCCGCCAACGGCGTGATCCTCGTAACCACCAAGCGCGGTTCGAAGGAGCGGTTCTCCATCACCTACAAGGGCTATGTGGGCTGGCAGTCGCCGACCGACCTGCCCGACATGGTCAATGCGCTCGAATTCCGCGAGCTGACACGCGCCATGTACCTCAACGACGGCGTGGACCTCAACGGCGAAAAGCCGGGCAGCACCCCCATTCCCGATTACAACGACGAGGATATGGCGCTATACCGCAAAAACTGGGGCAAGGACCCGGATCTTTATCCCAATACGGACTGGCAGGACGCCGTGCTGACCGGTTCGGGCTTCACCCACAGCCACAATGTTTCGCTCAGCGTGGGCAGCGAGCGCGTACGCATGCTCACCACGCTGGGATACGTGGATCAGGAAGGCATCATCAAAAATGCGGACTTCCAGCGTTACACGTTCCGCAACAACGCCGACGTCAAGTTCAACGACAAACTGTCGATGAAACTCGACCTTTCGTTCTCGAACGACGACCGCAAGGCCTCGCCCTATCAGAGCACGATCTTCAACTACATGAACACCCGTCCGGCCGACATTCCCAACCAATTTTCGACCGGTCTTTACAACGGTCTGGGAATGCAGGGCATGAACCCCGTAGCCCTGATGCTTTACGGCGGCAGCAACAACACCAACACCATACGGCTTTCGGGAGCCATCACGCTGACCTACGAGCCTGCAAAATGGCTCTCCCTGCAGGGTATGCTGGCGCCGCGCTATACGACCACCAACCGCCACAACTGGAAGAAGCCCGTTACGACCTATCAGGACTACAAAGGCACCTCCACGCTGACCTCCGCTTCCTATGCCACCCTCACCGAATCGGGTTCGCGCGCTTTCTACGGCAACTACAACTTTCTGGCTACCTTCAAGCACAACTTCAGCGGCCACGACCTGAAACTGATTCTCGGCGCCGAGCGCAACACGTACGACTATAAATACCTGATGGCCTACCGTCAGGTCTTCAATTACAACTACGACCAGATCGACGTAGGCGAAATCGACAACATGGACAACTCCGGCCGCCGTTACGAGTGGGCCATACAGTCCTACTTCGGCCGTCTGAACTACAACTACAAGGAGCGCTACCTGCTGGAGGCCAACCTGCGTATCGACGGATCGTCGCGCTTCAACAAATCGAACCGCTGGGGTTACTTCCCCTCGGTATCGGGTGCATGGCGTATCTCCGAGGAGCCGTTCATGCAGGATGTCAAACACATAATCGACGGATTGAAACTCCGCGCATCGTACGGTACGCTCGGCAACCAGAACCTTGCCGGCGGCGACGCAGCCAGCTACTATCCCACCACGCAGAACCTCGCGATGGGACAAATCTCGATGAACGACAATATCTACTCGCTCGTCACCCTCAACACGCTGGCCAACCCCGACATTAAATGGGAAACCACCACGATGCTCGACGTCGGCGTGGATTTCTCGCTTTTCAACAAGCTCAACATCACGGCCGACTGGTACCGCAAGGAGACCAAGGACATTCTGATGAAACTCGACATGCCCCTCGGCATCGGCCTCAACGCTCCCTACCAGAATGCGGGTAAGGTCCGCAACACGGGCTGGGAGGTAAGCGTGGGTTACAACAACCAGTGGCGCGACTTCTCGTTCGGCGTGCAGGCCAACCTGTCCGACGTCAAGAACGAAATCCTCGACATGCGCGGCAAGACCTCGACCAGCGGCGTGCTACGCAATCAGGAGGGTTATTCCATCGGCAGCATCTATGCGCTGAAAAGCCTCGGCATCATCCGCACGCAGGAGGAGGCCGACTGGGTCAACGCCAACTGTCCGCAGTTCAAGGAAACCGTCCAGATCGGCGACATCCGCTATGCCGACATCGACGGCAACAACTCGATCGACGAGAACGACAAAGACATCGTCGGCAGCACGATCCCCCGCTACACCTACAGCCTGAACCTGAACTTCGGCTGGAAAGGGCTGCGTCTGGGTCTGCTGTTCCAAGGCGTCGGCAAAACGGACGGTTATCTGAACACCTATTACGTAATGCCCAGCAACCAAGGCGGTACGTTCCGCAAGGAGCACCTCGACTGGGCGAGTGCAGAGAATCCCAACGGCAAGACTCCGCGTCTGACGAGTGCGAACAAAAACAACTGGTACGACTCGTCGTTCTGGATGAAAAGCGCCGCTTACCTCCGCCTGAAGAACATCCAGCTGGGCTACGAACTGCCCAAGTCGTGGATGCACCGGATCGGTCTCAATTCGGCCTATCTTTACGTCAATGCGCAGAACCTCTTCACGGTCACCAACTTCTGGGACGGCTACGACCCTGAGGTGGGTTACGGAGGCGATTCGAGCGGCGACTTCGACGTCGTGAAACTCGGCTCGGCGAACAACTATCCGCAGGTAAAGATCGTTACGGTCGGACTCGAACTCAAATTTTAACGCATTACAACCATGAAAAACAAAATAATCACCGGCATAGCGCTCTGCAGTCTCTTCATCACGGGCTGCTCGCTCGACAAAGCATATCTCAACGGTCCGAATGCGTCCACGTTCCCGGCTACGAAATCGGAGGTGGAAGCGGGCGTCTTCGCGACCTACAAGGGCCTTACCCTGATCGACGCATCCTCGACGCCGTTCCCCGGCATTCAGGACAATGCTTCCGACATCGGCGCATCGCGTCTGAACGCCGCCAACTACAACTACCAGCAGCAGTCGAAACTCCCGCCTTCGAACGCATGGGTGACCAAAGTCTACACCCAAATCTACAAAACCGCAGCCCGCGCCAATCTCGTACTGGACGGCATCGACAACGTCCGCGAGCTGATGAGCGAGCAGGAGTACAATATGTATAAAGCCGAGCTGCTGCTCGTCCGCTCCTTCCTCTACGACTGGGGCTGCCAGCTTTACGGCGACATCCCCTACATCGACCACACCCTGAAATTGGGCGACACCTACACGCGCACGCCGAAAGAGGAGGTGATTTCACGGATTCTCAACGAAGATCTTGCGGACGAAATGCTCGACTTTCTGCCGATCCGCCACAACAAGAACAGCTACGGATCGGCACGTCTAGGACGCGCAGGCGCCTACGGACTCAAAGCCCGCATCTGTCTGAACTGGAAATATTACGAAGAGGCGGCCTATTATGCCGACAAAGCGCTGAAACTGGCCGAAGAGGGCGGATATTCCCTTCAGGCATACGACATCCGCTACTGCGGCGAAGACCACACGAAGGGCGAACCCACTCCCTCCAACCTGTTCGGCATCAACGGTCACAAGAACAGCGACGAATGGATTTGGGCCTTGCAGTACAATACGGCGATCTCCAGCAACCAGCACAATGCCGGCTATTATGCGGCGCCGCGTATCGCAGGCGGCTGCTCCTACTTCAGCCCGACGCAGGCTTTCCTCGACGCCATCCAGTGCACGGACGGCAAGTCGATCGTGGAATCGCCCCTGTTCGATTACCAGAATCCATGGAAGAACCGCGACCCGCGTCTCGATCTCTTCTGCGTACGTCCGGGTTCCCGCGTACTGGGCATGCAGTTCGAGACCAATCCTTCCGCCCAGACCATCAAGAACTACAATGACAAAGAAGAAGGCGTAGACGTCGCAAACTCGGAAGCCTACGGCAGCAAATCGGAATACGGCGCCAACGGTTCGAAAGGCCCGTGCGGTTACTTGTGGCGCAAATACCTCGACATTCAGGAGTACAAATACAACAATGCATTCGGCACCAGTTCGGTATGCGTGCTGAGCTATCCGCTGATGCGTCTGGCCGAGCTTTATCTGATCCGCGCCGAAGCCAACATCGAGTGGAACGGCGGCGACCTCAGCGTCGCCAAAGCCGACATCGAAACGATCCGCAGCCGCGCACACATGCCCGGTCTCGGTGAAAACCTCAGCCGCGACGGCCTGCGTTCGGCGCTGCGCTACGAGCGTATGGTCGAACTCTGCAACGAGGGTTTCCGCTGGTTCGACATCCGCCGCTGGGATATGGCCGAATCGGTCATCTCCGGGACGCTCTACGCACCGGCTCTCGACGGTTCGGTATCGAACGCCGTACCGACGATCGACTCCGACTGGCACGTAACCTACAACGGCCAGACGTTCGACGGCAAGGATATGAACCTGCGCAGATTCATCACGATGTCCTACGACCCGATGAAAGACGCCCTGTGGCCCATTCCGGAGGACGAGCGCATCGCCAATCCGCTGATAACCCAGAACCCCGGTTACGCCGGTCATTCAATCGAGGAATAACAATAAAAACAAACACACCATGATACAACGGCTATACAGACTGCTGCTTCTCTTCTGCTCGATCGCGGTTTTCGCAGCCTGCTCGGACAGCGACGGCAATGACAATAACGGCGGAAACGGCGGAGAGATCGTTCCCGACGGCGGCGACACCTACGGATATGTCACGGACGCAAACGGCAACCCCGTTCCGGGGGTTGTCGTCAGCGACGGCTTCACCTGCACGCAAACCGACGCCGAGGGCCAGTATGTGCTGACCCGCAACGCGGAATCGGGCTTCGTCTTCTACTCCCTGCCTTCGGGCTACAAGGTCAACATGCACAAGACCTACAAACTGCCCAAGTTCTTCACCAAACTCAAACCGGAAACCGCCCGCTACGACTTCACGCTGACGGCGCTGGACGCTCCCGAAACCCGGTTCGACCTGATCTGCATCGGCGACCCCCAGATCAACGAGGCGGCGCACGCCGTCCGGTTCAAGCGCGAAGCGGCCAAGGACATCCGGGAGTATTCCGCCGCGGCCGACATCCCGTGCTACGCCATCCACCTCGGCGACTTGGTGAACAACAAATGGGCGCTCTACAGCAACATGGTGGTGGCCCTGCAGCCCGAACAGACGGGAATCCCCGTATTCTCGACCATCGGCAACCACGACCACGAATTCCCGACGGCCAACGAGAAGGAGGCCCGCGCGAAATACGAAAGCTTCTTCGGTCCGGTGGACTATTCGTTCAACCGCGGCGACGTACATATCGTATCGATGGACAACATCATCCACGAATGTCAGGAGAGCGCAGGTTACACCGGCGGTTTCAGCGCCGAGCAATACGAGTGGCTGAAGCAGGACCTGAGCTATGTTCCGAAGGATAAAATGGTGATCCTGTGCGTTCACATTCCCTTCCGCAACAGCAAATACGCCTACTACGACGAAGTGCTGGAGCTGCTCTCGCAGTACAAATACGCAACGATCATGTCGGCCCACACCCACTCGAACATCAACCACATCCACACCAAGAACGGCAAGGAGATCTTCGAGCATGTCACGGGCACCTCCTGCGGCGCATGGTGGCGTTCGACCGTCTGCACCGAAGGCACGCCCATCGGCTTCGGCATCTACCGCATCGAAGGCGCCGCGATGAAGGAGTGGAACTACAAATCGGTGCAGCACGGCGAAGATTTCCAGATCCGGCTCTACCGCGGGTCCGACAAATTCACCGGCGGCGGCGACGCTTCGTACTACTTCTCGAAGAAAAACGCCGGCCAGATCGTCGCGAACATCTGGAACTGGGACCCCGCTTGGACCGTCAATGTCTATGAAAACGGCGCGAAAACCGGCACCATGACCCAGTATTCGGACAAGGACGCATGGACGGTGGCCTACCACATCGGCATCCTGAACAACAGCAGCAGCTACAACAAGTCCACGGATCACATGTTCTATTACACGCTGACGAATCCCGATGCGGACGTAAAGGTCGAGGCGATCGACCGCTTCGGCAACAAATACGAACAGACGGTCTTCACCGACCCCGATTCGCATCCCGGCATATACCATCTGGATTATTAAAAACAGACTAAGAACCGAACCTATATGAAAAAGTTATTATTATTCCCCTGCCTGCTTCTGGCGCTCGGCCTGAGTTCGTGCGAATCGTCGGACGACGAGATCATGAGCATCGAGCTGGTCAGCCCCAAAAAACTTGCGGTTACGACCGAGTTGGCGACCGCCTCTTTCAAATGGGATGCCGTCACAAAAGCGGAAGGCTATGCCTATGCTTTGGACAACTCCACCGAATACACGACCGTCGACGCAGCGACCACAACCCTGAAACTGACCCGACTTTCGCGCGGTTCGCATACGTTCCGCATCTATGCCGTCGGCAATCAGGGACACACGACCGACTCGGCCGAACGCACCGTCGATTTCGACATCGACCCGACGCTTCCGACCCCGGCCCCGTCATGCACCAGAGGCGAATCCGCAGACGAGGTCGTCGTCACATGGCAAGCCGTCAAAGGCGCCATCGGCTATGCCTACAAATTCAACGACGAGACGCAATGGACCGAAGTCGGAGCCGACGTATTGAAAATCACCAAGAGCGGATTCGATCCGGAAGCGAAAAACACCTTTACCATATACGCCAAGGGCCAACTGCCCGATTCGGAGGATTCGGAGGAGCTTACGCTTCCGTTCCAGCTGATCGACACTTCGGAGGGCGTATGGGCAAGGACTTCCGACGGAAGCCTGTACGAACTCAAAGAGTCGGAATCCGGCATCTATACCGCTGCGATCACCTGCAAGGCCTCGGACGACATCACCATCCTGATTGAGAACACGCCTTACGGGTTCACCGCTTACAGCGGCAACGGCGGCATCGGAACCGTAAACAGCGTTTATGCGACCGTCCCGTTCTACACCTACCCGGCAGCCGTATACTACGTGCGGGAAAGTCTCGGACAAATGACGGCCAAGACCGAAGATGCTGATATAAATAAATTCTGGGTCAATGTTTCGGGATCGACCTGCAAAATAGACGTCGAGATCGACTGCACCAACGCCGACAAGACTCCGCGCTATCGCCTGAAACTCGTCGAGAACGAAGATCCGTCGATCATTCTGGAACAGTATTTCGATCTGATGGTATACGGAGGCGACTGGATCCAGACGGGGAAAGTGGCAAGCAGCGGCAGAAAACTGGCATCCACGAGTCCTGCGGCCATCGACGGCACCGAACCTGCCACGGCTACTGCAAGTTACACGACGTTCGGCATAAACATCAGTTCCGACAAGGATGCGGCACCGGCCTATCTCGCAAACCGGGGACTGACGGATTGGGGCATCAAATACTGTTATGAGTTTCCGGGATATGTCCGTCTCTCCAATTCGGCTTCGGGTTCGAATATGTATTACGGAGTGCTGACCACGCCCAAACTGTCAAAACTGACCGCGGCATCGACCGTCACCGTCACATTCGACGCCGTCCGGTTTGCATCGGAACACGACATTCCCGTCAAAGTACTGAATGCCGGAACAATCGCTTCGGCGCAAGTGGTCGTCGAAGGCAGCGGTTCGGCCGCATCGATCGCTCCGGAAAGCGGCGGCAAGTCGATCAATATCACATCGGCGCACTGCCCCAAACACGGAAACGAGGCCTTGAAGAAATGGTCCAATTTCTCGATAACCATCGAAGGCGCGACGGCGGAAACCCAGATATGCTGGGATACGACAGGTGCAGGATCTACCAGCGCCAACGGCCGTATCTGTCTGGACAACATCGTTGTCAGGAAAAACTAAACGAACACTTTCACACGATCCGGCGGGCGGAGGGACAATCCCCCGCCCGCCGATCGTTTACAATCAACCTCCTGCAAAATGAAAAAAACACGGATACTTCCGCTGCTGGCCGCCGCGCTCCTCTGCAACTGCGGAGGCTCCGACGACAAGGGTCCGGAAACAGGCGACGGCAAAATCACCGTCGTCGAACCGACGACGGCGTTGGGCGCCCCGAACGACGACATCTTCCGGCTGCAGCTCAAACCGGGCAAACTGATTACACTCAAACAGGTCAACACGACCAACTGCAAACGCGCCGCGGCGGCCGGCATGTGCATCGACATCATGGCGCAGGACGCCACCGTCTTCGCCGAAGGAATGTCCGACGCGAAACTCGACGCACTGTTTTCCGAGGCGGGAGCGGCAATCGGCTCCGCCGCCGCAAACCTGTGGGGCGTCCATCTGCCCTACGGGACATACGACATCTCGGCGATCGACGAAACGGCCCGCACCACGGCCGTAGCGAAACTCAAAGCCGTGATAACCAGCGTCATGAAACACATGTCACCCAAGCATTTCGTAATTCACCCCTCCACCGGCACGATACTCACCACCGGAAGCGACTTCGCGGCACGCAAGGTCCAGAGCCGGAAATCGCTCAGGGAATTACAGACCCACATCGCGTCCTGCAATTCGACGTACGGCCTGCACACGATTCTCTGCGTGGAAAACTGTCCCCGAAGCGTCGCCTACGATGCCGAAACGATGCTCGCCCTGCTCAGCGGCGAGGGGCTGGAGCAGGTACGCGTCTGCCTCGATACGGGCCACGCCCTGATTCCGCTGAACGGGTCGTATATCAATCCGACCAGAAACGGCGACGCCGTCGCCATACTCCGAAAGCTCGGCACACGCCTCGGCACGCTGCACATCCAGCAGAATCCCGGCGCCGAAGGGCAATCCGGCACGCTGGACAAGCACCTGCAGCCTTACGACGGAGGACTGATCGACTGGGGAGAGTTCTATTACGAACTGCTGAAAAACAACCGTTACCGCGGCTGTTTCCTCTACGAAGTCTCCTTCACGGACACCTACTACGGTACGACGGCCACGATCGAATCCGCCAAAGCGAATTACACGGGCCTCGTCTATCCGGCCTTCACCCATAGGCTGAACCGCCAATAGGTCCCCGGCAGCCGGACGACGGACGGACAAGGGACAAGGGACAAGGGAATGTCTCCGAACCGGCAAAGTTTCCGCCCGCCGGCAGGAGTAACGGACAAACCATCCGCCGCGCTCCTCCGCACGACAACGAATCTTTCCGCCGAACGACAAATCCTTTCACACAAACGACAAATCCTTCGCATAAACGACAGATTCACCCGCACAAACGACAAAAATCCGGACACCCATCGGGGTATCCGGATTTTCCGATCGTTTTCCGATTAAACGGAAAACTACATTTTCTTGCCCACGTTGGTCTTCTTGGCAACCTTCGGAGCGGCAACCTTGGCAGCTTTGGGAGCGGCCGGTTTCGCAGCCTTCGGAGCAGCGGCCTTCTTGGGTGCGGCTTTCTTGGCTTCGCCCTCGACAACGGTAGCCTCCTCGACAGCGTCGGTCTTCTTCGCTGCGGGTTTGCGCGAACGGCGCGTCTTGGGTTTAGCCTCGGCTGCGGCTGCGGGAGCGATGCCCAGCGTGTAAGCGTCGTTGAAATCGACGAACTCGATGATGCACATGTCGGCAGCGTCGCCCAGACGGAAACCGGTCTTCAGGATACGGGTGTAACCGCCCGGACGATCGGCGATCTTCGGCGCGATGGTGCGGAACAACTCGGTTACGGCCTCTTTCTGCTTGAGGTACGAGAAAACGATACGGCGCGAGTGCGTCGTGTCGTCCTTCGACTTGGTCACCAGCGGTTCGATGAACTGGCGAACGGCCTTGGCTTTGGCAACGGTGGTCTCGATACGCTTGTGCAGGATGAGCGACGAAGCCATATTCGACATCAACGCTTTACGGTGTCCCGCCTGACGGCCAAGGTGGTTAAAATTCTTATTGTGTCTCATAATTAATCTTTGTCAAGTTTGTAGATTGATACGTCCATACCGAACTTAAGGTTGAGCGAGGTCAGCAGCTCGTCAAGCTCCGTCAAAGACTTCTTGCCGAAGTTGCGGAACTTCAGCAGGTCGTTGCGGTTGAGCTTCACGAGGTCCCCCACCGTATCCACGTCGGCGGCTTTCAGACAGTTCAGGGCACGGACGCTCAGGTCCTGATCCGAGAGCTTGGTCTTCAGCAGCTGACGCATGTGGAGGATATCCTCATCGAACTCTTCGGCGCCGTTGGTGTCTTCCATGTTGACGGTGATCTTCTCGTCGGAGAAGAGCATGAAGTGCTGGATGAGAATCTTCGCGGCCTCTTTCAGAGCCTCCTTGGGGTGAATCGACCCGTCGGTAGTAATTTCCAAATTCAATTTCTCGTAGTCGGTCTTCTGCTCGACACGATAGTTTTCGATGGAATACTTCACGTTCTTGATCGGGGTGAAGATCGAGTCGATCGGAAGCGTTCCGAACTCGCACTCGGCGGGAGTATTCTCCTCGGCGGGTACGTAGCCGCGGCCCTTGCCGATGGTCAGCGTCATCTGCATCTTCGTGCCGGGCGCGAGATGGCAGATCACCAGATCGGGGTTCAAAACCTTGAAGAACGAGAGGTAATTCGAGATATATCCGGCAGTCAGCTCCGTCACACCCGCAACGTTAATGGAGACCTTCTCGGCATCCTGATTATCGACTGTGCGGATAAAACGAACCTGCTTCAGATTGAGGATGATTTTCAACATATCCTCCATCACGCCGGGGATAGCGGCAAACTCGTGGTCGACACCGGCTACCTTGACAGTCGTGATTGCGTAACCCTCCAGCGAAGAGAGCAGAATACGACGCAAAGCGTTACCGACAGTCATACCGAATCCGGGCTCCAGCGGCCGGAACTCGAACTTTCCGAACGATGAAGTGGATTCAAGCATAATAACCTTTTCAGGTTTCTGGAATGCTAATATTGCCATAATATATTTGAATTTGTTTGATTACTACTTCGAGTACAACTCGACGATGAGCTGCTCCTTGATGTTTTCAGGGATCTCCTCGCGCTCAGGCTTCTGCAGGAACTTGCCGCTCATCGAGGCGTTATCCCACTCAAGCCAAGCGTAGCGGCTCTTCGAACCGCCGGCCAGAGATGCCGAAATCACTTCCAGACTCTTCGACTTCTCGCGAACCGACACGACGTCACCCGCACGCAGCGAGTACGAAGGAATGTTCACGACGTTGCCGTTCACACAAATATGGCAGTGCGAAACGAGCTGGCGGGCAGCTGCACGCGTCGGGGCGATACCCAAGCGGTAAACAACGTTGTCCAGACGGCATTCGAGCAGCTTCAGCAGGTTCTCGCCCGTGATGCCGCCCATACGGGCCGCCTGATCGTACGTGCGTGCGAACTGCTTCTCCAGCAGACCGTACGTATACTTGGCTTTCTGTTTTTCGCTCAACTGCGTGCCGTACTCCGACACTTTCTTGCGCTTACGCGCCAGACCGTGCTGTCCGGGAGGAAAGTTGCGCTTTTCGAGCACCTTGTCCGCACCGTAAATAGCTTCGCCGAACTTTCTGGCGATCTTCGATTTTGGTCCTATGTATTTTCCCATTGTTTTGACTTTTTTAAAACCTTAGAAATATTCCTTACCCCGACGCAGATTATACGCGGCGGCGGTTAGGAGCACGGCAACCGTTGTGCGGCAGCGGAGTAACGTCGATGATCTCCATCACCTCGATACCTGCGCCGTGGATGGTGCGCACGGCCGACTCACGACCGGCACCCGGTCCCTTGACATACACTTTCACCTTGCGCAGGCCCATGTCGTAAGCGACCTTCGCGCAGTCGGCCGAAGCGGTCTGTGCGGCATACGGAGTATTCTTCTTCGAACCACGGAAACCCATCTTACCGGCCGAAGACCAGCTGATGACGTCACCCACCTCGTTGGTGATGGTGATGATCACGTTGTTGAAAGTGGAGTGTACGTAAGCGTTACCCACGGCACCGACCTTAACAACCTTTTTCTTAACTGTTCCAGTTTTCTTTGCCATAATTCTCTAAAGATTACTTTGTTGCCTTTTTCTTGTTTGCGACAGTCTTCTTGCGTCCCTTGCGGGTGCGGGCGTTGTTCTTGGTCGACTGACCGCGAACGGGAAGCCCCAGACGGTGACGGATGCCGCGGTAGCAGCCGATATCCATCAGACGCTTGATGTTGAGCTGGACGGCCGAGCGGCATTCGCCTTCGACTTTGATGCCCATGTCGGCAATCGTCGAACGGATTGCGCCGATCTGGTCGTCCGACCAGTCCTGTACTTTGAGGTCGTAGCTGATGCCAGCGACTTCGAGAATCTTGCGAGCCGTCGAACGACCGATACCGTAGATATAGGTCAAGCCGATCTCGCCTCTCTTATTTTTTGGTAAATCTACACCGACTATACGTGCCATATAAATTCTTTTTCTTCTTTAATAAACCGTTTAAACATTACCCTTGGCGCATTTTAAACTTGGGATTCTTCTTGCAAATGACGTAGAGTTTCCCCTTACGCTTCACAATCTTGCAATCCTCGCTTCTCTTCTTGATGGATGCTTTTACTTTCATGATTTTCAAGCAATCTAATGTTATTTGTACCGGAAAGATATACGTCCCTTCGTCAAATCGTAGGGCGTCATCTCCACTTTAACTTTATCTCCGGGAAGGATTTTGATGTAGTGCATACGCATCTTCCCTGAGATATGGGCGGTGAGCACGTGTCCGTTGTCCAGCTCGACGCGGAACATCGCGTTGGACAGGGCCTCGATGATCGTGCCGTCCCTTTCAATAGCAGCCTGTTTAGCCATAGAGTCTTACTTGTTAATTGCCTGTTCGATGATACTAAAGTCCGTCAGCACGTCGGGACTGTCTTTACGGACCGCGACGGCGAACTCGTAGTGCGCCGCGGGTTTGTGGTCGCGCGTGCGGACTGTCCAGCCATCCCTTTCGAAAACCACCGCTTTGGTCCCCATGTTTATCATGGGTTCGATACAGATGACCATTCCCTCCTTGAGGAGCGGTCCTCTGCCGCGGGCGCCGTAGTTCGGAACACCGGGGTCTTCGTGCATCTTGCGACCCAAACCGTGTCCCTCCAACTCCCGCACCACGCCGTAACCGAAGCTTTCGGCATACTCCTGCACGGCTGCCGACACGTCGCCTACGCGGTTGCCGGCTTTAGCCTGCGCCGTACCTTTATAAAGAGCCTCTTTGGTGACCTCCATAAGCTGCCGTACTTCCTCGGCAACCTCTCCGACGGCGAACGTATACGCCGAATCACCAACAAACCCCTTCATAAACGTACCGCAATCGACCGAAACGATGTCGCCCTCCTTGAGGACGCATTTCGAGGATGGGATACCGTGAACTACCTGTTCGTTTACCGATACACACAACGAAGCGGGAAATCCCTGATATCCGAGGAAGGCGGGAACTGCTCCGTGCGCGCGGATGAAATCCTCGGCAATCGAGTCCAAAAACTTGGTGGTGACACCCGGACGGATGTGGCGACCCACCTCCGCCAGTGTCTTCGACACCAGTATATTGTTCTCGCGGAGCAGCTCTATCTCCTCGTCTGTCTTTATATATATCATTCTTCGCTAAGAACTCTTCGGAAAACTCCTAATGACGACCCTGAATACGTCCGGTCTTCATCAGACCATCGTAGTGACGCATCAGCAGGTAGCTCTCGATCTGCTTCAGAGTGTCGAGCACCACGCCGACCATAATCAGCAGCGACGTACCTCCGTAGAAGTAGGCGAACGCCTGCTGTATGCCCAAGAACTTCATCGCCAGAGCGGGCAGAATCGCCACGATGGCAAGGAAGAACGAACCGGGGAGCGTGATACGCGTCATGATGGTGTCGATGTAGTTCACGGTCTGCTTACCCGGTTTCACACCCGGAATAAAGCCGCCGTTTCGCTTCATGTCATCGGCCATCATTTGAGGATTGATGATAATCGCGGTGTAGAAGTAGGTGAACGCGATTACCAGCACTGCAAGCGTGAAGTTGTACCAGAAGCCGGTCATCGAGCTGAAAGCAGCCGCGAAAGCCGTACCGGAGAACAGCGCCGGAATAAACATCAGAGCCTGCGCGAAGATGATAGGCATCACATTCGCGGCATTCATCTTCAGCGGAATGTACTGACGTACGCCGCCGTACTGTTTGTTACCGACGATACGCTTTGCATACTGTACAGGGACCTTGCGGACAGCCTGCACGAGGGCGATCGTCGCCATGAAGACGAGGAACAGGAGCACCAGTTCGAGGATAAGCATGATGGCGCTGCCGCTGGCGGTCTGGAAGCGCGCATTGACCTCGGCCAACAGCGCATGGGGCAGACGTGCCACGATGCCGATCATGATTATCAGCGAGATACCGTTACCGATACCCTTGTCCGTGATCTTCTCGCCGAGCCACATGATGAACATGGTACCCGCGATCAGGATCGTCGTCGCATAGGCAACGAAGCCGAACGAGTTGCCGTAAACGAACGCAGTGGGGACCTGATGATACAGGTTGGCGATATACGCCGGGCCCTGCAGGATCAGCACGCCGATCGTCAGAAAGCGCGTCCACTGGTTCATCTTGCGGCGGCCGCTCTCACCTTCCTTCTGCATTTTCTGGAAATACGGGATCATCATACCCATGAGCTGGATGATGATGGAGGCGGTGATGTACGGCATGACTCCGAGCGCAAGAATCGCGGCGTTGCCGAATGCGCCGCCGGAGAATACGTTCAACAGACCCAGCAGTCCGTTGCCCTCCAGCTGGCTGGCGTAAGCCGACCCCTCGCCCAAGGCGTTGGGGTTGATGCCCGGAATCACTACGAAACTACCCAAGCGGTAGACCAGCAGCAGCCCGATCGTGTAGATCACACGTTTGCGCAGCTCCTCGATCTTGTAGATATTCTTGAGCGTTTCAACCAATTTCTTGTTGGTCGCCAAAAGAGCGATTACCACTAAAAAGACGACACCAACAACGAGATACTGATTCATAATTTTCGGTTTCTAAGGGTTCCTAGAGTTTTTCGACGCTGCCGCCCGCGGCCGTGATGGCAGCTTCGGCGCTCTTCGAGAATGCGTGAGCCTTTACGCTCAGCGCCTTGGTAACAGCACCGTTACCGAGGATCTTCACCTTGTCCTTCGACGAGATGAAACCTGCGGCGATAAGCGTGTCTACCGTGATCTCGGCGAGCGATTTCTTGGCGGCCAGCTCCTCAAGGGTCGAGAGGTTGATCGCCTTGAATTCAACGCGTTTCAGGTTGGTGAAACCGAACTTGGGGAGCCGACGCTGGAGCGGCATCTGACCGCCTTCGAAGCCCAGCTTACGCGAGTAACCCGAACGCGACTGCGCACCCTTGTGACCACGCGTGGCCGTGCCACCGTGACCCGAACCGGCACCGCGACCGATACGTTTGTCGTGGTGCGTTGAACCCTTTGCAGGTTTGAGATTATTGAGTTCCATCGTAAAATTACTTCTTAGCTGTTAAACTTATTCTGCTGCTGCTTCCGTAGCCTCGGCCTTCTTGGCCTTGGGCGCTGCAGCCTTCTTGACGGCTACCTCCTCCACTTTGACGAGGTGCTTCACGCGCTTGATCATGCCTTTGATGATCGCCGAGTCGTCGTGCTCGACGCTCGCGTTGATCCTCTTCAGTCCCAGCGCGTCGAGGTTTTTGCACTGACGCTCGGTTGCGCCGATGCGGCTTTTGACTTGGGTGATTTTCAATCTTGCCATTTGTCTCTACGAAATTAACCGTTAAACACCTTGTCCATCGAGATACCGCGCAGACGGGCGATGCTGTGCGCATCGCGCAGCTCGCAGAGAGCGCCGATGGTAGCCTTCACCAAGTTGTGGGGGTTCGACGAACCTTTGCTCTTGGCGAGCACGTTCTTCACGCCCACCGATTCCAGCACGGCACGCATGGCGCCGCCGGCGATGATACCCGTACCGGGAGCGGCCGGGCGGATCATGACGAGCGAACCGCCGAAACGGAGCTCCTGCTTGTGGGGAATCGTACCGTTGATAACGGGGATCTTCACAAGATTCTTCTTTGCGTCCTCCACGCCTTTGGCGATGGCCGACTGAACCTCCGAAGCCTTGCCCAGACCGTAGCCTACGACGCCGTCCTCGTTACCGACGACGACAATGGCCGAGAAACTGAATGTACGACCTCCCTTGGTTACCTTGGTAACACGCTGAATGCTTACGAGTCTGTCCTTAAGCTCGAGATCGCTAGTGCGTACTTTCTTTATGTTGGTATTTGACATAATCGCTTAGAATTTAAGACCGCCTTCGCGTGCTGCTTCGGCCAGCTGTTTAACTCTTCCGTGATACAGGTAGCCGTTGCGGTCGAACGCTACGGACGAAATGCCTTTGGCGGCAGCGCGCTCGGCAGCCAGTTTGCCCACGAGGGCGGCTACTTCGCACTTGTTCTTGCCGGCGGCGGCTTCCGCCACCTCTTTGTCCAGCGAGGATGCCGCAGCCATGGTCACACCTGCAAGGTCATCAATAAACTGCACGTAGATCTGCTTGTTGCTACGATATACAGTCATGCGAGGCTGTTCGGCGGTTCCGCTCACGATCTTGCGGATACGCATCTTGATCCTCTCTCTTCTTTCTATCTTGTTCAATGACATAACTCTAGACTATTTACTATTTAGCACCTGCTGATTTGCCGGCCTTGCGACGCAACTGCTCGCCGACGAACTTGATACCCTTGCCCTTGTACGGCTCCGGCTTGCGCAGCGAACGGATCTTGGCGGCGACTTGGCCGATGAGCTGCTTGTCCATGCTCTTCAGCGTTACGATCGGGTTGCCCTTCTTCTCCGTCACGGCGGTAGCGGTCACCTCCTTGGGAAGCATGAAATGCGTGTCGTGCGAGTAACCGAGACTCATTTCGAGGATCTGGCCCTTGACTTCGGCTTTGAAACCGACGCCCACGAGTTCCTGTTTGATTTCGTAGCCCTTCGATACGCCGACGACCATGTTGTTGATCAGCGCACGGTAGAGACCGTGCAGCGAACGGTGGCGGGGCTGGTTGGTAGGACGCGATACGAGCACGGCGGGAATTTCGTTCCCGGTGTGGATGTCCTTGTGCGTGCCGACCTCTACCTTGATGTCCGAGTCCACTTTCTGACTCAGCGTCCCGAGTGGCCCTTTCACGCTTACCACATTGTCGGCCGAAACCTCTACGGTAACGCCGGCGGGCAGGTTTACAGGTAATTTACCAATTCTTGACATTGTTGTTCTTGTTTAAAAATTTCCGTTAGTAGATGTAGCACAGCACCTCGCCGCCCACGTTTTCCTTACGGGCCTTGGCGTCGGTCATGATGCCTTTCGAAGTCGAGAGCACGGCGATGCCCAGACCGTTCAGCACGCGGGGCATGTCGGCCACCGACACATACTGGCGCAGACCCGGACGGCTCACGCGCTTGAGGTCCTTGATGGCGTTGCCCTTGGTGGCAGCGTCCCATTTAAGGGCGATTTTGATCGACGGATGACCTTTCTCGTCGGTGTCGAATTTGTAAGCGAGGATGTAGCCCTGCTCGTAAAGAATCTTAGTGATTTCCTGCTTAATTTTTGAGCCAGGAGCTTCAACCACCTTGTGGTTGGCTTTCACTGCGTTTCTAATTCTGGTCAGAAAGTCCGCAATAGGATCAGTCATAACGAATAGAAGTTAAAAATTAATGAATTAGTTAATTATTTGGTCCTCAGCACTTTGAATCTTTCAACAGACTCGCCGCCGCTTCGGATGTTTTTCGTTTTGCGCCTCACGTTCAGCGCTTTTGCGCTCTCCGACAGGCCGTTCGGCATGGGGATAAAGCGCGCAAATATACATATTATTTCTCAAAAAACCAAGTTACGAGCCTATTTTCAGCGTTTTAAGTGCCGATGCCGGAATACGGACAATGTTAGCACTGAGGTGTTGCTAACATGACCCGTACAAAAATTCCCATCGACAACCGTCCGCCTTTCAGGAGAAGATTCCGTCCGACGACGCTGCGACGGCTTTCCGCCCGCCCGTCACGCCGCATCCGCATCCACACGCGCCGCCCCGTCATTCAACGGGTTACGCCGTGCCGTACGCATTCTGCGCGGTCTCTCTCCGGCCCCTTGGTCCGAGAAATTTGTAACCAAATGCCTAACCCCTCGATTTCCGCCCCGCCGCCGAGAAGTTACCGCTTGCGGCGGCACTTTCCTCGACATTGCGACGTAACTACTCGGATTCTGCACCCATATAAGCCCCGATCTCTGCGGTATCGGACTGCGGCAGGCTTCATCGGCCTGCGCACAATCGCCGGATTCACGCTCCGCATTCCGGGTTTTCCCCTCCTGCAAAGCCCCTCTCCGACGCCGGGCCGTCTCTGCGACAGCCGTCCGTCCACGGGCTTGCGCCCTCAAAATCCGGACTCGTATCCGGGATTTCTCCTTCAGATGAGCTTAACCGGCAAACCTTGTCCCTCCCTTCGGACGAACTTAGCCTACCTTAGAGCCTTCATAGCCCTACTCCCCCTCCCCCTTCGGATTGCCTCCCGGCAGAAAATGAATTTTCGGATACCGGATATGATCCGGCATCCGAAAATATTACCAGCTTGCTTTCGTAACGCCGGGGATCAGGCCCTTCGAAGCCATCTCGCGGAACTGGATACGGCTGATGCCGAACAGGCGGATATAGCCCTTGGGACGGCCCGTGATCTTGCAGCGGTTGTGCTGGCGGATCGGATTCGAGTTGCGGGGCAGCTTCGAAAGCGCAACCCAAGCCTCCTCGTGGTCGATCTCACCGCTCTTCAACTTGGCAGCAATCTCCTCGCGCTTGTGTGCATAGCGGTTTGCGAGTTTCACGCGTTTTACCTCGCGTGCCTTCATTGACTCTTTTGCCATAGCTTATTGATTCTTTTTAGCGTTTTTGAAAGGAAGGCCGAATTCGCGGAGCAGCGCGTAAGCCTCCTCGTCGGTCTTGGCCGTGGTAACGAACGTAATCTCCATACCGAAGATCTTGGTGATCTTGTCGATGTCGATCTCCGGGAAGATGATCTGCTCGGTGATGCCGAGGGTGTAGTTGCCCTGACCGTCGAACTTCTCGTTGATACCCTTGAAGTCGCGGATGCGGGGCAGCGCCACGGCGATCAGACGCTCCAAGAACTCGTACATCTTCGTATCGCGCAGCGTCACGCGCACGCCGATGGGCATGCCCTTACGCAGCTTGAAGTTGGAGATGTCCTTGCGCGAACGCGTCTGCACGGCCTTCTGGCCCGTGATCTGCGTCAGCTCGGCCTCGGCCACGTCGATAAGCTTCTTATCGGCTACAGCCTGTCCCATACCCTGATTGATAACGATCTTCGTGAGCTTCGGGCACTGCATGACGCTCGAATAACCGAACTCCTTCATAAGGGCGGGTTCGATCCGCTCCTTATATTGTGTCTTGAGTGTAGGTACGTATGCCATTATTTGATCTCCTCCCCTGACTTTTTAGCGTAACGGACTAATTTACCTTTTGCATTGAGCTTGCGGCCCACCTTCGAGGGTTTACCGCTCTTGGGGTCGAGCACCTGCAAGTTCGAGATGTGGATCGCCGCTTCTTTCTCGACGATGCCGCCTTGGGGATTCTGCGCGTTGGGTTTGGTAGCCTTCTTGCAGAGGTTCACGCCTTCGACGATGGCACGCTGCTTCGTAACCTCGACCTTCAGGACTTTGCCCTGCTGGCCTTTGTTGTCACCGGCAATGACTTGGACCATATCCCCTTTCTTAATATGTAATTTCACTGACATATCCGAAATTGTTTTTATGATTACAATACTTCGGGTGCGAGGGAGATAATCTTCATATACTGGTCGCGCAGCTCACGAGCTACGGGGCCGAATATACGAGTACCGCGCATTTCACCCTGGTTGTTAAGCAGCACCACGGCGTTGTCGTCGAAACGAATGTACGAACCGTTGGCGCGTCTGATTTCCTTGGTCGTTCTTACGACAACCGCTTTCGACACGGCGCCCTTCTTGACGTCGCCCGAAGGAGTCGCGCTCTTGACAGCCACCACAATCTTATCACCGATAGATGCGTAGCGGCGCTTGGTGCCGCCGAGCACCCGGATGCAGAGGACTTCCTTCGCACCGCTGTTATCAGCTACTATGAGTCTACTTTCCTGCTGTACCATAATTACTTAGCTCTTTCAATGATTTGTACTAATCTCCAACGCTTCGTCTTGCTCAGCGGGCGGGTTTCCATGATGCGCACGGTATCGCCCTCCTTGCAGGTCTCGTCGAGGCTCTCAGCGACGAACTTCGTCGTCTTGTTGACGAACTTACCGTAAATGGGATGCTTCACTTTGCGTGCGACCGCAACCACAATGGTCTTTTCCATTTTGTTGCTGACAACCACCCCAATACGCTCTTTTCTAAGATTTCTTTCCATAGTTATTCCTTATTAGGCGTTCTTTTGACGCAGGATTGTCAGCATGCGAGCTATATCTCTGCGATTTTTCTTAATGATAGAAGGGTTCTCGACGGGAGACACCGCGTGCTGCACCTTCAGCTTCGCCAGCTGCGCCTTTTCGGTCTCGATGCGCTCCTGCAGGTCCTTGATCGAAATATCCTTGATTTCTGCACTTTTCATCTTGTCGTCTCGTTAGATTGTGGTTTCGACGTAGTCACGCCGTACGATAAACTTGGTGGTAATAGGCAGTTTCTGGGCACCCAGACGCAGGGCCTCCTGCGCGATTTCCAAGGGCACGCCTTCCGCCTCGAAGAGAATACGTCCGGGAGTAACGGGCGCCACGAATCCTTCGGGATTACCCTTACCCTTACCCATACGCACCTCGGCGGGTTTCTTCGTGATGGGTTTATCGGGGAAGATGCGGATCCAGAGCTGACCTTCACGCTTCATGTAACGGGTGATGGCCTGACGGGCCGCCTCTATCTGACGACCTGTGATCCAAGTCGATTCAAGTGCCTTGATTGCGAACGATCCGTATGCAAGTTGGTTACCTCTCTGAGCGATACCTTTCATACGACCCTTCTGCATTCTTCTAAATTTGGTCTTTTTCGGCTGTAACATTGTTGTTTTGCTTTAAAAAGGTCCGACTTACTTATTGTTGTTGTTGCGACGACGGTCACCACCGCGGTCGCCACGGTCGCCGCGTCCTCCGCGACGGTCTCCGCGGCCGCGACGGTCTCCGCGATCACCGCGCTCGCCACGGTCTCCCGAAGGAGCCTGCGCCGATGCGCCTGCAATCTCGAACAGGTCACGCTTGCCGTACACGATGCCTTGGCAGATCCAAACCTTCACACCCAGAATACCCACTTTCGTGAGCGCCTCGGTCAGGCAGAAATCCACGTCGGCACGGAACGTATGCAGCGGAATACGACCCTCCTTGATGGTTTCGCTGCGGGCCATCTCGGCGCCGCCTACACGGCCGGAAACCTGAATCTTGATACCCTCGGCGCCCATGCGCATGGTCGATGCCACGGCCGTCTTCACGGCGCGGCGGAACGATACGCGGCCCTCCAGCTGGCGGGCGATGTTCTGCCCTACGATGACGGCATCCACCTCAGGACGCTTTACCTCGAAGATATTGATCTGAATCTCCTTGCCGGTGAGCTTCTTCAGCTCTTCCTTGAGCTTGTCGACCTCCTGACCGCCCTTGCCGATGATGATGCCCGGACGGGCGGTGGAAATGGTTACCGTAACCAGTTTCAGCGTGCGCTCGATGATGATCTTCGAGATGCTTGCCTTGGCCAGACGGACATTCAGGTATTTGCGGATCTTGGCGTCCTCGACCAGCTTCTCGGAGAAGTCTTTGCCGCCGAACCAGTTGGAATCCCAACCGCGGATGATACCAAGACGATTTGCTATCGGATTAACTTTCTGTCCCATCTGATTACTTGTTTTCTACGGTTACCATTTTATCAACTACGATCGTCACGTGATTCGAACGTTTGCGAATGCGGTGAGCGCGGCCCTGAGGCGCAGCCTGAATACGCTTCAGCATGCGGCCTCCGTCTACGAATACCTCTTTCACGCACAGCTTGGTGTCTTCCAGACGTTCGTTTTCGTTCTTGGCTTCCCAGTTGGCGATAGCCGACTTGAGCAGTTTCTCCATACGGATCGACGCCTCCTTCTTCGAAAAACGAAGGATGCCCAATGCCTTGTTGATCTCGACGCCGCGGATGATGTCGGCCACGAGGCGCATCTTGCGGGGAGAGGTCGGGCAATCACGCAGAACAGCGATTGCTTTCTGCTTCTTCTCAGCCTTGATTTTCTCGGCTTTTATTGCTTTTCTTGCACCCATTTTCTACCTATTTTTTCTTGTTACCTGCGTGACCGCGGAAGTTACGGGTGGGAGCAAACTCACCGAGCTTGTGTCCTACCATATTCTCTGTTACATACACCGGAATAAACTTGTTTCCGTTGTGGACAGCGATCGTCTGACCTACGAAGTCAGGCGAGATCATACTTGCACGCGACCAAGTTTTGATGACCGACTTTTTGTTACCTTCGGCCTGAGCGACGACTTTCGCTTCGAGCTTGGGGTCGATAAACGGTCCTTTTTTTAATGAACGGCTCATTATGTACTCTTATTTAATTATTTTTTCTTCTTGGAAATAATAAACTTCGAGGTCGTCTTCTTGGGATTACGCGTCTTGTAACCCTTGGCCAAGAGACCCTTGCGCGAACGGGGGTGACCACCCGACGCACGGCCTTCGCCACCACCCATCGGGTGATCGACGGGGTTCATCACCACGCCGCGGTTGCGCGGACGACGGCCGAGCCAACGCTCACGACCTGCCTTACCGGAGCTTTCGAGGCTGTGGTCGATGTTCGACACGACACCCACGGTAGCGCGGCAAGTTACGAGTACCATACGAGTCTCGCCCGAAGGCAGCTTGATGATGGCGAATTTGCCCTCACGAGCCAGCAGCTGGGCGTAAGAACCGGCGGAGCGAGCCATCGCGGCTCCCTGACCGGGGTAGAGTTCGATATTGTGGATGACCGTACCCAGCGGAATCTCGCTCAGGAAGAGCGTGTTTCCGACTTCGGGAGCGACGCCTGCGCCGCTTACCACGGTCTGACCCACTTGGAGTCCGTTCGGTGCGATGATGTAGCTCTTCTCACCGTCGGCATATACCAGAAGTGCAATACGTGCGGTACGATTGGGATCGTACTCGATAGTTTTTACAGTTGCAGCGATGCCGTCCTTGGTGCGTTTGAAGTCGATGTTACGATACATCTGCTTGTTACCGCCGCCGATATAGCGGACCGTCATCTTACCGGAATTGTTGCGTCCGCCCGAATTCTTCTGGGGGCTGAGCAACGATTTCTCAGGCTTATTCGTCGTGATTTCGTCGAACGTACCGATGATCTTATGTCTTGTACCCGGAGTAACGGGTTTGAATTTTTTTACTGCCATCTTCGTTAGATATTACTGTAAAAATCTATCTTATCTCCGTCCTTCAAGGTGACGATAGCCTTCTTGAAGTTGTTAGCGCGACCCTCCAGAAGCCCGGCTTTGGTAAAGCGGCTCTTGAGTTTGCCCATGTAGTTCACGGTGTTCACATTCGTCACGACGACGTTGTACATCTGCTCTACGGCATTGCGAATCTGCAGCTTGTTAGCCCTCACGTCAACGATAAAACCGTAGCGATTCAACTTTTCGCCCTGAATCGTCATTTTTTCGGTCAAAACCGGCTTAATAATAATTTCCATTGTGTGTCTTGCGTTTTTAAGCTAACATCGTATTCAAAACATTCTCGGCACCTTCCACCATCACGATCGCCGATGCGTTCATCACGTCGTAGGTGCAGACGTTCTGAGCCAGCACGGGCTGTACGTAAGGCAGGTTGCGGCACGAAAGCTGAAGATTGGCGTTGGACTCCGGGAGAACCAGCAGCACTTTCTTGTCTGCAACTTTCAGTGCGTCGGCCAAAGCCACGACAGCCTTGGTCTTGGGAGCATCCAGCGAGAGGGTTTCCACGACGCTGATCGCACCTGCCTGAGCCTTGTAGGTCAAAGCGCTGCGACGAGCGAGCTGCTTGAGCTTCTTGTTGAGCTTGAAGCTGTAATCGCGGGGCTGGGGACCGAAGATACGGCCGCCGCCCGGAAACAGCGGAGACTTGATGCTGCCGCAACGGGCGCCGCCAGTGCCTTTCTGACGCTTGAGCTTGCGCGTCGAGCCGGCGACTTCGTTGCGCTGCTTCGACTTGTGCGTACCCTGACGCTGATCAGCAAGATACTGCTTCACGTCGAGGTAGATAGCGTGGTCATTAGCCTCCACGCCGAAGACGGCGTCCGAAAGAACTACCTTACGACCCGTTTCTTTTCCTTGTGTGTTTAAAACAGCTAATTCCATACTACTTCTCAATTGTTAAATAAGCACCCTTTGCTCCCGGAATCGAACCTTTCACGAGGATAAGGTTGCTCTCAGGAATAACTTTCAATACGCGCAGGTTCAAAACCTTGACCTGCTCACCGCCCATCTGGCCGGGCAAGCGCTTGCCCTTGAAGACGCGCGAGGGATAGGACGATGCGCCCAGCGAACCGGGTTTGCGCTGACGGTTGTGCTGACCGTGGGTCTGTCCGCCCACGCCGCCGAAACCGTGACGCTTCACAACGCCTTGGAAGCCTTTACCTTTCGATATCCCGGTCACGTCCACCCAGTCCTCTTCCGAGAAGAGTTCCACGGTAAGCGTGTCGCCGAGATTCACTTCGGGCATACCCTTGAATTCAGCCATTTTGCGCTTAGGGGTAGTGCCGGCTTTCTTGAAGTGTCCTAACAAACTGCTGCTGGTGTGCTTTTCACTTTTCTCGTCATAGGCAATCTGTACCGCTTCGTAGGTGTCCTTCTCCACGGTCTTGATTTGCGTAACAACGCACGGACCAGCCTCAATGACAGTGCATGGTATATTCTTACCCTCGGCACTGTAAACGGAAGTCATTCCGATTTTCTTTCCAATAAGTCCTGACATTTGTTGTCGATTGTTTGTTATAAATAAAGTGATCTTTCGTTGCTATACTCAACAGGTACAAGCCTTCCGTTATCACACCTTGATTTCGACCTCCACACCTGAGGGAAGCTCCAGTTTCATCAGCGCGTCGATCGTTTTGGGCGTCGACGAATAGATGTCGAGGATGCGCTTGAAGGTGCAGAGCTGGAACTGCTCGCGGGCTTTCTTGTTGACGAAAGTCGAGCGGTTCACCGTGAAAATCTGCTTGTGCGTGGGAAGGGGCACAGGACCGCTCACAACGGCGCCCGTGCTCTTCACAGTCTTCACAATCTTCTCGGCCGATTTGTCCACGAGATTGTGATCGAATGACTTTAACTTGATTCTAATCTTCTGGTTCATATGTTTTCTTATTCTATATCCTTACGTTTACCACTCGCTTTCTCGATGATCTCCTTGGCCAAGTTGGCAGGAACTTCCTCGAAGTGCGAGAACTCCATGGACGAAGTGGCGCGGCCCGACGAAATGGTGCGGAGCACGGTCACATAGCCGAACATTTCCGACAGGGGAACCTTGGCCTTCACGACGCGAGCCGTGCCCTTGGACTCCATGCCGGTGATCTGTCCGCGGCGTTTGTTCAGGTCGCCGATGATATCACCCATGCTCTCCTCAGGGGTCACGACCTCCACGGACATGATGGGCTCCAGAATCACCGAACCGGCCTTGGGAGCAGCTGCGCGGTAACCGTTACGGGCAGCGATCTCGAACGAGAGCTGGTCGGAGTCTACCGGGTGGAACGAACCGTCCTTGAGGGTAACCTTCATCGAGTCCATCTTGTAGCCGGCCAGAGCGCCGTTGTCCATCGCCGAAGCAAAACCTTTCTGAACAGAAGGAATGAACTCCTTGGGAATATTACCGCCCTTGACCTCATCCACGAACGTGAGTCCGATCTGACCTTCGTCGGCGGGACCGATCTCGAAGATGATGTCGGCGAACTTACCGCGACCGCCGGTCTGCTTCTTGAAGACCTCGCGGTGCTGAACCGTCTTGGTGAGCGCCTCCTTGTAGTTGACCTGAGGAGCGCCTTGGTTGATCTCCACACCGAACTCGCGGCGCAGACGGTCTACGATGATATCGAGGTGCAGCTCGCCCATACCGCTGATGACGGTCTGTCCCGAATCCTCGTCGGTATGCACCGTGAAGGTGGGGTCTTCCTCGGCCAGCTTACCCAGCGCGATGCCGAGTTTGTCGAGGTCCTTCTGGGTCTTAGGCTCGACGGCCAGACCGATCACCGGTTCGGGGAAGGTCATCTGCTCCAGAACGATCGGTGCGTTCTCGGCGCAGAGCGTGTCGCCCGTGCGAATCTCCTTAAAACCTACGGCAGCGCAGATATCGCCGGCGCCGACGGTCTCCATCGGATTCTGCTTGTTGGCGTGCATCTGGTAGATACGGCTGATACGCTCGCGCTTGCCGCTGCGGGTATCCAGCACATAGGAACCTGCGTCCAGTTTACCGGAGTAAACGCGCACAAAAGCCAGACGGCCTACGAACGGGTCGGTAGCGATCTTGAACGCCAGACCGCAGAACGGATCGTCCTCGGAGGCGTTACGCGTCTCTTCCTTCTCGGTTTTGGGGTTGATACCCGTCACTGCGGGCACGTCGAGCGGCGAAGGCAGGAAAGCCATCACGTAGTCGAGCAGTTTCTGAACGCCCTTGTTGTGGAACGACGAACCGCAGAGCATCGGCACGACCTGCATCGAGATCGTGGCCTTGCGGATAGCTGCGAGCAGCTCCTCGGCCGTGATCGAATCCGGATCCTCGAAGAATTTCTCCATCAGGGCGTCGTCGGTCGCCGCAACCTCTTCGATGAGCTTGGCGCGCCATTCGGCAGCCTCGGCCTTCATCGATTCGGGAATCTCCTTCAGCTCGAAGTTGTCGCGCACGGTCTTGTCGTCGTAGTAGTAGATCGCATTATTATATATAAGGTCTACCAGCCCCTCGAACTTATCCTCGGCGCCGATGGGAAGAACGACCGGCAGGGCCGTCGCACCGAAGTGCTCCTTGATCTGCGCGCACACGGCCAAGAAGTCGGCGCCCGTGCGGTCCATCTTGTTGACATAACCCAGACGGGGGACGTTGTACTTGTCGGCCTGACGCCATACGGTCTCCGACTGAGGCTCGACGCCGCCCACGGCGCAGAACGTCGCAACGGCGCCGTCCAGCACGCGCAGCGAACGCTCCACCTCGACGGTGAAGTCCACGTGTCCCGGAGTGTCGATCAGGTTGATCTGATACTGGTTGCCCTTGTAGTTCCAGAATGCGGTCGTCGCGGCCGAGGTGATCGTGATACCGCGCTCCTGCTCCTGAACCATCCAGTCCATAACGGCTGCGCCTTCGTGCGTCTCGCCGATCTTGTGGGTTTTACCCGTGTAAAAAAGGATACGCTCCGACGTGGTGGTCTTACCGGCATCGATGTGAGCCATGATGCCGATATTGCGAGTGTAATTTAAATCTCTGGTTGCCATCTGTCAGTCTCCTTTTTTAGAATCTAAAGTGTGCGAATGCCTTGTTGGCCTCGGCCATGCGGTGCATCTCCTCCTTGCGTTTGAAGGCGGCGCCCTGCTGGTTGAAGGCATCCATTATCTCTGCTGAGAGTCGATCTGCCATCGTCTTGCCGGCGCGCTTGCGGGAATAGAGGACAAGGTTTTTCATGGAAATAGAAATCTTGCGCTCCGGACGAACCTCCATCGGAACTTGGAACGTCGCACCGCCGATACGCTTCGATTTCACTTCGACTTGGGGTGTGATGTTCTCAAGGGCCTGTTTCCAGATTTCCAACGGAGATTTATCAGCATCCTTCATCTTCTTGCCCACCAGCTCCAACGCATCGTAGAAAATGGTGTAGGCAATACTCTTCTTACCATCCAGCATAAGGTTGTTCACGAAACGGGTCACGGACACGTCTCCGAACTTCGGATCCGGAAGTAGAATTCGCTTTTTTGGCTTAGCTTTTCTCATTGTTTATTCGAAAATTGTCTAAAATTAATGTTTCTTGTGATTATTTACCGGCCTTGGGGCGTTTTGCACCGTACTTCGAGCGACGCTGACGACGGCCGTCCACGCCTGCCGAGTCGAGCGCGCCGCGCACGAGGTGATAACGTACACCGGGGAGGTCCTTCACACGACCGCCGCGGACGAGCACGATGGAGTGCTCCTGCAAGTTGTGGCCTTCTCCGGGGATATAGGCGTTGACCTCCTTGCCGTTGGTCAATCTTACACGTGCTACCTTACGCATAGCCGAGTTAGGCTTTTTCGGGGTCGTAGTGTACACGCGGGTACATACGCCTCGGCGCTGGGGACACGCGGCGAGTGCCGGAGATTTGCTCTTATCCTCCATGCGAACTCGACCGTTTCTCACTAACTGTTGAATAGTTGGCATTTCTTAAACTGTCCTTTTAATTGTTAAAAAATCTATCTCCATTGTCCAAAATGGACTGCAAAGGTACGCATTTTTTCGGAATTACAATATATATGAGCATCTTTTTTCGCTGTTTTCCTGCATTTCAGCCGTTTTGCAATTCTTTTTGCTGATACAAATCCAAAACATATAATTTTTTACTTATGCATAAATCAACAACCGGCTATTTATCATCGGCTTACATCCGTTCCGAACGCCGGCACGCACCGACCGCGGCATCGCGGCCATCCGGCCGATTTCGCTATATTTGCAAAAATTCCGAACGAAGCATGAAACGACTCCTCACGACTTTTGCGTTCGCACTGGCGGCGCTCTGCATTTCGGCCTGCGACAGCCGCCGCCAGCCCCTTTTCACGGCCAATCCGCTCGGCGCGGGACCGGTCCTGCTCACCGTGTCCGCCGCGCAGATCCCGGCGTCGCATCCGGGGCTTTACGACGCATTCACGACCGACCGGACTCCCGAAGGAGAGACCGTGCTGCGCTTCACGCTGGCCGGGGAGCCGGTCATGGAGGCGCGGGCGTACGGCGACGAAATCGAATCGATCGAAATTTTCGGACCGGGAGTCGGATCGACGGACGGCATCGCGCCGGGAACGGACGTAAAACACCTTTTCGAAAACGGCGGCATCTCCCAGACCGACAACGACGGACGGCTCGTCATCACCCTCAACGGCATGACATACAGAGTTTCGGGACTCGGCGAAGAAGGCCGGGAAAAGCTCGGAAAAGCGCACGCCGGCGGCGTCACCCCGCGCATCTCGGCACAGGACTTCAACCCCGGCGCCAAAGTGACGAGCATCCTGATCAATTAACCGCCCGCAAAGCACCGCCGCGGCACGCCGGCGACACCCTGCGCCGGCACGGCGCCGGCGCAGCAAAACAGCAGCCCACACCAGCCCACGCAACGGAACAGCAGCAGAGCAGCGCGAAGCGGCACAGCACGACACCGCCGCGACACGGCAACGCCCGTCCGCGTCCGGCAAAACGGCTGCGGAAATCCGCATCCGCCGCCGCACCCGGAGACGCTCCCCGCAGGAGCGCCTTTTTTCACACCCTTTTGCACCCTGTAAAACATTTTTTCCTATCTTTGCGGGAAATCCGCAACAAAGCGACAAATCAGAACCGAGCTATATCATGGAGTACAATTTCAAGGAGATCGAGTCCAAGTGGCAGCGCCGCTGGCAGGAGGATAAAACCTACAAGGTCGAGACCGATCCGTCGCGGCCCAAATTCTATGTGCTGGACATGTTCCCCTATCCGTCGGGCGCCGGCCTGCATGTGGGCCACCCGCTGGGCTACATCGCCTCGGACATCTACTCGCGCTACAAGCGCCAGAAGGGCTTCAACGTCCTGCATCCGATGGGCTACGACGCCTTCGGCCTTCCGGCCGAACAGTACGCCATCCAGACGGGCCAGCATCCGGCCGTCACCACCGAGCAGAACATCGCCCGCTACCGCGAACAGCTGGACAAAATCGGCTTCTCGTTCGACTGGGACCGCGAAGTCCGCACCTGCGATCCGGGCTACTACAAATGGACGCAGTGGGCGTTCCTCAAAATGTTCGGCTCCTACTACTGCAACGACAGGCAGCAGGCCCGCCCGATCGAGGAGCTGACCGCGGCCTTCGAGCGGAACGGCACCGAAGGGCTGAACGTCGCCTGCACGCAGGAACTGCACTTCACGGCCGAAGAGTGGCGCGCCATGTCGGAGGCCGAGAAGGAGCAGACGCTGCAGAACTACCGCCTTGCGTTCCGCGCGGACACGATGGTAAACTGGTGTGCGAAGCTGGGAACCGTGCTGGCCAACGACGAAGTGCACGACGGACTTTCGGTCCGCGGCGGCTATCCGGTCGAGCAGAAGCGCATGAAGCAGTGGCTTCTGCGTGTGACGGCCTACGCCCAGCGCATGCTCGACGGACTGGACAAACTCGCATGGAGCGACTCCTTGAAGGAGATCCAGCGCAACTGGATCGGCCGCTCCGAAGGCGCTCAGGTCTTCTTCGACATCAAGGATTCGGACCGGAAACTCGAAATATTCACCACCCGCCCCGACACGATCTTCGGCGTCACCTTCATGGTCATCGCCCCCGAACACGAGTGGGTCGACAGCCTGACGACGCCCGAAAACCGGGCCGCCGTCGAGGAATACATCTGTCAGGCCAAGAAGCGTTCGGAACGCGAACGCATCGCCGAGACGAAACGTGTAAGCGGCGTGGCTACAGGCTCTTACGCCGTCAATCCCTTCACCGACAAAGCCATTCCGATCTACATTTCGGACTACGTGCTGGCAGGCTACGGCACGGGCGCCATCATGGCCGTTCCGGCGCACGACTCGCGCGACTACGCCTTCGCCCGCCACTTCGGGCTGGAGATTGTTCCGGTAGTCGAGGGCGGCGACATTTCGCAGGAGTCGTACGACGCCAAATCGGGCAAAGTAATCAACTCGGATTTCCTCAACGGCAAGGATGTAAAAGAGGCGATCGGTCTCATGTTCGACGAAATCGAGCGGCGCGGATTGGGCCGCAAGCGCATCAACTACCGCCTGCGCGACGCCATCTTCTCGCGCCAGCGCTATTGGGGCGAGCCGTTCCCGATCTACTACAAGAACGACATCGCCTACCCGCTCGCCGAGGACAAACTGCCGCTCGAACTGCCTCCCGTCGCCGACTTCGGCCCCACGGAGCAGGGCGAACCGCCGCTGGCCCGCGTCAAGGAGTGGGCGACGCCGGAAGGCTGGCCCTACGAACTTTCGACCATGCCCGGATTCGCCGGATCGTCGGCCTACTACCTCCGCTACATGGACCCGCACAACGATCAGGCGCTCGTCAGCCGGGAAGCCGACGAATACTGGCGCAGCGTGGACCTCTACGTCGGCGGCATCGAGCACGCCACGGGACACCTCATGTACTCGCGCTTCTGGAACATGTTCCTCTACGACCTCGGCGTGGTATGCGAGGAGGAGCCGTTCCGCAAACTCGTCAATCAGGGCATGATTCAGGGCCGTTCGAACTTCGTGTACCGCATCGTCGGCACCAACAAGTTCGTCTCGCTGGGTCTCAAGGAGCAGTACCGAACACAGGCGCTCTACGTGGACGTGAACATCGTCCGCAACGACATCCTCGACATCGACGCCTTCCGCGCTTGGATGCCCGAATACAAGGACGCCGAATTCATCCTCGAAGACGGCAAATACGTCTGCGGCTGGGCCATCGAGAAGATGTCCAAATCGTTCTACAACGTCGTGAACCCCGACTACATCGTCGAAAACTACGGCGCGGACACGCTGCGCATGTACGAGATGTTCCTCGGCCCGCTCGAACAGTCCAAGCCGTGGGACACCAACGGCATCGACGGCGTCTACAAGTTCCTGCGCCGTTTCTGGCGGCTGTTCTACGACCGCGACGGCAGGCTGATCGTCACCGACGAGAAGGCCGACGAGAAGGAGCTGCGCACGCTGCACAAGACGATCAAGAAGGTGAGCGAGGACATCGAGAACTTCTCGTTCAACACCTCGGTCTCGGCATTCATGATCTGCCTCAACGAGCTGGGCGAGTGCAACAAGCGCGAGATCATCGAGCCGCTGACCGTGCTGCTCGCCCCCTTTGCGCCCCATATCGCCGAGGAACTTTGGGCGGCGCTGGGACACACCACCTCGGTCTGCACGGCCGACTATCCGGTCTACGACGAGAAACACCTCGCGCAGAGCGCATTCGAGTACCCGGTTTCGATCAACGGCAAACTCCGCTTCAAGAAAGAGTACGCCACGTCGCTGACGCCCGCCCAGATGCAGGCCGACGTCGTGACGCTGCCTGAAGCGCAGAAATGGCTCGAAGGCAAAACCCCGAAAAAGGTCATCGTCGTGCCGGGCAAGATCATCAATATCGTCATCTGATCCGCACCAAAACGACACGTACATGAAACGAATCGCAACGACTTTGACAGCACTTCTGCTTATGGCAGGCACCGCAACGGCACAAGACTACGGACAGGCCCGCACGCTGAAAATCTGGGACAACAAGACTGCGCCCCACGGCAACGGCATCGCCACGCCCGAACGCGAACCCGAAAAGAACCGCCTCACCGACGTTTCGGAAGCGGTGCTCTACATCTTCCCGGCCGCTCCGGAGAAGGCCACGGGACAGGCCGTCGTAATCTGCCCCGGCGGCGGTTACGTAAAGCTGTGCATAGACTACGAAGGCTATGAAATGGCCCAGTGGTTCGCCGAACACGGCATCACGGCCGCCGTGCTCAAATACCGCATGCCCAACGGCCACCCCGAAGTGCCGCTGGAGGACGTCGAGCAGGCCCTTCGCATCATGATGGGACTCGAAGCGGGAGCCACGGGCTTCACGGCGGACAAGGTCGGCATCGTGGGCAGTTCGGCAGGCGGTCACCTCGCCGCCTCGGCTTCGACGCTCGCCCGCACCAAACCCGCCTTCTCGATCCTCTTCTACCCGGTCATCACGGCCGAAAAAGGCAAGGCGCACCAAGGGTCGTTCAACGCCCTGCTGGGCGACAAGCGCAACGCGGAGACCGACACATGGTACTCGCTCCAGAACCGCGTGAGCAGCGAAACCCCGCCCACCCTGCTGCTGCTTTCGGACGACGACCGCGTCGTCCCGCCCGTAAACAGCACGCTCTACTACAACGCGCTGAAGGACAACGGCGTCAAGGCCTCTATGCACATCTACCCGACGGGCGGCCACGGCTGGGGCATCCGCAAGAATTTCAAATACAAGGAGCAGTGGCAGCAGACCGTGCTCGACTGGCTGCAGGGAATCGCCAAATAACCGCTGCACGACCGGCAAAAAGGGTGTTCCGCCATGCGGACGCCCTTTCGCCGTTTTTTCGGACGGCGCATTGCCGTTTTCCGATTATTGCGTATCTTTGCGCACAAAACGAACATTTATGGCAGACAACACCATTTTGAGCCGTCTCGACGGCCTGAAACTGAAATACGAGGAGACGGGACAGAAACTCACCGACCCCGAAGTCATCGCCGACGTCAAGCAGTTCGTGCAACTCAACAAGGAGTACAAGGAGCTGGAACCGATCATCGAGACCTCGGAACGTTACCGCACGGCTTTGGCCAACCTCGCCGAAGCCAAGGACATCCTCGCCAACGACAAGGACGAGGAGATGCGCGAAATGGCGCGCGGGGAGATCACCGAGCTGGAACCCGCCATCGAACAAATGGAGGAGCAGATCAAGCTGCTGCTGATCCCCAAGGATCCGCAGGACTCGAAGAACGCCATCATGGAGATACGCGGCGGCACGGGCGGCGACGAAGCGGCCATTTTCGCCGGCGACCTGCTGCGCATGTACACCAAGTACATCGAGTCGAAGGGCTGGCGCTACGAAATGACCTCGTTCTCGGACGGCGCCGCGGGCGGCTACAAGGAGGTCGTGCTCAAGGTCACGGGTCAGAACGTCTACGGCACGCTCAAATACGAATCGGGCGTGCACCGCGTGCAGCGCGTGCCCCAGACCGAAACGCAGGGCCGCGTCCACACCTCGGCGGCGTCGGTGGCCGTGCTGCCCGAAGCCGAGGAGTTCGACGTCGAAATTTCGATGAACGACATCCGCAAGGACATCTTCTGCGCGTCCGGCCCCGGCGGCCAGTCGGTCAATACGACCTATTCGGCCATCCGCCTGACGCACATCCCGACGGGCATCGTCGTGCAGTGTCAGGACCAGAAATCCCAGCTGAAGAACTTCGACAAGGCGTTCGAGGAGCTGCGTACGCGCGTCTTCAACCTCGAATACTCGAAGTACCTCGACGAAATCGCCTCGAAGCGCAAGACGATGGTTTCGACGGGCGACCGTTCGGCCAAGATCCGCACCTACAACTATCCGCAGGGCCGCATCACCGACCACCGCATCAACTACACGATCTACAACCTCTCCGCCTTCATGGACGGCGACATTCAGGACGTGATCGACCACCTGATCGTGGCCGAGAACGCCGAGCGTCTGAAGGAGAGCGAACTCTAATCCGCCCAAGGCACGCCCCATGCGCATGCCCGAAAACTTCGACGCGGAGGTTTACGCCGTCGTGGCGGAAATTCCCGCAGGCAAGGTCACCAGCTACAAGCAGATCGCCCGGCTGATCGGCATGCCCGACCATGCCCGCCGCGTGGGCCGCGCGCTCGCCGAAGCTCCGGCGGGTCTGCCCTGTCATCGGGTCGTCAACAGCGCAGGCCGCACCGTCCCCGGATGGACGCGGCAGCGGGAACTGCTCGAAGCCGAGGGCGTACGCTTCAAGGCCAACGGCTGCGCCGACCTCGCCCGCTGCGGATGGGAGGAGATCCGGTAACGCCGCTCTGCAGTTGCCGCGGAATCCGCAAACGCCCGGTCCCAAAGCCGTGTCGGTTCAACGCCGCCCCGAACCAAAGCCACGCCGGACAAAAAACACCCGGTCAAAAGCCGCCCCCGGCCCAAAGCCACTTCCAGTCAAAAGCCGGCCCGGCCCAAAACCACGCCGGCCCAAAAGCCGCATCGTTGTTCCGCCCCTGCCGCTGGGTTCAGAACCATCAGCCAGCCCCAAAGACGCCCGGCAAAAACGGCTCTGCGAAGCCCCCTCCGCAAGACGCACAATTAAAGGCCGCCCTGCTAAAGCCCCCGCAAGACGCGCTATCAAGGACAGCCCGAAAAGACACCCGGCCCGGCAAAAGATACCCGACAAATGCGCCGGCAAAGACCGGCCCGCGAAAACCGGCCCGAAAGACCCGCTCCGCACGCAACACCCGGAAAGACCGCCCTGCAAACCGTCCTGCGGACCGAAAATCGCGGGAAAATTTGGCGTTCCGCAGCAAAACCGTTATCTTCGCACGTACCGAACGACACCGGCGGCCGGGCAATATTCCCGCCCCAGCGACCGTTTACCGGGAAAAAGCACCGCATGAAAAGATACTTTCTGTTTATATCGGCACTCCTCGCCGCAACGCTTCCCGTTGCGGCGCAGCAGCCTTTATATATAGTCAACGGCGTCGAAACCGAGCAGATCGCGTCGATCCCGCCCGACGACATCGAGAACGTCGAGATGCTCCCGGCCGACGAGGAGACCATCGCCCGCTACGGCGACAAAGCCGCAAACGGGGTGATGCTCGTCACGCTCCGCTACGACCAGTCCGCCGTTTTCACGGCCGACTCCACCTTCAGCGGCTACATCGCCCGGCAGGTGAAGTGGGGCGACGACGAACCGGCCGCCCGCATCGTCCTGCGTTACACCGTAACGCCCGAAGGCGACACGGTCGTGGCTCAGGAACTCGAATCGACCGACAGCCGTCTCAAACGCCGCGTGCTCAAAGCCGTCGCCGAAGCGCCCCGCTGGACGCCGGCCCGCAAAAACGGCACGCCCGTCGAGAGCGAAGGCATCCTGCACATCCAGCTTCCCGAAGGCAAGCTGATGCCGCGTCAGGTAGAACTGGTCTGGCGCTAACCCATGCAGACGCACTCACATATCACCCTTTCCCAATTGCAGCGGCTCGTGAAGGAGACCCTCCACGAGCGTTTCGCCCTGCCCGTATGGGTCAGCGCCGAAATCTCCGAAATAAAGGTCAATTACTCAGGCCACTGCTACCTCGAACTGGTCGAAAAGGGGGGCGACAACGGCGTTCCGCTGGCCCAGTCGCGCGCCGTGATCTGGCGCACGGCCTACCCCCGCATCGCAGGATACTTCGAAGCCGAAACCGGCCAGCGGCTCGCCGCCGGAATCAAGATTCTGGCCAAGGTCGCCGTCAATTACCACGAACTCTACGGATTCTCGCTCCAGATCACCGACATCGACCCCACCTACACGCTGGGCGACATGGAGCGGCAGCGGCAGATGACCATCGCCCAGCTTCAGAAAGAGGGCGTCTGGGACATGAACCGCGAAGCGCCGATGCCCGTCGTGGTGCAGCGCGTGGCGGTCGTATCGAGCGCCAACGCCGCCGGCTATCAGGATTTCCGCAAGGAGCTGGCCAAAAGCCCCTACCGTTTCGAGGTGACGCTCTTCGACGCCTTCATGCAGGGCGCGGCGGCCGAGGAGTCGATCGTCACGGCGTTGTGCGCCGTCGCGGAGCGGATGGACGAATTCGATGCCGTGGTCCTCATCCGCGGCGGAGGCTCGGCCAGCGACCTCAACTGTTTCAACGCCTACAGGCTCTGCGCCCACGTGGCGCAGTTCCCGCTGCCGATCCTGACCGGCATAGGCCACGACAAGGACACCAGCGTCGCCGACATGGTGGCCCACACGGCGCTCAAAACCCCGACGGCCGTAGCCGGATGGCTCGTCGAACGGATGACGCAGACCGAAGGCTGGCTCGACTACGCGGCCCTGCAACTGCACGATGCCACGAAAGCCGCCATGCATGCCTCCGAGGTGCGGCTGGAACGGCTCACGGGCGACCTGCGCCAGATGAGCGGCGACCTGCTCACGCGGCAGCGGCTCCGCGCGGAACACCTTTCGGCCCTGCTGCCGGAAGCGGTGCGCAATTTCCTCGCACGGCAGGCCACACGGCTCGACAACGCCGCGGAACTGATCGCCGGCCGCTCCCCGGAGCGCATTCTCCGGCTGGGCTTCGCCGTCGTCCGCACGGGCGGCAAAGCCGTCGTGTCGGCCCGCGGCGTCCGCAAAGGCGACGCCCTCGAAATCGAAGTCGCCGACGGCACGATCCTCGGCACCGCACAAAGCACCGAACCGAAATAAAGCCGCCGCGGAGTTTTCTCCCCGGCCTGCCCCGGAACCGCCCCAAAGCGGCGGCAGCGAACACGCAACGACAAAAAACAGATATGGCAAAGAAAGAGATGACATACGCCGAAGCGATGGCCGAGATCGAGAAGATTCTCGCCCGCTTCCGCAACGAAGAGATGGACGTGGACAGCCTCGCCGCCGAGGTCAAACGCGCCACGGAGCTGATCGCCGGCTGCAAATCGCGGCTGCGCAAGGCCGAAGAGGAGGTTTCCAAAATACTGGAATCGTGATGTCCGGGGAAATCGTCATCCGGGAAACCGTCCCCGCCGACCTCGCGGCGATCGTCGAAGTGCATAAAAAGGGCTTCGGCTACGACAAGGAGGCCGGGCTGACCGCCGAACTGCTGTCCGATCCGACTGCCGAACCGGCCGTCTCGCTGCTCGCACTGCGCGACGGGGAGGCCGTCGGCCACATCCTATTCACCCGATGCCGCATCGCAGGCGCCGAGCCGGACCGGCCGTTGTTCTACCTCCTCGCACCGCTCGCCGTCGTTCCCTCCTGCCAGAAGCAGGGCGTCGGCAGACTGCTGATCGCCGAGGGGCTGCAGCTGCTGCGGGAGCGGGGCGCGAAACTCGTCTTCGTACTCGGACACAAGGAGTACTACCCGCGCCACGGATTCATTCCCGGAGCGGAAAAACTGGGATTCCCGGCTCCCTACCCGATCGCGGAAAAACACGCCGACTACTGGATGGCGCAGGCGCTGACCGACGAAGGATTTTCAGGACCCAAAGGCCGGGTCGTATGCGCCGACGCCCTGAACCGCCCCGAACACTGGCGGGAATAAAACCACACCTGCGATGAAAAAGCTTATCAAATGGATGCTCAACCACGTGCCGCGGCCGCTTCTGCAGCGTGTCGCCGGCTGGGCCGTTCCCGCCGCGGGCCTGTTCTACAAAGGCCGGGGTGTCGAATGTCCGGTCTGCGGCTCCCGATACCGCAGATTCATGCCCTACGGCTATGTCCGGTCACGGGCCAACGCACTCTGTCCCAAATGTCTGTCGCTGGAACGCCACCGCCTGCTGTGGCTCTACCTCACGCGTGAGACCGACCTGCTGACGGATTTTCCCCGCACGCTCCACATCGCGCCCGAAGTCTGCATCATGCGCCACCTGAAACCCCACTTCAAAGGGCATCCGGGACAGTACGTCACCGCCGACCTCGAAAGCCCGCTGGCCGACCTGCACTTCGACGTGCAGCAGATTCCGCTGGCCGACGATTCGGTCGACGTGATCCTCTGCAACCACCTGCTCGAACACGTCGCCGACGACCGCAGGGCGCTGCACGAACTCTACCGCATCCTCAAACCCGGCGGCTGGGGCATCCTGCTCTCGCCCGTGGAACCGGACTACGAACAGACCTACGAGGACGACTCGATCACCGATCCCGAAGAACGGACACGCATCTTCGGACAATACGACCATCGCCGCATCTACGGCGCGGACTACACAGACCGGCTGCGCGCCGCGGGCTTCGAGGCCGCGGACATCGACTACGCCGCGACCTTCTCCGAGGCCGAACGCCGGCTTTACGCCCTGCCGAAAGACCATATTTACGTCGTCTACAAGCATTGATCAGACCCGTGAGCGGCTTTCCGCCGTCTCCGCAATCAGCACTATTAAAAAACACGAACCGTCTTTTCCGGCTGTAATCATGGCCGGAGAAGACGATCAGTTATCTATATTACAATTCATTACATTACAACTCAAAAACTTCCGCCGCATCGCTACAAACAAGCCTTCAAACACCGCCAGCAGGCATTTTCCCAGCTTAAAATTTGTTATTAAAAAATTTTATTATAATTTTGCCTGCGTTTAAACCACTGCAAATTCGCAGGATATAACGATTCAAAAGAATTCTTCGCATATTAACTTACAATTTTTAAGCAAACATGAAAAAGATGACGAAAATCGTAAAGTTCTGGGGGGGGGTAGCGCTGTTTCTTTCGCTGGCCGTCCTTGTCTCCTGCAGCGATGACAAAAACACGAACGATCCGAGCACGGAGGCTCCCGAAGAGTCTGAAAAACCCGAAGTTCCGGATACATCGCACGAAATAGACCTTGACGAACTTATCGGAGCATGGGAAGCCGAAGGTTACCGCTGGGACCTCGACGAAGGCAAAAGCATCTGCTATCAGATGACCGACGACGGACAGGATTTCGCCACCGACGACCTCGGCAACTATATTACGCTCCCTTCGATCCGCGCCTACTGCGAACAGTACGCCAACGACTACAATGCCGATCCGGAAAACGAAATCAAAGGTACGCCCGAAGATTTCGCCAATCACGAATACGAAGGTAGCTACCTTTTCACGAACATCAATATCACCGAGGACAAAATCGTCATTTACAGCGGCCAGCAGATTCCGGAACAGGGCACACTGGCCATTCTCTGCGTATCGGGAGCCTACACCTACGACAAGACGACAGGTACGTTCACCGTCGAGGACCTTGCGATCGAAAGCGATCCCCGCACCCTTGCCATCAACGTCACCAAAGATGAGAACGGCCGTATGAACTTCCGCTATTCGGATTACGACATGTATACGACCCCGTCTTACGACCGGACGAAAACATACTACGTTTACGCCCCGATGATCTTCTTCTGCCACCGGGGTTCGGCATACGAACCCAAAGAGTAAGGCTCTCCGAACCCGCATTAAAACGCCCCGGAACTCAGGTTTCGGGGCGTTTTCCCCCTACTGTCCGTATCAACTCAGTACAGAAAAAACACGATCCCCGTAAAATGGGCCACCACAGCCAGATTGATCAGCAGGTGCCAGACCATGTGGTGGTAGCGGAATCCCTGCCGGGCGTAGAACCACGCGCCGAGCGTATAAAGCACGCCGCCCGCGGCGATCAGCGCCAGCAGCGGCGTCGACGCCTGCCGCACGAAAAGCGGCATGAAAAATACGATCGTCCACCCCATGACCAGATAGATCGTCAGGCTGAGGGCGGGAATCGTCTTGCGCGAAAGCGACTTGTAGAAGATGCCGAACAGCACCATCGCCCACTGCAGGATCGTGATGAAGACGCCCTGCCACCCTCCGATCACCGACAGCGCGATCGGCGTATAGCTTCCGGCGATGGCGACGTAGATGAAAATATGGTCGAGGATATGGAACACGGCCTTGTGTTTCGAGGCCGGATTCATCGAATGGTAGAGCGTCGAAGCGAGAAACATCAGGAAGATCGAGATCACGAAAATGCTCACCGACACCGACGCCAGAATGCGGTCGGGGTCGTGCGCGTAGGCCCACACGGCCGCAAAGGGAAGCGCCACGAGCGCCAGCAGCGACATCACGCCGTGCGTGACCGTATTGGCGACCTCCTCCCCCACGGTCGGGACATAAGCATCCTTTTTCTTCGTCATAATCGGGTGTATTGGTCCGATGTGCCAAATTTATGAATTTTTTTCATATCTTTGCCGTCAAGGTTATGCGGTTAGGGAAAAATGGACTTTTCACGTTACGAAAAACTCCGCACGCTCGTGCGCGCGAACTTCTCGGAGCAGACTCAGGCACTCGTGGACGAGGCGCTGGTCTACGCCGACGGGAAGCTTGCGTCCCTGACCCGCTATGACGGCAGCCCCCTGCTGACGCATGCCGCAGCCGTGGCCGGAATCGTGATCTCCGAAGTGGGACTCGGACGCAACTCCACCATCTCGGCCATCCTGCACGACGTGGTACGTCTGGCCCACAAACAGCTCCCGGCCGAAGAGTTCCTCGCCCTGACCGCCGACATCCGCAGCCGCTTCGGCGAGCAGGTCGTCGGCATCACGATCGGGATGTGCAACATCTCGGAACTGAAACTGAAGGTCGCCAAGGAGCAGGCCGAGAATTTCCGCGACCTGCTCGTCTCCTACTCCGAAGACCCCCGCGTCATCCTCATCAAGCTGGCCGACCGGCTCGAAGTGATGCGCTCGCTGGAGATCTTCCCGCGCGAGAAGTGGCGCAAGAAGAGCTGGGAGAGCATGAACCTCTACGCCCAGATCGCCCACAAGCTGGGTCTCTACAGTCTCAAAAGCGAGCTGGAGGACATCGCGCTGAAATACCTCGAACCGAAGGACTACGAACACATCGTCACCAAGCTCGAAGAGAGCGCCGACGAACGCAAAGCCTTCATCGCACGGTTTCTGGTCCCCATCGAGGAGCGTCTGCACAAACTCGGCATCAAATACCACATCAAGAGCCGCACGAAGTCGATCTTCTCGATCTGGACCAAGATGCACAAACAGCACGTGCCCTTCGAGGGCGTTTACGACATCTTCGCCATCCGCATCATCATCGACTGCCCGAAAGAGCAGGAGAAGCCGCAGTGCTGGACGGCCTATTCGGTCGTGACGGACTTCTATACGCCCAACCCCAACCGCATGCGCGACTGGATTTCGATCCCGAAGTCCAACGGCTACGAATCGCTGCACACCACCGTATCGGCCGAAGGCCGCTGGGTCGAGGTGCAGATCCGCACCGAGCGCATGGACGCCGTAGCCGAACGCGGCATCGCGGCGCACTGGCGCTACAAGGGGGTGAATCAGGGCGCGCAGACCAGCGAAGTCTGGCTGGGCCGCCTGCGCGAACTGCTCGAAGACACCACCCACTCGCTGGCGCAGCGCTTCGACGCCAAACCCGCTTCGGGCGAGATATTCGTCTTCACGCCCAACGGCGACCTGCGAAAACTGCCCGAAGGGGCCTCGCTCTTGGACTTCGCATTCGACATCCACACCAGTCTGGGTTCGACGTGCGTCGGCGGCAAGGTCAACAACCGGGCCGTATCGATCCGCGAGCAGCTGCGCAACGGCGACATCGTCGAGATCCTCACCCAGAAGAACCAGACGCCCAAATCCGACTGGCTCAACTTCGTGGTCACGTCGAAGGCCCGCAACAAGATCAAATCGTACCTGCGCGAGGAGCAGGCCAAGCATACCCGCATGGGGCGCGAGGAGCTGGAACGCAAGCTCAAGAACTGGAAATTCCCGCTGACCATCGACGAGGCGGTGGCCTATCTGGTCAAATACTTCAAAGTCCGCACGGGCACCGAAATCTACGCCCTGATCGCCACGCAGAAGGTCGATCTGGGGACCATCAAGGAGATCCTCACGCGCCATATTTCGGGCGAAGCCGACGAGCAGCGGCGCGCCGCTGCGGCCGAAGCCGAACGCAACAAGGTCCACAACGCCAAGGAGAGTCCCGCGGCGCAGGACGCGCTGGTCATCGACGACGACATCTCGAAGATCCAGTACAAGCTGGCCAAATGCTGCAACCCGATCAAGGGCGACGAGGTGTTCGGCTTCGTGACGATCAATTCGGGCATCACGATCCACCGCTGCGACTGCCCCAACGCCAAGCGCATGCGCGAGAATTACCCCTACCGCGTCATCGACGCCCGCTGGCGTTCGACGGCCGAAGGGGCGTTCCGCGTCTCGCTGCGCATCGTCGCCGCCGACACGACCGGCATGGCCAACCACATCACCGAAGTCATCAGCCGCGACCTGAAACTCAACATCCGCTCGATCAACTTCGCCTCGCTGGCCAACGGCTGCATCGCGGGCACGGTGAGCGTCGAGGTGCCCGGCGCGGGCGTGGTCGATACGCTCATCCATTCGATCATGCGCATCAAGGGCGTTCAGCGCGCCTTCCGCATCAACAACTGATTCACACACAATTTTACCCACATAACTAAGTAAATGGATAACAACTCTATCAGCGTCTTATTTGCCGACTCGTCGCACGCCCACTACGCCCAGCGTATCTGCGACCTGATCTACGAGTCGGCATTGCAGCGTGGCACGGGCATCGCCAAACGTTCGCCCGAATACATCGCCGCAAAAATGACCGGTGGCAAGGCCGTCGTGGCGCTGGACGGTGAGAAACTAATCGGTTTCAGCTACATCGAGTGCTGGGGTCACGGCGATTTCGTCGCCACCTCAGGACTTATCGTCGATCCGGAGTACCGCCATATGGGACTCGCGGAGCGTATCAAACGACGAACCTTCGAGCTGGCCCGACGACGATTTCCGTACGCCAAGTTATTCAGTATTACTACGTCGCTGCCCGTGATGAAGCTCAATTCGCGCATGGGCTACGTGCCGGTGACCTTCTCGGAGCTTACCGAGGACGAAGAGTTCTGGCGGGGTTGTCAGGGATGCTGCAATTACGACATCCTGCAGCGCAACAACCGGCGCATGTGTCTCTGTACGGGCATGCTGTACGATCCGGCGAAGGAGCCTCCGCAGTCGCAGTCGCGCTGGGCGCCCTACGTCATGTTCTTCAAGAACAAATTCAAGAAACTGTTTCACCTGAAGTAAATAAAACCGATATAAAATGGAAAAGAAGAAAGTAGTTCTGGCGTTCAGCGGCGGTCTGGACACCTCGTTTTGCGTAAAATACCTTTCGGAGGAGAAAGGCTACGACGTTTACACGGCCATCGCCAACACGGGCGGCTTCTCCAAGGAGGAGCTTGCGAACATCGAGAAACGCGCCGTGGCGCTGGGCGCCGTGCGGCACGCCACGCTCGACATCGAGCAGGAGTACTACGAAAAGAGCATCAAATACATGGTCTTCGGCGACATCCTGCGCAACGGCACCTACCCGATTTCGGTCAGCTCGGAGCGCATCTTCCAAGCCATCGCCATCATCGAATACGCCAAGTCGATCGGCGCCGACTGCGTGGCCCACGGCTCGACCGGAGCCGGCAACGATCAGGTGCGCTTCGACCTGACGTTTCAGGTGCTCGCCCCCGAAATCGAGATCATCACCCCGACGCGCGACATGACCCTGACGCGCGAATACGAAATCGACTACCTCAAGAAGCACGGCTTCGAAGCCGACTTCAAGAAGATGGAGTACTCGATCAACAAGGGGCTTTGGGGCACGTCGATCGGCGGCAAGGAGACGCTCCATTCCGAGCAGACGCTGCCCGAAGAGGCCTATCCGAGCCAGATCACCGCATCGGGCGAGGAGCGGCTGAAAATCACCTTCGAGCAGGGCGAAATCGCCGCCGTGAACGGCAAGCCCTACGCCGACAAGGTCGAGGCCATCCGCGCCGTGGAGGCCGTCGGCTCGAAGTTCGGCATCGGCCGCGACATGCACATCGGCGACACGATCATCGGCATCAAGGGCCGCGTAGGCTTCGAAGCCGCCGCCCCGATCCTCATCATCGCCGCACACAGGATGCTCGAAAAGCACACCCAGACCAAGTGGCAGATCTACTGGAAGGAGCAGGTCGCCAACTGGTACGGCATGTTCCTCCACGAGGCGCAGTACCTCGAACCGGTGATGCGCGACATCGAAGCCATGCTCGTCTCGTCACAGCGCAACGTCACGGGCACCGTCGAACTGATCCTGCGCCCCTACAGCTACACGCTCGTGGGCGTCGATTCGACCTACGACCTGATGAAGACCGACTTCGGCGAATACGGCGAGGTGAACAAGGCGTGGACGGCCGACGACGTGAAGGGCTTCACGAAGATCCTCGGCAACCAGATCAAAATCTACCACAACGTCCAGAAACGCAACGAGAAATGATACGCGCAGGCATCATCGGAGGCGCCGGCTACACTGCCGGCGAACTGATCCGCCTCTTGGTAAACCATCCGCAGGTCCGGCTCGCCTTTGTCCACAGCACCAGCAATGCGGGCAACCGCATCGCCGACGTGCACGGCGGACTGGAGGGCGACACCGAACTGCGCTTCGCCGACACCTGCGACCTCGCGTCGATCGACGTGCTGCTGCTCTGTTCGGCGCACGGCGAGAGCCGCAAATGGCTCGAAGCGAACGACGTTCCCGCCGGCGTGAAGATCATCGACCTCGCGCAGGACTTCCGCGACGAGAGCGACGGCTTCGTCTACGGACTTCCGGAGCTGAACCGCGACCGCATCCGCACGGCGGAGCGCGTCGCCAATCCGGGCTGTTTCGCCACGGCGATCCAGCTGGCGCTGCTGCCCCTCGCGGCGGCGGGCCTGCTGACGGGCGAGGTGCACGTGACGGCCGTCACGGGTTCGACGGGCGCGGGCGTAAAGCCTTCGGCCACGACTCACTTCAGTTGGCGGACGGACAACATTTCGGTCTACAAAGCCTTCACGCACCAGCACCTGATCGAAATCGGACGCAACCTGCGACGCCTGCAGCCCGGCTTCGGCAAGGCCGTCAATTTCGTGCCGATGCGCGGCGATTTCGCCCGCGGCATCCTCGCCAGCGTCTACACCGACTGCCCGCTCGACGAGACGGCGGCCCGCAGGCTGTACGAGGATTATTACGCCCCGGCCCTCTTCACGCACGTCGCCGCCGGCAGCGTCGATCTCAAACAGGTCGTCAATACCGACAAGGCCCTGCTGAGCGTGGCCAAATACGACGGCAAACTGCACGTCGTGTCGGTCATCGACAACCTGCTGAAAGGCGCGTCGGGACAGGCCGTGCAAAACATGAACCTTATGTTCGGACTGGACGAGGGCGAAGGGCTTCGGCTCAAAGCGTCCGCATTTTAGAAACAACGAAATCGCTTTCCGGGATTCGCTTTCCGCCGCATGCGGCGGACCAAGCCCCTGCCTGAGGCGGGGGTTTGGGGGTGGGTCAGACTTGCATACACGACGGTACGCCGTGATTACCGCAATCGGAAGCAAGATGCCAAACAATTTTTGCCATGACACTATTCAACGTATACTCCCTCTACCCCGTCGAGCCGGTGCGCGGCAAAGGCTGCTTCGTCTACGACGCCGCAGGCACCGAGTACCTCGACCTTTACGGCGGACATGCCGTCATCTCGATCGGCCACGCCCAGCCCGACTACGTGAAGGCGATCTCGGAGCAGGCCGCCCGGCTGGGATTCTACTCCAATTCGGTCGAAAACTCGCTTCAGACCGCGCTGGCCGAAAAGCTGGGCCGCGCATCGGGTTACGGCGACTACAGCCTTTTCCTCTGCAATTCGGGCGCCGAAGCCAATGAAAACGCACTCAAGCTGGCGTCGTTTCAGACGGGCCGCGCCAAGGTGCTCGCCTTCTCCAAAGCCTTCCACGGCCGCACGTCGGGCGCCGTCGCCGCGACGGACAACCCCTCCATCCGGTCGCCGTTCAACGGGACGCCCAACGTGGAATTCGCCCCGCTGAACGACCTCGAAGCGACCCGCGCCAAGCTCGCCACGCGCGAATTCGCCGCCGTCATCATCGAGGGCATTCAGGGTGTTTCGGGCATCCACTGCCCCACGGACGAATTCCTGCGCGGCCTGCGCGCAGCCGCTACCGAAACGGGCACCCAGCTCGTGCTGGACGAAATCCAGTCGGGCTACGGCCGCACGGGACGCTTCTTCGCCCACCAGTGGGCCGGCATCCGTCCCGACCTGATCACCATGGCCAAGGGCATGGGCAACGGCTTCCCGATCGGCGGCGTGCTGATCGCGCCCCACTTCGAGGCGCGCCCCGGACTGCTCGGCACCACCTTCGGCGGCAGCCACCTCGCCTGCGCGGCGGCCATCGCCGTGCTGGATGTCATGGAGCGCGAGAAGCTGGTCGAGAACGCCGCCGACACGGGCGAATACCTGCTCGGCGAACTGCGTAAGGCCGACGGACCGAAAGAGATCCGCGGCCGCGGCCTGATGATCGGCATTGAGATCGACGGTTCGGGCGCGGAATTCCGCAAAAAACTCCTTTTCGGGAAACACGTCTTCACGGGCGGCGCAGGCGCTTCGACCGTGCGGCTGCTGCCCGCGCTCTGCCTGACGCGCGAACTGGCCGACCGCTTCCTCGACGCATTCGACGCAACGCTCCGCGGGAAATAAAATCCCGGACGCGATACAACAAGTCCCCTCTGCGGAGGAAAGTCAGGGAGGGCAGACTCCAACGCGGCGCACCGCCGCGGACAAAAGCCCTCCGCAAGCAAGCGACAGACAAAACAAGATAAAACGAAAACGATATGCATAAATTCACCTGTGCGGCAGATATCGGCGACCTGCGCACCGCCGTCGCCGAAGCGCTCGAAATCAAGCGCGACCGCTACCAGTTCACCGGACTGGGCCGCAACAAGACCCTGCTGATGCTCTTCTTCAATTCGAGTCTCCGCACGCGCCTCTCGACGCAGAAGGCCGCGATGAACCTCGGCATGAACGTCATGGTGCTCGACGTCAATCAGGGAGCATGGAAACTCGAAACCGAACGCGGCGTGGTGATGGACGGCGACAAGGCCGAACACCTGCTCGAAGCCATTCCCGTCATGGGGTCCTACTGCGACGTGATCGGCGTGCGGTCGTTCGCCAAGTTCAACGACAAGGCCGAAGACTACGAGGAGCGGGTGCTGGAGCAGTTCATCCGCCATTCGGGCCGCCCCGTCTTCTCGATGGAGGCCGCCACGCGCCACCCGCTGCAAAGCTTCGCCGACCTGATCACGATCGAAGAGTACAAGACCAAGGAGCGTCCCAAGGTGGTCATGACGTGGGCCCCGCACCCCAACGCACTGCCGCAGGCCGTGCCCAACTCGTTCGCCGAGTGGATGAACGCCGCGGATTACGACTTCGTCATCACCCACCCCGAAGGATACGAGCTTGCGCCGCAGTTCGTCGGCCGCGCGCGCGTCGAATACGACCAGCGCAAGGCGCTCGAAGGAGCCGACTTCGTCTATGCCAAGAACTGGGCGGCCTACGCCGATCCCAACTACGGCAAGGTCCTCTGCCGCGACCGCGCATGGACCGTCGACGCCGAAAAGATGGCGCTCACCGACAACGCATTCTTCATGCACTGCCTGCCCGTGCGGCGCAACATGATCGTCACCGACGAGGTGATCGAGTCGCCGCGCAGTCTGGTGATCCCCGAAGCTGCCAACCGCGAAATCTCGGCGCAGGTCGTACTCAAAAGATTGCTGGAGGGACTCGGATAATGGAGAAAATCACGGTAGTAAAAATCGGCGGCAACGTCATCGACGACCCCGCCGTCCTGAAACGCTTCATCGCGGACTTCGCCGCGATGCCCGGCCCGAAAATACTGGTCCACGGCGGCGGCAAGGTCGCCACGCGGCTCGCCGAACGGCTCGAACTGAAGGTGCAGATGGTCGACGGCCGCCGCATCACCGACAAGGGCACCTTGGACGTGGTGACGATGGTCTACGCGGGTCTGGTCAACAAACAGCTCGTGGCCTCACTGCAGGCCGAAGGGTGCAACGCGCTCGGCATGTCGGGTGCCGACGGCAACGCCGTCACGGCCCGCCGCCGCGCCCCCCAGCCGATCGACTACGGCTTCGTGGGCGACATCGAGAAGGTCGATTCCCGGCTGCTCGGACGCCTGCTCGAAGCGGGCGTCACCCCGGTCTTCTGCGCCATCATGCACGACGGACAGGGCACGCTGCTCAACTGCAACGCCGACAGCGTGGCTTCGGCCATAGCCCTCGGCGCAGCGCAGATAGCCCCCGCGGAGCTGGTCTTCTGTTTCGAGAAGAGCGGCGTGCTGCGCGACCCCGACGACGAGACGACCCTGATCCGCGAGATCACCGCCGGATCGTACGCCGCGCTCAAAGCCGAAGGCGTCGTCAGCAAAGGCATGATCCCCAAGATCGAGAACGCCCTCAAGGCCGTCGCAAACGGCGTTCGGAGCGTCACGATCAAACATTCCGACAACCTGTCAAACGACACGGGAACGGTCATCAGATAACCCCCGGTTCCGGCAGTCCGCCCGGACCGCCGGAGCCGAAAAAAACGGAAGAGCATGGATGCAAAAACGACGGAAGCGGTCGAACTGCTCAGGAGGCTCATCGCAACGCCTTCGACCTCGCGCGACGAAAGCCGCACGGCCGACCTGCTGTTCGCTTTCCTTGAGGAGCGCGGCGCGGCGCCCGAACGGCTGCACAACAACGTCTTCGCCCGCTCCGCGGACTTCGACCCGGCGCGCCCCACCCTCCTGCTGAACTCGCACCACGACACGGTGCGCCCGGCGGCCTCCTATACGCGCGACCCGTTCACCCCGACCGTCGAAGGCGACCGTTTGTACGGTCTGGGCAGCAACGACGCCGGAGCTTCGGTCGTGTCGCTCGCCCGGACGTTCCTGACCTTCCGCGAACAGCCTCTGCCCTTCAATCTCCTGCTGGCCCTTTCGGCCGAGGAGGAGTGCATGGGCGAACACGGCATGCGCGCCCTGCTTCCGCAGCTGGGAGCGATCGACATGGCGCTCGTCGGCGAGCCGACGGGCATGCAGGCCGCCGCCGGCGAGCGGGGACTGGTGGTCCTCGACTGCGAAGCCCGCGGCAAAAGCGGCCATGCGGCGCGCAACGAGGGCATAAATGCGCTCTATATCGCACTCGACGACATCGCGCGGCTCCGCAGCTTCCGCTTCGACCGCGTATCCGAACTGCTGGGGCCGATCGGCATCGCCGTCACGCAGATCACGGCCGGCACCCAGCACAACGTCGTGCCCGACTCGTGCCGCTTCGTCGTCGATCTGCGCACGACCGACGCCTACACCAACGAGGAGACGGTCGAAATCCTGCGCGGGGCACTGCGCTCCCAAGCCGTGCCCCGCTCGACACGCATCCGCGCCTCGGCGCTCGACGCCGCACACCCGCTCGCACGCGCTGCGCAGGCCGCCGGACGCCGGAGCTACGTCTCCCCCACCACGTCGGACATGGCCCTGATGCCCTTTCCGTCGCTCAAAATGGGTCCGGGAGAGTCGTCGCGCTCCCACACGGCCGACGAATACGTGCTCCTCTCGGAGATCGGGGAGGGAATCGGGATTTACGAAGAATTCATCCGGCAACTCGCCGGAATCCTCTGACGCCGCCCCGCGCGGCAGGCGGCCGAATCCCCGCCGCGAAAGACACCCGCCCCGTGCGGAAGACAGATTTGCAAACGCGGCGCACCGCCGCAAACCACCGGCTGCCGGCAATACGGAACCGGTACGAAGTGAGAAACGAATACACACACGCTATGGCAACCAAACTTTGGGACAAGGGCTTCGAGCCCGACAAGATGATCGAGGAATATACCGTCGGCGACGACCGCGAACTGGACATGCGGCTGGCGAAATACGACGTCGAAGGGTCGCTGGCCCACATCGCCATGCTCGAAAAGATCGGGCTGTTGACCTCCGCCGAACTGGAGGAGCTGACCGCCGGACTGAAAGAGATCGCCGCCGAGATCGAAGCCGGACGCTTCGCGATCGAGCCGGACACCGAGGACGTCCACTCGCAGGTGGAGCTGATGCTCACGCGGCGGCTGGGCGACGCGGGCAAGAAGATCCATTCGGGCCGCTCGCGCAACGATCAGGTGCTGGTGGACCTCAAACTTTTCCTGCGCGACGAACTGCGCCAGACGGCCGACGCTGTAAAAACGCTGTTCGACCGGCTGCAAGGCCTGAGCGAACAATACAAGGAGGTGCTGATGCCGGGGTACACCCACCTGCAGATCGCCATGCCCTCGTCGTTCGGACTCTGGTTCGGCGCCTACGCCGAAACGCTCGTAGACGACATGCGGCTGGTTACCGCCGCATGGCATATCGCCAACCAGAACCCGCTCGGCTCGGCCGCCGGATACGGCTCGTCGTTCCCGCTCGACCGCACGATGACCACCCGTCTGATGGGCTTCGAAACGCTCCACTACAACGTCGTGGCGGCGCAGATGAGCCGCGGCAAGAGCGAACGCGCCGCGGCCAGCGCCATCGCGGCCATAGCCGCCACCGTAGGCCGCCTTGCGATGGACGTATGTCTCTTCATGAGCCAGAATTTCGGCTTCGTGTCGCTGCCCGACAACCTCACCACGGGATCGAGCATCATGCCCCACAAGAAAAACCCCGACGTCTTCGAGATCATGCGCGGCCGCTGCAACCGCCTGCAGTCGGTGCCGAACGAAATCGCCCTGCTCACGGCCAACCTTCCGATCGGCTACCACCGCGACATGCAGCTGCTGAAGGACATCCTCTTCCCGGCGACGACCGAAATCAAACGCACCCTTTCGATGTGCGACTTCATGCTCGCGCACCTGAAAGTCAACGCCGGCATCCTCGACGACCCGAAATACGACTACCTCTTCACGGTCGAAGACGTGAACCGGCTCGTGCTCGAAGGCGTTCCCTTCCGCGAAGCCTACAAACAGGTCGGCATGGCCGTACAGCGCGGCGAGTACCGCCCGACGCGCGAAGTGCGCCACACCCACGAAGGCAGCATCGGCAATCTCTGCACCGCCGAAATCCGCCGGAAAATGGAGCGCGTGATGGCCGAATTCGAGTAACCGGACAGACCCGCCACAATAAAAAGGATGCCCGAAAGGCATCCTTTTTATTCACCGGACCGCTACTTAAGAGGCTTATACATATCCGGCAGGTCGTCCTCGAAAAGGATCTGATCCTTCCGGGAGAAATCCATAAAATCCTTCTCGGAATAGCACCCGCGGAAAGCGCTGAAATAGTGCCCGCCGTTTGTCGGGAAATCGCCGTTGCGCCACAACAGCACGAACGATACAGGCTCGTTCTCGATAATCTTGTAGAGCATCGACGTCCACCATTTCTTGTTGTAGTAGTTCGACTCCTCAGGATTGTTGTTCTCAAGACCCGTTTCGGTCAGCGCCAACGGTTTGTTCTTCGTATAGGCGATATTCTTCATCAGGCGGATCATCTGCAATCCCTTGTGGTCGTAGTCCGCACCGTTGCGGTCGTAGGCGTCGAGTCCCAGAATATCGACCCATTCGTCGCCGGGCCAGTATTCGAGGTAAGCGTCGCGCGAATTGAGATGGATCATATCGGGCGAATAGGCCCAGATCAGATTATGCAGCCCCTTCACGTCGCGCAGGTACGAGATCGTGAACTGCCACAAGGCGACGAACTCCTGCGCCGTCGCATTTCCCTTGCCCCACCAGAAGCCGGAGCCGGTATGCTCATGCCACGGGCGGAAGATCAGCGGAATAGGCTCGCCTTCGGGCGACTTGAGGCTCAGCATGAAATCGGCGACCTTGTCGAGCCAGCCTTTGAACTTTTCGTGGTTCTCGCCGCCCGGAATGATCGAATAGACGGCGCGCGTCCCGTCCCACGAGTTTCCGCCCGAAACGGGATTGGCGCAATGCCACGAAATCGTATTGACGGCTCCGCGTCCGAATGCCGCGATGATGTGCTTGCGCACTTCGGTGAACAGCTCTCCGTCGATATTGGTCTCCATGTCCAGCTCGATGTTGGAAAGCTCCCAGCCGCAGACCGCCGGATGGCTGCCCGTCAGGTACTTCGTGTCCGAAAGGTCGGTGTCGTCGCCGGCCCACCACTTTCTGTTGTTGTCCAGACCGTACAGCGTCGGTATCTGATGACCGAACATCGTCCCCCGCTCGGCCAGCACGAACAGATTTTCATAGAGCGTCCGGGTAATGGCCGTGGCGCCGGCATCGACCATGGTCTTGGGGCCTTCGGGATACCCCGAAGGAGCGCGGCTCGGCACACCGTTCACCTCGGAACATCCGAGACCGAGGACAACAGCCATGCAGGCGCACGCAGAGAACAGCAATTTCTTTTTCATGTCGTTTTGAGTTTTAGGTTGAATTTATACGGATATTTTCTTCTGGGTGTAGAACGTCTTGAACACACTGGGAGTCAACCCCTTTCCCTTCTTGAAGATCCGGTTGAAGTTCGAAAGGTTGTTGAATCCGCATTTGTAGGCGATCTCCGAAATGTTTTTGGTCGGGTTTTCGATCAGCATGCGCGAAGCCGCCCCCAGCCGGATATCGTTGAGCAGATTCACGAAGCTCTTGCCGGAGTGGCGTTTGATGAAACGCCTGAACGTCGGTTCGCTCATGTTCACGAGGGCCTTTACCTCCGCGACGGATATGTCCCGGTGGAAATTATCGTTCAGGTACTGCATCACCTTCTGGATGCGCGGCATGTCGTAGTTGACGTTGTTTTCGATCGACACGGAGCGCTGGGCGAGGATATGGTAATCGCTCTCGCGCGCCAGACAGTTGAGAAGCATCAGGAAGTTGAGCACCGAATCGAACCTGTCTTCGCTGCGTATCAGATTCTCCACGATCGGCTCGACACGGGAAACCGTCTCTTCGGAGAATGCGATGCCGCGGCGCGCATACTCGAACATCTTCTTGATCGGATAGAACTGCTTCTTGTCGATGAACCCCGATTCGAACAGATCGGGCGAAAACTGCACGCAGACCTCATGGACATCGGCATTCCTCGAAAAATTGCCGTTCAGCCACGCGTGTTCGAGGTAGGAACCCGTAATCAGGACCAGATCCCTGTCTGATATTTCGCACACGGAATCACCCACGATGCGGGTCGCCCCCCGCGCTCCGTACACAAGGTTCAGCTCGTACTCCTTGTGGATATGCACGGGGAAGCAGAATTCGCGTTTGTAACGGTCGAACACGACGAAGCAGTCCTGCCCTGAAATAGGGGGTATCTCGGTCAATATGTCAGGATTGGGCATAACGGATCTTTATTTGGGCCGGGCGTCGGCCAGCGGATAAAACAGAATGAAGGCACATGTCCCCAAAGCGGCCAAAGCCGGGAAGACGCTTTGCAGACACCCTATAACCGTAAGCGCAGCCGGCGACTGGACGGCATTCGCTTCGAATCCGGCCAGCGACAGTATCCACGCCGTCGCGGCGCTTCCGACCGCCCAGCCCATCTTCTGCGCCATCGAATAGGAGGAGAATATCAGCCCCGTATCCCGGCGGCCCGAACGCCGTTCGGCATAGTCCGCCGTATCGGCGGACATGGCCCAGAGCAGCGGAAGCACCCCGCCGACGCTCAGGCTGATGAGCGCCTGCGCCAGAAGCAGCACGGAATAACCGCCCTGCCGCACGAAATAGAAGGCGAAGCTGAAAACGGCCGTGAGCAGCAAGGCGCCTACCAGCGTCCGCCGGCGTCCGAACCGGTCCGCGGCGAAGGGGATCAGCACGATGCCCGCAATGTTGAAAAGCTGTCCCACGGCGAGGAACAGGGCCGACCCGGTCAGGGCGACCCCTGCGAACGACACCGTGCCGACAGTCTCGCCGGCCACGCAATACTTGAAGAAATAGATCGTCCCGCTCTCCCGGAACGCATTGAACACCTGAAGACATACGGCCGCGCCGGCAAGGATCAGCCACGGCCTGTTGTGCAGCAGGTCGCGCAGCGAGACCAGCACCGGATGGCGTTCCGTCCGCACGGGCCGGACCCGCTCGCGTGTCGTTGAGAACGTCACGAAGAAGAGCACGACGGCAACTCCGGCCACGACGGCGACCGCCGCGGTCCAACTCCCCGACAGCCCGGCCCACGGCCGGAAAGCCTTCACCAGCGCCTCGACCGCCAGCACGACCGCCATGCTGCCTGCGGCGGCGAAGGTCATCCTGAACGCGGCGAGCACCGTGCGTTCGTGCGGATCGGCCGACATGACGCCGAGCAGTGCGGCGTAGGGCACATTGACCGACGAATAGACGATCATCATCAGCGAATAGGTCACGGTCGCATAGACCACCTTTCCGCCCGCTCCCCACTCCGGCATGTAGAAGGTCAGGACGCCCAACGCCCCGAAGGGCAGGGCGCCCCACAGCAGCCACGGCCGGAAGGTCCCCCACCGGCTGGATGTGCGGTCGCACAGAAGCCCGACGACGGGATCGAGCAGCGAATCCCAGATCCGCGTCACCAGAAACAGGACGCCGACCACCCATGCGTCGATGCCGCAGATGTCCGTATAGAAGAACATCAGGTAGACGCTGAAGAGCTTCCACAGCATCGAAGAGGCCGTGTCGCCGAGTCCGTAACCGATCTTTTCCCTAAGTCGCATGACCGTACGCTATCGTCTGGTTATCCGGGCGGCGAAACCGCCTCCGGGGAACATCTTCACATCGAACGATTTACCGGGAGCCAGCAGGAACTCCTCCCGGACATAGTCTTGGGCGATGCGCGCCGCGTTCTCGCCGTCGCGGAACAGCTCCACCGCATACGTCCCTTCGGGCAGCAGCGAGAGATCGACCCGCACCGTACGGCCGTCCCAGCCGGCAAGTCCCCCGACATACCACACGTCGCCGTGACGGCGCGCCGTCACGATATGGTCGCCGACCTCGCCGGCGAGCACCTCGGTCTCATCCCAAACGGTAGGCACGCCGGAGATGAAGCGCAGGCATTCGGGTTCCCGTCCGTAGGCCGACGGGGAGTCGCACAGCATCGCGAGCGGAGCATCGAACACGACATACTCGGCCAGCTGCCGGCAGCGGGTTCCCTGACTCATAGGCTCGGAATTCACCGGCCGGAAATTCGCTTTCGAAGCATTGCGCATGGCGCCCTGCGTATAATCCATCGGTCCTGCCATCATCCGGATGAAGGGCACCGTCACGTCGTAGGTAACCTGATCGACCTCGACGGGCGACCATTTGACCTGCTCCAGCCCGTGCACGCCTTCGAAATTGATGACGTTGGGATAGGTCCGCTGGATTCCCGCAGGTTTGAATATGCCGTGCAGGTCGAGCAGCAGCTTGTGCCGTGCGGCCGTACGGGCGGCATCGTAGACAAACCGGACCATCTGCTGGTCGTCCCTGTCCATGAAATCGACCTTGAATCCCTTGACGCCCATTTCGGAATAGTGCTTGCAAAGCTCCTCCATCTGCCCGGCGAACGGGAGGTAGCCGAGCCAGAGGATCAGCCCGACGCCCCGCTCTTCGCCGTACTTCACCAGCGCCGGCAGATCGAGTCCGGGAGCCGTCTCCAACGGCGAATGGTGATCGCGGCTCCAGCCGTCGTCCAGAACGAGGTAGCGCAGACCGTTGCGGGATGCGAAATCGATGTAATATTCATAGGTAGGCTGGTTGATCCCCGCCGTGAAGTCCACGCCGGAAAGCCCCCAGTCGTTCCACCACTCCCACGCGGCCTTGCCGGGTTCGATCCACGAAATATCGTCGAGCCGGCAGGGCGAAGCGAGCTTCCAGACCAGATCGTTGTCCGCGAGCCGGGTATCCTGCCGCACGATACTGAGCGCCCGCCACGGCAGCCGGTCTCCCGGCGCGAGGGACGCTATGAACGGCTCGTACTCCTCGACCACGCCCTGCATGCGGTCGTAACCGCCCGGCACGACCTTCCGCGGAGAGGGTGCGAAAACGCCTTCGAGTTCGTCCGCGCCGCTTCGGTGCAGGAACATGCCCGGATAGAATTCGAGGTCGGCGTCCGTGATGCAGACGTTCACACCCCCGGCCGTCTGCACGAGCAGCGGCAGGAACGCCAAGCGGGCGGAGTCCATTTCGCAAAGCGGCGTACGGGTGTAGGTGTTCTCGAACGACTGCATGAACTGCTCGCCGAAAGCCAGTCCGTCGTGCCTGCAAGGGGTGTCGCGCACATAGGGCACGAATGCGACGGCTCCCGGAGCGAACCGGAACCGCGCCTCTTCGCCCGCGACGAGCACCTCGCCGGGCTGACGCGCGACGAAGCGGTAGGCCACCGCGTCGTCATAGGCCCGGAACTCCAGCGAAAATCCCTCCCGGAAATCGATCACGATCCCGTTGCAGCGATCCTCCACCTTCCGCTTTTTATAAACAGGTGCGTCGTGCACCTCGTCGATCCGGTAGCGCCGCACTCCGGCCACCCGGCTCCGCCGGCCCCAGCATTCGCCGGAAACGAGCCTCACAGCCAAGGGCGAAGGCTTCAGAATCTGACTCGTATCCGATCGGATGGAATATACGATTCGATCACCGCATCCGATCGTGACGGTCAACGAACAATCGGGTGATTGAATCGTATAGGTCTTATCCCGACACATAGCGGCTCCCGGCAGCAGGACCAGCAGGCATAAAAATGGGAAGAGTTTTTTCATAGGCCTATAGTTTTTAGGTTATATCAGTGATTTACAGCATATTATATATTCAGCTGCAAGGTTTTAGGTAAAATTACATCGCCGGAAAGTATTTTCCAAGAGCTATGACACAATTCAATCGAATAATACAATGAAAAGATCACATAATACCAGCGATTCAACCCGTATATATTCCGTTCCATTGTTTTTAATAATATTTAAAATCCGTAAAACACACTTTTCAGGACTTTTTCATGCGCAGAAAAAGCGCAGAATTAATACGATTCGATCAAACTTTTTTGCTTTTCGAACCTTTCTATTGCAGGCTCGTACAAAACGATAATTTTGTTTTCGGCAACGACACCCGATCAATCCAATCAAAAACCAACCTATATGCGAAGAAAACTCTACTCTCTGACCGCAGGCCTCGCCGCCGCCCTCCTGCTGGGCGCCGCCTGCAGTTCCGACGACACGGCCGAAAAACCGGTTCCGGAACCCGCAACCCTGACAGCCCCCGCGCTGACCCTTTCGGCCGACGCCGTGCTGATCGACCCGGAGCACTCCGACCAACCGGCCCTGCACGCCGAATGGACCGCCGCGACCGACGACGAGCAGACCGAGGTCGCCTACACGCTCTACGTCAACCTGACCGACCGCGACATGTTCTCCGGTCCGGTCGTCATCGACAAAGGCGCGGCCCTGACGCACGACTTCACCCACGGCGAGCTGAATCAGCTGCTCCTCAACACCTTCGATCTGGAAGCCGGCGCCGAAGCGGCGGTGCGGTTCGCCGTATATGCGAAAAATGCGGACGAGGAGTTCGACGCCCAGCTGTCGGAGATCATAAGCTGCGCGATAACGCCGAAGACGACCTATCCGAATTTCCCGCCCTCGCTGATCATGGTAGGCGCGGCCACCCCGTGGCAGTGGGATCTGAACGCGGGCCTCGAACTGCCCGAAAGCCGCGAAGGCTCCCACCAGTATCAGGCCTCCGGCGTCGAGCTGCGCGTGCAGCCCATGAGCCTGAACAACGGCTTCAAGTTCTACTTCTCGCGCAACGTCAACGACACGGACGACCCCCGTTTCGCCGCACAGGACCTTTCGGCGGAGACGTTCGGAAAGATCGCCGTATATAAAAGCGGTGAAGCGCAGTTCCAGCCGGGATCGTTCGGCTACGAAAACGGCGTTTACGACATCGAGGTAAACCTCGACACGAAGCTGCTCACCCTCACCCGCACGGGCGACCTGCCCGAAGCGCCGCTGCCCGAACAGCTCTACCTGCTCGGCGGCTGCTTCACATGGGGCTGGACGTGGGACGGCACGCAGCTCGCCAAGGCCGAAGAGGGCATCTACCGCGCCCGGAATATCGACATGACGTTCGGCGACAACGGCGACGTAGGCTTCAAGATGTTCACCGAACGCGACAACTGGAGCGTCTACTACGCCATGACCGACGACGCCACGGCCGACAACATCTCGCTGCAGCTTGTCACCGACACCGACGCACCGCAGGTATACCCCGGCAAACTCGGCTACGGCAAGGGCGTATACGACATCGAGGTAAACCTCAACACGATGAAGATGACGCTCACCGCGAAAAGCATCGACTACTCGACCGCCTATTCGATGACCGGCGAAGCCACTCCGGGCGGCTGGGAAAGCCGCACCTACCTGCCCAAGAAGGGCGACAACGAATGGGAAGCCACGGGTGTCGCCATGAATTTCGACGGCGATTACAAGGGATTCAAGATCTTCGCTTCGTCCGACGGCTGGTGGCCTTGGTACGGCCAGACCCCCGACGCGCCGTTCGGCACGGTGATCCGCATCGACGATCAGGCCACGAGCGACGCCAAGGGCGACCCGCAGTTCTATCCGTCGCGCTTCGGGTATGCGTCGGGGACCTACACCATCAATCTGAACCTGAACACGATGACCCTCACCCTCACCAAAGAGAACTAGTCATGTACAAACAAACTCTGAAGGCAATTATGACATTATTTTTAGCGGGATCGGCGACGATCGGATCGGCCGCCAACGACACGATGCCGCTTCACTCCGGCTGGAAGTTCAGACAGGCGAACCGAAACGAATGGCATCCGGCGACGGTACCCGGCGTAGTCCACACCGACCTGATGGACAACGGGCTGATCGAGGATCCCTACTACCGGCTCAACGAACGCTCCCTGCAGTGGATCGACAAGGAAGACTGGATTTACGAAGTCTCCTTCGACGCCGGAGCGCTGATGCGCGGCTATGAACACGTCCGGCTGGAGTTCCTCGGTCTGGACACCTATGCCGACGTCTTCCTGAACGAAACGCAGATCCTGACGGCGGACAACATGTTCCGCCGCTGGGCCGCCGAAGTCAAACCCCTGCTCAAGGAGCGCGGCAACGTGCTGCGCGTCTATTTCCACTCCCCGATCAACAAGGCCCTGCCGCAGTACGAATCCCTGCCCTATCGTTACGAGGCTTGGAACGATCAGGCGGACAACGGGGGACTCGACGGAAAAAAACTCAGCCCCTTCACCCGCAAGGCGGGCTATCATTACGGCTGGGACTGGGGTCCGCGGCTGGTTACGTCGGGCATCTGGCGTCCGGTAAAACTTCAGGGCTGGAACGAGCTGCGTCTGGAAGACGTATTCCACCGCCAAACGGAGGTCTCGTCCGAAGCCGCCCGTGTCGAGACGCAGGTGGAGATCGAAGCGGCAGCACCCGTCGAAAACGCCGTCGTCACCGTCTCCGACGGCAAACGGGTGCTCGGTTCGCGCAGCGTGCAGCTCCACGCGGGCATGAACCGGGTCAGCGTTCCGTTCACGATCGAGCATCCGGAACTATGGTGGTGCCGCGGCATGGGCGAACCGCACCTCTATACTTTCCGCACCTCCGTGGAGTTTGGCGGCCGTGTGCTGGCCGACCACAGCGCACAGGTCGGACTCCGCTCCGTCACCGTCGAAAAGAAGCCCGACGCCTACGGACGCAGCCTGCGGTTCCTGCTCAACGGCGAACCCGTTTTCTGCAAGGGCGCCAACTACATCCCCTGCGACTGCTTCCTGCCCCGCGTCACCCGCGAGACCTACGAACGCACGATCCGGGACGCGGTCGACGTCAACATGAACATGCTCCGCGTCTGGGGCGGCGGCATCTACGAAGACGACTTCTTCTATGAGCTTTGCGACCGCGAGGGCATCCTGATCTGGCAGGATTTCATGTACGCCTGCGCGGTCTACCCGGCCGAAGGGGCGCTGCTGGAGAACATGCGTCTGGAGGCCGTCGACAACGTCAAACGCCTGCGCAACCACGCCTGCGTGGTCTACTGGTGCGGCAACAACGAGAATCAGGATTCGTGGCTCAGCGGCTGGAAATACGACGTCGACAAAGTAGACCCGAAATACTCCGACATCATCTGGAAACAGTACGAGGAGCAGTATTACCGCATGCTGGCCCAAGTGGTGGCCGAATACGCCCCCGACATGGGTTACCAGCCCACCTCGCCCTTCTCGGACTACGGCGCGATGAGCAACGACCACGAGGGCGACCGGCACTACTGGGAGGTATGGCACGCCAAAAAGCCCATCACCGAGTACAACCGCCAGCGCAGCCGTTTCTTCAGCGAATACGGGTTCCAGTCGTTCCCGTGTTTCGAAACGGTGAAGCGCTACGCGCCGCTGCCCGGCGACCAAGACATCACGTCGGAAGTCATGATGTCCCACCAGCGGGGCGGCGAGCACGCCAACAACCTGATCAAAAGCTACCTGCTGAACGAATACCACGAACCGCGCGATTTCGAGTCGTTCCTCTACGCCTCCCAGATCTTGCAGGGCGACGCCATCAAAACGGCGATCGAGGCGCACCGCCGCGACAAGGGCTACTGCTGGGGATCGCTCTACTGGCAGCACAACGACTGCTGGCCGGTAGCTTCGTGGTCGAGCCGTGACTGGTACGGCGTCTGGAAGGCGCAGCACTACTTCGCCCGCTACGCATTCGCAGACATACTGATCTCCCCGATCCTCGACGGCGGACGGCTCGACATCTACGCCGTTTCCGACCTGCTCACTCCGGAGAAAGGCACCTTGTGCGTCCGGGCGGTGCGTCTGACGGGCGGCCGGACCGGGGAATTCGAACAGCAGATCGACGTCCCGGCCAACGCCAGCACGAAAGTCGCCGCCATCGACACCCGGACGCTGCTGAACGGAGCCGCTCCGGAGGAGGTCGTCATTCAGGCAACATTCACCGCTGCGGGGAAGACATACCGCAACAACTACTTCCTCGTACAGCAGAAAACGATGAATTACCCGAAAGCGACCCTGCACTGCAAGGTCGACCGGGCCGGCGGGAAGTACGACGTCACCGTCCGGTCGGACAACTTCGCGCGCGGCGTCTATCTGTCGGTCGAAGGCGAAACGGCGCACTTCTCCGACAACTTCTTCGACCTCATGCCGGGCGAAACGCGCACCGTCCGCGTGGCGTCGGAACTGAACGCCAAGGAGCTTGCGCGGCGCCTGAAATCAATGTCGCTGGCCGACACCTATTAACCCTGAAAAACAGATACCCATGAAAAAAATACTTATCGTCATGTCAGCCGCCGCAGGTCTCGCTTTCGCCGGCTGCCGCCCGCAGAACCCCGACGTGCCGGCCGTGCGGGAGTTCATCCGCGACAACTGGCACACGACCGTCCAGCACTGCACCGCCGACACCGCCACGCTCATCGGCCTGCCTTACCCCTACACGGTTCCCACGGCCGGGGCGATGTTCCGCGAAATGTACTATTGGGACACCTTCTTCACCAACGAGGGACTCGTCCGGGACGGCCATCCCGAACTGGCCAAAGGCAATACCGACAACCTGCTCTACATGGTCCGCCGCTTCGGCAAGGTCTACAACGGCAGCCGGACCTATTACGAAGCGCGGTCGCAGACGCCCTACCTCTCCATGATGGTCGACCGCATCTACCGGCTGACCGGCGACAAGCAGTGGCTCGCCGACGCATACGAGACCCTGAAGGAGGAGTACGGCTTCTGGATGCGGGAGCGCCTGACGCCCACCGGACTGAACCGCTACGGAAGCTCCGCATCGGACGCTCTGGTCGACGAATTTCTGGTCACCGGCGGCAAACGCCTCGGAACGGACCTCTTCGACAAGGGCTACACCCCCGAACGGCTCCACAAGCTGGGGCTCGACTTCGTCGCCGAAGCCGAATCGGGCTGGGACTTCAACCCGCGCTACGACCGCCGGTGTACGGATTTCTGCCCGCTGGACCTCAATGCCAACCTCTTCATGTACGAGGTGAACTTCGCCCGCTTCGCGCAGGAGCTGGGCCGCACGGACGAGATCCGGGAATGGATCGCCAAAGCGGAGCTTCGCCGGGCACGGATACTCCAATACTGCTACGACCCCGAAGCGAAACAGTTCTACGACTACGACTACGTCAACGGCCGGCGCTCCGACGTGCTTTCGGGTGCGGTCTTCGCGCTCCTCTACTCCGGCGCCGTACCCCGTGAATACGCCGGCGACATCGTGCAGGCGCTCGTGCGGCTCGAATTCCCCTACGGCATCGCCGCCTGCGAGGACAAGCCCTACGACTACCCCTACCAGTGGTCCTATCCCAACACGTGGCCCCCGGTCTGCTTCTATGCGGTGATGGGACTGGCCCGCTACGGATACGGCAAAGAGGCCGAACGCATCGCCGTCAAATGGATGAAAGCGGTCACCGAATCGTTCAAGACGACGGGCAACCTCTGGGAAAAGTACAACGCGGAAACGGGAACGACCGATGTCAGCAACGAATACGAGATGCCCGCGATGCTGGGCTGGACCGCCGGCACCTTCATCTGTCTGGACGACTATCTGGCCGGGGAGATGCAGCCCGACCCGCTGCCCACGGAATACATGAGCTACTGACAACCAACAAAATAACAACCCTATGAAACCAAACTTACGAACCAACTTGGGCCGGTTCCTGCTGGGAGCCGTTCTTCTCTTGGCCGCCGGGACGGTCTGGGCCCAGCCCCAGAACATCCGGGGTAAAATCACGGACCCGGCCGGTCAGCCCGTCGCGGGGGCCAGCGTCATCGTCAAAGGGACGACCAACGGCACTTCCGCCAAAGCCGACGGAACGTTCGAACTCGGCGCCGCAAAGGGTGCGACCCTGCAAATCACGATGCTCGGCTACAAAACGGCGGAAAAGGAGGTCACCACGGCGACCTTCTACCCGATCACGCTCGAAGACGATTCGAAACTCGTGGACGAGGTGGTCGTGGTCGGCTACGGCGCCGTAAAGAAAAGCGACCTCACCGGTTCGGTGGCGTCCGTCAAAATGGGGGCGCTCGACAACCTCTCCTCCACTTCGGTCGACGGACTGCTTCAGGGCCGTGCCGCAGGTCTTCAGGTGCTGAACACTTCGCAGGATCCGGGTGCGGGAGCGATCGTCCGCATCCGCGGCAACAGCTCGCTCGAAGGCTCCAACACGCCGCTCGTCGTAGTCAACGGCTTCCCGATGGGCGATGCGGGCAACCTCTCGCAGATCAACGTCTCGGACATCGAGTCGATCGAGATTCTCAAGGACGCCTCGGCATCGGCAATCTACGGATCGCGGGGCGCCAACGGCGTGATCCTCGTCACGACCAAGTCGGCCGCAAAGGGGCAGACCAACATTTCGGTCAAGCACCAGACGGTCATCAGCCAGCTCTCCGACCCGCTCGACATCTGGTACGACCCGATGCTCATGGCTCAGGTCACCAACGAGGAGCAGGTAAACGCCGGACTCAACCCCATCTACATCGGCCAGACCATCGGCGGCATCTATTATCCCTCGCTGCTTGAGATACAGAACGGCGAATGGGCCAATACCGACTGGCGCGACCTCTGCCTGAGAACCCCCGTCCTGAACAGCACGACGGCAGCCATCAGCAGCGCCAACGACCGCGCCTCGATCAACCTCAACGTCAACTACCACAACAATCAGGGATTGTACAAGAAAGACTCCTACGAGCGCATCAACGCCAACCTCGGCGTCACCTACAACCTCTACAAGAACCTGAAACTGACCTCCTACAACGTCTTCTCGATCACCAACCGCAACATCAGCAACGGACTCGAATACGGCCGCAACCCCCTTTGGCCCGTCTACGACAAGGAGGGCAACTACTATCTGGCCGGGGCGCAGGACTTCGGCCATCCGCTGGTCATTCTGGATAACGTGCTGAACAAAACCACCGGCCGCGACTTCGTCACCTCGCTGGCCGTAGACTGGGAGCTGGTCAAGGGGCTGACGATCCACTCGCAGCTGGACTACCGCTACCAGACCTCGGTCGGCGACGTGTACCGCGCCAGCAACACTTCGCAGGACGCCAACGACAACGGCGGCATCGCCCAGATCAACAATTCGTTCAACCAGAACCTCATGTCGGAGACCTACCTGACATTCAGCCGCACGTTCAACGAGAACCACGCCCTGACCGTCATGGCCGGCCACTCCTACAACTGGGACACGGGCCGCGGACTCTACACGACCGCCCGCGGATTCGTCAACGACGTCCTCCAGAACGAAAACATGAACGCCGGCAATCCCAACCTGCGCCAGATATACAACGACGGGTACTACCTGAGCAAGCTGCTCTCCTTCTACGGGCGCATCAACTACTCGCTCAAGGACAAATACCTGCTGACGGCCACCATGCGCGCCGACGGCTCGACGAAGTTCGGCAAAAACAACAAGTGGGGCTACTTCCCTTCGGGGGCCGTCAGCTGGAAGATGCACAACGAGCCGTGGCTCAAGCAATCGCGCTGGCTGAGCGAACTGAAGCTGCGCCTGAGCTACGGAGCTTCCGGCAATCAGGGCATCAGCAGCTACCAGACCCTCGACCGCTACGGCATGGAGAAATTCTGGCACAACGGCGAGTGGGCGACCGTGATCGGCCCCGGCTACGAGGTGGGCCGCACCGGCGCCAACAACCGGTATATGGTATGGGGCGGCATCGCCAATCCGGACCTGAAGTGGGAGTCGACCTCGCAGCTCGATTTCGGCGTCGATTTCGCAGCCTTCGACCGTCGCCTGCGGCTGACCGCCGACGTCTACTACAAAAAGACCACCGACCTGTTGCGTGAAAAATACCTGCCCCTGTCGTCGAGCTACGACAAAATATGGGTCAACGACGGCGAAGTGACGAACAAGGGCTTCGAGGTGAGCCTCGAAGGCGACATCGTCCACACGAGGGACTGGAGTTTCTCGGCCACCTTCATCTACTCGATGAACCGCAACAAGGTCGTAAGCTTGGGCGACGCCATTTCGAGCGGTCTCTCGCAGGATTACCTGACGGGCATGTACTACGAAGTGACCGGCGAACCGATCTCCATGTTCAACCAGAACGCCAGCATCTATGCGGTAGGCCATCCGATGAACGTATTCTACGGCTACCGTGTCGACGGCATCATTCAGGAGGGGCAGGACCCCGGATTCATCGACCCCGACGGACTGAAAGACCGCCCCGGCGAACTGAAATACGTAGACCTGACGGGCGACTACGCCATCACGCCGGAGGACCGGTGCATCATCGGCGACCCCAATCCCGACTTCACGGCCAGCCTGAACCTCTCGCTGCGCTGGAAGAACCTCGACCTCTCCGTATTCCTCTACGGCGTCTACGGCAACGACGTGCTGTACAACAACTATACGTTCAGCCCGCGCGTCAAGGCCAAGCGGTGGACTCCGGACAATCCGACCAACGATTTCCCGCGGCTGAACAACGCCCGGCAATACTGGCTGTCGGATTACTTCCTTCAGGACGGCTCGTTCCTGCGCATCCAGAACATCACCCTCGGTTACAACCTCCACTTCAACCGCAGGTTCCTCAAGGGCATGCGCATCTACGCCAACATAGACAACGTACACACCTTCACCAAATTCGACGGATACGACCCCGAAGTGGGACTCGACGGCATCTATTGGGGCGGATATCCCAAACTCCGCAAATACACCGTCGGTATCGACCTTAACTTCTAATTCTGACAAGCCATGAAAAAGATCATATTCACGCTCGCTGCGGTCGGCATGCTTTCGGCCTGCTCGCTGGACGAGACCCCCTACGGCTTCTATTCGAGCGACAACTTCTACAAGACGGAGGAGGATGCCGAATCGGGCCTGATGTACGCCTACAATGCGTTGAACTACCTCGAATACCTCCGCGGAATCTGGTATCTGGGCGACATCCCGACCGAAACGATGTATCCCAAATCGGACGAGCCGGGCGACATCCACATGCTGCAGCAATGGACCGTCAATTCGGAAACCGAGCTGACGATGTACTACTTCAAATACTGCTACATCGGCATCAACCGCGCCAACACGGTCATCGAACGCGTTTCGGGAGGCAATCTGAACGAGACGGTGAAAAACCGCGTCGTCGGCGAGGCCCTGTTTCTGAGGGCATGGAACTATTTCAACCTCGTCCGGGCCTACGGCCGGGTTCCGCTCTACACCGAGCCGATCTCGTCGCTCGAAGAGACGACGCCCCAGATGGCCGAGTCGATCGACAAGATCTACGATCGGATTCTGGAGGACCTGCTCGCGGCCGAAAAGATGCTCACGGTAAACAAGGTCTTCGGCCGCATCGACAAGGTCGGCGCGCAGGCCCTGCTCTCGAAAGTCTACCTGACGCTCGCGTCGAGCATCGCCTGCAAGGCTCCCGGCTACGCCTCGGCGCCGCGCAACGCCGACGAAATGTATACGCAGGCCGCCTACTGGTCGCGCAAGGTGGTTTTCGACTATAAGGAGACGTACAACTTCGACAGCGACCTGCGCAGCATCTACGACGTTACGAAACCCGACGGACCGGAACACATCTTCATCATGGGCATCGACCGCAGCGGCACGCACGAAGGCATGTATTCGAAAATCCCGCTCCAGTTCCTGCCCAACAACGGCTCCGCGCCGATCTACATCCGCTACAGCGACGGCAGCCTCCAGAAGGGCAACGGCAACGGCTGGGGCGTCTTCCTGATCGAGGACAACTTCGTGGAGAAGACCTTCCTCGCCACCGACAAGCGGCGCACGGAGCTGATCCACAAGGACATCTACGACCAGACCGGCAAACTCGTCACCCCCTCTCCCGTTCGCGGCTACTTCTCGGCCAAATACGTCGATCCCGACTTCATCGGCGAACGCACCAGCGCCCGTCCCTTCCTGATCCGCTATTCGGACATCGCGCTCGTCTTCGCCGAAGCGGCCGGTCCCGACGAAGGACTGGCGCTGGTCAACGAAATCCGCCGGCGCGCCGGAATCCCGGAGCTGCCGGAGGGCATGAGTCTCGCCGAATTCCGCAAAGCCGTCATTCAGGAGCGCGCCCTCGAACTGGCGTTCGAAGGCAACCGCCTCTACGACCTGCGCCGCACGGCGTCGGTCACCGCTACGGTTCCCGAAGCCACGAAACTCTCCGAAGAGCAGGCGGCCTTCTACCCGATCCCGCAGCGCGAACTCGATTTGAATCCGAACGTTAAATAGACACTACGAAGATGAAAAAATACCTCATACCGACCGCCCTTCTGCTTGTCACGGCCCTGTCATCGTGTACGAAGACCATCGACGAGGACCTTTCCGGCAACGAACGTTCGCTGCTCGAACTGCGTGTCGAAGGACAGATGGGAACCGCCATCATCGACCGCGACGGCAGCCGGGCCACCGCAACGGTCTATATCCTCGAAACTCCCGGCTTCGCCTACGACCGGGTTCCCGTCAAGGGAATCGTCGTCTCGGAGGGCGCCAGCGCCAGCGTCGGGAACGGCGACGTGCTCAATTTCAGCAACCCCGAACGCCGGGCGCGCATCACCGTGACCTCCCGGTCGGGACACAGGCTCGACTGGTGGATCTACCTCGAAACCTACGATCCGTTCTTCCTCGGCACATGGCGCATCGTCGATGTCAAGTTGGCGTGCAACCAGCGGGTCAGCGGCGTCGGCGACGGAGCTTGGACGACGCAGCTCAGCAGCGGCGAATTCGGCACCTACGGACTTCCCGAATACGACGACCGGGTGACGATCACGCTCGGCGAGATCTCCGACAACGAACTCACCGGAACGCTCGTCCATTCGGCCGGCGACGACGGGGCGTACGGCAATTTCTGGGGTGTCTACGCGCCTTACAGCGTCGAAGCCCCGCTGGACATGAACCCGCGTCTGCGTCACCTGCTTCCGCCGGGCGAATCGCAGTGGACCCTCGACCTGACCACCAACCAGATGAAGATCACGCAGAACAACGTCTCCTCGACCATGATCTTCGGCACGGAAGGCAACAACCGGCTTTTCCGCTTCCTGCTGCCCAGCGCCGCCGGAGAACCGGGACGCGACTCGTTCTACGACAACATGTGGCGCAGTTCGACGGAACTCTTCTACGTCATGTATAAGGTCGGCGACTGACCGCCGCACAAACCGATAAACGGGGGCTGCTTTTGAAAGCAGCCCCCGTTTATTTTCGATCCGGACGTTCGGCCCGGAACCGGCAGTCGCCCGGCGATTTACTTGATACGCTCGTAATATTCGCGCGTGCGGGTGTCTACGCGGATCTTGTCGCCCGTGTTGATGAACAGCGGCACGCGGACCGTTGCGCCGGTATTGACCGTGGCGGGTTTGAGCGAGTTGGTCGATGCGGTATCGCCCTTGATGCCCGGCTCGGTGTAGGTCACCTCCATATCCACGATCGGGGGAAGCTCGGCCGAAAGCACGGTCTCCTTCTCGGTGTGGAACATCACCTCGACGATCTGGCCGTCGGCCATCAGGTCGTAGTTGGTGATCAGGTTCTTGTCGATATTGATCTCCTCGAAGGTCTCCGTGTGCATGAAGTGGGCGCCCAGATCATCCTCGTAGGTGAACTGATAGGGACGGCGCTCGACGCGTACGGGTTCGATCTTCGATCCTGCGGAGAAGGTGTTGTCGAGTACGCGGCCCGATTCGAGGTTCTTGAGTTTGGTGCGCACGAAAGCAGGGCCTTTCCCCGGCTTCACGTGCTGGAAATCCACGATCTGGAAGGTCTTGCCATCCAGTTCGATGCACATACCGATCTTGATGTCAGCTGTAGTTGCCATAAAGGTATTCTGTTTAGATGTTTTTCGAGGTCGCAAAGTTACGAAAAAAATCCGTAAATTCCTATTCGCCCCATTCATAGTGCTCCGCATCGACGCCGAGCAGCGCCACGGCGCGGTCGGCGACCGTACCGCAGAGGGTCTCGACGTCCTGCGCCCCGGCGTAAAACGAAGGGCATGCGGGCAGGATCACGGCCCCGGCTTCGGTCAGCGCCGTCATGTTGCGCAGGTGGATCAGCGACAGGGGCGTCTCGCGCACCACGAACACCAGCCTCCGCCGCTCCTTGAGCATCACGTCGGCGGCCCGCTCGATCAGGCTCTGCGCCGCACCGGCCGCCACACGCCCCACGGTGCCGACCGTCGAGGGCACGACGACCATCGCGTCGTAGCGGGCCGAGCCGCTCGCCGGCGGCGCGAACAGATCGTCGTTGCCGAAGAGCCGGATACGCCCGTCCTCCGGCAGCACGACATCCTCGTGCGCCAGCACTTCGCGGGCACGGGCGCTGCATACGAGCGCGATCTGCGACACTTCGGACGAGCGCAGCAGCCGTTCGAGTGTCAGCCGGGCGTAAATACCGCCGCTGGCGGCGGTTATGGCGACGACGATCTTCATGTCAGAATTCGATGGCTTTGCATTTCAGCCCCATCTGTCTGATTTTCTCCAGCGTGCGGGGCAGGGCGTAGCGCATGTTGCGGAAGGCTTTCTCGCTGTCATGAAACACCACGATAGCCCCCGGCGCCAGATACTTCGTCACGTTCCTCAGGCAGGTCCGGGGCGAGAGGTTGCGGTTGTAGTCGCGCGAAATGATGTCCCACATCACCAGCTTGTAACGCTGCCCCAGAAACCGCGCCTGCGCCGGCGTGATCCGCGCATAGGGCGGCCGGAACAGTTCGCTATGAATCAGGTCGTTGGCAAAATCCACATCCTCCGTATAGCGTTCGAGACTCATGCCCCACCCCTTCTGGTGCGAATAGGTGTGGTTGCCCACCTTGTGTCCCGCATCGACGATGCGCCTGAACAGGTCGGGATACATCTCGACGTTTTTTCCCAACACGAAAAACGTCGCTTTGGCATCGTACTTGTCCAGTGTGGCGAGAATCCACTCGGTAATGCCGGGAGTCGGTCCGTCGTCGAACGTGAGGAACACGCCCTCCGGGTCGTCGATCTCCCAGATCAGGTCCGGCATCAGCCGGCGGATTATTTTCGGTGGTTTTAAACGCATGGTTTCCTATTCCGGACCAAGCCCGCGCAGACCGCGACAGCGGCGAACCGTTTCGTCCGTGCCGGTCCGGGCGGGGAATTTATCATCCTGCAAAAATAGTGAAAATCCGCGCTTTTCCGAAAAATTAGCTATATTTGTGTGTAGAATCAACTTACGACCGGCTATGAAAACGTTTTTCCGCATTGCCGCGGCCGCGGCCCTTTTCGCAGCGATGACGGCCTGCGACGCATTCCATTCGCTGACCAAATCGCGGCTCAAAACCGCTCAAGGCTCCCCCTACGAGCTGATCGTCGTCTGCCCCCAGCAGGAGTGGACGGGCGAGCTGGGCGACACGCTGCGCTCGATACTCACGGCTCCGGTTCCCTACCTCAACCAGACCGAGCCGCTGTTCGACGTGCTCCGCGTCACCGAACGGGGATTCACGGGCATGGTCGCCGACCACCGCAACATACTCAAGATCGTCGAAGACCCTTCGCTCGCCGCGACCAACATCGCCGTCCAGTACGACGTGACGGCCGAACCGCAGATCGTGCTGACCCTGCAGGGTCCCGACGACAAGGCGCTCACCGACTACCTCTCCGAGCACCGCGAAAGTCTGGTGCAGGTGCTCGAAAAGGCCGAGCGCGACCGGGCGGTCAAATTCGCCGAAGCCTTCTCCGAACAGCGCGTCGCCAAGGCGATAAAGAGCACGTTCGGGGTCGACATGACCGTCCCGAAAGGCTACGTGCTGGCCGCCGACGAGAAGGATTTCCTCTGGGCGCGCTACGAATACCCCACGGCCAGTCAGGGTTTCTTCATCTACTCCTACCCCTATCAGGGCAAGGAGTCGCTCTCGCCGGGCGCCCTGCTCGCGGCCCGCAACAAATTCGCCGCCCGCATTCCCGGCCCCGCCGACGGTTCGTACATGACCACCTCCGAAGCGTTCGAACCCGACTACCGGATGTTCCGCTTGGAAGGGCGCCTGTGGTGCGAGCTGCGCGGTTTCTGGGATGTCCACGGCGACTTCATGGGCGGCCCGTTCGTCAGCTACACGACCGTCGATACGGCCACCGGCCGCGTCTTCACCATCGACTGCTACGTCTACTCGCCCAAAAACCACAAGCGCAACTACGTGCGCGGCGTGGAGCACCTGCTCTACCTGCTGAAATTTCCGGAGCAGCCCCGGCAGTAACCCCGCCCGGCGGTCCTCCGCACCGATGAAGAAACCCGTATGCAGCAAATTCTGACATACATTTTTCTGATTATCTATTCGGTCACCATCCTCGGCATCATTCTGGTCGTCATTACCGACAACCGCAATCCGCTGAAGACGCTGCCGTGGATCATCGTGCTGGTGCTGGCCCCCGTCGTGGGGCTGATCTTCTATTTTTTCTTCGGCCAGAACCTCTCCAAACAGCGCATCATCTCACGCCGGACGCGCAAGCGCATCACCATGCAGCTCGAAGAGGCCGAGCACACCGACGGTCCCGGCCTGCCCGAAGAGTACCGCCCGCTGGCCGCCCTGCTGACCAACACGAGCCACTCGATTCCGCTCTACGGCAGCCGGATCACCACCTACACCGACGGGCGGTCGAAGATGGAGGCCCTGCTGACCGAAATCGCCTGCGCAAAGCACCACATCCACATCCAGTACTACATCCTCAACGACGACGAAACGGGCCGCCGCCTGCGCGACGCACTGATCGCAAAGGCCCGCGAAGGGGTCGAGGTGCGCATCCTCTACGACGACGTGGGCAGCAGCGGGGCCAAAAAATCCTTTTTCCGCAGCATGCGCAGCGAAGGCATCGAGGTCTACGCCTTCCTGCACGTCAAATTCCCGCTCTTCACCAGCAAGGTCAACTACCGCAACCACCGCAAGATCGCCGTCATCGACGGCTGCGTGGGCTTCCTCGGCGGCATGAACATCGCCGACCGCTACGTCCGCGGCACCCGGTGGGGCACATGGCGCGACACCCATTTCCGGATCGAGGGCAGCGGCGCCGCGGGCCTTCAGGCGTCGTTCCTGAGCGACTGGTCGGCGACCACCAAACAGCAGATCGCCGCGGCGGAATACTATCCCCCCGCGGCGCGTTTCACCGACAATATCATGCAGATCGTCTCCAGCGGTCCCTTCGGCAAATGGCGGACGCTGCTGCAGGCCGACAGCTACGCCATCGCCCGCGCCCGGCGGCGGGTTTGGATCCAAACCCCCTACTACCTTCCGTCCGACGTCCTCAACTCGGCGCTGCAGGAGGCCGCGCTGGCGGGCATCGACGTGCGGCTGATGCTCCCCGCACGCTCCGATTCAAAGGTCGTGGATCTGGCGACGCACTCCTACCTCGACGACATGATGAAGGCCGGCGTAAAGATACTCTTCTACATGCCGGGATTCCTGCACTCCAAACTGCTCATCATCGACGACATGCTCTCGGTCATCGGCTCCGCGAACATGGACTTCCGCAGTTTCGAACACAACTTCGAGGTCAACGCCTTCGTCTACGACGGGGAGTTCACGGCGCGCATGGCCTCCGTCTTCGAAGAGGACCAGTCGCGCAGCCATCCGCTCACCCCGGCCGAATGGTTCCGCCGCCCCCGGAGCCGCCGCGTCGCCGAATCGCTCATGCGGGTCTTCTCGCCGCTGCTGTAAACGCGCTGCAGCCAACAGCGCATACCAATACGCCGCACGCGAATACAGACGCATGCGGCCGGACGATTTTTCCCGACATCAGGATTTCAGGAGGTCAGATTTCGACGATTCCGTTGCGGATGGCGTAAACGACCAGACTGGCGGTGTTCTTGCAGCCGGTCTTTTCGAGAATGTTGGCCCGGTGCTTGTCCACCGTGCGCTTCGAAATAAACAGTTCGTCGGCGATCTCCTGATTCGACAGTCCGCGGCACACGGCCACCAGAATCTCGCGTTCGCGGACCGAAAGCTGCTCGTCGGGCACGTCGTCGCGCGTACGCATCCGCCCCGTAAGCGACGAAAGCAGCTGGGGGCTGAAATAGCTTCCGCCCGACATCACCGCGTCGATGGCCTCGATCACGTCGCCGATATCGGAATCCTTCAGCAGAAATCCCCGCGCCCCGGCCTGCACCATGCGCGAATAATAGCTCTCCTCGCCGAACATCGAGAGGGTGATGATCCGCAGGTCGGGCCGCCGGGCCAGCGCCCGTTCGGTGGTCTGCGCCCCGTCGAGTCCCGGCATGGCGAAATCCATGAAGACCACGTCGGTCTCCAGTCCGGGCAGCATCGCGAGAAACTCCTCGCCGCTGGCGGCTTCGCCCACGACGCGGCACCCGGCACAGCGTTCGAGCAGCCCCCGCAGTCCGTTGCGGAAGAGCGAATGATCGTCTACGAGTACTATTTTCCGTTCCATGATTTTACCGGTTACGGCGTTTGCGCTTCGGGGTCGCCGGCTCCTGCTGCGTATTGACCCGGATCGCGGCGCGCATGCCTTTGCCCTTGGCGCTCGAAATGTCGAACGTCCCGCCCAGCGAATTGATGCGCGACGAGATGTTCGAAAGCCCCATGCCGCAGTCCATCATCGCCTGCGGATTGAACCCGCGCCCATCGTCCGTATAGTCGAGAGCCAGCTCCGAGCCGTTCTGCGACAGCGACAGGTTGATCGACGTGCAGGCGGCGTGCTTGAGCGAGTTGTTTATCAGCTCGCAGATCACGCGGTAGAGGATCACCTCTATATCCGTATCGTAACGCTCCGTGCGGAGGTTCGTCGTGAAGCGTATCTTCGCGTCGTGCATCGCCGCGCTCTTGTCGATGAAGTTCTGCACGCCGCGCGCCAGTCCGAAATCGTTGAGCACATGCGGCGAGAGGTTGTTCGATATCTCGCGCAGCGAACGGATCGCCTCGTCGATCACATAGGTCGTATTGTCGATGATCTCGCGCTGGTCCGCAGAGCGCTCCTCGCGCGAAAGTGCCGAGAGCGACATCCGGGCCGACGACAGCAGCGGGCCGAGTCCGTCGTGCAGCTCCTTCGAGAAGCGCGACCGGGCCTTCTCCTCGGTGCGGAGCACGGCCGTGAGGATGCGTTTGTTGAGCAGCTGCCGCTGCCGGTTCAGGCGGTCGATGTATTTGAACAGCTTGTGGGCGTACATGACGCCGATCGACAGACATACCGAGACCACGATCCCCAGATAGCCGAACCACCAGCGCGGCACGTAGTGCCCGCCGGCCATCAGCAGCTGCACGAACCGCTCGACGGAGAGCAGCGAGAAGCCCACGATGAAGAGAATCCACACCGAGTTGTACTTGGTGGCGCGTACCAGCCGCAGGGCGTAAGCCGTGGCGAGGGTCTGGACGATGATCGAAATGACGAGCAGGATTTTGATCAGCATAGGCCTGACTATTTACTTTACTGCAAATATACGATTATTTCAGCACTTCGGCAAGCGCTCCGAGCTGACGGTAATCCGTCAGGTCCACCTGCACGGGCACCACCGAGACGTAACCGTGCGACAAGGCCCATTCGTCGGTGTCCTGCGCCTCCGGCTCCTCGTTGACGAAGGCTCCCGTAAGCCAGAAATACTCCCTGCCGCGGGGATCCTCGTGGCGGTAGAACTCCTCGCGCCAGAAGCCGCGGTTCTGGCGGCAAAGACGGATGCCGCGCAGCTCGTCGGGCCTGCCGACCGGAACGTTCACGTTCAGGCAGAGCGGCAGCTCGATCCTGTTTTCGAGCACGCTGCCCACGATCCGCCTGCCGTACGCCACCGCCGCCTCGAAATCGGCGTCCTCGCCGTGATCGTCGAGCGACAGCCCGACGGCAGGACAGCCGTAGAAGCTGCCTTCGATCGCCGCGCCCATCGTCCCCGAATAAAGCACGTTCACGGCGGAGTTGGAGCCGTGGTTGATGCCCGAAATCACCAGATCGACGCGCTCTTCGCGCAGCAGGTAATCGAACGCCATCTTCACGCAGTCCACCGGCGTGCCGGAAAAGGCATACACCTCCAGCCCCTCTTCCTTCCGCACGCAGCGCAGGTACAGCGGGTTGTACATCGTGATGGCTTGGCTCATGCCGCTCTGCGTCGTTTCGGGCGCCACCACGACCACGCGGCCGAAGCCGCGCGCGACCTCCACGGCCGCCGCAAGTCCTTTCGAATCGTATCCGTCGTCGTTGGTGACAAGTATCAGTCTCTCTTCCTTCATAGTCTCAAATTTATCGCAAAGACAGCACAAACCGTTCTCAAATGCGTATCCGCACAAAATTTTCCCGGCATTCGACCTGCCGGTCCGGCGTCTGTCTCCCCGCAAAGATAGTGAAAGGCGGGCGACAAAACGAAAATTTGTTTCCGATTTTGTCCGTGGCGCACCTTGTTTTGTCCATGGCGCACCTTGTTGTCCGCGCCGTCCCGTTGTGTCCATGCCATCCCGTTGCGTCCGTAGCGCCCCTCCCGTTATGCATGCCGCCCCTTGTTTACCAAAACCGGCTCTCCTTTTGCTCAAGCCGGCTCGGTTATGTCCAAGCCGGCCCCGTTGTGTCCAAGCCGCCCTCCGCTTTACCAAAGCCGTCTCCCGTTCCGCCCCCCCCCGTTCCGCCCGAACCGCCCCCGTTTTCCGTAAAGACAACGATAAATCGCGCCCCGAAACGATATTTTTACACCCCGTTTGCGCCGAATGAAAAAAACTTCGTATATTTGCACTCCCTTTCAGGGCGTATATCAACCTCTTTCATTGGGTGCCGCGCGGTTGCGGAAGACGGCGGGGACGGCTCAGGCGGTCCGAAGCCGCGGACGCGGGATTACGGATCAGGGTATCCGTATGGTAAGTCGGGCACAGCGGGAATGTTGGGTGCGAAACACAATAATTGTTGCAACAATGAACAAAGACGCAATCATCAAGCTCGTCAACGAGCAGATGTGGGCAAAGACGGATGCCGATGTTCCGTCGTTCAAGGCCGGTGACACGATCACCGTATCCTACAAAATCGTCGAGGGTAGCAAGGAGCGCGTGCAGAGTTTCCGCGGCGTAGTTATCCAGATCAAGGGTTCGGGCAAGACCAAGATGTTCACGATCCGCAAGATTTCGGGCGGCGTGGGCGTGGAGCGTATCTTCCCCCTCTACTCGCCCCACATCGACAAGATCGAGGTCAACAAGGTCGGCGTAGTACGCCGCGCACGTATCTACTACCTGCGCGATCTGACCGGCAAGAAGGCCCGCATCAAGGAGAAGCGCATGACCAGCGCGGACAAGAAATAATCCGGACGGTCAGCAAGAAAAACAGGGAAGCTCCGGCTTCCCTGTTTTTTATTGCACCCTGCCCCCCGTTCCGTTTTCATTCCGCCCCTTCGCTTCGTTCCTTCTCTTCAACCGGCTGTTCTTTCCATTCCGTCCCGCAGTCCGTCCCTCTCAGGCCCACAGTCCGACGCCCACCAGCGCATCACTTGTTTCTTATTCATATTCATAGCCGCCGTCTTTCAGTTCGGGCTGCCTTTTCTCTTATCCGCCGTCTCTTCCATCCGAAACCGCCGCCCGTCCCTTTCAGCCCGCCCCGTCCTCCGCTTCTTATTCCGGCCCGCCATTCAGTTTCCTGCCCGACCTCCCCGCCGCCTGCATCTCCCCGCCGCCAGCATCTCGCCGTCTGCGGCGGCTCTCCGCATCCGCATTCCTGCTCCTGTGCAGCCCCTTCTCCGCTCCCGGCTCCGGCCCATCCCTGCACGCCATTCCGCCGGCCGGATTAGGCATTCCCTTCCTCTGCAAGCCCCCGTCCCCGGCAAACAGCCGCCGCCCCTCCCCGGCTACAGCAAAAAAAATCCCGGCGCCGCAAACTCGGCGCCGGGATTTTTCGTTTTCCGACCGGAGCATCAGTCCACCGGAATATCCTTGTTGACGTTCTTCGAACCGATAAGCGCATAGTAGAGCATATAGGCCAGACCGGCTACGATCACCCAATAGCTCGTCAGGTAGCCTACGCCGCCCGTCAAATCGACGATGCCGTTTTGCAGCAGGGGAAGGATACCGCCGCCGCAGACCAGCGCCATGAAAATACCGGAAGCCTTTTCCGTATATTTACCCAATCCCTCGACCGCCAAGTTGAAGATGCCTCCCCACATGACCGAAGTACAGAGACCGACGAGCACCAGCAGCGCGGCACTCACCGGCACGTTGACCAGTCCGAAGCCCTCCGCGCCGTTGAAAACCGGCAGGTTGACCGGCACGTTCGGCGCGAACATGGCGCCCAGCGTCAGCAGCAGGCCGGCCGAAGATACGACCATCAGCATGCTTTTCGCCGACACCTTGCTGCCGATCATCGCACCCAGAAGCCGGCCGACCAGCATCAGCAGCCAATACGTGGCGGCGACCGAACCTGCGATAGCCTCGACGTTCACGCCGCTGCCCAGCACATTCAGCTCAGGATTCTGCAGCCACTTCTGCAGCACGTTGGGAACGCCGACTTCGACACCCACATAGACGAAAATCGCCACGGAACCGAGAATGAAGTGACGGAACGAGAGCGGGCTGTATTTCGACGTCTCGGCGACTTTCTTGCCCTCCGTCTTCTGGGTCTCCGGAATATTCGTCAGCGCGATCACGATAAATGCGAATGCGAAAATGGCCAATGCGCCGTACATCAGCGGGAACACGTTGCTGATCTGCGCATTCTTGATACCCTCCGGAATCAGCAGGCCGGTCAGGATGATGACCGCCGTGCCGCAGAGCGAGTTGAACGAGCCGCCCGCCTGAATGAGCTGATTGCCTTTGTTTCCGCCTCCGCCGAGCTTGTTGAGCATCGGGTTCACGACGGTGTTGAGCAAACACATGGAGAAACCTGCGATGAAGGCGCCGAGCAGATAGACGCCGAAGCTCTCGACCGAGCCGGAGAGCGTCTGGATGCCGACGCCGGTAAAGCCGACGGCGATAGCGACCAGTGCGGTTTTCTTGTAGCCGTACTTCTGCAGCATGTTGCCGGCAGGATACCCCATGATCGCATAAGCGATGAAGTTCGCGAACACGCCCAGCGTTCCCATCCAGTTGGGCACATTGAACTGGTACTTCAGAATGTCACCCATAGGTGATGCCAGATTCGTCACGAATGAGATCATACCGAAGAGGAAGATCATCACAATGATCGGCAAAGTGTAATTTTGTTTTTTCGTCTCCATTGAGTTTTATGAAATTTAGGTTAATGAGTTTTCCCGTTTACCGGTCCCGTTCGGCGATGTAGGCGCAGAGGTTCGCCAGCGCCGTACGGTAATCCGACGCCTCGTATTCCGAGAGCATCTCCACGGCCCGCGCGATATAGCTGCGCATCACCTCGGCGGCGAAGGTCAGTCCGCCTTCGTTCTCGACCGTACGCTGCAGGTATTCCACCGACTCCTCGTCGTCGTGGCAGCACGCCAGCCGCCCCAGCAGCTCCGTGCGGCGTTCGGCCGGCACCTTGTCCAGCACGGCCAGCAGCGGCAGGGTGATCTTGCCCTCGCGCAGGTCGTTGTTCGCGGGCTTCCCCGTCTGCGCCGTGCGCGTGTAGTCGAGAATGTCGTCCTGTATCTGGAATGCCATGCCCACGGCCTCGCCGAAGCGGCGCATCAGGGCCACCTTCTGCGGCGAAGCGCCCACGGCCATCGCCCCGGCCGAAGCGCTGACGCCGATCAGGCACGCCGTCTTCTTATAGATGATGTCGAGGTACGCCTGCCGCGTCATGGTGTGCTTCTCGGCGCACTCGCTTTGCAGCACCTCGCCCTCGCAGAGCGCCGCCATCGACCCGCAGACGTGCGTCACCAGATCGAACTGGCCGCTCCCAAGACCGATGCTCAGGTTGCGGGCCAGAATGTAGTCGCCCAGAATCACCGCCTTGTGCGACTGCCAGCGCGCATTGGCGGACGGCTTGCCGCGACGCATGTCGGCTTCGTCGATCACGTCGTCGTGAATCAGCGACGCCACGTGAATCATCTCCACGAGCATGGCGGCCAGATGGACCCGGCGCCCCTTGGCCGCTTCCGCCACCGGCGAATTCATCGCGGCCGACAACAGCACCAGCAGCGGCCGGATGCCTTTGCCGCGCGACGACAGGGCGTAGCGCAGCATGTCGGAGAGCAGTTCCCCCTCGGCCGTAAACTGACGGTCGACGAATTCGTCGAACGCCTCCAGTTCCGCAGTCACGGGTTTGCGGATCGTATCGAGTGTAATCATAAAGCCTATTCTGTTCGCGGCAACGACGCAACACGGCCCGGAGCGAAGTCCGATTCGGGAAATCCTCCGCACACCGGGTCGCCGCATATCTTTGGCAAAGATAGTGATTTTTCGCAATCGCCGCTCGTCAAGTAAATGTTTTTTCGTACCTTTGCGAAGCTTAACACGTTCACTCAGACAGCGTGCGCCCCGGCGGAATGCGGACCGCGCCCGGCTTCCGCCCTGAGCCTGCACGGTCTCCGGCCACCGGATAACGACTTGAAATATGGAATCTTCGAAAACGATCATACGCCGGCTGCTGCCGGCCGCGGCGGCCCTCGCGCTCTTCTTCGTGGTGAGCGCAGTCTACTTCGCCCCGCAGTTCCGCGGCGAGGTGCTGCCCCAGCACGACGTCATGCAGTACGACGGCATGGCCAAGGATATCAACGACATGCGCGAATCCACGGGCGAAGATCCCCAGTGGACGGGCCGCATGTTCGGCGGCATGCCCGCCTACCTGATCAACGTGGCCTACCCGGCGCAGCTCGTCAAGAACACCCTCGGCCGGGTCGTCAAGATCATCGACACCCCCGCCGCCTTCCTCTTTTTCGCCATGACGGCCATGTGGCTCATGCTGCTGATCTTCGGCGTCAATCCGTGGGTGGGCATCGTCGCGTCGCTGGCCTACGGACTTTCGACCTATTTCCTGCTCATCATCGGCGCAGGCCACATCACCAAGATGTGGGCGCTGGTCTACGCCCCGCTGATGATGGGCGGCGCGTGGATGACCCTGCGGGGCAACATGTGGGCGGGAGCCGCGCTCACGGCGCTCACGGCGTCGCTCGAAATCGGCGCCAACCACCCGCAGATCACCTACTATTTCCTGCTGGCGATGGCCGCCTTCTGGATCAGCGAAGGCGTCACGGCCTTCCGGGAGAAGCATTTCCGGAATTTCGCGCTCCGCACCGCCGTGCTCGCCGCCGCGGGCCTGCTGGCCGTCGGCTCGAACTTCTCGCCCCTCTGGTACACGGCCAAACACTCCAAGGAGACCATGCGCGGCGGCTCCGAGCTGGCTTCGACCGCCGAAACGTCCAAAAACGGACTGGCCCTCGACTACGCCACGGCGTGGAGCTACGGCCGCACGGAGAGTCTCAACCTGCTGGTTCCCGACTTCATGGGCCGCGAATCGGGCACGGCCTTCGCCCCCGACGGCGAAGTGGCCGCCGTGCTCAACGACTACGGACTGCGGGGCGCCGCGCAGCAGCTGCCCGCCTACTGGGGAACGCAGCCCTATACCGGCGGTCCGACCTACCTCGGCGCCGCGGCGATCTTCCTCGCCGCACTGGGCGTCGCGCTGGTCCGGGGCCGCAACAAGTGGTGGATCGTAGCGGTCTCGGCGCTGACGCTCCTGCTGGCATGGGGCCGCAACCTGATGTGGTTCACCGAACTGGCCTTCGACTGGCTCCCCGGCTACAATAAATTCCGCACCGTCTCGATGGCCCTCGTCGTCGTGCAGTGGACGGTTCCCCTGCTCGGCGCACTGGCGCTGATGCGGCTCTGGCGCGACGAAATTCCGCGCCGGCGGCTCTTCAAGGCCCTCGGCTGGGCCGCGGGCGTCACGGGGGGCCTCTGCCTGCTGCTGGCCGTCGCGGGCGGCTCGCTCTTCGACTTCGGACGCGAAGAGAGCGCGGCGATGATGACCGAGCAGTTCCACCAGATACTCAAAGCCAACAACATGCAGGAGTACCTCGACCGGGGCATGGACGCCGAAATGGGCATCGCCACGGCCGACGCCATGGCCGCCGAACGCGCTTCGATGATGCAGGCCGACGCATGGCGTTCGCTGCTGATGATCCTGCTCGCCGCGGGCGGCGTGGCGCTGTTCGCCCTGCGCAGAATCAACAAATACGCACTCACGGCGCTGCTCGGCGCAGTGATGCTGCTCGACCTCGTTCCCGTGGACCTGCGGTTCCTCTCGCACGACGACTTCATTTCGGCGCGCCGCCGGCAGATCACGGCCACGGCCGCCGACAAGGCGATCTTGGCCGACAAGGATCCGGGCTTCCGCGTCCTCAACCTCACGGTCAGCCCGTTTCAGGACGCCACGACCTCCTATTTTCACCGTTCGGTCGGCGGCTACCACGGGGCCAAGCTGGCCCGCTATCAGGACCTGATCGACCGCTACCTGAGCTACCGCAACGACGCGGTGCTCGACATGCTCAACACCCGCTACCTGATCGTCCCCGGCGACGACGGCCAGCCGCAGGCCGTGCGCCGCGCGACGGCCAACGGTCCGGCGTGGTTCGTCGAGGGGATCGTCGCAGCCGACACCCCGCAGCAGGAGATCGACCTCTTGGGCAGCGTCGATCTGAAAACGACGGCCGTCGCCGCCCCCGCCGACAAGGCGTTCGCCGAGGAGTGGCAGGCGGGCGGACAGGCGGATACGACGCTCGTGCGCGGCATCGCGCTCACGGAGTACCGTCCCAACTACCAGAAATACGAATACACGGCCCCCGAAGAGTCGGTCGCCGTATTCTCGGAGATATTCTACGACCACGGCTGGACGGCCTACGTCGACGGCAAGGCGATGCCCGGCTTCCGGGCCGACTACATCCTGCGCGCCATGAAACTGCCCGCCGGCCGGCACACCGTCGAGTGGCGGTTCCGCGCTCCGGGCTGGGCCGCGGCCGAGGCCGTGACGCTCGTCTCGTCGCTCCTGATCCTGCTCGGCGCCGCCGCGGCACTGATATACTGTTTCCGCAAGAAAAAGGCATAAGACTATGAAAGACGACAAGAGACTTAAACGAAAAGTCCGCAACTCCTACATCGTATCAACCGTCAGCATCATGCTCGTACTGTTCCTGCTGGGGTCGGTAGGCTACCTGATGGTCGCCGCGATGAAGGTCGCCCAGACCCTGCAGGAGAGCATCGCCGTCACCGTCGAACTGCAAAACGGCATCTCGGACCAACAGCGCGAAACGATCAACAAACGGCTCACCGCCGAGGAGCTGGTCGCGACCGTCGCCTATGTCTCGAAGGAGGATAAGGCCGACGACGTCGAATTCCGCAAAATGTTCGAAAGCGAATTCGAGGAGATTCTGGGCGAAAATCCGCTGCTCGACTCGTTCGAGCTGACCCTCACGGCCGAATCGGCCGACAAGGAGCTTCTCGACGGCTTCATCGCCTCCGTCTCCGGAATCGCGGGCGTCGAGCGGGTCAGCTATCCCGCGCTGATGGCCGAGCGGCTGCACGCCACGGTGGGCAAAATCCGGCTCGTCCTGCTGCTTTTCGGCGGCGCGCTGCTGATCATCTCGCTGATCCTGCTGAGCAATACCATCCGGCTGGCGATCTTCTCGAAACGCTACCTGATCAATACGATGAAGCTCGTCGGAGCTACCAAGTGGTTCATCATGAAGCCCTTCCTCGGCAGCAGCATCACGCAGGGCATACTGGCCGGACTGGGGGCCTCGCTGCTGTTCGGGCTTTCGGTCTTCGGACTCAACGAAGCGGTCCCCGAACTGACGACCATCGCTGAGAGCGGCAAAATCGCCGTCATCCTCGGCGCGATGATTGCGGGCGGCGTCGTCATATCGGGACTCTTCACCGTCGCAGCCCTCAACAAATTCGTCAACATGAAGTCGAACAAGATATACCTTTATTAAATGAAAAAAGCGAATAAGAACACCCCTGCGGAGCAGGAAAACCCCAAAATGCCGCTTACCCGCCGCAACTACGTCCTGCTGGCGATCGGCTTCGCCGTGATCCTGCTGGGCTTCGTGCTGATGGCCGGCGGCGGCAGCGATTCGCCCGACCAGTTCAACTACGCGATGTTCTCATGGCGCCGCATCACGCTGGCCCCGATTCTGGTGATCGGCGGATTCGTGATCGAAATCTACGCCATCCTGAAAAGATACAAATAATTCACGCAACCCAAGGTCCGGCATCGCCGCGACGACTCATAACCCCGTTTATCCGTAAATGGACACTCTACAAGCCATCCTGCTCGGCATCGTGCAGGGCATCACCGAATTTCTGCCCGTTTCGAGCAGCGGCCACCTCCAGATCGCCAAAGAGCTGCTGGGCGTCGAACTCGAAGAGAATCTCACCTTCGACGTGGCGCTCCACGCCGCCACCGTCCTGAGCACCATCGTCGTACTCTGGAGCGAGGTGTGGCGTCTCCTGAAGGGTCTCTTCTCGCGCCGTTTCAACGCCGAGCAGGCCTACGTGCTCAAACTCGTGCTCTCGATGATTCCCATCGGCTTCGTCGGCTTCCTGTTCAAGGAGCGGATCAACGCCCTGCTCGACGCCCCCTACATCCTCGTGATCGTGGGCGCCATGCTGCTGCTGACGGCCGCACTGCTGGCTTTCGCCTATTACGCCAAACCCCGCCAGAAGGAGACCATCTCCTACCGCGACGCCTTCATCATCGGCCTTGCGCAGGCCTGCGCCGCCATGCCGGGCCTTTCGCGTTCGGGCACGACTATCGCTACGGGCCTCTTGCTGGGCAACAAAAAAGCCGCCGTGGCGCAATTCTCGTTCCTGATGGTGCTGGCTCCGATTCTGGGCGAGACGCTGCTCGAAGCCGTCAGCGGCGACCTCACGGCCGGCGTGGCCGCCGGTCCTCTCGCCGCAGGCTTCCTCGCCTCGTTCGTCACAGGCTGTCTGGCCTGCAAATTCATGATCGAGATCGTCAAGCGAGGCAAACTCATCTGGTTCGCGCTCTACTGCGCCGCCGCGGGCCTCGTATCCATCCTAAGCTATATCTGTTAATGAAAGAACCGATCGACCTGCGGGGTCTCAACTTCGAAGAGGGTTATATCGCCGTACTGGACAAGCCCCTGCGCTGGACCTCGACCGATGTGGTCCGCAAAATCAAATTCACGCTGCGCCGTCTCGGCTACCGGAAAATCAAGGTCGGCCACGCCGGCACGCTCGATCCGCTCGCCACCGGCATCCTGCTGGTCTGCATCGGCCGCGCCACCAAGATGGTCGATGCGCTGCAGGCCGAGGAGAAGGAGTACGTCGCCGACGTGATGCTGGGCGCCACGACCCCCAGCTACGACCTCGAACACCCCGTCGACCGCACCTTCCCCACCGAACATATCACGCGCGAAAAGGTCCTCGCGGCCCTCTCTTCGCTCACGGGCGAGCGGCTTCAGGAGCCTCCCGTCTACTCGGCCAAGAAGATCGCCGGCACGCGCGCCTACGAGCTGGCCCGCGCCGGCGAGGAGGTCACGATGCGCAAGGCGACGGTCAACATCTACGAACTGGAACTGCTGGAGTACGACCTTCCCCGCATCCGCATCCGCGTGCGGTGCAGCAAAGGCACCTACATCCGCTCGCTGGCCCACGAAATCGGACAGGCGCTCGAAAGCGGCGCCCACCTGACGTCGCTGCGCCGCACCCGCAGCGGCGGCTTTACGCTCGAAAAAGCCTTTGAATTCGAAGAATTTCTCAAAAAGTTGGAGGAACTTGAAACAAAATAGACTTTTTTGCGTATAGAAAATAATCTGTTTTGTTTTTTAAGACGTAAAAAGAGTATTTTTTCACCATGAAATTATCACAATACGGGTACGAATTCGCCCCCGAAATGCTGGCGAAACATCCGACGGAAAACCGGGACGACTCGCGCCTGATGGTCATCAACCGCGCCAAAGGCACCGTCGAACACCGCATCTTCAAGGATATCATCGAGTATTTCGACGAAAAGGACCTCTTCGTCTTCAACGACACCAAGGTCTTCCCGGCCCGTCTGTACGGCAACAAGGAGAAGACCGGCGCCGAGATCGAGATCTTCCTGCTGCGCGAGCTGAACCGCGAACTGCGCCTGTGGGACGTGCTGGTCGATCCTGCGCGCAAGATCCGCATCGGCAACAAGCTCTACTTCGGCGACGACGACCTGCTGGTTGCCGAGGTGATCGACAACACCACTTCGCGCGGCCGCACGCTGCGTTTCCTGTTCGACGGCTCCTACGAGGAGTTCAAGCAGGCGCTTTTCAGTCTGGGCGAGACCCCGCTGCCCAAGTGGGTGCGCGACAAGGTCGAGCCGGAGGACGCCGAGCGCTACCAGACGATCTTCGCCCGGCACGAAGGCGCCGTGGCCGCCCCGACGGCCGGCATGCACTTCTCCAAGCACCTGATGAAGCGCATGGAGATCAAGGGCATCGACAAGTCCTTCATCACGCTGCACGTCGGTCTGGGCAACTTCCGCACGGTGGACGTCGAGGACCTCTCGAAACACAAGATGGATTCCGAGCAGTTCTTCGTGACGGACGAAGCCGCCGAAGCGGTCAATTCGGCCAAACGCGACGGACACAAGATCGTCGCCATCGGCACCACCGTCATGCGGACCGTCGAAACGGCGGTCTCGACCAACGGCATGATCAAGCCGATGGAGGGCTGGACCAACAAGTTCATCTTCGCGCCCTACGAATTCACGGTGGCCGACGCCATGGTGACCAACTTCCACCTGCCCTACTCCACGCAGCTGATGATGGTTGCGGCTTTCGGCGGCTACGAAACGGTCATGAACGCCTACAAGGTGGCCAAGGAGGAAGGATACCGATTCGGCACTTACGGCGACGCAATGCTCATTCTTTAAGATTTTTTCACTATCTTTGCAAAACAGATAGCGACCGTTTCCGCCAAGCACGGACCGCTCCGGACCCGTCCGGAGATGCCGGGCGGCGAAAACGGAAGTCCAAAGACAAAACACTCGAACCATGGCAAATAAGATTCTGTACGTCTGTCAGGAGATTACCCCGTATCTTCCAGAGACGGAAAGCTCCGGACTTTGCCGCGCTCTCACGCAGGCGATGCAGGAGCGTGGGAATGAAATACGCACGTTCATGCCGCGTTACGGCTGCATCAACGAACGCCGGCACCAGCTCCACGAAGTGATCCGCCTGTCGGGTATGAACCTCATTATCGACGACAACGACCACCAGCTCATCATCAAGGTCGCGTCCATCCCCGCAGCCCGCGTACAGATCTATTTCATCGACAACGACGACTACTTCTCGCGCAAATTCGTGCTGACCGACGAGGAGGGCAAGGCCTTCCCGGACAACGACGAGCGGGCCATCTTCTTCGCCCGCGGCGTGCTGGAGACGGTCAAGAAACTGCGCTGGACACCGACCGTCGTCCACTGCCACGGCTGGTTTTCGAGCGTGATTCCGGTCTACCTGAAGCGGATTTTCGCCGACGACCCCATCTTCCGCAACGTGAAGATCGTCGTTTCGCTCTACGGCGACGGCTTCCCCGGCGAACTGGACAAGGCCTTCGGCAAGAAGATCGCCGGCGAAGGGGTCAAAGATAAAAATCTCGCAATTCTCGACACCCCGTCATACGAAAATCTCTGCCGTTTCGTTATGGAGTATGCCGACGGTGTGGTCGCGGCATCCCCGGATGTCGACCCGAAGGTATTGGAGATCGCCCGCGCAGGCGGCAAGCCGATGCTCGAATACCAGTCGCCTGAGGCAGCGGACTTTTTCGATAATTACAACCGATTTTATGAAGCATTGCAATAATTTCCGCCGCATGTTCCGCGCCGCCGCCGTTCTGGCTGCGGCCGCGCTCATGACGTTCGCGGGCTGTACCAAGGTCGACGACACGCTGGGTTCGAACCTCGTGCCGGACAACCAGCAGATGAAGGTGGGCTACACGACGCTCGGCGCCCGGACGCTCGCGGGGAAACTCGATGCGGCCAAATACGTCGAGACGCGTCTGTTCCAGAGCGACTCGCTCAAGGCGTCCAACATCTCCTACGGCTACATGGGCTCGATGCTCAGCGACACGTTCGGACTCCGCACGGCGGGATTCCTGACCCAGTACCTCAACGTCTACGAGGTCAAGGAGGGCTATTTCGGCTACCGCCCGATCTTCGACTCGGCGCAGATCCTGATCACGATCACCAGCTACGGAAACGACACGCTCACGCCGCAGAAGTACAACGTCTACGAAATCAAGAGCAACAAATACCTGACCGAGAAGCCGGTCGCCGCGGGTAAAACCGAGCGCGACACGGTCTTCTACCTCAACTTCGACCCCGTCAAGGAGGGCGTTATCGGCGCGGACGACGAGCCGGTCTTCACCTTCACCTTCCCCGACGGCGAGACGACGGGTCCCGCCACCACGGCGGTCACCATGAACACGACCCCGGCAACCCAGAATTTCATCGACCGCCTGATGCTCCAGAAAGGTTCGGGCACCGCCTACGAAGACGACTACTCGATCTACAGCACCGACAGTCTCAAGCAGTGGGTGGAGGAGTTCAAGGGTCTCTACATCGTTCCGGCCGAAGACCAGAAGGAGAAGGGCAAGGGCAACATCTACGCCACGGAACTCGAAAGTTCGGGTTTCATGGTCTATGCGCGCAACCGCGTCGAGAGCGACCCGACGCTGATCAAGGATACGATCGGCATGGGCTACATATTCTACAATACGAGCATCTCCACGGAGTACGGCAACGTTTCGGTCAATACGATCCGCCGCGACTACGGCATGGCGACCAGCACGGATGCCAAGTTCGACATCGCCGACGCCAAGGAGACCTCCGAGCCGATCACGAGCCATCCGACCTACGACCAGATCTACGTCGAGGGCATGGGCGGCGTGGTAACCGCCATCACGTTCGACAAGCCCTTCTTCGACGCGCTGGAAGCCGAGATCGTCGCAGGCAACGAGGGCGCCCAGAACTTCAAGACGCTCGCCATGACTCAGGTCCGCATGTCGATCTACTTCAAGGGCAGCAATTACGACTGGACGAAGCTGACCGACATGGCGCATATGATCGAGGAGATGGACAAGTCGCAGACCCGTCTGGGCCTTTACACCAACTACAAGACACTCTCGGCCATTCCCGACTACGCCTATGCCTACGAGCAGAACTACAGCACGACGCTCGCTTACGGCGGCTACATCAACCGCAGCCGCGGCTGCTATGTGATGGACATCACGGGTTACGCCCAGAGTCTGTGGAACAGCTACCAGTCCGCCAAGGCGGAACTCGGAGCGGACGCTCCGTGGGACGAGCTGAAGGAGAAGATCAAGAACCGCACGATCTATCTGGGTCCCGAAGCCTACAGCGTCTATACGACGACGTACAGCGTCCTTCAGGGCATGACACCCGACGGCGTGACCGAGGAGGACGTTCCGATCAAGATCGACGTCACGTACAACCTGATCAAATAAGAGACAAACAGCCTGAAAAGCGAAACCTAAGTGTGACATACTTAGGTTTTCGCATTTCTGAAAAGTAACATACACGCATGCAGGAAAATTTAGTAATCGTCGAGTCCCCGGCCAAGGCAAAAACCATCGAGAAATTCCTCGGCAAGGACTATGTCGTCAAATCGAGTTTCGGACACATCCGCGACCTCTCGAAAAAGGACTTGGGAATAAACATCGGCGAAGGATTCAAACCCGTCTACGAAATCCCGGCCGACAAGAAAAAGGTGGTGGACGAGCTGACCAAGCTGGCCAAGGACAAAACGGTCTGGCTGGCGTCCGATGAAGACCGCGAAGGAGAAGCCATCGCATGGCACCTGACCGAAGTGTTGGGTCTCCCCGTCGACAAGACCAAACGTATCGTCTTCCACGAAATCACCAAGCGGGCCATCCTCGAAGCCATCGAGCAGCCCCGCACGGTCAACATGGATCTGGTCAACGCCCAGCAGGCGCGCCGCATCCTCGACCGTCTGGTCGGCTTCGAGCTCTCGCCCGTCCTCTGGAAGAAGGTGCGTCCGTCGCTCTCCGCAGGCCGCGTGCAGAGCGTCGCCGTGCGGCTCATCGTCGAGCGCGAACGCGAGATCATCGCCTTCCGTTCTACGCCCTACTTCCGCGTCGTCGCCCAGTTCCATGCCGCCGGCGATCCCGACAAAACGATCTTCAAGGCCGAGCTCTCATCGCGCTTCGAGACCCGCGAGCAGGCCGAGGAGTTCCTCAACACCTGCATCGGAGCCACCTTCACCGTGGCCAAGGCCGAGGAGAAGCCCGCGCAGCGCTTCCCGGCGCCGCCGTTCACCACCTCGACGCTCCAGCAGGAGGCCGGCCGCAAGCTGGGCATGTCCGTCTCACAGACAATGTCCGTCGCCCAACACCTCTACGAGCAGGGTCTGATCACCTACATGCGTACCGACTCGGTGAACCTCTCCAAACAGGCGCTCGCCCAGTGCAAGGAGGAGATCACCAAGCTCTACGGCGAGAAATACTCGTCGTGGCACAACTACAAGACCAAGACCAAAGGCGCTCAGGAGGCCCACGAGGCCATCCGCCCGTCGTACATCGAGAACCACACCATCGAGGGCACGCCCGCCGAGAAGAAACTCTACGACCTGATCTGGAAGCGTACGGTCGCTTCGCAGATGGTCTGCGCCGAGTTGGACCGCACGACGGTCGTGATCGACATGTCCGGCTCGTCGCAGCAGTTCGTCGCCACGGGCGAAGTGGTCCGTTTCGACGGTTTCCTGCGTCTCTACTCCGAGTCCACCGACGACGATCAGGCCGCCGAGAGCGGCGAGGGCCTGCTGCCCAAGATGACCGCGGGCGACCGGGTCGTTTCGACCCAGATCACCGCGACGGAGCGCTTCACGCAGGCCCCGGCCCGCTATAACGAGGCGTCGCTGGTCAAGCGGCTCGAAGAGCTGGGCATCGGCCGTCCTTCGACCTACGCCCCGACCATCACCACGATCATCAACCGCGGTTATGTGGTCAAACAGAACAAGGAGGGCCAGAAACGCGGCTACGTCCAGCTCACGCTCACGGGCGACAAACTCACCTCGAAGAACCTCACGGAGAACTTCGGCAAGGAGAAGAACCGCCTTTCGCCCACGGACATCGGCATGGTCGTGAACGACTATCTCGAAACGCAGTTCAAGCCCATCATGGACTACAATTTCACGGCCAACGTCGAGAAGGAGTTCGACCGCGTGGCCGACGGCGACATCACTTGGGACACGATGATCCACGACTTCTACGGACCCTTCCACCAGATGGTCGATACGGCCATCGGCACGCAGACCGACAAGAAGAGTCAGGCCCGCATTCTGGGCAACGACCCCAAAACCGGACATGTCGTCAAGGCCCGCATCGGCCGCTACGGCCCGATGGTCGAGATCGAAGGCAACGAAGGCGAAAAGGGACGCTTCGCGTCGCTCAAGAAGGGCCAGCTGATCGAGTCGATCACGCTCGAAGAGGCGCTGGAGCTTTTCGCCCTGCCCCGCGACCTCGGCGAGCTGGAGGGCGAGCAGCTCTCGGTCGGCATCGGCAAATACGGACCCTACGTGCGCCACGGCAAGTCGTTCGCCTCGCTTCAGAAGGGCGACGACCCCTACACGCTCACCTACGAGCGCGCCGTGGAGGTCGTGCGCGCCCAGCAGGCTGCCGCAGCCGCGGCCAACACTCCGCTGCGCAGCTTCCCCGAAGATCCCGACATGCTGGTCAAGAACGGCCGTTACGGACCCTATATCGCCTACAAAGGCAAAAACTACCGCCTGCCGAAAGGCGCCAAGCCTGAGACGCTGACGCTCGAAGAGTGCCGGAAGATCGTCTCTTCCTCGAAGAAGTAACCGAACACCAATACCCAAACAGCACAAGCGATGAAAAAATTCCTGCTGACAGCCCTTGCGTTCTGCACCGCCTTCGCGGCCGCAGCGCAGACTCCCGCCGCAACCGAGCCGGAGGGATACCGATTCACCGACGTCAAGCTGATCCCCATGACCCCGGTCAAGGACCAGCACCGCAGCGGCACCTGCTGGTGCTACTCGACCCTCTCGTTCCTCGAAGGCGAGATCCTGCGCGCCGGCGGCCGTCCGGTCCACCTCTCCGAGATGTGGATCGTGCGCCACACGTTCATGGACAAGGCCGTGAAATACGTCCGCATGCACGGCGAGATCAACTTCGCCGAGGGCGGTGCTTCGCACGACGTGACCGAAGGAATCAAGAACCACGGCATCGTACCTCAGGAGGCCTATCCGGGCTTCAACTACGGCACCGAAAAAGCCGATTTCCACGAACTGTCTCTCGTGCTGAAGGCCTACCTCGACGCCGTGATCACAGCCAGCGGCAAATCCTCGGACAAAGCGCTTTCGACGGCATGGAAGCGCGGCTTCGACGCCATCCTCGACGAGTATTTCGGCCGGATGCCCGAAACATTCACCTACGAGGGCAAGGAGTATACGCCCCGGTCGTTCGCCGCATCGCTGCCGATCGACATGGACGACTACATCGACATCACCTCCTTCACGCATCATCCGTTCTACACGCAGTTCATCATCGAGATTCCCGACAACTGGATGTGGGGCACGGTCTACAACCTGCCGCTCGACGAGATGATGACCGTCATCGACAACGCGCTGGCCAACGGCTATCCCGTATCGTGGGGCACCGACGTGAGCGAGAAGGGTTTCAGCCGTACCAAAGCCATCGGCATCATCCCCGAAGCCGACCTTGCGAACATGGACGGCACCGAAGCCGAGCGCTGGGGCAAACTGACCCAGAAGGAGAAGGACGATGCACTCTATAAGTTCGACAAGCCCGGCAAGGAGCTTAGAATCACGCAGGAGATGCGCCAGCAGGCGTTCGACAACTACGAGACCACCGACGACCACGGCATGGTCATCATGGGCACGGCGACCGATCAGGCCGGCAACCGCTACTTCAAGGTCCAGAATTCGTGGGACGTACGCCCGCCCTACGACGGGTTCTGGTACTTCTCGCGGCCGTTCGTCGAGTACAAGACCACTTCGATCATGGTCAACAAGAACGCACTGCCCAAGGAGACCGCCAAGCGGCTGGGTCTCAAATAGCGGACGGAGCAGTCCCGTAAAACAAGCCGACCGTACGAAACGGCGGAACAATTCAGCGGAGCGCTCCGATACCGCAGTCCGCAGAACAGTTCCGGGCCAGCCGCCGGCAGGCCCGTTAAGCGGGAGCAACCCGGCGGGAACAAACTGCTGAAATCCGGCGCACTTCACCCTGCATCCCGGATGCAATCCAGCCCGCCCCGCGGAAACCCAAAATAAAAGAGTCCCGGCCGCAAAGCCGGGACTCTTTCGTATATCGAAGTTTTAATTGTTGTCTCAAAAAAGGGGAGCCTTACATCGCTCTCAGTTTGATGCTCTCTCCCAACAGAACCATAGCGGTACGGAGCCACGCATTGATCTTCGCCTTCATACTAAATAATTTTAAATAATTCTTAAAATATTTTATCATCTAAGATGCGACAAAGGTAATGCCCGGAAAACAAACTTCCAAACATTTTTATTAATATTTTTTAAGAATTATGTAAATTTTTTGAATAACGATTACCCCTCGATTTCCAGTCCCAGAAGACGCGCCAGCTCCGAAGCCTGCAGCGCACTGACTTTCAAACCTTTCAACTCGAACGATCCGGTATCGCCTACCCGGATTCCGCGAATATCCGAATCGACGAACGAAAGCCCTTTCAACCGTGTCCGACTGAATTCCGCCATCGTAAGGTCGCAGAGCGAGAACTCCACACGTTCGAACCGGCATTCGTCGAATCCGACGCTGCGCATCGTTCCGCCGGCAAAACGGACGCCCCGGAATTTTCCCAGCGTAAAATTGGCGAACTCCATCTTGCAGCGTTCGAAAACGACATGCTGCCACGTCCCCTCCGAAAGGTTGGCGCCGACCAGCTTGCACTCCACGAACTCTACCCGCTGGAAACTGCATCCCGACAAATCGGCGTTCGACAGGTCGCAATTCCGGAACGTAACATCCGTAAAATGAGAACTCTGCAACACGGGCGCCGGGAAAATGCAACCCGCAAACACCGACGACTGCACCCAGAAATGCTCGCGCATCAGCGGGGGCACGGGCACGCTGCGGAAAACCGCATCGGACACCTCCTCTGCGGTCTGCAGCAGAGCGGCGTCGGTCTGTTCAACCGGATTCGGCGAAGGTAGAGGTCGTGTAATTTCCATACAGTTCAACAATCTGTTCCGACAATCATCGGGTGCGGCAGGTTTCCGATCCGGGAATCGGGCGTATCGGGCAATCAGCGTGTCCGACAACCGGGCATGTCCGGCAATCATCGAACCGGACAGTCAGAGGGTTCCCGCAGTCGGACAGCCGGCACCTGCTCCGGCCGCCCCTGCAAAGATAGAAATTTATCGCCGTATCGGGACAGTCCGAACGCTCCGCGCGGGTGTCCATTTTGAACATTGGCGAAAAATTGCTATCTTTAGGCCGCCTTCAACCTCACTTTCAATGGAAAAGGGATACAGGATCATCCTAACGATCAGCCTGTTGCTGACGATATTCACGACAACGGCCCAAACCGCCGACACCTCGAAAGACAATTTTCCTTCGACTCAGGAGGCTCTGTCCCGGATCGGCGCAGCCGAAGCGCGGCCGGGCCGCCAGCCCGCCGACTCGGCGGCGCTCACGACACCCGCCCAGCGCAAGGGCTTCATCCGCCGGATCATCGACTACTACAGCCGCTCGAACGTGGACCGCACGTTCGAGAAAAAGATCGACTGGAGCATCGCCCCCGGTCCCAACTACTCGTCCGACGTCGGCTTCGGTCTGGGCTTCCTCGTCGCCGGTCTGTACCGTCTCGACCGCACGGACTCGGTGACCGCTCCCTCCAACATCTCGATCTACGGCAACATCACGACCCAAAAATTCCTGCTGCTCCGCTTTTCGGGCGACAACATCTTCCAGTACAACAAACGGCGTCTGAGCTATTCGGGAGCCTTCGTCTATTTTCCGGGCGCATTCTACGGCGTGGGCCACAAGGCCGGCAAAGAGGGTTATGCGCAGGACCTGACCACGACGATGGGCATCTTCCGCATCTCCTACTGCACGTCGCTCGTCGGACGGTTCTACATCGGCGTCAGCGGCGGCATCGACTACACCGGCGCCAAATACAAGTCGAGCGGCATGGGAGAGTACTTCACCGCAATCGACAACCACGAAAAGGAAAAACCCGGCGGTCAAATCGGCGAACTCTACGATTTATATAAGGACAACAAACGTTACGACCCGGAGAAGCAGGACCCCTTCTCGAACTTCATCGCCGCCACGGGCGACAAACCGAACGCCTTCAACACCAATCTCGGCATTTTCGCGCAGTACGACACGCGCGACGTGACCTTCAACGCCTCGAAAGGCATCTTCATCAAGGCCGAAGCCAAATGGTATCCCCAGTGGCTGGGCAATACGCGCCGTAACTTCGGGCGTTTCACACTGACGTTCGACTTCTATCAGAAACTCTGGAAAGGCGCCATCTTCGCCTACGATCTCTATGCCGACTGCACGGCGGGCACCCCGTCGTGGCACATGTACGCCAAGCTGGGCGGCATGGAACGCATGCGCGGCTATTACGAGGGGCGTTACCGCGACAAACGGCTCGTCGAGACGCAGATCGAACTGCGGCAGAAAATCTACCGCCGTCACGGCATCGTGGGCTGGATCGGCGGCGGTCAGGTCTGGGGCACCGACAAATTCCGGTGGGACAATACGCTCTACAGTTTCGGCTGCGGCTACCGCTTCGAATTCAAGAACCGCATGAACATCCGTCTCGACTACGGCTGGGGCGTCCACGGCAACCACAACCTCCCGTGGGACCGCAAACGCTCCTCGGCATTCCTCTTCACCGCTTCGGAAGCATTCTAAGGCCGACGGCAATCTTAGCTCCGACTCCATCCCCGCCTTCCCCCGCCTTCCCCCGCATCCCTCCTCGACGTCCAGTTCGAGCCGCACGGCTCCCGGCCTAAGCCCTCCGAAACCGACAAAAACAATCGGCAAGCAAAAAAAGCCGCCGAAAAACCCGCCTGACAACCAGCCTCAATCCGGCAAAGGCCCGCCGAAAAATCCGGCATACAACAAAAATCCGGCATAATACAACAAAAATCCCCGCCAAGGCGGAGATTTTAGAGGATTATTATCGGGTACACGCCCCGAAACTACAAAATATATACAACGATAAACCCGTCGGCGCGCTTAAGCGAAAGCCGCAGCGGCTCCCCGTCCGCGATACGCCCCACGACGACTCCGGCTTCGAAATCGACCGCCTCGACATGCAGGTCGTAGAGCATATCCAGCCCCGGCCGCCCGGCATATTTGTATAGGGTCTCCTTCGCGCACCAGACTGCGGCCGGCAGCAGCGGATCGTCAGAAAGCGCCCGCTCGGCAAGCGACATGTAACGCGGCGCGGCACGGCTGAAATCCCGCGATTCGGGTTCGACATCGACGGCGCACGGCGCTTCCGATATGCAGACCGCCACCCGGCCCGGACAATGCGAAACCCCGATATGCACCTCGCGCCCCGGAACAACGGGCGCTCCCGTCTCATCATAGGCGATCGGCACGTCGTCCCCCAGCTCGCGGCGCACGACGGCGCGCCATGTCAGGAATTCCCTGCGACGGCGTTCGCGCAGAAACTCCTGCGCGACAGCCCGCTCGCCGGGCGTCACCCGCGCGGCGGCTTCCGCCTCGGTCATCGGCGGCTCGATGAAGAGCCTCTTCGTCATGCCAGCAGATCTACACGGATTTTGTCGATACGGTGCCCGTCCATCTCCTGCACCGTAAAACGGATGTCGTGCGACGTGAAGACGTCGCCCTTGCGGGGGAAGTCGCGCTTGAGTTCGAGCATCAGCCCGGCCAGCGTCTCGGCCTCGCCCTTCACGTCGTTGAAAATCTCCTCGTCCAGCCCCAGCACCCGTTCGAAGTCGCCCAGATGGCTCTTGCCGTCGAAGATGAAACATTTCTCGTCGAGCCGCGTGAAGAAACTTTCGTCGGCGTCGCTTTCGTCCGAAATCTCGCCCACGATCTCTTCGATGATATCCTCCAGCGACACCAGTCCCAGCGTCGAGCCGTACTCGTCCACGACGATCGCCATATGGATCTTGTTGGACTGGAAGTCGGCCAGCAGGTCGTTGATCTTCTTGTGTTCCGGCACGAAATAGGGCTTGCGCACCAGCTGCTGCCAGCCGAACTCGCTGCCGTGGTTGATGTAGGGCAGCAGGTCCTTGACATAAAGCGTTCCCTTGATGTTGTCTATGTCGTCCTCGTAAACCGGGATGCGCGAAAATCCCGACTCGATAATGGTCTTCTTGACCGTCTCGTAATCGTCGGTTATGTTGAGCACCGTGATGTCCACGCGGGGCTTCATGATCTCCTGCACCTCGGTATTGACGAAATTAACGATTCCCGACAGCATCACATGCTCCTCAGGACTCGAACTCTGGGTCATGTCCACCGCGTCGGCCAGCTCGTCGAGCGAAATCTCGCTCTTGTGCGAAGCCTTCTCGCTGATGCGGCTGCTCGTCCGCACGAGCGCATAGGAGATCGGATAGAAAATCCACCGCAGCACCGTGAGGGGCCGAGCGGCGAACTGCGCGAAGCGCACGGGAATGGTCTGCGCCAGCACCTTGGGCAGTATCTCGCCGAAGAGCAGCAGCAGGAAGGTCACCAGTACGGTCTTGAAGAGGAATTCGAACCGCAGGAAGGTGAAAACCGAATCTATGATGCTAGACGTGAGGATGACGATGCAGATATTCACCAGATTGTTCACCACGAGAATCGTCGCCAGCAGCAGGTCCACGTTCGTCAGCAGGCGGAGCACCGCCTCGGCCGACGCCGTCGTGCGTTTGCGCAGGCGGCGTATATCGTTGTGCGACAGAGAAAAAAACGAAGTTTCAGCGCCCGACACGAGCGCCGAAACGCACAGCAGGCCCAGCGTCACCGCACACAGCACGGCGATATGGGCCGAAAACCCGTTAAACGTAATCCACGAAGTTGTAGTCTCCTCCAAACCGGCGGTCTATTAGTTAATCAAAAAGCGATCCGCCCTGCGCATCCTGCTGCGTCTGCTGGCCGGCATCGTTCTCCTCCTTCAGCACCTCCTTGCGTCCGCCGGGCATCTGCACGACGAATTTCGAGTTGCGCGACTGATAGGCGGGCTTGCTCAGCAACAGTTCGATGTTGCTGTAACGCGTCGATTTCGCCCCCAGCATCACCTGTTCGGGCGGCCGCTGCACGGCGGCCTTGGGCGGCACGACCGGCTTGATCGGCTCCAGCACGGGAGCCACCGGGTCCTTCGCCGGCTCGACGCTCCGCACCGGAGGAATGATCTGCTTCATCGTCCCCGCCGCCGATACGTCGCCCGCGAATCCCGTGGCCACGACCACCAGCTCGATGGCGTTGCCCAGCTGGGGCTTCTCGCTCGTACCCCATATGATATTGGCGTTGTGAATCACGCCGTTGTCGTCCTGCACGCTGGCGTGCGCCTGAATGTACTCCAGAATCCGCACCACCTCCTCGTACATCAGGCCGTCGGCATCCGCGACCGAGATGTTGAGCAGGATGTTCTTCGCCCCCGAAATCAGGTTGTGGTCCAAGAGCGGCGAACGCAGCGACGCTTCGGCCGCCGCTTCGGCGCGGTTGTCGCCCTCGGCCGTCGCCACGGCCATATGGGCGCGGCCGCTGTCACGCATGACCTTCGACACGTCGGCGAAATCGACGTTCACCAAGTCGCTCTCCACCGTGATGATCTCGGCGATGCCCTTGGCCGCCGAACACAGAATGTCGTCGGCCTTGCCGAACGCCTGCTTGAGCGACAGGCGCCCGTATATTTCGAGAATATTCTCGTTATTGATGATCAGCAGCGAATCCACGTTCTGCCGCAGCTCCTCGATGCCCCTGAAAGCCTGCTCGTAGCGGATCTTGCCTTCGACGGCCAGCGGCGAAGTGACGATCGCCACGGTCAGCAGCCCCATCTCCTTGGCCAGCTTGGCGATGACGGGCGACGCGCCCGTACCCGTTCCGCCGCCCATGCCCGCCGTTATGAAGAGCATGCGCGTCCCCGACTCTTCGAGGTGCTGACGAATCTCAGGCAGCGACTCCACGGCCGCGCGGCGGCCGTTTTCCGGGTCGTTTCCGGCCCCCAGTCCCTCTGCGCCGAGGCGTATCTTCAACTCCACGGGACTCTTGTCCAGCGCCTGCTGGTCGGTGTTGCAAACCAGAAACGTCACACCCCGGATACCGAGGTTCCACATATGGTTCACGGCATTGCCGCCGGCTCCGCCGACGCCCACCACCATAATGATCGAACCGTCCGTCTTCGGGGCTTTGATCTCCGACATCAATTCGTCTGTCATATCTCTAACTCCTTTCTCCACATTCTTAACTATAAATCATTCCCGCAGCCGGCTCTCCGTCCGCAATCCGCGGAATTCAAAAAACCGCCGCCCGGCTTCCCGTCCGCAGCTCCCGGCATCCGCGGCATCCGCCGTCCGAATTTACCCCGGCTGTCCGCCACATCTGCAGAAACCGCTCCCCGGCCGAAACCGGTGTAAACTGCGGCCGCATTACCGGACCTCCGCATCGCCGGACCGCCGTATTGCCGGACCGCCCCCGCAAACACGAAATTCATGCCGCAAACACCGCTGTAAGACCGCTGCGTGCGACCGGAAACCGGGACGCGGCAAATTATCCCTTAAATCTCTTCGTCCTCGGCCGCCGTGAAGCTGCTGTTGATTTTGTCGAAGGTCTTCTGGAAAATCGAGCTCCAGTTGCGCTTGCGCTTGGATTCGATCACCGGAGTCTCCTCACCTCCCGAAGCGGCGGCATCCTCCTCCGCCTCTTCCGCCGCCGGAGCTGCAGGCGGCGCCTGCACGGGCTGCTGGAAGCGCGGCGTGTGACGGAACTCAGGAGCGGGCTGCGGCTGCGGGGGCCGGAAGCCCTGCTGTTCCGCAGGCCGGGCCGCGGGCCGCTCGACGAACGCACAGGCGCCCTGCTCGGCGCCCTTAAGCAGAATGCCGACCGCCGTGGCATAAGCCGGATCGGCTGTCTTCTCTTTCGACTCCTCGGCAATCCCGGTCTCGGCCGACGCGACGCGCACATCCATGCCCGTCACCCGGCGGAACAGTTCGTCGAGGTCCTTCAGCTTGGCCGAACCGCCCGTCAGGACGATCCCGTAAGCCAGCTTGCCGATGTATCCCGAATCCTTGATCTCCTGCAGTACGAACTCCGCGATATCCGTGGCGCGGGCTTCGATCACCGTCGCCAGATTGCGCAGCAGAATATCCTTCGCCTCGCGGGCCGTGCGGCCGTTCACACGGATCAGTTTGTCTTCGGGAGCCAGCTCGGCCACCGCCGAACCGTATTTCTGTTTGAGACTTTCCACATGCTTTTCGGGCACGCTCATCGTGCGGATGTCGCGGTTGATCGCCGTCGCCCCCATCGGAATCGTGGCGATATAACGCACCACGTTGCGGTAATACACCGCCACGTCGGTCACGCCGCCGCCGATATCCACCACGGCCACGCCTTCCTCCTTCTCGTCGGGCAGCAGCACCGCCTCGGCCGTGGCTATAGCGTTCGACGTAACGCTCAGCATCTTGATTCCCACCCGCTTGAGGGCCATGTCGAGCCGCTGCATCGGGGTCTTGAGACAGAGGATGAAGTTGAACGTGGAAGAGAGCTTCTTGCCGAACGACCCCACGGGATTCTTCACCTCCTGATTGTCGTCCACCACATAGTTCTGGGGTACGCGGTCCATGATGGTCTCGTCGTCGGGCGCCTGCACGTTGCGCATGCGGTCGAACAGCGCATCGACGTCCTTCTGATTGACACCGTTCTGCGGATCGTAGACGAAGACGTGGTCCATATGCCGCGCACAGCGCACGAAGTCGCCCGAAATACCGGCATAGGCCTCGGTGATGCGGATTCCCAACTGCTCCTCGGCCTCCGACACGGCTTCGCGGATGGCGCGGCTCACCAGTTCGATATTCTCAATCTTGCCCGCATTGACCCCCTCGACGGGTTTCGACACGACGCACACCACATCGAGCCGCTCTTCGGCGTTCTTCTCGCCGACAGCTACCACGACGTTCGACGAACCCAGATCGACGGCAACGGTATAATTCTTTCTTTCCACGGTATAATCCTTTTATTTCTTGCAAACCACCTGATCGTTGTATCTGATATCTATTGTCCGGTACTCTCCCCAACCGATGTTCATAAGACCGCTGCGGTAGAAACACAGCAATTTGTCGAATTTGCGCTCCACCTGCTCGATACGTCCGAAGACGATGGTATGGCGGCCGCTCCGGGGCACCAGCTCCACCTCTAAAGCTCCGCTGGGGGTCGTATGCGCCGCAATCTGCACCACCTCCGACCTCCAGAAGTCATCATCTTCGATGAACTCTACAAAGGTAAGCAGTTTCATGAAATCTTCGTAGCTTTTCTCCAACTTTTTTTGTTTCAGCCTTTCGGCCTCCTGCCGCTGCGCGATGCGGTCTATTCCCTCCTGCACCAGACGCGCTTCGTAGCGGTATTTGCGCCGCAGCTCCGCCTTGCGGGCGCGCAGCTCTTCGACGCGCGCATCGAACGCCGCGGAGCTTTCCATCCGCAACCACTGCTTCTTGATGCGCATGCGGCGCAGCGCCGATATGTTGCGGTCGTTCTGCAGTTCGCGCCGGAAGAAGGGGTACTTCTCACGCTCCAGCTCCGCGATCCGCTTGTCGATCTTCGCCCGTTCGAGGTCGATATGCCCGCGCACGGAGCCGACGAACGACGCGGGAAACGGCGGACGGTAAGCCCCCGTCACCACCGGCACGTAGAGCGACGAGGCGCGCGGCGCGGCGAAGACATAGCCTTCGGGCGTGACGTACGAATCCACGCCGTCGGTCAGCAGCCGCAGCAGGGGCCTGCGCTGGCTGATGTCGATATGCAGCACGCCGCCGTAAGTCACATAGGCGTCCACGCGCTCCACGAATCCGTTTTTGGCGATCAGGGCCTCGATGGCCGCCAGCTCTACCGCATCAACTGCCGTGCCGTTCGTCTTGATTCCGCTATGCGCGATCCACTCGCGCACCATGCGGCCCGACACCAGATAGCCCATCGACGAGCTGTCCACCACCTCGATCTCGACCCTGCCGACCTTCTTCCCGGCACGCAGCCTCCCCGCCGCCGTCCCCGCATAAACGACATATGCGGCCACGGCGCCCCACAAAAGCGAGAGCAGTGCGTATCGGAGGTATTTTCTCAAAATCGTCTTTATTCTCTAATTATCCGTCGTTTCGTCTTCTGCGGTTTTTACATCCGGCCCGACGGACATGCGCCCCGGCCGCCGGTCCCCCGGCTAACTCTTCGCTTTCAGCTTTTCGGCGATCGCCCCGCAGCAGGCGTCGATGTTGCCCGCGCCGAAGCTCACCACCACGTCCGTGTCCATTGCCGCCACCGTATCGGCCAGCGCCGCCCGCTCCACGATGCGGCACGGCACCGTCACGCCTTGGGCGATGATCTCCGACGTCACGCCTTCGATCGGCTCCTCGCGCGCCGGGTAGATCGGCAGCAGCACCACGTCGTCGGCATGCGACAACGCCTCGGCGAACTCCCTGTAAAGGTCGCGCGTCCGCGTGTAGAGGTGCGGCTGGAACAGCGCCGTGATGCGCCGTCCCGGAAACATTTTGCGCACCGACGTCAGCGTCGCCGCCAGCTCGCGCGGATGGTGGGCGTAGTCGTCCATGTAAACCTGCTTCGGCGTATTGACATAGAATTCGAAACGCCGCTTCACGCCCGCAAACGACGCCAGCGCCTCTCTCAGCCGTTCCGCATCGAGCGTCGTGCCTTCGGCCTGCGCCGCGCACCATACCGACGCCGCGGCCGCCACCGAATTCTCGATATTGACCCATCCCGGAATGCCGAGCGTGCACCCCTCGACCACGCCGCCGGGCGTCACGATGTCATAGCGGTAATGCCCGCCTTCGAGCAGCTGCACGTTGCGGGCGTAGAAGTCGCACGGCACGTCGTACGAATAGCGGTAAACGGTGATCTGCGGATTGTCCAGCACGATATCCACCCCCTCTTTGATAATGAGAAACCCGCCCGGCCTGATCTGCCGCACGAACTGCGAAAAAGCCTCCTTCACCGCCTCGTGCGTGCCGTAAATGTCGAGGTGGTCGGCATCCGCCGAGGTAATCACCGCCACGTCGGGATACAACCGCAGGAACGAACGGTCGAACTCGTCGGCCTCGACCGCCAGCCGCGCCCCCGCGCCCAGCACCAGATTGCCGCCGAAGTTCTTCGATATTCCGCCCAGAAAAGCGCTTCCTCCGCCCGTCACGCCGCGGTTGAGCCACGCCACGAGCGTCGAGGTCGTGGTCTTGCCGTGCGTCCCCGCCACGGCCATCACATACTTGCCCTCGGCGAGATGTCCCAACATCTGCGAACGCTTCTCGACGCAGAACCCGTGACTCACGAAATATTGATACTCCCCGTGCTCCTGCGGCACGGCCGGGGTATACACCACCATCGTCGCCGCCGGGTCGAGAAACTCCGCGGGAATCCGCCGCACGTCGTCCTCGAAATGGATCGCAGCGCCTTCGGCCGCCAGTTCGTCCGTCAGATGCGAGGGGGTGCGGTCGTAACCGGCCACCCGCTTGCCTTCATGCAGGAAATAACGCGCCAAGGCGCTCATGCCGATGCCGCCGATTCCCAGAAAATAGATATTTTGAAACTCCATCCGATTAAGTTTTATCGTTCTCCGCACCGCTCCTCCCTCCGCACGGCCCCCGCCGCATTCATCGCCCGCACGGCAAAAACACCCGCCGCGCGGCGCAGGGGAAACGCCGGAAGCGGCGCTATTTCATTACCTTTTCGATTTCATCCACGATCCGCTCCGCCGCATCGGGGCGCGCCAGCTTTTCGAGGTTTTCGCTCATCGTCCGCAAAGCCTCCTTGTCCGAGAGCAGCTCCATCGCCCGCCTCATGGCCGCCGTCCGGGCCTCGGCATCGGGCACCACGACCGCCGCGCCCTTGGCTTCCAGCGCCTTGGCATTCTTGGTCTGATGATCCTCGGCCACATTGGGCGAGGGCACGAACAGTACGGGCTTCGCCACCAGACACAACTCCGAGACAGTCCCCGCCCCGCTGCGCGAGAGGACCAGATCGGCCGCCGCATAGGCATAGTCCATGCGGTCGATGAAGGCCCCCTGCCAGATATTCGCAACCGGATGCGCCGCCAAGAACGCCTGCATCTCGCGCTCATAATATTTGCCCGTCTGCCAGATCACCTGCACGGGAGCGTCCGCGCCTTCGAGCGCGAGTATCCACGCCTTCATCATCTCGTTCAGCGACCGCGTTCCGAGCGATCCGCCCACGACCAGCACCACCGGAAGATCGGGCGTAAAGCCGTAATATTCCAACGCTTCGCCCCGGTCGGCCCCCTCTTTCGAGAAACGGCCCCGCAGGGGATTGCCCGTCATCGTGATCCTGCCGGCCGGAAAGAAACGCTCCATCCCCTCATAGGCGACGCAGATGCGCTTCGCGCGCTTGGCCAGAATCTTGTTGGTCAGCCCGGCATAGGAGTTCTGCTCCTGAATCACCGTCGGCACGCCCAGCCGCTGCGCGGCCCACAGCACCGGGGCGCTGGCATAGCCGCCGAATCCCACGACCGCATCGGCCCCGAATTCACGAATGGTCTTCTTGGCCATCGAGACGCTCTTCAGCACCTTGAACGGCACCGCGAGGTTGTGCCAGTCCATACGCCGCTGCAGGCCTGCTATGGGCAGTCCCACGATGCGGTAGCCCAGCGCGGGCACCTTCTCCATCTCCATCTTGCCCTCGGCGCCCACGAAGAGAATCTCGACCCCGTCGCCGAACCGCCGTTTCAACGCTTCCGCAACAGCCACGGCCGGATAGATATGTCCGCCCGTTCCGCCGCCCGAAAGGATGATTTTCCTTGTCATGCTATTTTATCTTTTTTACTTACAATCAATATCTTTCAACCCCGCCTCCGAAAGCCCGAAGACCCGACGGCCGCACCGGCAATCTGAAGCCCCGACAGCCCGCCAACCCGAAAGCCCGACAGCCCGAAGGCCCCGATAACTCAAAGGCCCGACAACTCAAAGGCCCGACCGCGGCACCGTCCCCGGCGGTCCTAAGACCCGGCGATCCGAAAACCGGGGTGCCGGCCTCCGCCCCGGACAACATTCCAAGGCAAGCCGCCTGCAAAATTACGAATTCTTCCCGTTCGCCGCCCTTTCGTCCACCTTTTACCGCCCCCAGTTTCCCCGGTCCAGCGAGCGGTAGTTGATCGCTTCAGCCACATCGGCCGCCGCTATGGTTTCGCGCCCCGCCAGATCGGCGATCGTGCGGGCCACTTTCAGAATGCGGTCGTAAGCCCGCGCCGAAAGCGACAGCCGCTCCATGGCCCGCTCCAGCAGCGCCGCCGAAGCGGCGTCCGGCCGACAGTATTCGCGCAGCATCGCCGCGTTCATCATGGCGTTGGTATGCACGCCCTCCGTCCCCGCGAAACGCGCCGCCTGCACCTCCCGCGCCCGCACGACCCGCTCGCGGACCGCGGCGCTCGGCTCGCCGGGCGCCGCCGCCGAAAGTTCGGCCGCCGGCACGGGCGTCACCTCCACATGCAGGTCGATCCGGTCCATCAGCGGACCCGAAATCCGGCTCATATAGCGGTGCACCGACCCCGGCGAACATACGCACTCCTTCGCCGGATGGTTGTAATAGCCGCACGGACAGGGGTTCATCGCCGCCACCAGCGTAAAGTTGGCGGGATATTCCACACTGTATTTCGCCCGCGAGACGGTCACCCTCTTCTCCTCCAGCGGCTGCCGCAGCACCTCCAGCACGCTGCGCCCGAATTCGGGCAGCTCGTCGAGAAACAGCACCCCGTTGTGGGCCAGCGACACCTCGCCGGGCCGCGGCGACTGTCCCCCGCCGATCAGCGCCGCCTGCGAAATCGTATGGTGCGGCGCCCTGAAAGGCCGCCGCGCCAGCAGACCGCCCGCCGCCATATTCCCGGCCACGGAGTGTATCTTGGTGGTCTCCAGCGCCTCTTCGCGCGACAGCGGCGGCAGGATGGTCGGCATCCTGCGGGCCAGCATCGTCTTGCCCGAACCCGGCGCCCCGATCATCAGCACGTTGTGACCGCCCGCCGCAGCTATCTCCAGCGCACGCTTCACATGCGTCTGGCCCTTCACATCGGCAAAATCCTCTTCATAACGGGCCGACTCCGCCCCGAACGGCTCCCCGTCCGCAGGCACCGCCGGCGTCATCTCCCGTTCGCCGTTCAGCAGTCCGATCACCTCCTTCAGGCTTCCGGCCCCGATCACCTCGACGCCTTCGACCACGGCCGCCTCCGCGGCATTCGCCGCCGGCAGCACCAGCCGCCGCAATCCCTCTTCCCGCGCGCGCACCGCCATCGGCAGCACGCCCCGCACGGGTTTCAGCGTCCCGTCCAGCGACAGCTCCCCGGCGAACATCGTCCCGGCAAGCGTTTCGGCATTCACCCGCGACATCGCCGCGAGAATCCCGACGGCGATCGGCAGGTCGAACGACGCGCCCTCCTTGCGCAGGTCGGCCGGAGCCAGACTCACGACCACCTTGCGGCCCGACATCCGCTCCCCGGAATTCTCGAACGCCGCACGTATGCGCTGCTCGCTCTCCTTCACGGCGCTGTCCGGCAGCCCCACGAGGTACATTCCCAATCCGCCGCCGGCGATATTGACCTCGACGGTCACCGCCGCGGCGTCGATCCCCACAATCGCCCCTGCATAGGTCCGGACAAACATCTATCAGAAAAATATTATCAATTAACCATTCTGTTACCTGCCTCTTCCACGGTCGGCCGCACTGCCTGCATCGCCTGCACCGACCGCCTCAGCCGCACCGACTTCGCCGGCCACATCGGCCGCACCTTCCGCTCCGGCCGCAGCATCCCTCCAAAACGGCACTCGCTCTAAAACGGCGCCCCTTCTAAAACGGCGCCTCGTCGTTCAGCGCGGGCGGATTGGGGTCGAACTCCCCGCCGCCGATTCCCGCGCCCAGTCCGCCGCCGATTCCGGCTCCCGGCACGGCGTTCGAACCGCTGGCATAGTCGTCGTAGGCCTGCTGGCTGTCAGCCGCCTGCGACGGCGGCAGCATCGTGTCGTCCACGTCGGCGAAACGCGCCTGTTCCTTGAGGAAGCGCAGGTTGACGTCGCACACGGCGCCGTTACGGTGCTTGGCGAGGATGATCTCGGCCATACCCGCCGTCGGCATGCCGTTCTCGTCCTGATTGATGCCGTAATACTCCGGACGGTGGATGAAGGCCACGATGTCGGCGTCCTGCTCGATGGCGCCCGACTCGCGAAGGTCCGAGAGCTGGGGACGCTTCGAGCCGCCGCGCATTTCGGTGGCGCGGCTCAGCTGCGACAGCGCGATCATCGGCACGTTCAGCTCCTTGGCGATCGCCTTGAGCGTACGCGAAATAAAGGCCACCTCCTGCTCGCGGTTTCCTTTCGAATCCTGATTGCCGGTCATCAGCTGGAGGTAGTCGATGATGATGATCTTGATGTCGTGGTGTATCTTCAGACGGCGGGCCTTCGAGCGGAATTCGAAGACCGAAAGCGCCGGCGTGTCGTCGATATAGAGCGGCGCGCTGCCCAGCGGCTTGGTCGCCGACTCCAGATGCCGCCACTGTTCGGGCGTCAGACGGCCCGACTTGACGTCGTTTCCGCTCAGTCCCGTCTCTGCGATAATCAGACGCATCATCAGCTGTACGGCGGACATTTCGAGCGAGAAGAACGCCACGCCCTGCTCGTGATCGACCGCCATGTTGCGGGCCATCGAGAGCACGAACGCCGTCTTGCCCATCGAAGGGCGTGCTGCGATGATGATCAGGTCCGAGAGCTGCCAGCCCAGCGTCACGCGGTCGATGGCCATGAAGCCCGACGGCACGCCGTTGAAGGCGCTCGTATTCTTCGACGCCTCCTCGATCTGCATCAGCGCGCGGGCCAGAATATCCTTCGACGCCTGCACCGACCGCTTGACGTGTCCTTCGGCCACCTTGAATATCTCGCCCTCGGCATATCCGATCAGCTCCGTCACGTCGGTCGATTCGTCGTACGACCGCTTCTGAATCTCGGTCGCCGAGCGGATCAGCTCGCGCTGCACGTACTTCTGGGCGATGATCTTGGCGTGGAATTCGACGTTGGCGGCCGAACCGACCTTCTGCGTCAGCTGCGCCAGATACGATGCACCGCCCACCTTCTTCAGCTCCTTCTTGGCCTTGAGCCGCTCGGTGACGGTATAGAGGTCGATCGGTTTCAGCTCCATCGAAAGCTCCTCGATCGCGCGGTAGATCGTGCGGTGCTCCTCGGTGTAAAAAGCGTCGGGCGTGACGTACTCCTGCACGGCGATGATGCTGTCCTTTTCCAGCATCAGCGCGCCGAGCACGGCTTCCTCCAGTTCGACCGCCTGCGGGGGCACGTTGCCGGCGGTGTCGGTCAGCGCCTCGAATGCCTCCCTGTTGCGTTGGGAGGGGTTATAATCTTTAGCCATGATTTATGCTTTCGTTCAGAGCCCAAAAATAGCGATTCGGGCGGAGAAAACAAAACGGCCGCGGCAAAGTTGTTGTCGAAAATCGTGTTGATGACACGATTCACCCGCAGACAGTCCCCGCAGCAGGGGATAACGCCCTGTTGAAAAAGAATTTTTAATTTCCGATCACTCCCTCACCCCCAGCTCCCGCCGCGAGACGGCGAGTGCCGCGATGCTGATCCGGCATCCGGGTGCGGCGCGCAGCATCTCCCCGGCGCACGAAAGCATCGTGCTGCCCGTCGTGAAGACGTCGTCCACCAGCAGGACGTGCCGCCCTTCGAGCCGTTCGGGACGGCGCACCGCGAAAGCCTCGTCGACGTTGCGGGCGCGTTCGCGCCGCGGTTTGAGGGCCTGACTCTCCGTATTGCGTTTGCGGCGGACGCTCCGGCGGTCCACCTCCGCGCCCAGCTGCGAGGCGATCCCCTCGGCGATGTACTCCGACTGGTTGTACCCCCTCCTGCACCGCTTGACGGGGTGCAGCGGCAGGGGCACGACCACCTCCACCCCGTCGTACAGCCCGCTCTCCTTCAGACAGCGGCCGTACCACTCGCCCATCGCGCGGGCCGTGCGCCACGCTCCGCGGTATTTGAATCCGCGGATCAGCTCCCGCCACCCGCTTCCGTGGATGTAGTAGAGAAACCCCGAAGCCCGCTCGACGGGCAGCATGTCCCGGCACTTCGCCAGCAGGGGATTGTCCGCCTCAAGCCAGAACCCCGTCAGGGGCGCCGTCGTGCGGCACAGCGTGCACACCGTGCGTTCGCCCTGCGCGAGCGGAGTGCCGCAGACAGGGCAGCGCGGCGGAAAGAAGAGCGCCGCGACGTCGCGCAGCAGGTCACTGAGGATCGACATTGCAGACGACGGTTATCGTTTTGAATTCGGGATTTTCGGCGAACGCCTTCAGCTCGGCGCCCAGCAGTGAGCGGGCCTTGGCCGACGAAGCGCCGCTTTCGATCTTGAGCAGCAGCCCCGCGAGATACTCGCCGCGGATGCGGTCCACCGGGGGCGTCATCGGCCCCAGCACGCGGCGGCCGAACCTGACGCGCAGGCGCGCCGCCAACTCCGTGACGCCGCGGCGCAGCAGCGCGACGTCGCGGTGGCGCAGCGTCAGCGAGGTCAGCCGCGCATAGGGCGGATAGAAGAACGCTTCGCGTTCGGAGAGCTGCATGCGGGCCATCCCGGCGAAATCGCCCGCCACGACCTGCCGGATCACGGGATGCCCCGGCTCGGAGGTCTGAATCACCACCTCGCCGCCGTCCGAGCGGCGTCCGGCGCGTCCGGCGACCTGCAGCATGAGCTGAAACGCCCGCTCCGCAGCCCTGAAATCGGGGTTGTTCAGCAGGTTGTCGGCATTGAGAATCCCCACCAGCGACACGCCGCCGAAGTCGAATCCCTTCGTAATCATCTGCGTCCCGACCAGAATATCGGTCTTGCGGGCTTCGAAATCGGAGATTATGGCGTTGAACGCCCGCTCGGAAGTCACGCTGTCACGATCCAGCCGGGCGACGCGGGCTTCGGGGAAGAGCCGGGCGATCTCCTCCTCGACCTTCTCCGTGCCGAATCCCCGCGGCAGCACCTCCGTCACCTCGCACGAAGGGCACTTCGCCGGCACCGGGGCCGTGTAGCCGCAGTAGTGGCAGACGAGTCTGGCGCCTCCCTTGTGGTAGGTCAGCGTCACATTGCAGTGGGGACAGCGGGCCGTCCACCCGCACTGAGAACACTCGACGTAGGGCGAGAATCCGCGGCGGTTCTGAAACAGCATCACCTGCCCGCCCCGTCCGAGCGTCTCCTCCATCTTGTCCAGCAGCAGTTTGTTGAAATGCGCATGCCGCTCGCCGCGCTTGGCGGCGCGGATCGTATCCGAAACGAATATTTCGGGCGGCCGGGCGTCGCCGTAACGCTCCGCCAGCACGGCACGGCCGTACTTCCCGCTCTCGGCGTTGAGCCACGTTTCGAGCGACGGCGTGGCGCTTCCCAGCAGCGTGCGGCCGCCCCACAGGCGGGCCATCACCACGGCGCAGTCGCGGGCGTTGTAGCGGGGCGCGGGATCGGCCTGCTTGTAGCTGGCGTCGTGCTCCTCGTCCACGATTATCAGCTGCAGATGCCTGAGCGGCAGAAATATGGACGACCGCACGCCGACGACGAACTCGCCCCCTTGGGAGCGGTTCAGCCGCAGGTAGGTCTCCGTGCGGCGACGGTTCGTAAGTTTCGAATGATAGGGGGTCACGCGACTGCCGAAGATGCGCTCCATGCGCCCGATCAGCTGCGCCGTCAGGGCGATTTCGGGCACGAGCAGCAGCACGTCGCCGCCCCGCGCCAGCGTTTCGGCGATCAGGTGTATGTAAATTTCGGTCTTCCCCGACCCCGTCACGCCGTGCAGCAGCGCCGCAGGCTTTTCGGCGAACTGCTCCCGCAGCGAACCGAGCGCTTCGCGCTGCGGCGCGGTCAGTTCGGGCAGCCGGAACGCCGAGCCGCCCCGCTCGACGGTGCGTTCGCGCTCCGTGCAGACGATATGCCCCTTGCGCTCCAGCGCATGCAGCACGGCATAGTCGGCCCGCAGCAGGCGGCGGGCCACCTCGCCCGTCGAAATCCGGGTCTCGTCCCCCGCCGACGCGATCTCCAGCAGGGCTTCGTACTGCTTGGGCGCGCGCCGTCCGAGCTTCTCGAAGACCTCGTGCAGGCGCCCTTCGTCGTGCAGCTCCCGCGCCAGCGCCACGTAGCACTCCGTGCGGGGGCGGAACTCGTCTTCGGCGAACTCCTCCTCGGTATCGCCCGAAGGCTTCATCAGCGACGGCAGCGCCACGCGCATCACCTCGCCCGCCGAACACATGTAGTACGCGGCGATCCACTCCCAGAGCGCCTTTTGCTGCGCCGAGAGCAGGGGCGCGTCGTACAGCACGCGCTGTATGGATTTGATTGTCCTGAACGGCGGACGGCGGTCATGCACCCGCCAAACGACGCCCGTATAGAATTTGCGGGGTCCGAACTGCACGGCTACCGCCGTCCCCTCCGCCACGTGCATCCCTTCGGGCACGGCGAACGTATAGGCGGGCTGCGCCAGCGGCAGTACTATGTCGGCATAGAGGGGCATCAGAGTTTGTTGAGCGCCTGAAATCCCTTGCCGTAAACGCCCATCACCGACCCCACGGTCATAAAGGCGTCGGGATCGATCGTCTTGACGAATTTCAGGATCATCGCGGTCTCGCGCTTGCGGCATACCACCATGACGATTTTCGACTGCTTCTTGGTGTACCACCCCTGCGAGTCGATGAGCGTCACGCCGCGGTGGATATTCTCGACGATGGCCTCCGCCATCTTCTCATAGTCGTGCGTCACGATGAAGACCTGACTCGACTGCTGGTTCCCGGCCATGATCATATCGACCGTATAGCCGAAGACCGCCGTCATCACATAGCCGTAGATCACCGTGTCGATATGGAATCCCACGAGCATCGACGATCCGATGATGACGAAATCCGAGTAGATGACGATCTTGCCGTAGCTGATCGTGCGGTACTTGTTGATGATCATCGCGGCGATGTCCGTGCCGCCCGTCGAGCCGCCCTGCGCGAAGCACATCGCCACGCCCATGCCGGCCAGTATGCCGCCGAGGATCACCGACAGAATACGTTCGAGGTGGAGGAAGTCGCCCTCCGGCAGCACCGACTGCCAGAAGTTCATCCCCAGCGAGATCACCACGACGCAGTAGACGGTCTTCACGCCGAAGTTCCAGCCGATGATGAATCCCGCGATCAGCAGCAGTATTCCGTTGATGATGAATACCATCGTACCGATCTGAATCGAGACGCCGAGCCACTCCTCGACGGCATGGCACAACACGAGCGACAGACCCGCGGCCCCTCCGCCGACGCCTTTGGCGGGCAGGATGCAGCCGATCCACGCGAAAGAGTACATGATCATGCCGACCGTCATCAGGAAATACTCCTTGACGGGCTTCAGCATCAGCTCCTTAATGATGGGTTTCATTTCGGTACGGAAATATTAGCAATTGCGAAGGCAAAGATAGTGCAAACTGAGGGCAAAAGCAAGTTCACTTGCATTTTGCCGGAGCGCCGCCTATCTAAGACATAGTGCAGGCAGGGCGCAATGGCAAATAAATTCGCCGGTTGCCGCGGTGCCGCCTGTCCGAACCTATCACAGCGACTGTAAAGATACAAAAATTTCGCCTTGATACGCATTTCGTTCCTCCAATCTTTTTTCGAGCATCGCCAGCAGCTGTTCGTTGCGCACCAGCCCCCAGTTGCGGCCGTAATGGTAGCGGGGCGGCGCCTCGCTCGCGAACCGCTCGACGACCAGATCGGGCCGCAGGCGGCGCAGCACCTCGACGAAAAGGTCGATGTACTCGCCGATCTCCCAGAAGCGGAAGCGGCCGGGGTCGGCGTCGTATTCGGCGGCCATCGCCGTGCCGCGGAATACCTGCAGCTGATGGAATTTCAGCGTCGTGAGCGGCAGCGAATTGATCGCCGCGACCTGCTCCAGCAGCATCGCGTCCGTCTCGCCCGGCAGTCCGAGGATAAAGTGCGCCCCGACGTGCAGTCCCCGCGCGGCGGTCATCTCCACGGCGCGGCGCGCGCAGGCGAAGTCATGCCCGCGGTTCACCGCCCGCAGCGTCTCGTCGCGGGTCGATTCGATGCCGTACTCGACGGCCACGTACCTCCCGCGCGCCAGCTCCGCGAAATAGTCCAGCTTTTCGGCGTCCACGCAGTCGGGCCGCGTGCCGACGACGATGCCCGCCACGTCGGGATGCGCCAGCGCCTCGCCGTACACCTCCTTCAGCCGCTCCAGCGGCGCATAGGTGTTCGAAAACGACTGGAAGTAGACCAGATACTTCGACGCCGTGCGGTAACGCCTGCGGTGGAACTCGATCCCCTCCTCGATCTGCCGCCGCACCCCCTTGGCCGGCATGCAGTACGAGGGAGTGAACGCCCCGTTGTTGCAGAACGTACATCCTCCCCCGCTTATCGTTCCGTCCCGGTTGGGACACGTGAACCCGGCGTCCACCGACAGTTTCTGCACGCGGCAGCCGAACATGCGGCGAAAATACCCCGAATAGGAGTTGAACCGCCTGTTATCGCCCCACGCATACATCGCTACAATCCCCAGTCCGAAGGGTTATAGGTATCCTTGGGCGCATTGGGCACGTTGGTAAAGAACTGGAACCCGCTCAGCCGCTCGACCTCCGCGACGCTGCGCATATCGCTGCGCGAGGGTTTGTGCCCCTTCTGCATGGCATGGCTCATCACGAAGGCCGCGCACTGCAGCTCCTCGCGCGAACAGCGCAGCACCGATTTGCCGGACTTGGCGTTCTTCGTCCGCAGCATGGCGTAGTAGAACATGGTCGGAACACCCGCCTGCTGACCGCCGAAGGCGGCCTTCTTGGGCGAAGCCGTATTGCCGTACGAGTCGGTCCACGTCTTGTAGTAAGCCCCGACGACCACATAGAGCGTATCGCCCACATTGGCACTCTCGGTCGAATCCCAATAGGTGTCTATCAGATCTTCGAGGTTGTTCCACGCGCCGCCGCCCGTATTGAACGTCCCGCCGTGCTGGGGCGCGATATTGGTGTAGTAGCAAACCTGCCTGCGCATGACGGCCGTTCTCGAACGTTCGCGGTTACCCAGCATGTGGCCCTTGTTGTAGGGACTGGCGAGGGACTTCGACGCCGGCTGTATGCCCGCCGGAACATCCGGGTCCTGACTGTAGCTGCGGTTCCCGCTCTTGGTCACATAACAGTTGTGCAGCGGCGCGGCCACCCATACGGGACCGTGATTCTCGGCGCTGTAACATACCGTGTAGTTGCGGGCGTTGTAGTTCCCGACCTTGAAGTCGCTGATCGTATGGTAGGCGTAATGGTAATCGCCGTTCTTCACCTCGACGGGCAGTTCGGGCCAGCCCGAAAACTTCGTCAGCCCCGGATTCGGACCGGGTCCGGGTCCGTCGCCCGCATCGGTCGTAAAGGCCGCCTCTCCGCTCTCATAGGTCTTTCCGCCCGCAGCGACGCACAACCGGAACGTATAGTCCGTCGAAGCGTCCAGCCCCGAAAGCCGGACGCTCTTCGCGCCGGGCTGCGCACTCACGGCTTCGCGTTTCGAAACGCCGCCCGTCCCGTAGAGGAAATAGACCTCGGAAACAGGCTCCGCGCCCTGATAGGCGAACGTACAGCTCACCACCGCCGAAGAGGAGGTCACCTCCGAGTAGGCGGGCTGCCCGAATACCGGCGCATTCCCCGGATCGCTCCCCGTCCCAGTCCGGAAAGAGACCGATTCGCTCTGCATGCGCCCTGCGCCGCCCAGCTCCAGATAAGCGTACACCAAGTAGTCGGTTTCGGGTTCGAGGTCGCTCAGACGGCACGAAAGCGCATTCCCGCTCACCTCCACCGGCTCGGCGTCGAAATAGCCGTCCGCGGCTCCGATCCGCGTATAAACAAACCCCGCGCCGCTCTCGGTCAGCACGCCGTCGGCGAATTTCGTGCGGCAGGAGATCTCCGCCGTCGTTCCCGAAACCACCGCTTCGGGTTTCAGGAACCACGTGTCCCCCTTCTCCGCGCCGTCGTCTCCGCAGGAGGCGAAAGCCGCGGAAATACCTGCCAGCAAAACTGTCAATAATCTTTTCATCTTCTATTTTTCGGTTAACAATCCCTCATTTTGGAATCTATCCAGATGGTTACCGGACCGTCGTTCACCAGCGCCACCTGCATGTCGGCGCCGAACTCCCCCGTCGGCACCTCCCGGCCCAGCAGCTCGGCCACACGGGCCGTGAAACGCTCGTACATCGGGCGCGAGACGGCTTCGGGTGCCGCCCTGACGTACGACGGGCGGTTGCCCTTGCGGGTCGAAGCCTGCAGCGTGAACTGGCTCACCACCAGCACCTCGCCGCCTACCTGCCGCACGTCGAGGTTCATCACCCCCTGCTCGTCGTCGAAAATCCGCAGACGGACCAGCTTGCCCGCCAGATACTCCATATCTTCGTCCGTGTCCTCCACGCCCACGCCGACCAGCACCAGCAGGCCCTGCCCGATCCGGGACAGCTCGACGCCGCCGACGCTGACGGAAGCGTTCTTCACACGCTGAATCAACAATCGCATATTTTCCGGTAAATCAACGGGTTTCGAAATAAGCCCACAGGTTGTCGTCCGCAGGCGCGGGAGCCGTAACGCTCACGGGTTCACGGCGCACGGGGTGTTCGAACTCGACCCGCCGCGAATGGAGCGAGATGCCGCCGCCGGGCAGCGAACGCCGCGCGCCGTATTTCAGGTCGCCGCGGATCGGACACCCGATCTTCGACAACTGGGCGCGGATCTGGTGGTGACGCCCCGTCAGCAGCTCCACCTCGACGAGCGTATAGTTGGTCCCCGCCCCCAGCGTTTCGTAACGCAGGCGCGCCTCCTTGGCGCCGGGCTTCGGCCCGTCGCAGGCCCGCGAGCGGTTGGTGCGGGCGTCGCGCAGGATGTAGTGGCGCAGTTCGCCGCTTTCGGGGTCGGGCGTCCGTTCGGTCAAGGCCCAGTAGACCTTGCGGATGCGGCCCTCGCGTATCATCTCGTTGAGCCGCGTCAGGGCCTTCGAGGTCTTGGCGAACAGCACCGCGCCGCTCACCGGACGGTCGATGCGGTGCACCACGCCGAGGAACACGTCGCCGGGCTTGGCGTCGCGGCGTTTGACAAAGGCCTTTATCTGGTCTTCGAGCGCGCTTTCGCCCGACGGATCGGGCTGCACCAGATCGCCGCAGCGTTTATTGACGATCAGCAGATGATTGTCTTCGTAGAGGATATCTTCGGGAGTGAACATTTTTCGGGTATTTCTAAAAGCGGCCTGTACTTCAACGCAACGTTTCCCCGCCGTCGGCGGGCCGCGCCGCCGAAGCCGGTATCTCGGACATGCTCGCTGCGGATCAGAGCACGAACGTGAAGGGCAGCAGCAGCGCCGCCGAATCGACGGCCGTCGCCGTGCCGCCGCCGCTCATAACCACCCGCATGGGCGCGCCCTGACGGCGTTCGACGTCCACCATCACCTGACGGCACTGGCCGCAGGGATAGCATTCGCGCTCCGAGGGATCGGAAGCGATCGCCAGCGTCTCGATCGGATCGTCGGCATAATTGGCCTGCGCATAGAACATCAGCGTCCGCTCGGCGCAAAGCCCCGCGGGATAGACCTCGCTCTCGAAATTGCTTCCGTAGAGGATTTTCCCGCTGCGCAGCCGCGCAGCCGCCCCCACCCGGAACTTCGAATAGGGCGCATTGGCGTTGGCCGTGGCCCGTTCGGCCTCCCGAACCAGCTCACGGTCCGCATCGGACAGCTCGGCAAGAGCCGCATAATGCTCGTAGTTGAAACAAAACTGTTTTTCCATAACTCCTCCTTTTTTAAGGGGCAAAGTAAACAAAGATAGTACAATTTTTCGGAATCCGCACCATCCGGCGCCGTTTTTCGCACCCGGCGGGCTTCGTCCGCGACCACGCCCGGCCTTCCTCCGCGCTCCGCCCGCGAATCCGGGACCCGAAGCGCAACAACCTCCGTCCGCGACACCCTGAGACGACGAAGAGGACGCCCTTCGCGGGACATCCTCTTCGCATATGCCGCCGGAGAGCTACTCCAGCACGAATTTCGCCTGCACGTTGTACTGCAGCTTGATGGTCTTGAAGTCGAGCGGTTCGTCCGCCGCGGCCTCTTCGGCATACCCGGCCTTCGCACTGCGCATCACGGCCATGTTGTCATACAGCACCGGCATCACGTTGTTGTTCGAGTCGTAAATGTAGAAGCACTTGCCGACATTCTGCCCGATCGCCCCGGCCAGCGTCTGGGCGCTCTGCTTGGCATTCTGCATCGCTTCGACGCGCACCTGCTCCTTATACTCGTCGATCTTCGAGTGCGACACCTTCAGGATCGAAACGTTCGAGATTCCGAGTCCGTCGAGCGCCTGCCACACCTTGGCCACCTCGGCCGACGATCCCAGCTGAAGCTGGTACTTGGCCGTCGCCACCGAAGTGTTCTTCTTGAAGAACTCGCTCGAAAGGTTGGCTACCTTCAGCTGCTTCTCGACGTTCACGCCCAGCCGCTTGAGGGCCGCGATCATGTCGCGCTGCTGGCTCTCGACCGAAATCTTGCCCTTCGAGTCGCGTTCGTTGATGACGATCGAGAGGTAGAACTCGTCGGGCGTGATCTCCTTCTCGGCGCGTCCGTTCACCTGAATATAGCTGGGGAAAGCCTCCTGCATCTGTGCCGCCGCGGGAAGAGCCATCAGCGCCACCGCCGCCATTAAAATCAGTTTTTTCATATTTTCCGTTTTTTAGGTAACTGTCTTGCAAATAAAACGCCAAAAATCCGAAATACTGCATCCCCACTCCGGAATCATGCCTTGAACGACCCTATTTCGATCAGGTTGCCTTCGGGGTCGGCCACGTAGCAGGTGCGCTGGCCCCACGGTTCGGTTGTGGGTTCCATGACGGGCCGGGCGCCTTTGGCGACGACCTCGCGGAAGGCCGCATCGACCGCCGCATGGTTTTCGACGCTCAGGGCGATCTCGTAATGCCCGTTCACCGGGCCGGCATAGCCGAACCTGCGGCCGGTCATCTTCTCGAAATCCGCCCTGCGGTAGAGCAGGAACAGCGTTCCGTCCTTTTCCAGATAGACGTTCGAGGCGTTTTCATCCTCGCGGATCTCGAATCCCAGCACGTCGCGATAGAAGCGGACCATGGCCGGCATCCGCTCGACGAATATTCCGAAACCGTCCAGTCTCATCGCCGTACGAGTTTCACGACGTTTTCCACATGGTGCGTGTGGGGGAACATGTCCACGGGCTGTACCGCCTCGACGCGGTAATCGGCGTCGAGCAGCGCCAAGTCGCGGGCCTGCGTGGCGGGATTGCAGCTCACGTAGACGATCCGCCGGGGCGCGGCGCGCAGAATCACCCCGATCACCGGCTCGTCCACGCCCGCACGCGGCGGATCGAGGATGATCACGTCGGGACGGCCGTTGGCGGCGACGAACCCGTCGCTCAGCACCTGCTTCATGTCGCCCGCATAGAAAACCGTATTCCCGATGCCGTTGATCTGCGAATTGACCTTCGCATCGGCGATCGCTTCGGGCACATACTCCACGCCCACCACCCGGCTGCACCGCGCGGCGCAGAAATTGGCGATGGTCCCCGTCCCGGTGTAGAGGTCGTAAAGCACGTCCTCCGGTTTGAGGTCCGCGAACTCCCGCGCCACCTTGTAAAGCTCGTACGCCTGCGCCGAATTGGTCTGGTAAAACGACTTCGGCCCCACCTTGAACCGCAGCCCCTCCATCTCTTCGACGATATGGTCCTTGCCCTTGTAGCAAACCGGATCGAGATCCCCGACCGAATCGTTGAATTTGGTGTTGACGATGTAGAACAGCGACGTGATCTGCGGGAAATTCGCCGCCAGATGGTCCAGCAGCGCGGCGATCCGCTCCCGGTCGTCCCCGCCGAACACCACGATCACCATCACCTCGCCCGTCGAAGCCGTGCGGACGATCATGTTGCGCATCAGCCCCCGGTGTTCGCGGGCGTTGTGGAACGTGTAGCCGTTTTCGATGCAGAAGCGTCTGGTCTCGGTGCGGATGTCGTTCGACGGATCGGGCTGGAGCCAGCACTTGTCGATGTCCAGCACCTTGTCGAACATGTTGGGAATATGGAATCCGAGCGCGGGCGCGGCATCGAAGTCCGTCCCGCTCTCCACCTCTTCGCGCGTCAGCCAGCGGCGGTCGGCGAAGGTGAATTCGAGCTTGTTGCGGTAAAACCGGGTCTGCTCCGACCCCAGACAGGGCGCGATCTGCGGCAGTGCGATCTTGCCGATGCGCGTCAGCTGGTCGCGCACCTGCTCGGTCTTGAAGCGCAGCTGCTCCTCGTAGGGCAGGTTCTGCCACTTGCAGCCCCCGCAAACCCCGAAATGGGCGCAGAAGGCCTCCGCGCGCAGCGGCGATTTTCTGACGTAGCGGACCACGAATCCCTCCATGAACCTGCGGCGCTTGGAGCGTATCTGCACATCCACCACGTCGCCCGGAACGGTCAGCGGCACGAACACCACCACGTCGTTCCAGCGTCCCATCGCCTTGCCTTCGGCGGCGAGCGTCGTTATTTCAAGCCCCTCGATGAGGGGATAATTTGCCTTTTTGCGAGCCATCGTCTTCCAATTTGCGGCAAAGATAGTGCAAGCTGAGGGCAAAAGCAAGTTCACTTGCATTTTGCCGAAGCGCCGCCCTCGTCCTTCACCTCCGCCGACACGGCGATCAGGCCGCCGCACCCGTTCCGTTTCAGACCCCCGCAGCCCGGTCCGGGCCGCCGCCTACTCCTTTCTCTTCGCTCCGGCCCTCGCCCTCACGCCGCCCAGCCAGAACCCCAGCGCAAAGGGTCCCCCGATCAGCACCGCGAGCGCCGACACCACGTACAGCAGCACCTTGCCCACCAGCCCCGGCACCGCGTCAAGCGTCGTCCGCACCACCTCGCCGGCCGTCTGCCGCAGCTGCTCGACCAACGCCTGCCGCTCTCCGGTCACATACCGCTGCAGCTCGTCGCGCTGGCGGTCGAAATCGGCGAATGCGTTATCGACGCTGTAATTCATCGTATATATCAGCTGCGTCACCTGTTTGTTCAGCTCGTCCAGCACTCGGTCCGATATTTCGGGCAGATGCTCGGCCACGACGACGATGCGCGTGAAACTGCGTTCGAGCGAGTCGAGGCGCGCCCCGACCTCCATGCGCAGGCTGTCCTGCTGCAGCTGCATTTCGAGAATGTCCTTCGACCAGCCGACACTGCTGGCCAGCTGCTGCGTCTGGCTGCTCACGCGGTCGTTCACGTCGGCCAGCACTTCGGCGATCGAACCCGTCGCATAGGCGTGCTCTACGCCGTTCTCGCGCAGGAACTCGATCCACGCAAGGGTGGTGTTCGCAGCCTCCATCCCCTCTTCGGAGGGATTGTCCCGCACATACTGCGCGACAAAACGCTCCATCAGCCCGTAACGCTCCTCCGCCAGCACCTGCCGCGCCAGCCGCGCCGCCCGGCGGTCGAGCCGCGCCGCCGCATCGCGCGCCATGCCGCTCTGCGCCCCGAACAGCAGCGAATCGGGCGCCGCCGCAAAGCCTTCGTTCATCCGCCGGCAGAGTATCCACATGTCGGCCAGCGCCACATCGGGAATTCCCTGCATGGCGGCCGAAACGCCCGCCCGCGTAGCGCGTATCTTCCACCGCACGGCGGCGACCCGCGTAGCCACATCCGGCGCCGCTTGGGCGATCGAATCGGCCGTGCGCGCCACCTCTGCGGCCATGTCGTAATAGAATCCGCGGGTCATCGTCCGCACGTTCATCTCCTCTTTGGACAGGGGATCGCCCGTAGCCACGGCGACCTTCAGCAGCGAACACCCCGTCAGCGCAAGCGCGGCGCACAAGGCTGCCGCGGCCTGCAAAAGCGCATATCCGTTTATTTTCATAGCTCCGATTCTACACAACTACCGCTCCATTTTCCGCTCCATCTCGCGGATATAGCGCACCGCTGCGAAGTGCCCGGCCTGCGGCATGTTGCCGTGGTCGAAGCCGTCGAACTCGTAAATCCGCACGTCGGGATGCCCCGCCACGCGCATCATGCGCCAGAAGTAGGCGTTCTCCTCGTAGCGGCCCAGCATCTCCCGCTCCCTGTCACCCGAAAGGATCAGGATCGGGCGGCAGTCGGGCCGCACGTAATTGAGCGGCGCCATGTCGTCCACCACCACCTGCGTGTCGGGAATCCCCATCTCGCGGCGGCGCGCGAAGTGGGTCACCACCTGCCCGCTGTAGGGAATCAGCGCCGCGAAGGTCGTGTCGGGGTCGATGCCGTAGGGTTCGAGCCAGCGCTTGTCCAGCCCGATCATCGAGGTCAGATAACCGCCCGCCGAGTGGCCCGCCACGAAAATCCGCCGCGGATCGCCGCCGTACTCGGCGATATGCTTCACCACCCACGCCGCCGACGCGGCCGCATCGTCCACGCAGTCGGCCACCTTCACGTGCGGCGAGAGCCGGTACTCCACGCCCACCACGGCGAATCCCTTCTCCTTCAACGCTTCGGGAATTTCGCGCCGCCCGCCCGTCAGGCCGCCGCCGTGGTACCATATGACGGTCGTGAATCCCTCCCCGTCCGCCGGATAATAGAGGTCCAGCCGGCACATCGTGTCGATGTTCCGGTCGCCCCCGGCGTCGCGGTAGGCGATGTTTTTCACGGTCCTGTAAGCGCCCGGCCGGGCCGCGGCTACCGCGCCGCACACGGCCAGCGCGAAAATCAAAGCGACGAGTCGTTTCATGTCGAGATAAGTTTATTCGGGTCATAAAGATAGGTAAAATCCGGTAAAAAACGCTATATTTGCCCATGATAAACATCCGCCCGGAGACGATGCGGCCCGGCCCGTCCGGTCTGCACAGTCTTTGCACAAACACATTACGATTCCGAAAAACGACCGAATTATGAAAATAGCCTGCCTGCAATTCAACCCGATACAGGAGAACACCTACGTCGTCTGGGACGACACCTCCGAAGCCGTCGTCATCGACGCCGGCAACAGCAACCCGCGCGAAGACGCCGCGCTCGACAACTTCATCGCCCAGCACGGACTCAAACCCGTTCTGGCGGTCAACACCCACGGCCATTTCGACCATACGCTGGGCGTGGCGCACCTCAAGAAACGCTACGGCATCCCCTTCGCGCTCTCGTCCAAGGACCAGTTCCTGCTGGACAACGCCTCGACCAGCGGCAGCATCTTCGGCGTTGCGGTCGGCGAGATGCCCGCGGCGGACATCGACCTCGACACGACGCCCGAAATCCGCTTCGGCCATACCGTCCTGCGCGTGATCCACACCCCCGGCCACACTCCCGGCCATGTGGCGCTGTTCGATCCCGAATCCAAATCGCTCTTCACGGGCGACACGCTCTTCCGCGAGTCGATCGGCCGCACCGACCTGCCGGGCGGCGACTATTCGTGGATCATGCGTTCGATCCTCGACTCCCTGATTCCGCTGGGCGAAGAGGTCCGCGTCTACCCCGGTCACGGCCCCGAATCGACCATCGGCCACGAAATGCTCTACAACCCCTTCGTCGTCGAGGTCCTCAACCAAGAAGTGAACTACAAGAACTGAGGCCCCGCCTCGACACCGCAGCGGACGCCGTCCGGGAAAATCCGCTCCGCAAACCTCCGGAAACGTGAAAACACTGATCCATAAAATCCTCTACCGAACCCTGCCGCTCGAAGGCTACCTGCGCGCCGTGAGCCGCCTGTTCTTCCTCTGGCAGCGGCTCGGCATCGGGCGTTACGCCCCCGCCACCGAATACGTCTACCACCTGCCGCAACTCGTCCGCGCGGGCGACACGGCCATCGACATCGGCGCCAACCTCGGCTACTACGCCCGCACGCTCTCCCGGCTGACCGGCCCGGCGGGCAGGGTCTATGCCGTGGAGCCGGTTCCCCCGATCCTCGCCGTCCTGCGCCGCAACCTCCGCCGCTGCCGCAACGTCGAGATACTCCCCTACGCGCTCGGCACCGAGGACAAACCGATCACGATGGCCAACGACTCGGCGCGCGAAACGGGATACTTCGGCACGGGACAGAACTTCGTCAACGACAGCGGCGCGGTCGCCGCCGCGCAGTTCTCGGCTCAGATGCGCCGGGGCAACGAACTCTTCGCCGGACTCGAACGCCTCGACTTCGTCAAATGCGACATCGAAGGCTACGAAGTCGTGGTGCTGACCGAGCTGCGCCCGCTGCTCGAACGCTTCCGCCCCACGGCGCTCGTCGAGACGGGCGGCGGCAACCGCCCCCGCATCGTCGAACTCTTCACGGCGCTGGGCTACAAGGCCTTCACCCTCGAACGCGGACGGGAGATCCCCCTGACGGCCGCAAGCACCAAGGACATCATCTTCCGCCCGCAGTAATATCAATTTTTCAATTCAGAAACATGCGCATCGACATCCTGACAGTCGTCCCCGAACTGCTGACCTCCCCGCTCAACGAATCCATCCTGCACCGCGCGCAGGAGAAGGGTCTGGTCCAGATCGTCGTCCATAACCTCCACGACTACGCCCACGACCGCCGCAAGACCACCGACGACTACCCCTTCGGCGGCGAGGCGGGCATGGTCCTCAAGTGCGAACCGGTCTTCGAACTGATCGAGAAACTCCAGTCCGAGCGGCATTACGACGAGATCATCTACACCTCGCCCGACGGCGTCCGCTACGACCAGCACGAAGCCAACCGGCTTTCGACGCTCGACAACATCATCATCCTCTGCGGCCACTACAAGGGCATCGACCACCGCATCCGCGAACACCTCGTCACGCGCGAAATCTCGATCGGCGACTACGTGCTGACGGGCGGCGAGCTGGCGGCCTGCATCATCGCCGATTCGGTCGTGCGCATCATTCCGGGCGCCATCGGCGACGAAGCCTCGGCCCTCACGGACAGCTTTCAGGACAACCTGCTGGCGCCTCCGGTCTACACCCGCCCCGCCGAATTCCGCGGCTGGCGGGTCCCCGACGTCCTGCTTTCGGGCAACTTCGCCCAGATCGCCCGCTGGCAGGAGGAACAGTCCTACCAGCGCACCCGGCAGCTCCGCCCCGACCTGCTGAACGAAGAGTAACCGCAACAAACCGCAAAGGCATGAAATACTACCTCATCGCCGGCGAGCCTTCGGGCGACCTGCACGGCGCAAACCTGATCGAAGGGCTTCGCAAGGCCGATCCCGAAGCGCAGTTCCGCTTCTGGGGCGGCGACCGCATGGCCGCCGCGGGCGGCGCGGCGAATCTGGCGAAGCACTACCGCGAAACCTCGTTTTTCGGCATCGTGCAGGTCCTCAAAAACCTGCGGACGATCAAACGGCAGATGCTCGAATGTCAGGCCGACGTGGCGGCGTTCGCCCCCGATGTGCTGATTCTGGTGGACTACCCCGGCTTCAACATGAAGATGGCCCGCTGGGCCAAGGAGCACGGCATCCGCACCTTCTACTATATTGCCCCCAAGGTCTGGGCGTGGCGCGAATGGAGGGTGAAGGCGATCCGCAAATACGTGGACCGGCTCTTCATCATCTTCCCCTTCGAACGCAGCTACTTCCCCCGGCACGGCATCGAACCGATTTTCGAGGGCAACCCGCTCGTGGACGCCATCGAGGCGAAACGCGCCGCGCTCCCCTCGCCCGACGAATTCCGCCGCCGCAACGGATTGGACGGGCGGCCGATCGTCGCCCTCTTGGCCGGCAGCCGCCGGGGCGAGATCCGCGACAACCTGCCGCTGATGGCCGACCTTTCGAAGAAGTTCCCCGGCCACCAGTTCGTCGTCGCGGGCGTGTCGTGGCTGGACAGGGCGCTTTACGAACAGTACATGGCCGGCAGCGACATCCGCTACGTCTGCGACCAGACCTACGAAACGCTCGCCGCGGCCGAAGCCGCCGTGGTGACCTCCGGTACGGCGACGCTCGAAACGGCGCTGCTCGGCATTCCCGAAGTGGTGGTTTACAGAACGTTATGGTTTCAGGTTAAACTACAGCCTTACGTATTGAACGTGCCTTGGGTGTCGCTCGTGAACCTCAACCTCGGCCGCGAGGCGGTCCCGGAGATCATCCAGTCGGACCTCGACATCACGCGCGCCGAGCGCGAACTGCGGGCCGTCGTCGAAGGCGGCTCCAAGCGCGAAAAGATGCTCTCCGACTTCGACGAATTACGCAAAGTTATCGGAGGGCCCGGCGCCAGCGACCGATTCGCCGCCCGGATGGTCGCAGAGCTGCATGCGACCGAAGCATAATAACCTGAAGTTATGGACGAAATTTTCATACACATCCTCACCGGCGTATTCCTGATCGTCGTCGGACTGCTGGTCAAGCGGTTTCCGATGCTGATTGCGGGCTACAACACCATGCCTGCGGAGAAGAAAAAAAACGTCGATGTCGCAGGACTGTCGTCGTTCATGCGGCGGCATCTGGTGATTATCGGGGCGTTATGGGTTTTACTTGCAGCAGTCCTGAACCTGACCGGCCAGCAGGATGCCCTGCCGGTCGTCTATGTAATTTACCTTCCGGTCTACGTCGTCTGGATGCTGGTCCGGGCACAGCGGTACGATCACAACAAACAGTAACGGAAAACCATGAAAATCATCTGCATAGGACGCAATTACGCCGCACACGCCGAGGAGCTGAACCACCTGATAAGGGGCGGGGCGGAATACCCGGCCGAACGGTCTCGGCAAGCCGGGGGCGGAGCGGAGTATCCGTCAGGACTGAGACAGATCGGCAGTGCCACGGAGTGCACGGCAGAACTGCCCCGGCTAAACAGGAACGCCACGGGATGCACGGCAGAACAGTCTTGGCTGGACGAGGGCAATACGGGATGCACGGCAGAACCGTCGCCGCAAGCCGGGGACGGAGCGGAGACTCTGCAGGAACGGAACCGGCCGGGCTGCGGGGAGTGTTCCCCGGAGCCGATCTGGTTCCTGAAACCCGACACGGCGCTGCTGCGCAACAACGACCCGTTCTACATCCCCGCATTTTCGCAGGAGGTGCATTACGAGTGCGAGCTGGTGGTGCGCATCGACCGCGTGGGAAAGAGCATCGCCGAGCGTTTCGCACACCGTTATTACAAGGAGGTGGGGCTTGGCATCGACTTCACGGCCCGCGACCTGCAGCGGCAGGCCGCCGCCGAAGGTCTGCCGTGGGAGCGCAGCAAGGCGTTCGACCGCTCGGCGGCGATTTCGCCGGAATTCGTATCTTTGCAGGAGCTGGGCGGCGACGTGCAGAAGCTGCGCTTCACGCTGGAAGTGAACGGCCAGACCCGCCAGACGGGCGACACGCGGCAGATGCTCTTTACGGTGGACCGCATCATCGCCGCCGTATCGCGGTACATGACCCTGCGCATGGGCGATTTGATCTACACCGGCACGCCGGCCGGCGTGGGACCGGTCAGCCCCGGCGACAACCTGCGGGCCGTGCTCGAAGGGCGCGAACTGCTGAATTTCGACATACGCTGACGGCGCGGAGACAGACTCCGCACCGATAAAAAGACGATTATGCGCCCTTCGTTCCGACGCTCCGCATCGCCGGTTTCGCCGCACGGCGGCAGGAAGCCCTTCGGGGCGGACCGGATTTGCAAACGCCGCCAAAGGCGGCGGCCGGGAGGCGATACGGCAAAAACCGCATATAACATTAAATAATTAAGACCCTAAAAACAAGACCATGCTGCTGAAAGATAAACTCGAACCCTACCGCCTGCTGCTGGCGTCGCAGTCGCCGCGGCGGAGGGAGCTGATGACGGGCTGCGGCCTGCCCTACGAACCGGCCCCGAAATACGAGTGCGAGGAGATTTACCCCGACTCCCTGCCCGCCGAAGAGGTGCCGCTGTTCCTCTCGCGGCTCAAAAGCGAGGCCTACCCCGCACCGCTCGGAGCGAACGACATTCTGCTGACGGCCGACACGGTGGTGATCTCCGACGGCGAGGTGCTGGGCAAGCCCTGCGACCGCGGGCAGGCCGCGCAGATGCTCCGCCGCCTTTCGGGACGCCGACACACGGTCGTTTCGGGCGTGACGCTGCGCACCGCCGGCCGCATGCACACCTTCTCGGCCGAAAGCGGCGTCTGGTTCCGGCCCCTCTCGGAGGAGGAGATCGGCTACTACCTCGACACCTTCGCACCCTACGACAAGGCGGGGTCCTACGGCATTCAGGAGTGGATCGGCTACGCCGCCATCGAGAAGATCAACGGTTCGTTCTACAACGTCATGGGACTGCCGATCCAGAAAGTTTACGTCGAATTGGAAAAATTTCTGCAATAATGAAACGCACACTGCTTACCCTCATCTGTTCGCTTTTCGCACTCGCGGCCTCGGCCGACGAGGGCATGTGGCTCCCAAGCCTGATTTCGCAGCGCATCGACGACATGCGCGCCAAAGGTTTCCGGCTCACGGCCGAAGACATCTATTCGATCAACAAGGCTTCGATGAAAGACGCCGTGGTGCTGTTCGACGGCGGCTGCACGGGCGAGCTGATCTCGGCCGAAGGACTGCTGCTGACCAACCACCACTGCGGTTACGACGCCATACAGTCGCATTCGAGCGTCGAGCACGACTACCTGACCCACGGATTCTGGGCCATGTCGCGCGCCCAAGAGCTGCCCAACGAGAAGCTCAACGTGAAATTCCTCGTCCGCATGGAGGAGGTGACCGACCGGCTGGCCGCAGGCCAGACGCAGGAGGAGATCGTCCGCAAGGCAGAGGCCGAAGGCAAGGGCTACAAGGCCGCCGTGGAGCAGATGTATTACGGCAACCAGCAGTTCCTGTTCGTCTACGAACAGTTCGACGACGTGCGTCTGGTGGCCGCCCCGCCCTCGTCGATCGGCAAGTTCGGCGGCGACACCGACAACTGGATATGGCCCCGCCACACGGGCGACTTCTCGCTGTTCCGCATCTATGCCGGCAGGGACAACAAACCCGCGGCCTATTCGCCCGACAACGTGCCTTACAAACCCAAGCGGCATTTCAAAATCTCGACCGCGGGGGTCGGAGAGGGCGACTTCACGATGATTTACGGCTTCCCCGGCAACACGCAGGAGTACATTCTATCGGACGCCGTGGCCTACATCGCCGAGCGTTCGGACCCGGCGAAAATCGCCGTCCGCACGGGCCGTCTCGACATCATCTCGGCGGCGCAGCAGAGCGATCCGGCGCTGCGCATCCACTACGCCGCCAAACACGCCTCGATCGCCAACGCATGGAAGAAATGGCAGGGCGAAGTGCTGGGCATCAACCGGCTGGGCACGGTGGCTTCGAAGCGCGCCTACGAAGAGGAATTCGCGGCGTGGGCGCAGGACAAACCCGAATACCGCAGCGTCGTGGCCGACCTGAAGGCCGAATACGCCCGCATCGCGGACGCCTACTTCGCACGCGAGATCACCCGCGAGACCCTCGACGCCCTGCCCAAGCGCTACACCGCCGCGGAGCGGGCCGAAGCAGTCTTCGCACAGCGCGAAGCGACCGAGCGCGCCCTTTACAGATACCTCTTCGGCGAGTACGCGCGCCGCTGTCCGGTCCAGTATCAGGCGCCGGAGTTCCTCGCGGGCGCAGCGACCGCAGGATCGCCCGAAGCCTTCGCCGAACGGATTTTCAGCGACGTATGGGAAGGCTCCGACACCACGGCGGTCAATACGCTGGCCAGAGGCGCCAAGCGGATGCAGGACCATATCGAATGGCTGCTGGGCACCCGCTCGCTGCGCAACCTCAACAGCGCACGGCTCAACGAACTCTACACCGCCTACATCAAGGGACTGCGCGAGTGGGATGCCGGGCGGGCGTTCTTCCCCGACGCCAACCTGACCCTGCGCGTGGCTTACGGACACGTGGCGGGGTACGAATACGCCGACGGCGAGTATCACAAGCCCCGGACCACGATCGACGGCATCATCGCCAAGGACAACCCCGACATCTACGACTACGACATTCCGCAGGCGCTGCGCAACATCCACGCCTCGAAGGAGTACGGACGCTGGGCCACGCGGATCGACGGCCGCACGACGGTGCCCGTCTGCTTCCTCGCCACGAACCACACCACGGGCGGCAACTCCGGATCGCCGATCCTCAACGCACGGGGCGAGCTGGTCGGCGTGAACTTCGACCGCACATGGCGTTCGACGATGAGCGACGTGGCCTTCGACGAGACGATCTGCCGCAACATAGCCGTGGATATCCGTTACGTGCTGTTCGTGATCGACCGCATCGGCGGCGCGGGCTATTTGTTCGGCGAAATGGACTTCGGCAAGAGGAAATAGAAAAATATCGCTACCTTTAGCGGACAAAAGATTCGACTGATGAGAATAATTCACTGCGCATGGGCCGCGGCGCTCCTTTCGGCGCTGGCGGCGGGTTCCTGCGCCAAAGATACGACCGGAAACGGCGGCACGGGAACCACGGAGTCGTACAACGACAAGATAGACAGCTATCTGGCTGAACGCTATCTATGGAACGGCGAGTATGGGCAGATGACCCGCGACCTGACGATCGAATACGCCGCCGACAATGACAACTTCCTGACGAGGACCCTGCTGGGGATGACCTCCAACACCCTCGACAAAAAGAGGTATACGAGCGGCGCGGGACAGAATTATTACAACCTCTACTCCTACATCACCCGCAAAGCCCGGAGCCGCGCGGCCACGGGGCTGAAAACGCGCGGCGTCAATCACGGCGTCCGCAAGGAGACGGAATACGGGTTCGGATTCGCCCGGCTGGGGGTGGTCCGGTTCTCCAACACGGGGAAGGCCGGGTTTTACGTGATGGCGGTATATCCCGGCTCCCCGGCAGACAGGGCGGGATTCAGACGGGGTACGATCTTCTCGGAGATAGACGGCGCCGAGATCGCCGATTCGGAGAGCGAATACACCCCCGTATACAAGCGGCTGACAAGCCCTTCGGGAGCCGCGTCGGTCCTCTTCAAAGTCCGGGAGACGGGTGAAGAGACCACCCTCACGGCGGAACGGCTCTACCCGAACCCGGTGCTCCGCGCGGAGGTCATCGAGGAGGGTGAGCACAAGATCGGCTACATGGTCTACAACGGGTTCGACGCGGCATATGACGACGACCTGCTGGATTCCCTCCGGAAGTTCCGCGACGCGGGAATCACCGATCTGGTACTCGACCTGCGCTACAACGGCGGCGGACACGTGATTTCGGCAAAGATGCTGGCGACGTGCATCGCAGGCGAAAAATGCGACGGCGAGGTTTTCCAGTATTACCGCTACAACGACAGCCGCATGGCCGATCCGGCGAAAACCCAGAAGCAGACGGAAAATACGTACGATCGGGAGAAAGCGCTCTTTTACGAGAATTTCAGCTACGGCGACTACTACGGGGCGGACCTCAAGCAGTACGCCCTCGGCCTGCAGAACATCTATGTGCTGACGACAGGCAGCACGGCGTCGTCGAGCGAAGCGGTCATCAACGGGTTGAGGGGAATCGACATCGGCGTGACGCTGATCGGCGAGAAGACCAACGGCAAGAACGTGGGCATGGAGATCGACAAGTTCGACGACGGCGACTATTCGTACGAGCTGGCCCCGATCACGTTCGAAGGCTACAACGCCAAAAAAGAGACGGTGAATCCGGCCGGACTCGCGGTCGATTATACGGTCGCCGACTGGAACAACAGACTGGTGGATTTCGGGCCTGAGGAGCCGATGCTCGCCAAGGCCCTGAGCCTGATTACGGGCCGCACCTACACGCCCGCTCCGGGCCGGAGCGCCGCAGACATCGCGCCGATAACGGGTGTTTCGCTGCCGGAAGACGCGCGAAGACCCGCAGGCATGCTTGTCCTCTCCCCGCAGCACGAGGAGTAGTTCCGGGGCGCCGCCGGAGGATTCGATGCACGTCGTACCGCAGGTCGGCCGGCCGGCCCGCCTTGCCGCCGCAGGGCGGAGAAACGGCCCCGTTTCCGGATAAGGGAACCGAAGAAGCACAAAAATTGCCATTAACCGTCCTGAAAATTTGGCGGATTAAAATTTATACCCTATATTTGCACACCCGAAATCCGAAATTCGGAGGTAAGGCCCAGGTGGTGAAATTGGTAGACACGCTACTTTGAGGGGGTAGTGAACGTTTAGTTCGTGCAAGTTCGAGTCTTGTCCTGGGCACCAAGGAAACAAAAAAGGCAATTGATTAAAAATCAATTGCCTTTTTCCATTTCCAGCCTACATAAGAGTTGCACGAACACGATAAGAAGTTAGGGAAAGTCCGGGGTTCCTCTCCCGATTCGTCTGCATACCGCGGCTATTCGCTCAGCCGGGCGATCGTCTCTTTGCCTTTGCGCAGCAGTTCGGGCCACGGCTGCGAGACGTCGTGCATTTCGAAGGGACGTACCGCGGCTTCGAGTTCGGCGCGTTTCGCGGCGCCTTCGGGGGTGTTGTCCGAGGCCAGCTCGCCGCGCAGGATGCGGATCTTCTCGTAATCCTGAATCCCCTCCCGCAGCCGCTCGAAGCGGATCGACGAGCGGGCGTCGGGATAGACGAGGTAGGTGTCGCCCGCAGGCCATGCCGTGAAACGCGAGTCGCGCACGGGGTCGGCGGGCCACGAGTTATACGACCAGCGCAGCATGCCGTCGTAGCCGCACGCCGCGGCGAACCATGCCATATAGACCGCTTCCCACGGCTCGGAGAAGGTGAACGTATTGGGGAATGCCGAAGAACAGCAGACGTAATAGGTCGTCAGCAGTCCGTCGCGGCGGCGCCGGGCGAGGTCCTCGTCGGCCACGCGGCAGTCGATCTGCACGCAGACGTCGTCCAGATCGGTATAGCGCTTATAGCTGGCGTGGTTGTCGGCCATGGCGATTCCCAGTCCGGGAGCCGCGCTGCGCAGCAGGCCGATCGCCGCATCCATGGTTTCGGGCGAGCGCTCGTCCATGGCGACACAGCACTTGCCGAGCCATCCTTTCGCGTCGAGATGCGCTTCGAAATCCCGGAGGAAGGGTCGCCACATCGCTTCGAATTCGGGCGTTCCGGGGTCGGCTTTAGTCTCGATCCAACGGTCTGCCGCCGCATCGTAATAGTGCAGTTCGTTGTTCCACGGAAGCATCGAGTAGCAGTTTATCTGCCGGTCGATCCCCTCCTCGGCGCAGAGTCCGACCCAACGGTCGAAGGGCGAATAGTCGTATTCCCACGTACCGTCGGCGCGCTTGGTCCAGCGGATCATGTCCTCATAGGCGTCGAAGCACTGGTGGTTCCACGGGTCCTTGTTGAGCGTCGCCGTGACGACCTTCTGTCCGGCGTCGGCGAGCATCCGCACCAGCGGACGCAGGGCGTCGAAGTGCGCGTCGCTCCACAGGGCGAGACCCATTACCCGCGCCGCGGCCGCAGGATGCTGCCAGAGGTCGAGGTGGTAACTCCACTCCGCAGGGCGGGGCAAACGCCGCTCCTGCACGCGGAGTTCGAAGGGCAATTTCAGGCTTTTCACGCCGTCGCCCGTCACTTCGACGCAGGAGCGGTAGACGCCTGCCGGAGCGTCATCCGGCACGGAGACGGTCAGCCACACCGGACGCGCGGTGCACGCATCCATGTCGAAGCGGCCGAGCGTGTCGAGCATGTCGGCCGCGAGCGAAACAGGGAAATCGCCGTCCCTGCGGTGGCCGCAGCCCGGACCGAACGTGTCGGTGAGCACGTAACGCACGAAGCGGGCCTGCGCGATTCCGGCGGGAAGACAAGCGCCGTCCGAGCGGAATTTCGCGATGCGGCACTCCACGCCGCCGACGCTGTCGGCGCTCCACAGCACCAGCTGGGCCGAAACCCGTTCGCCGCACCATGCCGTCAGGCGGCATTCGGACTCCGCGGCGCAGGGCACGACGGAGCGGGCGTAACGCTTGTCGGTCGTGCCCCAAGCGGCATGCAGGCCCGAAGCGACGCCCGACCAGTCGGCGAGCGTATCGGCCGTAGGGTCGTCCGCCTCGCGGAACGTGAGCACGGGGCCGCGCCGGGAGCAGGCACCCGTCAGAAGCAGCGTCAGCATGCAAAGCACCGCACGCAGCAGGATTTTGTCGTAAGAAAGGGTCATGGCAGTTATTTTTTAAATCGGAAACCTAATTTTCGCAGCTCTCCGCGCAGGCGTTCGACCACGGCGGGGTGTTCGGCGGCGAGGTTGCGCCATTTTCGCATAACGAATCAAATTTAATCAATTTTCAGGATAATCGGGAGCGTAAAGCAACGCTTTCTCGCGGGAAAGAGCAGATTTTTGCTTGAAAAGTTATGTATTAATATGAAATTCGACAATAATGCTTACAATCCGTAAGTTTAACACCGCTAAAAACGACTGCATCGGCACAAAATTTCCCGTTTCAGCCTAATTAAACCTCCGAAAAGGCCTTTCAGACCGCTTTCAAGGCGTCTTGGTCCCTGCAAAGCGGGATTAACAAAATTAAAGAAATTGTTATCTTTTCTCAATTTCGGGGGTGAAAAGCCCTCCTTCGGCAAATATTTCGACATTTTTTTACGGTTTCCTAAAAACGGACGACAAAAGGAGGTCATTTCTTAAAATATATCAAAAACAAACGCCCGTTTTCCGCTTCCGTCCCTTCCGATTCGCCGAACCGTCAACCCGAAATCCGACCGCGCACCGCTCAGATAATGATAAAATTTCAAAATAAGCAAACTCATTTCTACATTTTTGTAAAAATATTTTGAATATTATTCAACCCAATTACAACAAATCAAAACAAAACCTTAAGTTATTAATTAAGAACCGAATAGACCGCAGAAACACACCGGACAGAGCACCGAAACAGCCCTTTTCAGGCACTCCGGCTTACATTTCATCCATTTTGAATATTTGGCAAATTCATTTTAATTATTTTTCTTTGCCGCGTAAGAAAGTATCATCTACTTATGCAAAAAACGAAACTTCTACTCAACATTCTTGCACTTTTCCTATGCATCCTGCCGGCCGTATCTATGGCTCAGGGGGGGGGGAAACGTGACCGTCAGTGGCATCGTCACTTCGGCGGATGACAAGCAACCCCTGATCGGGGTCAACGTGATTTCCGGAGCCACGAGCGGAGTGAGCACACTCGCCGACGGCACCTACCGGATAACCGTTTCGGCGGGGACCACCCTCACCTTCCAGTACATCGGTTACAAACCGTTCGAGTTCACGGTTCCCGCAGGCCGAAGCTCCGTTACCTGCGACGTCGCGCTGCAAGGCGATTCGCAGACGCTCGACGACGTGGTGGTGATCGCCTACGGCGTCCGCAAAAAGGGCACCATCGCAGGCTCGGTATCGACCGTCAAGGCCGAGAAGATCGAGGACACCCCGGCGGCGGCCTTCGATCAGGCCCTTCAGGGTCAGGTTCCGGGCCTGACGGTACTTTCCGACTCCGGCGAACCGAGCGAGGCCGCAGCCATGGCCATCCGAGGCACCAACTCGATCAACTCCGGCACCGCGCCGCTCTACATTCTGGACGGCGTCGCCATTTCGAGCAGGGATTTCAACACCATCAACCCCTCCGACATCGAGAGCCTTTCGGTCCTCAAAGACGCTTCGTCCACCTCCATATACGGTGCGCGCGCGGCCAACGGCGTGATCGTCATCACCACCAAGCGCGGCCGCATGGCCGACCGCGCGAAGATCAACTACCGCATGCAGCTCGGTTTTTCGCAGATCGCCTACGGCAACTGGGACCTGATGAACACTTCGGAGCGCATCCAGTATGAGAAGGAGCTGGGGCTGACCGACGGCAAGAACTACAACGTGCTGGCCAAGACCGACGTCAACTGGCTCGACGAGGTGTTCAGCAACGCCGCGCTGCTCCAGAACTACGAGCTTTCCGTCTCCGGAGCCAGCGAAAAGACCAACTACTACGTTTCGGGCGGCTACTACAGTCAGGACGGTACGGCCGTGGGTTCGTCGTTCGAACGCTACTCGATCCGCGCCAACGTCGAGCAGCGGGCCGCCAAGTGGCTCAAACTCGGCACCAACACGATGATGAACTACCAGACCATCGAGAAGGCCGACGACGGGGAATACACCCTGACCACGCCGATTTCGGCCGCACGCTTCATGCTTCCCTACTGGAACCCGCACCGCGCCGACGGTTCGCTGGCGTCGGTGAACGACGGTTCGTGGAAAGGCGAGGGGCAGAACCCGCTCGAATGGCTCAAGAACAACCCCGTAGACTACAAGAAGTACAAGATCATATCCACGGTCTTCGCCGAGGCGACCCCGATCGAAGGGCTTACGCTCCGTTCGCAGTTCGGCGTCGATTATTCGCACTCGACGGGCCGCGGCATCTCCTATCCGAGCTACGCCCCCAACCTCGGTTCGGGTACCGTACAGCGCAACTCCTCCGACGGAATGAGCCTTTCGGTCACCAACACGATCACCTACCGGTTCGACATCGACAACAAGCACATGTTCACCTTCCTCGCGGGGCAGGAGGGACTCGACTACCGGTACGAGGCCTTCTCCTTGCAGACCAAGGACCAGAACAACGACAAACTGGTGAACATCTCGTCGAGTCCGCGCGCCACCCGCTGGAACGACACCACCGACGACAACTACGCCTATCTGTCGTTCTTCGGACGCGCCGAGTACAGCTATTCGGACCGTTACTACGCCGACTTCTCGCTGCGTACCGACGGCTCCTCGCGCTTCGGCGCCTCGAACCGCTGGGCCGGCTTCTGGTCGGTGGGCTTCATGTGGAACCTGCGCAACGAGAAATTCATGGAGAACTCCCGCCGCTGGCTGACACTGGCGCAGATCGCCGTCAGCACCGGTACGTCGGGCAACTCGGAAATTCCCAACTACGAACACCTCGCGCTGGTGACCGGCGGCCAGAACTATTTCGGCAACGCCGGCATCGCCCCCACCCAGCCGGGCAACGAGGAGCTGAGCTGGGAGAAGCTCTGGACGACCAACGTGGCCCTGCATCTGGGCTTCTGGAACCGGCTCAATCTGGACGTCGAACTCTACAACAAGAAGACGACCGACATGCTGATGGAGGTTCCCGAATCCTATGCCGACAAAGGCTACGGCTACCACTGGAGCAACGTGGGCGGCATGGTCAACCGCGGTGTCGAGCTGAGCCTGTCGGGCGCCGTCGTCGCAAGCAAGGACTTCCTGTGGAGCGTGAACGCCAACGTATCCTACAACAAGAACAAGATCACCGAACTCTATAACGGCGTCACGGAGTACGAAATGTCCAGCACCAACACCAAGCTGGTCGTGGGACACCCCGTGGGCGAATTCTACATCAACCGCTTCGCCGGCGTCAATCCCGCCAACGGCGACGCCCTGTGGTACACCAAGCAGGGCGAGCTGACCACCGAACTCCGCGACGAGGACAAGGTGCTGACCGGCAAGAGCTTCTTCGCCCCGTGGCAGGGCGGCTTCGGCACGACGCTGACATGGAAGGGGCTTTCGCTCTCGGCGCAGTTCGCATGGGTGGCCGACCGCTGGATGATCAACAACGACCGCTATTTCGACGAGTCGAACGGCCGCTTCGTCTCCTTCAACCAGTCGAAACGCCTGCTCAACCGCTGGAAGAAACCGGGCGACATCACCGACATTCCGCGCCACGGCGTCTACACCGAGTTCGACGACCGCCTGCTGGAGGACGCTTCGTTCCTGCGTCTGAAGAACCTCATGCTCAGCTACACCTTCCCGCAGGAGTGGCTGCGCAAGACCCGGTTCATCGGAGGCGCCCGGATTTACGCGCAGGCCCAGAACCTGTTTACGTTCACCAAATTCACGGGACTCGACCCTGAGGGTAACTCCAACATGTACCAAGCGCAGTATCCTATGGCCCGGCAATTCACCTTCGGACTCGACTTAACATTCTAAAACGGGACTATGAACATGTTACGCAATATAAAATTCCGACTTTCCGCCCTTGCGGTGCTTCTCCTCGCCACTTCGTGTCTGGACAAATACCCCGAATCCGCCATCCCCGAAAAGGATGCCATGAAGACCTTCGCGGATGCCGAGCAGACCCTCACGGGCATCTACGCCACCTTCAAGAGCAGCTCGCTTTTCAGCGGACGGCTCACGCTGCTGCCCGACATTCAGGCCGACCTCGTCTATGCCGTCGAGGGCAACAGCAACCAGTTCGGCAACTTCTGGCGCTGGGACGTCCGCCCGACCGACCTCGACCTCGAAGGCGTTTACGCCGACCTCTACACCGTCATCAGCCGCTGCAACTTCTTCCTCGAACGCATCGACGAAGTGATGCGGAACGAAATCAGCGACGACAACCTCGAAGAGCTCGAAGAATACACCGGCGAGGTCTACGCCATCCGCGCGCTCTGCTATTCGGAGCTGCTCAAGAATTACTGCAAGGCCTACGACCCCGCCACCGCGCAATCGGAGCTGGGCGTGGTCATCCGCACCAAATACTCCACGCCGGAGCCGATCCGCCGCGCGTCGCTGTACGACTCCTATAAGTTCGTGCTCGACGATCTGGCGGAGGCCGAGAAGCGTCTCGACAAGGAGGAGGACGCCTACAGCAACGAGTACATCACCTCGGCGGCCGCTCAGGCGCTGCACGCCCGCGTGGCCCTCTACATGCAGGACTGGGATACCGCCATCGAATACGCGAGCATCCTGATCGACGAAAAGAAGAGCACCTTCAAGCTGGCCGACGCCAAAACCAAATACAACGCCGACTACACCTTCTTCGACTACATGTGGGCCTACGACCTGAGCTACGAGATCATCTGGCGCATCGGTTTCACGGAGACATCCTACGGCAGTCCGCTCGGAACGGTGTTCCTGAACTTTACCAAGGACCTCACCTATTTCTACCCCGACTACGTGCCGGCCACCGCGGCGCTGAACCTGTACGACGACGCCGACCTGCGCTATTCGGGTTACTTCGCCGGCAAGGAGGAGGGGCTGACGATCGGCTACACCAACGGACTGGACTGGCCGATGCTGGTGAAATACTACGGCAACCGCAACTTCACCGACAAGCTGATCTTCCACGTCTCGATGCCCAAGCCGTTCCGGCTGGCCGAGCAGTACCTGATCCGCGCCGAAGCCTACTGCCGCAAGAACGACTTCACGAAGGCCGGCAACGACCTCACGGCGCTGCGCAAGATGCGCTACGCTTCGGGCGGCACGCTGAACGTCTCGAAAAACAACTGGCTGCAGACCATCTCCGACGAGCGCGTGCGCGAACTCTACATGGAGGGTTTCCGCCTGCACGACCTCAAGCGCTGGGGCAGGGAGTACGCCGACCTGAACGGCGGCTACAGCATCCGCCGCACGCCGCAGTCGTGCTCGCAGCCCGAAGGCAGCTCGCTCAAGATCACTCCGGACAATCCGCTCTTCGTATGGCCGATTCCCCAGCACGAGCTGGAGTCTCCCGGCTCGGAGATTCTGCCCAACGAAAGCAACCGATAGCAACAACGAACAGACCATAAACAATGAAACAAATTATCACGGTTTTATTTGCAACGGGACTCCTCGCCGCCCTCTTCACCGGCTGCAAGGAGGAGTACAAGACCTATTCGGACCGGGAGTTCGTCATGTTCGCCGACACTGCGGCGACCTACATGGTGCTTCAGGACAAGGAATACTTCTCGGTTCCCGTCACCTCGACCGTCGCGTGCGATTACGACCGTACGTTCGGCGTGGAGATCATCGACAAGGGCAGCAACGCCATCGAAGGGCTGCACTACGCCCTGCGTTCGAACACCATCACCATAAAGGCCGGCCAGCGCGCCGCCAACGTAGAGGTGCGCGGCCTGTACGACAACATCGAGCCGACCGACTCGCTGGGCTTCATCCTCAAGCTGGTCATGCCCGAACAGGTCAACTGGAATCTGTACCACGACCAGACCAAGGTCGTGATGATGAAGAGCTGCCCGTACGACGTCAACGACTTCACGGGCTGGTGCGTCGTGACCTCGCTCTTCCTCAACCAGTATCCCGGCATCGAGAACACTTCGCTCCAGCGGCTTATCCGCACCGAGAAGCACCCCACCGAGGAGAACATGATCATCCTTCACGACTGGCTCTTTTCGGGCTACGACGTGACGATCCGCCTCGACCCGGCCGATCCGGCCGAACCGCTGGTGACCATGGACAAGAACCAGATACTCGCAGACGAAGGCTCGGTCTTCGGACAGATCCTCGGCGACAACAAGATTCTGGTCACCAACAGCCCGCTCTACGACTCCTACTTCAATTCGTGTCAGAAATACGTCACGCTCTGGATCAAGGTCCACGTCGAGAACATGGGCGAGAACGTCGGTCTGGTAGGCCACTTCTACAACATCATCGAGTGGGTCAGCGACGAAGAGGCCGACCGGCTCCAGCGTGAAGAGGGCATGAAACCGGGCGGAGTCATCACGCCGCACGCGCGCTAAATCCATTAAAGCAGAAAAAGACAAGAGATATGAAAAGGCACTATTTACACTTGGTGATGTCACTGCTCGCGGGAGCATGTCTGGCGGCCGCTTCGTGTTCCGATTCGGACAAGGAGATCAAGGCTCCCAGCCCCAACTTCCCCGAAGCGGTCTCCCCGACCATCGGAGCCGGAGAGACCTTCACGATCGAAATCGACCCCAATCAGGATTGGGAGGCAAGCATCCCGACCGCAACGGCCGCATGGTTCTGGATCGAGGACGGAACGCAGAAAGTCTGGACCCTGCGCGGCGGCGCGGGTCCGGCCCGGATCGTCATCGCCGCCGCCGAACTGGAAGAGTTCGACGACAACCGCGTCTGCGAGGTGACCATGACCATGGGCGGACAGAGCAAGGTCATCGCCACGATCACGCGCGGCACGCTCGAACGCGGCTTCACGCTCCGCACCTGTCAGCTGGACGAGTACGGCGACTTCATCTACAACCCCGACGGCACCGAAAGCGGGCTTACCTACCTCTACGGCACCGACCCGGCCGAAAACATCGCCCTGACGTGGCCCGAAGGCCGCACCGGATTTTCGATGCCGGTACTCGTGGAGGCCAACTTCGAATGGGTGCTCGGCAAACTGCCGGAGTGGCTTGAGATTCCGGCCAAGACCATCGGCGAACCGGGCGCGCAGCTCGAACTGCGCCTGCAGGGCGACGCTTCGCGCTACCCGCTCGACGGAGCCGAGGAGACGCTGGTATTCACCGACAAGAACAACTCCGAAGTGAGCTACGAGATTCCGATCTCGATTCCGGCCTGCCGCGACATCTTCTCCGTCAGCGGCATGAGCGCCGAGACCAAATTCAACGCCAAGGCCGAATATTTCAACAGCATGAACGGCGACTGGGTTCCGGGCAGCGCGATGGGCAGCGTCCAGAGCATCGACGGCGCGAAGTTCTACCTCTTCGCGGAGGTCCCGCAGCAGTGGGGCGACCCCTACCTGAGCGCCGAAGCCGAAGACCTCGCATGGATCCTGCTGACCGAGGAGCCGTGGGACAGCACGCCCGGCAGCGACGTCGTACAGTCGCGCCAGTTCACCGTGGGCGTGACCGAGAACAGCGGCGAAGCCCGCAAGGCATACCTGCTGGCGCTGCCTGCGGCGGTCGCCGAAACGATCTCCGACCCCTATCAGCTCATCGACGCGGAGATCCGCGACGAATACAAACAATATCTCGTCACCACCATCAATCAGGAGGCCAATCCCGGCTCCATCTCGGCGAACAACCCCGCAGGCATGACCGAAATCGGCGCCGCCTTCGAGAAACTGCCGGCCGACGACTGGTACATCGGCGAATTCGGCGTCAGGGACGGCTACAAGCTCATCTATACGAAGGAGTGGTCGAACGATCCCGAATCGACGCTGACCGTGGACCGCGAATATACCGGCGTCGCCTTCTTCGACTACGACCTGCAGCCCATGAGCGGCGAGGAGAGCTGGCTCTCGGTACGCAAGACCGCGGAGGGCATCATCGTCGACATGGACCCCGCCAAGGACAAGTGCGGCGGCAGCTCGATGGCGAACGAGGGCATCGCCCACATCGGTTTCGCTGTCTTCACCGACACCGACGGCCGGTTTGCGCTCATCCAGTGCATCTACGACGAGAATTACCCGATCGGCGGTGGCGGCGAGGGCTTCGAAGTGAAGTTCGCCATGCCCGATCTGGTGAGCGGCGCGACGCTGGTCGAGATCACGAAGGAGAACTACGAAACGGTCGCAGGCGGCAACACGGACCTGCTCGCCTCGTTCGCCGAGAACCTCGGCATGGGAGTTCCGCAGTACATGCTGACCTACACCTCGGCCGAACCTTCGAACGCCGTACTGGAAGTCTCGCCCTACCAGCAGATCATGCTCATGCCGATGTCGGGCGCCGAGTGGCTCGACTACGAACCCCTCTCCGACACGCAGATTCTGGTCTCCATGGCCAAACCCGAAGCGGAGCAGGCTTCCTACGGCATGCTGCAGTTCATGGACGGCAGCTGGAACATGAAATGCATCGTTTACTGTACGCCCGCGTTCTAAACACCACCCACACGACAGGTCCCCGTTCGAAGGGGCGGGGACCCGTTCTATACGACTACAATTTATGGAGAATATACAGAACAGGTTTTTAGATATGAAACTTTTAAAAATTTTCGTAGCGGCGATTCTCGCACTGGCAGCGGCCCTCACCGGCGGATGTTCCGACGACGACGGCATCGACAACCGCGATCTCGACTACGGATACGTCCAGTTCAAACTCTACAAGGAGGCGTCCTACGACGCCGTCAGCCGGGCGCAGAAACCCCAGCTCGACTACCTTTACGAAGCCGCCAAGGTGCAGGTGTCGCTCGGCTGCAACGGCACGACCGTCACCCAGACGCTGACGCTCTCGGCCTCCGACAAGGAGAGCGCCGAGTTCGGCCTGCGCAGCGAGAAGCTGCGGCTGCTGACCGGGCAGTACCAGATCATCACCTTCTCGCTCTACGACGCGAACGACGAGCTGATATACAACGGCATGCCCCTCGACGACCGGCTCGTCGTCGAAGCCGGCGGCCTGCAGGTCCACGACCTGACGGTCGATGTCGAACCGCGCGGAAAAGTGCGCTTCACCATCCGCAAGGACCTCTCGGACTTCACCGAGACGCCCGTCACCCGTGCGGCAGACAGGCAGTATACCTTCGACGAGATCGCCTTCATCAGCCTCACCGTAAAACAGGGCGAGACCAACGAACAGACGACCTTCAAGATGCTGCCCACGAAGTTCTCGATCCACTTCGACGAGGACGACGACACGTTCGGCTACCAGACCTCGTCGCTCGAATGCGACACGCTGCTTTCGCTCAAGGCCGGCAGCTACAAAATGATGCGGTACGAGACCTACGACAAGAACAAGCTGCTGCTGGAGACCAACAAGCGGCCCAAGAACCTCGACTTCGCCATCGAGGACAACAAGACCACCGAAACGGAGGTCGGCGTCACGCTCTACGAGGCCGACGAGTATATCCGCGACTACTACGCGCTGTACGAAATCTGGAAGGCGCTCGACGGTCCCAACTGGTATTTCTCCGGCGAGAACTACCCCGCAGGCACCAACTGGGACTTCAACAAGGACCCCGACCTCTGGGGCATCCAGCCCGGCGTGGAGGTGCACTCCAACGGCCGCGTGGCGAAGATCACGCTCAGCGACTTCGGATTCCGGGGCCACCTGCCCGCGGCCATCGGCCAGCTCACGCAGCTGATCGAGCTTTATCTGGGTTCGCACAACGACGCCAACCTGCTCGAATACGATCCCTCGATCGCGCCCGACAAGAGCCTGAGCGAGCGGAACCGCACCCGCATGGAGCGCAACAAGGAGTTCCTCCGCCTGATCCACACGCCGACGCAAACCACCGAGCCGATCGCCCGCGCGCTCAAGGAGCACGACCTGACCATTCCGGGCATCTCGCTCTACGAGGAGAACTACACCGAGGACGAGATCATCGACCGCAAAACCGGACTTCAGAAGCGCATCCGCCCCTACGACGTGGTGCACGGCAAGCTGACCAACGGACTCAAGTCGATCGACCCGGCCATCGGCAAGCTCGAAAACCTCGAATACCTGTTCATCGCCAACGGCGAGATCGAAACGCTGCCCGACGAGCTGGCAAACCTCAAGTCGCTGACCGACGTCGAGGTATACAATTGCCCCAAGATGACGCAGTTCCCGATGGCGCTCGCCAAGCTCCCGGAGATGATATCGCTCAATATCTCCAACAACTCGCAGTGGTCGGCCGAAGAGGTCTACAAGGGTCTGGACGCCATCGCCAACGGTCCCGCGAAGGAGAAGCTACAGATTCTCTACGTCCGCGACAACAACCTCCGGGAAGTGCCGGAATCGTTCCGGAACCTGAAGAAGATCGGTCTGCTGGACTTGGCCCAGAACCAAATCGAGACGATCCATCCGCTGGGCAAGGAGGTGGCTCCCGTGAAGCTCTATTTCGACAACAACAAGCTCACGTCGCTTCCCGCCGACGGAAACGGGCTTTTCTGCACCATGGACGACATCGAGACCTTCTCGGCGACCTACAACAAATTCACGAAGTTCCCCAACATCTTCTCGGCCAAGAGCAAGTTCACCATCGGGGAGGTCGATTTCTCCTACAACGAGATCGACGGCTTCGAAGGCGAGGAGGACGGCACCTTCCGGGGCCTGAACATCGAACAGCTCTCGCTCGCGGCGAACAAGTTCACGAAGTTCCCCAAATGCCTCGGCACGACGGGATCGCTCGTCGCGTACATCATCCTGCGCGGCAACATGATCGACGAAATCCCCGAAGGGTCGTTCTCCGGCAAGTACTCGACTTCGATGACCTCGCTCGACCTGACCTACAACAAGCTCAGCAAGCTGCCGAAGGATTTCACGGCCGAGCAGCTGCCCTACCTCTACGGGCTGGACGTCTCGTTCAACTCGTTCGACAAGTTCCCGTGGTCGCCGCTCAACTGCGCGGGCCTGACGGTCTACGCCATCCGCGGCCAGCGCGACGCTCAAGGCAACCGCTGCCTGCGCGAATGGCCCACGGGACTCTACCAGCACACCGGCCTGCGCGGATTCTACATCGGTTCGAACGACCTGCGCAAGATCGACGACACGATCTCCTACCTGATCTACCACCTCGACATCAGCGACAACCCCAACATCACGTTCGATGCCTCGGCGATCTGCTACTACTGGCAGCAGGGCGCCTACAACCTGATTTACGACAAGACCCAGAATATCCTGAACTGCGATAAAATGCTCGAATAACCACTAAGGAGAAATGACAATGAAAATAACGAATTACATACCGGTTATCCTCTGCTCGATCGCATTGTGCGGCTGCTCCGACGCCGCCAAAACCGTCGGATTCGGCACCGACAGCGACGCCATCGAAGCCCCCGCCACGGGAGGAACCCACACCGTCAGGGTGTCGGCGGAGAAAGAGTGGGTCGCCACCACCGACGAGCCGTGGATCACCGTCTCGCCCGCCAACGGCCGCGGCACGACCGAATGCCGCGTACTCATCGACTCGGCCCTGACCGACCAGCCCCGCAGCGGCGTGATCCGCATCATGGAGCAGAACACTTGGGTCAAGAAGGAGATCGCCGTCTCGCAGAAAGGCTTCGACTACCTCATCGGCATCGACGACAAGGAGGTCACCGTCGCCAACTACGCGGCGTACGGCACGCGCCACTTCGACGTCAAGATAAAGACCAACGTGGATTTCGACGTCAAGGTTCCCGAATCGGCCGAAAACTGGCTCAAGTTCGAGAAGCCGGCGGTCGAATTCGACCGCGGCATCCGTCCGCGCGAAGTGACCGTGCGTTTCAACTGGAACATCAACTCACAGCCCAATCCGCGCATCGCCGACGTCACCTTCGCCTCCAAGAAGGAGGTCGAACTCGTACGCCACGACAATCTGGTCGTCACGCAAGAGGCCGCCGAACCGATCGAGGAGAACACCCGCGGCGGCGACTCGATCGCCCTGCTGGCCATCGCCCGCACGCTCGAAACCAACGTAAGCTGGGAAAACGGCGAACGCATGGACAACTGGGACAACGTGATCCTCTGGGAAGAGGGCATGGAGGGTTACACGCCCGAAAAGAAGGGCCGCGTGAAATACGCCCGGTTCTTCATGTTCAACACCAAGGAGGAGCTGCCTTTCGAAGTGCAGTACCTGACGGCCGCCGACGAGCTGAGCTTCTACAGCAACGTCAACGCCTTCCTCAAGGACCTCACCACGGGAGAGTACATCACCAAACTCACGCAGCTGCGCCGGCTCACCATCTCGGCCTACGGTCTGGTATCGCTGGACAAGAACTTCACGGCGCTCAAGAACCTCGAATACCTCGACCTGAGCAGCAACAACTTCCAGAAGATTCCCGAAGAGATCAATCCGACGAACTTCCCCAAGCTCCGGACGCTGAACATGGGCGCCAACACGCGCAAGAACATCTACGACCTGAGCAACACCGTCGAAACCAACTACGGCGGCCTTGTCGAAGAACAGGGATTCCCGCGCCGCATGATCGAATGGGACCTCGACACGCTGGTGCTCTCGGTCAACTACCTGCAGGGACCGCTGCCCAAGATGGACGACTGGGAGAAATACACCGAGCAGGACATCATCGACGCCGACACGCTGCCCCGCGCGCTGATCGGCACCCCGAAGGTGATGCCGCACACCAAGCGGTTCGCCATCAACCTCAACCGACTGACCGGCGAGCTGCCCGACTGGCTGCTCTACCACCCGGCGCTCGACTGGTGGGTCCCCAGCGTGCTGGTCTTCACGCAGGAGGGCAAGGATGCGAGCGGCACGCTGGCCGGATTCACCAACGAACCCGCCAACATGAACTACTACTACGAATTCTACGAGGGATACAAGAAAGACCCCGGCACGGAAGAAGAAGAGGAGGAGACGACCAAATAATTATGACGATGAAAAACTATCTATACGGCATTCTTGCCACCGCTTTACTGGCATTTACCGCATGCACCAAAGAGGAGCTGTCCACCCCGGAGCCGGCTCCGGCACCGGACGTTCCGGCCGAATACCGTTCGGGGGAGGTGCTGGTGAAATTCGCACCTTACGTAAGCGACATCCTCGACCGGGAGGGCATCACCCGCAGCGGCGGCCCCGCGACCCGTTCGGGCATTCTCTCCGTCGATGAGATTCTGGACATCGTCGGCGGTTACGAAATCGAGCGCGTCTTCCCGGTGGACCCGCGCAACGAGGAGCGCACCCGCGAATCGGAACTGCACCTGTGGTACGTGGTCCGCTTCGGCGAGGAGTATACCGCCGCCGAGGTCGCCGAGAGATTCTCGGCGCTGGGCGAGGTGCAGCACGTCAGCGTCAACCGCACCATCCACCGCGCCTACAACGCCGGCAAAAAGGCGGCGCCCCTCTCCCGCAAGACGCTGGAAGCCCTCCAGCAGCAGCGCGCGACCCGGACGGGCGAAGCCTCAGCCTATCCTTTCGACGACGTGCTGCTCCCGCAGCAGTGGCACCTCGTGAACCGCGGCAACATGTTCGGCGGGAAATCCATCGTGGACGCCGACGTGCAGTGCGAGCAGGCGTGGGAACTCTCGACGGGCGACGAGTCGATCGTCGTGGCCGTCCTCGACGAGGGCGTGATGATCGAGCACCCCGACCTGAAGAACAACATGTGGGTCAACGAGAACGAAATCTACCGCTCGCACAAGGACAACGACGGCAACGGCTATCAGGGCGACGTCTACGGCTACAACTTCGTCAAGAACACGGGCGTCATCTCGTGGGACGACGTCAGCGACACCGGCCACGGCACGCATGTGGCGGGCGTAATCGCCGCGCAGAACGACAACGGCATCGGCATCAGCTCGATCGCCGGAGGCCGGGGCAACATCCCCGGCGTGAAGATCATGTCATGCCAGATATTCTCCGGCGACGCCGCCGGCAACGCCCTCTCCACGGTCAAGGCCATCAAATACGCCGCCGACAACGGCGCCGTGGTCCTGCAGTGCAGCTGGGGCTACGTCTCCGGACTGGCCAACAGCTACGAATGGGGCGATCAGGGCTTCAAGACGCAGGAAGAGTGGGAGCAGGCCTGCCCGCTCGAAAAGGAGGCGCTGGAGTACTTCATACACAACGCAGGGTCGCCCAACGGCCCGATCGAGGGAGGTCTGGCGATCTTCGCCGGCGGCAACGAAAACGCCCCCATGGCCGGATTCCCCGGCGCCGCAGACTACTGCATCTCGGTCTCCGCGACGGCCGCCGACTACACCCCCGCCGTCTATAGCAATTACGGTCCGGGCATCACGATAGCGGCTCCGGGCGGCGATCAGGACTACTATTACGAATACTTCGACGACGACCACAAGCGCGGCGAGATCGGCTGCGTCCTCTCGACGCTGCCCTACAACGTCAGTGAAAGCGGCTACGGATACATGGAGGGCACCTCGATGGCCTGCCCCCACGTTTCGGGCGTCGCGGCGCTGGGACTCTCCTACGCGGCCAAACTGCGCCGCCACTTCACGGCCGACGAATTCAAGGCCCTGCTGCATGAGACCGCGACGCCGATCGACGACTACATGAGCGGCATGAAACTCTACTACCGCTACGTGGCCGACGTGGGGCTGAACCAGCCCATGCAGCTCAACAAATCCAACTACCGCGGACAGATGGGCGCCGGTCAGGCGAACGCCGCCAAACTGCTCAACGCCGTTGCCGGCAACGGCACGCAGGTGTCGTTCCCCAACCTCTACATCAACCTCGGCGGCGAAGTGACGGCCATACCGGCCAACTATTTCCTCGGCGGCGAGACGATGACCTATACGGTCTCGATCTCCGACACGACGGTCGCAACGGCCTCCGTCGAGGGCAGGAAACTGACGGTCAAGGGACTCAGGAGCGGCACGACCAAGGCCAGCATCACGTCGAGCGGCAACGAGACGCACACCTTCAACATCACGGTGCGCAAGGTCGCGAACGGCAACGGCTGGCTCTAAACCCGCAACGATGCGCAAAACAGCGACGATAACACGCATGCTTCTCTGCTGCGGAGCGTTGTGGGCGGCTCTCTCCGCCCCGCCGCTCAGCGCCCAGATCCGCATCGTCCCGCGCGCCAAACTCGACAGTCTGGCCCACCCGGCCACGGCCGCGGGAGGAGCCGAAGCGATGCGTTTCGAACGCACGCTGATCGACGCCGGGCATATCGGCGAGGACGACCTCCCGCCGGTCTACACCTTCCGGTGGCGGAATACGGGCGGCAAGCCGCTGGTCGTCACCCGCGTGCAGACCACCTGCGGCTGCGCCGCGGCGAGCTGGGACAAAAAGCCCGTCGCACCGGGCGGCGAAGGCGCCGTGACGGTGACCTACCGTCCCAAGGGACATCCGGGGGTTTTCGACCGGCGGATTTTCGTCTACACCCAGCTCTCGGACAAGGAGCCAACGGCGATCCTCAGCCTCCGGGGCGCAGTCACGGCCTCGGTGCGCACGGACGACGACTATCCCCATGCGATGGGCGCGCTGCGGCTCAAGCAGCGGACCGTCCGCTTCGGCCGCACCGACAAGGTGCAGAGCGAGCGTATCGAGTGCCTGAACGCGGGCGACAAACCGCTGACCCCGGCTTGCGACGAGGGGTTCGCGGCGACCGGCCTGAGCTTCGCCTGCGAACCGGCGACACTGGCACCCGGCGCAAAAGGCGATCTGGTCGTCCGCTTCGACCCGGCCAAAGCCCCGCAGCCGCTCCGGCGGACTCCCCTGCCGGTCGGGGGACCGGACGTGCCGCCGAGTCAGCGCATGTTGTGGATCGAGTTCGGGGAAACAGAATAAGAAACAGGATAAAAACAAGTCATATGAAAAGATTTTTGAGATTTGCGGCCCTTTTGTCGGCCCTCGCGCTGCTCGGCGCCTGCGACGACGATATGTACGTAACTCCGCTGGAGGTGACCAACAACAACATCGCGGGTACGTGGCAGCTGGCCGAATGGAACGGCGCGCCGCTCGCCGAAGGCAGCTTCGTCTACATCGAATTCATCCGCAAGGACGCCAAGTACGTCATGTACCAGAACCTCGACAGCTTCGGCACCCGCAAGCTGACGGGCCGTTTCGTCATCGACAACGACGCAGAGCTGGGTGCGGTCATCCGCGGCAGCTACGACTACGGCGCAGGCGACTGGGCACACCGCTACATCGTGACCGACTTCACCGAGACCTCGATGGTCTGGACGGCCAAGGACGACCGCTCGGACGTGCAGGTCTTCGTGCGCTGCAACGGCATTCCGGAAGAGGTAACCGGCGGAAAAACAGAAGAATAAAGGAAATAAAAAGTTCGCGCCGGAAGGCGCCGGAAGGGATGTCCGGACCGGGCGTCCCTTTTTCGTCGTCCCAGCCGTCCGGAACGCCCGCAGAGAGCCGCAGGAGTTGGCAATGCGCGGAATTTGCACTATCTTGCGCAAAATTACGACGACAATGACACAGGAGCTGCAATTCATACCTTTCGAATCCCGTTCGGACAAAGGCTGGGCCGAAGCGTGGGACCTTTACGAAGAGTCGTTTCCCCGCTGCGAACGCTGGAACGCGCAAGGGTACGACCGGGCGTTCGGCGATCCGCGCTTCGAAGCCGACGGCATCTGGCGCGGCGAAGAGTTCATCGGCATTCTGTTCCACTGGAACGCCGGAGCGTACCGCTACGTCGAGCATCTCGCCGTTTCGCCCGCCTTGCGCGGTCAGAACATGGGTTCGAAGGCGCTCACAGCATTCTGCCGGAAGGTAGGCCGCGTCATTCTGGAGATCGACCCGCCGGTGGACGACATCTCGATCCGCCGCCGTCACTTCTACGAACGGCTGGGCTTCGTCGCCAACCCCTACGAGTACATCCACCCTTCGTTCCGCAAACCCTTCACGCCCCATCAGCTGATCCTGATGAGCTATCCCGGCCCCCTGACATACGACGAAGCCCGCGGTTTCGCGGACTTCGTACGGGAGACGGTGCTCGGCTATTCGGAGCACGAAGCCCCCACGCTGCCGAAATTACCGTAAAACGGAGGCTCCGGGCAGACCTGTTTACAAGATTCCAACCAGATATTTGGTGACGAAATAACCGCCCGCCACCAGCCAGACGTACAGCAGGCCCGCCAAGACGAAGGGTTTCGCCCCGGCCTGCCGGAACTTGTCGATACTCGTTTCGGTACCCAGCGCCGTCATGGCCATCGTCAGCAGGAAGGTATCGGCGTATTCGATCGCGCCGTTGAGCGGAATCTCGCGGACGCTCTCCACGCCGAACAGGTATTGCAGCAGCGAATTGAGGCAGATGATCCCGATAAACCCGAAGGCGAACCACGGCACGGCGATCTTGCTCTTCTCCCTGCAGGCTCCGGAACTCTTCCGGCGGCCCAGCACGAAGCCCATGACGACCAGCACCGGCGCGAGCATCATCACGCGGATCATCTTGGTAATCGTGGCCGTCCCCGCGATTCCCAGCGCATCGGTCGGGTCCATCGCATTGCCGGCTCCGGCCACATGAGCCACTTCATGCAGCGTACTGCCCGTGTAGACAGCCACGCCCGTGTCCGTAAGTCCATCGAGCAGCCCCATCCGGTACATCAGCGGATAGAGGAACATCGAGAGGGTTCCGAAAATCACGACCGTGGAGACGGCGATGGCGGTCTTGTAACCCTCGCACTTCACGACCGGTTCGGCGCCCAGCACGGCGGCCGCGCCGCAGATGGCGCTGCCCGTCGAGGTCATCAGCGCCGTGTCGCGGTCTATCTTCAAGAGACGGCCCAGCAGGACTCCCCCGAAAATGGTGACCGTCACGATGACCAGATCGACGGCGACGGCCGGAATGCCGACAGCCGCCACTTCGGTCAGCGTCAGGCGGAATCCGTACAGGACGATGCCCCAGCGCAGCAGCTGCTTGGTGCAGAACTTGATGCCGGGGACCCACGTTTCGGGCAGTTTGTTGCGAAGGCTGTTGGCGTAGAGCATACCCAGCACGATACCCACGATCAGCGGACTGAACGACAATCTTTTTACGATGGGAAAGCCGGCGATGTAGAAGGCCGCGAACGAAAACAGCGCGATCAGCAGAATTCCGTGCAGGGTGTTCGCCCTGTTACCTTTTTCCAACATATGCTTGTATTTTTTTAATGGTCACTATAACTTTTTCTTTATTCCGCCGGCAAAGGTCGCATCTTTTAACGGAATATGAAACAAGAAATCATTATACACCATAACAAAAAGTTATACCAAAGAGCAAACGGGCGGATCGTACCCGGAAGCGGCGGCAGGAAGAAGGGAGAAAACAGAGTCCGGAACCGCAACGCGAGCACGACCGGAACGCGGCAGGATCGCGGCGGAAACAGCAGGTGCGAAATCGCGGCAGAAATGGCGGCGGGAACGGCGGCGGGAACGGCGGCGGGAACGGCGGCGGGGAGTGTCACGGAAACTGCAACGGAAACCGGGACAGGGAGCAGAACCGGAACCAAAACCCGAAACTGGAACCTCCTCTGAAAACCACGATTGGAACCGCAACGCTGAAACCGCCACTAAAACTGCAACAAATACGCTCGTCGAGGCTGCGCCAGAAAGCCCGTCCGATCAGCAGTCGGCCCTTGCGAATTCGATGAACTGCCGGACGAGAGCCGACGGCTCGGTTTCGACGTGCACGAACGCGAAATCGCGCCGCAGGGGAAGGTCTTCGAGGTCGATGATCCGCAGCACGCCGCTGCGCAGCTCGTCCACGACCGAGATCACCGAAACGATGGCCATGGCGTCGCTGTTGCGGACGAAAGCCTTGATCCCCTCGGTCGAGCCCAGCCGCATGACCACGTTGAGCTGCGGAATGCGGATGCCCGCGCGCCCCAGCGCCGCCTTGATGACTTCGAGCGTCCCCGATCCGCCCTCGCGCAGCACGAGCGGAATTTCGCGCAGCTCATCGGCCGTTATCGACTCGGTCCGCGAATAGGGACCGCCCGTGCGGGCCACCAGCACCAGCTCGTCGGGAGCGAAAACCGTATAGTGCAGCCCCTGACGGCGGCTCAGGCTCTCGACCATTCCCAAGTCGATGCCGTGCCCGCCGAGCGCCTGCTCGACCTGATCGCTGTTGCCCGACATCATCGCGACCCGAACGCCCGGAAAGCGCGTCGTGAATCTGGCCAGAATCGGCGGCAGAAGGTATTGGGCGATGGTCGTGCTGGCCCCCAGCCGCAATTCGCCCACGGGAGCGTCGGCGCAGAGACTCATTTCATACTGCATGCGGCGGTAGTCGTCGGCCAGCCGTTCGGCGCAGGCGAGCAGGGTCTCCCCGGCCCCGGTCAGTTCGAGACGGCTGCCGCGGCGCACGAAAAGCTGTACCTTATATTGGGATTCCAGCTCGCCGATGTGTTTGCTGACGGCGGGCTGCGAGATGAAAAGCCGTTCGGCCGTCCGGGTGAAGCTGAGCGTCCGGGCCGCCGTAATGAAGACTTTGAGTCGGAAATCGTCCATAACGTTCCAAATTAATGAGACAGCATCTTTTGCGGCAATCGGCGGAATTTACGGCCGGAATTCGGGTGCACGACGGCCCGAAAACCGGGAACCGCAGGCGGCTGCCGCGAGCGCACCGGAACCGCAGCGGCCGCAGGGGTCCGGCAAAAGCGATACGGCAGGCCCCGGAAGCCATGCAGCCAAAATCGGGCGGCGGAAATCGCCGCAAAGGCGATCGACGGCCAAAATCCGGTGCGGAACCCACCGCAAGACAGTTGACAGCCGGAATCGGACGGGCAAAAGTCGCTGCAAAAGGCGATCGGCAGCCAAAAATCCGGCGCAGAAACCGCCGCAAAACGATTGACCACCAAAAACCGGACGAACAAAAGTCGCTGCAAAGGCGATCGACAGCCAAAAATCCGGCGCAGAAATCACCGCAAGACAGTTGACAACCGGAAACCGGGCGGGCAAAGTCGCTTCAAAGGCGATCCGCAGCCAAAAATCCGGTGCAGAAACCGCTGCAAGACGATTGACAGCCGGCAACCGGTCTGCCGAAACCATTGACAACCGGAAATCCGGCCGCAGAGAACTGCCGGAAACCGCCGCAGCGCGGCCGCTCCGGCGGATCAGCCGAGATGGCCCTCGTCAGCAAATTCCTTTACCGACTTGATATAGTGTGCGATAGTCTCCTGCATCGAAACGAACGATTTACCTCCGGCGGCGTTCTTATGGCCGCCGCCATTGAAGTACTTGCGGGCGAAGAGATTGACATCGACATCTCCGCGCGAACGCAAGCTGACGCGGATGAACTTGCGGTGGGCCAGAAACATGGCCGACATCTTCATCTTCTTGACCGTCAGGGCGTAGTTCACGAAGCCCTCGCTGTCCCCCTGCTGGAACTGGAAGCGGCGCATCTCGTTCTCCAGCAGCGACATGTAGGCTACCGTGCCGTCCTGAATAATCTCCATCTTGCGGTTGATGGCATAGCCGAACAGCCGGGCGCGGCCCTCGGTATAGGCGTTGTAGACGTTGTTGTGAATGTCGGGAATGCTGATGCCCGTCCCGACCAGCACGGCCACGGCGCGGAACAGCTCAGGCGTGAGGAACGAATAGGCGAAATTGCCCGTGTCGGTCATGATGCCCACATAGAGCGCTTCGGCCATGCGGCGCGTAACGGCCTGCGCACCGAACAGCGCTTCGACGATGGAGTAGACCAGAAAGCAGGTGCTCGACGAATCGGGATGCGAGAACGAGAGGTCGAAACCCTCGTCGGGCGAAAGGTGGTGGTCGATCAGCACGCGGCGGGCCGTCGTATTGGCGCCGATGGTCTCGCTGAGGATTTCGAGCCGCGAAACGGCGTTGAAATCGAGACAGAAGAGGATGTCGGCTCCGGCGATGGCGCGGGCGGCGCGGCCTTCGGTGTCGTTCTTGAAGACCACGACCTCCTCGATGCCCTGCATCCAGTCGAGAAAATAGGGGTATTTGTTCGGAACGACGCACGTCACCTCATGTCCCATCGACCGCAGCGCCTCGGCCCATGCCAGCGACGATCCCACGGCATCGCCGTCGGGATTGGTGTGCGACACGATCACGATCTGCTGATGGGCGGGGGCAAGCAGTTCCCGCAGGCGTTCGAGACGCTCTTTCGATAACTCCATTTCGGCTCTGTTTCGCTAAATGATCTTTGCAAAGATACAAAAAAAGAAGAGATATGCAACCGCGGCCGCGGGAACGTACCGAAATAGCACGTTTCCATACTCCGGAAAGCCGGCGGCCGGCGATCCGGTTTCGGGGCGGCGGTTGTCGGTTCGGTATTTTTGCGTAGCTTTGCATACACAAAAAAAACGCATTATGGCTTGTTGTCTTCAGGTGGAGAACCTGACCAAATCGTTCGGCGATCTGGTACTCTTCGAAAATATATCGTTTGCGATCGAGGACGGGCGGCGCGTGGCCCTCGTCGCCAAGAACGGCACCGGAAAAACCACGCTCCTGAACATCATAGCGGGGCGTGAGGATCACGACGGCGGGGAGGTCGTACCCCGCCGCGATCTGAGGATCGCCTACCTCGAACAGAGTCCGGAATACCCGGCGGAGATGACCGTGCTGGAAGCCTGCTTCCACTCGGAGAATCCGGCGCTGAAGGCCATCGCCGAATACGAACGGGCGATCGAAGAGCCGTCGGGCGAAGGATTGCAGGAGGCCATGGCCCGCATGGACGCGCTCGAAGCGTGGGATTACGAACAGCGGGCCAAGCGGATTCTGTCGCGGCTGAAGATCCGCGACTTCGGACAGCGGGTCGGGACCCTTTCGGGCGGACAGCTCAAGCGCGTGGCGCTGGCCAACGCGCTGATAAGCGAGTCGGACCTGCTGATCCTCGACGAGCCGACCAACCACCTCGACACCGATATGACCGAGTGGCTCGAAGAGTATCTCACGGCAAGCGGCGCGGGGCTGCTGATGGTGACGCACGACCGTTACTTTCTGGACAAGGTGTGCAGCGACATCCTCGAAATCGAGGACCGGCAGCTATACCACTACGCGGGCAACTACTCCTATTATCTGGAGAAGAAGCAGGAGCGCGAGACGGCGCAGGCGGCCCGGCGGGAGAGCGAGACGAATCTCTACCGCCGCGAGCTGGAGTGGATGCGCCGCCAACCGCAGGCGCGGGCGACGAAGGCCCGGTCGCGCATCGACGCCTTTCACGAGCTGGAAGCACGCCTGCAATCGACGCGCAGCCGCGGCGAAGTGCGGCTCGACGTCAAGGCGTCGCGGATCGGGACCAAGATATTCGAAGCCAAGGAGGTCGGCAAACGGTTCGGCGAGCTGGTGATCCTCGACAAATTCAACTACAACTTCACCCGCTACGAGAAGCTGGGAATCGTGGGCGACAACGGCTGCGGGAAATCGACGTTCCTCAAACTGCTGACGGGGATCGAACGCCCTGACAGCGGGACGATCGAGGTCGGCGAGACGGTCCGCTTCGGCTATTACAGCCAGCAGGGGCTGGAGTTCGACGAGGGGAAGCGGGTGATCGACGTGGTGACCGAAATCGCCGAGCAGATCGACTTGGGCGACGGACGGCGCATGAGCGCGTCGCAGTTCCTGCAGCACTTCCTCTTCACGCCCGAAACGCAGCACAGCTTCGTGGCGCGGCTCAGCGGCGGCGAACGGCGGCGGCTGTATCTCTGTACGGTGCTGATGCGCAACCCCAATTTCCTGATTCTGGACGAGCCGACGAACGATCTGGACATCGTGACGCTCGGCATTCTGGAAGAGTATCTGCGCGCATTCAAGGGGTGTGTGATCGTAGTGTCGCACGACCGCTATTTCGTGGACAAGGTGGCCGATCACCTGCTGGTCTTCTGCGGCGGAGGCGAGGTCAAGGATTTCACGGGCACCTACTCGGAATACGTGGCGTGGAAACGCGAATACGAAGCCGCACGCCACGCGCAGGAGGCGCAGGCCCGGCCCAAGCCGCAGGCGGTGCGGACGCAGGCGGCGGACGGCGCGCCGCGCAAACTCTCGTACAACGAAAAGCGCGAGCTGGAGGCGCTGGAGCGGGAGATTCCGGCGCTGGAAGCCGAAAAAGCGGCGCTGGAGGAGTCGCTTTCGTCGGGTTCGCTCGGAGTGGACGAGCTGACGGCCCAGTCGCAGCGCATCGCGGAGCTGATCGGGCTGATCGACGAAAAGACGATGCGCTGGCTCCTCCTGAGCGAGCGGTAATCGCCGGACGCAGAACGAAAAGCCGGGAAAACAGAGAACAGGCTAACAGAGCGCGAAAAACGGGCGGGCGGAAGAGCGAAGAACCGAGACAGAAGAAAAGCGGAAAAGCGGCCGCAGCCGGGAAAGCGGGGAGCCGGCTGGGAACAGAAAAGCGCAAAGAACCGGACACGAATGGAAGAACGGGTAACCGGACACGAATGGAAGAACGGGTAACCGGGCGCAGGCGGCAGAACGAGGAACCGGATAAACGAAGAACGGAAACCGGACGGGAAAAAACCGGCCGCAGCCGGGAAAGCGGGGAACCGGATGAAAACAGAAAAGCGCAAAAGGACGGATACCGCCGGAAGGACGGGAAACCGAAGCGAAAGAGACCGGACGACTTATAAACGACAACGGCGGAGCCGAATGCTCCGCCGTTGTCGTCTTATCCGGGTTCGGCCGTCGAATCCGGCCGCCGGGTTATTCGAGATTGAGCAGCGTCCGGTTTTCGAGGACCGTTTGCTGGGCTATGCGCTGGAGGTATTCGGCCTGTTCGGGCGGAAGGCCCATCGTGCAGTCGGTCTGGTAGGGTTTGCCGTAGATGGTCGTGAAGATCACGTTGGCCGCGAGGTAGCTGCCCGGCAGCGCGGGGTGAAAACAATCCTGCGCATAGAGCACGCAGTCGGGACGTTCGGCACGCACGCGGCGCCACGCCATACCCACGGGGGCGCACCACGCGTCGTTGTCGTAGGCCATTTCGAGGTAGCTCGTAATCAGCCGCTCCTGCATGGTCTCGTAGCGGTTGATGGGCGGGTATTCCGGAATCGGGAAGCGGTTGCCGTTCTTGTGGCCCCACGTCATGTAGAAGATCACACGGGCGTCGGGTGAACCCGCATGCACGAGGCTGTCGAGCGTGCGGGCCTGCGGATAGACCTCGCGGGCGACCTGCCGCGTCGGCATGGCGGGCGCGGAGCTTTGCTCCTGCAGGACGACGTAGTCCCAGCCGCCCGCGGCCAGCGCCTTCAGCAGTTTCTGGTTCGTCAGGTGGCCGGAGAAGCGTTCGCCGCCTTTGAGGAAGCGCGTGCAGGAGACCTTCACCTTCTGCGTCGCGGCGATCTGCTGGACGATGGCCGGCATGTCGTTGTAATAGGTATAGCTGTTGCCGACCCAGAGCACGCGCAGCGAATCGGCGTCTTTGGCCTGCCCGGCGAGGGGCAGCAGCAGGAACAACAGAATACGGAAGAGGTTTTTTGTCATATCGTTGAAGTTTTTAGGGTTTTCGGTCGGTGGTTCAGTCCTTCGGGGCCTTATGGTCGGCAGCGTATTTGCGGCACCACACGGCGATGCCGCACTCGCCGCACTTCGGGGCGCGGGCCGTGCAGACGTAGCGGCCGTGGAGAATGAGCCAGTGATGGGCCACCGGCAGCAGGTGCGGCGGGATGTTCTTTTCGAGCGTCAGCTCGGTCTGAAGGGGCGTTTTGGAGTTGGTCGTCAGGCCGATGCGGTTCGAGACGCGGAAGACGTGCGTATCGACCGGCATCACCTCCTTCTGCCACAACACCGCGCCCAGCACGTTGGCCGTCTTGCGGCCCACGCCCGGCAGGCGCTGCATCTGCTGCAGATCGCTCGGAACCTCGCCGCCGAACTCCGAACAGAGCATGCGGGCCATGCCCGCGAGGTTGCGGGCCTTGTTGTTGGGATAGGAGATGCTCTTGATGTAGGGGTAAATATCCTCGGCCGTGGCCGCGGCCATATCGAAGGGCGTGGGAAACGCCTCGAACAGCGCGGGAGTGGTCATGTTGACCCGTTTGTCGGTGCACTGCGCCGAAAGGATCACCGCCACCAGCAGCTGGTAGGGGTCGGTGTAGTGCAGTTCGCTCTCGGCCACGGGCATATGCTCCGAGAACCATGCGATTACGCCGTCGTAACGTTGTTTGGTCGTCATAAATGCTGTTTTTTACGTCGAAAAAGAATTTTCTTCACCAGAAAAATAGCCCCCTCCGGACAGAAGACGAGCCGCGGCGTCCGCCGCAGATCGGCCCACCAGCGCGCGAGGTATTCGCCGACTCCGGCCCCTTTCCACGAGAGCAGCCAAAGCCCCACCACATGACGGCGGCGCAGAATGCGGAAGCGGTTGCGCGAAGCCGTGAAGCGTTCGTCGAACCAGAGACTGGTCTCCATCGCCGAATCGCGGCTCGCAAGGCGTCCCCTGTAGGAATCTCCGTGGCTCACGCTCCCGACCATGCGCCGGTGCACGGCCGTCACGCGGTCTATGAAGCGTATTCGGGAACGGCAGGCGAACCACAGCCACATGGGCCAGTCGTCGGTCAGCCATTCGGGATGCTCCTCAGGGCGGATCTCGGCATAGTAGGCCGCGATCAGCTCACGGCGGGCCAGCGCCGTGCAGTTGGGGACCGAAATGCCGAGCAGCATCTGCTCGAAATCGGTATAGTGCCGGTCGGGATCGGGTTTCAGGGTCCCTTCCGCCTGCCAGTATTCGTCGGCGCCCGTATAACACATGCCGCAGCCGGGATCGGACTCCATCAGATCGGCCTGCATCTGCAGCTTGCAGGGGTCGGTCCACCAGTCGTCGCCGTCGCAGTAGGCCACGTATTTCCCGCGGCAGGCATCGAACGTGCGGCGGTAGTTGGCCCGCCAGCCGACGTTGCGGGCGCCCGTCACCAGCCGCACGCGGCCGGGGTATTTCGCGGCGTATTCGCGGCAGATCTCCGCCGTTAGGTCCGTGCTGCAATCCTCGCCCAGCACCAGTTCGAAGTCGAACGAGGTCTGCTGGCTGAGCACGCTCTCGACGGCCTGACGCAGGTAGGGCGCGTGGTTGTAGGTGGTCATGCAGACCGAGACGAGCGGAGTTTCCATCGCAGTTACAGTTTGGTCAGTTTGGCGAATTTGGCCAGCAGGGTTTTCTCGCCCACGCTGTCGAAAGCCACGACCAGTTTATGGTCCGTGGCGAGGGTTTCGATGCGTTGGACGATGCCGACGCCGAATTTGGGGTGTTCGACGCGCTGGCCCACGGTGTAGTCGCCGCTGACGGGCATCGACGTCCCTACGGGCACGCCGCCGTCGACCGCCTGCCGCACGCCCACGCGGCGCATGCCGTCGGTCGAGGGACGCGGCGTCTGGACGAGGGCCGGATCGGGTCTGCCCGCAGGGCGCGCGCCCTGCGGAGCCGCGGCGCGGGCGAAGCGCCGGGCGGGACCGGACTGGCCGTCGGCGGAACGCCCGCCGAAACTGCTGCCCCGGCCGCCGAAGCCGCCCTGCTGACCGCCGTTATTGCCGCCTGCACGGTCGGCCTGCCGTTTCTGCTGGAAGCGGTAGTCGAAGCGGCGGCGCAGTTCGTCGATGGCCGAGGGGCCTTCGCCGTCCTGCGGGCGGCGCGGACGCTCCTCGCCGGCGTCGAAGTCGGCGCGGACATATCGGGGGTCTATCTCGCGCAGGAAACAGCTCGGACGCGAGAACTCCATATTGCCCCACTTGAAGCGCATCTCGGCATAGGAGATCGTCGCCTCGACCTTGGCGCGCGTCAGGGCCACATAAAACAGGCGGCGCTCCTCCTCGATGCCGTCGGGCGACTCGGCGGCCCGCTGCGAGGGGAAAAGGTTCTCTTCCAGACCGACGATATAGACGTATTTGTATTCAAGCCCCTTGGCCGAGTGGACGGTCATGAGCGTCACCTTGTTGCGGTCCTCAGGATCGTCCTTGTCCATGTCGGTCATCAGCATAACGTTCTGCAGCCACTCGTCGATGGTCGCCTCCTCGTCCTCCTGCCGTTCGCCGCTGCGGATCTCGGCGTCGCGCTGCTCCTTGAAGAGCTGCATCGAGTTGAGCAGCTCCTCAATATTGTCCAGCGCCGAGGTCGCCTCAGGGGTATTCTCGGTGCGGTAGGCGGCGATGATGCCCGAACGGGTGGCGATCTCCAGACCGAAGTCGTAAAGGCTCTTTTCGTTGCGGGCCAGAGACAGGCCGCGGATCATGGCGACGAAATCCGACACCTTGCGGGCGATGGTCTTCTGCACGGGATCGGCGGCGGGTTCGGCGACCAGCGTATCGACCGCCTCCCACATCGAGACGCCGCGCCCGGCAGCCAGCTCGGCGATGCGCTGGACGGTCGTGTCGCCGATGCCGCGCGCGGGATAGTTGACGATGCGTTTGAACGCCTCGTCGTCGCGCGGATTGATAACCAGCCGGATATAAGCCAGCATGTCCTTGACCTCCTTGTGGTCGTAGAACGAACTGCCCTTGTAGATGCGGTAGGGGATGCCCCGGCGGCGGAGGTTGTCCTCCAGCACGGCCGACTGGCTGTTGGTGCGGTAGAGAATCACCGCCTCGGACCACTCGTCGCCCGTCTGGCGGATCTTGTCGCGCAGGTCGGAGACGACCATTTCGGCCTCCTCGCGGTCGGTATAGGCCTTGAGAATGCGGATCGGCTCGCCCTTGTCGCCCTCCGAGAAGCAGTGTTTCTCCATGCGTTTGGAGTTGCGGACGATCACCGAGTTGGCCGCATCGACGATGGTGCGGGTCGAGCGGTAGTTCTGCTCCAGCTTGAAGACCATGGCGTCGGGAAAATCCTTCTGGAACGAGAGGATATTCTCGATCTTGGCCCCGCGGAAGGAGTAGATCGACTGCGCGTCGTCGCCCACGACGCAGACCTTCGAATGCAGCTGCGAAAGGCGGCGGATGATGACGTACTGGGCGTAGTTGGTGTCCTGATACTCGTCCACCAGAATATATTTGAACTGTTCCTGATAACGCGCCAGCACGTCGGGAGCGTCGCGCAGCAGGATGTTGGTCTGCAGCAGCAGGTCGTCGAAATCCATCGCGCCGTTGCGCTTGCAGCGCTGGCAGTAGATGTTGTAGATGTTGCCGAATTCGGGAATCTGCGCCTGACGGTCCTCGGCGGCGTAGACCGAATTGGCGAGGTAGGCGCCGGGGGTCACCAGACAGTTTTTGGCATAGGATATGCGCGAAGCCAAGAGGTTGGGCTTGTATTTCTCGTCCGGAAGGTTCAGCTCGCGGACGATGGTCTTCAGCAGGTTCTTGCAGTCCGAAGGCTCGTAGATGGTGAACGAATCGGGGAAACCGATGCGGTCGGCGTTCTCGCGCAGGATACGCGAAAAAACCGAGTGGAAGGTTCCCATGCGGATATAGCGGCTGCGGTTGTCGGGGATCATCTGCGCGATGCGTTCGCGCATCTGCTCGGCGGCCTTGTTGGTAAAGGTGAGCGCGAGGATGTTGAAGGGAGCCACGCCCTGCTCGATCATATAGGCGATGCGCGAGGTCAGCACCCGCGTTTTGCCCGAACCCGCACCCGCGATAATGAGCGACGGGGCGTCGTAATTCACCACGGCGGCGCGCTGAGCGGGGTTCAGACCTTGTAAAATAGGTGATTCTTTGGATTCCATGACGGCAAAGTTAATAAGAATTGAATAAGTTTTTTTCAAAGAAAATAATATCTTTGCATTGCAAACGTTAAAAAACTAAATCCGACGGCAATACAGCGAGGTTTTCGCCGTGCAGGCGCAAAGGCTGCGGGCAGAATGTGCGGGGCCGGGTTTGTCGGCAGAATGTGCAGAGCCGGGGTTTTCGGGCTGAGCATGCAGGCCGAATATGCGGAACCGGGTTTGTCGGCAGAATGTGCAGAGCCGGAGTTTTCGGGCTGAGCATGCAGGCCGAATATGCCGGACGCGGAAAAGAGGTAATGAAATTCAACAACATAAAACAATGAGCGAAGTCATCAACATCAAGGAACTCAACGAGCGCATCGAACGCGAAAGCGTCTTCGTGGATACGCTCCGTACGGAAATGGGCAAGGTCATCATCGGCCAGAGCCATCTGGTAGACACGCTGCTGATCGGCCTGCTGTCGAACGGCCACATTCTGCTGGAAGGCGTGCCGGGACTGGCCAAGACGCTGGCCATCACTACGCTGGCGAAGGCCGTGGACGCCGCCTTCTCGCGCATACAGTTCACCCCCGACCTGCTGCCGGCCGACCTGATCGGTACGCTGATCTACTCGCAGAAGAACGAGGAGTTCGTCGTCAAGAAAGGCCCCGTATTCGCCAACTTCGTGCTGGCGGACGAAATCAACCGCTCCCCGGCCAAGGTGCAGTCGGCACTGCTGGAGGCCATGCAGGAGCGTCAGGTGACCATCGGCGACAACACCTATCCGCTGCCGCAGCCCTTTCTGGTGCTGGCCACGCAGAACCCGCTGGAGCAGGAGGGAACCTACCCGCTGCCCGAAGCGCAGGTGGACCGTTTCATGCTCAAAGCCAAAATATCCTACCCCAAGAAGCAGGAGGAGCGCGACATCGTGCGCATGAACCTCGCCGGGGGAGGACTCCCCGCCGTCAACAAGGTCATCTCGCCCGAAGACATCGTCAAGGCCCGCAAGGTCGTGGAGGACGTCTACATGGACGAGAAGATCGAGAAATACATCATCGACATCATCTTCGCCACGCGCGAGCCGGCGGAGTACAACCTCCAGAAGCTCCAGAACCTGATCGCATACGGCGGTTCGCCCCGTGCGTCGATCTCGCTGGCCAAGGCCGCACGCGCCTACGCCTTCATCCGCCGCCGCGGGTACGTCATTCCCGAAGACGTGCGCGCCGTATGCCACGACGTGCTGCGCCACCGCATCGGCCTGACGTACGAAGCCGAGGCCGAAAACATCACCTCGGAGGAGATCATCACCGACATTCTCAACAACGTAATCGTACCCTAACGATGCAGCAGACCGAGAACGATATTCTGAAACGCGTCCGTAAGATCGAGATCAAGACCCGCGGTCTTTCGAACGAGATCTTCGCCGGAAAGTACCATACGGCTTTCCGCGGACGGGGCATGTCGTTTTCCGAAGTCAGGGAGTACCGCGCGGGCGACGACGTAAGGGACATCGACTGGAACGTGACGGCCCGGTCGCGCAAACCCCACATCAAAATCTACGAGGAGGAGCGCGAACTGACGATGATGCTTCTGGTGGACGTCTCCGCATCGCGCATGTTCGGATCGACGGACCGCCTGAAGAAGAACATCATCACCGAAATCGCCGCCGTGCTGGCTTTCTCGGCCGCGCAGAACAACGACAAGGTGGGCTGCATCTTCTTCTCGGACAAGGTCGAGAAGTTCATCCCCCCGAAGAAGGGGCGCAGCCACATCCTGATGATCATCCGCGAGCTGGTGGGCTTCCGCCCCGAATCGACGGGCACGAAGCTTTCGGAGCCGGTGCGGTTTCTGACCAACGTCAACAAGAAACGCTGCACGACCTTCATCCTCTCGGACTTCATGGATTCGTCGAAGGACAAGGCCGCGCTGGACGACGCGCTGAAGATCGCCGGGGGCAAGCACGATCTGGTGGGCATCCGCGTATACGACCCCCGCGAGACGGAGCTGCCCGACGTGGGCATCGTCGAGCTGAAGGACGCCGAGAGCGGCCGCAAGGTATGGGTGGACACCTCGTCGCGGGCCGTGCGGGAGCACTACGCCCGGACGTGGGAGCGACGCAGCGCCGAGATCGACTCGACGCTCAAGCACAACCGCATCGATTCGACGATGATCTCGACCGACGGCGATTACGTGGCCGAACTGTTAAAACTGTTCAAACAGCGATGAAACGACTTTTTGCAATAGCACTGCTCCTTGCGGGCGCGGCCGTCCGGGCGCAGAACGCACCGACGGTCACGGCGCGCATCGAGCCGGACAGCATCATGATCGGCGACCGGTTCGACCTGACGGTCGAGGTGGACAAGGATCTGGTGCAGGTGGTGCAGTTCCCGGAATTCGAAAACAAGGAGGGAAGCCCCCTCGAACTGGTCAAGGACCACCCGATCGACACGCTCGAACGCGACGGACGCCACCTCAGGCTGCGCAAGCGCTACACGCTGGCGGCGTTCGAGGAGGGCAAGTGGAACCTCGGACTGCCGGCCGTGCTGTATGCCGACAAGAACATCGTCGACACGCTCCGGGCGCGCGACTCGCTCTATCTGGAGGTGGCCACGTTCCAGATCGACTCGACCTCGCAGTCGATCTACGACCTGAAACCCCAGCGCAACCTGCCGTTCCGCTTCGCGGAGGTCAGCGGATACGCCAAATGGGGCGTGCTGGCCCTGCTGATGATACTGGTGGCGCTCTATGCGCTCAAGCGCATTCTGGCCCGTTACGGCAAGGGGCTGGGCGACCTGTTCAAGCCCGCGCCGCCGCAGCCGCCCCACGTGGTGGCGATCAAGGCCCTCGAAGCGCTGCACAACCAGAAACTATGGCAGAACAACAGGCACAAGCAGTATTATTCGGGACTGACGGACATCCTGCGCACCTACATCGCGGCGCGCTGGGGCGTGGGCGCCATGGAGATGACCTCCGACGAGATCATCGAGGCGATGCGCAGCGAAGAGCTGCCCGACAAGGCCCGGATGGACCTTACGGCGATCCTGCGCGACGCCGATCTGGTGAAGTTCGCCAAGGCGACGCCCGACGGCGAGCAGAACGAAGCCGACTACCTGAAGGCGTTCTATTTCGTCGAGGAGACCAAGCTCGTCGTCGAAGAGGAGGAGCCGGAGCAGCCGGACCCGATGCAAAACCAAAATGCGTAACAAGATGTACAGACTCCTATATATCGTATTTCTCTTTGCCGCCCTCGGCGCTTCGGCGCAGGACATGCCCGAACGCAGCGAGGTGCGCCGCGGCAACCGGCAGTACAACAAGGGCAATTACGAAAAGAGCATCGAGCGTTACGAGCGGGCTTTGGAGGCCGCACCCGAATCGTTCGAGGCCCGTTACAACCTCGGAAACGCGCTCTACAAGGCCGAACGGTTCGACAAGGCCGAGCAGACCATGCGGCAGGCGGCGGCCGATACGCTGCGCACGGACGACGAGCGCGCCCAAGCCTTCTACAACCTCGGAAACGCGCAGTTCAAGCAGCAGAAATACAAGGAAGCGCTCGAAAGCTACAAGCAGTCGCTGCGGCTGAACCCCTCGGATCAGGAGGCCAAATACAACTATGCCTACACCAAGCGTCTGATCGACGACGACGAAAACGGCGGCGGTGGCGGCGGCGACGACAAGAATCAGGACAAAGACCAGAACAAGGAGCAGCAACAGGGCGGTCAGGACCAGCAGAACGGCGATCAGCAGAAAGACGACCAACAGAAGGACGACAAGGGACAGGGCGACGACAAGGAGCAGCAGGGCGACCCGCAGCAGAACCCCGCGCAGCCCGACAAGGAGCAGGAAGGCGATCCGCAGGGAGAGCCACAGCCCGTTCCGGCCGGCATTTCGCCGCAGGAGCAGGAGCAGATGCTCGACGCCATTCAGGCGCAGGAGGACCGCACGCAGGACAAACTCAAGGAGAAGCAGGGCGTCGTGGTGCGCGGATCGAAAAACTGGTAAAAAAGAGGAACTATGCATTTCGCATCACCATATTATCTGTGGCTGTTGTCGGCGCTCGTGCCGATGATCGCCTACTACGTGTGGCGTACGCTGCAGGGCGGCGCGTCGATCCAGATTTCGAGCGTCGAAGGGGTCGTGCGCGCGCCGAAGACCGTACGCTACTGGCTGCGGCATCTGCCGTTCGCACTGCGGCTGGCGGCGCTGGCCCTGCTGATCGTGGCGCTGGCGCGCCCGCAGGACGTCGAGCGTCTTTCGCGCACGAACACCGAGGGCATCGACATCATGCTGGCCATCGACGTTTCGGGTTCGATGCTGGCGCGGGACTTCCGCCCCGACCGCATCACGGCGGCCAAGGAGGTGGCCGGATCGTTCATCGCGGACCGTTACGGCGACCGCATCGGACTGGTGGCCTTCGCGGGCGAAGCCTTCACGCAAAGCCCGCTGACGACGGATCAGGGAACGCTCCAGACGCTGCTGGCACGCATCCGCAGCGGACTGATCGAGGACGGCACGGCCATCGGCAACGGACTGGCCACGGCGATAAACCGCCTGCGCGAGAGCGAAGCCAAGTCGAAGGTCATCATCCTGCTGACCGACGGCGTGAACAACCGCGGCGAGATCGCGCCCCAGACGGCGGCCGAAATCGCCAAGGCGCAGGGCATCCGCGTCTACACCATCGGCGTCGGCACCGAGGGCATGGCCCCCTACCCCGCCGTGGACATCTACGGCACGCCGACCGGAGGAACCGTCATGGCGAAGGTCGAGATCGACGAGAAAACCCTCAGGTCGATCGCCGAGCAGACCGGCGGACAATATTTCCGCGCCACGGACAAGGCCAAGCTCAAGGCCATTTACGACCAGATCAACCAACTGGAAAAGAGCAAGGTGGAAGTTACGGAACACGTCACCTACCACGAGCAGTTCCTGCTCTGGGTGCTGGCAGGTCTGGGGCTGCTCGTGCTGGAGTTCCTGTTCTCGAATCTGGTGCTGAAAAGAATACCGTAAAACGTAATTTGCAATGTTTAGATTCGCAAATCCGCAATATTTCTGGCTGCTGCCGGTCATACCCGCGCTGATCCTGCTCTTCTGGCTTGCGGCGCGCAACCGCCGCAAGCGGCTGGAGCGCTTCGGGCGCATGCAGGTATTGGAAGAACTGATGCCCGAAGTTTCGACCGGGCGCGTGGCGCTCAAATTCATCCTCTTCTGCGCGGCGGTCGCGCTGCTCATACTGGCGGCGGCACGCCCGCAGTTCGGGTCGAAACTCCGCGAGGAGAAGACGCAGGGCGTCGAGATGATGCTGGCCGTAGACGTCTCGAACTCGATGCTGGCCGAAGATTTCGAACCCAACCGGCTGGAGAGGACCAAATACGCCATCAACAAGCTCTTCGACGGTCTGCATCAGGACCGCGTCGGGCTGATCGTCTTCGCCGGGGAGCCGAAGGTGCAGCTGCCGATCACCTCGGACTACCGCATGGCCAAGGCCTTCGCCAAGCGCATCGACCCGTCGCTGGTGCCGGTGCAGGGCACGGCCATCGGCAAGGCGCTGTCGCAGGCCCTGATGTCGTTTTCGGGCGAAACCGAGGAGAACCACAGCCGCGTCATCATCCTCATCACCGACGGCGAGAACCACGAGGACGACGCACTGGCGGCCGCACGGCGCGCCGCGGAGATGGGCATACGGATTTACACCATCGGCATCGGCACGCCCGAAGGCGCCCCGATTCAGATCGGCGGCGAATTCATCAAGGACGAGAAGGGCGACATGGTCGTTTCGAAGCTCAACGAGGAGATGCTGGCCCAGATCGCCGACATCACGGGCGGCGCCTATGTCCGTTCGAGCAAGCAGTCGATCGGTCTCGACGAGATCGTGAAGAGCATCAACGAAATGGAGCAGAGCGAGTTGTCGGTGATGCGCTTCGAAGAATTCAACGAACAGTACCAATACCTGCTGCTCGCGGCAATCGTGTTGCTGCTGGCGGAGTTCCTGCTGCTCGACCGCCGCAATCCGCTGCTGGCGCACCTCAACATCTTCAGGGAATAACTTACTTCGGAAAGAATTTTATCCGTAAAAAATACGGCAAAGGGGGAGACGCATCATCGTCTCCCCCTTTGCCGTTTGCCGCATTCGGAGCAATAAAAGACAAGCGTGAATCCCGGACGGCGCGAAGGCTCGTCGTGTCAATATTTAACAATAAAACAAACAGGCAAGAGACTTGACATCACCCGCTGCACCCACGGACCACCCCCTTCAGAAGAGCTTGCGGGGCAATTTTAAACAAAAAATCCGGAGAAAATGCAGCAGAAATCATCAATTTTACTATATTTGAAGCGATCACTCAGTTCTTTTAAACCAATTTCTTTAAAGCCTTGCCATGAAAAAAATTCTTCTGATGATTGTGCCGCTAATGGCACTGATCGGATGTTCGTACGACGATACGGACATCCAAAAACGGTTGGACGACCTCGACGGTCAGCTCACCGAACTGCAGGCGCTCGTCAAGGCGCTCAACTCCGACGTCACGACGCTCAAGGAGCTTGTCGCCGGGAAACGGTTCATCTCGGACGTACAGCCCGGTGAAGACGGCGGCTACGTCATCACGCTGGTCACCGCGGCCGGCGAGACCTCGAAGATCACCATCAGCGACGGAAAAGACGGGACTTCGTCGGTCATCGGGGTGAAACAGGATTCCGACGGTGTCTACTACTGGACGCTCAACGGCGACTTTATCCTCGACAACGGCAAAAAACTTCCCGTATCGGGCGTCACCCCCGAATTCAAGATCGAAAACAGCCATTGGTGGGTATCCTACGACAACGGCGCGACGTGGACCGACTGCGGACAGGCCCAGACGGACCAGAATCTGTTCAAGTCCGTCGCCACGAGCGAGGACGGCAAGCTGGTTTACCTGACGCTGGCCGACGGAACGGTGCTGACGTTCGAGTTGTACGTGCAGTTCGGCATCGCGTTCGACACGGCCTCGGCGACGATCCGCGTGGGCGAAACGGCGGAAATTCCCTTCACGCTGACCGGAGCCGACGCCAAAACCGACATTCAGGCCCTCGCCGACGGCGCATGGAAGGCCGAAGTGAAACGCACGGACAACGAAGGCGGAACGATCGCCGTGACGGCTCCCGGCGACAGCTCGACCGGCAAAGTCATCGTGCTGGTCAGCGACGGCGACGCCAAGACGCTGATGCGCACGCTGACATTCGTGTCGGGCGTGCTGAACGTCTCGACCTCCTCGAAGGAGGCGACGGCCGCAGGAGGCCCCGTAACGGTCGAGGTGGAGACCGATCTAGATTACACGGCAGCGATTCCCGAAGCTGCGAAATCATGGATTACACTGGCAGAGACGAGGGGGGGGGAAATCCGGACCGAAACCCTGACCTTTAACGTCGCGGCCAACACGGAAACCCAGTCCCGCAGCGCCAACATCGAGCTGGTGGCGGGAGAAACGGTGATCGAAACCATCCTGATCTATCAGGAAGCCTATTACGACCCGGCCCAGATGGTGCTCAAGGTCGAAGCGAAGGAATACAGCAGCAGCGCCTACAACAACAAGGTCTACCTGCCCCTCTACGGCGCCGTGGACGTCACGGTCAACTGGGGCGACGGCCAGAGCGAGCCGGTCGCAGCCACGATCTCGACCGCGGCCGCGATGGTGAACCACACCTACGCCGAATCCGGCATCTATTACGTAACCATAAGCGGAACCACGGAGAAACTCTCAGGAAGACTCACCAACAAAACCGTGGCTCCCGCCATTCTCGAAGTCAGACAATGGGGCAAACTCGGCATGACGACGCTGGATTACGCCTTCGCGAACACCTCGCTCGTAACCGTGCCCCAGCCCGAAGAGGACGCCTTCGCCGCCGTCACCACGGTCGAAAACATGTTCTCAGGGTGTACGAAGCTCGAAACCGTGCCCGAAGGACTGCTGGCCGGCGCGCCCGAAATCACCTCGGTCGCCTCGATGTTCTACAACTGCACGGCGCTAAAGAGCGTCCCGGAAAAACTCTTCGAAAAGACGACAAAAGCCACCTCGGCATCCGGCCTGTTCAGCGGCTGCAAGGCGCTGGAAAGCGTTCCGGCAGGGCTGCTGGCCGACATGCCCGCCCTGACCAACCTCGGAAGCATCTTCAACAACTGCGCATCGCTCAAGAGCGTTCCCGAAACATTCTTCGCCAACCAGACGGAAGCAAACAGCCTCACGTCGGGATTCTTCGGCTGCGCGGCGCTCGAAACCCTGCCCGCAGAGCTGTTCAAGAACATGACCAAGCTCACCAATGTCGCGTCGCTGTTCAAGGGGTGTGCAAACCTCAAAAGCGTTCCCGCAGGACTGTTGGACACCTTCACGGAGGTTACCAATATGACAAGCCTGTTCAGCGGCTGCAAAATGTTGGAAGACCTGCCCGACGACATCTTCAAAAACATGGGAAAGGCTAAGTCGGGCGGCTATCTCTACGAAGGTTGTATCAGCATGACCCAATTCCCCTCGCTGAAAAACTGCGTCTCGCTGGAGGCCGTCCCCGCGATCTGGAAAGACTGCACGCAGCTCGTGGAGGCGCCTGCGGACTACTTCCCGGAAAGTGTGAAAAAAGGCATATCGGCCGCTTACATATTCAGCGGCTGTACGGCGCTCAAGACCGTCCCGCAGGGGTTGTTCAAAGATTTCGAGTCGGTTACGACCATCAGCCAGATGTTCCTCAACTGCACGTCGCTCGAATCGCTGCCCGCAGACATCTTCGACGGCATGAAGAAGATCAATTCGGCAGGCGCGGCATTCAGCGGCTGCACCGCCTTCACCGGCGAATCGCCCTATACGATGGTGCAGGACGGCGAGCAGCAGGTCAAGGTGCACCTCTACGAACGCACGAATTACCCCGACATCTTCGGCGCCAAGATCTTCACCTCGGCCAACAGTTACAAGGACACCTTCAAGGGCTGTACGCAGATGGCAGATTACGCCGATATTCCGATCCCGTGGGGCGGCATCAGCGACGGCACGAAGGCCAAGCCGACGCTCACGCTGACGGCTGCGCCCGCCGAAGGCAAGGAGTACTACCAGCTGACGGGCATCGTCAAGAGTACGGAGATGAAATCGGGAAAGGTTCTCTGCACGACGAAAGCGCTGCTCCCGGAACTGATCGAGCAGATGGAGACGCTCGAAAAGGTGATGAACCGCTACGGCAACCCCATCAGCTCGGCAGCTGTGACGCAGGCCAATTCGGAAGCCGGGGCCACCTTCAATTTCAACGTCCAAGCCGACACCGAATACATCTTCCTCGCATCGGGCACCAACGCCCACGGCACGACCATCGAACAGACCGAGGTGAAGATTCCGGCCGTACCGACGGGCGAGGCCGACTACGAGCGTTATATCGGCACTTGGACCGTGACCTCGACCTCGTCGGAAATCAACAAACAGCCCCAGACATACACCGTGGAGATCACGCCCTACCGCACCAACGAAAGCTTCAGGGTCAAGGGCTGGGGCATCACCACGCTGGGCGACGACTACCCCTTCCTGCTCAAATACAACGAGGACGGCAACGTCACGATTCCGACGTTCGACCCGCAGGGCATGTACGGCCTGACGGCATACGTATACCTCAAATACCACTTCTACGATCCGGCGCAAACGCCGCCCTATCCGGTCTACACCACCGACCAAGAGCTGATGAAGGGCAGCTACGACGCAGCCGGCGGTTCGGTACGGTTCGAGGGCCAGAAGTTCCCCCACAACAATACGGAATACACCGTATGCGGCATCGACTACGCCATCTATTCGGGCGGTCAGTATGTCATTTGGCCGGATCTCTTCAAGGCCGGATATACGCTGCAGGATTATGCGATCGGGCCTTACACGATGACCAAAAATTCGGCGTCCGTAACGAAGTCCGGAGTCAAGGCCGAAACCGGCATCGCGCCGCTCGCCGGAGCGGAGATGCCGAAAGCCGCAACCCCGACGGGCGTACAGCGGCTGATCCGCAAGTAACGACACACCTAAGGTCCTCCGGGACCCGTCAAAAAGAGGGATGCGGCCTGACGGCCGCATCCCTTTTCGCAAAACGGACGCAACGCGACGGTTACTCGACGATGATTTCGTCGGTGAAGATCCAGCCGCCGGGACGGCCGTTGTGACGGGCTTTCAGGCGGACGTAACGCGCCTCGGTCTGGCCCGTCCAGCCGAACTCCCTGTAGCAGTCCTGCTTGAATTCGACCGGAATGTCGTTCCCGACCGTGGCGAGGGGCGTGAAGCGCTCGTTGTCGTCCGAGACCGAAAATTCGACCGCACGGGGCATCCAGATATCGGCGTAGAAGCCCTGCATGAAATCGGCGGCGATGCGCCGCACGGGCTGCCGCTCACCCAGATCGACGACCAGATCGACATCGGTGTCGAGCCAGCCCAGCCAGCGTCGGTCGCCGTAGTTCCAGCCGCCGCGCAGTCCGTCGGTCAGCGAGCCGTCGCCCGCAGCGGCGTATTTGAGGCTGTAGGGCGTATGGTAAATCACGGTCTTGCCGGTCGAAAGGCAGCGGAGGGGTTCGAGCGATTCGGGACGCGGCCCCACGGCGTTCTTCTGGTCGAAAGGATGGTATCCGCGCTCCTGAAGCCACGCTACGGCATCGAGCGCACGGGCATAAAAGTCGTCGTAATCCTTCCTTTCAGGCGCGCTCCACCCCACTTCGGCGATGGCCAGCAGGCGCGGCCACATCATATGCTCGGCATGCTCGGCGGTCGGGACGTGCTCGCACCAGAGGTTGCCCTGCACGCCGAGGATCATCGGCACGACCCCGGCACCGAGCGAATCGGGCGCAGGATCGTAGAAATAGGCCTGTTCGAGGGTCAGGAACGCGGCGGCGGCGACCGGTTCGGTCGTGGGATCGTCCTGACAGAAGTCGAGGTAGCAGTAATTCGAAGGGGTCATGACGGCATGATGTCCGGCGGCGGCAGCGGCGATGCCGCCCTCGGTGCCGCGCCACGACATGACCGTGGCGTCGGGCGCAAGTCCCCCTTCGAGAATCTCGTCCCAGCCCAGCAGGCGGCGGCCCTTGGCATTGAGGAAGGTCTCGATGCGGCGGATCATGTAGCTTTGCAGCTCATCGACGTCTTTCAGCCCCTCTTTGCGCATCCGCGCGGCGCATTTGGGGCAGGTGCGCCAGCCCTGCTTCGAAGCTTCGTCGCCGCCGATGTGGATATACTCCGAGGGGAAGAGTCCGATCACCTCGGAAAGGACGTTTTCGAGGAATTCGAACGTCTGTTCGTTGCCGATGCAGAAGTCGGAGTTGACATAGGGTTTCCCGCTGCACGAAAGTTCGGGGAAGACGGCCAGCACCTCCTCGCTGTGGCCCGGCATCTCGATTTCGGGGATCACCTCGATATGCAGGGCGCGGGCGTATTCGACCACCTCGCGGATTTCGTCCTGCGTATAGTAGCCGCCATCGGCCGCCGGATCGTCGCGGCGGCAGTAGCGTTTGCCGCCGAAGTTCCACCCCTCCCAGTCGGGATAGGGCCGCCATGCGGCGATGTCGGTAAGGGCGGGGTATTTCTTGATCTCGATGCGCCAGCCGGCGCCGTCGGTCAGGTGCCAGTGGAAGCGGTTGAATTTGTAGCGGGCCAAGAGGTCCAGCTGCCGCTTGACGAACTCCTTGTCGCGGAAGTGGCGCGAGACGTCGAGCATGAAGCCCCGGTAGCCGAAGCGCGGAGCGTCCTCGATCACAACGACCGGAATCCGGCGGCCGCAGTGTTCGGCCAGCTGGCCCAGCGACTGAAGTCCGTAGAAGAGTCCGGCGGCATCGGGCGCCGTGACGGTGATTTTTCCGCGGGCGACGTCGAGGCGGTAGCTTTCGGGCGCGCCGCCCTCGGCAAGCAGCAGTTCGAGAACGGGGATGTCGTCCCCGGCGGCTTCGGCGAAAGAGACGGGGAAAAAGCCGTCGCCGGAGCGCCGCATCCACGCCGCGAGGTCGGCCTTGTCCTCTCCTTCGAGGTTGGTCGCAAAGAGCAGCGTCGAGGGCATCCGGAAGGCGCCGTCGCCCCACGCCACCTGCTGCGGAGCGGGGATAATGCCCGTCGAAAGGTCGCCGCGGGAGTTCCCGCATGCCGCGAAAAGCATGCATGCGGCGGTGAAAAGCAAAAGTCGTGGTTTCATCGGTAAGTTTTATGGGTGATAAGTTCGGTTCTTCGTACAAAGATAACACAATCCGGCGCCGCGTCAAATAAATTTGCCGCCGCCGGAGAGAGTATCGCCAAGCCGGGATTCATCTCCGCCGGAAGCGACCGGTCCGCCGGGAATAAAAAGCGGAACAAAAAGAAGCCGTGCCCCGGCGGCAGTCTCCTGCACCGGCCGCACGGCTTCCGTTCAGCGGATCGGAACGATATCCGAAAGGCGGATTACATCCACTTGGTGTCCATCATCGTCGGGTTGGAGCTTCCGCCCACGGCGTCGTAGCCGTGACCCGTAAGGTCCTTGACGATGTTGCCGCCGCCGTCCTTGGCCTCCCACTCGTTCATGCGCCAGTAGGCGACCAGACCGTTGGACTGCGGATCGACGTAATTCATGTTGTTGGCGATCTCGGACTGGCTCAGGGCACGGCTCCAGACACGCACCTCGGCCATATAGCCCATCAGCGGACGCGACGACTGCCACTGCGACAGGGCGCCGATACCGAAGCCGTAGCCGTCGTTCGACGTCAGGTCCATGGTCTCGCCCTGCGTCGCCGTACCGGCAGCGAACTGACCGTCGATATAGATGTTCCACTCCTTGGAATTCGCATTCCAAACGGCGGCTACATGGTACCACTTCTTCGTATCGAACGGTTTGGCCGTAGCGGCGGGCTGGTAGTTGTCACGGCAGATCTGAAGCACGTTGCGGTCGATCTTCACGTCGCCGAAACGTACGGCGCAATGGCCCTCGATACCCATGACCGAAGAGTTGTCGGCGCCGTTGGAGAAGGTATCGACAAAGACACGGCACTCAAGCGTCATCTCCTTGAGGGCCGAAAGCTCGGTCGCTTCAAGGAACTTGGGCACCTTGTACTTGTTGCCGCTGCCGATGTAGATCGCCTTGCTGAATACGGGGGTCTTCAGCACGATGAAAAGGGTCCGGGAAGGTTCCAACACGGCAAGACCGCTGTTTTCGATCCGCTCGATGCTCACGGGCATGCAGTAGGTCGTACCCTCCTGAAAGTCGTCGAGCGACGTGACGGTGAACTCGACCTCCGACGAACGGCTGTAACCGGCCGAAATCACCACCTCTTCACCGCTCAGGCTGTAACTTTCGGCAGGCGGCACGACGTAATTCTTCCCGTATTTGGCGTTATACTCCTCCAGCAGGTCGGGGCGCAACGAAATCTTGATTTTGGTATCCTTATTCACGGGCACCGAAGAGGAGACCGAAATCTCCGTTCCGGCCGGGGGCGTATCGATGGTGACCGACTTGGAAACCGTCTTCTGCGCATCGGTCATGTAGGCCACCGGATGGATTTCCGCCGTCTCCTGACAGCCGCAGAGAGCAGCCGCAGCGAGGACGAAGGGGGCGATTAAATATTTCAGTTTCATAACATACATTTTTTCTGGTTAATAAATCGCTAGTTGGCCGGGCCGTAGATTTCGGCTTCGTTCATGCTCGTATAGCCCGTTACACGACCCACGTAAACCCGGATATAGCGGGCTTTGACCGTTCTCTTGAATTTGAACCACTTCCAGTTCTCGGACAGCACCGGAGTGAAGGGAACGCCGGCCGAAAGGCTGTACCAGACATTGCCGTCTTCGCTGTAGGTGAGGTCGGTGCACTGCGGTTCGGAATCCTGATAGTAGATATGCCAGCGCAGGCCGGTCACGTCGTTGACTTCGCCCATGTCGATGGTGAAGTTGCCGCCGTTGCCCCACGAATAGGAAGCGCTGCTTGCATACCAGCAGTTGGCGTCGAGCTTGCCGTCGAACATGGCCGCCTTCTGCGCGGCGGAGTCGCAGTTCCAAACACCGGTGGCGCCGCTCGTCGCAGTACCCTGACAGCAGGTGATCGTCCATGCCGAGGTCGGAGCGATCTTCGAGCCGTCGAGCGTCGTCGCGCCGATTTCGACATCCATCGAGACCTTCGTAACGAAGACATAATGTACGGAACCCTCCTTGACGGCATATCCGGCGTCTTCGATCGGGGCGATCTCGATCGGAATCAGGTAATAGCCCTTTTCGATCGAAGCCGGATCGACGTCGACCGCGATATTGGGCGAGAAGACCTGATTCTCGGTGCACTGAACCGGAGCGATCTTGACCAGCGACGGATCGAGCGGCTTGTAATTCGTGCCGTTCGCGTCGTTGTAAGCCTGCACGAGCGTATTGTTCACGTTCAGGGAAATCTGCATGTCATTCACCACGGGACGCGTGAAAGAGAGCGAAACCTCGCCGCTGCGGGACGTATTGACGGAACCGTCTTCCTCGACGAGGAACGTGATGCCGGAAGAGTCGGCAGTCGAGAAGGCCACGTCGATAGGAGTCGTCCAGCCGCCGGCGGGATTGGCAGCCTGAATGGCCATGCGCATGTACTTGTAGGGCATCGACGAAGTGCCGTATTCGTACTCCATGTGATAGGCTCCGAAGCCGGCGCAGGCGCCCTGCGTGGGGTTGAACGTCGCCATGCCGATCAGCGACGGCATCTTGTTGCCTTCGCGGTCGGTGAAGGTCACGCCGCCGGTCTGCCAGTAGGCCTCGAAATTCTCGGTAAAGATATATTGTTCGGGACGCCAATCGCCGATGGCGGCCTTGTTGAAACGGCCCTGAAGCGTCTCGTCGTACTGCGAGCCGGAAGCCTTGCTGGCTCCGTAGGCCTGCACGATACCGTAGTCGAAACACTGCGACACCGAAGGATGCACGCCGAAAGGCACGCCGTCGATCACCAGCAGGCGGCCGGTGCCCGAAGCCGGGCCGACCCACTTGCTCAGCTCCTTAACGAAGATGGTCATGTTGTCGTTGTATGTACGCAGGTCGGGATTGGGCTGATAGTAGACCGAAACACCGTCGACCAGCGGACCTCTGCCGCCCCATTCAGGCTCGTAGTCGAGGTCGATGCCGTCGTACTGATACTTGTCCATCGAGTCCTTGGCGTACGCCTTGGCATAGGAGGCCAAGCCTTCGGGAGTGACCTCTCCGTCCACGAGGAACTGTTCGGGGACCTCGTGCGCGAAGATCGTATAGATCACCTTCGTACCCATGATCTTCTGGACGAACTCCTTATCGGCCTTCTGCTGGGGCGTGAGCGTGTGCCACTGGCTCCAGATCGAGATGATGTCCATCGAGTCTGGGGCGCTGATCAGACGCGACTGGTAGGACGCGCCGACGGCCGTCCACGAACCGTACCAGCCGAAAGCCAGTTTGTGTTTGGTCTGCTTGTAGGCGCGGAGGTTCTGGTAATAGGCATTGTCGCGCAGGATGGGCGACTGCTGGTCCGGATGCTGGATGTTGATCCGCTCAGGCGTCGTCTCCTTCGTACAGGAGGCCACCGCGGCCGCCAGCACGAGACAAGCTACTGCATGTTTCAATATATTTTTCATAGTTTACTCAGGTATAGTTTCAGGTTACTAATTCTTTTTGTCCCACCACAGCTTCGTGCCGCCGTTGTCAGGACCGCCGAGCAGTTTGACGGCCTCCTGCACGGCCGCACCGTTGTTGGAGTATTCCGACTGCGGGAAGACCATGCGGCGGATCTGCTTGTTGGTATCGACGCCGCTGCTCGGATAGTTGTAACGCACCGGGAAAAGCCGGGGATAACCCGTGCGGCGGAACTCGGACCACGCCTCGGTGCCGTTGGGGAACATGGCGATCCATTTCTGGGTGATGATGCGCTCAAGCTGCTCCTCTTCGGAAGCGCCGGAGTTCCATTTGATCGCAATCTTGCCCAAGGCCGAAATATTATACTTGGTATTGGCTGCCGAAACGTCGGTGAAATCGGTCGGTTTGCTCGTTTCGTCGGCGGCATACCTTGCGGCGGCATCGGCGCTCAGACCGTTTTCGAGGAATGACAGCTCGATACCCTTGTTATAGAACTCCTCGGCGGTACCGCCCATCTCGGCCGTCCAGCCGCGCATGGCACCCTCGGCGCGCAGGAACGCAACCTCCGAGGCCATCATCCAGCGCAGGGGCGAATCGGTGGATTTCTCCTGTACGTTGGGCGAGGACATGGCCTTGTAATCTTCCTGCTGGGGATTGGGCATTCCGTTGGCGACACCGCGGTATTCGCCCTTGTTGTCACCGTCGGTAACGGGCTGGAAATAAACCGGAAGACGCGGGTCGTTGTAACCGTTGAGATAGGAGTCCATCGAAGCGCCCATGCGGGTGTCGCTGTAGCCGTTCCAGATCTTTTCGAGCGGGTTGATGACCGTAATGGACCCCCAGCTCTGGAAAAGCGCACTGTCATCGGCCGTCTCCATCACGCCGTCGCGGACGGCTTCCATGGCGTACTGCTTCGCAAGGTCGGGCTTCACGTAACAGATACGCATGGCCAGACGCAGCTTCACCGAGTTGGCGAGCTTGAGCCATTTCGAATAATCGCCGTGGTAGAGAGCGTCGACCTCTTCGAGCGGCTTGGCGTCGGGATTGTTCTCCACGACGTCCTTCAGCACCGCAATCGCGCTGTCGAGCGTCTCGAAGAAGTGCATATAGCACTCTTCCTGCGAATTGTAGGGGTTCTCCGTCTCGCCGAAATGCAGCACGGGCAGCGGACCGTAGATATCGCTCACGCGATGAAGCGACATAACTTTCAGGATATTCGCCACAGCGAAGATGTCATCGCTGAGCAAACCGTTGGCATGGGCGTACTTCAGCTGCAGCCAAGCGGGCATGACATTGGTGAACGACTCGCTGAAAGGTACGTTGCACCAATTGGTGCCGTTCAGTGCATAAATCTGGGTATTGACACCGCCGTTCCAGTTGTTCGTGCCGGACATATAGCCGGCGTAGACGTCGCCGATCAGGTTATAGGCAGCCTGATAGCGGTTGTTAGGCTCGGTATCCGAACCGCTGCACGAGTAGACGGCGTCCATCTGCATCGTGGTAATGAACATCTTGAGATCCACCTCCTGCGCGGAGTTGGGATCGGTATTGAAGCGCTCGAAGTCCCCGGTGCAGGCGGTGAACGCCAGACAGGCGGCCGCCAGCGAAAGGAATCCTTGTTTGATATTGTTTCGTTTCATAGTCGGTTGAGCTTTAGAATTGGAGTTTTACACTGAATCCGAGGGTGCGGACGCTCGGCTGCATGAAGAAGTCGACTCCCTGATAATAGGTACTCGTCGAAGCGGTCACTTCGGGGTCGAACGGAGCCTTGTTGTAGAACATGAACAGGTTGCGGCCGACGAACGATACGCTCATATTGACCTTGTTGCGGAACCATTTGGAGGGCAGGTCGTAACCCAGTGTAAGCTCACGCAGGCGGACGTTGGTCATGCTGTAGACATAGTGCGAAAGCATCGACATGCCGTCGCCGCTGTTGGCATAGAAGGTCTTGGCGTCGGGAATCTGCTGGTCGTCGGAGATCCATACGCCGCCGTTCTCGCGGGCGTCGGCCGAATCCTGCGAAACGCCGAAGCGGTCCATGAGGGCCTGCGTGGCCGATACGCCGCGGCCGCCGATACGTGCGTCGATCAGCACGCCGAGCGAAACGCCCTTGTAGGAGAACTGGTTGTTCCAGCCCCAGCGGAAGCGAGCTTCGGTGTTGCCAGCGAAAATGTAGGCTTCGGGATCGGGATCGAGCAGCACGGTGTTGGAGTTGGGATCGACGTAGATATGGCCCTTGTCGTCGGTCAGCAGGCCTTTGACATAGAAGTCGCCGATCGAACCGCCCTCGACGAGCTTGACGCGGTAGCCGTTGTAATCCTTATTGACCTCCTTGATGTCGACCAGCGAGCCCGTATCCGGATCGCGGGTGCCTTCGGGAACCAGCTCCTTGATCTTGTTGCGGTTCATCGAGAAGTTGAGGGTCGTGGCCCACGAGAAATCGCGCCATGTGTTCTTGTATCCGGCCGAAGCCTCGATACCCCAGTTATTGACCTTGCCGGCGTTGATGTATTTCTGTTTGTAGCCGGAGCTGGGAGGTGCGTCGTAAAGGAAGAGCTGGTTGTAGGTGTTGGTATTGTAGTAGGTAGCCGTAGCCGAGATCTTGTTGCCCAAGAACTTGACGTCGAGACCGGCCTCGAACGACTTGGTGCGCTCGGCTTCGAGGTGCTTGGCCGGAGCGATCGTCGCCGTGCTCACCACGCCGTTGGTCAGCGTGTAGTTGGGACCGGTGATGTAACGTTCGGGAGCGTTGCCCACCTCGGCATAGGATCCGCGCACCTTGAGGAACGAGATGCCCGCCTTCGAGAGGTCGGCCATCGACGAAATCACGGCCGAAAGGCCCACCGAAGGATAGAAGATGTTCTGTTTGGGCGTGAAGGCCAGCATCGAGGCCCAGTCGTTGCGGACCGAAACGTCAACGTAGAGCATACCCCGCCAGCCCAGCTGCATGGTCGCATACACGGCCTGAATCTGGTCGTGGTAGTTCTCCTGCGTCGGGAAACTCTGCGAGTTGTCGGAGATGATGTTGTTGTAGGTGAACTTGTTGGGAATGCCCGCCAGATAACCTTCGTAACCCGTCAGCTGGTTCTTGTCGTCCATGATGCTGGCGCCGAGGTTGAACTGCAGGGAGAAGGCATTGTCGAAGAAGCTCTTGTCGATGCTCAGCAGCACGTCGCCGTAGAGGTTGTTGTGCGTCATCGTGCGGTTCAGGTAGCTGCCGTACTTCGAAGCGAAGAGCGTGTTGGTCGAAGCGCTGAGTTTGCGGGTGTAGTTGATCGTCGCATTATCGGTACGGATACGGCCCGTCAGGCTCATCCAGTCGGTGATGTCGAGCTTCATCGTAGCGTTGAAGCTGTAGCGGTGCTGACGGTTTTCGTTCAGCTCGCGGTTGGTGATCCACCACGGGTTCTCGACGCCCTTGAGGAATTCGAGGTCCCAGAACTGCTCCATATAGCGCGAGTCGGAACCCGGACGCTCGTAAATCTCGTATTTGCGGATGTCGTTGCCGCGCGGGAAGAGGTAGATGCCCACCAGCGGGTTGCGGTACTGGCCCTGAATGGTCTGGTTGCGGGTGTACTGCTTCATGTAGGTCGCGCCCACGTCGAGCGTCAGGCGGTCCTTGATAAGCATCGTCGTATTGCGGATCGAGAAATTGTAGCGGTTGTAGACATTGTTGGGTACGATACCGCGCGAATTGACGGCGGAAGCCGACGCATAGGTCTGGTTGCGTTCGGTACCGGCGGAAAGGCCCACCGAGTTGGTCTCGTTGAATCCGGTCTGGAAGAAATCCGCGGGATCGTACGAAGTCGGCGTGGCGAGTTTGCTGCCCCAGCTCATCATCGGCTCGATTTCGCTCGTGCCGTAGGTATTCTGGAATTTGGGCATCACGAAGGGATGGGAGAAGGTCGTCGAGTTCGAATAGTTGACCCGCACGCGGCCCTCCTTGCCCTTCTTGGTGGTGATGAGGATCACACCGTTGGCGCCCTGAGCACCGTAGAGGGCCGAAGCCGTGGCGCCCGAAAGGATCGACATGGACTCGATGTCGTCGGGGTTGAAGTTGGCGATACCCTCGAAGTCGCCGCCGTCGGGCGTTTCATACGTGCCCTCGGTCTGGCTCGAACGCAGGCTCGGAAGCGGAATACCGTCGATCACGTAGAGGGCGTTGTTCTCGCCGTTGATCGACTTGACGCCTCGCATCACCACGCGGGTGGAACCGCCGGCGCCCGATGCGCTGGCATTGATCTGAAGGCCGGCCACCTTACCCGAAAGGGAGTTCATGAAGTTGGCGTCCTTGACCGAAGTGACGATGTCGCCGGCCACCTCCTGCACATTGTAGGTCAGCGATTTCTCGGCGCGCTTGATACCGAGGGCGGTCACCACGACGGCGTCGAGCACCTCGTTGTCTTCGAGCATTACGACCTGAAGGGGTGCGGAGCCGGTTACGGGAAGGGTTTGCTTGGCATAGCCGATCAGCGAAATTTCGAGCGTGTCGCCGACCTTGGCCTGCGGCAGCGAGAAGTTGCCGTCCAAATCGACGGCGACGCCGGTCGTCGTGCCCTGAATCAGCACCGTGGCGCCGATCAGCGGCATGCCCTGAGCGTCCTTAACGGTTCCGCTTACTCCGCCCTGAGCGCTGTGGGGGGGGGGAATTTTTAGTTTTCTTCGAAAGGACGACGTGCTTGTCGCGAAGCGTGTAGGCGATGTCGGAACCTGCGAAAAGTTTGTCGAGCAGAGCTGTCAGCGGCTCGTCCTGCGCGGAAACGGTCACTTTGCGGTCGGTGTCGATGTCCGACGTGTTGTAGACGAACGAGCAGCCGGTCTGCTGCTGAATGGTTTGGAAAACGGTGACGATAGCGGCGTCCCGGACGTCGAGGCTGACGCGCGAAACGGCCTGCTGCGTCTGTGCTGCGGCATGAGCGCCGAAGCATCCCAATACGAAAATCGGGATGAGAAGCAGACAACGGAAACATGCGGAGACGGCATGCACTCCCCTGCCCGCTGCAAGGTAAGTTTTTTTCATGGATCTGGATTTAGGTAAGATTTTGAAAGTAGTTTGTCAAGAGCCGCCGCTGCGTACAGCGGCCTGCGAAAACAGACGTATTATTCTTCCATAGGCTGTCAGACGGTTTTTAGGTTCGTATTAGGTTATCGTTTAGGATTCGGGTAGATTTCGATGTCGTTGCCGACGACCTTGTAGGTGAACTTATAGGTAAGTTGCAGCACCGACATGATGTGGTAGATGCCGTCCTCGACGCGGAAGTCGCCGGAGAAGCGTTCGCTGCGCAGGGCATCGTCCATGAAGCGGACGTCGACGTTGTAGTAGCGTTTGAGTTCGGCGACGATCTCGGCGAAGGTGTCGTGCTCGAAGCAGAAGCGGCCGTCGATCCAGTTGATCGACCGGTCGGCCGAAGGTTCGTCGGTCAGGCGCATGGCGCCGGTCCGGGTGTCGAAGACCAGCTGCTGCGAGGGACGCAGGCGTACGGCGGCCTTCTCGTCGCCCGAAGCGTAGGCCTTGACGGCGCCTTCGAGCAGGACGGTGGTGATGCGGTGGTCGTTGTCGTCGTTGCGGATGTTGAAGCGGGTGCCGAGCACCTTGATGTCGAGTCCGTTGGTCGAGACGACGAAGGGCGCCTGAGCGTCGTGCTGCACCTCGAAATAGGCTTCGCCGTCCATCTTCACGCGGCGTTCGCGCGAAAAGAACGGAGCGACGTACTCGACGCTGCTGGCGGAGTTGAGCCAGACCTTGGTGCCGTCGGGCAGCACCACCTGCGAACGTTCGCCCAGATGGGTGATGACGGTCAGGGGCTGCGCAAGGCGTTTGGAAAGCGACACGGTGGTAACGCCCCCGGCCAGCAGAATCACCGCCACGGCGGCGGCAGCGGCGGCGCGGAGCGTGATGCGGCGCAGGGAGATGCGGCGCAGGGAGATGCGGCGTCCGGCGTGCATGCGGCGCTTGAACTGCCGGAGCGAACGCTCGACGTCGATGCCGGCCGTATCGTTGATGCGGTCGTTGACATACAATATGTAATAAATCTCCCCCAGCAGTCTGCGGTTGGCGGCCGACGCGTCGTACCACGCTTCGACGGCCGCGGCTTCCGCAGCATTCAGCTCGCCTCTCAGGTAGGCTGTCAATACTTCTTCGTTGATCTGTAAATCGGTCATCTGTTCGCTTGTCTACATAGTAATACAATCCGTCGGCAGAGGATGCTAAACGGAATTCAAAAAAAATATGGAATTTTCGGTATTTTTTCAGTGCAGGTCCGGCCACAACAGCAAAACGATGAGCGGCCAGTAGTCCTTAAGCTCCTCGCGCAGCAGGCGCACGGTCTGGCCGATCCGGTAATTGACCGTCTGCGGCGACACGCCGAGCGCGGCGGCGATCTCCTTGTGGGTCTTGCCTTCGAGCCGGTGCATGCGGAAAGTCTGCTGGAATTCGGGCGGCATCTTGCGCAGCGCGGCCGTGAGACGTTCCACCAGTTCGCCTTCGAGGTAAAAATCGGGATCGTCGAACTCCTCCTCGTAGTATTCGGCGAGCTGGCGGATCACACGGTTTTTGATCGTATCGCGCGACATATGGTTGATCGACTTGTTCTTGACGATGGTGAACAACAGCGACTTGAGGGGCATTTCGGGCAGCAGCGACGTACGGTTTTCCCAGACCCACATCAGCGTATCCTGCACCAGCTCCTCGGCGCGGGCCGGAGCGACGAAACGGGTGGCGTAGGTGCAGAGGGGTTTATAATAGCGGCGGAAGAGCGCGTCGAAACATTTTTCGTCCCCGGCACGCAGCAGGCCGACAACCGTACGGTTGTCTTGCATGTTGATTGTTTGCACGTTATCAGTCATAAGCCGGGTTATTCGCACGATTCGGCTGCCGCCGGAGACGGAATCAGCCTTTTAGCAAAAGTACTATTTAATCCGATATTTCCAAAAAAGTTCGCCCGCGCCGCATCGGGACGGCCCGCACGGAGGATGGAAACGCATTTTCCGAATATCGCGCCCCCGAAGCGGGAATACCGCCGAATTTTATTACCTTTGCGGTGCAGGTCCGCTCTGTCGCTGCCGGCCGTGGCCGGGAGAGGAAAGTCCGGGCAACGCAGAGCGCCGCGCAAGCTAATGACTTGATATCCGTGAGGGTATAGGAGCGTAACAGAAAAGAACCGCCCACAAGGGATTTCCCGGCGGGTAAGGGTGAAAAGGCGGGGTAAGAGCCCACCGCGGGGGCAGCGATGTCGCCCGGCAGTACGTCTCGCGGGTTGCAAGACCGTGTATACCGGCAATTAAGGGTTGCTCGCCCGATGCCGGGGGGTAGGTTGCTTGAGACGGCAGGAGACTGCCGCCCTAGATAAATGACAGAGGTCCGGGGTTCGCCCCGGAAACAGAACCCGGCTTACAGGACCTGCACGTACGGAACGTTCTCTTTTCGAGAACGTTCCTTTTTTTTCAGACGCTGTCTTATCCGCATCTGCGGGTTTTGCCGCCCGGACGCCCTGCGTTGCGATTCCCCGGACACGGGCCGTACAGATTGCTCTGCGGCGGCTGTTCAGGCCGCCGGTTTTCCCCGCCCTTCGGTCCGCCGCCGCAGTGGTGGCATTTTTTTTGACGCATTGCCGCGCAATGGCGAATCTGCGCGAACACATACGGCAAAGCAGCGGCTACAAATGGTGGATTCTGGGCATGATCATGCTCGGAACGTTCATGGCCGTGCTGGACGTGACGGTGGTGAACGTCGGACTGCCGGCGATCATGTCGGCCTTCGGCATCGGCATCTCGTCGGCCGAATGGGTCATCACGGCCTACATGATTACGATGACGATCATGCTTCCGTCGGCCGGGTGGTTTGCGGACCGGTTCGGCAACAAACGCGTCTACATTCTCGGACTGGTGCTGTTCACGCTCGGCTCGTGGCTCTGCGGCAAGGCTTCGAGCGACCCGTTCCTGATCGGGTCGCGGGCCTTGCAGGGCGTAGGCAGCGGCATCATCCAAGCGCTGGGACTGGCGATCGTGACGCGCGAGTTCAAGCCCGCGGAGCGCGGTCTGGCGCTGGGTCTGTGGTCGATGGCCGCGGCGGCTTCGATCTCGTTCGGGCCGCTGCTGGGCGGCTATCTGGTCGATGCGTACAGCTGGCACAAGATATTCGACGTAAACGTGCCGGTAGGACTGCTGGCCGTCCTGCTCGCGGCATTCGTCCAGAAGGAGTGGAAGGACCAGACGCGCAGCCCGTTCGACTGGCAGGGGTTCGCGGCCATCGTGCTCTTCATGCCGCTGGCGATCTATGCGCTGGCGCGGGGCAATTCGCCGTCGAATCCCGGCGGGTGGAGCGCACCCGAAGTGATCGGCTGTTTCATCGTCGCGGGGGCGGCGCTGGCGTGGTTCATCGCCGCGGAGCTGCGCAATCCCGCGCCGCTGCTGCAGATCCGGCTGCTCGCGGAGCGCAACTTCGGAATTTCGATGGCCGTGCTGACGCTCTTCGCCATAGGCATGCTCGGCGGCACCTATCTGCTGCCGCTCTACATGCAGCGGGGACTGGGATACACGGCGCTGGCGGCGGGAAGCATGTTTCTGCCCGTAGGCGTGATTCAGGGCGTGCTCTCGGCCGTTTCGGGTTATCTGACCCGCTATGTCAGGCCGCTGCTGCTGAGCGCGGCGGGCATTCTGGTCATGGCGCTGAGTTTCTGGCTCGCCAGCCGTTTCACGCTCCACACCACGCACGGACATATTCTCTTCATACTCTATCTGCGCGGCTTCGGCATGGGGCTTACGTTCGCACCGCTCAACCTCTTCTCGCTCAAGAACCTCACCCAGCAGGACATGGCCGCGGCGGCCGGCATTTCGAACAGCATCAAACAGCTGGCCGGAAGCATCGGAATCGCCCTCCTGACGGTGATCCTCTCGGCGCGGACCTCCTACCACGCCGCACACGAGACCATCTCCGCGGCGCAGACCTACGTCGAAGGGGTCACGGACGCCCTGCGCGTGGTGGCGGTCATCACGCTGGCGGCGCTGCTTCCGCTGCTGTGGGTCTTCCGGAAAAAACGGCCGGAAAAGAGCGGAGTGAAAGGTGCGGCAACCCCCTCGCCGGGAGAGGCCGTCTCCGGCAAAACCGACAAGACAACCATTTACCGGACAAAACCCGAATAGGGCGGCATCCGCCGGACACAAATAAAACGCCTGCACCCGGAGAAGGATGCAGGCGTATTCGTATGCCGGGCAGGGTCATTCCAGCCCCATGCGTTTGCGGGCGAAGGGCATGACCCACGCCGGAGCCTGCTGTTTAGACAGCAGGTCGCGCATGTATTCCATGTACGGCTCCACGTGGCGGAAGTAGATTTTCAAACCTTCGCAGAGCGAGTTTTTCGGGCTTCCGTCGGCGCCGCGGTCGAAGCGGTGCTTGGGGCACTCGCCACGGCAGGCGAAGTAGAATTTGCAGCGCAGGCATTCCGAGGGCAGCGTGTTGCGTTTGTTCAGACCGAATTCGCGGCGTTTGGCCGTGCGGTAGATTTCGTCGAGCGGGGTCTGGGCGATGTTGCCCAGTTTGTATTCGGGGTAGACGAAGTGGTCGCAGGAGTAGACGTCGCCGTTGTGCTCGACGACCAGCGCGTCGCCGCACGTCTCGCCCATCGAGCAGACGCCCGGCTGCACGCCGCACCACTGGGCCAGCGAGGCGTCGAACATCTGGACGTAATAGCGGCCCACGTCGCCCACGACCCACTGGTCGAAAACGTCGCACAGAAAACGCCCGTAGCCTTCGGCCGTGACGGACCACTCGGCCACCCGCGCGCCTTCGCGGTCGGGGGAGACGATCAGCGGACGGTGGAAACCCGGCTTGTCGACGACATGCTCCACGGCGGGCAGGAACTGCATGTATTTGCTGTGGACCGTGTCGCGGAAGAAACGGTAGATCTCCGCGCCGCGGCCTTCGCAGCGGCGATTCACGACGCTCAGCGTATTGAATTCCACGCCGCTGCGTTCGAACATCCGCACGGTCTCCATGACGCGCGCGAAGGTCGGCTTGCCGCCTTTGGTAAGGCGGAAAGCGTCGTGAATGTCTTCGGGACCGTCGAGCGAGACGCCCACCAGAAAATTGTTCGACGCGAACAGGTCGCACCACGCCTCGTCGACCAGCGTGCCGTTGGTCTGAAGGGTGTTCTCAATGCGTTTGCCGTCGGCGTATTTCCGCTGGAACTCCATGGCCCGGCGGTAGAAATCGACGCCCAGCAGCAGCGGCTCGCCGCCGTGCCAGCAGAACTGGACCGTATCGACTTCGTTAGCGCAGATGTATTGTTTGACGTAAAGTTCCAGCAGTTCGTCGCTCATCACGGCCTGCCGGCCGCCGTACTGCACCGCCTTGTCGAGGTAATAGCAGTAGTGGCAGTCGAGGTTGCAGGCCGAGCCGGCCGGCTTGAGCATCGTCGAGAAGGCAACGGGGCCGGCCTGCTTCTCGGCGTCGCGGAACGTGAAGATGTCTTTCGATTTCATAGGCAAGCGGGAAAGTCCGGACAAAAATAATAAAATCCCGGCAATATCCGCCATGAATGTTCAAAAGAGTCTCCGAAACGGCAAATCCGGAAAGCCGCCGCGACACCGCGAACGGCCGGCGTCCGGAAAGCGGAAGGAGCGCGGCGGGTCCGGCACCCGGCCCGCAGAGCACGGCCGGAGTGGACAACGGAAACAAAAAAGTGACCATATAAAGGATTTATTGAGATAGTTTTTGTATTTTTGGAGCCATAAATCCGTTCAAAAAATGCACTATTCGGACTTGGACTCCATTAACGGCCGGATTTTCAACCGGACAGAAGTTTCGCTCGGCGAAGCGGAACTCCGGGAAGTCGAGGCATGTTACCGTTTTCTCGAAGATTTCGAGCAGGGAAAAGTAATATACGGCATCAACACCGGTTTCGGCCCCATGGCCCAGTACCGGATCGGCGACGCCGACCTGAACAGCCTGCAATACAACATCATACGTTCGCACAGCTGCGGCGCGGGCGAGACGCTGCCCGACATCTGCGTGCGGGCGGCCATGCTTGCGCGCCTGCAAACCTTTCTCAACGCCAAATCGGGCGTACATCCCGACGTGGTGCGGATTCTGGCCGATTTCCTCAACAACGAAATATATCCGCTCGTGCCGCGCCACGGCAGCGTCGGCGCCAGCGGCGACTTGGTGCAGCTGGCGCATATCGCGCTGGCGCTGATCGGCGAATCGGAAGTGTCGTTCCGCGGCGAAACCGTCTCCGCGGCCGAAGCGATGAAGGCGTGCGGCATAACGCCGCTCAGGCTCCGCATCCGCGACGGGCTGGCGCTGACCAACGGCACGGCCGTGATGACGGGAATCGGCATGGTGAACCTCGCGCAGGCCCGCCGCCTGCTCGACTGGGCCGTGAAGGCTTCGGTGATGCTCAACGAGGTGGTCGAATCGTACGACGACTTCATGGCCGAGCCGCTCAACGCCTGCAAGCTCCACGCCGGGCAGATCGAAATCGCCCGCCGGATGCGCGAAATATGCGCGTCGAGCCGCCGCCTGCGCAAGCGCGAAACGGAACTTTACAGCGGCGACACGGGAGAGGCTCCGACCTTCAAGCACAAGGTGCAGCCCTACTATTCGCTGCGCTGCACGCCCCAGATACTGGGTCCGGTGCTCGAAACGCTCGAACAGGCGGAGAAGATACTCGTCGAAGAGTTCAATTCGGTGGACGACAATCCGGTGGTGGACCCCAAGACAGGGACCATCTACCACGGCGGCAACTTCCACGGCGACTACGTTTCGCTGGAGATGGACAAGCTCAAGATCGCCGTCACGAAGATGACGATGCTCGCCGAGCGGCAGCTGAACTACCTCTTCCACGACCGCATCAACGAGACGCTGCCGCCGTTCGTGAACCTCGGCAAGCTGGGGCTCAACTACGGCCTGCAGGCGGCGCAGTTCACGGCGACCTCGACCACGGCCGAATCGCAGACGCTTTCGAATCCGATGTACGTCCACTCGATACCCAACAACAACGACAATCAGGATATCGTCAGCATGGGCACCAACGCCGCGATGCTGACCCGTCAGGTGATCGAAAACGGCTATCAGGTGCTGGCGATCGAGATGCTGGCGCTGGTGCAGGCCGCGGATTATCTGGAGTGCGCCGCAGAACTGTCGGCCCAGACCCGGCAGCTGTACGACGACATCCGCCGCATCGTACCCAAGTTCATCGACGACACGCCCAAATACCGGGAGATCGCCGCCATCGAAAATTTCCTCAAACAGCAAGCATGACCGAACCGACGAAATATGCGCTCGTCACCGGCGGAAGCCGGGGCATAGGCCGCGAGATATGTCTCAAGCTGGCCCGGAGCGGCTACTACATACTCATCAACTACCGCTCGAACGCCGACGAAGCCCAAAGGACGCTCGAAGGCGTCCGCGCCGCGGGCGGCGACGGGGAGACCCTGCGGTTCGACGTGGCCGCGGGCGAAGAGACCGCGGCGGCGATCGCGGCGTGGCAGGAGCGGCACAAGGGAGCCGTCATCGAGGTGGTGGTGAACAACGCGGGCATCCGCTGCGACTCTCTGATGATGTGGATGGAGCCGCAGCAGTGGCATTCGGTGGTGGATACCGGCCTCGGAGGATTCTACAACGTCACGCGCCCGCTGCTGAAGGACATGCTGGTCAAACGTTTCGGCCGCATCGTCAACATCGTCTCGCTGTCGGGAATCAAGGGACTGCCCGGACAGACCAACTATTCGGCGGCCAAAGGCGGCGTGATCGCGGCGACGAAGGCGCTGGCGCAGGAGGTGGCCAAGAAGGGCGTGACGGTAAACGCCATCGCGCCGGGATTCGTACGCACGGACATGACCGCCGACCTCGACGAAGCGGAACTCAAAAAGCAGATACCCGCCGGACGCTTCTGCGAGGCGGCGGAGGTCGCCGATCTGGCGATGTTCCTCATCTCGGACAAAGCCTCCTACATCACGGGTGAGGTGATATCGATCAACGGAGGATTATATACCTGACACCATGGAAAACAGAGTAGTCATCACCGGACTGGGCATCTGGTCCTCGATCGGCACCAGCCTCGGCGAAGTGACCGAATCGCTGCGCGAAGGGCGTTCGGGCATCGGGCTGGACCCGGAGCGCAGGGAGCTGGGATACATATCGGCGCTGACCGGCATCGTCAAGCGCCCCGAACTGAAGGGGGCGCTCGACCGCCGCAAGCGGCTCTGCCTGCCCCAGCAGGGCGAGTACGCCTACATGGCCACGGCCGAGGCGATGCGCAACGCGGGAATGGACGAAGCGTTTCTGGCGGCCAACGAGGTCGGCATCATCTACGGCAATGACAGCAGCGCGGCCCCGGTGATCGAGGGCATCGACATCATCCGCGCCAAGCGGAATACGGCGATGGTCGGTTCGGGAAATATCTTCCAATCGATGAACTCGACCGTCACGATGAACCTCTCGGTGATCTTCAACCTGCGGGGCGTCAACCTCACCCTCTCGGCGGCCTGCGCCAGCGGCTCGCATGCGATCGGCATGGGGTACCTGATGATCCGGCAGGGCCTGCAGGAGCGCGTCGTATGCGGCGGAGCGCAGGAGGTGAACCTCTATTCGGTCGGCAGTTTCGACGGGCTGGGCGCCTTCTCGAAGCGCGAATCGGACCCTGCGGCGGCATCGCGCCCCTTCGATAAGGACCGCGACGGGCTGGTGCCGAGCGGAGGCGCGGCGACCGTGATACTCGAAAGCTACGACTCGGCGGTGCGCCGGGGCGCGGCGATACTGGGCGAAGTGGCCGGATACGGATTCTCGTCGAACGGCGAACATATCTCCGTTCCGAACGTAGACGGGCCGCGCCGTTCGCTGCTGCGCTGTCTGGCGGATGCGGGCATGCAGCCCGAAGAGATTCCCTACGTCAACGCCCACGCCACCTCGACGCCGCTGGGCGACTACAACGAAGCGCTGGCCATCGACGAGGTGTTCGGCGCGAACAAGCCCTACGTCGCCTCGACCAAGTCAATGACCGGCCACGAAATGTGGATGGCGGGAGCCAGCGAAATCGTCTACTCGATGCTGATGATGGAGCACGGATTCATCGCCCCGAACATCAATTTCGCGCAGGGAGACGAAGCCACCTCGAAGCTCAACATCCCCGCCCGCAAGGTGGACCTCGCCTTCGACCGCTTTCTGTCAAACTCGTTCGGATTCGGCGGAACCAACTCGACCCTCATTATCAAGAAATGCAAATAAATCCCACGCAGACAATGACACAACAGGAACTCATCGAAAAAATCAATACCGTTTTGGCCGACGAATTCGAAGTGGAGCAGGAGGTCATCACCCCCGATGCGCCGCTGCTCGAAACACTCGACCTCGACAGCCTCGATCTGGTGGACGTCGTGGTGCTCGTCGACAAGAATTTCGGCGTGACGCTCACGGGTCCCGACTTCAAGGAGCTGAAGACTTTTCAGGACTTCTATGACCTGATCATCAGCCGGACGAATGGCAAATAACGACAAACGGTGGAGCGGACGCTCGCGCGGCGGATCTTTCGGATACGGTTTCTTCATCTTCCTGATGAACGTGTTCGGAATACGTGCCGCGTACGCTTTCCTCTCGCTGGTAGTCGTCTACTTCATCCCTTTCGCACCCCGCGCCACGCGGGCCGTCTGGTTCTATAACCGCCGCATACTCCGTTACGGCGTCTTCCGCTCGGCGGTCAAACTCTATGCCCACTATTACGCGCTGGGGCAGACCATCATCGACCGGGTGGCCATCGGCAGCGGCATGGCGGACCGGTACAAGTTCGAGTTCGAGAATTACGACGCTTTCCTGCGTCTGCTCGACGGCGGGCGCGGCGCGGTGATCATCGGCGCGCACGTCGGCTGCTGGGGCACGGGGGCCGGGTTCTTCGGCGACTACGCCCGCAGGATGCACCTCGTGATGTACGACGCCGAATACCGGCGGATCAAAAACGTCATGGACAAGCACTGCAGGCAGGAGGGCTACAAGGTGATCCCCGTGAACGAGGGCGGCATCGAGTCGATCCTGCGGATCAAGGAGGTGCTCGACCGCAGGGAGTACGTCTGCTTTCAGGGCGACCGCTTCGTCGAAGGCGGCGCCACGGCGCCGGTGACCTTCATGGGCCGCAAGGCCCTCTTCCCGGCGGGACCCTTCGTCGTCGCCGAGAAGTTCCGGGCGCCGGCGGTATTCTACTATGCGATGCGCGAACGCGGCAGGCGTTACCGCTTCATCTTCGACATTCCGGAGGCGCCGGACGGCAAAACCCCGAACGCCGTGCTCGAAAGCTACGTCCGCTCGCTCGAAGCCGTGGTAAAGCGCTATCCGCAGCAATGGTTCAATTTCTATCGGTTCTGGTCGTGAGCGCATGTAGCATATTACTCATTTCGGCAAACCGCCACACGTCGCCCTACCCCGTTTATCCGCTCGGAATTTCCTACCTGAAAACCTACCTTGAGCGCACGATAAGCGGGATACGTGTCGATACGGCCGACTGCAACCTGCTCACGGACGAAGAGCTGGCCGAACGCATCCGCACGCTCGCGCCCCGCTATATCGGGGTGTCGCTGCGCAACGTGGACGGCGCCAATTCGCTCGACCGGCGGGGGTTTCTGCCGGAGTACAAGGCGCTGATCGACGTCATACGCGCGGCCAGCGACGCACCCCTGATTATCGGCGGGGCGGGATTCTCGATCTATCCGCAGGCATTCATGCGGGAGCTGGGGGCCGATTACGGCATTCACGGCGAGGGCGAAGGGCCGCTGGCGGAGCTGATCGGAGCCTTGGAGCGGGGCGAAACCGGGGCAGACATTCCGGCGGTCTACACCCGCGACGGGTGCACGGGAAACAGACCTACGGAAAACCGTCTCACGGAAAACACACCCACGGGAAACGAACGCACCAACAGCCCCACCGGAAACGAACGCACCGAAAACGGACGGCGCAGCTACCTGCCGGCGATCGAAGTGGAGTTCGAGCCGGAGCTGACCGGGTATTACTGGAAGCGGAGCGGCATGCTCAACATCCAGACCAAGCGGGGGTGCCCCTACGAGTGTATCTACTGTTCGTATCCTCATATCGACGGGCGGTGCGTGCGCACGATGGACCCCGAAATCATCGCCGAAAACATCCTCCGCGCCAAGCGCGATTACGGCATAAATTACCTGTTCTTCACCGACTCGGTGTTCAACATTTGTCCCGAATACAACGTCCGGCTGGCCGAAACGCTCATCCGGCGCGGAACGAACGTCGAGTGGGGCGCCTACTTCTCGCCGCGGGGCATCGACGCCGAGCAGATGCGGCTCTTCAGGGCTTCGGGCCTGACCCACATCGAATTCGGCACCGAGTCGTTCTGCGACCGGACGCTGGAAGCCTACGGCAAACGCTTCACCTTCGGCGACGTCGTGCGGGCCAGCCGGCTGGCGCTGGACAACGGGGTCTACTACGCCCACTTCCTGATTCTGGGCGGGTACGGCGACACGCGGGAGCATGTGCGCGAAACGATCGAGAATTCGCGCCGGCTGGAATACACCGTCATGTTCCCCTATGCGGGCATGCGCATCTATCCGCACACCCGGCTGGCGGAGCTGGCCGCACGCGAAGGCGTCGTCGCCCCGGACGACGACCTGCTGGCGCCGGCCTATTACATCGCCCCGGACTTCGACTTGGAAGAGGCCCGCAGCGCGGCCGCAGCGACGGGCAAGGCGTGGGTTTTCCCCGACGACCCGCAGAGCGCGCTGGTCGATACGCTGCGGCTGAAACGAAATAAAAAAGGACCTTTATGGGAGTACCTGAGAAAGCCCTGATTGCGGCGGACGAAATAGTGGAATACATTCCGCAGCGGCCGCCGATCGTCATGGCGGACGCCTTCTACGGCATCGGCGAAGACGGATGCGCCCGCAGCGGGCTGACCGTATGCGAAGACAACATCTTCGTCGAAGAGGGCGCGCTCAGCGAGTGCGGCCTGATCGAGCATATCGCCCAGTCGGCCGCCCTGCGCGCAGGCTACATGGACCGCAGCCGCGGCGAAAAGGTGCGGCTGGGATATATCGGGGCCGTGAACGACCTGAAAGTCCACGCACTGCCCCCGGTCGGCAGCCGGCTCGTCACGACGATCGCCGTCGAACAGGCGGTAATGAACGTAACCCTGCTTTCGGCACGGACCGAATGCGGCGGAAAGCCCGTCGCCGAGTGCCGGATGAAAATATACATGGAAGAGTGATGGTACGCAGAAAAACAGCCGAGGCGAGTCTGGTCGGCAAGACGTCGCTGCGCGTAAGGTTCAGCGAGGTGGACTCGATGCAGATCGTGTGGCACGGCGAATACGTGCGCTATTTCGAGGACGGACGCGAGGCCTTCGGGCGCGAATTCGCGGGGCTGGGCTACATGGACATCCATGCCAGCGGATACACCGCGCCGATCGTCGAACTGCAGCTGCAATACAAAAAGCCGCTGCGCGTAAACGACACCGCCGTGGTCGAGACCCGCTATATCGCCACCGAAGCGGCGAAAATATGTTTCGAATACACGATCCGCAGCGCCACCGACGGCGAAATCGTCGCCGAGGGAAGCTCGACGCAGGTGTTTCTCGACGCCCGCGGCGAGCTGCAGCTGCTCGCGCCGGAGTTCTACCGCAAATGGAAGGAGAGATGGGACGTGAAGTAGCGGTCTGGTGGGGACCCGACAGCATCCTGTCAGCGCTCGGATTCGGCACGCGGGAGAATATGGAGGCCGTGCGCGCCGGGAGGACGAATCTCTCGGCATGGCACGACGGCACACCCGTCTGCCGGATCGACCCGGAACGGTTTGCGCAGCTGGCAGCGGAGCGGGCAGTGGCGGAATACACGCCCGCGGAACGACTGGCGCTGCTGACGCTCGGCGAGGTGATCGCCCGATCGGGCGTATCGCCCGCGGACGAACGGACGCTCATCCTGCTCTCCACGACCAAAGGCAACATCGGCCTGCTGAACGGCGATCCGGCGAAATGCGACCTGAACGACACGGCGCAGGTCGTCGGAAGGCATTTCGGGGCGGCGAACCGGCCGCTGGTGATCTCGAACGCCTGCATTTCGGGCGTGTCGGCCATCGTCGTCGCGTCGCGGCTGATCCGCAGCGGCGAGTACGACCATGTCTTCGTCGCGGGATTCGACCTGCTGTGCGATTTCATCGTCAGCGGATTCAACGCCTTCAAATCGGTAAGTCCCGCGCTCTGCCGCCCCTACGACGCGGCGCGCGACGGGCTGACGCTGGGCGAAGCCGGCGGCGCGGTGCTGCTCACGACCGACCGAGAGCTTTCGGCCACGGGCATCACCGTGGCGGGAGGCGGCATCTCCAACGACGCGAACCACATATCGGCTCCGTCGCGCACGGGCGACGGACTCGCGTTCGCAATCGGCGCAGCGCTCCGCGAAGCGTCGCTCGGCGCCGCAGCGATCGGCATGGTCAATCCCCACGGCACGGCGACGCTCTACAACGACGAGATGGAGAGCCGGGCGCTGCATCTCGCAGGACTGTGCGGCACGCCCTGCAACTCGCTGAAACCCTATTTCGGGCATACGCTCGGCGCTTCGGGCGTCATCGAAAGCATCGTCACGGTGCACGGACTGGCCGAAGGGAGCGTCTTCGGCGTCAAAGGCTATGCGGAGTGCGGGGTGCCCTATCCGCTGAACATAAGCGCCGAACACCGCACGACCCGGACGGACGCCGCGCTGAAAACGGCATCGGGATTCGGCGGCTGCAACGCCGCGGCGGTATTCCGGCGCGGGACGGGCCGGAACGCATACGGCACGGACGAGACGGGCAGCACGGACGAGAATGCCGCGGCGGAGCGAAGCGACGTTTTCGGCGGACGATACTGCGACGGAGAAAATCCCGCCCGTCAGGACGGGACAAACGGCGCCGAAACCGACCGGGACGACGCACAGAACAAACGCAGGCAGGAAACAGCCGGCGGACAACCCGGATTCACCGGAGCGGACGAAAGCAGCGCCGCAGCGAACGTCGGACAGAAAGAGTGCGCCGCAGCGAACGGAAACAACGTCATAACAAACGCCGGGCAGGCAGGCTGCAGCGAGGCCGGACGGATACACGCCGCCCGCGACACGGCGCACGTGGCCATAACGCGGCATCCGGAGGTGCCGTTCAGCGTCTTCATCCGCGAGAGATACCGCGCGCTGGCAGACCCGAACATGAAGTTTTCGAAGATGGACGACCTCTGCAAGCTGGCATACGTCGCATCGTGCGAACTGCTGGCCGGGCGACGGCCCGACTGCCCGGCCGAGCGGATCGGCGTGGTGCTGGCCAACCGCAGCGCATCGCTCGATAGCGACATGCGCCATCAGGCCGTCATCGACGCCGACGACGGGGGCGGGGCCTCTCCGGCGGTGTTCGTCTACACGCTCCCGAACATCATGCTGGGGCAGATCGCGATCAAGCACGGGCTGAAAGGCGAAAGCACTTTTTTTGCGTTCCCCGACAAAAGCTGTAACTTTATCCGGAAATACGCCGAAGGACTGATCGCCCAAGGACGCATGGACGCCGTCGTGTGGGGCTGGTGCGAACTCTGCGGCGGGGAGTACGACTGTGAACTGACATTAACCGAAAAACTCGAATAGATACGATGGAAAATCTGGAACTGCAACTCAAACAGCAGATTATCGAAGCGCTGAATCTGGAGGAGATCACCGCCGAAGAGATCGCCACCGACGCGCCGCTGTTCGGCGAAGGACTCGGACTGGATTCGATCGACGCCCTCGAAATCACGCTCCTGCTCGAAAAACACTACGGCATCCGGCTGGCCAACCCGGCCGAAGCCAAACCGATATTCCACTCGGTCGCCACGCTGGCCGACTATATCCGTAAAAACCGCAAATGAACATAGCCGTCCGGGGCATAGGGATCATCTCGGCACTCGGCAACGGGGCCGGGGAGACGCTGGCGGCCCTGCGGGCCGGACGCAGCGGGATCGGGAAGCTGACGCTTTTCCGTTCGGCCGTCGACGTGCCCGTCGGCGAGGTCCGGCACGACAACCGGGCGCTCGGCGAACTGCTCGGCATCCCGGCGCGCGAGACCCCTTCGCGCACGGCCCTGCTGGGGATGATCGCCGCGGCGCAGGCCGTGGCCGATGCGGCGATTCCCGCCGCGGCGCGCGTGGCACTCGTTTCGGGGACCTCGGTCGGCGGCATGGACCTCACGGAGAATTTCTACCGCGCCTTCAGGTCGGACAACGGCAGAGGACGCCTGCGCTCAGTGGCGGGGCACGACTGCGCCGACAGCACCCGCCGGATCGCGGAGTACTGCGGCATCACGGGTTACACGGCGACCGTCAGCACGGCCTGCTCGTCGGCCGCGAACGCCGTCATCACCGGCGCGCTGCTGCTCGAAAACGACATGGCCGACTACGTGGTGGCCGGAGGCACCGACGCGCTGTGCCGCTTCACGCTCAACGGATTCAACTCGCTCTCGATTCTCGACCGGGAGCGGTGCCGCCCGTTCGACGCCACGCGCGCAGGGCTGAATCTGGGCGAAGGGGCGGGATATGTCGTCCTTGCGCGCGAAGCGCCGGGCATGCGCTCCTACTGCCGCCTTGCGGGGTATGCCAACGCCAACGACGCCCACCACCAGACCGCTTCGTCCGAGACGGGCGAGGGGGCGTACCGCGCCATGGCCGAAGCGCTGGCCCGGAGCGGGCTGGAGCGCGTGGACTACATCAACGCACACGGCACGGCGACGCCGAACAACGACCTGACCGAAGGCACCGCCCTGCGACGGCTGTTCGGCGAGCAGGTGCCGCCGTTCAGTTCGACGAAAGGCTTCACCGGGCACGCGCTGGCCGCGGCCGGCGGCATCGAAGCCGTGCTGTCAGCGCTGGCCATCGGGCACGGACTGCGCTACGGCAATCCCGGATTCGCGGAGCCGATTCCGGAACTGGGGCTGCGGCCCGTCGCGGAGACGGAATCCGCAGCCGTAAATTCGGTGCTGTCCAATTCGTTCGGATTCGGCGGAAACTGTTCCACTCTGATATTCGCAAAATGAAGGCATACGTCAATTGCATAACATCGGGCGCGGAGCTGCGCAGCGACATCAAGGTCCTGATTCCCGAAATGAATCTGCGGCGGCGGATGAGCCGCGTCGTGAAGTCGGGCGTGGCCGCCGGCATCGAATCGCTGCTGGAATTCGGCGCACGGGCGCCGATCGACGCGATAATCACCGCGACGGGACTGGGATGCATCGCTGACAGCGAGAAATTCCTCGACGGGCTGATCGCAGGCGATGAGACGATGCTCAACCCCACGCCGTTCATCCAGTCGACCTTCAACACGGTCGGCGCGCAGATCGCCCTGCTGCGCGGACTGCACTGTTACAACACCACCTACGCCCACCGCTGGACGAGTTTCGAAAACGCGCTTACGGACGCCGCACTGCGCATCGGCGCGGGCTGGTCGCGGGCCGTGCTGGTCGGCGCATTCGACGAGACGACGCCCTCGGTCGAGAAGGTTCTGCAGCGGCTCCGCGTCGCACAGGAGGGGAGATGGGGCGAATCGTCGGTATTCTTCGTGCTGACGGCCGAGCGGTTCGACTGTTCGGTCGCCGAAATCACGGGAATCCGCATTCCGGCCGGGACTCCGGCGGCGGACGGCGGATATCCGGCGGGCGGAGAAACAGACGGAGAAGAGAAGCCCCGCGCCGAAGAAACCGGCGGAAAGGCACACGAAAGAGAACCCGGCGGAAAAGCATACGCCAGAGCGACCTGCGAAAAGAGATACGAAAGAGAGAGCGGCGGGGAAAAGGACCATACCGAAAACCCCTCCGGAAAGACATACGGAAACGAAAACGCCTGCGTCGGGGAATCCGGCGCGGAAGCGTCCGAAGGCCGGGCGATACGGGCTTCGCAAACCGGCGTCAAGCCGCACTTTACAGCGATCGCCGAGGTATTCCGGCAGGCGGTCGCGGAGAACGCCGGGCATAAGATCACGCTTTACAACGACTTTTCGGGCCGCACCGAATCGGCCATGGAACTGACATGTATGTAGCCGCCGTCATAATCGCCGCGGGATTCGTCCTGTTCTACTGCTCCTACCAGATACGGCTGGGGGCGTACGTCCGCACGCTGTGCCGCAACCGGGCCGCGGGACGGGTCGTCGCGCTGACGTTCGACGACGGACCGGACCCGGAGATAACGCCCCGCGTGCTGGACCTGCTCCGGGAGAGGGGCGTAAGAGCGACGTTCTTCCTCGTCGGCGCCAAGGCCGAGCGGCATCCGGAACTGGTGCGCCGCATCGCCGCCGAAGGGCACGATACAGGCATACACACTTGGGAGCACGCAGCCGGATTCCCGATGCGGAGCAGCCGGGCGATGACGGCCGACATCCTGCGGTGCAGGGAGTCGCTCCGGCGGATCGCCGGCGTGGAGACGCACCTTTTCCGGCCGCCGTTCGGAGTCACCAACCCGATGGTGGCGCGGGCCGTGAAGCGGACGCAGAGCCGCTGCATCGGGTGGAGCGTCCGCTCGTTCGACACGCTTCTGCACCGCAGCCGCGAAGCCGTGGCGGAGCGCATAGCCCGCCGGCTGGGCGACGGCAAGGTGATCCTGCTGCACGACGACCGTCCCGGCGCGGATCGGCTGCTACGGCTGGTTCTCGACGACCTGAAGCGGCGCGGCTACGGCACGGCGACCGTATGCGAACTGTTTAAAATCGAAAAACCATGAAAATAACCTCCCTGCTAATTCCCCTCGCGCTGCTGTCGGCGCTGACGGTCCAAGGACAGCTGCCCGACTCGTTCCGGAAGCGGCTCGCCCAAGCCAGCCGCGAGAACAAGACCATTCAGTGCGACTTCACGCAGCACCGGCAGGTGCGCCGGATGAAGGGCGAAATCGAGCTAAAAGGCCGTTTCTACTACGACAACGCCAAAGCCATGGCGCTCGAATACACCGTGCCTGCGGGCGACAAGGTCATCATCCGCGACGACCGCATCATCCTCAGAACTGCCGGGCAGGTGACCGAAACGGCCACCTCGGCCAATCCCATGCTGCAGCAGGTCGCGCTGATGATCCGCGCCAGCATGACGGGCGACCTCTCGCAGTTCGGCGAGGGGTGGCAGATCGGCTACGACGAAACGGAGGGCGCGGGGACCGTACGGATGGTACCCCTGTCGCGCCGCGCCCGCAAATACATCGACTCGATCACGCTCCGCTTCGACTTGGAGAACATGACGCTCGACCGGATGGAGCTGAACGAAACCGAAGGCGGACATTCGGTCTACGAGTTCTGCGACAAACGATTCAACCTCGCGGTCGATCCCGCGAAATTCAACCCCTGACCTCCGATCCCGACTCAGATGCAGAAACTCTTCAGCGACATAGACAACTACCTCTCGGCAGAGGACCGGCTCGCGTTCCGGGTCCGGCTCGATGCGGCGCATCCGGTCTACGCAGGGCACTTCCCCGGCAACCCCGTGCTGCCGGGCGTCTGCACGCTGCAGATCGTCCGGGAGTGTCTGGAGCGCGGCACGGGACGCAGGCACCGCTTCACGGCGATCCGCGAATGCAAGTTCCTCGGCATGATCGTTCCGCAGGCGGACACTCTGCTCGACATAGACATCCGTCTCGCAGACGACGGCACGGCGGCGAAAAAAGTGACCTGCCTCGTCACGAACAACGAAAAAACGGTTCTCAAACTCAAGGCGACCGCCACCCCTGAACCATGACGAACGACCGGAACGACATACTGGCGGTGATCCCGACCTACAACAACGAAAAAACCGTCGCCCGCGTGATCGCCGACGTGCGCCGCTACTGCGCGCACGTGCTGGTCGTAAACGACGGCTCGACCGATTCGACGGCGCAGATACTGGCCGCCGAGGGCGTCGAGACCATCTCTTACGCCCCGAACCGCGGCAAGGGATACGCCATACGCCGAGCGCTGCGTCATGCGGGCGAACACGGCTACCGCTACATGATAACGATCGACTCGGACGGACAGCACTTCGCGTCGGACATCCCGAAGTTCGTCGAAGAGATCGAAAAGACGCCCGACGCGCTGCTGGTAGGCGCCCGGAACCTCCGCTCGAACAACATGCCGGGCAAGAACACCTTCGCCAACAAATTCTCGAACTTCTGGTTCCGCGTCGAGACCGGCATGCGGCTCGACGACACCCAGTCGGGATTCCGGCTCTATCCCGTACGGCGGATGAAGGGCATGCGGTTCCTGACGCGCCGCTACGAATTCGAAGTCGAGGTGCTGGTGCGGGCCGCATGGCGGGGAATCGCCGTGCGCAACATCCCCGTCAACGTCTTCTACCCCGAAAAGAGCGAACGCGTGACGCACTTCCGGCCGGGCAAGGACTTCACGCGCATCAGCATCCTCAACACGTTCCTCGTGCTGGGCGCCCTGCTGTTCTACTATCCGTGGCGGTTCCTGCGGTCGCTCACCAAAGAGAATATCCGCCGTTTCGTGACGGACAACATCACCCGTTCGCGGGATTCGAATCCGCAGCTGGCCGCCTCGATCGGGCTGGGAATCTTCTTCGGCATCGCCCCGCTGTGGGGCTACCAGATGATCGCGGCGGGAGTTACGGCCCACTTCACACGGCTCAACAAGGCCGTGGCGATCCTCAGTTCGAACATCAGCATCCCGCCGATGATCCCCTTCATCCTCTACGGCAGCTACTGGACTGGCGCGCAGGTACTGCGGCGCGGAATGCCGCTGTCGCTGTCGGACATCACGCTCGAAAGGGCGGCCGCCGACATGTTCCAGTACGTCGTGGGCAGTTTCGTCATGGCCGCCGTATGCGCGGTCGCGGCCGCGGCGGTCAGCTACGCCCTGCTCGTCTTCTGTAAACGCACGCCCCGCCATGAATAAGTTCTTCATCGCCCTGTACGACCTCTTCGAATCCCGCCGCGCACTGCTCTATGCGCTGCTGGGAGTGCTGGTCGTGGCGATGGCCTCAGCCGCACTGCGGCTGCGGTTCAGCGAGAACATCACCGGATTTTTCCCCGACGGGGAGCGGAAGGCGGCCGCGGCGTTCTCGAACCTGAAGATCAAGGACAAGATCGCCGTGATGATAAATGCCGGCGAGAATGCGGCCGACAAGGCCGACGAGATGATGGCCTGCGCCGATTCGCTGGCGGCGCGGCTCAACGCCGACACGCTTTTCAGGCGTTATGCCGAAGTCGAAGCGACCTTCGGCAGCGAACTGGCGGACGGCATGCGGTCGTTCCTGCAGGGCAACCTGCCGCTGCTGCTTTCGGAAGCGGATTACGCCCGCATGGACACGCTCGTCACCCCGCGGGGCATCGCGCAGGCGATGGAGGGCAACTACCGCCGCCTGCTGTCGCCCGTCGGGGGATTCATCGACGAATACATCTACGACGATCCGCTGGGGCTGTCGTTCGGCGCGCTGGGCAAGCTGCAGGAGCTGAACATCGGAGGCAGCTACACGCTCTGCGACGACTACCTCTTCTCGAAGGACATGACCACGCTGCTGGTCTTCATATCACCGCACTACCAGAGCGGCGACACGGGCGTCGGCGACCGGCTGATCGAGCGGATCGAGTCGGCGCTGGAGGGGCTGAACGCCGAATACGCCGCCGCAGGAATCACGGCGGACTATTACGGCGGACCCGCCGTGGCGGCCTACAACGCCCGCCAGATCAAGCGTGACATGATGCTGACGCTCAACATCGCCATCCTGATTATCGTGGCGTTCATCACCCTCTCGTTCCGCAACAAGTTCGCGGTCCTGCTGGCCCTGATTCCCGTGGCGCTCGGCGCGCTGTTCGCGCTGGCGATCATGTCGCTGACGTGTCATACGATTTCGTCGATCGCCGTAGGTGCGGGGACCGTCGTAATGGGCATCGCGCTGAGCTATTCGATCCACATACTCTGCCATGCGAACCACTGCCACGATCCGCGGCAGATCATCCGCGATCTGGCCTATCCGCTGACCATCGGCAGCATAACGACCATCGGCGCCTTCGCGGGACTGCTCTTCACCGATTCGCAGCTGCTGCGCGACTTCGGGCTGTTCGCATCGCTGACGCTGGTCGGAACGACGCTTTTCAGTCTGGTGCTGCTTCCCCACCTGATCCGTAAGGAGAAACGCGGGGGGGGGTCCGCCGTGCTGGAACGGGTGGAGCGGCTCACGGGAATGCGTCCCGACCGGAACCGCCCGCTGGTGGCGGCGATCCTGCTGCTCACGTTCATATGTCTCTTCTTCTTCAACCGCATCGGCTTCGACAGCGACATGATGCACCTGAACTACGACCCGCCCCAGCTGGCCGCCGCGCAGCAGCGGCTGAGCAGGCTGACCGACGAAGACGGCGAACGGTCGAAGGTGCTCTTCATCACCACGGCCGACACGCCGGGCGAAGCCGTCGCGAGCTACCTGCGCATGGGCCGGCGGCTCGACTCGCTCAAACAGGCCGGGAAAATCGACTCCCACGCCGGCATCGCATCGTTCGTGGTGGACAGCGCCGAACAGCAGCGGCGGCTGGAGCGGTGGCGCCGGTTCTGGACTCCGCAGCGGCGGGAAGCGGTGCGCGCGGGGATTCGGGAGGCGGAAAAACGCTACGGCTTCGCCGACGGCGCGTTCAACGGCGCGCTGAAGCTGGCCGAAAAGGAGTACGGCCCGCTCGACTACGCGTCCGCGGCGGCGCGCGAGGTATTCCGCGAGTGGATCGACGGGCAGGAGAAGTCCCCCATCTTCCTGAGCCACGTGACGCTGGCTGACAGCTGCAAGCACGAGGTATACGCGGCGTTTTCGGCGACGGACGACATCGTAGCCGCCGACCGGGCGTTCTACGCCGGGAAAATGGCGCGGAGCGTGAACCGCAACTTCTACCTGATACTCTCGATCTCGTCGATACTGGTCACCGCGGCGCTGTTCCTCTGCTACGGCCGGATCGAACTGACGCTCATGTCGCTGCTGCCGATGGCCGTCGGGTGGGTCATCATCCTCGGACTGATGGCCATGCTGGGCATCGAGTTCAACATCGTGACGATCATCCTCTCGACCTTCATATTCGGCATCGGCGACGACTTCAGCATCTTCATCATGGACGGCCTGCTGAGCGAATACAAAACCGGGCGCAGGATGCTCGACACGCACAAGACGGCCATCTTCTTCTCGGCCTTCACGGTCGTCGTGGGACTCGGAGCGCTGATCTTCGCGCGGCATCCGGCGCTCCATTCGCTGGCGCTGATCTCGCTCTTCGGCATCGTCGCCGTGGTGCTGGTATCCTACACCGTACAGCCCGTGCTGTTCCGGATGCTCGTCTCGTCGCAGACCGAAAAAGGCGGCGCGCCCTACACGCTGGGCAGCCTCATCAACACCCTCTACGCATTCGGACTGTTCGTGACGGGATGCCAGCTGCTGCAGGCGCTGATCTTCACGCTCTGGCCGCTGCCGATGGCGCGACGACGCAAGCAGCGCATCGTGCAGTGGTCGATCCACCACATGACGCGGGGATTCCTGCGGGCGATGGTCACCACCAAAACCATCCGCCTGAACGACACGGGCGAGACGTTCGCCGAACCGGCGGTGGTGATCGCCAACCACCAGTCGTTCATCGACATCCTCGTACTGCTGAGCATCTGCCCCAAGGCGGTGATGGTGACCAACGGCTGGGTGTGGCGTTCGCCGGTCTTCGGGCGCATCGTCCGCTATCTGGGCTTCTACCACGCCGCAGACGGGTACGAACGCCTCGCTCCCGCGCTCGCGCAGAAGGTCGCAGAGGGTTACAGCGTCATCGTCTTCCCCGAAGGCACGCGCTCGGCCGACGGCAGGATCAAGCGTTTCCACAAGGGCGCCTTCTACCTCGCGGCGGAGTTAGGACTGGACATCCTGCCGATATGCCTCTACGGCAACGGCATGATCTCGTCCAAACGCCAGCCCATCTACATCAAGCACGGACTGGTCGTGAGCCGCATCCTGCCGCGCACGGCCTGCGGCGACCCCGCGGACTACTCCGCGCAGGCCAAGTCCGCATGCCGCCAGATGCGCCGGGAGTACCGCAAACTCTACGAGACCTACAACCGGCCCTGCAACCCCTATTTCCGCGACATGCTCATCAAGAGCTACACCTACAAAGGCCCCGTGCTGGAGTGGTACATGCGGGTCAAGATACGGCTGGAGAAGTGCTACACGCTCTTCGACCGCATCGTGCCGCGCGAAGGGACCGTCGTGGACCTCGGCTGCGGATACGGACCGCTGAGCTACATGCTCGCCATGCTCTCGGACCGCCGCCGCATCGTGGGCGTGGATTACGACGCGGAGAAGATCGAAACGGCGCGGCACAGTTTCCTGCGGCGGCCCGAAACGGAGTTCGTCCACGCCGACCTGCGCACGGCGGAGCTACCCGAAGCCGATGCGTTCCTGCTGCTCGACGTACTGCACTACATGCAGCCCGAAGAGCAGCGCGGACTGATCGCACGCTGTGCGGCGCGGCTCAAGGCGGGCGGGCGGATCATCATCCGCGACGGCGACGCGGGGAAGGCCGAACGGCACAAGACCACGGCCATGACCGAAGTGTGGTCCACGAAGATCGTCGGATTCAACAAGACAGACGGCGAACTGCACTTCACCTCGACGCCGGAACTGCAGCAGACGGCCCGCAGGCTGGGGCTGGAGATCCACGCGGCGCACACGGACGCGCACACGTCGAATACGGTTTACATACTGACCCGACCGGAATAAGATGCAGGAGGAGTTCGACATAATCGTCATCGGCAGCGGGCTGGGCGGACTGGAATGCGGCGTCATGCTGAGCCGCGAAGGGGTGGGCGTCTGCGTAGTCGAACAGGCGGCGGTCCCCGGCGGCTGCCTGCAGTCGTTCCGCCGCCGCGGCCATTCCATCGACACGGGGATGCACTACGTGGGCAGCATGCAGCAGGGCGGCATCATGCGCCGCTATTTCGACTATTTCGGCATCGGGGATTCGCTCGAAATACGGCCGCTCGACGAAGCGTTCGACATCGTATCGCCGGGCGGAGCCGGAGAGTTCGCCTACATGCACGGCTACGACGAATTCCGGCGGCACCTGACCTCCCTCTTCCCGCGCGAAGCGGCGGGAATCGCCCGCTACTGCGACAAAATCAGGGAGATAGGAGACAGCATAGGCGTCGAAGTGCACCGTTCGGGACGGCTGTCGTCCGGCGGGGTGAAATACCTCGGCGCATCGGCGGCGGAGTTCATCGGCGAATGCGTCGCCGACCCGCTGCTGCGCAGCGTTCTGGCCGGGACCAACCCCCTCTACGGCGGCGTGCGGGAGCGTTCGCCGCTCTACCACCACGCCATGATAAACCATTCGAACATCGAAGGCGCCTGCCGCTTCGCCGGCGGGACGCAGCATATCGCCGACGCGCTGGCGGCCAAAATCCGCAAGCACGGCGGCACGATCCTCACCGGATGCCGGGCAAGCGCGCTCCACACCGAAGGCAGACGCATCACGGGCGTGGAACTCGCCGACGGCAGGATACTGCGGGCGAAGAGCGTCATTTCGGCCATCCATCCCGCGGCGACGTTCGGCCTGATCGGGCCGACGCCGGTGCTCCGCCGCGCGTTCCGCGACCGGATGGCCGGCATGCCGGGCACGTACGGCCTTTTCTCGGTGTATCTGCTGCTCCGGCCGCAAAGTTTTCCCTATATCAACCGCAACCTCTATTATTACGCCGAGGGCGGAGACGTCTGGGACACGCTCTTCGACACGGAGGCCATGCGTCCGAATATGGTATTGTTCAGCGCGCAGCCGCCGTGCGCCGATCCGGCGTGGAGCGAGGTGGTGACGCTGATGGCCCCGATCGCCACCGACATCTGGTCGGCATGGAGCGGATCGGCGCCGGGCCGCCGTCCCGAAGCGTATACGGCCCTGAAAACGGCCGTCGCGCAGCATCTGACGGAATTCGTCTGCGAGCGGCTGCCCGGCCTGCGGGCGGCGGTCGAACAGACGTACGCGGCCACGCCCCTCACCTACCGCCATTACACCGGAATCCCCCACGGGGCTGCCTACGGCCTGCAGAAAGACTGCCGCAACGTCATGGCGACCTGCATCCCCGTACGGACGAAATTCGAGAACCTGCTGCTCACGGGGCAGAACCTGACGGTTCACGGCGCGATCGGGGTGACGCTCTCGGCGGCGGCGACCTGCGCCGAGCTGCTGGGCACGGAATATCTGGCTAAAAAAATAGGCAACGCATGAAACGATTTCTCAAATACACGCTCATCACGCTCCTTGCGCTTCCGCTGCTGGCGGCGGCGTTCCTCTGGGGACTCTACCTCACGGCCGACATGGAGCCGCCCGCGATGACCGTAGACACGGCGGATTACCGCGTCGCGGACCACGGCGGCTACACCTCGTGCCGCGGAAGTTTCCTGCGCCATAACAGATACGGTCTCTGGGAGCTTTACACGGCCGGGTCGCCCGAAGAGTCGGGAGCGGCGGCGGGAGCGCTCACGGCCGGGCTGATGCGCTATCAGGAGCAGGTTTTCGTGGACCAGATCCGCCAATTCATCCCCTCGGACGGTTACCTGAAGTTCCTGCGGGGCCTGATCGTGATCTTCAACCGCAATCTGGGACGGCACGTCCCCGAAGAGTACCGGCGCGAGATATACGCCCGGTCGCTCTACTGCTCGCACGACTTCGACGCCATAGGCACCCCTTACGAGCGTCAGCTCAACTACCATGCGGCGCACGACATCGGGCACGCCATGAGCCAGTACATGCTCGTCGGGTGCAGTTCGTTCGCGGCATGGGGCGGCATGAGCGCCGACGGGGAGCTGGTGGTAGGCCGCAATTTCGACTTCTACATGGGCGACGACTTCGCCCGCCACAAAATCGTCACCTTCTGCCGTCCGCAGGCCGGGCACCCCTTCGTCAGCATCGGCTGGGCCGGGATGATCGGCGTACTGTCGGGCATGAACGACAAGGGGCTGACCGTGACGATCAACGCCGCCAAAGGTCCCGTCCCGCTCTCGGCGGCGACACCGATTTCGATCCTCGCGCGCGAAATCCTGCAGCACGCGGCCACGATCGGCGAAGCGCTCGAAATCGCCCGCCGTCGCGACACCTTCGTCAGCGAATCGCTGCTCGTCGCCTCGGCGCGCGACGGAAGGGCCGCGATCATCGAGAAAACGCCCCGCAAAACCGCCCTGTACGAAAGCGGCGGCGAATACCTCGTCTGCACGAACCATTACCAGTCGGCCGAACTGGCCGGCGACGAACACAACCTCGAAAACCTCGCCCGAACGGACAGCCCCTGCCGCTTCGCACGGCTGGAGGAGCTGACGGCGGCAAACGCGCCGCTCACACCTCAGGCGGCCGTGGCCATGCTGCGCGACCAGCGGGGCGAAGGCGGCACGGACATCGGCATCGGAAACGACTGCTCGGTCAACCAGTCGATCGCCCACCACTCGGTGGTATTCCGGCCCTCGGCGTTGAAAATGTGGGTTTCGACCTCGCCGTGGCAGGGCGGCGCCTATATCTGCTACGATCTGGGAGCCGTCATGCGCGATCCCGATCCGGCCGGAGAGCTTTGCGACGCGGCACAGGAGATAGCCGCCGACACGGCCTACCTCGCACACGACTATCCGCGCGTGGTGGCATACAGGCGGCTGGGCGGAGAAATCCGCAAAGCCATGCGGGAAGAGACCGCCGCCGACGCCGCGACGCTCGACCGTTTCGAACGGACCAATCCGCAGAATTTCCACACATGGAAACTGCTGGGAGAATACTACCGCTCGCAGGGCGACGACGTCCGGGCCGCGCAATGCTTCGACAAGGCGCTGCAGAGCGGAATCCCGCGCGCCGACGAGCGGGAAGCGGTTGAAAGACTAAAATCGGAATGCAAGCCATGATAAGAAATCCGGAAATACAATTCGCATCGGCGGATGCGATCGCCGCGTTCCAGCAGGAACGCCTGCGCGAAGAGATCGCCTATCTGTACGAAAATTCACCCTACTACCGGCGCATGTTCGACCACTGCGGCGCGCGTCCGGACGACATCCGCACGCAGGAGGACCTGCGGCGACTGCCGGTGACCACCAAGACCGACCTGCAGCTCCACCCGCAGGATTTCATCTGCGTACCCCGCAACCGCATCATCGACTACGTGACCACTTCGGGAACGCTCGGCGACCCGGTGACGTTCGCCCTCACGGAGGAGGACCTCGACCGGCTGGCCTACAACGAAGCCGAATCCTTCACCACGGCGGGATGCACGCCGGAGGACGTGCTGCAGCTGATGACCACCATCGACCGCCGCTTCATGGCGGGGCTGGCCTATTTTCTGGGCGCGCGGAAGCTCCGGTGCGGCGTGATCCGCGTCGGGAACGGCATTCCCGAACTGCAGTGGGACACCATACGGCGCATCGGTCCCACGGGCTGCATCGTCGTGCCGTCGTTCCTGACAAAACTGGTCGCCTATGCCGAGGAGCACGGCATCGACTACCGCCGCTCGTCGCTGCGCCGTGCGATCTGCATCGGCGAAGCGCTGCGCGACACCGCCTTCGGCAACAACACGCTGGGGGCCAAGATTACCGAGCTTTGGCCCGAACTGGAGCTGTTCTCGACCTACGCTTCGACCGAGATGCAGACCTCGATCACCGAGTGCGGGCACCACTGCGGCGGCCACGTGCCGGCCGACCTGATTCTGGTGGAGCTGCTCGACGAGCAGAACAACCCCGTCGCCGAAGGCGAGGAGGGAGAGGTCGTCATTACGACGCTCGGCGTGCGGGGCATGCCGCTGCTGCGATTCCGCACGGGCGACATCTGCATCGGATACACGGAGCGGTGCGCCTGCGGACGCGGCACGATGCGGCTTTCGTCGGTCATCGGCCGAAAGGGGCAGATGATCAAGTTCAAGGGCACGACGCTCTATCCGCCCGCGCTGTACGACATACTGGAGAACATTCCGGGCGTGAGCAACTACATCATCGAGGTCTTCACGGGCAGTCTGGGCACCGACCAGATCGTGCTGCGCATCGGCAGCGCGCGCCGCGACGAAGCTTTCGAAAAGGAGATAAAGGACACGTTCCGCTCGAAAGTGCGCGTCGCCCCGGAGGTGGTTTTCGAGCCCGTGGAGTACATTGCGAAAAAACAGATGCCCCAGATGAGCCGGAAACAAATTAAATTCGTAGATTTACGCGAACAAACCAAATAAAAAATCCGACAATGAAAAAGTTACTGGCCATGGCATTGTGCCTCGTCGCAGTCAGCGGCTACGCCCAGAAGGGAAAAGAGAAGATCGCAGCCGATTTCTACGGCGTGGATTACAGCTGCGTCGACGTCAAGGGCGCCGACGAGGAACCGGGCGCCTTCATCAAGGCGTTCGAGGCCATCAACAGGCTCTTCCTGAGCGAACCGAAGAAATACGACGTGGCCGGGTTCACCGGCATCGACATCCTCTCGACCGGCGTAGAGCAGGCCAACGAATCGCTCGGCGCACTGGCCGCGGAGCAGTTCACGCCCCGCAGCGCAGCAACCGACTGGCAGACGCAGCTGCCGCAGATCGTCGCCCGCTACGACAACGGTTCAGGCAACAAGGGGCTGGTGCTGGTCGCCACGACGCTCGACAAGGGCAACGGTCTGGGCTACTACACCGCAGTGCTGTTCGATCCCGCGACGCACGAGATAATCACCCAGATGGACATGGTCGGCAAGCCCGGCGGCTTCGGGTTGCGCAACTACTGGGCAGGTTCGGTTTACAACGCCCTCAAAAAACAGGGAAAATACCTGACCAAGTAGGAGAGGTCCCGTCCTGAAACGATCCCTGCACGTCTCCGTGCAGGGATTTTTCACTGCCCGGCGGAACGGAACCGCGCACGCCGTGCACGGCGGACTATTGGAATTCGATACGAAACAGCGGAAGAGTGCCGGTCGAACCGGAAGTTTCACAACGAAAGATTATGCGCCGGTTTTTTGACCGCAACGCAATTTTTTCGTAACTTTATCCCCATATAACGAAAATGCGCTGTACGTGCGTGCACGCATTATCCTAAACGTAACCGACTCAAACCTATGAAAAAACTGCTGAAACCGCTCTTCACGGCCCTGTTCGCGGGCATGGTCTGCACCGGCGCCAAGGCCGCCGAACCGCAGGTCATCAACATCCGGACCAACGACCTTTCGATGGTCATGAGCGTCGCTCCGAACGGCGAAGTGCTGTTCCACCACTTCGGAGGACGCATCGACGACGCATCGCCTGCCGCAGGCATCAAAAGCTACCGCCGCACGGACCACGGCACCGACAACCTCGCCTACTCGACGATGGGCGGCCGCAACTTCCGCGAACCCGCGCTGCGCGTAACCCACGCCGACGGGGACATGAACACCGAACTGCGTTACGTGTCGCACGCCACGCGCACGCTGGCCGACAAGAACGTCAGCGAAACGGTCGTCAAACTCACCGACACCGATCAGGCGCTGGACGTCGAACTGGTCTATACGGCCTATGCCAAAGAGAATGTCATCACGACCCACACCGTGATCCGCAACCGCGAAAAGGGCGACGCCGTGCTGCACGCCTTCTATTCGTCGTCGCTGCCCGTAAAGGCGCGCAGCTACCTGCTGACCCACCTCTACGGCTCATGGGCGCGCGAGAGCCAGACCGACCACACGCTGCTCACCCACGGCTCGAAGAGCATCGAGTCGCGCAAGCTGGTGCGCACGACGCACACCGAGAACCCGGCCTTCATGATCACGCTCGACAGCGAAGCCTTCGACGAGAACTACGGCGAGGTGATCGCCGGCGCACTGGCATGGAGCGGCAACTTCCGGCTCAACTTCGAGGTCGATGAATTCAACGTGCTCAATATCCTCGCGGGAGTCAACCCCTACGCTTCGGATTACACGCTCGCCAAGGGCGAATCGTTCACCACGCCCGAAATGGTCTACACCTACAGCTTCGAGGGCGCAGGCGGCGCGAGCCGCAACCTGCACGACTGGGCGCGCAACTACGGCGTATGGCACGGCCATACGTACGCCCCGACGCTGCTCAACAGCTGGGAGGGCGCCTACTTCACGTTCGACGCCAAGACCCTGACGGACATGATCGACGACGCGGCGGACATGGGACTGGAAATGTTCGTGCTGGACGACGGATGGTTCGGCAACAAATATCCGCGCAACGATGCGAACGCCGGACTCGGCGACTGGCAGGTCAATGTCAGGAAGCTCCCCGAAGGCATCGACTACATCGCTTCGCACGCACACCGCAAAGGGCTGAAATTCGGCATCTGGATCGAGCCGGAGATGGTCAACCCCAAGAGCGAACTGGCCGAGAAACATCCTGACTGGATCGTCAGGTCGGGCGACCGCGAAATGCCCCGGATGCGCAACCAGTGGCTGCTGGACCTGACCAACCCCAAGGTGCAGGACTTCGTATTCTCGGTATTCGACAACACGATGAAGCTCTCGCCCAACATCGACTACATCAAATGGGACGCCAACCGCCATGCGGAGAACGCCGGATCGGAATTCCTGCCCAAAGACAGGCAGTCGCACTTCTGGATCGACTATGTGCAGGGATTCTACAAGGTCATGGAGCGCATCCGCGCCAAATATCCCAACGTGCTGATCCAAGCCTGCGCTTCGGGCGGCGGCCGCGTGGAGTACGGCGCCATGAAGTATTTCAACGAGGTGTGGACCAGCGACAACACCGAAGCGCTTTCGCGCGCCCGCATCCAGTACGGCACCAGCCTGTTCTATCCGGCGACGGTCATGGGTTCGCACGTCTCGGCCACGCCCAACCACCAGACCAGCAACATCACGCCGATCAAATTCCGCTTCGACATGGCCTGCGCGGGCCGTCTGGGCATGGAGTTGCAGCCCAAGCAGATGAACGCCGAGGAGAAGGCCTTCGCGCGCAAAGCCATCGAGAGCTACAAGGGATACCGCGACATCGTCATGGAGGGCGACCTCTACCGCATCGGCACGCCTTACGACGATACGGGCTACTACGGGGTGATGTACGTGTCGAAAGACAAGAAAAAGGCCGTGCTGTTCACCTACTGCACCCTCTACCAGAGCCGCACGCTGGTTCCGAAGTTCCGGCTTTACGGACTCGACGCGCAGACCCGCTACAAGATCAGGGAACAGAACGTCGACAAGAAACGGTTCTGGTTCGACGGCGGCACCTTCACCGGCGAATACCTCAACCATGCGGGCATCAATCCCAATCTGAACAAAATTTACGACAGCGCCGTATTCGTGCTCGAAGCCGAATAGCGCTCCCCGAAGGGGAGAAGCGCCTGCTCCGGAAAGCCTGCGGCCCTGTTATGGCCGCAGGCTTTTTCGTCGCCCGGCAAAGGGCCGGAGAAGCGGACGGCACAAGCGGGAAAAGACGGCGGGGACGGGACCGGACGGCGAAAGCGAAACCGGACGGCAGAAGCGGAAGCGGATGGCAGAAGCGGAAGCGGATGGTGGGGACAAAAACAGACACGGAAACGGGACCGAACAGCAGAAGCAGGAACAGACGGCAAGAACAGCAACAAACGCACAAGCCGAACCGGAAAGGGACGGCAGAAACGAACGGCAGGAGAGGGAACGGGCGGCAGAAGAGGGAACGGGCGGCAGAAGAGGGAACGGGCGGCAGAAGAGGGCGGAGAAAACACCCCTTCTGCGGCCGCCGGCGTACGATTCCGTAAAAATGGTATGACGAACCGTAATCGGGGTAGCCGGCAATAACGTGAAATCGGATATCTTTGCAATGTGGAATTACGGGCGGACCGGAAAAAGCGGTGCGGACCCGAAAAAACGGCATACGCTATGACGAAGGAACAGAAGGAGCAGACGATCGGACTGCTGTTCGCCGAGAAGTGTTCGTGCGTCGTCCGCAACGGGGACGAGGTGCGGATTTTCCGCGAACGGGGCGTGAAGGACCTCTACAGGCTGCTGCGCGAGGAGCCGCAGCTGCTCGACGGGGCTTTCGTGGCCGACAAGGTGGTCGGCAAAGGCGCGGCGGCGCTGATGATTCTGGGCGGCGTGGAGGAGCTTTTCGCCGACGTGGTGAGCCGTGCGGCCCTCGACCTGCTCGCCGCCGCGGGAAAAGCGGTCGCCTACACGGTCGCCGTGCCCCATATCATCAACCGTGCAGGCGACGGGATATGTCCCGTGGAGCAGCTCTGCGCCGAGGCGCAGACGGCCGAGGAGTGTCTGCCGCTGATCGAAGGATTCATCCGCAAAATGCAGGAGCGAAACGAATAGATAGGGTTCGCCACTGCCCGGCACGGGGATTTTCCGCTGGCGCAGCGACGGGATCGACGCCGGAACCCGATGCCCCGGACGACGCTCTTCGGGAGTGTGAACCTCGATTTTTAAAAACCGCACGAAAAGCACTGTTTTTGAATATGAACAAACAAAAGACAAAATGGAAACAACGGCAGTAAAACTCTATTCGCTCGATTACCGCGATGCGAAAACCTACCTCGCGGCGGCACTCTTCGTCGCAGGCAACATCGTCCTGCCCCAAATCTGCCACTCGGTGCCGCAGGGCGGCCTGCGGTGGCTGCCGATCTACTTCTTCACGCTCGTCGGAGCCTACAAATACGGCTGGCGCGTGGGCCTGCTGACCGCCGTGCTGTCGCCGCTGGTCAACTCCGCGCTGTTCGGAATGCCCGCCGCCGCGGCATTGCCGGCAATTCTGCTCAAGTCCGTACTGCTGGCCGCAGCCGCCGGATTCGCCGCACGGCGGTTCGGGCGCGCTACGCTGCCGCTGCTGGCGGGCGTGGTGCTCTTCTACCAGACGGCGGGTGCGCTGGGCGAATGGGCCTTTACGGGTTCGGCGGCGGCCGCCGTGCAGGATTTCCGCATCGGGATTCCCGGCATGCTCGCGCAGGCGGCGGGCGGTTACCTGATTATCAACTATCTGTTACGCAAATAAATTCAAACGACATGATCAATAGAATGTATGTGATCACACTGCTGTCGGTCCTGCCTTTCACGGCATGCGGATCGGCTCAGGGCGGCGAAAAGGCCGAAGCCCCCGAAGTATACTTCATCCGCGAGATTACGCCGCAGAACATGGTGCGCATCTACGAAGCACTGGAACGTCCCGCGACGGGTAAGGTCGCCGTCAAGCTCTCGACGGGCGAACCGGGCGGGCACAATTACCTCAAGCCGGAGCTGATAAAGGATATCGTGACCAAAGTCGGCGGCACGATCGTCGAGTGCAACACCGCCTACGGCGGCGGACGCGCACGCACGCAGGATCACCTGAAGGCCGCTGCCGACCACGGTTTCACGGCCATCGCCCCGGTGGACATCATGGACGCCGACGGAGAGGTGAGCCTGCCGGTGAAAGGAGGAAAACACCTGAAAGAGAACTTCGTCGGCTCGCACTACCCCCGCTACGACTTCACGGTGGTGCTGTCGCACTTCAAGGGGCATGCGATGGGCGGCTTCGGCGGTGCGGTCAAGAACATCTCGATCGGCATCGCGTCGTCGGCCGGGAAAGCGTGGATACACTCGGCGGGCAAGACCAAAAACGCCGCCGAAATGTGGAGCAACCTCCCGGCGCAGGACGATTTTCTGGAGTCGATGGCCGAGTCGGCCAAGTCGGTCGCCGACCACTGCGGCGACAAGATTCTCTACATCAGCGTGATGAACAACCTCTCGGTGGACTGCGACTGCGACGCGCATCCCGAAGAGCCGAAGATGGGCGACATCGGCATCCTCGCCTCGCTCGACCCCGTAGCGCTGGACAAGGCGTGCGTCGACATGGTGTACGCATCGCCCGATCCGGGGAAATCGCACCTGATCGAGCGCATGGAGTCGCGCCACGGCATTCACACGCTCGAACACGCCGAAGCCATAGGGCTGGGTTCGCAGCAGTACCGACTCGTGGAACTGAAATAGCATGGAGTACAGGACACTGGGCCGCACGGGACTGCGCGTCAGCGCCGTGGCGCTGGGGTGCGAGGGATTTATGAACCGGCCGGAGGAAGAGGTGCGGGCAGACTTCGACTTCGCAATCGAAAACGGGATCAACTTCCTCGACCTCTACGCTTCGAACCCCGAACTGCGCAGCAGCATCGGTGCGGCACTGGCCGGGCGGCGCGAAGGGTTCGTCATACAGGGGCACCTCTGCTCGGTGTGGGAAGAGGGGCAGTATCTCCGCACGCGCGATCCGGAGAAGGCGCAGGCCGCATTCGACGACCTGCTCGCGCGGCTGGGGACGGATTACGTCGATATAGGCATGATCCACTACGTCGATGCCGAGGACGACCTGCGGAAGGTATTGGACGGGCCGATCCTGCAACTGGCACTGCGGCTCCGGTCGGAGGGGCGCCTGCGCCATATCGGCATCAGCAGCCACAACCCCGCCGTGGCGCGGCAGGCCGCGGAAACCGGGCTGATCGACGTGCTGATGTTCTCGCTCAATCCCTGTTACGACCTGCTGCCGCCGAGCGACGACGTGGACACGCTCTGGGCCGACGAAAGCTATGCGCAGGAGCTGCACAACATCGACCCCGAACGTCAGCGGCTCTACGAATTCTGCGAACGCGAAGGCGTGGCGATCGACGTGATGAAGGCGTACGGCGGCGGAGACCTGCTGAGCGGGACCAACTCGCCGTTCGGGAAGCCGATGACACCGGTGCAGTGCATCGAATACGCCCTGACGCGCCCCGGCGTGGCCGCCGTGATGGCCGGATGCCGCAGCCGGGCCGAAATCGAGGCGGCGCTCGCATGGTGTACGGCAACAGCCGCCGAACGCGACTACACGCAGGCGCTGACCGGACTCGGCCGGTTCTCGTGGGAAGGACACTGCATGTACTGCGGCCACTGCGCCCCCTGCACGGCCGGGATCGACATCGCAAGCGTGAACAAATACTACAACCTGACGCTGACGCAGGACGAAGTGCCCGAAACCGTGCGCGAACATTACAGCCTGCTGGCGCACCACGCTTCGGAGTGCATCGCCTGCGGCCGCTGCCAGAGCAACTGCCCGTTCGGGGTCGATATCATCGGACATATGCGGCTGGCGGCCGCGAAGTTCGGGTACTGATCCGCATTCCGGGATAGGAGCGGGCAAAAAAGCGAATCCGGCGGCGGTTCCGGCTTCCGAAATCACGACAATTTCCTATCTTTGCCGATCGACACACACCGACAATGACCGAACAAATCATAGCACAAAGACTCGGAATCGCCCTCCGGCAGGTGCAGGGCACGGTACGCCTGCTGCGCGACGGCGCGACGATCCCCTTTATCAGCCGCTACCGCAAGGAGGCGACCGGTTCGCTCGACGAACTGCAGGTCGGGGCCGTCAAGGAGCAGCTGGACAAACTCACCGAACTCGAAGCACGCAAACAGACCGTCCTCTCGACGATCGGGGAGCAGGGCAAACTGACCGACGAACTTCGCAAACGCATCGAAGCGTGCTGGGAAGCCGTAGAGCTGGAGGATATTTACCTGCCTTACAAGCCCAAGCGGCGGACACGGGCGACCATAGCGCGCGAACGCGGACTGGAGCCGCTGGCAAACAGCATCATGGCGCAGCATTCGCACGACATCGCACGGCAGGCGCAGCGTTTCGTCACGGCCGACGTGCCGACCCCGGAGGAGGCTATAGCCGGGGCGTGCGACATCATCGCCGAGCGGGTGTCGGAGGACGAGCGCGCCCGCAACAGCGTGCGCCGCACGGCGGCCCGCGAAGGCGCAGTTCACTCCCGGCTCGTGAAAGGCAAGGAGCAGGAAGGCGTCAAATATTCGGACTACTTCGATGCGGCGTCGCCGCTGCGTACCGTTTCGTCGCACCGTTTTCTGGCCATGCGGCGCGGCATGGACGAAGGGGTCCTGAAGATCTCGGTGGAGATGGACGCCGACCGCATCACGGAAGGGCTTCGCCGCCAGTTCGTGCGCCACGGCTCGGCGACGCGCGAATGGATGGAAGCTGCCGTCGCGGACTCGTTCAAGCGGCTGATCCGGCCCTCGATCGAGACCGAACTGCTGGCGGCGGCCAAGGAGAAGGCCGACGACGAAGCGATCCGGGTATTCGCCGAAAACCTGCGGCAGCTGCTGCTCTCGGCGCCGCTCGGACAGAAGCGCATCATCGCCGTCGACCCCGGATTCCGCACGGGCTGCAAAGTCGTGGCGCTCGATTCGCAGGGCAACCTGCTGCACAACACCACCGTCTATCCCCATCCGCCGCAGAACCGTTACGCCGAAGCCGCCGAAACGCTGCGGTCGCTGGCAGCCCGGTACAAGGCCGAAGCCTTCGCCATAGGCGACGGCACGGCAGGGCGCGAGACCGAACAGCTGGTCCGCGGACTGGGGCTGGAGGGCGTCGGGGTGTTCATGGTGAGCGAGGACGGCGCATCGGTCTACTCGGCGTCGGCCGCGGCCCGCGAAGAGTTTCCCGATCACGACGTGACCGTTCGCGGCGCGGTCAGCATCGGCCGCAGGCTGATGGACCCGCTGTCGGAGCTGGTGAAGATCGACCCGAAGTCGATCGGCGTGGGACAATACCAGCACAGCGTCGATCAGTCCAAGCTCAGGGCCAGACTGGTCACGGTGGTCGAGAGCTGCGTGAACAAGGTCGGCGTGAACATCAACACCGCATCGAAGCATATTCTGACCTACATATCCGGTCTGGGACCTGCGCTGGCCGAAAACATCGTCGCATATCGCGCCGCGAACGGCGATTTCAAAGACCGGAAAAGCCTGCTGAAAGTGCCGCGTCTGGGCGCCAAAGCCTACGAGCAGGCGGCGGGATTCCTGCGCGTGGTAGGCGGCAGGAATCCGCTCGACAACAGCGCCGTGCACCCGGAGTCGTATCATATCGTGGAGCGGATGGCCGCCGACGCGGGCGTGACGGTCGAGCAACTGCTGGCGGACAAGGAGCTGCGCAAAGGCATAAAACCCGAAAGATACGTGGACACCGAGGTGGGGCTGCCGACCGTGACGGACATTCTCGAAGCACTCGACAAGCGGGGTCTCGACCCGCGCGAACAGCTGCAGGCATTCTCGTTCGACCCCGACGTGCACTCGGTCGCCGACCTGCGCGAAGGCATGACGCTGCCCGGCATCGTCACCAACATCACGGCCTTCGGCGCGTTCGTCGATATCGGCATCAAGCAGGACGGGCTGGTGCATATCTCGCAGCTGGCCGACCGCTACGTCGCATCGCCGGCCGACGTCGTCCATTTGGGACAGCACGTCGAGGTCCGCGTGACGGGCATCGACACGGTCCGCAACCGCATTGCACTGTCGATGCGCAAGAACGGCTGACAAAATCGGCGTCCGGGTAATTCCGAACGCCGATTTTCACATAGCATCCCGTTCACTCCTCAGGCGGCACGAAAGACCAATGCGTGTGCATGATTTCCCAACGCCCGGATGAATTCCGCCGATAAACCAACTTTATTGCGCCAAATGGTTAAAATGCATATAAATGAATTAAATTATACAAAATCAGAACTAGCCCAAAATTAGAATTGAATGAATCAGATTGCGATAGTTATTTATACATGAATGCATCTCCGCGACGGCTTCAATTAAGACTCGGATAATGCGAATGTCAGAAGATGTATGACAAGCTAAAAATAAAACACCGTTGTAGTAATCTACAACGGTGTTTTGGTGAGGTCTGAAGCGGATTCGAACCGCTGTACAAGGTTTTGCAGACCTTTGCCTAGCCACTCGGCCATCAGACCATTTTTCGTTTCCGATCCGTCCTGCGCAAACCGCTGTTCGGGCCGCGGCCGCTGATTTCATTCAGCCCCCGGCTCCACCGTCTCAGGTGTTTTCCGGGTTACGCTCAGGCGTATCGGAGTGCAAATATACAAACATTTCTAAAATCTGCAAAACTTCGGCTCAACTTTGCGTTATTTCCCAAAAATATTTACTTTTACGACACGTAAACGACTTTTGCGGCTATGACAATCGAGGATATCGCCCTTCAGATGACTCCGGGTATCGGGGTGAAGGGCGCCGTGCATCTGCTCGGAGTGTTCGGCAGCGCACGGGACATTTTCGCCGCGGCTCCGGACGAACTGGCGGGCGAAGCGGGCCTGCGCGAAGAGACCGCCCGCGAAATCGTCCGCCGCAGAGGATTCGCCGCCGCGGAAAAGGAGCTGGAGCATTGCCGCCGCAACGGAATCGCGGCCATCGCCTCGACCGATCCGGAATACCCGCCGCTCCTGCGGGAAATCCCCGACTATCCCCATGTCCTATACATAAAAGGTGATACGGCAGCCCTTTCGGCACGCTGTCTGTCGATGGTCGGCACGCGCAATGCGACGCCCTACGGACAGACCATGTGCAACCGACTCGTGGAGGGACTCGCGGCGCAGGTGCCGGGACTCTGCATCGTCAGCGGACTGGCTTTCGGGATCGACGTCGCGGCGCACCGCGCGGCATTGGCGGCGGAAGTGCCGACCGTCGCCGTGCTGGCCAACCCGCTGCCGGAAGTGACGCCGGCGCAGCATACGGCCGTAGCCCGCGACATCCTCGATCACGGCGGGGCGCTGGTCACGGAGCTTCATTCGCAGACCCGGCAGAACGGCACGGCTTATATCGCCCGCAACCGCATCATCGCCGGGCTTAGCGCCGGATGTATCGTCGTCGAATCGCCTGACAGCGGCGGATCGCTCGTCACGGCGCACTGTGCCGACGATTACGACCGTTCGGTGATGGCCGTGCCGGGCCGCGCCACGGACCGCATGTCGGCAGGGACCAACCACCTGATCCGCAACCGTAAAGCGCAGCTGGTGCTGACGGCCGACGACATCGTCCGCGAATTGATGTGGGATCTCGGCGCGGAACCGGCGACGCTCCGGCCGAAACCCGCCACACCGCAGCTCACGCCCGACGAAACGGGACTGCTGGGTTGTTTCCGCACGGACGATCCGCTGTCGCACGAAACGCTTTCGGAACTGAGCGGACTCGATCCCGGCGAGCTGGCGACGCTGCTCGTGGGGCTGGAACTGGCAGGCGCCGTACGCCAGCTGCCCGGCAACAGATACATGAAACTGATATGAGACTTACCGATACACATTCGCATCTGTACGCCCCCGAATTCGACGCGGACCGCGAGGAGGCCCTCGCACGTGCGGCCGACGCCGGGGTGGAGAGAGTGCTGCTCCCGGCGATCGACTCCGAAAGCCATGAACGGTTGTTCGGGTTGTGCCGCAGCCACCCGGAGCGGTGCGTCCCGATGATGGGACTGCACCCCACGTCGGTGAACGACAATCCACACTGGCGCGAGGAGCTGGCGCTCGTAGAGCGTTATCTCGAAACGCCGCCCGCAGGGATCCGCTTCTGCGCCGTGGGCGAAATCGGGCTGGACCTCTACTGGAGCCGTGATTTCAGGGCCGAACAGCTCGAAACCTTCCGCCGCCAGATCGACCTGTCGCTGGAGTACGGCCTTCCGATCGCGGTCCACACGCGCGACGCATGGCCCGAAACCGTGGAGCTGATGCGCGAATACAAGGGCAGAGGCGTCCGGGGCGTTTTCCATGCCTTTTCGGACACGGCCGACACCTACCGGGAACTGAAGGAGTACGGCGACTTCGTCTTCGGAATCGGCGGGGTGGTGACGTTCAAAAAGAGCAAGCTGGCCGAGGCGGTGCGGGAGATGCAGCTGCGCGACATCGTCCTCGAAACCGACTGCCCCTACCTGACGCCCGCACCCCACCGCGGCGAACGCAACGAATCTGCCTACGTGCGGTACGTCTGCGAAAAAGTCGCGGAGCTGAAGGGGCTGACGCCCGGCGAGACGGCCGAAGCGACGACGGCCAACGCCGAACGCATTTTCGGAAAATAAAGAATACGACCATACACGATGAAATCCTCTATCCTGATTATCTACACGGGCGGCACGATCGGCATGAAGAACGACGCCGAAACCGGAGCCTTGGTGCCGTTCGACTTCAGCGCCATATACGACGAATTCCCGTCGCTCAAGCGGCTCAACGTGGACATCGACGTACTGACGATGGACCCCGTGATCGACTCGTCGAACGTCACGCCCGCCAACTGGGCCGCACTTGCCGAACTGATCCGCGACAACTACGCGCGCTACGACGGATTCGTCGTGCTGCACGGCACCGACACCATGTCGTATACCGCGTCGGCCATGAGTTTCATGCTCGAAAACCTCGCAAAGCCGGTCGTCTTCACCGGAAGCCAGATTCCGATCGGCGTACTGCGGACCGACGGCCGCGAGAACCTCATCACGGCCATCGAAATCGCGGGCGCGCACATCGGCGGACGCCCCGAAGTGCCCGAAGTGTCGCTCTATTTCCAGAACCGGCTGTTCCGCGCCAACCGCACCACCAAGCGCAGCGCCGAAGCGCTGAGCGCCTTCCGCTCCTACAATTATCCGCCGCTGGCGGAGGTCGGGGTCAACATCGCCTACAACCTCCCGGCCATCCTGCATCCGACGGAGGTTTCGCCCCAGCTGCGCATCGCCACGCGGCTGGCCGACGGAATCGAGGTGGTCAAACTCTTTCCGGGACTGGGCGAAAACATCCTCCGGGCCATGCTCTCGGCCCCCGGACTGAGAGCCGTAGTGCTCGAAACTTTCGGCGCAGGCAACGCCCCGACCAACGAGTGGTTCATCCGCGTACTGAAGGAGGCGATCGACCGCGGGATCATCATTCTCAACATCACGCAGTGCGGCGGCGGCAAAGTCTCGATGGAACTTTACGAAACGGGGCTTCGCCTGCAGGAAATCGGCGTCCTGTGCGGCCACGACATGACCACCGAAGCCGCCGTGACCAAACTGATGTACGTGCTGGGACTCGACCTGCCGGACGACCGGACGCGCGCGCTGCTGCGCCGCCCCCTGCGCGGAGAATTTACGGCCTAAGCCATTGCACGGAACGATTTTTTTTTCTATATTTCGCACTGCTAATGTATCCTTAGAAGGCCCCCGGTGACGGCGGACGGAAAGGTGCGAACATCGCAACAAGTTGATCGGCAGGAAATTGCATGAGTTCAGAATGAAAGATTCGGGATTCGGCTGCCTGCGTGAAACCGGTATGGAAAGTATGCGGACAGCGACCAAAAAGCACCGTATGAATTCCGGAAGCGTGAAAAAAAAGATTTTTTTAGGATTTTTTTAGGGAAAAATAAGAAATTGAAGAAGTCGGGAAACCGAGATATGGAATAAACCAAAAAAGACACAAACAAATAAACAACTAATCAAATTTAATTTTATCCAACACAACTATGAAAAAACTTTTTTTGATTCTGTCAGTGGCCCTGTTCGCACTGGGTACTGTTAACGCTTTCGCGCAGGAAGCCGCTGCCGCTGCCGAAGAGACTGCAGTCGCTGCCGAAACCGCACTCGCAGGTGACAGCATGCACCACATCATGATGCAGAAATTCCTCGAAGGCGGTTGGGAATGGATGCTCCCGGTTCTTCTCTGCTTGGTGATCGGTCTGGCTGTCGCTATCGAGCGTATCCTCTACCTGTCGCTGGCAACGATCAACTCGAAGAAGCTCATCGCTGCCGTTGAGGACGCACTGAAGAACGGCGGCATCGAAGCTGCCAAAGAAGTTTGCCGCAACACCCGCGGTCCTATCGCTTCGATCTACTATCAGGGTCTCGACCGCTACGATCAGGGTCTGGATTCGGTCGAGAAGGCTGTCGTTTCCTACGGTTCGGTTCAGACCGGCCAGATGGAGTCGGGTCTTTCGTGGATCGGTCTGTTCATCGCTCTGTCGCCGATGTTGGGCTTCATGGGTACCGTTGTCGGCATGATCGCGGCGTTCGACGCCATTCAGGCTGCCGGCGATATCAGCCCGACCCTCGTTGCAGGCGGTATCAAGGTCGCCCTTCTGACGACCCTCATGGGTCTTATCGCTGCGGTTATTCTTCAGCTGTTCTACAACTATATCGTTTCGAAGATCGATTCGCTCGTGAACGATATGGAGGATTCGTCCATCACGCTGATGGATATCCTGACGGCATACAGCAAGAAATAATCCCAACGATTTAAAGAGTTAAAAAGCAATTATGAAAAAGATATTGAACATATTGCTGGGCATTCTGATGGCGATCACCGTGGTACTTCTGGTATACGCGATCGCTACGGGCGGCTCGGATGCTGCGATCAGCCTGAACCTCGTATGGGGATACTTCCTCTTCGTGTTCGCTATCGCCGCAGCCCTGTTCTGCGCCATCTTCGGAATGATTCAGAACCCGGCAGGCATCAAGGGAACCATACTCTCTCTGGCGCTGATAATCATCGTCGTCGGCGTATCGTACTTCTACGCTGCCGGCCACACGGTGAACATCGTCGATCTCCAGACCAATGGTTTCTTCGGCCACGGTGAAACCGTAATTACCGAAACGAGCATTCTCGTGACGTACGTTGCTTTCGTCGCCGCTTTCCTGACGGCCGTAGTAACCGAAATCTGGGGCGCTTTCAAATAATGGAGTGAACAACAATGGCAACAGATAAAAGGAAAATACAGGAAATCAATGCCGGCTCGATGGCCGATATCGCCTTCCTGCTGCTGATTTTCTTCCTGGTGGCCACAACCATGAATGTCGATACCGGTCTGGTGCGTATGCTCCCGCCGATGCCCCCCGATGAGAAACAACAGGAGGACATCAAGGTCAAGGAACGCAACCTCTTCCTCGTGCTCATATCGGGCAGCGGCAACATCATGGCTGGTCCCTCCGGCAAGCAGGAGATTATCGACCTGCACCAGCTCAAGAACAGGACGAAAGAATTCATTCTCAATCCGATGGACGACGAAAACCTTCCTGAGAAGGTGGAGAAGGAGATCGAATTGAGCGACGGCAGCAAGTGGATGTATCCCGAAAGCCAAGGCGTCGTTTCGCTCCAGACTACACGTGATACCGGCTACCAGTCGTATATCATGGTGCAGAACGAGCTGACCCGCGCATTCAACGAGGTCCGCGATGAAGTCGCCATGCGGAAATTCGGCGCAAAATTCGCCGATCTTCCTGAGGAGGATCGTAACGCAATATCCAAGGCAGTTCCGCTGAAGATCTCGGAGGCAGAACCCCGTAATATAAAGAAGTAAGCTATGGCAGTAATGAAAAAGAAGGGCAACAAAGGTTTGCCCCCTATCTCGACCGCATCGCTTCCTGACGTGATCTTCATGATCCTCTTCTTCTTTATGGTATCGACGACCATGCGCGATCAGGAACTGCTCGTGAGATACAAACTCCCTGAGGCTACCGAGGTACAGAAGCTGGAGAAGAAATCGCTCGTCAGCTACATCCACATCGGACAGCCTTCGCTGGCGATGCAGGCCAAATTCGGTACTGCACCCCGTATCCAGCTGAACGACTCGTACAAAACGACCAAGGATATTCTGGACTTCGTCGCTGCAGAGCGCGATAAGCTCAGCGAGGCCGACCGTGCTTCGATGACCATCTGCCTCAAGGCCGACCAGACCACGAAAATGGGTATCGTAACCGACGTGAAGCAGGAGCTTCGCCGTGCCAACGCACTGAAAGTCTCCTACGCCGCTTCCAAGTCGCTGGGATACTAATCCGAGGAGAGTATTTGAAAAAGAGCTGAAGTCTTTACTTCAGCTCTTTTTGTTTTGTCTTATAACGGGGGATTTCGGCGTTTCAAGTACGAACGTTGCGCGACCGGCTCAAAACGGCAGCTCCAGCTGGTCGATCTCGTGGTTGAAGGTCAGCCGGTGATGGGGAGTGAGACCGTATTCGCGGATCGCAAGGCGGTGTTCGCGCGTCGGATAACCTTTGTTCTTCCACCAGCCGTACTGGGGAAACTCCTCGGCCAGACGCAGCATATACTCGTCGCGGTGCGTTTTGGCCAGCACCGAAGCGGCGGCGATGTCGGCATACTTGCCGTCGCCTTTGACGATGCAGCGGTAAGGCAGTTCGAGCCGGGTCCGGAAGCGGTTGCCGTCGATGGCCAGAAAGCCGGGAGCGGGATCGAGCCGCGCCGCGGCCAGCGACATTCCCTCGAACGACGCATTCAGGATGTTGATCTCGTCGATCCGCTCGGCGGAGACCGCTTCGACGGCCCATGCCACGGCTTCGCGTTCGATAATCACCCGAAGCTTCTCGCGGTTGCGCTCGGTCATCTGCTTCGAATCGTTGAGCAGGGGATCGTGGAAATCGGGCGGCAGCATCACGGCCGCGGCAAAAACCGGCCCGGCGAGACACCCCCGCCCAGCCTCGTCGCATCCCGCTTCGGGAAGATCGTATTGAAAGCAATTTTCAAGCATAGCCAAAAACATTAAATCATCGGCACCCGACACAAATCAAGGAAAACCGGCAACGAACTGTTACACGCCCGCCGCCGGGAGCTGCTGCGGCAAAAATTGCGCAGACGAATCCTGCGGCCGGATCGGAACCACACTTCGCATTCCACAATCAAACAAAATAACACCTGCATCCGGAAAGCAGACCCGGAAGCAAGTCCGGAAAGCTGGCCCGGAAAGCTGGTCCGAAAGCAGATCGCGAAGCAGATCCTGAAGCAGGCCCGAAAAGCAAATCGCGAAGCAGGCCCGGAAGCCAATCCCGAAACAGGTCCGGAAAGCTGGTCCGGAAAGCTGGTCCGGAAAGCTGGTCCGGAAAGCTGGTCCGGAAAGCGAGTCGGAACCCGATTCCGGACAGAACCGCCGGAATGCAACCGGCATCTCCGGAGACGTCGATCCGTCCCGCGGCCGTCCCACCGATTCCGCCGAGCGGCCGAGCAACTGAACAGCTGAGCAGCCGAACAACTGAACAACTAAACAGCCGAACAGCCGAAACATGCCGTGTTGCTCCTGCAAACGGGCCGCAACCATACGCAAGACTCGAAAAGAAACACCCTCCGCAGGATTCCGGCTACAACAAAGTTAGCAATTATTTAGTCCCGTACCGCTTTTTTCCGTATTTTTGCCGAAAGCAGAAATCGCCGCATGAAGATAGATATCGCCCGACAACCGCTGGTCCCGGCCTTCGTCACCCTCTTCGCACTCGCAGTCACGGCCATGTGGGGCGGGGCGGGAAACGGCGTATCCGCCGGCGCGCCGGAGACAATGCCCCTGCTGGGCGGAGCGCTGGCCCGGTTTCAGGCCGCATATCCGGTGTGGGCGCGTCTGGCCGCGGGATTCATGATCCTCTTCACGGGCATGTGCACGGGGCGGATCGCCATCCGCTACAACCTCTATGGAGTCAGCACATGTCTGCCGATTCCGCTCTACGCCGTCGTCGCCTGCGGCATCGTTTCGGGCGGAAACTACCTGACGGCATTCGCCGCCTCGATGCTGCTGGCGCTCGCCGCCAAGAACTACTGCCGCTCCTACTGCAACGGCTACGGTTTCGATGCCATTTTCCGCGCCTCCCTCTATCTGGGATTGCTGCCGCTGGTCTATGCCCCTGCAACGCCGCTGGGGCTGATCCTTCCGCTGGCGATACTGCTTTTCAGACGTACGTTCCGCGAAGTCGTCGTCGCCGCCGCCGGTCTGATACTGCCCGTGCTGACCGCCTGCTACGTCAGCTGGGGCGCGGGAGAAGAATTCACGGCTCCGGTCACGGCACTGGCCGACGCGGTCGTATCGGGCGTTCCGCTATGGATTTTCACGGCCCTTCCGCTCCCGTCGCTCGTCATGCTTTGCATCATTGCGGCACTCGCCCTGACGGCGCTCTTTTTCTTTCTTTCGGACATTTATGCCGCCGGAACCAAGCCGCGTTTCATCCTTATCTTTAATATAGGTATACTGGCGATGACTCTCGCCCTGCTCTGCACCCCGTCGGTCACTCCCGAAGCATTCACCCTGACGGCGGTTCCCGCCGCCCTGCTTTTCCCGGTGCTTTTCGTGCGGATAGACCGCAGAATCGCACTGCCCGTCTACCTCATTCTGTTGGCCGCTTCGGTCTACATTGCAGCTTTGCAATAATCTATTTAGTCACAAATATAGTCCAAACAGCTCTATTTGCCTTAATGTGTCTTTTTAGTGTATTAATTCTTTTACTAAATAAATATTAAATTGTATATTTGGAGTTGAACAAAAGTGACGCAACTTATTGTTCGCAGAAACTTAAAATACGATTTAGTATGAAGAATTCATTGAATTCGTCGGCTCAGCAGCCGATGATCGTGAAGTATGTCGAAGCACTTCACAACGGAATCCAGTCTCAGGCGCTCTCGCGCTATGCAATCGGTTACATCCTTCGCGGTACGAAGTACATCTACGAAGGCGATAAGCGCCAGACGCTCACACGCGGAGACGTATTCTACCTCGGCATAGGGCATCACTACATCGAGAACTTCCCGGAAAACGGCCAGCCCTTCGAACAAGTGCTCTTTTACTATACGCCGGCGGACCTCCAGCGTATCCTGATGCACCTGAACATCACCTACGGCCTGAACATTTCGAACGAACATTCGTGTGAAAACTGCCGCAACCGCACGCACGTCGCCATGCCCGCATGGAATTCGATCCGCAACTTTTTCGTCAATACCAACAACTACCTGCGCGACGAAGACTTCCACCGCGACGAGACGGCCGAGAACATCAAGATGACCGAATTGATCTATCTGATCGCCTCGCACGAAGACTGCTGCATCAAAAGCAAGCTGCTGAGCAACGTGGACGCCGCGAAAGAGAATTTCGAACAGATCGTCTACGACCATATCTTCAAAGACATCTCCATCGAGGAGCTTTCGAAACTGACGAACCGTTCGCTCACTTCGTTCAAGAAGGAGTTCCGCCGTCATTTCCAGATGCCGCCCCACAAGTGGTACATCCGCCAGCGGCTGATGCACTCGCGTCTGCTGCTGATCTCGACTTCGAAATCCATTTCGGAGATCGGCAACGCCTGCACGTTCCCCAACACGTCGCATTTTATTAAACTTTTCAAAAAGGAATACCAGATGACGCCGGCCGCTTACCGCAACCGCCACATCACTTCGATCGCCCCGGAGAAGCAGCCCGAAACGGTGCAGAACGCGGAAATACGCGAAGCGCTTTAATCAAAAACTTATAAATCGGCTATTATTTTAAATTTTTTAATTATAATTTAACAGATTTTTTTAGGTTAGTTTGAAAAAATGTTATAAAAGATTTGGTGAATTGTGAATTTCAGTTTATCTTTGTATAACAAAACGTGGGATTCTCCCACTCTCATTAACCTAACTAACCTAACCAGAGGGGTTCGCTACTGCCAGGTACCGAACCCCTTTCTCGTGTCCGGAAGCGGCGCAGAGAAGGCTCCGATAATGAATTATTGCAGTTTCGGCAGGTGCGTTTTTTTATTTTTTAATATGCTTTCTCCGGGCGGCGGCGACGGGGCGAGCGGGAAGCGGCTTCCGGCCGAATATCCGCCTCCCAAGCCCGGAAACGGGCTAATCCCGGCGCAGAAGCGTCCGGCGCGGGGCTGTCAAAGAAAATGGACCATTCTTAGGGAATATCAATTATTTTTTCGTATTTTTGCATCAATTGGAAAATAATGATCTTAAATGCCGAAGTTTTATGACAAGGTAGATGTACTGAAAAAACCCGGATGGCTGAAGATCCGGCTCCACCGAACCCCGGAATACGCCGAGGTTCAGCAGATAGTCCGAAAACATGCGCTGCACACGATTTGCAGCAGCGGCATGTGTCCCAACAAGGCCGAATGCTGGAGCCGCAGAACCGCGACCTTCATGATTCTGGGCGATATCTGCACACGGGGCTGCCGCTTCTGTGCCACCAGAACAGGACACCCCCTTGCTCCGGACGCCGAGGAACCCCGGCGGGTAGCCGAAAGCGTCTCGCTGATGAAACTGAGGTATGTCGTCGTAACTTCTGTAACGCGTGACGACCTGCCGGACGGCGGCGCCGCACATTGGGCCGCAACCGTCCGCGCCATCCGCGAACAGAATCCCGACGCCGCAATTGAGCTCCTTATTCCCGATCTCGACGCACGGCCCGACCTCTTGGACACGGTCATCGCGTCGAAGCCCGATATAATCGGGCACAACATCGAAACCGTCGAGCGGCTGACCCCCGTGGTCCGTTCCAGAGCGAAATATCGCACGAGTCTGGAGACCCTGCGCCACATGAGCCGGCAGGGCGTCGCAACCAAAAGCGGACTGATGGTCGGACTTGGCGAGAGCGATGACGAAGTATTACAAACCCTGCACGACCTGCGCGAAGCGGGCGTCGGGATCGTAACGCTCGGTCAGTACCTTCGTCCAACTTTGGAGCATTACCCCGTGGCGGCGTATATCACTCCTGAAAAATTCGAATGGTACAGACTCAAAGCGCTGGAAATGGGCTTCGCCTACTGCGCGAGCGCGCCGCTGGTCCGCTCGTCGTACTTGGCGGAAGAGGCCCTGCAAAGCGTTAAAAGTTTGCAGCGATGAACGTTTACTGCCGGGACCTCGGACAGATGGACTACAAAGCCTGCTGGGATTTGCAGCAGACCCTGTTCGACGCCCTGACAGCCGGAAAAACGAACCGGACGGCAACGCCGGAGAGCGCAACGCCGTCCTCGGAAGAGGCGGGCACGATTCTGCTGGTGGAGCATCCGCCGGTATACACGCTCGGCAAAAGCGGCCATGCCGAGAACCTGCTCGTAGGCCGCGAAGCGCTCGAAGCGATGGGAGCGCAGTTCTTTCACATAGACCGAGGGGGCGACATCACCTTCCACGGACCCGGACAGCTGGTCTGCTATCCGATTCTGGACCTCGAAAGGTTAGGCATCGGGCTGAGGGCATACATCGACGCGCTGGAAGAGTCCGTCATCCGCACCGTGGCCGAATACGGCATCCGGGCGGGACGCATCGCAGGCGCTTCGGGCGTCTGGGTGGGAGCGGGAATCGCGCAGGAAGGCGATGGCCGGACGGCGGACGGCGGCGGAAAATGCACGCCGGCGGGCGCTCCGCGCAAGATATGCGCAATAGGAGTCCGTTCGTCGCGTTATATTACCATGCATGGGTTCGCGCTGAACGTAACGACCGATCTGGAGTGGTTTTCGCGCATCAACCCCTGCGGATTCACCGACCGGGGCGCGACCTCGATCGAAAGGGAAACGGGCGCCAAAGTCCCGATGGACGATGTCAAAAGACTCGTCGTGAAATTTTTAAGTGAGATATTAAATGTTAGAATATATAAATAGTAAATCGTATGCCTATAGAAAAACGATGGGTAGTGAAACCGCAGGGCGATTCCGAGGCGGTGGCGAAGCTCGCCTCCGTGCTCAGGATATCCCCCGTGCTGGCGAATCTGCTCGTACAGAGAGGCATAGACACTGTAGAAAAGGCGGACAAGTTCTTTAAACCGAGCCTCGCCGACCTCCACGACCCGTTCCTGATGAAGGATATGGACAAGGCGGTCGAGCGGGTCGAACAGGCCGTTCGTAACAATGAGAAGATCATGGTTTACGGCGACTACGACGTAGACGGCTGCACGGCCGTTGCGCTGGTGTACAAGTTCCTGCGCCAGATCGGGCATAAAAACCTGATGTTCTACATTCCCGACCGCTATACCGAAGGTTACGGCATTTCGGTCAAAGGTATCGACCTCGCGGCCCGCAAGGGCGTGGGGCTTATCATCGCTCTGGACTGCGGTATCAAAGCCACGGAAAAGATTGTCTATGCAAAGAGCAAGGGCGTGGATTTCATCATCTGCGACCATCACCTCCCGGCCGAGGAAATTCCCCGCGCCGTAGCCGTTCTGGACCCCAAGCGGGTCGATTGTTCCTACCCGTTCGACGAACTGTCGGGCTGCGGCGTGGGATTCAAACTCGTGCAGGCCTACGCCCAGAAAAACCGGATTCCCTTCGAGCAGATCAGCCCGCTGCTGGACCTGCTGGTGGTGAGCATCGCCTCGGACATCGTGCCGCTGGTGGACGAAAACCGCATTCTGGCGCATTTCGGCCTGAAAGACCTCAACCGCGAGCCGTCGAAGGGCCTGCTGTCGATCATCAAGATCTGCGGTCTGGACAAACACAACATCACCATCGACGACATCGTCTTCAAGATCGGTCCGCGCATCAACGCCGCCGGGCGCATGCGCATGGACGAGAACGACGAGAATGCGTCGCCGTCGGGCGGCCACGCCGCCGTCGAGCTGCTGATCGAGGGTAACGAAAGCATCGCCGCGGAGTTCGGCAACGTCATCGACGCCTACAATCAGGACCGCAAGTCGATCGACCGCTCCGTCACGCAGGAAGCGCACGACTTCATCGAGCGCAACCCCGAAATGAAGCGGCTGAAGAGCACCGTGATCTACAATCCCAAGTGGATGAAGGGCATCGTGGGCATCGTCGCGTCGCGTCTGATCGAAACCTACTACCGGCCCACGGTGGTGTTGACGATGAGCAACGGATTCGTGACCGGATCGGCCCGTTCGGTGCCGGGCTTCGACCTCTATCAGGCCGTCGAATCGTGCTCGGACCTGCTGGAGAACTTCGGCGGACACATGTACGCCGCAGGACTGACGATGCGGCCCGAAAACGTGGACGAGTTCACCCGGCGCTTCAACGCCTATGTCGAGGAGAACATCGACCCGCAGATGCTGATGCCCCAAGTGGACATAGACAGCGAACTGCTCTTCTCGGACATCACGCCCGCGTTCCGCAAGGACCTCAACCGCTTCCAGCCCTTCGGGCCGGGCAATACGGCGCCGGTCTTCGCCACCTACGGAGTCAGCAACCACGGCGACGCCAAACTGGTCGGCGTGGAGTGCGAACATCTGCGCATGGACCTCATCCAGCGGCAGAAGCCCAACACCAAGATCCAGTCGATCGCCTTCCAGCAGCCCACGCACTACGAATGGGTCCGCTCAGGACGTCCGATCGACGTATGTTACCAGATCGTCGAGAACCACTACCGCGGTACGGTAACCACCCAATTGCGTATCAAGGACATCAAACCCGTTCTAAACAAATAGATGATCCGGAGAACCGGGAAGATCCGCCCTGCGGCGGTTCTTTCCGGTTTATCCTTTCTTCTCGTTTGCGTGTCCTTTTGTTTAAAATTTGCGTCATTTCACCCCTAATCCCTGCACACGGTCCCCGCACTGCGCCGACGGGTTCCGTCCCACACCATGAACTTACTGAAAAAACCGTACGGACTGACGCTTCAGGCGTTGCTCTGGGTCATGATTTTCGGATGCCTGCTGGCTCATCCGTTCACCAACGCCACCAGCAGCCCTCCGGGAGACAAACGCGAATATGTCCTGATAATCAACAGCTACAACGAATCTTCCTCGTGGAGTTGGGAGATAATCACCGACATCACCGCCCGGATAGAGCAGATCGAAAACCTCGAAGTATACGTCGAGCATATGAACATGCTCCTGATGGACCAGCAGTCGGATCTGGACAACTTCCGGGCGAATCTCGCCCGTGAATACGGCAAGAATCCGCCCCGAATGCTGATATACATCGGCGCGCCGGCCTTCACCATGCGGGACTTCGCCGAAAAGGAGTGGGGAAAAGGCATCCCGTCGATCATCTGCGCCGAGGAGGATTTCATCGGCCCCGACAAATACTACGTCAGCAAGCAGGCCATCCCGCACTCCGAGCGCATTCCGCTCCGGAAGCTGAACGGGGAATACAACCTGACACTGCTCTACGCCCCGATCTACCTCGAACAGACCATCGAGCTGATGCGCCGCATGATTCCGGAGATGAACCGGCTGGTATTCGTCCGCGACGGCCGCTATATCAACCAGCAGTACGAAGAAGAGCTGAGCAAACTGCTCCAAACCGATTATCCGGGAATGCGGTTCACCTCCTACAAGGCCTCGAACATGAGCGTGGACCAACTGCTCGACTCGCTGAACGTCACCGACACCCGCCATACCGGCGTGCTCTTTTCCTCGTGGCACTACACAAGAAATATCGCCGGCAATACCGAGATCACGGCCAATCCCTTCAAGATCATCGCCAGTTCGACGGCTCCGCTGTTCGCACTATGGCCCCCTTCGGTGAAAAACAGCGGCGTGGTCGGCGGATTCACATACGATACGGGCGAGTACAACCGGCAGGTCATCGCAACGTTCGACACCATTTTGGAGGGACGCCAACCGCGCGACATTCCGTTCTATGTCCCATCCGGCGCCCGCCCGACGTTCAACTACCCGGCGATGCTGCGCAACAGGATTTCACCCGAAATATGCCCCTCGGATTCGGTATTCATCGACAAGCCGGAGACATTCACGGAGCGGAACAGAACGGCGATCATCCTATTCGGCGGCCTTTTCCTGCTGTTCATCCTCTTCCAGCAATGGCGCATCCGCGTCATGCGAAAGGTCGAAGCGGCCCGCCGACGGGAATCGGAAAGCCAGATAAAATATGCGAACCTGTTCAACCGGATGCCGATCATCTACATTCAGGAACGGGTCATATTCGACGAGAAACACTATCCCGCCGATACGGAATTCAGCGACATAAACGCCTACTTCGAACGGACGTTCCTGCCCCGGAATGAGGTCGTCGGCAAACGGGGAAGCGAGCTTTTCGCGGATTCGTTTTCGGAATTCCTGCGTCTGGTGAACGTCGTGCTGACGGAAAACCGGACCGTCACCTTTCCCTTCTACTACAAACCGCGGGACATCTTTTTCGAGGTGGTTCTCAGCCGCTCGTACCTAACCGACCACATCGACATCTTCTGTCTGGACGGCACCGCGCTGCACAAGGCGCAGCAGAAACTGGACTCGATAAACCACAAACTCTCGCTGGCGCTCGACGTCGCCAACATCGTTCCGTGGAAATGCGACCTGAACAACGGCACCATCCTCTGCGACATCAACAAACCGGTCAAAACCGCCTCCGGCGAGATGATCGTGCAGAGCGACACTTCGCTTTCGGTGGGCGTCGAATGCTATTTCTCGAAGATACACAAGGAGGACCGCGACCGCATACGGCAGGCCTATGACGACCTGACGGCAGGCCGCACCGACAAGGTTTGCGAAGAGTACCGGGTGGTATCCAACGAGAGCGGTCACTGGCACATGGAATGGGTCGAGGCGCTGGCGGCCGTGGAGTCGTTCGACGCGCAGGGGCGGCCCCAGACGCTCGTCGGAACATCGCAGGTCATCACCGAACGCAAACGCATGGAACAGGAACTCCTCTCGGCCCGCGACCGCGCCGAGGAGTCGAACCGCCTGAAAACGGCGTTTCTGGCCAACATGAGCCACGAGATACGCACGCCGCTCAACGCCATCGTCGGATTTTCGGGCATTCTGGCCTCGACCGACGAGGAGCAGGAGAAGCAGGAATACGTCTCGATCATCGAAAACAACAACGCCCTGCTGCTGCAGCTCATCGGCGACATCCTCGACCTCTCGAAAATCGAGGCGGGAACGCTCGACTTCATCCACACGGACTTCGACCTGAACGAACTGATGCGGGAGAAGGAGAACGTCATCCGCATGAAGGTCCGGGAGGGCGTCGAACTGCTCTTCGAGCAGAAATACGAACAATGCTCCGTCTGCACCGACCGCAACCGGCTCTCGCAGGTGATCATCAACCTGTTGACCAACGCGGCGAAATTCACGCAGACGGGCAGCATCCGCTTCGGATACGAAATGCGCGGCAAAGAGCTTTATTTCTGGGTCTCGGACACCGGCAGCGGAATCCCCGCCGACAAAACGGAGCAGGTTTTCGACCGCTTCGTCAAACTCAACGCCTTCAAGCAGGGCACGGGACTCGGACTGTCGATCTGCAAGATGATCGTCGAACATCTGGGCGGACGTATCGGCGTGGAATCCGAAGAGGGAAAAGGATCGAAATTCTGGTTTATCCTGCCCTATGTTCCGGGAAAGGCCGCGGCGCAAAGGACGGAGGAGCAATATCCCGCCGTCTCGGTCGAAAAGAACAAACTGATGATTCTGATCGCCGAGGACAATGACAGCAACTACCGGCTGTTCGAATCGATCCTGCGCAAAGAATACACGCTCCTGCACGCATGGAACGGGCAGGAGGCGGTCGAAATATACCGGCAGCACCGTCCGCACCTCGTATTGATGGATATCAACATGCCCGTGATGAACGGTTACGAGGCCACGGCCGAAATACGCAAACTGTCAGAGAGCGTCCCGATCATCGCCGTGACGGCGTTCGCCTTCGCTTCCGACGAACAGAAGGTGCTCCAGAGCGGATTCGACGGCTACATGGCCAAGCCGATCAACGCCCTGCAGCTGCGGACGCAGATCGTCGACATGCTGCGCAAACACGTGGTTCTGCTGTAGCCGGAAAAACTGTTTAAAGGCGGATGATCCGCGCCGCGTCGTCCGCGTCGGGCAGGGGAGCGGGCGTGAAGTCGGAGTAGCCGGCCGCAATGGCGCAGAGGGGTTCGCAGTCCGCCGGGACGGGCAGGAAACTGCGCAGGTAATCGGCCGCGCTCTGCCCGTCGGGTTCATCCTTGCGGCGCGGCCGGCCGTTGATATGCACCCAGCAGGAGCCGAGTCCCTCGTCCACGCAGGCGAGCTGCAGCAGCGTGGCCGAAATCGCGGCGTTTTCGCGCCAGAGATCGCTTTTCGAAGTATCGCCCAGCACGACGAAAGCCAGCGGCGCACCCTTCATGAACGCCGACCCGTAATCGCGCATTTCGGCCATGCGGGCCACCAAGGCCGGATCGTCCACCACCATGAGACGCGTGGTCCGGGTGTTGCGCGCCGAAGGCGCCGTAAGGGTCTCGCGCAGGATGCGGTCCACCGTCTCGCGCGGCACCGCCCGGTCCGAGAATTTTCGGATGCTGCGGCGTTTTTCGATCAACTCTTTGAATTCCATTTGTTTTGTCTTTTCGGTCTCGCTTTTGCAAAAGTAGTGAAAAATAGGTATATTTGAAATTCAAAACACCCCGAAGAATGGATTACCGATTCAACATCGCCCTGATTTACGATTTCGACGGCACGCTCGCCCCCGGCAACATGCAGGAGTACGACTTCATCCCCGCCGTGGGCAAAAGCAACAAGGAGTTCTGGACCGAAGCCAACACGCTGGCCGAGGAGCAGGACGCCGACATGGTCCTGACCTACATGGCGCGCATGCTTCAGGAGGCCAAATCGAAAGGACTGTCACTGCGGCGCGAAGCCTTTCAGGAGTCGGGCCGCCGCGTGACGCTTTACAAAGGCGTCAGGGAGTGGTTCGAGCGGATAAACGCCTACGGGGCCGCACGCGGCATCCGGATTCTGCACTACATCAATTCGTCGGGCATGAAGGAGATCATCGAAGGCACGGAGATCGCCCACGAATTCCGGAAAATATACGCCTGCTCGTTTCTCTACGACGTGGACGGCATCGCCTACTGGCCCGCCGTGGCGGTCAACTACACCAACAAGACGCAGTTCATCTTCAAGATAAACAAAGGCGTCGAGTCGGTTTTCGACAGCAAGCTGGTGAACCGCTACATCCCCGAAAACGAGCGTCCCATACCGTTCAAACACATGATTTACGTAGGCGACGGAACGACCGACATTCCCTGCATGCGGCTGGTGAAGAACTCCGGCGGCCACTCCATCGCCGTCTACAACCCCGATCAGAAGGGGGCGCGGCGCGAGATGGCCTCGCTGATTCACGACAACCGCGTGAGCCACGTCTGCCCGGCCGACTACTCCGAAGGGTCGGACATGGACGTGCTGGTCAAAACCATCATCGACAAGATCGACCTCGACGACAAACTCGAAAAGCTGGAGGTCGTAAAATGACCGGGAAGCGAACGCAGATACAACCATCCGACACAACAAATATGTCACAATCCGAAACAGACGCAGTGAATATCCTCTTCGCTACGAATAACGCGCATAAACTCATGGAGGTGCAGGCCGTGCTGGGTCCCGGCTTCCGGCTGGTGACGCCCCGCGAATGCGGCATCACGGAGGAGATTCCCGAAGAGCAGCAGACCCTCGAAGGCAACGCTTCGCAGAAGGCGCATTACCTCAACGACCGCACGGGGCTGGACTGCTTCGCCGACGATACGGGACTCGAAGTGAAGGCGCTGGGAGGCGCTCCGGGCGTGCATTCGGCCCGTTACGCCACCGACGGACACGATTTCGCGGCCAACAACCGCCTGCTGCTGAAAAACCTCGAAGGAGCGACCGACCGCCGGGCGCAGTTCCGAACGGTCATTTCGCTGATCCTCAACGGCGAAGAACACCTTTTCGAAGGTGTGGTCGAAGGGCGCATCATCGACCGCGAAGAGGGGCACGAAGGCTTCGGGTACGATCCGCTGTTCATACCCGACGGATACGACAAGACCTTCGCCCAGATGTCCACCGAAGAGAAAAACGAGGTTTCGCACCGCGCCCGCGCCGTACGCAAACTCGCGGCCTATTTGCATTCCGCCGGGAAATAGGGTCTCTTTACGGCACACGGGCGCGATCCGGAAAAATGCACGCTTGCTTTTGCACGCTACTTTATCTATCTTTGCCCTCCAATGGAAGAGAGAACTTACAACAAAGAGGAACGTTTCGACGCCCGGACCATCGAGGCGCTGAAGCTCCATTACACCGAAATCCTGCGGCTGCTGGGAGAGGATCCCACGCGCGAAGGACTTCTGAAAACCCCCGAACGCGTCGCCAAGGCGATGTCGTTCCTGACGAAGGGATACGAAGAGAATCCGCTCGAAATCATCCGCTCCGCGACGTTCCGCGAAGAGTACAAACAGATGGTGCTCGTGAAGGACATCGAGCTGTACTCGCTCTGCGAACACCATATGCTGCCGTTTTACGGCAAGGCGCACGTCGCCTACATTCCCAACGGACACATCACGGGACTTTCCAAAATCGCCCGCGTCGTGGAGTGCTACGCCCGCCGCCTGCAGGTGCAGGAGCGGCTGACGGTGCAGATCCGCGACTGCATACAGGAGGCGCTCAACCCGATGGGCGTGGCCGTGGTGATCGAAGCCAGCCACATGTGCATGCAGATGCGCGGCATCGAAAAACAGCAGTCGGCGACGACCACGTCGGCATTCACGGGCATTTTCCTCTCGGACCACCGCACGCGCGAGGAGTTCATGACCCTCATATCGCACAAATACCGGTAGGATTCAGCACCGGATGGAATAAAAATCCTCGCGGCTTGTGACGTTGCGGGGATTTTAGCCGAAAGGCGCACCTGCGGATGAAGACGGCATCCGCGGACTATTCCCGGCTTTCGAGATTCACCAGACAGGTGTTCAGCATTTTATGCAGTTCGGCCTGCGTGAACGGTTTGGGCAGGAACCCGGTACATCCGGCGGCGACGGCGCTTTCGGCTTCGCGGTCGGAAGGGTAGGCCGACATGACGACGACCGGCAGATCGGGAGCGCTCTCCCGGATGCGGCGCGTAACTTCGAATCCGTCCATGACCGGCAGCCGCGTATCGACCAGCACGGCGTCGGGACGCTCCGAACGGAACAGTTCCGCAGCCTCGGCTCCGGAGCGCGCACGCACCAGCCGGAAACGCGCGCTCAGCATCGCCTCGATCAGTTTGAAGCTGATGTCCGAGTCCTCGCCGACCAGCAGGGTCCACGAAACGCCGCCCTTCAGGGCGCCCATATCGGCCGGAGCCGGTTCGCACTGTACGTCGCACTGCACGACGGGAATCGAGAAATGGAACCGCGTACCCTTTCCCAATTCGGACTCCACGCCGATCGTGCCGTTGAGCTTCTCGACGATCGTTTTCGAAATAGCCAGTCCGAGCCCCGTGCCGGAGACGAAATCGTCGAGCTTGACGAAACGGTCGAAAATGTCGCGGCCCTTTTCGGCAGGGATTCCCGTGCCGGTATCTTCCACGAAAAACTCCACGCGCCCTTCGCGCAGGTCGAATCCGAAGCGGATTTCGCCCTCGGTCGTAAACTTGGAGGCGTTGTTTATCAGGTTCGAGATGACCTGCGCCAACCGGTTCTGGTCGCAGACGATCTCCACGTTCTCGATCCGCTCGTCGAAAACGAGTTTCACGCCCGAATTCGTCCGGCCCTTGTGCATCTCGTATTCCGATCGGCACAAATCGTTGAGATTCATTGGCTTGAAGTGGAATTCGAGCGTTCCGGCCTCGATTTTCGAGATGTCGAGAATGTCGCCGATAAGCTGCAGAAGCAGGCTGGAATTGGTGTCGATGATGTCGATGAACTGCTGTTTCTCCTCTTCGGTCTCCGCTTCGCCCATCAGCTTGGCAAAGCCGACGATGGCGTTGAGCGGCGTACGTATCTCATGGCTCATATTGGCCAGAAACGCCGTCTTGAGCCGGTCGGACTCCTCGGCGCGGATACGGGCCTCGATGACCTTAAGCTCGGCGTTTTTCTGCTCGGTGATGTCCCACGACACGCCGATAATCAGCGGCAGACGGTTCTCGACCGGAACCAGCGATTTCGAGGTGTTGACGATGCGCGTCTCCCCCTTCGCCGAGACATACTCTTCGATGAACTCCATGCGCTCGCCCGTGCGCAGCAGTTCGAGGTCGTCGCGCCGGAAATGCTCCGCATCCTTCGGACTGGGAAACACCTCGTAATCGGTATATCCGAGCGCCTTCGACGCGGGGATATGCGAAAACTCCTCGAAAGCCCGGTTCCAGTAGAGATAACGGAACTCGTTGCCGGGGTCCTTGACGAAGAGATAGACCGGAATGTTGTTGAGGATGCTGTCAAGGATGGAGTTCATCTCCTTGACCTTGTTTTCGTGTTCGATGCGCCGCGTGATATCGCGACCGAAGAACCAGACGATTTCGCGCTCCTTGAAATGGTCGTAGATGATATAGGCCACGATGTCCCACGCCACGATACGCCCCTGAGCGTTCTTCAGACGGACGGTGTATTTGTATGCGCCGTTGTCCCGGCGGATCTTCGCCAGCCGCTCCTCCCACAACTGCCGCGTCGCGTCGATCGACCAGAACTCGTACACCTTGCGCCGCGACAGATCGCCCTTCAGGTCGTGCCGCCTCCGGAAACGTTCGTTGGCGTACTCCATCGTCCCGTCTACGGCGCATGCGTAAATCTCCTCATCGACGTTGTTCAGCGCATACTTGACCATCTCCAGCTCGTGCTTGGCGACTTCGGCCTCGGTGATGTCGCGGCAGATGCAGAGGGCGTGTTCGCCGTCGAGCGGCATAATGCGGTTTTCGTAATTGCGGGTCCGGCCGTCGAGCGTGATGTCGTGATGCGAAGAGGAACCCTTCCCCGACGCGAAAACGTTTTCGAGGTTGTTCTTCACGTTGCGGCACGCTTCGGGCGAAAGCATCGACCGGATATTCCGGCCCACCAGCCGGGGACCTTCGATCCCGACATGATTGGTCTGCTCGGAGGAGACCAGTTCGACCAGCGTCCCGTCGCGTCTCAGCACGGTCAGCATGTCGGGAATCGAATCCAGAATCTTACAGGCGTACCGGTCGCGGAAGCGGCCCGCGGTGTCGGCCGCCGAAGCGAGCCGCGCCTCAAGCTCTTCGATCCTGCCGATAAGCTCCTCGCGGGAGCAGTTATCATAATGGCTCATATGTCACGAAATTGTGGTGGGTCTTACAAAGGTAACATAATTCCCGGAAGTCGGCGTCTTTTTCCGGATAAAACGGATTATCGCCGGAACCAGTCCGACAAATGCTCCTCCGCACGTGAACGACATCCCGAATTCCACGCCGGCGCAGTGCGGAACCGCCACCGGCAGCACAGTGCGGAACCGCCCCGGCGGCGTGCAAACCGCAGATGCGTTCCGGGCGGAACACACCCCGACGAGCATCAGCGGCGGCAGGCGCCTGTCCGCTGAGAGCCAATCCGTTCAGGAAGGAAAACCGGACGGTCCGCTCTGCGCCGCCCGATTTTTCATACCGCAAATCCGCTTCTTTATAGCCAGATCGGACAACACGGCGCAAAACGGAGGTTGCGGAACGAATTTTGAACACGGTATCTGACAGCAAACTAAAAATTCAAAATCATGACCGTGAAAAAATTACGCTACCTTGCATTCGCACTCACAGCAGTTGCGTTTTGCGCGTGCCAGAAAGAGCCTTCGACATCGAGTCTCCACAAAGATTATCTGGTCTACACCGCTCACGACACCGACGCCGATTTCGCCGCCTTCGACACCTACTACATTCCCGACAGCATCCTGCTGATCGGCTCCGCCGACAAGACGGAATACTGGAAAGACGCCAATGCGCTGGAGATCGTCAATACCGTCGTAGGACGCATGAACGCCGCAGGCTACACCCGTACCGACGACAAAGATGCGGCCAATCTCGGCCTGCAGCTCAGCTACGTGCAGAAAGTGACCTATTTCGTGGGTTACGACTATCCCTACTGGTGGTGGTACTATCCCTATTACTGGACGCCCGGTTACTGGGGCGACTGGGCCGGCTGGCACTATCCCTACAGCGTTTACTACGGATATACGGCCGGTTCGCTGCTCGTGGAGATGATGAATCTCGAAGCCGATCAAGAGAGCGGCAAGAAGCTGCCCGTGATCTGGGACAGCTTTATCGGCGGGCTGCTGACCTCGTCGGAGGAGCTGAACCAGCAGCGCACGGTGGACGCCGTGCAACAGGCTTTCGATCAGTCGCCTTATCTGAAAAAATAATTTAACCGCAAAACACGTCCGATTATGAAAACATCGAAATATCAGGTTCTCAAAACCATCGCACTCTGTGTCGTGCTGCTCGCAGCCGCGCGTACGGGCAAGGCGCAGATTTTCCCCAACTCCTACATCAACGTCGACTGGCAGGTAGGCGTGCCGCTGGGCAGCGCCTATGCCGACAAGGCGTCGGGATGGGGCATGAACTTCGAAGGCGGCTACTTCATCACGCCGTCGGTCTCCGTAGGTCCCTTCATCTCCTACCAGACCAACCTTTCGAGCATTCCGCGCCAGACGCTCGATCTGGGCGACGGCTCGGCCCTGACCGTCAACCAGAAACACGGCTCGTTCCAGCTGCCGTTCGGCGTCACGGGACGCTACACATGGCTTCCGGACAGCGTATTCCAGCCCTATGCGGGTCTGAAGCTGGGCGCCAACTATGCAGAATTCTCGTCCTACTACTACGTAATCAAGCAGTACACCGACACGTGGGGATTCTACCTCTCGCCCGAAATCGGCGTTAGCATCTTCCCGCGTCCGGACTACCGCTTCGGTTTCCACGTGGCGCTTTACTACAGCTACGCCACCAACAGCGGCGATATCCTGACCTATTCGGTAAACAACCTCAACAACTTCGGCATACGCGTCGGTATATCGTTCTGACGCCTCCGGAACACGACGCGAGCAGGCCGGACCCGACGGGTCCGGCCTGTCGTTTTGGGGGAGAGACGCATAAAGAGATACGACATAAAAATCCCCCTTTGGAAAGGGGGATTTTCGATATAAATGCGCAAAACGCATCGTCAGATATTCCGATCAATGCGCTTCGAGCCAGTTGCCGCCCACGCCGTAATCCACCACCAGACGGACTTTGAGCGCGGCAGCGGACTCCATGGCTTCGGTGACGATGGCCACGACGCGCTCCTGCTCGGAGCGGAGCATATCGACGACCAGTTCGTCATGCACCTGCAGGATCACCTTCGAGCGGATGCCTTCGGCGGCGAAACGGCGGTGTACGTTGATCATGGCGATCTTCATGATGTCGGCCGCAGAACCCTGAATCGGAGCGTTCACGGCGTTTCGCTCGGCAAGGCCGCGGGCGATGGCGTTGTGCGAAGCGATGTCGTTGAGGTAGCGGCGCCGGCCGAAAATCGTCGAGACGAAGCCCTCTTCCTTGGCCTTGGCAACCACGTTGTCCATATACTCCTGCACTTTGGGGTAGGATGCGAAATAGCCGTCGATAATCTCTTTGGCCTCCTTGCGGGGAATCTCCAGCCGCTGGCTCAGGCCGAAGGCCGAAATGCCGTAGATGATGCCGAAATTGGCGGTCTTGGCGCGGCGGCGCTCCTCGGAAGTCACTTCGCCGAGGGTTTTGTTGAACAGTTTGGCGGCCGTCGCGGCGTGGATGTCCTCGCCGTGGGCAAAAGCCGCGATCAACGATTCGTCGCCCGAAAGGTGCGCCATCAGCCGCAATTCGACCTGACTGTAGTCGGCCGAGAGCAGCAGATGCTCCTCGTCGGAGGGGATGAACGCCCTGCGGATACGGCGGCCCATCTCTTCGCGCACGGGGATATTCTGCAGGTTGGGATTCGTGGACGAAAGGCGTCCCGTAGCGGTAACAGCCTGATTGAAAGAGGTGTGTATGCGTCCCGTGCGGCGATTGACCAGCTGGGGCAGCGCCTCGACATAGGTCGAGAGGAGTTTCTTGACACCCCGGTATTCGAGGATCAGATCGACGATGCGGTGTTTGTGCGCAAAAGACTGCAGGTAATCCTCGTCGGTGCAGAACTGCTTGGTTTTGGTCATCTTGGGCTTCTCGGCGATGCGCATTTTGCCGAACAGCACCTCGCCCAGCTGACGCGCCGAGTTGATGTTGAGCTGCGATTCGCCGGCCTCCTCGCGGATCGCGGCCTCCAGCTCGGCCAGCCTGCGGCTCAGCTCCACGGAATAGACGGCCAGCGCCTCGGAGTCGATCCGCACGCCCGCCATCTCGATATCGGCCAGCACGGCGATCATCGGCTCCTCGATTTCGAAATAGAGGTGCTGCAGGCCAAGCTCTTCGATCTGCGGATAGAGCGCATGCTTGAGCCGCAGCGTGACGTCGGCATCCTCGGCGGCGTACTCCTTGACCCGCTCGACGTTCACCAGATCCATCGTCAGCTGCTTGGAGCCTTTGCCGATCAGGGTTTCGATCTCGATCGGCTTGTAGTTGAGGTATTTCTCCGCAAGGGCGTTCATGTTGTGGCGCGATTCGGGATCGAGCAGGTAGTGCAGGATCATCGTATCGTACTTGCGGCCCCGGATTTCGAGTCCCAGCTGCCGCAGGACCATCAGGTCGAACTTGATATTCTGGCCGATCTTGGCGATCCGGTCGTTTTCGAAAAGCGGCCGCACGATTTCGGCGTATTCCGCCGTATTCTCCTCCTTGAAAGGAATGTACCACGCTTCGAAAGGCTTCACGGCCAGCGACATGCCGACGATGCGGTCGTTGAAGATGTCGAATCCCGTCGTCTCGGTGTCGAAGCAGAACTCTTCGTATTTCCCGACTTCGTCCACCACTTCGCGCAGCTGCGCGGCGTCCTCCACGAGTCTGTAGTCGTGAGGCGTGGTCTGCGCCGTCTTGAACTGCATCGCTTCGGCTTCGGCCTGCAATTCGGCAGCGGGAACGTCCGACGCCGCAGGCATCTCCACGACCGGGTCGCCGAAGAGGTTGCCCTGACCGACCAGCGCGGCCCGTTTCGCGGCCGCCGACTTGGCGCGGGCCATCTCGGCCAGCTGCGTCTGCGCCTCCTGCCGGGGACCTTCGGGCAGGGTTTCGGGAGGGGCGAGGTTCGTCAGGTCGTTCATAAACGCCTTGAAATCCAGTTCTGCGAAAACGGCCTTGAGTTCGTCGATATGGGGATCGCAGACCGTAAGGTCCTCTGGCCGAAAGGGAATCGGCACGTCGAGACAGATCGTGGTCAGGTGCTTGGCGAGACGCAGTTTATCGCCCCACGCGGCGATTTTCTCGCCCTGCTTGCCCTTGATCTTCGACACGTTGTCGAGGATGTTCTCCACCGTTCCCCACTCCTGCACCAGTTTGCAGGCGCTCTTCTCGCCGATGCCCGGCACGCCGGGAATGTTGTCCGAAGCGTCGCCCCACAACGCGAGGATGTCGCGCACAAGGACGGGATCGTCGATGCCGTACTTCTCGCGGATCGAATCGCGGTCCACGATCTCGATGCTTCCGTCCGCGCCTTTCTGCTTGTAAATCTTACAGTTGTCGCGCACCAACTGGCCGTAGTCCTTGTCGGGCGTCACCATGAAGACCTCGTAGCCGGCTTCGACGCCCTTTTGCGACAGGGTGCCGATCACGTCGTCGGCCTCGTAGCCTTCGACCTCCAGAATCGGAATGCACATCGCCTCCAGCACCCTTTTCACATAGGGAACCGAAAGCAGGATGTCTTCGGGAGTCTCGGCGCGGTTGGCCTTGTACTCCGGAAAAACCTCGCGGCGGAAACTGCCGCCCTTGGGGTCGAACGCCACGCCCAGCAGGTCGGGCCGTTCGCGCTTCTGAATGTCGCGCAGGAACTTGACGAAGCCGAACACCACCGAGGTGTTCATGCCCGCGCGGTTGCGCATCGGACGGCCCAGAAAAGCATAGTAATACTTGAAGATCAACGCATAGGCGTCGACGAGAAAAAGTTTTTTCATATATAAGAAGTCGCGTCAATAATAATTTCGCATGGATGACGCCGCATCCTCCGCCCCTCCGGAACGGGGCGAAGCGCATACGGCATGTGTTCCGAATGACGCACCTTACCGGTTATCTTCGGCAAACCACTCGGCGAACGAAGTCGCGGTTTCATGCAGGCGGAGCGAATGCAGCTCCACGCCCTCCGGCAGTCGGCGCGAAATGCGGCGGGCGAAATCGCCGAGCATATTCTCGCAGGTCGGCTGGTAGTCCACCGTGACGATGTTGCCGAAACGTTCGGCGAGCATAGCCCGCAGCGACGCGTTGCACGGCGTCTGACGCAGGACGAGGGAGTGGTCGAAGTGCGACACGATCTCTTCGTTGACGATGCGCTTCAACACCCCGAAATCCATCACCATCCCGCATTTAGGGTCTCCTTCGCCGGCCGCCGGACATCCCTTGACGGTCACGAAAAGCCGGTAGGAGTGGCCGTGAATCTCACGGCATGGCCCGTCGTATCCGTCCAGAGCGTGCGCCGCCTCGAAGGAGAACTCTTTTGTCAATCTGATCACTGTCATATGCGCAAAGATATTCATTAAATGCGAAAGGCGGAAAGGATTTCTGATTTTTCAGCGTCCCGCGTCCGCTTCTCCGCCCCGGACGGGCGAAATTGCAGCGGCAGAAGGGTATTTCCGGCGTCCGCCGGACCCGCCGCATAGGGGTGCGCCGGTCCGGTCCGATTCAGGCCGAAACATGCGGTAACAAATTTGCACTTTCAGATATTATTATTACATTGCAGCAATAAAATACTAATAACGAGAAAGATACATTACAGCCTATACAAACGATTACACACTATTTATCCGGTAAAAGTACAATATTTTTACCAAATCCGGATTTTGAATAACAAATCGTAAGTATATCGTCCTTCGGGCACTACGGCACCGCAAACACCATCAACAATATTTTATTCCTATTTTTTTAACTAAAACCCCTTCTGCTATGAAATTTTGGAAATCCGCGCTCCTCTACGCAGCGACGGTATGCACGCTGACAGCCGTCTCTTGCTCCGATGAGACGAAAGAGCCGAATCTGTACACGACAGCCGTAACCGACGACGGCAACGGTACGGCCAAAGCCGCACCCGCATCGGCTGCCGCGGGTGAAACGATAACCCTGACGGCGACGCCCAAGGAAAACTTCTCGTTCGCGAAATGGACGGTCGTCAGCGGCGACGCCGAACTGAAAAGCGCGACGGCCAACCCGACGACATTCACCATGCCGGCCGCAAACGTCGAAATCAAAGCCGAATTCGCCGCCGTCCCGAACCAGATTACCGTAACCGACGACGGCAACGGCACGGCCGAAGCCGATCCCGCATCGGCGATTCCGGGCGAAACGGTAACCCTGACGGCAACGCCCGCCGAGAACTTCTTCTTCCTGAAATGGACGGTCCTCAGCGGCGGTATAGAGCTGGAAAATCCGACGGAAAACCCGACGACATTCACCATGCCGGAGGGGGGGGGAAATGTCGAAATAAGAGCCGAATTCACCGACCTGCTTTCGCTTGCAGCCTCCGAAATCATCGCGTATGACGCAGAGAAAGCGGCCACGGTGACCAGACTGTCCGTCGGCGGCGACCTGACGGACGAGGTAACCGCCGCGATCTTCGACAAATTCCAGAATCTTCTCTTCCTCGAACTCACCGACGCCAAAGCCATTCCCGACAATTTCATGTACGATGCCGGCTCACGCGCACCGAAACAGACCAAACTCGAAGAGCTGAATGCGCCGGAGGCAACGTCGGTCGGCGTGAATGCGTTTCGCAACAGCGTCCTCACCGCCGTCAACAATTCATCGCTCCGCACCGTCCATCTTCCCAAGGTGCAGACCATCGGCGAACGGGCGTTCAGCGACCTGTGGACACTCGAAGAGGCAATCTTCCCCGAACTGACCGAAGTGGGCGAATCGGCCTTCTCGCAGAACAAAGCGCTGGCCAAGGCGGAGATGCCCAAACTCACCTATGCTCCCAACTCGTTATTCTACAGCTGCACCGCCCTCACGGAGATCTCGATGCCGAATCTCGAAGAGGCCGGCAGCGCCTTCTTCTACTGCGGAGGTCTGACGAGCATCTCGCTGCCCAAACTCAAGACGGCCGGAGAGTCGTGCTTCGCCTATTCGACCAAACTGACGCAAATCGACATCCCCAACGTGGAAAAGCTGGAGAAGATGGCCATGTACGCCTGCAACGGCCTGCTGAGCTTCAGCGGCGAAAAAGTCGAGTCCGTAGGCGCCCAGTGCTTCGAAAGATGCTATGCCCTCAAGGAGGTTTCGTTCCCCGCGGCCACGGCTTTCGGAAGCGGTTGCTTCATCGACTGCGAATCGCTGACAAAGGTCAATTTCCCCCTGTGCACCGCCATCAGCGACAAGATGTTCTTCATCGCGCAGGCCTCCGTCTGCACCTCGACGCTCAAGACGATCGACCTGTCCAATATCACGACCATCGGTACGAGCGCATTCGAAGGGTGCAAGGCGCTCGAAGACGTGGTGGACTTTTCCAAAGTCACGACTGTCGGCGCACGTGCCTTCTACGAATGCATCACGCTCAGGAACGTGGATCTCTCCAACGTCACGGCCACGGGCGATTACGCTTTCTTCAGGTGCTGGGGTTTCACGGGCGAGCTGAACATGCCGAAGCTGACCGCCCCCGGCAAATACCTCTTCCGCGAATGCAAGAACATAACCAAGGTGAGTGCTCCGCTGCTGGAAAGCACCTCCCTGTATATGTTTGCCGAGTGCACCGCTCTTACGGAGATAGACATGCCGATACTCAAGACCGTTGAAAACTTCTGCTTCAACCGGTGCGAGGGTCTGACGGAAGTCGATATGCCTACGGTCGAAACCATCATTTCCGGAGCGTTCAGCAATTGCCTGAACATCAAAACGGTCAATCTCCCCAACGTCAAAAGCATCGGCGGAACCGTCTTCAACAACTGCTCGCTCATCACCTCCATTTCCCTTCCGGCGCTTCAGACCTTCACCGGCGGGGCGTTCAGCGGAATGACCGGCCTGACGACCTGCGACGTTCCCCTTTTGGCCACGCTCGAAACGGTTCCCTCGTCGATGTTCCAGAACTGCAAGAGCCTGACGGCAATCGACCTGCCCGCCGCAAAAGATCTGGGTATGAACGCCATTCGCGGGTGCGACGCTCTGGAGAGCATCTCGCTGCCCAATGTCGAGAAGGTAGGCAACTTCTGTTTCGCCGAAAACCCGAAGCTCAAGGAGGTCGATCTTCCCAAAGCCACTTCGCTCGGAACCAAGGCTTTCGACAAATGCACCGCCCTGACGACCCTGAAGCTGGGTGCGACGACGGCCATCACGCTGGCTGCCGACACATTCACCTCGCCCGACGTTCCCGCCGCCTGCAACCTGTTCCTCAACGCGGCGGGCGTGGAATACCCGACCGCCGCCGGGCAGCAATGGAAAAACCTCACTTGGAAATCCATCGCCTCCTACGTTCCCTGAGCAGGGGCGGCGTCAGCACGCCGGACCGCAGTTCCCATGTCTTAGAAAACAGCCGCCGCGCGTACCGACGAACGATTTCCAGATGATCCGCAACGAACCCGTCTCCGAACATGGAGACGGGTTCGTCGTATTTTATTTTCGCCTTCCGGAAGATTAAATCACACGAGGTTTGCGTTTTATATCCGATTAATTCGTATATTTGTTAAAAGTCCCGACATATGAAATATGTTTTAAAAGACCTTGCGCCACGGCCTGAAAAAGACTTGTTCATCACGCAGTACTGGTCCGACAAACAGTCGGATCCGCCCTTGCATTTCCACGAGGACTACATGCTGAGCCTGACCCTGAACGTCAAGGGTACGCGCATCACGGGCCGTACGGCCGACGACTTCACCGAAAAGGACCTGATCATCATTTTTCCGGGCGTTCCGCACTGCTACACGCGCGACGAAGCCTATGCCGACATCGACTGCGAAGCCGTGGCGGTGCAGTTCAGTCGCGACATGCCCAACTGGCAGCTCTTGGAAACCGAGTACCTGCAGCCCATTCAGAAGATGCTGAGCCTGCCCGTCGCAGGTCTCCATTTCTCCGAAAAGGTGGTGGACCGCGTCCGCGACCGGCTGCTGCAGCTGCCCGGACTGCGGGGATTCGAGTCGGTGGTGCTCTTTCTGGACATCCTCAACGACCTCGCCACGGCAGGACCGGACGAAATGCACATTATCGGAACGACGGATTACAAGACGCAGGCCGACGGCAACGAACGCATCAAGAAAATCCTGCAGTTCGTGGAAAACAACTACCACAACAAAATCACGCTCGAAGACATCGGCGCCGAAGTGGGCATGTCCCCCTCGTCGGTATGCCGCTATTTCAAGAAGAACACCTGCCAGAATCTCTGGACCTATATCAACGGGTTCCGCATCGTGCGCGCCGCGCAGATGATCGTGGAGACCGACGCTCCGATTTCGGAAATCAGCACCCGGTGCGGATTCCACAACATCTCGAATTTCAACCACGCCTTCCGCGAGCGCATCGGCTCGGCGCCGGGCGAATACCGGCGCAAATTCGGCTCGACGGTGATTTCGCCCGACCGGCAGCAGGTCGAGGAGATCGGCCGCAAACTCGACGATTTACGCAACGGAACCAGTTTGTCCGAGGGGGGGGGAAATCCGTCCTCCGGCACCTCTTCGGAAAGCGGAGAGAGGTAGTTTGAACCCGCTTCCCCGGAAAAAATAGAAATAGGCCCCGAATCCGGGGCCTATTTTCGTATCGGTTTGCGGAACAGCGTCCGCGCAGGTTCAGTTCACCGGTTTGCGGTGCGGTCTCAACGCAGTTCCAGCTTATAGGGGTAGTACATGACGACTCCCTGCTGTTTGGTAGCCTCCTGCACCTGTTTGTACTCCTTCATCAGCAGTCCCAGTTCCGAACGGGTCATGGCCTCGCGGACGCTGACGTTGAGCGACGCGATGAAGGCGGCGAATCCCGTCGGTTCCTCGATCACCTCGGTCACCCGGTAGCTGTCGCCCAGACCGGCCTTGTCCACGGCGATGGCGATGGCCGTTTTCAGACCTCCGTAGGTGTCGATCAGGCCGATGCCGAGGGCATCTTCGCCCGACCAGACGCGGCCGCCGGCGATGTCCAGTACCTTTTCGATCGGCAGGTTGCGCCCTTCGGCCACATGGGTCGTGAAGGTCGTGTAGACCTTGTCCACGCCGCGCATGATCGAAGCCCGCTCGGCGGCGGTCAGCGGCGAGGTCGCCCCCATTCCAGCCGAGGTGTTGCTCTTCACGGCGTCGAACGTGATTCCCAGCTTGTTTTTAAAGGCGTCGATGGTGTTGAGGTACATGCCGAAGACGCCGATCGAACCCGTAAGGGTCAGTTTGTCGGCCACGATGACGTCGGCGGGACACGAAATGTAATAACCTCCGCTGGCGGCATAGGAGCCCATCGAAACGACCACCGGTTTCTCGGCTTTCAGCAGTTCCATTTCGCGCCAGATGACGTCCGAAGCCAGTGCGCTGCCGCCGGGGGAGTTCACGCGCAGCACCACGGCCTTGACCTTCTCGTCGTCACGCACGCCGGCCAGCGTCGCAGCCAGCGTATTGCCGTAAATCTCCTTTCCGAAGCCTTCGCCGTCGACGATCGCGCCGTCGGCATAGACGACGGCCACCTGATCGGCCGAGATGTTTTTGAGGTCGGCGCCTACCTGCGAAGCGTATTCGCCCAGCGTGATGAAATTATACTCTCCGTCGGAATCGGACGCTACGCCCAGTTCGGCGAATATGTCCTTCATCTGGTCCTCGTAGATCAGGCTGTCCACGAAGCCGTGTTCGAGGGCATCCTCAGGCAGCGAAACCTCCAGTTTGTCGGTGATGCGGTTCAGCTCCTTCAGGTCGATGCCGCGGGCCTCGGCGACCGAGCCGGCGATGGTGTTCCACATCGAATTCACGAGCGCCTGCATCTGCTCGCGGTTGGCGTCCGACATTTTGGGAAGGATATACGGCTCGACGGCGCTCTTGTATTTGCAGGCCGTAGGGCGGAACACTTCGGCCTTGATATCGAGTTTGTCGAGCAGGCCCTTGTAGAACATCAGGTTGAACGCGAGACCCGACCAGTCCATGGCGCCTTCGGGCTGCATGTAGATTTTGTCGGCCGCCGAAGCGAGGTAATATTTCCCCTGCGAATAGGTCTCGTCGTAAGCGACGACGAATTTGCCGCTCTGCTTGAAATCGACGACCGCTTCACGAAGCTCTTCCAACAGGGCCGCGCCCATCACGCCGCCGTTGCCGTTCATCCGCAGGTAAATGCCCTTGATGCGGCTGTCGTCCTTGGCGGCTTCGAGCGCGCGCAGAGCCTTCATCAGCGGAAGCTGGCGCGTGGAGCGCAGCGTGGCAAAGTCGATCCCGGCGAAGGGATCGCTCGACGGAGCGTCGGTCAGCACATCCGAAAAGTCGATCTTGAGGATCGACTCCGCATGCACGGCCACCGTCTTCTCCATCGAGCCGGCTATGCCCAGCAGAATGAATATCCAGAGAAAAAACACCAGAAACGACCCCACGACGAAGGCGAGGATCGCAGCCAGAAAAGTCTTGATAAAATTCATAACGTATCGTTTATTGTTTGTCCTGTTTCGTTCCGAGTCCGGATTTCCTTTGCAAATATAAGGAAATTTTACGAAAAACAAATAAAATTTATCGTTTTTCGATAAAATAATAGGCCCTGCTATATTTATTCTGCAAAATATACGTTATCTTTGCGATTGTAGTCACAACACGAATCATGGAAGAAAAAATCAGACATCTGCTGACGTCCGTCGTCCATCCCGAAACGGGACAGGACATCGTCGGCAGCGGCTTTATCGAGCATATCGCCTCCGGAGCCGGCAAGATCACCGTCGTACTCCGTTTCGCCAAGGCCCGCGACCCGTTCGCGGTGAAAATCAAAAACCAAGCCGAGGAGATTCTCCGGCGTGAATTCCCGCAGCAAAACGTCATGGTCGTCATCAAGGAGGGCGGCGCGGCGCCGCGGCCCGAACCCAAGCTCAAGACGACCACCGGCAGCATCGCCAAAGTGATCGCCGTGGCATCGGGCAAAGGCGGGGTAGGAAAGTCCACCGTGACGGCCAACCTCGCCGTCGCACTGCGCAACATGGGTTACCGCGTCGGAATTCTCGACGCCGATATTTACGGTCCCTCGCAGCCCAAGATGTTCGGCGTGGAGGGGTACCTGCCCGATGCGGTGCAGGAGGAGGGAACGGACCGCATCGTTCCGGCCGAGTCGATGGACATACGGCTGATGTCGATCGGATTCTTCATCAAACCGACCGACGCCCTTTTGTGGCGCGGCGCCATGGCGGTCAGCGCCCTCAAGCAGATGATCCACCAGACCAAGTGGGGAACGCTCGATTTCCTGCTCGCGGACCTGCCCCCCGGAACGGGCGACGTACACCTCTCTATTATAGGCGAACTGAAAATCGACGCCGCGGTGATCGTCTCGACGCCCCAGCAGGTGGCGGTTGCCGACGTGGTGCGCGGTGTGGAGATGTTCCGCAACGAAAACGTAAACATCCCGGTAGCGGGCGTAATAGAAAACATGGCGTGGTTCACGCCCGAAGAACTGCCCGAAAACCGGTACTATATCTTCGGGAAAGGCGGCGCGCGCCGTTACGCCGAAGAGAACGGCGTGGATTTTCTGGGCGAAATACCCATCGTACAGTCCATCATGGAGGGTTCCGACGAGGGACGCCCTGCGGCGGGCATCGATCCGAGGGTCGAAAAATGGTACCGCGAAATCGCCGAAAAGACTGTCGAAAAGGTGATGAAATCGTGTTAGAAACCCTGTTGATAACCGACGATAAATAATGAAAACTTCCGGCCCCGAAGAGTTGCAAATCCCAAAACAGGGAGGGTATATACAAGTTTTCGCCGAAACCAAAAAAAGTTTTGCCGAATTATAGTCAGCGGCCGACTCCCAAAAGAGCAACAGAATGTTCACAAAAAAGGGATGTCGAAATGTTGAAAACAGTTGTGAACAATTGTCGATTATTATTTTTATAGATTGACTATCAAATAATTGGAATAAAAACAGAAGAAAAAGAAGAGGAGAAAATGTTGAGAGAAAAATCGCGGGGAAACTTGTGAACAGTATCAACAGCTATTATTTCTATTCTTATATCTTTATTTAAAATTAATAAATAGTAAAAATAAAAAATGAAGGTCAATAACTCCGCGGAGATCCGCCGCCGGATCGACGAACTCAAGCGCCGCAAGCGCGCCGTCATACTGGCCCATTACTACACCACGCCCGAAGTGCAGGAGGCGGCCGACTTTCTGGGCGACTCGCTGGCCCTCTCGGTCAAGGCGCAGTCGGTAGACGCCGACATCATCCTGTTCGCCGGCGTGCACTTCATGGCCGAGACCGCCAAGGTGCTCTGCCCCGACAAGAAGGTGCTGATTCCCTGCCCCGAAGCGGGATGTTCGCTGGCCGAGTCGTGCGATGAGAAGGATTTTGCGGCCTTCAAGGCGAAATATCCCGGCCATACGGTCGTTTCGTACGTCAATACCACGGTCGGCGTCAAGGCCCTGACCGATATCTGCTGCACCTCGTCCAATGCGCTGAAGGTCGTGCAGTCGATTCCGGCCGACCGACCGATCATCTTCGCCCCCGACCGCAATCTGGGAGGTTATATCAAAAAGCTGACGGGACGCGAGAATATCGTGTTGTGGGACGGCGCATGTCATGTGCACGAGGAATTTTCGCTGGAGAAGCTGCTGCAGCTCAAAAAGGAGCATCCGGCCGCCAAGGTCGTCGTGCATCCCGAATGCCGGGCCTATATCGTCGAAGTGGCCGACTTCGTAGGGTCCACGGCGGCGATCCTCGACTACTGCGGCCGTAGCGGCGCCGACGAGTTCATCGTGGTGACCGAATCGGGCATCCTCGCCGAGATGAAGAAGCGTTACCCCGGCAAGACGTTTATTCCGGCACCCCCCGACGACGAGACCTGCGGATGCAACAACTGCAAGTACATGAAGATGGTGACGCTCGAAAACATCTGCGCGTGTCTCGAAAACGAATCGCCCGAAATCGTGCTCGACGAAGAGGTGCGGCGCAGGGCCGAGCGTTCGATCCTGAACATGATAAATATCAAATAACAATCCTGTATGAAGAAACTCTTTTTACTGATCGCCGCGGCGTGCGTCTCTTTGACCGCTGCGGCCGACGAGGGAATGTGGCTGCTGCCCTACCTTCAGAAAATGAATATCAAGGAGATGAAGGCCCGCGGGTGCAAACTTTCGGCCGAGGAGATTTACAGCGTCAACAAATCCTCACTCAAGGACGCCATCGTGATCTTCGGTCCCGGATGTACGGGCGAGATCGTTTCGGCCGACGGCCTGCTGTTTACCAACCACCACTGCGGCTACGGTTCGATTCAGGCGCTGTCGTCCGTCGAACACGACTACCTGAAAAACGGTTTCTGGGCCATGTCGCGCGAAGAGGAGATCCCCGCTCCGGGACTCAAGGTACGTTTTATCCGCAAGATTTCGGACGTCACTTCCGACATTCTGGGATATGTGCCCGACATAGCTTCGGGCGAAGAGCGGGCGCGCATCGTGGCCGAACATGCTGCGGCCGTGCGCAGCCGCATTGCGCAGGACAATCCCGGCATGGAGGTGCTGGTGAAGGATTTCTTCGGCGGAAACCAGTTTTTCGCCTTCGTGATCGAGGTTTTCAGCGACGTGCGTCTGGTGGGAACTCCTCCCACTTCGATCGGCAAGTTCGGCGGAGACACCGACAACTGGATGTGGCCGCGTCATACGGGCGATTTCTCGGTCTTTCGCGTCTATGCCGGACCCGACAACAAGCCGGCCGATTACGCGCCCGAAAACCGCCCTTACAAGGCCGACAAGTTTCTGAAGGTTTCGGTGGACGGATACAAGGAGGGAGACTTCGCGATGATCATGGGTTTCCCCGGTTCGACGTCGCGTTACATGACTTCGTTCGAGATCGACCGCATGCTGGATATCGAGAATCCGCAGCGCATCTTCATCCGCGGCGAACGTCAGGCCATTCTCAAGGAGGATATGGCCGCAAGTGACAAGGTGCGGATTCAGTACGCTTCGAAATACGCCCAGTCGTCGAACTACTGGAAGAATTCGATCGGCATGTCGCGCGGCATCCGCAAACTGAACGTCAAGGCGCAGAAAGAGGCGCAGGAGGCGGCTTTCCGGAAATGGGCCGAAGCCAATACGCTGCCGACCGAAGGCTATATGGATGCGCTGGACCGCATCCGCGAAGCGGTGGAAGGCAACGCTTCCGCTTTTGCGGCCGAGCAGGTGCTCAGGGAGGCGCTCTACCGGGCCGTGGAGATCCTGACGCCGGCGCGTTCGTTCCTCGCCGTGGAGAAGATCACCGATCCGGCGCGTTCGAAGGAGGCCATGAGGGCCTTCTACAAGGATTACAACCCGGCGACGGACCGACGTGTAGCCAAACGCATGATGCAGATCGTCAAGGAGAAATGCGGAGACCTTCCGACGGTGTTCGCCGAAGTGATCGACAAGCGGTTCGGCGGCGATACGGATGCTTATGTCGATTATCTGTACGATAACTCGATTTTTGCCACCGAGGAAGGCACGCTGGCCTTCGTGGATGATTTTTCGGTAGGAAAACGCGATGCCGATCCGGCGGTCGTATTCGTGCGTTCGCTCGATGCGAAACTGCTCGAACTGGCGGATGCCCAGCGGGAGAATAACCGCAGGTTCAAGGACGGGCACCGTCTCTACATCGCCGGTCTGATGCGCATGCAGCCCGACAAGGCGTGGGCTTCGGATGCGAACTTTACGATCCGCCTGACTTACGGCCGCGTTCTGCCCTACGATCCGGCGGACGGTATTCGCTACAACTATTATACGACGCTCAAGGGCGTGATGGAGAAGGAAGATCCCAAGAATCCTACGGAGTTTACGGTTCCCGACAAGCTCAAGGAGCTGTACGCCGCGAAGGACTTCGGGCGGTATGCCAACGCCGAGGGCGAACTTCCGGTGGCCTTCTTGGCCGACTGCGATATTACGGGCGGCAATTCGGGTTCGCCGGTGATGAACGCCAAGGGTGAGCTGATCGGTCTGGCGTTCGACGGCAACTGGGAAGCGATGTCGGGCGACGTGGCTTTCGAGCCGCAGCTGCAGCGCACGATCGCCGTGGATGTCCGCTACGTGCTCTTCGTCATCGACAAGTTCGCCGGCGCGAAATGGCTGATCGACGAGTTGGAGATCGACTGACCGAAGCGGAATCGATCGTTGAACCGGGGCCTGATTTCAGGTTCCGGTTTTTGTTTATTACCATCTGTAAACAAATAATGGCGCTTTGCTTTTTTTTAGCCTAAAAATTACTAATTTTGACAGAAATTAGTAATACTGTATCTGTTTTTATGGCAAAAGAATTCAAGCGTTATCTCGTTACCTCGGCTCTTCCCTATGCCAACGGTCCGGTGCATATCGGCCATCTGGCGGGAGTTTACATACCTTCGGACATTTATACCCGTTACCTGCGGCTCAGGGGCCGCGACGTGATTTCGGTCTGCGGAAGCGACGAACACGGCGTGCCCATCACCATCAAGGCCCGCAAGGAGGGGGTGACGCCGCAGCAGATCGTGGACCGTTACCACAATATGATCAAAAAGTCGTTCGAGGGGCTGGGAATGTCGTTCGATATCTATTCGCGGACTTCGTCGGCGACGCATGCCAAGACCGCTTCGGAATTTTTCCGCAAATTGTACGACGAGGGGAAATTCATCGAGCAGACTTCGATGCAGTATTACGACGAGGAGACGCAGACGTTCCTCGCAGACCGTTATATCGTCGGCACCTGTCCCAAATGCGGCAACGACCGCGCTTACGGCGACCAGTGCGAGAAGTGCGGCTCTACCCTCTCGCCCGACGAGTTGATCGATCCGCACAGCGCCGTGTCGGGTTCCGTGCCCGTGAAGCGTGAGACGAAACACTGGTATCTGCCGCTGGATCAGTACGAAGGATTCCTGCGCGAGTGGATTCTCGAAGGGCACAAAGAGTGGAAAAGCAATGTTTACGGACAGTGCAAGAGCTGGCTGGACGGAGGTTTGCAGCCCCGTGCCGTAAGCCGCGACCTCGATTGGGGCATTCCCGTACCGGTGGAGGGCGCCGAAGGGAAGGTGCTTTATGTCTGGTTCGACGCTCCGATCGGTTATATATCTGCTACAAAGGACCTTACACCCGATTGGGAGACCTATTGGAAGTCGGAGGACACCAAGATGGTTCATTTTATCGGCAAAGACAATATCGTTTTCCACTGCATCGTCTTCCCGTCGATGCTCAAGGCGCACGGCGGCTATATCCTGCCCGAAAACGTGCCGGCGAATGAGTTCCTGAATCTCGAAGGCGACAAGATTTCGACCTCGCGCAACTGGGCCGTGTGGCTGCACGAATACCTCGAAGAGTTTCCGGGCAAGGAGGATGTGCTTCGTTACGTACTCTGCGCCAATGCGCCTGAAACCAAGGACAACGACTTTACGTGGAAGGATTTTCAGGCCCGCAACAACAACGAGCTGGTTGCCGTTCTGGGCAATTTCGTGAATCGCGCGCTGGTGCTGACCCGGAAATATTACGACGGGGAAGTTCCGGCCTGCGGCGAACTGAATGACTATGACCGCCAGACTGTCGGCGAGGTGGCTGCGGTGAAGGCGTCGTTGGAGTCCAATATCGAACATTACCATTTCCGCGAAGCGCTGAAAGACGCCATGAATATCGCCCGCATCGGTAACAAGTACCTTGCGGATACCGAGCCGTGGAAAGTCGTCAAGACCGATCCCCAACGTGTCGGGACGATTCTCAACATCGCGTTGCAGATCACGGCCAATACGGCCATTGCGATCGAACCTTTCATGCCCTTCTCCGCCGCGAAGATACTGAAGATGCTCTCTGTCGAGAAATTCGGATGGGAACAGTTGGGGACGATGGATCTGATTGCCGCCGGGCATAAGATCGGGGAACCGGTTTTGCTGTTCGAGAAAATCGAAGACGACGTGATTCAGCGCCAGCTGGACAAACTTGCGGCGACCAAAGAGGCTAACGCAGCGGCTGAGGCAGCGCAACAGGTTGAACCTCAGAAAGATGCGATAAGTTTCGACGATTTTCAGAAAATGGATATCCGAGTTTCGACGATTCTTGCGGCCGAAAAGGTGGCGAAAACGAAGAAACTGTTGAAATTGACGGTCGATACGGGTATAGATCAGCGTGAAATAGTATCAGGAATCGCCGAATACTTCACGCCTGAGGAGTTGGTCGGACGTCAGGTGCTCGTGTTGGTCAATCTGCAACCCCGCGAATTGAAGGGGATTTTGTCGCGCGGTATGATTCTGATGGCCGAGGATGCTTCCGGAAAACTGCGTCTGCTGAGCCCGAATGAAGCGACGAACAGCGGCGCTGTCGTGGGATAATGTTGTAAAACCTTTAAAACTTATTATAATGGAAAATATGGATTGGGGTGCCTTGGGATTCGATTATCGCAAGACCGACGCAAACGTTCGCTATTATTATACGGACGGCAAATGGAGTGAGATGGAGGTCACGGGCGACGAGTATATCAAGATACACATGTCGGCGTCGTGTCTGCATTACGGTATCGAACTGTTCGAAGGGCTGAAAGCCTTTCGGGGTGTCGATGGGAAAGTCCGTCTTTTCCGTGTAGAGGAGAACGCCAAGCGGTTGCAGTCTTCGGCGGAACGTCTTTGCCTTCCCGTCCCGACGATCGAAATGATCGTCAAGGCCTGCGTCGAAGTGGTTAAACGCAACGAAAAATATATTCCTCCCTATGGTACCGGCGCATCGCTCTATCTGCGTCCCGTCATGTTCGGTACGACTGCCGGATTGGGGGTCAAGCCTGCCAAGGATGCTTTGCTGATCGTTTATTGCTCTCCCGTGGGGGCTTATTTCAAAGACGGCATCAAGCCTATCTCCGTTGCCATAGACCGTGAACAGGACCGCGCTGCTCCACGTGGAACAGGCGACGTGAAGGTCGGCGGCAACTATGCTTCCAGCCTGCTGTCGGGTGAAAACGGTCATAAATTGGGCTATTCGAATATCATGTATCTCGATGCCGCAGAGCATAAGTACATCGAAGAGTGCGGAGCCTGCAATTTCTTCGGTATCAAGGAGGGTAAATATATTACACCGAAATCCTCTTCTGTATTGCCTTCCATCACCAACAAGAGTCTGCGGCAGTTGGCGCGAGATATGGGGCTTGAGGTCGAAGACCGTCTGATTCCTGTAGAGGAGCTTCGTACCTTCGAGGAGTGCGGCGGCTGCGGAACGGCGGCTGTTATCTCCCCTATCGGGAAGATTTTCGATATGCAGACAAATGATATTTATGAATATGGGACAGAAGTGGGTAAGGTTTGTATGGAACTTTATACACGTCTTCAGGATATTCAATACGGCCGTGCCGAAGATAAGTATAATTGGTGTACGATTGTAGAGTAATATTCTCGTTATTTGAATTAAAAAGACCGCTTATTTAAGCGGTCTTTTTAATTTGTTCCACGTGGAACTATGTGTTGTGGTTTGTGATCATATAGGGGTTTGTGTTCACCAAATTGCTCCACGTGGAACTGTGTTGAGCACTTTTGGTTTTATCTTCCGAATTTTACCAGCAATACATTGACGTCGGCCGGGGAAACTCCCGGAATCCGGGACGCCTGCCCTATTGTTGCCGGGCGTATCCGGGTCAGTTTCTGACGGGCTTCTATCGTCAGCGAGTTCATCGAGTGGAAATCGAAATCTTCGGGAATGCGAATGTTTTCGAGTCTGTGGAGTTTTTCTGCGATGAATTTTTCACGTTCTATATAGCCTTTGTATTTGATTTGAATTTCGGCTTCTTCGATTGCTTCGGCTGAAATGTTGTTGTCCGAGATGAATTTTCGGAGTTTTGGAAGTATTTCCGAGAGCGATTCGAACGTAACATTATTGCGCATCAGAATGTCGTAAAGCTTCCTTCCCTGAGTCAAAGGTTCCGAATTTGCCGATTTTAAATAGTCGTTAATTTCGGCTGCTTTGATGCTCTGCCGGCGGGCGAAGGAAATAAGCGATTCTACGGATGCTTTTTTTTCGGTGAAATGGGCGTATCTTTTTTGTGAAATCAGCCCTATTTTATATCCGATCGGAGTAAGTCTGAGATCCGCATTGTCCTGCCGGAGCAAAATACGGTATTCGGCACGCGAGGTAAACATGCGGTAGGGTTCGTCCACGCCTTTGGTAACGAGATCGTCGATCAGTACTCCGATGTAGGCTTCGTCGCGCTGCAATACCACGGCTTCTTCCCCTTTCAGCGCCCGGTGTGCGTTGATTCCGGCTATGAGTCCCTGCGCCGCGGCCTCTTCGTATCCGGTCGTTCCGTTGACCTGACCTGCGAAATACAAGCCGGAAACGAGTTTCGTTTCGAGCGAATGGTGCAGTTGCGTAGGCGGAAAATAGTCGTATTCGATGGCGTAACCGGGGCGGAATATATGCAAATCTTCGAATCCCCGGATTTTGTGCAGCGCTTCCCACTGTATGTCCCAAGGCAGCGACGATGAAAATCCGTTGAGATAATATTCGTTGGTCGACTCGCCTTCGGGCTCCAGAAAGAGCTGGTGCTGATCCTTGTCGGCAAAGGTCCGGAGCTTGTCTTCGATGCTGGGACAGTAGCGGGGACCTATTCCTTTGATCGTTCCGTTGAACAGAGGCGAACGGTCGAAACCGGTGCGCAGCAGGTCGTGCACCTCGGCCGAAGTGTAGACCAGAAAACAAGGAAGTTGATGCTTAACAGGTTGTGTATCAGGTGAAAAAGAGAACTTGGCCGGATTTTCGTCGCCGTATTGCGGTTCGAGCGCTTCGAAGTCGATCGTGCGTGCGTCGAGACGTGCCGGAGTGCCTGTTTTCATGCGTCCCGTTTCGAATCCTACGGCGCGCAGGGATTCCGTGATTCCGTGCGAAGCGGCATCCCCCGCCCTGCCTCCTTCGGCGTGCGAAGTGCCGCAGTGCATCATTCCTTCGAGAAAGGTTCCCGAAGTCAGCACGACGGCGCGGCAGGCGAACTCGATGCCCATTTGGGTCCTTACGCCCTTTATGCGGGGTTTGGCCCCGGCGGTGTCGAAGAGAAGCTCCGTCGCCGCATCCTGCCAGATGTAGAGGTTCACGGTGTTTTCGAGCGTGTGCCGCCACTGGGCCGAGAAGCGCGATTTGTCGCATTGGGCGCGCGGACTCCACATGGCGGCGCCCTTCGACCGGTTGAGCATCCGGAACTGGATGGTCGTGAGGTCCGTGATGCGGCCCATTTGTCCGCCTAAAGCATCTATCTCTCTGACAATCTGACCTTTGGCGACTCCGCCGACTGCCGGGTTGCAGGACATCGAGGCCATTTTGGTCATATCCATCGTAAGCAGCAGCGTGCGCGAGCCGAGACGCGCGGCGGCCGAGGCCGCTTCGCATCCGGCGTGTCCGCCGCCGATGACGATAATATCGTATTCTAAAATCATTGCTCTGTTCTCAATTCTTGGTTGATTCTCCGGCAGGGGGCGTTTTTTTCGGCCCTGCCCTGCTGGAATTGCACGCAAAAGAGGGCTGTTATTGCTCCTCCCAGAACTTCAGGTATTTGTCCTCTTTGCGGTGCATCTGCGCGTTGGTGCGGGGGGTTTTGTCGCCCTGCCCGCAGAGGTGCAGTACGCCGTGGACCACTACCCTGCGCATCTCCTGAAGCGTCGGGGACCCGTACTGCCGGGCGTTGTCGGCGACGGTTTCGACGTCGATGAAGATGTCGCCCGAAATCACGCGGGCGCCTTTGCGGTCGCTGTAGTCGAACGTGATGACGTCGGTGAAATAGTCGTGGCCCAAGTACTGACGGTTCATCTCCAGCAACCGCTGCGCCGAACAGAAGATATAACTCACTTCGCCCAGCTCATACCCTTCCGCTTCGGCGACCCGGCGGAGCCACTCCGCGGTCAGCCGTTTCCGGGGCAGCCGGTAGCTGCAATCGTCCGTATAATATTTGACAGCCATTTTTTTCGTATTTTTCAGATTTTACGTCCTTCCTCTTCGTCCGGGGTGTTTCGCTGCTGAGGACGCGGATTTCCGGCGCTGGACGGAGATTTCCGGCGTTGGGAACATGGATTTCCGGTGCTGGACGGAGATCCGGCCGCTGCCGGAATCGGGTGTCTGCCTGCGGATGCCGGCAGCGGGTTTCGGGAAACCGCACCGTCGCATGTCGTCCTCATGTTATTTCTTGAAACAGTTCTCGGCACGGAGCTTCTGGCCCGGATTCGGCGGATAGATGCCGAAGACGAGTTTGTACTCCGTTTCCATGGTCATGATGTTCACCGCCGAACCGATGGTGCCCAACTGTGCGTTTCTGGCCACTTTCTGGCCCTTCTCGACGCAGATCGACCCCATGTTGGCATAGGAGGTTATATATTCGCCGTGAGCCACGTAAACGTCGTATTTGTTGGTTATGCGGTTGCGCTTGACATCCACGACCTTGCCGTCGTAGATCGAAATGACGTGCGCCCCCTTGGGACCCGTGATTTCGGCCATGTTCTCCTTGTAGCGCTTCACGCGGCCCGCCGTGACGGGAAGCCGCAGGCCCGTGGTCTTGGTCGAGAACGAATCGCCCTCCTTGTTGCCCTTGGTCAGTTTGCGCAGTTCGCCGATGGCCACGTCGAGCTGCTGCTCCTGCGATATTTTGCGCTGGAGGGCCGTTTTCTCCTTCTGGGAGAGCTGCCGGATGCTGGTGCGGGCGTTGCGGGCGTCGCGTTCGAGCTTCTGTTTCTGGGCTTTCAGTTTGAGCGTTACCGAGTCGAGCGACCGTTTGCGGCGGTCGAGCAGCTCCTTCTCCTCGGCGACCTGCTTCGAGAGCGCCGCGATGTCCTGCAGTTTGCGTTCGCGCATCGACGCCACTTCCCGCAGGTTGGTGATCTTACGGGCCATGTCGGCGAAGTCGCGCGACGAGAAAATATAGGTCAGATAATTGTTGTGCCGGTAGTTGCGATAGGCTTCGCGCACCATTTCGGCGTATTGGGTACGGTTGCGGTCCAGCGATCTGCCGAGGTCTCCGGCGACGCTGTCCGTGCGGTCGATCTCCCCGCGCAGCAGGCGGGCCTGCTTCTCGGTCTCTTCGAGCAGCTGGTTCCGCGAATCTATCTGACGGGCCAGACGCCGTACGCGCTCCTCGGTGGCGGCGCGGCCCTCCTTGAGCTTCGAAATCTCCCGCTCCTCGGCGGCGATTTTCTGCTCCAGCGCCGCGATAACCCGCTTCTGCTGTTCGATCTTGCGGTCGGCCTGAGCGGAGGCCGCAAGGGCGGCGAACAGCAGGAAAAGGGTCAGTATGCAGCTTTTCGTCGGCTTCATCGCATTTGCAGGGTTACTCTTTTTTCGCTTTGCTTTCCGTTATCCGGCGTTCGATGCGCCCGGCGTCGTAGCCCTTTTCGAGGGCTTTGCGCCAGTATATCTCGGCCATGAAATTCTCGCCCAGCGCCTTCAGTATGTCGCCGTAGTGGACCAGCAGCGCGGCGCTTTCCTGCGCGTCGAGGGCGACGGCCTGCTGCATGATTTTCCGGGCTTCGTCCACACGTCCCAGTTTGAAGAGCACCCAAGCGTGGGTGTCGAGGTAGGTGGGGTTGTTGTCCGTGAGGGCCGTGGCGCGGCTGGCCATGGCGAGCGCCTTTTCCAGATCGCGCTCCTCAAGCGAGAGGAAATAGGCGTAATTGTTCAGCACCATGGCGTTGTCGGGATCGTAGCGCAGGCTCCTGTCATAGGCTTTGTAGCACTGCTTCATGGCCGAACGGAACGAACCTTTGCGGCTGATGAGCACGAAATCTTCTTCGTCGCCGGACTCCCCTGCCGCGGCTTTCTGGTGCCATGTGTCGCCGATCAGCCCCCAGATTGCGCCGCGCAGCGAATCGGTGCGGGCGTAACGGAGCGACTGCTGATAGGCTTTTATCGCTTTGTCGTACTCTTTGGTGTAGTTCAGCACGTGGCCTTTCGAGAGCTGGAAGTCGATCTCTCCGGGGAAAAGCTCCAGCGCCCGGTTGATGTAGAGGGCCGCCGAGTCGGGATGCTGGAGATAGCTCTCGATGTCGATCACCGACCGGTAGTAGCTTTCGACGGGCGGCTGGTCGTCGAGGTGGAGTTTGTAGAGCGCCAGCGCCTGCTCCAGTTCTCCTGAGGCGATCAGGTGCTTGGCATAGAGTTCCACCACGCGCCGGTCCTGCGGATAGCGTACGGCCAGCGTCGAGGCCAGCGCGTTGAGCTGGATGTAATATTCGCGGTAGAACCGCATGTCGGAGGTGAGCTGCTCGAAGCGTTTGATCTTGGCGTCGAGCGGCATCTGGTCCGAGTCGAAGAGCCGCTGGGTGACGTTGAGTACCGACCGGTAATCGCGGCGGCCGTTGTAGTAGTCGGCCAGCGACATCAGCGTAGCGACGTCGGTCGAGTCGATCTGCATGGCGCGGTCGTACTCCGCCATGGCCAGCGAGTCCTTGTTCAGAATCGCATAGAGGTCGGCCAGCACCACATGGTGCTGCGCTTCGTAGGGGGCGGCTTCGACCATGGCCTTGGCCTCGTCGACGGCTTTGTCCAGCTGCCGCGTGGAGATCAGCAGCTGGCGTTTCATCGCGCTCAGCATCGGGATGCGCCCGAAGCGGAGTTCCGCCGAGTCGAGCGTGGCGATGGCCGAATAGGGCTGCTGGACCTGCTCGTAGAGCGCCGCCAGAAGCCGGTAGTTGTCGGGGTTCTGCGGATCTGCGGTGCGCAGGCGCTTGTAGACGCCGAGCGCTTCGGGGTAACGCTGGGCGAAGATCAGGGCCTGTCCGAGGAACTGGTGATACCATTTGTTCGTCGTGTCGAGCCGGTAGGCGCGGCGGGCCAGCTCCACCGCCTCGTCGGGCGTGGAGTACATGCCGTTGGTCGCCATTTCGTAATAGGCCGGCGCGTAGGTCGAATCGGCGCGGATCGCCTCGGTGAGATATTCCCGCGCCCGGACCGTATCGTGAAAAATGGTATTCTGTTTGATGCCCTCGGTATAGAGCCAGACGCTGCGCAGCGAATCGGGGTAACCGCCGGGTACGGTCGCGGCGGGACCCTTCCCCGCGGCGAAAGCCGTGCAGAAGAGTACGCAGAGTGCCGTTGTCGCTGTCAGACGTTTCATGGATCGCGGTTTTAAAGTGCCGTGTCGAACTGGTGGAGGAACCGCACGTCGTTTTCGAAATAGAGACGCAGGTCCTTCACGCCGTATTTGAGCATTGCGATGCGCTCAATACCCATGCCGAAGGCGAATCCCGAATATTTTTCGGGGTCTATGTTGTTTGCTTTCAGAACGTTTGGATCGACCATGCCGCAGCCCATGATTTCGAGCCAGCCCGTGCCCTTGCAGACCGGACAGCCCTTACCGCCGCAGAGGTTGCACGACACGTCCACTTCGGCCGAAGGCTCGGTGAAGGGGAAGTACGAGGGACGCATGCGGATGACGGTCTGTTCGCCGAAGACCTCCTTGGCGAAGTAGAGCAGCGACTGCTTCATGTCGGCGAACGAGACTCCTTCGTCGATGTAGAGTCCTTCGATCTGGTGGAAGATGCAGTGCGCGCGGTAGGAGATGGCTTCGTTGCGGAAGACGCGGCCGGGGCAGATGACGCGGATGGGCGGCTTCTGGTGCTCCATGGTGCGCACCTGAATCGACGAGGTGTGCGTGCGCAGCAGGATGTCGGGATTCTTCTCGATGAAGAAGGTGTCCTGCATGTCGCGCGCCGGGTGTTCGGGCGGGAAGTTGAGCGCCGAGAAGACGTGCCAGTCGTCCTCGATTTCGGGACCGTCGGCGACGGTGTAGCCCAGCCGCGAGAAGACCTCGACGATCTGGTTCTTGACCAGCGAAATCGGATGGCGCGAACCGAGTTGTTCGGCCGAGCCGGGGCGGGTCATGTCTTCGGTTGCGGCGCCGTCGTCGGAGGCTGCGTCCTGCAGCTGTTCGCGCAGGCTGTTGATGCGGTCGAGCGCCGTGGTTTTGAGTTTGTTGAGCTGCTGGCCTAGCTCGCGTTTGAGTTCCGGAGCCACCGTTTTGAAATCTTCCATCAGGGCGTTCAGTTCGCCTTTCTTGCCGAGGATTTTGATGCGGAATTCCTCGATCTCGGCCGCTGCCTTGGGTTTAAACTCTTCGACACGTCGGAGGAGTTCATTGATTTTGTCGGTCATATTTTGTTTGTTTACGCTTTTTCCCTACTTTTACCACTCGTATAACGTGCAAAGTTATAAAAAAATTGAGATATGTTGCGTAAAACCCTCTCATTTATCTCGGTGCTGCTGCTGGTTGCAGGGGCTGCCGGGGCGCAGAATCCGGAGACTCCGGCTGCGCGGCCCCGTACGGTGGGCGTCGTGATGAGCGGCGGCGGCGCAAAGGGGCTTTACCATATCGGCGTTTTGGAAGCGCTCGAAGAGAACGGCGTGCCGATCGACTACGTGGCCGGAACCTCGATGGGTTCGATCATCGCCGCGATGTATGCCGCGGGCTATTCGCCCGCCGAGATGCGCGAGATCGTCGCGTCGGGCGTGGTCAAGGATTGGGTTTCGGGGCGCATCGACCCCCGCTATACTCCCTATTACCGGCAGATCGGTCACAATCCGGCGTTTCTGAGCGTGCGTATGAACGTGGGAGGCGCCGGCAAGCGGTTCCGGGTGACGAACCTGCTCTCCTCGACCCCGATCGACATGGCGCTGACGGAGCTTTTCGCGCCGGCGACGGCAGCCGCCGAGGGCGATTTCGACCGTCTGATGGTGCCTTTCCTGTGCGTTTCGAGCGACATGAACGCCCGCGAACCCGTGGTGATGCGCAACGGCGACCTGAGCGAAGCGGTGCGTTCGTCGATGTCCATTCCGCTGGTTTTCAAACCGATGAAGAAGGATTCGATGCTGCTCTACGACGGCGGCATCTACGATAACTTTCCGTGGCGGCCCCTCGACGTGGGATTCCGCCCCGATCTGATAGTGGGCAGTATCTGCACCGCGGGAAACGCCCCGCCGAGCGAAAACAGCAGCATCCTCGATCAGGCTTTCATGCTGGCGATGCACGACACCGACTACGACCTGCCCAAAGGGCGCAGCGTGACGGTGCGCCGTGCTGTGGATGTCAACATGCTCGATTTCGACAGCGCCGTGGCGATCATGGACGCCGGCTATGCCGATGCGAAGGAGGCCATGCCGCAGATACTGGAACGCGTTTCCGAACGCTGGTCGCCCGAACGTTACGCCGAGCGCCGCGAGGAGTTCCGTGCCAAATGGCCGCCGCTGTGGTTCAGCGACTATAAGCTGGAGGGGCTGGCCGAAGCGCCGGAGTCTTACATCCGCGACTTCGTGAAGGTGGACCGCCGCACGCCCGGACGCCAGCGCCCGATGGGATTCGAAGAGCTGCGCGACAACTTGTATGCGGTGCTCGCCGGCGGTGATTTCACGATGGATTTCCCGCATGTGCGCTACGACTCGCTCCGGGGAAGCTATTCGTTCGCCGCGCAGTTCCACACCAAGCCCAACTTCAAACTGACCATCGGCGGCAACATCTCCTCTACGGCCTTCAACCAAGCCTATATCGGCGTCAACTACGAGACGATCGGCCGCGTGGGCCAGCAGCTGGGCGCCGATCTCTATCTGGGGCCGATCTATACGTGGGGCGCGATCGGCGGACGTACGGATTTCTACATGTGGAAGCCGGTGTTCCTCGACTACTCCTATAATTTCGCGGTGCGCAACTTCCGGCACGGCGCTTTCGGCAACCTCACCAAGATCGACAACACCCAGCAGGTCAAGAACAGCGAGAGCTTCTTCTCGGTGGCCGCCGGCATGCCCCTCGCGCACCGCGGGGTCTTCCTGCTCCGCGCCAACGGCGGACACATCAATTACAGATACGATTCGGACGTGCTTTTCGCCGACGACACCGACCATTCGCGCTACTCGTTCTTCGGTCTCAAGGCCGAGCTGGCCCGCAACACCCTCGACAAGTTCCTCTATCCGCGCAAAGGCTCCGACCTGCGGCTTTCGGGCATCTTCGTGACGGGGCGCGACAAGTACGAGCCTTTCAATGCCGACCGGTTCCTGTCGCGGACCACCCGCCAGTGGGTCGGGGCGCGTTTCACGTGGGACAAGTATTTCGACATGCCCGGCACGGGGTGGTTCTCGCTGGGCGTGAACGTCGACGGCGTGATTACCAACCATCCCGAATTCACCACGGGAGGCGCGACGCTGATGTCGATGCCTGCCTATACGCCGGTTTCGCATGCGCAGATGATCTACATGCCCGACTTCCGGGGCAAGCGTTTCGTCGCGGGCGGCGTGATGCCGACCTTCGACCTGATGCCCAACTTCTTCTTCCGCACGGGTTTCTATACGATGTTCCGCGCCAAACGCGACTATGTGCCCGGATCGCTGAGCACGACCGCGGACGAACGCTGGCACTATATCGCCGAGGCGTCGCTGGTCTATCACACCCCGATCGGTCCGGTGAGTCTCGCGCTCACCAAATACGACCTGCGCAACTGGAAGAACATGTACCTGACGTTCAACTTCGGCTATGCGATCTTCGCCCCGAAGGGAACCTTCTATTGACGGCGCGCGGGGTGGAGCGGCTCCTGCCGGCGAAGCGCCGGCGGAGGGATTTCCGGCTTTCCGGACCCGGTTCCGCATCATTTTTTCTGTTATCGGAATAACAGATTTCTAAAATATTTTCATAAATTTGCCCCGGAATAAGGAGCTGAAAGATCAATTCATCAAAATAATTCAAAATCAAAGAGCTATGTTCGCAATCGACAATTACGATTTCAAAGGCAAGCGCGCAATCATCCGCGTGGATTTCAATGTGCCCCTCAACGAAAAGGGCGAGGTGACGGACGACACCCGTATCCGTGCGGCGATCCCCACGATCAAGAAAGTGCTCGAAAAGGGCGGTTCGGTGATCCTGATGTCGCATCTGGGACGTCCCAAGAAGAATCCCGATCCCAAGTTCTCGCTGGAGCAGATCGTTCCCGCCATCGAGAAGCGTCTGGGCGTGAAGGTGATGTTCGCCGGCGACTGCATGGGCGAGAAGGCCGCCGAGATGGCCAAGAACCTCAAGCCCGGCGAGGTGATGCTGCTGGAGAACCTGCGTTTCTACGCCGAGGAGGAGGGCAAGCCCCGCGGTCTGGCCGAAGACGCCACCGACGAGGAGAAGAAGGCCGCCAAGAAGGCGCTGAAGGAGGGTCCGCAGAAGGAGTTCGTCAAGAAGCTCGCATCGTATGCCGACTGCTACATCAACGACGCGTTCGGTACGGCGCACCGCGCACACGCTTCGACGGCCCTGATCGCCGACTATTTCCCCAACGACAAGATGTTCGGCTACGTGATGGAGAACGAGCTGAAGGCCATCGATGGCATCATGCTCAATCCGGAGCGTCCGTTCTGCGCCATTCTGGGCGGTTCGAAGGTTTCGACCAAGATCACCATCATCGAGAATCTGCTCGAAAAGGTCGACGTGCTGGTGCTGGGCGGCGGCATGACCTATACCTTCGCGGCTGCGGAGGGCGGCAAGGTCGGCAACTCGATCTGCGAGCCGGATCAGTTCCAGACGGCGCTCGACATTCTGGCCAAGGCCAAGGAGAAGGGCGTGAAGGTCGTGATGTCGCCCGACGCGCTGATCGCCGACGCATTCTCGGCCGACGCCAATACGAACGTCGCTCCGGCCAACAACATTCCCGACGGCTGGGAAGGCGTGGACATCGCCGACGAGGGCAAGAAGGTCTTCCGCGAGGAGATTCTCAAGTGCAAGACGATCCTCTGGAACGGTCCCGTGGGCGTGTTCGAGATCGACAAATTCGCGACCGGTTCGCGCGCCGTGGCCGAAGCGATCGCCGAAGCCACTTCGAAGGGCGCCTACTCGCTCATCGGCGGCGGCGACTCGGTAGCCTGCATTAACAAGTTCGGGCTGGCCGACAAGGTTTCCTATGTCTCGACGGGCGGCGGCGCCCTGCTGGAGTACATGGAGGGCAAAGAGCTTCCGGGCGTTGCGGCCATCCGCAAATAAGCCGGGCTTCCGAACAAGATACGAACAGACAGGGGTGCTCCGGCAAGTACGGACACCCCTGTCGTCACTAAAAACCCGAACCTATGAAAAAGATTTTCATTTTTGCAGCAACAGTAGCTTGTATGGCAAGTTGTCAGAATACATCCAAGACGCCGGCTATCGACATGGCCAATTTCGACCTTTCGGTCGCTCCCGACGCCGATTTTTACCAGTACGCCACGGGCGGCTGGCAGAAGAACAACCCGCTGAAGCCCGAATATTCGCGTTACGGCTCGTTCGACGTGCTGCGCGACAACAACGAGAAGCGCATCAACGAGCTTTTCTCGGAGATGACCAAGATCAGCGCCGCGCCGGGAAGCGTCGAGCAGAAGATTTCGGACCTCTACAAGATGGGTCTCGATTCGACGCGTCTGAACGCCGAGGGCGCCGCGCCGCTGAAGAGCGCCGTCGGGGAGATTCTCTCCGTCGGGGACCGCGGACAGCTGACCGGCATCGTGGCCAAACTCCACACGACGGTAGCCAATCCGTTCTTCGGCGTGGGCGTGCAGGCCGATCTGATGAACAGCGACATCAACGCCCTCTATATCTCGCAGTCGGGGCTGACGATGGGCAACCGCGACTACTACCTCGATCCTGAGAACGAGCATATCCGCAAGGGCTACAAGGAGTATCTGGGCAGGATATTCCGTTTTGCGGGCATTCCCGAAGCCGACGTCGAAAAGGCGGTCGCCGGCGTGATGAACGTCGAGACGAAGCTGGCCGAGAAGTCGTGGTCGAACGTCGAGCTGCGCAACATTCCCGCGCAGTACAACCCCACGGCGAAGGCCGATTTCGAGAAGACTTACGACGCCGTAGACTGGGAGGCCTACTATAAGGCCATGGGCATCGGCGACTTCGAGACGATCATCGTCACCACGCCGTCGGCCGTCGCCAACGCCAACGACCTGCTGAAAAACGCCCCGCTGGAGGATATCCGCTACTACCTCGCGGCGCAGTATATCGACGCTGCGGCGCCCTACCTGAGCGACGACTTCCAGCAGGCGTCGTTCGACTTCTACGGCAAGGTGATGTCGGGCCAGCAGGAGATGAAACCCCGCTGGAAGCGCGCGATGTCGGTGCCCAACGGCACGCTGTCGGAGGCTGTCGGCGAGATGTACGTCGCCAAATACTTCCCCGCCAAGGACAAGGAGCGCATGCTGACGCTGGTGAAGAACCTGCAGACGGCGCTCGGCCAGCACATCGCGGCGCTCGACTGGATGTCGGACGCCACCAAGGCCAAGGCGCAGGAGAAGCTGGCCGCCTTTACGGTGAAGATCGGCTATCCCGACAAGTGGAAGGACTATTCGACGCTGGAGATCGACCCCTCGAAGAGCTATTGGGAGAACATTGTCAATGCCAACCGCTGGTATACGGCCGACAATATCTCGGAACTCGGCAAGCCTGTGGATAAGGAGAAATGGCACATGTCGCCCCAGACGGTGAACGCCTACTACAACCCCACGACCAACGAAATCTGTTTCCCGGCCGCCATTCTCCAGCCGCCGTTCTACAACCCCGATGCCGACGACGCGGTGAATTACGGCGCGATCGGCGTGGTGATCGGCCACGAAATGACCCACGGATTCGACGATCAGGGCCGCAACTTCGACAAGGACGGCAACATGAACAACTGGTGGACCGAGGCGGATGCCGAGGCGTTCAAGGCCAAGACCGATATTCTCGTGAAACAGTTCGACGCGATCGAGGTGCTGCCCGCCAAGGAGGGCCAGCCCGCCGTCATGGCCAACGGTTCGCTCAGTCTGGGCGAGAACATCGCCGATCAGGGCGGCCTGCGCGTGGCGTACACGGCGTTCCACAACTCGCTGAACGGCACGGAGCCTGCGCCGATCGACAACTTCACGGCCGACCAGCGTTTCTATCTGGCCTATGCGGCCTTGTGGGCGCAGAACATCCGCGACGAGGAGATCGCCCGTCTCACCAAGATCGACGTGCACTCGCTGGGCAAGTGGCGCGTGAACGCCACGCTGCGCAACTTGCAGACGTTCTACGATGCGTTCGACATTACCGACGGGGCCATGTTCATGCCCGAACAGGAGCGCGTGATCGTCTGGTAGGGTATCGTCCGGCGGGATGAAACATCCTGCGATCGAAGGCGGCCGGGACTCCCGGCCGCCTTTTTTTATAGGGATTTCTTTTACAGAGGGGACGGCCGGTCTCTCCGGTCCGCCGCCTTGTGGCGGTCGGATATGCGGCGGATGTGAATTATCGAAAAACGATAAATATTTTTTGATATTCAAAATTTGTTGTTATATTTGTCGCCGAACAAACCCCAAAAATAACTCGCAGCGACTATGGATTTACTTACAGTAGAACATGTCACCAAGCAGTACGCCGGGCACAAGGCCCTCGACGACGTATCGCTTGCCATCCCCAAGGGTTCGGTATACGGCCTGCTCGGTCCCAACGGCGCCGGAAAGACGACCCTGATCCGCATCATCAACCGCATTACGGCGCCCGACTGCGGTCGTGTGATGTTCGGCGGCCGCGAAATTTCGCCTGAGGACGTTTATCGCATCGGCTACCTGCCTGAGGAGCGCGGACTTTACAAGAAGATGAAGGTCGGCGAACAGGCCGTCTTTTTCGCCCGGCTGAAGGGCCTTTCGCGCCGCGAGGCCGTCGTACGGCTCAAGCAGTGGTTCGTGAAGTTCGGCATTCAGGACTGGTGGGACAAAAAGATCGAGGAGTTGTCGAAGGGCATGGCCCAGAAGGTGCAGTTCATCGTCACGGTGCTGCACGAACCCGAACTGCTGATCTTCGACGAGCCTTTTTCGGGTTTCGACCCGATCAACGCCAACCTGCTGAAGGACGAGATACTGGCGCTGCGCGACAAGGGGGCGACGATCATCTTCTCGACGCACAACATGTCGTCCGTCGAGGAGATCTGCGACCATATCACGCTGATAAACAAGTCTCGCAATATCCTTTCGGGCCGTGTGGACGACATTCGCCGCCGTCATGGAAGCAACATCTTCGAAGTGTTCTACCGCGGCGACGAACAGGCGCTGCGCAATGCTGTCGACGGCCGTTGCGAGATTCTGGAAGGCTCGCAGGCGCAGGCGGTCTACACCTCGCTCAAACTGCACGTCGAGCGCGACGAAGAGGTGCGCGGAGTGATCGCCGCGGTGAACGACGCCGTCGAACTGCGCTCGTTTCAGGAGATCATTCCCTCGATGAACGATATTTTCATCCGCGCCGTAAACGGAAACCTTTAAAACGATACGATCATGTCACAAGTCAGCATTATCATAGGGCGCGAATTCAACGAGCGCGTCCGCAAAAAATCCTTCATCATCACCACGCTGCTCATGCCCCTGCTGATGATCGGCCTGATGTTCGCCCCGATGCTCATCATGAAGTATTCGCGCGGCGACGAGAAGCAGATCGCCGTCATCGACGAAAGCGGGCTGGTCGCTCCGAAGCTGCAGAGCGGCGAAGAGCTGGTCTTCCAGACTACGGACCTCTCGACCGAAGCGGCCCGCAAGGAGCTGACCGACAAGTTCGGCGTGCTCTATATCGGCTCGGACATCCTCACCAACCCCAACAACGTGAAGCTTTACGTCAATTCGTCGTCGTCGCTGACGGTCGAGAGCAATATCACGGGACAGCTCGAAGAGATCATCGAGGCCGAAAAACTCAAGTCGTACAATATCGAGAACCTCTCTCAGATCCTGCAGGAGGTGAAGACCACGGTCGGCATGCAGACCTTCCGCAACGACGAGTCGCAGGAGGAGGAGTCGCAGGCCAAGTCGTCGGTCATCGCCACCGGCGTCGGGTTCGTGCTGGGCATGATCCTCTACATGTTCCTGCTCATTTACGGTTCGATGGTCATGCAGTCGGTCATCGAGGAGAAGAACAGCCGCGTGCTGGAGGTGATGGTGTCGTCGGTGCGGCCCTTCGACCTGATGCTGGGCAAGATACTCGGTGTGGCTTCGGTGGCCGTGGTGCAGGTGCTGATCTGGGGCGTGCTCTGCGCCGTCGGCGCGGCCGTGGCGGTGCACATGATGCCGGCCGACGTGCTGGCCGGGGTGCAGGCCATGCAGCACGGGGTTCCCGACGCCGCGGCGTCGATAGACATGAATCCGGAGATGCTGCAGGTGATGGCCGCCGTGACCGACTTCGGCTATATCCTCCGTATCTTCGCCTACCTGCTGCTGTTCGTCTTCGGCGGATACCTCTTCTACTCGGCGATGTTCGCCGCCGTAGGTTCGGCTGTGGACAGCATTCAGGACGCCCAGCAGCTGCAGACGCCGATCACCATTCCGATCATCCTCGCCCTGCTGGTGATGATAACCGTCATCAACGACCCCAATTCGCAGATGGCCTTCTGGTTCTCGATGATCCCTTTCACGTCGCCCGTGGTGATGATGGCGCGTATTCCGTACGGCATTCCCCTCTGGGAGGTGATCCTTTCGCTGGCGATCCTTTACGCCTCGTTTACCGCGATGGTGTGGCTGGCGGCCAAGATCTACCGCGTGGGAATCTTCATGTACGGCAAAAAGCCGACGTTCAAGGAGCTTTACAAGTGGATTCGGTACAAGTATTAGTCCGCACCGCGATCGCTGAAAATACCGGGCCGTACGATGTCGTACGGCCCGGTCTGTTTTCGGGGCGGGACGGATTTGCGCTTCGGGAACGAAAGAGATTCCGGATTCGCGGGTTTTTCGTATCTTTGTCCGGAAAGGTCCGGCGATCGGGGAGTGTGCAAACGTAGATTTCCGCCGAATGTCGCTCCGCATCCCTTGTCTTTGAAGGCATGAAAGAGTCGAAATTCGTCAAAACCAAGATTTTCGCGGGATATGCGATCCTGATCGCGGTCTGCGTCCTTTCGGTAGGCTATGTCTACCGGACGGTGGTGCGTTTTTCGACTCCCGACGGCAGCTATTCCCTGCTTCATACCAAACGCAGCGTCGCGGGACAGACGCTCTATCACCTTTATCAGGCCGAGAGTTACGGTCAGCTGATGATCGCCGGATACCAGTCCTACGAGTCCCGTTACAAACGCGAGCTGCGCACCGTGCGCGGCCTGATCGACTCGCTGCGGGGGCTGACCGCTGCGGAGGATTCGCTGCAGACGATGCGTCTGGACAGCATCGTGCGTCTTCTGGCCGACAAGGAGCGGCGGACGATGAGCCTGCGGCGGACGATCCGTTCGGCCGCCACGTCCAGCCTGCTGGACAAGAATATCCGCGAGCTGATCGGTCCGGCGGACAGCGCGGCGCGCGGGGACAGCGTCGTCGTACGGGCGGCGGACACCGTCGCTTCGCGCGTGGTTGTGCAGGATACGGTGACCGTCCCGCGGCGCAAGCGCAAGTTCTTCCGCCGCTTCGCCGACCTGTTCAGCCCGCCGAAAGAGGAGGCCGGGATGATCATTTCCCGCCACGAACGGGTCGTGGATTCGCTGCCTGCGCCGGAGGTGAAGGATACGATCGCGGTGGTGCTGCGGACGCTACAGGACCGGGTGACCAGCGACCGCATCGGCATCTACGACCGGGCGTGGAACGAAGGGATGCGCCTGCGGTACAGCAACGAGCTGGTGAACACGAAGATATACCGCCTTATCATGGATTTCGAAGCCGAGGATACGGCTTTCCTGATGAACCGCTTCGAACAGACGGAGGCCATTCGCCGCCGTTCGTCGCTGACGCTGGGCGTGATCGCCGTCGCGGCCGTGGTACTGATGCTGCTGTTCGTCGGCATCCTGTGGCGCGACATCAACCGCAGCAACCGCTACCGGCGGGCGCTGGAGCGGGCCAACCGCGACAACGAAGCGCTGCTGGCGGCGCGCGAGAAGCTGATGCTGGCCATCACGCACGACATCAAGGCGCCGCTGGGTTCGGTGATGGGCTATATCGACCTGCTTTCGCGCCTGACCGGCGACAAGCGCGAGGAGCTGTACCTGCACAACATGAAGGAGTCGTCGGAACATCTGCTGGCGCTGGTGAACAGCCTGCTGGACTTCTACCGCCTCGATATCAACAAGGTGGACGTCGATAAGGTCGCGTTCTGCCCCGCACAGCTGTTCGAAACGATTCGCGCCGGATTTGCGGCGCAGGCCGCGGCGAAGGGCATCGGGCTGACGCTCGACGTCGAACCGGCGGCCGGGCGCGAGGTGGCGGGCGATCCGTTCCGTATCCGGCAGATCGCCGACAACCTGATCTCCAACGCGCTGAAATTTACCGACGAAGGCTCGGTGACGATCCGTGTCGATGTGGTGCAGGGCCGGCTCGTCTTCTCGGTCCGCGATACGGGACGCGGCATCGGACGCGAAGAGAAGGAGCGGATTTTTCAGGAATTCGTGCGTCTGCGCTCGGCGCAGGGCGTCGATGGATTCGGACTGGGGCTGTCGATCGTCGATCGGCTCGTGAAACTGCTGGAGGGAACCATATCGCTCGAAAGCCGCTTGGGAGAAGGGAGCAAATTCATCGTTTCGATCCCGGTGGGAACCGTTTCGGGCGGAGGCGGCCGCAAACTGCAGCCTGCAGAAGCGGCCCTGCCGGCGGCGTGTGGCGGCGTGAAGGCGCTGCTGATTGACGACGATCCTCTGCAGCTCGAAATGACCGCCGCGATGTGTCGTCAGGCGGGTGTCGGAGCCGAGTGCTGTCAGTACCCCGAATACGCCGCGAAACTGGTCGCGGAAGGCGGCTTCGACGTGGTGCTGACCGACATACAGATGCCGTCGGCCGACGGTTTCAGCGTCCTTGCGGCGGTGCGCGGCGTGAATCCCGCGCTTCCCGTGGTGGCGGTTTCGGCACGCGGGGAGTTGGAAGCCGGGGATTTCTCGGAGCGCGGCTTTGCGGGGTGCCTGCGCAAGCCCTTTACGGCCAACGAGCTGATTGCCGTGCTGGACGTCGTTTGCGGCGCGGGAAAGGCCCGAAGCGCAGGGGATACGGAAGGCGCGGAGAAAAGCGGCGCTGCGGGAACTGTCGTCGGCGCGGGAGAACCCGTCAGTGCGGGGAGGCATGTCGGCAAGAGGGGAGCGGACGGTGCGGCGGACAATGCGGCGGTGGTTTCGGAGGACGGTGTGAATTTCGGCCCCCTGACGGCCTATGCGGGCGACGATGCGGAGGCGGCGCGCGGGATTCTGGAATCCTTCGCCGAACAGAGCGCCGCGAATTGCCGGCTGCTCGAACGGGCGCTCGAAAGCGGCGACGTCGCGGCGCTGAGAGCCGTGGCGCACAAGATGCTGCCGATCTTCACGATGCTGGGGGCGGCCGGAGTCGCCGCGACGCTGCGCACGGCCGAAAGCTGGGAAGGTCCGCTGACCGACGCCCTGCGCGGCGAGATCGGCGCGGCGGCGGAAAATATCCGCGCGATTGTCGCGGAAGCGCAAAAAAAGGTATCTTTGCCCTGAGTATGGAACGGATTTTAATCATAGACGACGATATTACCTTCGCCCTGATGCTCAAGACGTGGCTCTCGAAAAAGGGCTTCCGGACCGAGACGGCGGCGAGCGTCGCGGCGGCCCGTACGGCGCTCGCGGAGGGCGGATTCTCGCTCGTGCTGAGCGATATGCGCCTGCCCGACGAGGACGGCATCGCCCTGCTGCAGTGGATGTCCGGGCAGCATATGGAGATTCCGGTGATCGTGATGACGAGCTACGCCGAGATACAGAACGCCGTGCGCTGCATGAAGCTCGGCGCGCGGGATTACGTGGCCAAGCCGGTCAATCCCGACGAGCTGCTGAAAAAGATTCGCGAAGCGCTCGACGTCCCGGCTGCCGGCAGTGAGAAGCCTCCCGTTCCCGCCGCTTCGGCGAAGAAACCGCGGGAGGAGCGTCCCAATTACATCGAAGGACGCAGCGATGCCGCGCAGCGGCTTTACGAATATGTCCGGCTCGTTGCGCCGACCAACATGTCGGTGCTGGTGACCGGCGCCAGCGGCACGGGCAAGGAGCATGTGGCCCAGCTGATTCACCGCGAAAGCAGGCGTGCCGGAAAGCCTTTCGTGGCCGTGGACTGCGGCGCGATTGGGCGCGAACTGGCCGCCTCGGAGTTTTTCGGCCACGTCAAGGGTTCGTTTACGGGAGCCGTGGGCGACAAGACGGGCGCCTTCGAAGCCGCGAACGGCGGCACGCTCTTTCTGGACGAGGTCGGCAACCTGACCTATGAAACGCAGGTGCAGCTGCTCCGCGCCCTGCAGGAGCGGCGCATCCGTCCCGTGGGCGGCAGCCGCGAAATTCCGGTCGATATCCGGCTGATCGCTGCGACGAACGAGGACCTCGAAGCCGCCATCGCGCGCGGTGCGTTCCGCGCCGATCTCTATCACCGCATCAACGAATTCACGCTCCGCATGCCCGAACTGCGGCAGATGCGCGGGGACATCATGCTTTTCGCCGACTTCTTTCTCGACGCGGCGAACCGGGAGCTGGACAAGCGGATCGTGGGCTTCGACCCGCAGGCCGCCGCGGCCATGACCCGCTACGACTGGCCCGGAAACCTGCGGCAGATGAAGAACGCGGTGATGTCCGCGACGCTGCTCTGCACGGGGGATTATATCACCTGCCGCGAACTGCCCGCCGAGTTGTCCGAGGCCCCCGAAACTCCTGCGGTGCCGCTGCGCAATCCGGCCGGCGAGGAGGAGCAGATCCGCCGCGCGCTGGCGATGGCCGGGGGCAACAAGTCGCAGGCGGCCAAACTGCTCGGCATCGACCGCAAGACCCTCTACAACAAGTTGCATCTTTACGGCATCGAATAGCCGCCGGGTGTGGATTATTTCCACACCTTGTAGCGCGATTCCACACCTTTCCACACTCCGGACGATTCCGGCGTGCCTTGCCGACCGCTGTTTATCAGCGGTTTGCCGTTTTTTATCCGGATGGCACGCCGCTTGAACTCCATTTTGTCAGAACGGTTGATGAGACATATCCGAACCGAAGAAGTGAAAAGGAACCTTTTAATTTTAAAAGCGATGAAAAAGACAATTGTAACGATGGCAGCTTTGCTGCTGATGGCTGGCGGAGCGATGGCTTGCGCCCAGCAGCCCGAAAAGAAAGAGGCGACCGAAGCTGCGGCTCCGGCTGCCGACACGCAGGAGAAATCGGCGGCTGACGATGCGGGAAAGACGGATTCGACTGCCGGAGAATCCGCAAAGGAGGAGAGTAAGGTTGAGAGTGAAGGGTCAAGTGAGGGTAACTCCTCCTCCGCATCGGAAGCACCGGCTTCGTCCGCCGAATAGGCTTCCGGGATAATCATCAGTTAAACAATTGTTTGCCGGGGTGCCCCGCCTGTTTTCAGGCGGGGTGCTTTCCTTTTGTGCCGGCAGGTTCGGCGTTTGGCCGAGGGCGGTTTTCGGGGTATATTGCAGGATGTCGGCTTTTCGTGGTTCCGGTGCCCGGCAGGTCCGGAAAATCAGGGACCGGCGGGTTTTTCCGGGATATGATAACGAATCGGGTTGCACCTTTTCCCTCGCAGGCACGAAAAAACGGAGACCCGATCGGGTCTCCGTCGTGCGGGGAGAGCGGATGATTCTCCGCCGGATGCTATTCCTCGATAAAATCGATGTTCACCTGCCGCTGGAACGCTTCCTGCAGCGAGATCTGGGTCTCGGTCGAGGAGACGCCCTGAATGCGCAGGATGCCGTCGAAAATCGTGCGCATAAGGTGCTCGTTGTCCACGCAGTAGAGCTTCACGAGGATATTGCCCGAACCGGTGATGAAGTGCGCTTCCACGATTTCGGGAATCTCCTTGAGCTGTTCCACGGTTTGCTTGAGCAGCTGCGGGTCCTTGAGCGTGATGCTGATGTGGGCGCAGACGTCGAAGCCCATCATTTTGGGATCGACGATCAGCCGGCTGCCCAGAATCACGCCCGAATCGTCGAGCTTGCGGATGCGCTGGTGGATCGCGGCGCCTGAGATGCCGCATTCGCGGGCGATCTCAAGAAAGGGCATGCGGGCGTTCTTGATCAGGTATTTGAGGATTTTGCGGTCAATTGCGTCTAAGGATGTTTTCGGCATAGGCTTGAGGGTTTTATTTGATGACATTCAATTCTTTGCCGACCTTGATGAAGGCGGCGATGCAGCGGTCGAGCTGTTCGGTCGTGTGGCCTGCGGAGACCTGCACGCGGATGCGGGCCTGACCCTTCGGCACGACCGGATAGTAGAAGCCCGTCACGAAAACCCCTTCGTCCTGCAGCCGGGCGGCGAAGTCCTGCGACAGCTTGGCGTCGTAGAGCATCACGGCGCAGATGGCCGACTGCGTGGGTTTGATGTCGAAACCTGCGGCCATCATGCCTTCGCGGAAGTGCTCCACGTTGGCCACCAGACGGTCGTGCAGTTCGTTGCTTTCGCCCAGCATGCGGAACATCTCGATTCCGGCGCCGACGACGGCGGGGGGCAGCGAGTTGGAGAAGAGGTAGGGGCGCGAACGCTGGCGGAGCATCTCGATAATCTCCCTGCGGCCCGTCGTGAAGCCGCCTACGGCGCCGCCGAAGGCTTTGCCGAGCGTGCCGGTGAGGATGTCCACCTGACCGCGCAGGTCGTAGAGTTCGGTGATGCCGCGGCCGGTTTTGCCCAGCACGCCCGCCGAGTGGCACTCGTCCACCATCACCAGCGCGTCGTATTTCTCGGCCAGTGCGCAGATCTTGTCCAGCGGTGCGGCATTGCCGTCCATCGAGAAGACCCCGTCGGTGCAGATGATGCGGAAACGCTGCGCCTGCGCTTGCTTGAGACACTCCTCCAGTTCGGCCATGTCGGCGTTGGCGTAGCGGTAGCGCACGGCCTTGCACAAACGCACGCCGTCGATGATCGACGCATGGTTCAGCGAGTCGGAGATAATGGCGTCCTCCTGACCGAAAATTGGTTCGAAGACGCCTCCGTTGGCGTCGAAGCAGGCGGCGTAGAGGATCGTGTCCTCGGTGCCGAAGTAGTCGGCTATGGCTTTTTCGAGCTGTTTGTGGATGTCCTGACAGCCGCAGATGAAACGCACCGACGACATGCCGTAGCCGCGGTTGTCCATGGCCCGTTTCGCGGCTTCGATCAGCCGCGGGTTGTCCGAAAGTCCGAGGTAGTTGTTGGCGCAGAAATTAAGTACCTTACGACCTGCAACTTCGATCTCCGCACGCTGCGGCGATTCGATGACCCGTTCGCTCTTGTATAGCCCTGCAGCCTTGATTTCGGCAAGTTCCTGCTGCAGATGTTCTTTGATTTTTCCGTACATATCCGTTTATGGTTTGATGAATTTCCGGTGCGGGAGGTGTCAATCTGTTAGCAAATATACGATTAATTTCTGAAAACAGACATTCTTCCGCGCTCTTTTTCACGATTGGGGTTACGAATTGTTAGTCCGCCTCGTCTTGCGGCCTCCGCCGGGCCTGCACAGCCCCTCGGTTCGCTCCCTCCGTGCGGCGGGGCGGAGATTTTTTATGCGGCGGGTCACCCGTTTCCCCAATCGGGGTGTCTATATGAACGAAGGGGGAATCAAACGATGGGACGATGGTGAAAAAACAGCCGCCCGGCTTGTCCGGATAAGAGCAATGCAGTATATTTGTATATAACCATACTCCATTGTAAGGGTGAACGAGGATTTTCATATTTCCGGGACCGCCGTGGACGAGTGCGAACTCTTCGAACGGATCCGAGGCGGCGACGAGCAGGCTTTCACGCTGGTTTACGAGCGTTACCACGGCATGCTCTATTCGCTGGCGCTGCGGATGATCAAGCAGACCGGGGCGGCCGAAGACGCCGTGCAGTACGTCTTCGTCAGGCTTTGGGAGCTGCGCGGCGGATTGTCCGTGACGGTCAGCCTGCGCAATTACCTCTATACGATGACCAAAAACTACCTCCTGAACTATATCCGCCACAACGGCCGGGTGCTGGAGCAGAGCTACGTCATCGCCCAGCTCCGCCAGCAGCAGGACGACACGCTGGCCCAGTATATCGAAAGCCGCGATATCGACCGGCGTCTGGGCGAGGCCATCGACCGTCTGCCCCGCCAGCAGCGGGCCGTGATAATGATGAAGCGCGACGGCTGTTCGAACCGGGAGATCGCCGAAAAACTGCATGTTTCGATAAACACCGTGAAGACCCATTACGCCGACGGACTCCGGTCGCTCCGGCTTTCGATCGGCCCGATAATAAAGATGATAACCCTGCTTGTAATGATTCGCAGCCTATGAAACGACCTGACAGAGATACGATCCGCAGAGTCCTCGACGAACGGGCTACGCCGCAGGAGGCGCGCGAGGTGGCCCGCTGGTTCTCCTCGGCCGAAGGCGCCGCCGAATTGTCGCGGCTTATCGACGAGGAGGCCCGCATGCTCGAAACCGGAGAGCGGATGCCTGCTTCGGGGATTCCCTCCGAGGCGATTTACCGCCGCATTCGTGCGGCGCTGGTCCGGCGGCGCCGCCGGCGCATTGCGCTGCGTGTCGCTGCGGTGCTGATTCCCTGCCTGCTGGTGCTCGGCGTCGGCATCCGTCTCGACCGGCAGGTCGGCGGCATTTTTTCGGCGCCGGAGTATGCCGAAATCTACGTTCCGAAGGGCGAGCGGATGCAGATGGTCTTTCAGGACGGCACGCGCGTCTGGCTGAATGCCGACACGCGGCTGCGGTATCCCGAAAAATTCGGTTTTTCGATGCGGCGGGTCGAGCTGGACGGCGAAGCCTATTTCAGCGTCAGCCACAATCCGGCGCGGCCCTTCGTCGTCGGACTCGGCGGCGCGCAGATCGAAGTGCTCGGAACGGAGTTCAACGTGCAGGCCTACGATGACAGCCCGCTGATCGCCGTATCGCTCGATGCGGGCAGCGTGTCGATGTCCGACGGCCGGAATTCGTTCCTGCTGGCGCCCTCCGACCGTCTGCTTTACGACCGGACGACCCGTCAGGGCCGTCTGGACCATGTCGATACGTCGGGAGTTTCGCTGTGGCGCAAGTCGATCATCTCCTTTAGGGACACGCCGCTCGAAGAGGTGCTGCGCACGCTCGGCCGCTGGTACGACGTGACGTTCAAGGTGACCGATCCGCGGGCGTACGACTATTATTTTACGCTGACGACCCACGATTCGTCGCTTCGGGAGATTCTTTCCGAGCTGCAGCGCATCGCTCCCATGCGCTTTACACGGGAGGGCGATACGATCGTTATCGGCATGTAGACGATTTTTTTCACCTCCGGACTCATTCTTTTCGCCCGTTCGCGTGTCAATTATTCAGAGGACACGGGAACGGGTTTTCCGATTCCTCCCGAAAAACTATTAACAACAACCTTAAACTACCATTCATGAAACATTTTAGACTACTGTTTCTGACAGTCGTTCTGTCGGCGGTTTGCGCGACGGCTTCGGCCCAGCGCGTGACGCTCGACATGCAGAACGCCAAGTTGGAGAAAGTGCTCGGACAGATCACGCAGCAGACCGGTCTGGTGTTCAATTACACCCGGCCGACGATCAATCCCGACAAGCGGGTTTCGGTCAGCGTGAAACAGGCCGAACTGGAGAGCGTGCTCCGTCAGCTGTTCGATGCGGACGGCATCGTGTACGAGATCAAGGACGGAAAGGTCTATCTGGCCGACCGGAAGGGCGGCGTCAACCCCCCCCGGCCTTATCGGCGGCCAGACAGCGGTATGCCGGACGCATCGTCGATGCTGCGGGGAATCCGGTGGTCGGCGCGAGCGTCGTCATACGGGGATCGACTACGGGCGTCAGCTCCGATATCGACGGCCGTTTTGCCATCGAGGCCCGCGAAGGAGAGGTGCTGAGCGTGTCGTTCGTCGGCTATACGCCCCAGACCATCACGCTCGGAGCCAAGACGATGCTGACCCTGACGCTCCGCGAGGACACATCCGAGCTGGAAGAGGTCGTGGTCGTCGGCTACGGCACCCAGCGCCGTTCGCTGGTGACCAGCGCCATCAGCAAGGTGCAGATGAACGAGTCGAACATGCGGCAGGTCGCCAGCCCGACGCAGCTGCTCAGCGGCCGTGTGGCCGGCGTGACGACTTCGACCGGTTCGGGTAACTTGGGCAGCGGCGAGCGGATGGTGATCCGCGGATCGTCGTCGCTGAGCGCGGGCAACGAACCCCTCTATGTGATCGACGGCATTCCGATCACCAACACGAACGCCAATCTGGTCGATTTCGGCGAGGACATGTCTTCGCTGGCGACGCTCAACATCAGCGACATCGAGTCGATCGAGGTGCTGAAAGACGCCGCTTCGGCGGCCATTTACGGTTCGCGCGCCAACAACGGCGTGATCGTTATCACCACCAAGTCGGGCAAGGAGGGCAAATCGGAGGTGCATCTCAACTTCAACACCGGAGTCACCCGCTTCGCCAACGTGGGGAAGATCAAAATGGCCGATTCGGGGCTTTATGTCCGCGATTTCAACGAAGGCGTCGACAACTACAACCGCCAGTACGGCTACAAACCGGGGGATTCGGGTTTCAAGAAGCATATTCAGAATCCGTTCGGCATGCTGCCCGACACGGACTGGATGGATCTGATTCTCCAGACCGGAACGTTCTATAACGGCGACGTGTCGTTTTCGGGCGGCAACGTCAAGACCAGATATTATGTCGGCGCCAATTACAACCACCAGACGGGCGTGATCCGCACCAACAAGATGGAGAAGATGAACTTCAAGGTGAAGATCAGCCATGAATTCACGCCGTGGCTCGAAGTCGGCGCCAACGTTTCGGGCAACTATATCAAGAACCACCAGATTCCGGGAGCCAACTCCGGCACGACCATTATCGGGCGCAGCATCCAGCAGCGGCCCTTCGACCGTCCCTACAAACCCAACGGCGACTATTACGTGGGCGGCACCGACGAGCTGGTGTTTCACAACCCGATGCAGATTCTCGACGAGGAGACGGCCTATATCGAGAACATGCGTTATCTGGGGAATTTTTACGCTACGTTCAAGTACAAGGACAAGTTCGCCTTCAAATCTTCGGTCAATACCGACATCACGCAGATTTACGACTACACCTACTACAACGAAAACCACCCTTACGGCAAGGGCGTGGGCCGTATCGTCGATTACAACCGGACGATCAAGAATATCCTCGTGGAGAATTTCGCGACTTACAACGACAAGTTCGGCGACTTCTCGCTCAGCGCCATGCTGGGTCATTCGTTCCAGAAGGTGACCACCCGGTCGGCCAAACTCGACGGCAGCGGATTTCCCTCGCCTTCGTTCGACGTGGTGGGCGTGGCCTCTTCGCTCGACGCCTATTCGGGATCGCTCTCCAATTACGCCATGGAGTCCTATTTCGGCCGTGCGACGTTTTCCTACAAGGACCGTTATGTGCTGACGGCCACGCTGCGCACCGACGGTTCATCGAAATTCGCGCGCGACAACCGCTGGGGCTGGTTCCCGTCGGTGTCGCTGGGCTGGAACATCTCCAAGGAGAATTTCATGAAGGACAGCGATACGGAGCTTAAGTTCCGCGTCAGCTACGGCAAGACCGGCAATCAGGAGGGTATCGGCTCCTACGCCTATCAGGCGCTCATGTCGGGCGGCTACAACTACGGCAACGGCAGCGGCATCGCCGTTTCGACCTTCGGCAACCGCGACCTGACGTGGGAGAAGGCCGACCAGTTCGACGCCGGATTCGACATCACGCTGTTCAAGGGGCGCGTGAACATCATGGCGGACGCCTATTACAAGAAGACCAAGGACCTGCTCTACAGCACGCCGATCCACAGTACGACGGGCGTGACGAGCATCATCAGCAACATCGGGTCGATGCGCAACATCGGCGCCGAGCTGACGATCAACACCCATTTCAATTTCGGTCCCCTGTCATGGCTGTCGCAGTTCAACATCGCCACCAACCGCAACAAGCTCACCGAACTGCTGGGCGACGACAAGCCGATCTCGATCGGCGCCAACCGTGCGCTGCAGGTCGGCAAGGAGGTCGGCGCGTTCTACCTCTTCATCATGGACGGCATCTACCAATACGACGGCGAAGTGCCCGCCGAGCAGTATGCGCAGGGAATCCGTGCCGGCGACGTGAAGTGGCGCGACGTGGACGACAACAACCTGATCAACGACAACGACCGTCAGGTGATCGGCTCCTCGAATCCCTACTTTTCGGGCGGCTGGAACAACACCTTCCGTTACAAGGGCGTCTCGCTCGACGTCTTCTTTACCTACATGTACGGCAACGACGTCTATGCGGCGTGGAAGATCAACACCTCCAAACTGGGACACAAGAACGGCGTGTTGGCCGAGGAGGCCCGCAACCGCTGGACGGGACCCGGTTCGACCGATCTCCATCCGCGCTCGGTGAGCGGCGACACGAACAACACCCGCAACTCCGACCGCTGGCTCGAAGACGGTTCGTTCCTGCGGCTGCGTTCGCTGACGCTTTCCTACACCTTCCCCGAAAAGATCAGCCGCAGGCTGGCCATGAAGTCGCTGCGCGTCTATTTTCAGGGAGACAACCTCTGGCTGGCGACCCGCTATTCGGGCTGGGACCCTGAGGTGAGCAACAACCTCGATCCGCGCTTTATGGGCGTCGACAACTTCTCCGTACCCCAGCCGCGCATGTTCTGCTTCGGCCTTAATGTGACATTCTAAAAAGCTGACAACCATGAAATATATAACCGTATTACTGTTCTGCGCCCTCGGCTTCGCAAGCTCCTGCTCGAATATGCTCGACCAGTATTCGCATTCGGCCATTCCGCCTGAGGCCGTAACCGAGAAGGACCTGCCGGCGCTGCGTCTGGGCATGTATAACCGTGTGCAGAACGAGCCGCAGACCCGCTCGTTCATCATGTGCGACATTCTGGGCGGCGACATCACCCAATCCAACTACAATCCGATCGACGTCATCAATTCGACGCTCAGCCCGCTGAATTCGGCGATCGTCAACGGCTGGAACGGCTATTACAGCGCGCTCTATCAGGTCAACAACCTGCTGGCCGTGACGGCGAAGTTCCCCGATTCGGAAATCAGCGTCCGCGCCAGAGGCGAAGCGCACTATTTCCGGGCCTATATCTATTTCTGCCTCGTGTCGCGCTGGGGCGGCGTGCCGCTGCTGCGCGAAAACACGCTCGACAAGCTGCCCCGCAGCCCGGCCGCCGATGTCTGGGCGCTGATCGAGGAGGACCTCGACACGGCGGCTTCGCTGCTCGACACCAGCGAAAGCTACTACTACGTGTCGCGCAACGCCGCACTGGCGCTCAAGGCCCGCGTGATGCTTTCGCAGGGCAAGATGACCGAGGCGGCGCGTCTGGCCGAGGATCTCATTACGTCGGGGCCTTACAAGCTCGATTCGTTCGACAAGATTTTCCGGAAGAAGGCCAACACCGAAATTATTTTCGCCTTCGAGAATATCTCCGAAGAGTCGTCGATCAATATCAGCGACCTGTTCTACACCTACGGCCATCCCAACAAGGGGCAGGGCGTATACCGGCTGCCCGCCTCTACCGTGGAGCTGTTCGGCGCCAACGATACGCGCAAGGAGATGAGCGTCATCAATATCGCCGGTACGGACTGCCTGAACAAGTACCCCAGCGGCCAGACCGGCAAGGACCCCGTGATCGTGTCGCGCATCGCCGAACTTTATCTGATCAGCGCCGAAGCGCAGGGCCGCGCCAAGGGCGTCGGACGCCTGAACGAACTGCGCCGCGAACGCGGACTCGACGACATTTATCCGGCCTCCGACGCCGCCTATGTCGACGCCGTCCTCGACGAACGCCGCCGCGAACTGCTGGGCGAGAACTTCATCTATCACGATATGGTGCGTACGGGCAGGGCCGTCGAGCGTCTCGGAATTCAGAAATTCCAGCTGCTGCTGCCCATCCCCGGCAAGGAACTGTTGCTGAATCCGCTGCTGGAACCCAATCCCGGCTATTAAATCCTAAAATGACCGAACCATGAAAAACAACTGTTATATCAAACTGCTTTTTTCCGGGCTTTTCGTGCTGGCGGGCTTCGCGTTCTGCGGCTGCAACGACGATCCCGAATATACCCGATACGAAGCCGTTCCCCGAAGCGAGATCGGCCGCAAACTGGTCGAAGGGACGAATCTGATCGCCCACATCTCGGTCGATTCGACCTATGTGCTGGCCAACGGCGCCTCCGTGACGGAACTGCGCTACCTGTCGGCGTCGGGACTCGCCATGGCGGCGTTCTTTTTCGAAATAGACCTCACTTCGCCCGACATTGCGCTCGAAGTCTGCACCCCTCAGAACAAGCCGATCGGCGTCGGTTTCGAACCGGTGACGCAGCAGGCGATGCACGTCGACGCCGAGGGACACCGGGTGCTGGGCGGTACGAACGCCGATTTCGGCAGCGAGACGCAAAAAGGCCCGCAGGGAATCTTCTGGAAGGACGGCGTCGCGCAAAAGACCGTGTTCAACACGACGCCTGCGCGGCCGCGCAGCTTCTTCGCGATTCGGACCGATAAAAGGGCCGTTGCCGCGGCCGCGGCCGATTACGACGAAATCGCCGCGTCGAAGGTCATCTACGAAGCCGTGGGCGGCGGTCCGGTGCTGGTCGACGACGGGGTGGTTCCCATCCCGCCCGATCCCAACGACCTGTCGGTCGAGCCGCGTACCTGCATCGGGGTCTCCGAGGACGGGACGAAGGTCTGGATCATGGTCGTGGACGGCCGCAACTTCTACTACTCGAACGGCATGTCGTTCGTCGAGCTGGGGCAGTTCATGAAAGCCGTCGGTTCGTACGACGCCATCAATCTCGACGGCGGAGGTTCCTCGACCTTCTTCGTGCGCAGCGCGCCCGGCTTCTCGGCCGACGACCGTTTCGAAATCCGCAACTGGCCGACCGACGGCGGAGGCGTCGAGCGCGCCGTGTGCAACGGACTGCTGATCGTTTCCAACAAATAACCGATTTAACACATGCAATCAATTATGAAGAAGATCAGAAAATACGGAATAATCCTGTTTGCGGGGCTTTGCGCGTGTGCGGCGTGGTCCTGCGAGGAGGACAAGACCGACCGGAAATTCACGCCGAAGGATCCCGTCATCAAGCTGGGCGGCGATGTCGAGGTCGGAAAGGCGGGCGGAAGCTATACCGTCCCCATCGAGTCGAACCTGCCGTGGCGGGTCAGGTCCGAAGCGGACTGGATTCTGCTCGGCGAGGTGGAGAACGGCATGGGAGACGGCGAATTCACCTTTACCGTAAGCCCGAACAAGACGCTTTTCGAGCGCGAAGGGCGGGTTACGGCGTGGATCACCGACGAATATGCGCAGTCGATCCGTGTCGTGCAGGCGCCCAGCTCCCCCGAAGACCTCGAAGTGCACTGGTACGTCAAGACCGACGGCAGTGCCGACAACGACGGCATGACGTGGGAGACGGCGACCACGCTGCACAATGCGCTGTCGAAGAGCATCAACGGCAACTTCATCCACGTGGCGGCCGGCACCTACGTCCCTGAGCAGAGTCTGGCGGGAAGCAAGGGCGCGGCGGAGGACGCCACGTTCGAGATCTCGGCCAACGTCTCGCTGATCGGCGGTTATCCGGCCGATGCCGTGACGGGCGCCGTCGCCGATCCGGACGCCAATCCGACCGTTCTGAGCGGCCGTCTCTCCGGCGGCAGACATGCCTACCATGTGGTCTGCGTCACGGCGGCCAAGGCCGACGGCCGGCGGGTGCTGATGAAGGGGCTGACCATTACCGAGGGCCTTTGTTCGGGGACGGCTTCGTATTATACGCTCAACGGGGCGCGTTTCTACATCTCGCGCGGCGGAGGCGTCACGGTCGGCAATGCGGCGGTCGATATCGCGGACTGCAAGATCACGCAGAACAAATCCGCCAAGGACTGCGCCGGCATCTGCATCGTGGCCGGGGCCGACGTGTCGCTGACGGACACCGAAATCTCGGAGAACGAATGCAGCAACGGCAACGGCGCCGGCCTGCACAACGAAGCTTCGGTCGTCCGTATGGACCGCTGCACCGTGCGGGGCAACTCCGCGTCGGGTGTCTGCGGCGGCGTTTATACTTTCAGCAGCAGCGCCCCGTCCTATACGTACATCTACAACAGTACGCTTTGCGACAACCGTACGGATGGGAGCAAGAACTCCCGCCGCGGAGGGGCCGTTTACAGCCGCGAGTATTCGGAGACCGTGCTGGTGAACTGCACCGTGCACGGCAATACGGGCGGCAACGGCGGCGGCATCGCCCTGTACGGGGCTTCGGGCAAGGAGTCCAAGATGACGCTCGTAAGCTGTACGGTGACCGGAAATACGTCGCTGTTCGTAGGCGGCGGCGTGGAATTCACGCCCTATACGACGATGAACGTCTACAATACGGTCGTTTCGGGCAATACCGCAGCCAACGGCGGCGACGATCTGGTGGGAACCAATACCGCTTTGGCGGCTACGGCCAACCTGCCTGCGGTGCTCTCGTACGCCGTGAACGGAAGCGTGGTGTACGGGGCCGGCAAGGCCGTGGTGGCGGGCAGCAGTTTCGATCCGGCGACGATGCTCGGCCCGCTGGCCGGCAACGGAGGCCCGACGCAGACCTGCCTGCTGCTGGGGGCGGACAATCCCGCCCGGACGCTGGGCATGCCCTATGTCGATTTGTCGGCGCTTGGGCAGGATTTCGATCCGCAGATCGGCCCCGAAATCACGGGCTTCGACCAGACGGGGCTTTCGCGCGAGGGAACCTCGGCGATGGGAGCCTGCGTGAAGTAACGAGACGGACGGAGGGCGGCCGGATTTCTGTAGGCCGCTCCTCCGCCCGATATTCGGCGGCACTCTTTTGCGGAGCGCCTTCCGCCCGGTCGCCGGGGTGCGGACTCCCTTTTGCGGGCGGACCGTTCCCCGGCGATTTTCGGGTCCGGATTTGCTTATTTCTTCGTATCCTTTCCCATTTTCTTGTTTTTTCGTACCTTTACTACCGTTTTTGCCCGGCAGGCCGATTCCAATGATGCGAGACACCTTCGCCGTCGTTCGCCGTCCGGTCAACGCCCGTAAAACCGCAATGAATTATGATGAAAAAAAGTGCAATTCTGCTGCTCCTGCTCTTCGCCGCGCTGGCGGCCGGGGCGCAGCCCTTCTACCGCAAACCCGTCGCCCCGGTGCGCAACGTCATCGTGATGATTCCCGACGGGACCTCCACGAGCGTCCTCGCCGCGGCGCGCTGGTATAAATTCTACAATGACCCTTCGCAGCGGACGCTCAACCTCGATTCCTGCCTTTGCGGGCTGGTCGGGAGCTTCTCGTCCGATTCGCCGATCCCCTGCTCGGCCCCGGCCATGTCGGCCTACATGACGGGTATGCCCCAGCAGGCGGGCAACGTTTCGGTCTATCCGGCGGCCAATCCCGCGCAGGATATCGTCGAGGTCGAATCCGGACGGGCCTGTCAGCCGCTGGCGACGCTGCTCGAAGCGGCCAAGCACGACCGGGGAAAGGCTGCGGGACTCGTCGTGACGGTCGATTTCTGCCATGCGACGCCCGCCGCCTGCGCTTCGCACCACTACTCCCGCCACGCCTATCCCGCGCTGGCGGCCCAGATGGCGGGCAACGACTTGGACGTGATGTTCGGCGGCGGCCGGAAGCAGGTCTCGGACGCCATGCGGGCGTATCTGCGCGGCAGCGGCGCGACGCTTATCGAGCAGGATGCCGCGGCGTTTCGCGCCTACGACGGCAAAGGCCCCGTGTGGTCGCTCTTCGCGCAGGGGAACATGAGTTACGATCTCGACCGGAACGATGCCGAACAGCCGTCGCTGGCCGAGATGACGGCCAAGGCGCTGGAGGTGCTGGACAGGCATGAAAACGGCTTTTTCCTGATGGTTGAGGGCAGCCGCGTCGATATGGCGGCGCATGCCAAGGACCCCGTGGGGGTGATTACCGAGATGCTGGCCTTCGACAAGGCCGTGGGCGTGGCGCTCGATTTCGCCCGCCGCGACGGGCGGACGGCCGTTGTCATCATGCCCGACCACGGCACTTCGGGGCTGAGTTTCGGCGACGGGGCCTATAAGGATTACGCCTCCAAGGGACTCGATTCGGCCTATATGAATATCTCGAAGGTGCGCCGCACGGCTTCGGGGCTGGAAAAAATACTGCTCAAGGCGCGGCCGGAACAGATCCGGCCCCTGTTCCGCGAATACACGGGCATCGAACTTACGGACGATGAATTGGCCCTGCTCCGGAGTTCGCGCAACTATACCGAGTCCGACTACATGAAGGTCGCCAACAGCGTGAACATGGTGTCGAGCATCGCCCGCATCGTGACCTCCCGCACCCATTTCGGGTTCCTCAGCGGCAGCCATACCGCCGAAGACGTCTTTCTGGCGGCTTACCACCCGCAGGGCGACCTGCCCGTGGGGCGCAATACCAATACGGAGATTCATGCCTACATGGCCGACCTGCTCGGTTTGGAGCGTCCGTTGGCTGAATTGACCGGCGAACTGTTCGCACCGCATACCGAGGTGTTCCGCGGCGCGAAGTGCTCGATTTCGGCGGCCGAAGGGCAGATGCCCTGTCTGACGGTCCGCAAGGGGCGCCGTACGCTGCGCGTACCGGCCTACGGTTCGGTCGCCTACCTCGACGGCAAGCCCCTGAAACTGCGCTCGGCAGTGGTCTATATCGACCGCAACGACACGTTCTACCTGCCGCGCGAGCTGGGCGAAAAATTCTGACCCGGCAAACTCTTCCGGCGGTCGGCGCGCATTGGGACGGTGTCCGGCACACATTTGGGCGGTGTCCGGCAAATTTTTCCGGTGGCTTTCGGGACCCATTCCGGATTTATACGGCCCGCTCCGGACTTCGGCGAGAAGTCCCGGAGCGGGTTTTTTCGGGCCGGAGGTTCAGGATTTCGGGCGGTTTTGAGGGATAACCGCTTTTTCTTGTTATATTTGTGACTCAAATAAAAACCTCAACTTATGAAAAAATCGTGTGTTTTGGTCAGCGGCGGCGCCGGTTATATCGGTTCGCATACCGCCGTGGAACTGATAGGCGCCGGTTACGACGTGGTGATCGTCGATAATCTCTCGAACAGCGACATGGACGCCGTCGAGGGAGTCCGCAGGATCACGGGCGTCGAGGTGCCGTTCGAAAAGGCGGACTGCTGCGACCGCGACGCCTTCCGCAAAGTGTTCGAAAAGTACGACTTCGATTCGGTGATCCATTTCGCGGCGTCGAAGGCCGTTGGCGAGTCGGTCGGCAAGCCGCTGGAATACTACCGCAACAACCTTACGTCGTTTATGAACGTCATCGACCTCATGCGTGAGTTCGGACGTCACAACATCGTCTTCTCGTCGTCGTGTACGGTTTACGGCGAGGCCGACAAGCTGCCCGTGACGGAGCAGACGCCCCGCAAGCCCGCGACCTCGCCCTACGGCAACACCAAGCAGATGTGCGAGGACATCCTGCGCGATTCGCTGGCGGCCTACGACGGCATGAAGGGCATCGCCCTGCGCTATTTCAACCCCATCGGCGCGCATCCTTCGGCCCTGATCGGTGAACTGCCGCGCGGCGTGCCGCAGAATCTGGTCCCCTACATCACGCAGACGGCCGCCGGACTCCGCGAATGCCTTTCGGTCTTCGGCGACGACTATCCGACGCCCGACGGCTCGAACATCCGCGACTATATCGACGTGGTGGACCTCGCCAAAGCCCATGTGACGGCGATCGCGCGCATGATCGAGGGCAAGAACAGGGAAAAGTACGAAATCTTCAACATCGGCACGGGACGCGGCGTTTCGGTGCTCGAACTGGTGCGTAAGTTCGAAGAGGTGAACAACCTGAAACTCAACTACAAGATCGTGGGCCGCCGTGCGGGCGACATCGTGGCGATCTGGGCCGATCCGTCGTATGCCAACGACGAACTGGGCTGGAAGGCCGAACGTTCGCTCGACCAGACGCTGGCTGCGGCATGGAAGTGGGAGAAGCATATCCGCGGCATCGAATAACCGCCTCCGGCACATGCCGGACCGCGGCGCTGCGTTTCGGCGGCGAAAGCTGCCGGGGAGAGCTTCGCAAGCGTGCTTTCGGATAAATTTAGGGAGGCCCCGGATTCCGGGGCCTCCCTCTGCTTAAAACATGCTGAAGTTTTCGGAAGGTTCGGTCGGTGAAGTGTTTTAAGCGTATGCGGTGCTAACCGTGCGTCAGGTCGGTGTTGTGGACGCCCAGCACGGCGCGGCCCGACGGATCGTTCCTGTCGCGGAAGGCCGCGTCCCAAGCCAGCGCCTCGGCGGTGCTGCACGCCACGGAGGGCACCGAGGGAACGCACTGGGCTGCGGTCTGCGACGGGAAGTGCTCTTCGAAGATCGTGCGGTAATAGTACTCCTCCTTGTTGCGGGGCGGATTGATCGGGAACCGCTCGGCGGCGTGTTCCATTTCGCGGTCGGAGACCGCTTCGGAGGTGATTCGTTTCAGAGTGTCGATCCAGCCGTAGCCCACGCCGTCGGAGAACTGTTCCTTCTGCCGCCAGACGATCTCTTCGGGAAGCAGCTCCTCGAAAGCCTTGCGCAGAATCCACTTCTCGATACGCCCGTCCTTAGCCATCTTCGCTTCGGGATCGATGCGCATGGCCACGTCCAGAAACTCCTTGTCGAGAAACGGCACGCGTCCCTCGACACCCCATGCGGAGAGCGATTTGTTGGCCCGCAGGCAGTCGTAGAGGTGGAGCTTGCCGACCTTGCGCACGGTCTCCTCGTGGAATGCGCGGGCGTTCGGGGCCTTGTGGAAATAGAGGTAGCCGCCGAAGACCTCGTCGGCGCCCTCGCCCGAAAGCACCATCTTGATGCCCATGGATTTGATGACGCGCGCCAGCAGGTACATCGGCGTAGACGCCCGCACGGTGGTTACGTCGTATGTCTCGATGAAGTAGATCACGTCGCGCAAAGCGTCCAGACCCTCCTGAATGGTATAGTGGATTTCGTGGTGCACGGTGCCGATCCGGTCGGCCACCTTGCGGGCCGCCGCGAGGTCGGGGGAGCCTTCGAGTCCGATGGCGAAGGAGTGGAGCCGGGGCCACCACGCCCGGTCGCGGTCGTGCGACTCGACGCGCCGGTCGGCGAATTTCCGCGCCACGGCCGAGATGATCGACGAGTCGAGACCTCCCGACAGCAGTACGCCGTAGGGCACGTCGGACATCAGCTGCCGCTTGACGGCCGCTTCGAGGGCGGCGCGCAGGGCCGGAATGTCGGCGCCGGTCTCTTTCACGGCGTCGTATTCGAACCAGTCGCGGTCGTACCAGCGGACCATTTTCCCCTCTTTGCTTGACCAGTAGTGGCCCGGCAGGAAGGGTTGGATCGTGGTGCAGACCCCTTCAAGGGCTTTCAGCTCCGAGGCCACGTAGAACTGCTCGTCGCGGTCCCAGCCGATGTAGAGCGGGATGACGCCGATCGGATCGCGGGCGATCAGGTATTCGTCGTTTTCGATGTCGTACAGCGCGAAAGCGAAGATGCCGCTGATCTTTTCGAGCAGTCCGACGCCCATTTTCCGGTAAAGGGGCAGGATCACCTCGCAGTCTGAGCCTGTCCGGAAATCGTACTCCCCGGCCAGCTCGTCGCGGATTTCCCGATGGTTGTATATCTCGCCGTTGACGGCCAGCACCAGTTTCCCGTCGCGGCTGAAGAGGGGCTGTCCGCCCGACTGGGGATCGACGATCGAAAGCCGCTCGTGGGAGAGAATCGCCCGCTCGCCGCAGTAGACGCCCGACCAGTCGGGTCCCCGGTGGCGGATGTTTTTCGACATTTTCAGCACCTGCGTGCGCAGCGCATCCGATTTCTGCCGGATGTCAAACAGTCCTACGAATCCACACATTTTCTGTTCGTTTGTTGTCATGGAACCCTCCCTTGGAATAGGCGGTTCCGGGGTTTGTCAATAGGATAAGCCGGGCGTGCGGCGTGCGCCGCCGGCGGGCAGGCCGATGCCGGGGACGTACTTTGTGCAGCACCTCCCCGGCGTCGCCCGCATTGCGTCAGTTGTTTTCGGGGCGCAGCTTGCGCACCACGGCGCCGGTCTGCCACATCTCGCTCTCGCGCATCTGACGCAGCTCTTCGTCGAGCTTCTCGCGGTAGTCGGGCTTGCTGTTGAGGTCGATCGAACGCTGGGCCTCGTTGCCGGCGGCGACTTCGCGGTAAAGCTCCTCGAAGACGGGTTTCGTGGCGTCGCGGAAACGTTTCCACCAATCCAGCGCGCCGCGCTGGGCCGTGGTCGAGCAGTTGGCGTACATCCAGTCCATGCCGTTCTCGGCGACCAGCGGCATGAGCGACTGCGTCAGCTCCTCGACCGTCTCGTTGAAGGCTTCCGAGGGGGTGTGGCCGTTGGCGCGGAGCGTCTCGTACTGGGCGGCGAAGATGCCCTGAATGGCGCCCATCAGCGTGCCGCGCTCGCCCGTCAGGTCGGAGTAGACCTCGCGTTTGAAATCGGTTTCGAACAGGTATCCCGAACCTACGCCGATGCCCAGCGCCACCACGCGCTCGAAGGCGCGGCCCGTGGCGTCTTGGAAGACCGCATAGCTCGAATTCAGTCCCCGGCCCTGCAGGAACATGCGCCGCAGCGAGGTGCCCGAACCTTTGGGGGCGATCAGGATCACGTCCACGCCGGCCGGGGGCACGATACCCGTGCGCTCCTTGTAGGTGATGCCGAAGCCGTGCGAGAAGTAGAGCGCCTTGCCCGGCGTGAGGTGTTTTTCGATGGTGGGCCATACGGCGATCTGACCCGCGTCGGACAGCAGGTACTGGATGATCGTCGCACGCTCGGCGGCCTCTTCGATGCCGAAGAGCGTCTTGCCCGGTTCCCAGCCGTCGGCGACGGCCTTCTCCCAGCTCTTGCTGCCCTCGCGCTGGCCGACGATGACGTTCAGGCCGTTGTCCCTGAGGTTGAGCGACTGCCCCGGACCCTGCACGCCGTAGCCGATGACGGCGATGGTTTCGTTTTTCAGGACTTCGCGGGCTTTCTCCAAGGGGAACTCCTCGCGCGTAACAACATTTTCTTCGACTCCGCCGAAATTGATCTTTGCCATAATTAGTATGATTTAAAAGTGATTTGAATTCGTCTGCCGTCGGCTGCGTTCCAGCTCTTCGAGGTACTCGTTGAGCAGTTCGCGCCGCGATTTGATGATGGCTACGATGCCGCTGCGCACGAACTGCTGCACGCCGTAGGGCTGTAGCAGGCGGAACAGCTCCTTGGTCTCGGCCTTGTGGCCCGTCTTCTCGACCACGATGTAGTCGTCGTCGATTTCGAGGATACGGACGTTGTGCTGGCGCACGAGGCGCTCGACGCTGCGGCTGCGCGTCACCTTGTAGAGGGCGATCTCCTGCTGCACCACTTCGTCGGAGGTGTAGACGAAGGTCTTCAGCACGTCGATCTTCTTTTCGATCTGCCGCACCAGCTTGTCGACCCGTTCCGGCCCGGTGCGGACGACGATCGTGAATTTATGGATGCCCGCCAGCGCCGACTCGGAGGTCGTGAGGCTCTCGATATTGACGTCGCGGCTGGTGAAAACCGTGGTGATCTGGTTCAGCAGACCCACCTTGTTTTCCGAAAATACGGTGATGATATATTCCTGTTCTTCCATTGCTCGTTCGGATTTTACTCCAGCCGGATCGCTGCGACGGGCGCGCCGGCCGGCACCATGGGAAATACGTTGTCTTCGCTTTCGACGCGCACTTCGAGCAGGTATGCGCCCCGGCAGGCCTGCATTTCGGCGATCGCCTCGGCGAGTTCCCCGCGCCGCTCGACGCAGCGGTAGGCGATGCCGTTGCCGCGGGCGATCAGCCCGAAATCGGGGTTTGCCAGCTCGGTGAACGAATAGCGGCGGTCGTAGAAAAGCTCCTGCCACTGGCGGACCATGCCCAGAAACGAGTTGTTCAGCAGGACGATCTTCACGGCCACCTGCGACTGGAAGATCGTGCCCAGCTCCTGAATGGTCATCTGCAGGCCGCCGTCGCCCGCGAAAAGACACACTTCGCGGTCGGGGGCGCCCAGCTTGGCCCCGATGGCCGCGGGAAGCCCGAAGCCCATCGTTCCCAGCCCGCCCGAAGTCACCATGCTCCGGCTGCGGCGGAACCCGAAATAGCGGGCCGCGAACATCTGCTGCTGACCCACGTCGGTCACCAGCACCGCGTCGTTGTCGTAGGCGCGGGCTACGGCGGCGACCGCTTCGCCCATGCGGATACGGCCTTCGGCGGGATGGACCGCCCGGCGGATCACCTTTTCGTATTCGATCTTGTCGCAGGCGCGGAATTCGTCGATCCATGCCTGATGCCTGCGTGCCCGTATGCGCCGGGTGAGCAGCGGAAGGGTCTGTTTCGCGTCGCCGACCAGCGCAACGTCGGCCGGGACGATCTTGCCGATCTCCGCAGGGTCGATTTCGAGGTGGATGATCTTGGCGTTCGCCCCGAAACAGCCCGGATTGCCCGTCACGCGGTCGTCGAAGCGCATGCCCACGGCGAGGAGCAGGTCGCAGTCCCGGTTTTTGATGTTGGGACCGTAGTTGCCGTGCATGCCCAGCATGCCGACGTACTGCGGCGAGTCGGTCGGCAGGGCCGAAAGCCCCAGCAGGGTCGATGCGGCGGGCATGCCGCTCTTGTCGAGGAAGGCGCGCAGCTCCGCTTCGCCGCCGCTCAGAATCACGCCCTGTCCGATCATCGCCAGAGGCCGTTGTGCGGCATCGATCAGCCTTGCCGCTTCGTCGATGCGCTCTTCGGAGGGGACCGATGCGGGGACATAGCTGCGGATCGAAGCCACTTTCTCGTAGCTGAACGGGGCCGTTCCGCATTGGGCGTCCTTGGTGATGTCCACGACCACGGGGCCGGGGCGGCCCGAACGGGCGATGTAGAACGCCTTGGCGATGGCGCCCGGAATCTCTTCGGTGCGCTTGACCTGACAGTTCCATTTGGTGACGGCCTGCGTGATGCCCACGAAATTGGTCTCCTGAAAGGCGTCGGTGCCCAGCAGCGAAGAACCGACCTGTCCGGTCACGAGCACCAGCGGCGTGGAGTCCATCAGCGCGTCGGCGAGTCCCGTCACGGTATTGGTGGCGCCGGGTCCGGAGGTGACCAGACAGACCCCCACGCGGCCGCTGACGCGGGCGTAGCCCTGCGCGGCGTGTACGGCGCCCTGTTCGTGCCGCACGAGGATGTGGCGCAGGCGGTCGCGGTAGTCGTAGAGTGCGTCGTAGACGGGGATGATCGCCCCGCCGGGGTAGCCGAAAATCGTATCGACGCCCTCGCGCAGGAATGATTCGATCAGGGCCTGCGCTCCCGTGACGGAGGGATCGGGCTGCGGTTCGGACATGTTTGTTTGCGTCGTATCCATGATTGCTGCTGTTTTACTTATTCTTCATCGACGATGCGTACGGCGCCCTTGTCGGCCGAGCTGACCAGCTTGGCGTAGGCGCGCAGCGACGCGGGGACTTTGCGGTCGCGCGCGGCGGGGCGGAAATGCTCCTGAGCGGCCATTCGCGCGGCTATTTCGGCGTCGTCTGCCAGAAGGCGTATCGAGCGACGCGGGATGTCGATCTCGATCTCATCGCCCGTCCGGACGACGGCGATTTCGCCCCCGGACGCGGCTTCGGGAGAGACGTGGCCGATCGACAGCCCCGACGTGCCGCCCGAAAAGCGGCCGTCGGTAATCAGCGCGCAGGCTTTGTCGAGGTGCTTGGATTTGAGGTACGACGTGGGGTAGAGCATCTCCTGCATGCCGGGACCTCCCTTGGGTCCTTCGTAGCGGATGACGACCGCCTCGCCCGCCTGCACTTCGTCGCCGAGAATGCCCTCGATAGCCTGTTCCTGCGATTCGTAGACCCGTGCGCGGCCGCGGAAAACGTGCAGCGACTCATCGACGCCCGCCGTCTTGACGATGCAGCCGTTGCGGGCGATGTTGCCCGTCAGCACGGCCAGTCCTCCGTCGCGGGAGTAGGCGTGTTCGACGTCGCGGATACAGCCCGTCATGCGGTCTGCGTCGGGGGCGTCGTAATAGGAGTGCTGCGCCCCCAGTTCGCGGCTGTAAAGCCCCGCAGGGGCGCTCAGCCAGCGGCGCAGGGCCGCGTCGGTCAGCGTCTCGCTGCGCAGGTCGCAGGCGTCGATTGCTTCGCGGAGCGTCCGCCCGTCGATGCGCGGGACCGAGGTGTCGAGCAGGCCGGCGCGCGCCAGTTCGCCCAGAATGGAGAGGATGCCGCCGGCGCGGTTGACGTCCTGTATGTGATACTGCGAGTTGGGAGCCACCTTGCAGAGTACCGGAACCCGGCGCGAAAGGCGGTCGATGTCCTGCATCGTGAAATCCACGCCGGCTTCGCGGGCCACGGCCAGCAGGTGGAGCACCGTGTTGGTCGAGCCGCCCATGGCGATGTCGAGCGACATGGCGTTCTCGAAGGAGGCTTTGGTCGCGACCGAACGCGGGAGCACCGATTCGTCGCCCAGAAAATAGTAGCGTTCGGCGTTGCGGACGATCAGCGCCGCGGCGTCTTCGAACAGCCGGCGTCGGTTGGCGTGCGTGGCGACGATCGTGCCGTTGCCCGGCAGCGAGAGTCCCAGCGCTTCGGTCAGGCAGTTCATCGAATTGGCCGTGAACATGCCCGAACACGAGCCGCAGCCGGGGCAGGCGCAGCGTTCGACGCGCGCGATCTGCTCGTCGCTGCAGGCTTCGTCGGCCGCCATGACCATCGCGTCGATCAGGTCGATGTCCCTCCCGTCGAATTTGCCCGCCTCCATCGGCCCTCCCGACACGAAGACCGTCGGGATGTTGAGCCGCATGGCGGCCATCAGCATTCCGGGGGTGATTTTGTCGCAGTTCGAGATGCAGACCAGCGCATCGACCTTGTGGGCGTTGGCCATGTATTCGACGCTGTCGGCGATGATCTCGCGCGAGGGCAGCGAGTAGAGCATGCCGTCGTGGCCCATGGCGATGCCGTCGTCTACGGCGATGGTGTTGAATTCCGCGGCGAAACATCCGCAGGCTTCGATGCGCTGTTTGACATACTGCCCGATTTCGTGCAGGTGGACGTGTCCCGGCACCAGCTGGGTGAACGAATTGGCGATGCCGACGACCGGCCGGCCGAACTGTTCTTCGCGCATGCCGTTGGCGCGCCAGAGGCTTCTGGCGCCGGCCATGCGGCGGCCCGTCGTCGTGACGGTGCTTCTGAGTGTGTGTTTCATCTTCTCTCTTTTTTCGGCGTATCCGCTTCAGGCGGACGGCCCGGACAGCAAAAAAGCCCTTCTCCGTCGGAGAAAGGCTTTTCTATAATCTTTCGAGTATACGCATCACCTTTCTCCCGTTATCCTGTAGTGACGACGAGCAGCAGATTAATGACGTTATTGTTCGAATGATTCAGAGCGGTCATGGCCGGATTTCTGTATTTGTTCCGTTTCAAAGATAGGGATATAAAATCAGACGTACAAATAAATTCCTAAAGAAATTTAATAATGTGATATTCCGGAAGCAGATCGCGCTCTCAGGTTTTTATTTTCAGGTCTTGCATGCTGTTTGCTTACAATTTGAAACCGCTATTTTTGGCTTTAAAACCGGTTTTAGGCCGATTCGCATGAGTTTCATGCTCCGGAAGCTCTGAAATGTCTTACTGTTTTTATATTATTATAGGTGTGTCCGGCCTTTTTGTGCTATTTGTTCCGAGTGAAAACCCTTCCTGATTATTCGGCGGGCATCTTACGAATCGTTACCTGATTTGGATATTAAATTTTTTTGTTTTATATTTGTCCCTGATGGATATGAAACGGAATCATACAATGTTCGGAGAGTGCGGGAACACCTGCGCTCCGACGACGTATGCCGTCCTCTCCGTTATCTTCACGACTGCCGCTACTACAACCCCTGTGGGGGTTTAGTTTGTTTTTTCCGTCAGAAGCATCTCCGTATGCACACCCGGCCGAGGCTGCCGGGGCGGAAACCCGGATTTTAAGTCAAAGGCAGTTTAATTCAAAGAAGATTTTACCATGAAACATATCAAGGTTTTCGCCCCCGGAACGGTGGCGAATCTGGGCTGCGGCTTCGACATCATGGGCCTGACGCTCGACGGCGTGGGCGACCGGATCGAGGTCGCCGCCGAAGCGGGTGCGAGCGGGCTTGCGATCCGCAACGAGAGCGGGAAGGGACTCCCCGAAAAACCCGAAGACAATGTCATAACCCCGGCCGTCGCGGCCCTGCTCGAAGCGTACGGAAAGCCCGTGCGGGTCGAAATCACGATCCTCGAAAAGATAGCGCCCGGAAGCGGCATCGGATCGAGCGCCGCCTCGTCGGCCGCAGCCGTCTACGGGCTGAACGAACTGCTGGGCCGCCCCTTTTCGGCGGAACGGCTGGTGGAGTTCGCCATGATGGGCGAAGCGCTGATCGGCGGCACGCCCCATGCCGACAACGTCGGGCCGGCCCTGCTGGGCGGCGTGGTGCTGATCCGCGGATACGGGCCGCTGGACATCATCCGCCTGCCGGTGCCCGATGACTTTTTCTACGCCGTGGCGCATCCTGACATCGTGGTCGGCACCAAGGAGGCGCGCGAGGTGCTGCCCCGCGAGATTCCGATGGCGCATGCCGTCACGCAGTGGGGCAACGTCGGCGGACTTGTCGCCGGACTGGCGCTGGGCGACGTGGCGCTGATCGGCCGCTCGATGCACGACGTCGTCGCGGAGCCTTACCGCAAGGGATTCATTCCCGGTTACGACCGTTTGAAGGAGGAGGTGCTCTCCGAAGGCGCTCTGGCCATGAACATCGCCGGATCGGGACCTTCGGTCTTTGCGCTGGCCGCCGAAGGGTCGGTGTCGGAACGGGTCGCCGAACGGATGAAGAGCCATTTCGCCGGGCTGGGAATCGGCTGCAACATCTATGCGGGCCGCGTGTCGAACAGCGGTGCGCGAATCGAAGAATAAGAAAAAAGGAAAACCATGAAATACTACAGTACGAGAGACAAAGCACATGCACGGCCCTGTTCGCTGCGCGAAGCCGTCGAGGCGGGGCTGGCGCCCGACGGGGGACTGTTCGTCCCCGAACGTATTCCGCAGGCGGATATGGCGGTCGCGGAGCGGCTGGCCGGGGAGTCCTATGCCGCATTGGCGGGGTATCTGGCCGCACTGTTCTTCGGCGAGGATATCGACGCCGGGATTCTGCAGCGGGAGATCGGCCGCATCTACGATTTTCAGGTTCCCCTGCGTCCGGTCGGCAGCCGCTATACGCTGGAGCTGTTCCACGGCCCGACGTTCGCGTTCAAGGACTTCGGCGCCGGATTCATGGGCCGCATGGTCGGCCTGCTGGGCGGCGCGGACGAAAAGCTGGTGATTCTGACGGCGACGTCGGGCGACACGGGCAGTGCCGTGGCGCACGGTTTTTACGACGTGCCGGGCGTCGAGGTGGTGCTGCTCTATCCCGAAGGGAAGATCAGCCGCCTGCAGGAGTGTCAGATGACCGCGCTCGGAGGCAATATCCATCCGCTGCGCGTGGCCGGAACTTTCGACGACTGCCAGCGGCTGGTCAAGGAACTCTTTGCGGACAGCTCTTTCAGGGCCGCGCACCGCGTATCGTCGGCCAATTCGATCAACCTGCTGCGGTGGATTCCGCAGGCGTTCTATTACTTCTACGGGTATTTCCGGTGGCGGCAGGCGTCGGGCGGCGAAAATCCGGTGGTCGTGGTGCCGAGCGGCAACTACGGCAACCTCTCGGCCGGCATGCTGGCTCGCCGCATGGGGTTGCCCCTCGGCGGATTCGTCGCGGCGTCGAACGCCAACGACGTGGTGCCCGAATTTCTGCGGACGGGCGATTACCGTCCGCGGCCGTCGGTGCGGACGCCGGCCAATGCGATGGACGTCGGAGCGCCGAGCAACTTCGAGCGGATGATGTGGCTGTGCGGCGGCGATGCGGACGCCCTGCGCGGCGAATTGCAGGGGTTCCGGTGCGACGACGCCATGATCCGCCGTACGATCGACGGGCTGTACCGGAATTATGGTTATCTATCCGATCCGCACAGCGCCGTGGGCTATGCGGCTTCCGTGGCCTGCGGCAGGCCGGGGTTTTACCTTTCGACGGCCCATCCGGCCAAGTTCGGCGAGGTCATTTCGCCCGTGACCGGGGCGAAGGTGCCGCTGCCCCCGCGCCTTGCGGAGCTGGTGAAGCGTCAGCGGGTTTCGGAGCCGATGGCGGTGGATCTTGGGGCGCTGGAGGAGTACGTTGCCGGAGTGTGAGATTCGCGGCGGTCCCCGCTGGTGTTTCGGTGCCGATGACGGACGAATGACATGCCGGTGATTGCCGATGTCGGTTCTACGGCAGGCGGATAGCGGGCGGGGCGATGGCGGAATCCGTCCCTTTCCGGAACTGCGCGGCAGGGACTGGCGATGTCTGGTTACGGCCGGGCCGGTTTGGAGCCGAGCCGACTCCCGGCCCTGAAACGGCGGGAAGAATGGAATTGAAAAAGGGTTGCAACGCGGCGGTTGCAGCCCTTTTTTTGTGCGGGATTTCCGGGTTGCGTGCGGAATTCCCTTTTTGTGTGCGTGACTCTCCTTTTGCGTGCGAGGTTCCCGGCTAAATATGCGCGGCGATGAAATCCCCGACCTCGGAGGTCGAATAGCGCCGTTCGCCCTGTGCGGCGAGGTCTTCGGTGACGATCCCTTCGGTGAGCGCCCGGTTTACGGCGTCGCGGACGGCGCTCCCTTCGGCGGTCAGCCCCAGATGTTCGAGCAGCATGGCGGCCGAGAGGATCGCAGCCATCGGGTTGGCGATGTTTTTGCCTGCGGCCTGCGGGTAGGAGCCGTGGATCGGCTCGAAAAGCGCCACTTCGGACCCCACGCTGGCCGACGGAAGCATGCCCAGCGACCCGCTGATGACGCTGGCTTCGTCGGTGAGGATGTCGCCGAACATGTTTTCGGTGACGATCACGTCGAAATGGGTCGGCTGGCGGATGATCTGCATCGCGGCGTTGTCCACGAACATGAAGTCCAGCTCCACTTCGGGGTATTGGGGTGCGAGCTGCTGGGCGATCTCGCGCCAGAAGCGCGAGGTTTCGAGGACGTTGGCCTTGTCGACTACCGTCAGGTGACGGCGGCGGCTCATGGCCAGCCGGAACGCCACATGCAGCACGCGCTCGATCTCCTGCCGCGAGTAGGTGCAGGTGTCCACGGCCCGGTCGCCCCCTTCGTCGCGGCCCTGCGGCCGTCCGAAATAGATGCCGCCCGTCAGTTCGCGGACGCAGACGAAGTCGGTGCCCCGCACCACCTCGGCCTTGAGCGGCGAGCGGTCGGCCAGCGTGTCGAAGAGCGCGATGGGGCGCAGGTTGGCGAACAGTCCCAGCGACTTGCGCATGCGCAGCAGCCCCTGTTCGGGACGTACCGGCGCTTTGGGGTCGTTGTCGTATTTGGGGTCGCCGATGGCGCCGAACAGCACGGCGTCGGCTTCGCGGCAGATTTTGTGCGTCTCCTCCGGGTAGGGATCCCCCGTGGCGTCGATGGCGCAGGCGCCCACCAGTGCTTCGCGGTAGGTGAAGTTGTGCGCATACTTCCGGGCGACGCGGTCCAGCGCCTTGACGGCTTGCGCGATGATCTCAGGACCGATGCCGTCGCCGGCTAAAAGGGCTATGTTAACATTCATGGTCGTTATAGTTTGTTTCGATTATGTTCAGCATTTTGATCGTCGCCTTGATGGCGGCTTCGGTCTGGTCGGCATCCAGACCGCGCGTTTTGAATACCTTGCCGTCCATTTCCCACGTGATGATGGTCTGCACGAAGGCGTCGGTGCGGCCGCCGGGCGGGATCGAGACGGTGTAGTTGCGCAGCATCGGGAACTCGCGCCGGAGCTGGTGCTCGTAGATTTGCCGCAGCGCCCGCATGAAGGCGTCGTACTGGCCGTCGCCGGCCGAGGTCTGCTCGTACTCCCGTCCGTTGATCTCGATCTTGAGCGAAGCCGCGGGATGCAGTCCCTGCGCCAGCGAAAGGCTGTAGTTGAGGATGCGGACCGGATTTTCGGCCAGATCGTAACGCAGTACGTCGGCGATGATGTAGGGCAGGTCCTCGGCGGTCACCAGCTCCTTCTTGTCGCTCAGCTCCACGACCCGTTCGGTCACCTTGCGCATCGAGGTTTCGTCGAGGTCGATGCCCAGCGCTTCGAGGTTTTTCATGATGTTGGCCTTGCCCGAAGTCTTGCCGAGGGCGTATTCGCGGATGCGGCCGAACCGTTCGGGGAGCAGTTCGTTGAAGTAGAGGTTGTTCTTGTTGTCGCCGTCGGCGTGGATGCCGGCGCATTGCGTGAAGACGCTTTCGCCGACGATCGGGCGGTTGGCGGGAATGCGGATGCCGGTGTAGGTCTCGACCATGCGGCTGACGTGGTTGATCTTCGTCTCGTCGATGCCGGTGGCGCGGTGCAGGCGGTCGTGCAGGACGGCGACCGTACTCGACAGCGGTGCGTTCCCAGCCCGCTCGCCCAGCCCGTTTACCGTGACGTGGACCCCGTGGAATCCGGCTTTCACGGCCGCGGCGGTATTGGCGACGGCCAGATCGTAGTCGTTGTGGGCGTGGAAGTCGAAGCGCAGGCGGGGATAGCGCCGCACCAGATCGCCGCAGAACCGTTCGGTGGCGTAGGGATCGAGCACGCCCAGCGTGTCGGGGCACATGAAACGCTGCACGGGGGCGTCGGCCAGTGCATCGAGCATGGCGTAGACGTACTCCGGCGAATGCTGCATGCCGTTGGACCAGTCTTCCAGATAGACGTTTACCCGCATGCCCCGCGCGACGGCCCGGTCGATCGCGGCGCGGATGTCGCCGAGGTGCTCTTCGGGCGTGCGGCGGAGCTGTTCGCGGCAGTGCTTGAGCGACCCTTTGGTCAGCAGGTTCACAACGCGGCATCCGGCGTCGCCGAGCCAGTCGAGGGATATGCCGCCGTCGATGAACCCCAGCGCCTCGATGCGGTCCGAATAGCCTTTGGAGGCGGCCCACTCGGCGATGCGCCGCACGGCCTCCTGTTCGCCCTGCGAGACCCGCGCCGAAGCGATCTCGATGCGGCTGACGCGCAGTTCCTCCAGCAGCAGCCGGGCGATGGAGAGCTTTTCGCGGGCGTTGAACGAAACGCCCGACGTCTGCTCGCCGTCGCGCAGCGTGGTATCCATTATTTCGACCGGGGGAAGCATCGTCGCGGGCTATTTTCGGGCCTCTTCGAACCGTCGGATCTGGTCGGAGATGCTGCACAGGTAATCCACGTCGTCGTAGCCGTTCTGCAGGCAGCGTTTCTTGTAGGCGTCGATCTCGAACCGCTCGCTGCGGCCCGTGGCTTCGGCGGTCAGCGTCTGCCGGTCCAGATCGACCGTGAAACGGGCCGCGGGATTGTCGTCTATGGCGGCGAAGATCGCCGCGAGGAAGTCGTCGCTCACCGTGATCGGCAGCAGACCGTTGTTGAGGGCGTTGTTGCGGAAGATGTCGGCGAAGAAACTCGACACCACGACGCGGAAGCCGTAGTCGGCGATGGCCCATGCGGCGTGTTCGCGCGAACTGCCGCACCCGAAGTTGCGGCCTGCGACCAGTATGCGGCCCCCGTAGCGGCTGTCGTTGAGCGGGAACGAAGCGACCTTCCGGCCCTCGGCGTCGTAACGCCAGTCGCGGAAGAGGTTGTCGCCGAAGCCCTTGCGCTCGGTGGCTTTGAGAAAGCGCGCCGGGATGATCTGGTCGGTATCTATGTTTTCCGTGCGGACGGGCACCGCCCCCGACGTGAAGGTTTCGAATTTGGGTATGGACATTTTTCTTGGCTTTTACATTTCAAACACCTTGCGCGGGTCTTCGATGCGCCCGCAGACGGCAGCGGCGGCGGCCACCGCGATGCCCGAAAGCATCGTCCGTGCGCCCGGCCCCTGACGCCCTTCGAAATTGCGGTTCGAGGTCGAAACGCAGTATTTGCCCGCCGGAATCTTGTCGGCGTTCATCGCCAGACAGGCCGAACAGCCCGGCTGGCGGAGTTCGAATCCCGCGTCGGCCAGAATCCGGTCCAGTCCCTCGGCCCTTGCGGCGGCTTCGACGCCTTTCGAGCCGGGGACGATCCACGCCGTTATGTTGTCGGCCTTGCGGCGGCCTTCGACCAGCCGTGCGAAGAGGCGCAGGTCCTCGATGCGGCCGTTGGTGCAGCTGCCGACGAAGACGTAATCGACGGGTTTGCCCTGCAGCGTTTCGCCGGGTTCGAATCCCATGTACTTCAACGCATTGGGATCGGCGTCGGCGGGAATCGCCGCATCGACGGCCATGCCCATGCCGGGGTTGGTGCCGTAGGTGATCATCGGGGCGATGTCGGCGGCGTCGAAGCGGTATTCCTTGTCGAAAACCGCGTCGGCGTCGCTGTAAAGTTCGCGCCAGCGGGCCGCGGCCCGGTCGAAAGCGGCGCCCTGCGGCGCGCGTTCGCGGCCGCGGAGGTAGTCGAACGTGGTCTGGTCGGGGGCGATCATGCCGCCCCGCGCCCCGCATTCGATGCTCATGTTGCAGACGGTCATGCGCCCCTCCATCGAGAGGGAGCGGATCGCTTCGCCGGCGAATTCGATGAAATAGCCCGTGCCGCCCGAAGCGGTCAGCCGGGAGATGATGTAGAGGATGATGTCCTTGGCTTCGACGCCCGGCCGAAGCGTTCCGTCCACGGTGATGCGCATGCTCCGCGGCTTGGACTGGATGATGCACTGGCTGGCGAAGACCATTTCGACCTCCGACGTCCCCACGCCGAACGCCACGGCGCCCAGCGCCCCGTGCGTCGAGGTGTGGCTGTCGCCGCAGACGATGGTCATGCCCGGCTGGGTGAAGCCCAGTTCGGGACCGATGATGTGCACGATGCCCTGCCGGGGGTCGCCCACGCCGAAATGCTCGATGCCGAACCGGGCGCAGTTGGCCGCCAGCGCTTCGACCTGCCGCCGCGATTCCGGCTCGGCGATCGGCAGGTGCTGGTCGACGGTGGGGATGTTGTGGTCGGCCGTCGCCGTGATCTGCGCCGGGCGCGCCACGCCGATGCCGCGCCGTTCGAGTCCGGCGAAAGCCACGGGCGACGTCACCTCGTGGATGTACTGCCGGTCGATGTAGAGCACGCAGCGTCCCCCGTCTTCGGTGCGCACGGTGTGCGCATCCCATATTTTGTCCAGAAGAGTCTTTCCCATCTTACGCCTCCTTTTCCTTGCGTTCGGTTACGTTCAGTATGCGCAGCGCGTCGAGGAACGCCTCGATCGACGCCCGCGTGGTGTCGGTGTGGGCGGCGAATCCGTGGACCGTGCGGCTGCCGCACTGCACCTGCACGTGTACGCGGCCCACGTCGTTCGACCCCTTGGTGATGGCCTGCATGAGGAATTCCGTGAGCACGACCTTCTCGTTGATGAGGGTCTTGATGGCCGAAACGGCCGCATCCACCGGGCCGTTGCCCGTGGCGATGGCCATGCGTTCGTGGTCGCCGAACTTCAGCACCACGGTCGCCGTCGGAACGAGCGTTCCGGTGGTCACCTGCAGGAATTTGAGCGATACGGACTGTTGTTTCATGCGGTCGATGTCGCCCACCAGATACAGCAGGTCGTAATCGTGGATCTCCTTCTTCCTGTCGGCAAGTTCGAGGAACTTGGCGTAGGTGTCGTCCGTCTCCTCCTGCGTGAGGTTGTAGCCGAGCAGTTCGAGCCGGTGCACGAGCGCGGCGCGGCCGCTGCGGGCCGTCAGGGCGATGACCGACTGGTTGAGCCCGACGTCCTGCGGGTCGATGATCTCGTAGGTCTGGCGGTCTTTCAGCACGCCGTCCTGATGGATGCCCGACGAGTGGGCGAAGGCGTTGCGGCCGACGATCGCCTTGTTGGGCTGGACGGGCATGTTCATCAGGCTCGACACGAGGTGCGAAGCCTTGGTGATGAGCTGTGCGTCGATGTTCGTATCGACGTTCAGCTCCTTGTGGCAGCGCAGGGTCATCACCACCTCTTCGAGCGAGGTGTTGCCCGCGCGTTCGCCGATGCCGTTGATCGTCACCTCGGCCTGCCGCGCGCCGTTGAGGATGCCGCTCAGGGTGTTGGCCGTAGCCATGCCCAGATCGTTGTGGCAGTGGGTCGAGATGATCGCCCGGTCGATGTTGGAGACGTGATCGACGAGGTATTTGATCTTCGCGCCGTACTCGCCGGGCAGGCAGTAGCCCGTGGTGTCGGGAATGTTGACTACCGTGGCGCCGGCCGCGATGACCGCTTCGATCACGCGGGCGAGGTATTCCGGATCGGCGCGCCCGGCGTCTTCGGCGTAGAACTCGACGTCCTCGACGTAGCGCTTGGCGTATTTCACCGCCCCGACGGCCGATTCGATGATCTTTTCGGGCGTCGAGCGCAGTTTGTCGTAGATATGCTGGGGCGATACGCCGATTCCGGTATGGATGCGTTTGTGCTTGGCCAGCCGCAGGGCGTCGGCGGCGACGTCGATGTCTTTTTTCACGGCGCGGGTGAGCGCACAGATTGTCGGGGCCGAAACGGCCTTCGAAATTTCAAGTACGGAGTTGAAGTCTCCGGGGCTGGAAATCGGGAATCCCGCTTCGATGATGTCCACGCCGAGACTTTCGAGGAGTTTGGCGACTTCGATCTTCTCGGTGGTGTTCAACTGACAGCCCGGCACCTGCTCGCCGTCGCGGAGCGTGGTGTCGAAAATAAAAAGTTTTTCGCACATAATAGGACTTGATCTAACTAACCTTGGCAACAAATATATTAAAAATATTTTCGAATCCCTTCATTCTGCGCAAGTTTCGTTTGCCGCGCCGCCCGTGCCGGAGTGCGTTCGGGCGGGGTTTTCATTACAGATTCGGCGTCGTGGAAGAGTATCCGGCGAAAGTCCGGCGGCTTTGGGCCGGGAGCGCTTACGGATTATAACCTTTCGGAATTTGTCGCACGGCCGCCGATTTGTTGCGGGAAATCTCTTCCGAAGACCGGATTCGAGCCGGAAGCGGGGAAAAACGACGGGCCGCTCCCCGAAGAGCGGCCCGTTTCCGTAAATACGCTTATGGTTGTTGGCATTTACTTTCTGCGCTGGATGTTGTCGGAGACGGTTTCGACCGTGCAGGGACCGCCGTACGTCACTTTGGCGGCTGTCGAAGCGTTGATTTTCAGGCGGCCCGAACACCAGACGTCGGCTTTGGCGTAGTTCGACACCGTCAGGTCGTAATCCGAGACCCGCAGTTCGGGGGCCGAGAAATTCGCGCCCGACGAAACCCGGACCGTGGCGTCGGCGACCTGCGCCGCGCCTTTCAGGTAGATTTTGCCGTAGCTTCCGACGCTCGCTTCGAGCGAACTGCCGCTGAATGTCCCGTTGAACGAGCCGCCGCTGCTGACGGTCAGCTTCGCCGGCCGGGTCTTTACCGTCACCGTGCCGGAGAATTTGGCGTAGCTGTCGATGCGCATCGTCAGCGCGTCGGCGGTCAGCGTACTGCCGACGCTGGCGCCGCTGCTGACCTCGACCGTGAGGTCGGAGGCTTTGATGTCGTTCGAGAATTTGGCGTAACTGCCCACTGTCAGTTTGCAGCTGTTGCGGCACTCCACGGGAGCCTGCGCCGATCCGTAGCTCGAAATCCGCAGCTCGCCGTCGCTGCAGCGCACCGAGCCTGCGAATTTGCCGTAGCTCGACACGTCGAGTTTCGCGGCGCCGGGCGTGTCGATGTCGGCGCTCACAGATCCGTAGCTCGATACGGAGACCGAAACCGACGGCCCTTTCAGCGGCATTTTGCAGTTCACCTTGCCGTAGGAGCCTGCCGATATTTCGCGCAGCGAGGCCGATGCGGGAACGGTGACCGAGACCGAGATGTTTTCCGTGCTGTTGGCGTTGACGCGGAATTTCAGCTTCCCGCCGTCGCGCTCCAGCACCAGATAGTCGATGACGTTGTCGTCGGCCGTCACGCTGATGGTTTTGGCCGCGGGGCTGACGGTGATATCGAAGAACGCCGCGGCCGATATGCCCGTGTAGTCGCCCGCCTTGCCCCAGTCCTGCGTCACCATGCGCCCGCTGCCTTTGAGCCGTCCGCTGCGGGTGCGGCTGCTCCGGTCGAAGGCGGCCCGCTTGATGTTGGTGCCGATCTCGCCTTCGGTGTTGTAGAGCCGGCGGATCTGTTCGGCGGTGAGCACGGCGGCGAATTTGTCCACATAGTCGCGCTTGACCTGCGCCGTGGCGGCGATGTTCGAGAGTTTGGCCTTCAGGCTGTTTTTCTGCGTGGCTTCGTCGGCGCCGGAAGCGCCGGCACGGGCGTCGACGGCTTTGTCGAGCGCTTCGCGGTAGGCCTTGTAGATCGGTTCGAATTCCCTGCGCTGGCGGGCGCTCAGCCCCAGCTCGCGGACGATCTGTTCGCGGGCCGCCTTGTTCAGCTCTTCGAGCGACTGGTTGGCCATGTCGATGCGTTCCGCCGCATCGATGGCCTGCCGGGCTTCGGCCACGGCGCGCGCGATTTCGCGGTCGGAGAGGTCCGTCGCACGGCGCGCTTCGGCCACGGCGCGTTCGATCTCCCGGCCGGTCGCCTCCATGGCCCGCCGGGCTTCTGCCATGGCGCGTTCCAGCTCGCCGGAGGAGACGCTCCCCGCGGCGTTCGTCGCTGTGCGGGCCTCGGCCAGCAGTTGTTCCGGTTCGTTGCAGGCCGGTGCGGTATTTCCCGTCAGGGCGAACAGCAGGGCGCAGAGGAAAAGCAGGATATGTTTCATAGCTGAAATGTTTTTAGAGTTGCTGGTTGTAAAGGATGTCGTCGTAATTCTCTGCGGCGGCCTGACGCAGCGTCTCGGCCGGGGTCGTGGCGAGCATCTGTTCGAGGTCCGGGGCCGGCGTGTCGGCCCTGCGGGTGCGGTATTCGGTAACGAGCAGGCCCATGACGAGCACGGCAGCCGCGGCGGCGGCCGTCAGGCAGTATCTGCGGACGGTCCGGGGAGATGATGCCGGGCGGCGGGACGTCCGGCTGAGGATGCGCTCGTGCAGCGCTTCGAGACTCTGCGGCGGGATGCGGTAAGGCATTTCCCGGCCGCTGTTTTCAAATTCACGGTTCATATTTCCTGCGTTAGTTTTTCTTTCAGTTTCTGTACTGCATAGTGGTAATTGACCTTGAGCGTCTGTTCGCGCTGTCCCAGCACGCGGGCTATCTGTCTGTAGGACATCCCGTCGTAATAGCGGAGGTTGAAGACCAGACGCTGCTTGAGCGGCAGTTCCAGCACGGCCTGCTGGAAACGCACCTGCATTTGGTCGGCGTCCTCGCCGCACTCTTCCGCCACGCGGCCCGCCAGTGTCCGGCTCACTTCGTCGAGCGAGGCGAACAGTCCCGTTTTGCGCCGCCGGAGCAGCGTCAGGGCCGTGTTCGTGGCGATGCGGTAGAGCCATGCCCCCATCTCGTCGCTCCCGCCCCGGAAGGTGCCGATCCTGTCGTATGCCCGGACGAAGGTCTCCTGCACTACATCCTCGGCGTCTTCGTGGACCACCACCAGCCGCCGCGCATGCCAGTAGAGCGGGCGGAGGTACGCCCCGACCAGCCGGTCGAAGGCCCCGCGCCGGGCGCCGGGGTCGCGCAGCGCCGCAAGCTCTTCTGCCGATATGTCGCGGGTCGTCTCCATGAGGGTTTGTCAATAAGACGCGTCAAAGATGCGAAAGTTAAATCCGAATGCGAAATTTTTCTGCTCCGATGCCGAATTTTCCGCGTCCGGTTTTTGATTCTTGATAATTTGGCTTATCTTTGCGCTCCGAAACAGGCGGAATTGGGGCGCGGCCCGCGAGGTCTCGCTGAGAACCGCCCAAGGTAACACATTAAAAACAAATTGCAATGAAAACCATTTCTGTAAAGGCCGTAAAGCGTGAAGAGTACGGCAAGAAAGCAGCCAAGGCCGTACGCCGCGAGGGCATGGTTCCCTGCGTACTGTCGGGCCACGGCGAGTCGGTCGCCTTCTCGGTGGACCCCCGCGAGATCAAACCCCTGATCTACACCCCCAACTCCTACATCGTCGAGTTCGATTTCGACGGCAAGAAGGAGCAGGCCGTGCTGCGTGAGGCTCAGTTCCACCCCGTCCGCGAGCAGATCCTGCACCTCGACTTCTACCGCATCGCCGACGGCAAGCCCGTTTCGATCGCGATTCCGGTACGCCTGACGGGTAACGCCGAGGGTGTGAAGGTCGGCGGTAAGCTGGCTCTGTCGGCCCGCAAGCTGGTCGTCAGCGCGCTGGTCGAGAACCTGCCCGACGAACTGGTCGTAGACGTGACCACGCTGGGCGTCGGCAAGACGATCTTCGTGGGCGACCTCAAGTTCGAGAACCTGAAATTCGTTACTCCCGCAACCACCGCTGTCTGCGCCGTTCGCGTAACCCGTGCTTCGCGCGGCGCTGCGGCTCAGGATTAGTCGGTAGCGTATGAAATATCTTATTGTTGGGCTGGGAAATATCGGCGCCGAATATGCCGGGACCCGACACAACATCGGATTCAATGTGTTGGACGCCCTCGCAGAGGCGTCCAACGCTGTTTTTACCACGGCGCGTTACGGTGATGTGGCCCAAGTGAAACACAAGGGCCGCACGCTGATTCTGCTCAAACCCTCGACCTATATGAATCTTTCGGGCAAGGCCGTCCGCTATTGGATGGAGGCCGAAAAGATTGCCCCGGAGAATCTGCTGGTCGTTTCGGACGATATCGCACTGCCGTTCGGTACGCTGCGGCTGCGCCCGAAGGGGAGCGCCGGAGGGCATAACGGCCTGAAGAATATCGCCGAACTTTTGGGAACGGAGAATTTCGCCCGGATGCGCTTCGGCGTGGGCGGCGACTTCCCGAAGGGGCATCAGGTCGATTACGTGCTGGGCGAGTGGAGTGAAGAGGACCGGAAGGCGATGCCCGAACGGCTCAAGGTCTTCTGCGACGCGATTCTGTCGTTCGCCACGATCGGCGTGGAGCGGACGATGAACTTCTTCAACAAGAAGTAGCCGAAAACAAGAATAGATGCCTGCCGGCATATGAAACGGGAAACCGGGCTTTCGTGCTTGCACGGAAAGGCCCGGTTTTTCGTTTTTGTGTATTCCGCAGGAATCTTGCCGTTTTCGGCAGTTTCGCCGTGGAAATCGCGCCGTGCGGTATGGACGCGGCGAATGCGGCGTGATTTCGGGGGCGGAGCGTCGGGCGGTTGGCGGAATGGCCGGCCTGCCGCCTTCGGGCGACGTCTTGGGCGGCGGATAGCCGTTGCCGGCATGTCGCGGCCTTGCAGCGGGGTGTGCGCCTACTCCTCGTCGTAATAGAGTTCGTCCATCAGGCCGTCCAGCTCGCGGCGCTCCTTCTTGGTGGGGCGGCCCGTGCCGCGGTCGCGGAATACGAAGACGGTCTCGCGCGGAACGTTGAGTTTGTCCAGCTCCTCCTGCGGCGTGACGTTGAGGCAGTACAGGGGAACGTTCTTGGCCGGCTGGCGGCTCGACACGAGGTCGAGGACCTTGTAGGAATAGGTCACCTGCATCCGGCGTACGGCGATCACGTCGCCGATCTTGACTTCGCGCGAAGGTTTGGCGTAGGCGCCGTTCACGGTCACCTTGTTGTTGCGGACGGCGTCCGCGGCGTCGCTGCGGGTCTTGAACACCCGCACGGCCCAGAGGTATTTGTCCAGTCTGATGTCGTCCATAGGTCGTTACTTTTCATAAATGGATTCGCTGCGGGGCGTGTCGTGCGACTGTTCGTCGTTCTGACGGCTGACGCTGAGAATCATCCCCAGAGCGATGGTGGTGAAGAGCGTCGAGGAGCCGCCGCGCGAAATCAGGGGCAGCGTTTGCCCCGTTTCGGGGATCAGGTTCACCGTCACCATGATATGCAGCAGCGCCTGACAGGTTATCAGCAGCGCCAGTCCCAGCACCAGCAGTCCCGGAAAGGCCGTGCCGCACCGTCGGAAGATTTCGATTCCGCGGAAGAAGATCCACAGGTAGAGCATCAGCAGCGCGATGGCCAGCACGATGCCGTATTCCTCGACGAAGAAGGCGTAGGCGTAGTCGCTTTCGGGGTGGATCATCTCGACGCGCATGGCGCTCTGTCCGGCTCCCTCGCCGAAGATGCCGCCGTTGTAGATGGCGATCATCGAACGCTCGGTGTCGGTGAGGTGTTCGATCGGCTTGTCGGTCTGCGAACGGGTCCAGAGGTGTATCCATGTCGAGACGCGCCCTTCGGCGGTTTCGCTGCGGCCGAGGTTGAGCGTCATGATGAGGACGATGCCCACGCAGGCCAGCCCGACGAGCTTCATCAGTTCGCCGAAGCGGACGCGCCCGATGAGCATCATCACCCACGAGGCGAGGAACACCAGCACGGCCGACGAGGTGTGGGCCGGGAAGATCACGGCGCACGAGACGACCACGGGCATCAGGATCGGCCATGTCCCTTCGCGCCAGATGCGGCGCTGTTCGCGCGACGAACGCCATGTCCAGAACCTGAGCGACGGCACGATGCGTATTTTGTCGATCTTCGACTGGCGTCCCGCCAGCTGGCTGGCGAGGAAGAGCACCGTGGCGACCTTCAGCGCTTCGGAGGGCTGGAACTGGAAGGGTCCCAGCGGAATCCAGCGGGCGGCGCCGTTGGTCGTGGCGCCGATGAAGTAGACGGCGACGGTCAGCAGGACCGAAAGGATGTAGACGGGGCGCGAAAAGAGGTTGTAGATGCGGCAGTTGATCTTCTGCACGGCGACCATCACGACGAGACTGACGATCAGGATCATCAGCTGCTGGCGCAGGAAATGCGCCGTGGTGCGGGCCGTGTGTGCGTCGTAAGCCATTTTGGCCGTCGAGGAGTAGACCACCAGCACCGAAACCACCGCCAGCACCGCGATGATGATCCACAACACGCGGTCGCCCGTGAAAAGCCTGAATTTGGGCTTTTCGGCCGTTTCGCCGCACGCGTTTGCCGCCTGCGGGTTTTCCCCGTCCGAAGCGCTCCCGTATTCGCTTCCGGAGCTTCGGCTGCCGCCCCGACCGCCCCGGATTTCGCTGCCGTTCGACGCGGCGTCTCCGGCCGTGCGCGGAGCGTTCCCGGCCGTTTCCGACCAAGGTTCCTGCGCCTGCTGCGCGCCCTGCGTCTGTTTCCGTTCGCCGAACTTCATCGCCTTATGCCTTTTCGTTTACCCACGCCTTGAACAGCTCGCCGCGGTTCTCGTAATTTTTGAAAAGATCGAAGCTTGCGCAGGCCGGGGACAACAGCACCGCGTCGCCGGGCCGGGCGGCGGCTTTGGCCGCCGTCATCGCGGCGTCGAGCGAATCGGTGGAGATCACTTCGGGCACGACGCCCGTGAACTCCCGAAGCAGTTTGGCGTTGTCCACGCCCATGCAGACGAGCGTGTGCACCTTCTCGCGGGCGAAATCCTTGAGCGGCCCGTAATCGTTGCCCTTGTCCGTGCCGCCGGCGATCCACACCACGGGGCGCTTCATGCTTTCGAGCGCATAGTAGACCGAATCGACGTTGGTGGCCTTCGAGTCGTTGATCCACAGCACGCCGCCGCTCTCCCTGACCGGTTCGAGCCGGTGCTCGACGGGCGCGAAGCCGTAAAGCGAACGGCGGATCGCCGCCGGGGCGATTCCCGCCGCGAGGGTTGCGAGCGCCCCCGCCATGGCGTTGTAGGCGTTGTGCAGGCCCTTGATCTGCAGTTTCGCGGTGTCGATCTCGACCGAGGCCTTTCCGACGGCCGCCGTGAATTTGCCGTCGCAGAGGAAAGCGTCCCCCGCGCCGCTGGCTACGGCGTTTTTCGCCGCGAAGGGGAGCTGCTTCATGCGCAGGTCGTATTTCGGGAGCTGCTGCCAGATCACTTCGTCGTCGCCCGAATAGACGAAATAGTCGCGCGAAGTCTGGTTCTGCGTGATGCGCATCTTCGAATCGGCGTAGTTCTGGAAGCAGTGGTCGTAGCGGTCGAGGTGGTCGGGCGTGATGTTCATCAGCACGCCGATATGCGCCCGGAACTTGTGCATGCCGTCGAGCTGGAACGAGCTTAGCTCCAGCACGTACCAGTCGTAGTCGCCCGTGGCGACCGAGTAGGCGAAGCTCTCGCCGATGTTGCCGCCCAGAGCGACCCGCATCCCGGCGTCGCGCATGATCTTGTATATGAGCGACGTGGTGGTAGTTTTGCCGTTCGAGCCGGTGATGCAGATGCACTTCGCCCGGCCCGTGTAGCGGCCCGCGAACTCTATTTCGGAGATCACGGGAATGCCTGCGGCGCGGAGTTTTCGCACCAGCGGCGCCGTTTCGGGGATGCCGGGCGACTTGACGACCTCCGCGGCGTCGAGGATGCGCTCTTCGGTATGGCTGCCCTCTTCGTAGGGCACCTGCCACTCGTCGAGCTTGGCCTTGTAGCGGTCGGCGATCCGCCCCGCATCGGAGAGGAAGACGTCGAACCCTTTCTTCTTGGCGAGGATCGCGGAGCCGTATCCGCTGATGCCGCCGCCCAGCACTGCTATCTTTTTCATGATTACCGGATCTTTAACGTTACGAGGGTGATGGCCGCCAGCAGCAGCGAGATGATCCAGAAACGCAGGACGATCTTGGTCTCGAACTGTCCCTTCTTCTGGAAATGGTGGTGTACGGGGGCCATCAGCAGCAGGCGGTGGCCTTCGCCGTATTTGCGCTTGGTGTATTTGAAGTAGCCGACCTGCATCATCACCGAGAAGCTTTCGACCAGAAAGACGCCGCACAGCAGCGGCAGCAGCAGCTCCTTGCGGATGCAGAGGGCGAAGACGGCGATGATGCCGCCGATCGACAGCGAGCCGGTGTCGCCCATGAAGATCTGCGCCGGGAAGGAGTTGTACCAAAGGAAGCCGACCAGCGCGCCGACCAACGCCGCGGCGAAGACGACCAGTTCGCCGCTGTCAGGGATGTACATGATATTGAGGTAGTCGGCGTATACGATATGTCCTGAGAGATAAGCCAGTACGCCCAGCACCGCCACGATCGGCACCGAGACCCCCGTGGCCAGTCCGTCGAGTCCGTCGGTGAGGTTGGCGCCGTTGGAGACGGCCGTCACCACGAAGATGGCGACCAGCACATAGAGCAGCCACGTCATCGTGGTGTTGCCGCCCGTGAGCCAGCCGTAATCGAATTCGTTGTTTTTGATGAAGGGGATGGTCGTCTGGGTGGTCTTGAGGCTTTCGGAGCTGATAACCACGTTGCGGTGTACGGTTTCGAGCACGGAGCCGTCCTCGTTCATGTAGACCGTCTGTACGGGCTGTACGACTTTGTCGCGGACGACGATCTCCTGCGACAGGCACATCGTCGTGCCGACGATGATGCCCAGCCCGACCTGTCCCACAATCTTGAAACGGCCCTTGAGGCCCTCCTTGTTGTGGCGGAAAACCTTGATGTAGTCGTCCAGTCCGCCGATCAGCCCCAGCCATACGGTCGAGACGATCATCAGCTGGATGTAGATGTTGTCGAGCCGTCCGAGCAGAAGGATCGGAACCAGAATCGCAAGCAGGATGATCACGCCGCCCATGGTGGGGGTGCCGCGCTTCTGGAGCTGTCCCTCCAGACCGAGGTCGCGGACCTCTTCGCCGATCTGCTTGCGGCGCAGGAAGTCGATGATCTTGCGGCCGAAAATGATGACGATCAGCAGCGCGAGGATGATCGACGCCGCGGCGCGGAACGAAATGTACTGGAACATGCCCGAACCGGGCAGGTTGTAGGCTTCGTCCAGATACTTGAAGATGTAATAGAGCATATTGTTCGTTGGGTTTTATTTTCCGAATGAATCGAAGGCTTTGCGGACCTCCTCCCGGTCGTCGAAGGGGTGTTTCACGTCGCCGACGATCTGATAGGTTTCGTGGCCCTTGCCCGCCACGAGCAGGATGTCGCCCGGCTGCGAGAGCATCACCGCCGTGCGGATGGCTTCGGCGCGGTCGGCGATGCGCAGGAAGCGCGCGCCGGGTTCGAGTCCCGCCGCCATCTGGTCGAGAATCGCTTCGGGCGACTCGTGGCGCGGATTGTCCGATGTGAAGACGGCCGTGTCGGCGTACCGCACGGCGATCTGCGCCATTTCGGGCCGCTTGGTGCGGTCGCGGTCGCCGCCGCAGCCGCAGACGACGATCAGTTTCTGCGCCGGGGTGCGGATCTCCTCGATGGTGCGGATCACGTTTTCGAGTGCGTCGGGCGTGTGGGCGTAATCGACGATGGCCGTGACGCCGTTTGCGCTCCGGACCAGTTCGAAGCGGCCGCTGACCGGGTGCAGCATGCTCGCCGTGCGCAGCGTTTCGCCGCGGTCGAAGCCCAGCAGGACGGCCGCGCCGTATACGGCCAGCAGGTTGTAGGCGTTGAAGCGGCCCACCAGCCCGACCCATACCTCCTGTCCGTCGATGCGCAGCAGCATGCCGTCCGGGTGCATCTCGACGATCTTGCAGCGGAAGTCGGCCATCGAGCGCAGCGAGTAGGTGTGTATGGCCGCGGCGGTGTTCTGCACCATCACGCGGCCGTTTTTGTCGTCGGCGTTGGTCAGCGCGAAGGCCTCTTTTGAGAGTGAGTCGAAGAAGAGTTTCTTGGCGCGGATGTATTCGGCGAAGGTTTTGTGGTAGTCGAGGTGGTCGTGGGTGATGTTCGAGAAGATGCCGCCCGCGAAGTGCAGCCCGCGCGTGCGCTCCTGCACGATGGCGTGCGAAGAACACTCCATGAAGCAGTACTCGCACCCTTCGTCGGCCATTTCGCGCATCATGGCGTTGAGCCGCACGGGGTCGGGCGTGGTGTGCGTCGCCTCGACGGTGCGTTCGCCGACCTTGTAGACCACGGTCGAAATCAGTCCCGCCTTGTGTCCCAAGGCCCGTACGAGGTCGTACAGCAGCGTTACGGTCGTGGTCTTGCCGTTGGTGCCGGTGATGCCCACGAGTTTCAGCGCGCGGCTGGGGTGGTCGTAGAACGCCGCGGCCATGTCGGCCAGCGCGCCTGCGGCGTCGGGCACCGCGACGTAGACGACGTCTGCGGCGGTCTGTTCGGGCAGGTGTTCGCAGACGACTGCGGCGGCGCCTTTTGCGACGGCGGCGGGAATGAAGTCGTGCCCGTCGTTCTGCGTGCCGCGCACGGCGAAGAAGCAGTCGCCCGGCCCGACGGCCCGCGAGTCGTAAACCAACCCGGCGACGGCGGCCGAATCGTCGCCGTGCAGCGCCGTGACGGGGGTATTTTGGAGAAGTTCTTTCAGTGTTTTCATAAACCGTTGTCTTTTGTCGTATTCGCCCCTTGGGCGTCTTTGCCGCCGCGGTCCGCGGGATTCGGAGCGCAGACGCTTCCGCGAACACGTCCGGAAGCCGGGAAAGTCTCCCTGCGGCGCGGCGCCGGAGTGAATATCGTCAGTTCTTTCATCTTAGTTCAGCGTTATGGCGACCGTCGCGCCCGGCGTGATGCGCGCTCCGGGAGCGAGGCTTTGCCGGACGACGGCTCCCCGGCCCGAAAAGCGGACCTTCAGGCCGCGGCTTTCGAGTACGAACAGCGCGTCCTTGAGTCCCATGCCCCGCACGTCGGGCATCGTGCCCGTTTCGGCCGGAAGGCTCGTGATGACCACGTTCGAAAGGCTGTCCACCTGCACGCGGCCCCAGCCCGTGCGGTGGTCGAACGAAGCGCGGGGCGAAAGCTTGTCCGCCACGCGGCGGATCTGGGCGATGTCGCCGCCCTTGATCCGGTCGGGGTGGCGGCGCGGACCGTGCCGCTCGACGCGGCCGTACCAGTCGCGGTTGCGGTTGTAGATGTAATCGACCATGCGTTTGACGACCGGACCCGCCAGCGGACCTCCGTAATAGGCCTTGCCGGCCTGCGCACGGGTTTCGATGGTCGTCAGCACCGTGTAGCGGGGGTTGTCGGCCGGGAAGTAGGCGATCATCGAGCCGAGGTAGTAGCGGCCTTCGCGGCTGCGGGCGTCGGTGATCTGCGCCGTGCCGGTCTTGGCGGCCACGCGCAGCCGGGCGGTGTCCCTGAAATAGAGGCTGGCGGTACCCTCTGTGCAGACCAGTTCGAGACACCGCTGCACCTCGCGCAGCGCCGAGCGCGAGCAGATCGACGAGGCGAGGGTGCGGCTTTCGAACCGCTCCTCGACGCGGTCGCCGCGCCGCAGTTCGCGCACCAGCACGGGCGAGATCATTTTGCCGCCGTTGGCGATGGCGTTGTAGAAGGTGATCATCTGGATTGGAGCCAGCCGCACGCGGTAGCCGTAGCTCATCTTGACCAGCATGACGCCCGGATCGGGAACTTTCCAGTCGGTGGTGATCGACGGGGCGCGCTCGCCCAGCCGTTCCAGTCCGACGGTCTGTCCGAGATGTAGTTTTTCGTGGAGGAAGTCGCTGTACTCCTGCTTCTTGCCCGTGATGCCGTAGCGTTCCCAGATCGCCTTGGCGAAGTAGACGTTCGACGACGAAGCCACGGCGCGGCGGAAGTCGATGACGTGGTCGCCGCGGTGCGAGTCGCGGATATTCTTGGCCGGGCCTACGGTCACCGGGTCGCCGTTGTGGGTGTCGTAGGCGGTCTGGGGCGACATGTCGGCGTCGTCGAGCAGCGTGAGCATCGTCGCCAGCTTGAAGGTCGAACCCGGCTCCATGCTGCGCCCCAGCGCGTAATTCTCGCGTTCGTAAAACGCCCCTTCGGTTCCCGCCCGGCCCAGATTGGCCATGGCGAGGATTTCTCCCGTATGGACCTCCATGACGATCGTCGTGCCCCAGATGGCGTTCTGGGCTTCGAGCTGGCGCCGCAGCGCCTTGTCGGCGACGTCCTGCAGGTCCAGATCGAGCGTGGTCACCACGTCGTAGCCGTCTTCGGGGTCCTCGTGGCCGCCGCCCGCGACGCGGCCGTAGAAGCCTCTGGCGATGCGCTGCCGCAGGGCTTTGCCGTCGCGGCCCGCAAGCTCTTCGCGGTAGGCCTCCTCGATGCCGTAATTGCCCTTGTCGCCCGTCAGTCCGATCGTGCGGCGTGCCAGTTCGCCCTGCGGGTAGACCCGCTGGTCGCGTTCGACGAGCCGGTAGACCATGCCCATGTTCCAGTTCAGCAGCGGATAACGCCGCAGGGTCTGCCATTCGGCGTAGTCCACTTCACGGGGGAAGATATTGACGGGCGTGTGGTCGCGGATGGTGTCGTAGATGCGGCGCGTGGCGAACTCTTCGCCGCGCAGACGGTCCATCAGGCGCGAGAACCACCCCTCGGAGCGCAGGTAGGTCGTGTCGCGTCCGTTGACGAGCCGGTAGCGGCGGGCGTGCTCCTCGCGGAATTTGCGGCTGTATTCGGCGGCGGACTTGTCCCGGAAGAACGCTGCGAGCAGTTTGGCCAGCGAGTCGCTCTGTTCGCGGAAGGTTTTCAGCGAATCGAGACCCGGCGAAGCGAAGTCGAAGGCGGCCTGATAGCGGAAGATCGAAGTCGCCAGCGGCGCGCCGCCGCGCGAGAGGATGCTGCCGCGCTGCGCCGGAATGGTCTCCTCGGTGAAGATGCGGCTGGCCAGCCGTTCGGCGTTGTAGGCCACTTCGGAACTGAAGAGCTGCACCCAGACCAATCGTCCGAGCACGACGGCCCCGGCGAGTATGAACAGCACGTAAAGCAGTCGTACCCGCAGCAGAATGTCGCTTTTGATCTTCGAACGTTCCTCTTTCATCGTCCGTCAGTTTTCGATGATTTCGCCCGGCGCCGGCGGGTCGGTAAGCTCGATGCCGCGTTCGCGCAGCCGTTCGACGATGGCCGAGTGGGTGGTGCGGCGGTAACGCTGTTCCTGCAGGCGGATCGAGCGTTCGCGCAGGATCTGCACTTCGCGTTCGAGGCGCGAGTATTTCATGTCCAGATGCAGGGTGGTGAACATCACGGCGATGCTCAAAAAGAACATGCCCGCGATCGAGAGCATGTAGGGATAGTATTTCGAGACTCCCTCGTGGACGAGGATCGTACCTGAGAAGAGCTGCCAGAAGGTGCTGGCCTTGCGGCGGCGCTCCCGGCGCTGGCGCTCCTCCTCTTCGGCCTTCTCCTCCTCTTCGCGTTCCATGTCGGCGCGGATGTCCTCGTCGGCTTCGCCCCGCTCGATGCGCAGCACCTCGCGCCGCACGCGGCGGGCGAATTCCTCCTCCTGCCTGCGGCGGGCCTCCTCTTCGGGGGTTACCGGGTCGAATTCGTGGTCCTTGAACATCCTTCTCTGCTGCTTTTGTCGTTGAATGATTCGCGGCGGCCTCCGCCCTCCGTTATTCGTTCTCCCGTTTTGCGGCCGCGCGCAGCTTGGCCGAGCGCGACCGGGGGTTGCGTTCCAACTCTTCGGCCGTGGGGACCACGGCCTTGCGCGTTATGAGCTCGAACGGCGTGAGGGCGCGTCCGAAAAAGTCTTTCTCCACCGAGCCTGAGAAATTCCCGCTGCGCAGGAAGTTCTTGACCAGCCGGTCTTCGAGCGAGTGGTACGAGATGACGACCAGCCGCCCGCCGGGACGCAGTACCTTGAGACTCTGCTCCAGCGCCATTTTGAGCGCCTCCATTTCGCCGTTGACCTCGATGCGCAGCGCCTGAAAAAGCTTGGTCAGGAACTTCGACTCGTCTTTTTTCGGGGTGCAGGGCTTCACGGCCTCGACCAGCTGCGCCGTGGTCTCGATCGGTGCGGCTTCCCGTGCCCGGACGATGCAGTTGGCGATTTTCCACGGGGTCTCCAGCTCGCCCCAGTCTCCCAGCAGACGTGTCAGCGCGTCGGCCGGATAGCCGTTCACGACGCGGGCCGCTGTCAGCGCGCCCCGCTGGTTCATGCGCATGTCCAGCGGCGCTTCGCCCCGGAACGAGAAACCCCGCTCCACGGCGTCGAAATGGTGCGATGAGACGCCCAGATCGGCCAGAATGCCGTCCACCTGCTCCACCTCCCGCAGCCGCAGTGCCCCGCGCAGAAAGCGGAAGTTGCTCTCGACGTAGTGGAACCGCCCGTCGTCGGGACAGTTCGCGCGCGTGTCGCGATCCTGATCGAAGGCGTAGAGTCTCCCGCCGGGACCCAGCTTTTCGAGGATGCGGCGCGAATGGCCGCCCCCGCCGAAAGTGAGGTCCACGTAAGTGCCCGCAGGGTCTACGGCGAGCAGGTCGACGGACTCCTCCAGAAGGACAGGTGTATGATACTGAGACATATTCGTTGCTGACAAGGTCGATTTGGGTGTAAAGTTAGGGATTTTTCGAAAAAGAATACCTATATTTGTGGATATAATTTTTTGTACGTCTTTATGCCCAGAATAGATATCGGAGCGGTACTTGCCGACAAAGCCCCGCGGCTGGCCCGCTGGATTCCCGGCTTCGTCATCGGCTGGCTCCGCCGCACGATTCACGAGTCGGAGATCAATTACATTCTCGAACACTACTGGAACCTGCCCCCGCAGGAGTTTATCCGCGCCTGCTTCAGGGAGTGGCAGGTGACCTATACGGTCGAGGGGCTCGAAAAGCTCGATCCCAAGGGCCGCTATCTGTTCGCCGCGAACCATCCTTTCGGGGGAATGGACGGCATGATGCTCGCCGACAAGCTGATAGACCGCTTCGGCGACGCCCGCGTGGTGGTCAACGACCTGCTGATGCACCTCGAACCGCTGCGTCCGCTATGGATTCCGGTGAACAAGCACGGTTCGCAGAACAGCGCCTACGCCCGCAAATTCGACGAGGAGTTCGTCGGCGAAGTGCCGATCCTGACCTTCCCGGCGGGGCTTTGCTCGCGCTGCATCGGGGGCGAGGTGACCGACCTGCCGTGGAAAACCAACTTCCTGAAAAAGGCCTACGCTTCGCAGCGCGAGATCGTGCCGGTGTTCGTCGAAGGACGGCTGTCGAACTTCTTCTACCGCGTGGCCCGGCTGCGCGTGATGCTGGGGCTGAAGCTCAATATCGAGATGCTCTGGCTGCCCGACGAAATGTTTTCCCAAAAGGGCCGGCACTTCCGCATTTTCGTGGGCGACCCGATTCCCGTCTCCGAGCTGCAGCGTTACGGCGGACTCCGCGAGCAGGCTGAATTCGTACGCAAAAAGGCGTATTTTTTGGAAAATATGCTCGCGCCGGAACCGGAAAAACGCTAAAATCGGTATTTTTGCCCCCAGTTATATGCAACAGAGACAAATGGAAGCCATCATACCTCCCGTCGAAAGGGAACTGCTCCGCGCCGAACTGACGCCGGAGCGCAAGGCCCGCGATACGAAGAAGGCCGGGAACGAGATTTATATCTTCTCGGCCGCCGAGTGTCCGTCGCTGATGCGCGAGATCGGCCGTCTGCGCGAAATCGCGTTCCGCGGCGCGGGTGGCGGCACGGGCAAGGAGCTGGACATCGACGCCGAAGATCTGGCCGAGGACGGCTACTACCAGCTGATCGTGTGGGACCCCGCCGCCGAAGAGATCGTCGGCGGCTACCGTTTCATCATCTGCACGGACGAATATCCGCGCCATCTCTCGACCGAACACTATTTCCGCTTCAGCGACAAGTTCCGCCGCAAATACCTGCCCCGCACCATCGAACTGGGCCGTTCGTTCGTGCAGCCCTCCTATCAGGCGCGCGGCAACGCCAAGAGCATCTATGCGCTGGACAACCTCTGGGACGGTCTCGGTGCGCTGATCGTGCTGGACCCCCGCGCCAAATACCTTTTCGGCAAGGTGACGATGTATACGACCTACAAGGCCGTGGCCCGCAACGCCCTGATCTGGTTCCTGCGCCGTTACTTCCCCGACCGGGACAACCTCGTCGAGGGCATCCATCCGCTCCGGCTCGATCTGGACGACCCCTATTACGAGCAGCTCTTCACGGGGCAGACCTATCAGGAGAATTACCGCATTCTGATTCAGAAAATCCGCGAGTTCAACGAGAACATTCCGCCGCTGATCAACGCATACATGAACCTTTCGCCCACGATGCGGGTTTTCGATACGGTGTCGAATCCCGATTTCGGCGGTGTCGAGGAGACGGGCATTCTGGTCACGATACGCGACATCTATCCCGAAAAACGGGAGCGTTACACCCGCTGGCTGGGGTGGCAGGCCAATCTGCAGTACCGCCGCGAGCTTTTCCGCAAACGGGTGCGCGAGCATCTGGACCGGATCAAGAAACGCAAAGGCGAATGACGTCTGCTGCATCGGATAAAAGCCGCACGGAATGCCGTGCGGCTTAATTTTTCAGACGGAAATCGGTCGCGGGATGCAGTAAAAGGGCTTTTGCAGCGTTTATAAGGGCAGTAACGCTAATTTGATTCGCTATGAAAAGATTGTTTTCGGCCCTCCTTTGTCTGGCCCTGATCGCGGGATCGGCGGCGTGCAGCGACGACGAAACGACCCGTCCCGTGCTGGTAGTCAACGCCGGCGAGAGTTTTCTGTCGCTCGACGCACTGGCCCGCGCCGGCAAGATCTCCGTAACTTCGTCACTGCCGTGGCGCGTGACGGCCGCCGCCGGGGACAAGTGGTTTACGCTCTCCGCCACGGAAGGCCCGGCGGGATATTCCGAGATCGAGGTGACCTTCGACCGGAACGAAGGCCCCGCCCGCAGTGCGCAGCTGGCTTTTGCCAGCGAGGACCTGATCGTGCCGTTCGTTGTGTCGCAGAGCGCGCCGAAGGACGGTTACGACGCGCCGGATTACTATTTTTATGCCGGATTCGGCACGATGCCGGCCCTCTATGCCGGATTGCATGTGCTGTCCCACGACAAACCGAGTTATTTCTATTATACGCGTTCGAGAACGTTCGACCCGGATAAGTTCCCGCCGCATGTCAAAGTCACGACGGCGGCCGACCGGACCTCGGATGCTACCGAAGCCGAAAAGGACGCGATGTGCCGCGAAATGAAACGGCGAGTTCTGGAGATCAACAAGGCCGATCCGACGGCCGTCTTCGGTCTCTATGTGGACGACCTGCGCTGCCGTCTGGGTTACGACTGGTTCGTGGCGCAGGGAATCGACTCCGCGCGGGTGAAGGTGAGCCTGCTTTCGGACGGAACGGCGACATACAACAACTTTTACAACTATTTCGGCGATCCGGCCACGGCTCAGCAGAACTGGGAGACCTATGCCGCGGAGGTAGAGGCGCTCGACTGGAATCACGGGGGACGTTATCCCGAAACCCGTGCCGAGTTCGAACTCGAATCGTGGACGTGGCCTTACTACCTCGCGACCCGTCCCGGCTATCGCTTGGTGATGCAGAACGGGGCGCTGCTCGAAAGCTCCTGCCCGTTCATTACCGACAAACTTCGTGAAATGCAGATCGAAGATATTCAGCCCTACGAGATGCTGTCGGCACTTCCCGAATCGGCCCGCAGGCAGTTCTACGACATGGCGGGCTTCGATTACGACAAGTTCGCGGCGCTGTTCGACGCTTCCCCCAAAGGCAACCTGATCATCATCGGAACGAGCCATCAGAACGCCGCGAGCGAACAGCAGCAGCGCGATTACGTGGCGCGGATCGTCGGACAGTACGGCGCAGCGTACGACATTTTCTTCAAGCCTCATCCCGCCGACACCTCTTCGGCGTCGTACGAAACCGACTTTCCGGGGCTGACGCTGCTTCCCGGTCAGATGCCGTTCGAGATTTTCGTCTGGTCGCTGATGGATCACGTCGATATGATCGGCGGTTATCCCTCGACGGTTTTCCTGACGGTGCCCGTCGATAAGGTGCGGTTCATCTTCGCTCCGGATGCCGAGAGTCTGGTGCGGCCGCTCAACCTGCTGTTCCGCGATGCGGCGAACGTCGAGTGGATGCAGTAAAGGGTCTTTTGCGGATGTGGTTCCTGCGGATATGGAAACAGCCGGTCATGCGACCGGCTGTTTTTTTGTTTGCAGGTGTGCTGCCTGCCTTTTTCGGGTCTTGTCCCGTTTGTCTTGGTTGTCCGTTCCGTCCGTTCCCGGCGGCAGCTTACCGCGAGGCGGCCAGCGACGAGGGAGTCACGCCTTCGGAGTTTTTGGCCCAGTCGCCGCGGGCGCGGAGCACCTGCTCGACGATGTCGCGCACGGCCCCTTCACCGCCCTTGAATTCGGAGACGTAACGCGACGCTTCGATCACTTCGGCGGCGGCGTCGGCCGGGCAGACCGGGATGCCCACTTCGCGCATGCACTCCAGATCGGGGATGTCGTCGCCCATGTAGATTGCGTTCCGGGGGTCGATGCCCTCCTCGGCGAAGTATTCGTGCAGGGCGCTGATCTTGTCCATGCAGTCGATGTAGGCACGGGTGACGCCCAGCATCTTCAGCCGGTTTTCGAGGGTCTTGCCGCGTCCTCCGGTGATGATGCAGACCTTGTAGCCCATTTTGATCGCGTAGGCCAGCGCATAGCCGTCCTTGGCGTTGTAGCGGCGGATGAAGTCGCCGTCGAGTGTGGGGATGATGCCGCCGTCGGTCATCACGCCGTCCACGTCGAAGACGAAGGCTTCGGTGCGGACTATATCTTCTTTGAAGTTTCCCATATGCTGTTGCTTATGATTGAATAGATGTTCTTGAGTTGCAGATCGTCGTCGAGCAGGGCGCAGTGGCGGGCGCGGGTCCCGGTGTCGTTGCGCACGGCGGGACCGGTCTGCACGTCGGCCGGGGAGGCCGCGTCGAGCGCTTTGGCGGCGGTCTGGGCGATCAGTGGTTTGAGCACGTCGAACGGAAGCCCCGCACTGCCGGCGATGCGTTCGGCGACGGCGTACATGTGATTGACGAAATTGCAGGCGAAAACCGCCGCGAGATGCGCTTTCGCCCGGCAGGCCGAGTCGGCCCAGATTACCGTGCGCGAGAGACGGCGGGCGAAGGCTTCCAGCTCCGGGCGCAGGGCTTCGTCGTCGGTTTCGAGGAAGACGGGAATCTGCGAAAAATCCACTTCGCGGCCCTTGGTGAAGGTCTGGAGGGGATAGAAGACGGCCCGACGCACGGGTTGGCCGGGCAGGGCTTCGAGCGGCACGCTTCCGGCGGTGTGGGCCACCACGGCTCCGGCGGGGATCGGCAGCGCGGCGGCCGCCTCCGCCACGGCCCGGTCGCTTACGGCGATCAGGTAAATGTCGGCTCCGGCCAGCCGCGCCGGGTCGGCCGTCCACTGCGTGCCGGCGAGTGCGGCGACCTGCTGCCCGCGTGCGGCGTTGCGGGCGAAAATCTGCACCAGCTTCAGACCGCTTTTGGCCACGGCCCGTGCCAGCGCTTCCGCGAGGTTGCCGCTGCCGATGATTACTGCGCGTTCCATAAGTTTCTTAGTCGTTTCGTTAAAGCAGGTCCACCAGCCGTACGTTGTCCTGCGACTTGCGGGCCGTTTCCTTCAGGTTCTCCAACTCCCGGTCGATGCGGGTCAGTTCGGCGTTGCGGGCCAGATCGACGGTCGTCTGTCCCGACGCTTCGACCGCTTCGAGCACCCCGTATACGGTCAGCGTCCCGGTGTCGTGCGCCGGGGCGAAGGCCACTTCGCGCTCGCCGTCGCCCGAAGGCACGGCGATGAGCTGTCCGGCCTGCACGAGCTGGTAGAGTACGTCGTTGACGATGCGCGTGGGCAGTCCGAGCCGTGCGCGGATCACGTCGGCGGGCGTTGCACCGCCCTTTTCGCGGAAGTGCCGCACCACGGAGAGCATCACGGCCAGCAGGATCTTGCGCCGCTGGTCGTAGCTTATCAGCAGCGATTCGCGCTCCTCGCCGAAGCGGGCGATATTCTGGTAGGCGAACGACAGCTCGCCGCCGAACAGCAGGATTTGCCACGAGGTCTGGAGCCAGATCAGCAGCAGCGGAAGGGCCGCGAAACTGCCGTAGATGGCGTTATAGGAGGTCATCCACCGCTGAATGTAGATATAGCCCCACTGAAAGAGCAGGAAGAGCGTGCCGGCGACGATGCCCGCCATCAGCGCGCTCTTGAATTTGACTTTGGTGTTGGGGATGATGATATACAGGATGGTGAACATCACCCAGATGATGAACATCGACGCGAAGCGCGAGAGCAGGTCGAAATACCAGCTGCCGTCGAATCCCAGCAGCTGCTGGGTGTAGTTGCCTACGGCATTGGCCACGACCCACAGCACCGGGACGATCATCACCACGGCGATATAGTCGGTGTACTGGCGCGTCACGCTGCGTTCGACCTTGACCTCCCAGATGTTGTTGAAGGCGCTTTCGATCGAGCCGAAGACCCGGATTATGGCCCAGAAGAGCATCACCAGCGCCACGGCCGCCACCACGCCGCCCTGCGTGCGTGCCAGCGCCTTTTCGGCGAAATCGACGACGTAGTCGATGATTTCGGGGTTCTGCGGGAAGAGGGCGTAGAGGTTGTCGATCAGCCCGTCGGCCAGTCCGAAGCCCTTGACCACGGCGAAAACCACCGCTACGATCGGCACCAGCGACATCAGCGTATAGAATGTGAGGGCCGCGCTGCGGACGATTGTGCCGTGTTCCAGAAGGCCCCGCGCCGTGTAGAACAGCAGGCGGTACTGCTGTACGAGCCACCGGATGACCGGGTTGCGCCATTCGTTGATGTCGCGCCGGAAGATCGTGTCGGTGAAGTAGGTGAATATCTCGCTGATTTTCATAGGCTGTTACGATTCCTGCAAACGGACTGCGCGCCGAACGCCGCCGGGCGCATTCCGATATGCTGCAAATATAGCTATTTCAACCGGACCGCCCAAAATCCGTTTCCGATTTTGGTGAAGGCCAGCCGCACGTCGGCTCCCGCATGCACGCCCAGCCGCCGGGCCAGCTCCTCGGCCCCGAACGGGAAGTCGCGTTTCATCAGCTCGGCACCGGCTCCTTTCAGGCTGCGTTTCAGCCGCTGCGGGTCGTACGGTTCGATGCTTTCGACTGCGAATACCTTGCCGATTACGTCTTGCGGCTCTTCGGCGGCGAATCCGTAGCCGTTTTCGCTCCAGATGTCGGCCTTGCCGCGCAGGTGGAGCCGCGCCAGCCGCGCCTTCTGCAGCGCGACGTCGGGCACGACCAGCCAGCGGTAGCGCGACGGGTCGAAGGTGTCGGGTGCGGGCGGCGGCGTCTGGCCGGGGGTGGCCGTGAAACTGCCGCGGCCGAGCGCCGTCGCCGTGAGGGCGGGACCCGTGCCGTCGGCATAGACGAGCACCTCCTTGCACTCGTCGCCGAGCGAGACGACCTCCACGCGGCTGTCGGGAAAGAGCCGAAGGGCTTCGTCCACGTCGAACAGCGGCGAGTTCTTGATGCACAGACGCCCTGACGCGCGCGCGATAAGCGGCATCAGGGCGGTGACGTCGGGCGAGCACGCTTCGAGCCGCACCAGCTTGCGGCCGTCGGCCGAGCGGCGGTCGGGGTCGGCGAAAATCCAGTCGAAGCGCAGTCCGGGCCGTTGCAGATACTCCTCGGCGGAGGTGCGGACGACCTCTATGTTGGCGGCTTGGAGCCGCCGGAAGTTTTCGGCGGCGATACGGGCCAGCGTTTCGCTGCGTTCGAGCGTCACCACGCGCCGGAAACGGCGGCTCAGGAAGAGCGCATCGACGCCCAGTCCGCAGGTGAGGTCCAGCGCCGTGTCGCCGTCGATCCGTTTGTGCGCCGCACACGCCTCGCTCGACGCCTGCTCGAAGGCCAGCGGCGGGAGTATGCACTGCGCGGCGGCATACGACGGCAGTTTCGATGCGGCCCGCGCGAGGTATTTGACCTGCGTGGCGACCAGCCGCGCGTGGGGCACGGTGCGGTCGAGGGCCACGTCCAGCGGATCGCGGCCGCGGGAGACGGCAATGGCCCGCTGCACTTCGTCCGTAAGCAGCAGTTCGTATTCTTCGGGGGTCATCATGCGGGCAAATGTACGCTTTTTTTCGGTTCGGCGGACCATGCGGCAGCCGTTGCGAGCGCGAAAAAGAGGTAAACGGCCGTCGTCGCCCCTCCGCCGAGGGCGTATTCCGCCGCTGCGCAGGACAGATCCGCCGTGACGCGCGCCAGCGCGTTGAGTCCTTCGGCCGTGTGCGACAGCACGCATTCGAATGCCGGGGCCGCCCATCCGACCGGCAGCAGCATCCACAGCGCGCCGACCAGCACCACGACGCTTCCGAGCAGGATCGCCGCCGGGTTGACGACGACTCCCGCCAGCGGCACGATGCCGAACGTATGCGATACGAGGGGCGCCGTGGCCAGCGTCGCCGCAAGGCTGACCGCCAGCACGTCGGTAATCGGGTTCAGCGCCCGCCGCCGGGTGCGGAGCCGGCGGCAGAGGGGTACGCCCCATGCGAGGATCGCCGCAACGGCCGCGAACGAAAGCTGGAAGCTGATGTCTCCGAGCCATGCGGGATTCCACAACAGCATGCCGAAGGCGGCCGCGGCGAGGGCGTTCAGGCCGTTGTATTCCGACGCGGAGGCGAGGGCCGACTGGAGCATCGTGAACATCACCGCCGCCCTCACGGCGCTGGGCGGAAATCCCGCCGCGGCGACGTAAATCCAGATGCAGGCCGCCGCCAGCAGGTTGCGCAGCAGATGGCCCCTGCGCAGCAGCGGCAGCCACCACAACAGCAGATTGACCAGTGCGAAGACGATGCCCGTGTGCAGTCCCGATACGGCCAGCAGGTGCGACAGTCCGCTGCGCGAATAGGCCGCGCGCAGTTCGGGCGTGATGCCGCTCCGGTCGCCCGCCGTCATGGCGCGGCAGACGGCGCCCGCGTCGCCGGGGATTCTCAGACGGCCCATTCGTTCGGCGGCATGCAGATGCAGGGCCGTATTGCGGGCGGGCAATCGTTCGAGGATGGTTCGCTCTGACAGCCATATCGTTCCCGCGAATCCCCGCCGCGTCATCAGGCGGCGGTAACTCTCCACGCCGCCGCGCAGCGGCCGGACCGTGCCCCGGCAGCGGAGACGCTCGCCCGGATGCAGGGGCGTCAGAGTGTCGGCATGGAGTGTCACCCGGTCGCCTGCGGGGCGCCATGTGCCGTCGGCCGGGTCGCGCCACGCCGTGACGGTCGCTTCGGCGGAAGCATAGCGGCCCCGGTCGGCGGGGATGCCCTCGACGGAGAGTTCATAGGCCGTGTATACCCCGTAAGGTACCGTGCGTCCGGTATCGCGGAGCTGTGCCGCGCCGAATCCCGCCGTGAAGAGCATGGCGAGGGTGCAGAGCGGCGACCGGAGAAGCAGCGCCGAGACGCCGGAGAGCAAAAAGGCCCCTGCGAGAAACCACAGGGGCAGTGCGAAACGGTCGGCGGCGAGAATCCCGGCCGCAAACGGCACGACGGCTTTCAGCATCGGCATACGGTCGAGTTTGGCAAGCAGGAATTCGGGTTTCATACCTGCAAATATAACAAAAGAGGGCTGTTTTGTGTGCTGTTCGGGCAAAAGGATTTCATGCCGCCGCCGGATCGGGCGGAACTCTCCGCTGCTATTGGCGAAATAGCTCCCAACCCCGCTCCACGTCGTCCATATCGGCCGCCGTGCCGTTTTCCACCCGCGAAATGGCCGCCGCCATGCGGAGCATCGTTGTCCGGTCGCGGGTGTCGACCGGACGGTCGTCGGCAATGCCCACGGCGTCGGCGACTGCGCGGATGTAGATTTCCGTGCGGTTCTCCGAAGGCGGGGCCCAGCGCGAGATCATGCCGCGTATGGTATCCAGACCGTGGCGGATGCGGTAGGTGTCCAAGAGGACGAAGATCGCCCGGTACCCCCACGGCATGGATTCGAACTGCTTGAACGCCGGATCGCGCGAGGGCCGCACCTCGCCTTTGTAGCGGACCGCCGACTGCCGGATATTGCCGGGGTTCCGGTTGCTCAGCCCCCTACTCATCGCTCGCCTCCCTCCGGATGCGGCGGCGGACGTAGCGGCGCAGCCAGCGGAACAGCGGGGCGTCGGATAACTGCGACGCGTTTTCGAGGAACGACCACAGCTCCACGCCGCACGTGAAACCCGTAAAGAGCCGTGCGACGTTCAGCTCCATGAAGTCGAGGATGCAGCTGTCGATCAGCCACGCCATGGCGATCGCCGTAATGGCAAGGGCCAGCTTGAGGACCGTGCGCCATGCTTCGCGGCTCTCGAAGTACCATGCGCGGCCTTCGCGGCGGGCCGCCGCGCGGCTGGCGGCGACGCCTGACAGGAAGTCGATGCCGATGAAGACCACGGCGCAGGCCACGAGCGGCCCGATCGGGGCGAACAGGGCGGCGATCCCCGCCGCCGCGCCGCTAACGAGTCTGTACAAAGTTTCCATCGGTCGTGCAGCGGTTGAGGATGTTCTCGTGCGGGTCGTATTCCGGAAATTCGGCGGCGTGCGTTTCGAGGTGTTCGGCGGCGCGGCGCAACAGCGTCCGGGCCTGACGGCGCAGGCTCCGTTGCAGCTCGCGCAGGGCCTGCGTGCCTGCGGGCTGGTAGGCGGCGGATTTGGGCGCGACGGTGCCGCACTGCCCGGTGCGGACGTCGAGCCGCGGCTGGAGGGCGATGCGCGTGAAAAACGCCGCCGGAGCCGCCAGATAGTCGGTCGTGAAGCCGGCATGCGAGCCGGCGAGAAGCTTCTCGTACAGCCGCCGCCCGATGACCGGGACGATGTAACGCTGTTCGGCCGCGGCGATGTCGCTCTGCGTGACGCTCTCCGGTGCGAGATACTCCCCGTCGGCGAAGGCCAGCGCGACGGCCTGCGCGGGGGTGATAAGTGTGTTCATGGATGTTGTAATTGAAATGATTTTCGAATAGCGCTGAAAGCGGCGCAGAAGTTCCCGCGGGGCGTCATAGCCACAAACGCGGCAACAGCGTGCCGGTGCGGGAAAAGCAAGACAACCTTTGCGTCATCTTGGCCGCGTGCGACAACTCCCCGCCGGGGCGGGGATTCAGGGGCGGGTCGGACTTGTAAACGACGCCGAAGGCGGCGAACAGAAAGTTTCGAAAGCACCCGGAGAATCAGGTCTTATTCTATACTCCTGATATTATACTTCGTGATCTCGGACAGAAACGCCTGCTGGCGCTCGTCGTCGGGATCATACTCCAGTCCGTCGGCCTTGCGGGCCTCCCAGACCTTCATGTAGATCGGCTTGGAGCGTGTCGGCGGGCGGTTTACGATTTGCAGCGACGACGTGTCGAATCCCGATACGGAGGTCAGGAGCTGGCGGATCGGTTCGGTCAGTTCGGCCTGCTCGCCGAGGATGACCGTGTTGAGCGCCACTTCGTACTCGTGCAGGATGCGTTCGGCGCTGAATCCCGAAGCATAGTCCAGTCCGCTCAGGGTCCGGAACCACGAGTGGGCCACGACGATGTCCGACACGGCCTGCTCGTGCAGCGCCTGCCAGTCGCCCTCGTTCTGCGACGCGATCGGAATGAAACGCGAATTGTCGTTCTGCTCGCCGCCGTCGCGGATGACGAACATCACCTGTCCGGGGTTGCCCGCGAATTTCTGCTCGGCCAGCCGTACGATGCGTTCGGCTTCGGCTTCGCTGTCCACCGTACTGTCGAGCATCATCACGCCGGAGAGCTGGAACGAGTTGTCGAGCCGCGAGATATTCCACTTGTCGGTCTTGTAGGCGATGGCCGAGACGTTGAACCCCGCGATGTAGGGCGGCACGCCGTAATGTTCGAACGTCGGTTCGTAGTCCTTGTAGTGGATCACGGCGCGCAGCGTGCCGTCGGACTGCTCTTCGAATGCCGGGTAGAGGGGCAGGGTCCGCGCTTCGGCGGCTTTGAACGCCGTCCAGTCGTGGTGGAGCAGGACGTGGGCCGAGTCGCGGGCCAGCCGGCAGCGCGAGGCGTCCTGATGGTGCAGCGAGAGGAACGTATGCCCGGCGTCGGTCACTGCTTCGAGAAATGCGTTGCCGAAGAGCGCCTTGTCGAACGCCAGCTTGTTGAGCACCTGCCGCAGGCTCTCCCCGTCGCCGTTTACGTGGCGCAGGAAGGCCGCGAGCCGGGGCTGCTGCGCCTCGTCGCACGTGAAGCCCTTGCCCGAAATGTAGTCGGCCTTGTCGTTGATGATGCGGCGGTGGGTCACCGAACGGCGTGCCATCAGCGCCAGCGCGTTGGGAAAGAGGTTGTCGTCGCCCCAGCGCCAGAACGCGTCGTTTTCGACACGTCCCGCGCCGAGCGTGATGTAGGGATCGGCCGTGCGGTTGTTCACCGCGACGGCCGGTTTGATTTTGTGCTTTTTGCTCATGGTTCCTGTTGTTTGAGTTCCGGGGCCGGGTCGGTGTCCTCGCAGGTGAGGGTCACGACGACCGGCGTGCCGTCGAGGGGTTTTACGCCCGATTCGTTGCTCACCGAGCCGAGCCGCAGGGGTTGTTCCCTCCCCAGCCGGGCCGACCAGCCGATCAGCAGCCGTTCGCCCGATGCGGCCGTGACGGTTGCGATCAGCCCCTCGGTCGCGGCCGTGCGGCGGAATGCCGGGCCGAAAAGCGTGCGGGCCGCTTCGCGGCTGACGACGAGCTTCAGCGTATGACGCACGCGCTGCGGTCCGGCTTGGGTGTCGCTCAGCTCGGTATAGGAGGAGCGTTGTTCGGCGAGCGGCAGCCGCGTGAGCAGCGTCCCGTCGCGGAATACCGCTTCGGCGCGCCCGTCGGCCCCCAGCGCCGCCCGCAGGAGATTTCCTGCGGGGGTGATCGCGGCGGCCGTGATACCGCCGGCGGGTTTGCGGGGTGTGGACGCTGTCATCGCTATACCCGGAATGCGTAAGAGAGCATCGTCTCGTCGATCACGTCGCATCCGGCCATGAAGACGGCGCGCTGGCGGTTCTCCATCAGGTCGGGGTTGTACCACATGCGCACTTCGTTGCCCGGAAAGTCGGACGTGTTGACGGCCAGTACGAGATTGCGGCGGTCGGTCAGCAGGCAGAACGACTTGTGGAGCGAGGTGTCGGCCAGATAGGCCCCCAGACGGACGTCGACGAGCGGGATGCCGTGGTAGGCCAGTCCCTGACGGCCGTTGGTGCTTTCGGCGTAGGCCGCGTCGGCGCCCTTGCTGTCGAGGTACTTTTCGTAGGCGTAGTAGAGATCCGAGGTGACGAAGAAGGCGAGCTGGCCTTCGGCTTTGCGGTCCTTGATGCGTTCGTCGGCGTTCTGCCAAAGGTCGTCGAGGATCGCGACGATCTTTTCGGGATTGGCGAAGTCGGCGGCTTCGTAGACCGAATTGTGGAACCGCTCCTGCTCGGCGCCGGCCTTGACGCTTTTGAGGAAGCCGTCGAAGGTGTTGAAGCCCGAAGCGGCCGTCGTGTCGCCGACCCACATCGTGGCGCGGATTCCCTCGGCGATGGCCTGCTTGAAGAGCGAAGTTTCGGCCTGCTCCAGCTCGCTGCCCGTCAGGTCGTCCATATTGACGTCGGCGCGCGCCGCGATTTTCTCGTATACCAGCGAGAAGTAGTCGGCGGCCGAGAATCCCAGCTCGGCCTTCACGCGGCTCAGAACGATGGTTTTCTGCAGTTTGGTGGCGGCGCTGCCCCCGGACCACCCTGCGGCGGTGTATTTCTGGAGGACGTTGCGCTGCCCTTCCCAGAGCTGGATGGTCGTCGGGACGGGCATGTTGTAGAGGACCCTCACGCCCAGTTCGTCGGCCGAAGGGCCGCTCAGGATGGGACGGAAGAAGATGTTTTCGAGGTCGGAACCGGTGTACTGCTTGGCGTTTTCTAAGAAACTCATGGTTGAAATGATTTTGGTGGTTGTTCGAATGGTCGGGGAGCCTTTTTCTTCGAGACTCTCCCGGTTTTACATGTTGCGCAAACGTTTCGCGTCTTCGGAGTAGGCGCGTTGGTTGGCCGTCCGCACGAGGTCGCCGTAGGAGGGATCCTCGCGGGGCCGGGTTTGCGTGGGGACGACCCGCTGCTGCGCCTGACGCACCGCGGCGGCGGAGCGGCGGAGCAGCTCCCGCTCTTCTCCTTCGGTGTGGAGGACGTTGCGGTCCGCGGGCAGCTGCTCTCCGGCGCTGAGACCGATGCGGACGAGCAGGCGTTCCCAGCCGCGGGCGATGTTTCGCGTCAGCGAGGGGGCGGGATGCCCCGCCGCATCGGTCACGACGTCGGCCAGACCGGCCGCGACGGCCTCTTCGGGCGACAGCCAGCGGCCGTTGCCGTTGTTTTTGGCCATCAGGGTTTCGAATTCGGCCGCCGGGCGTCCCGAACGGGCGGCATAGACTGCGGCGATGCGCGCGTCGGTCTGGCGCAGCAGGTCGAGTTTGCCGTTCAGCTCGGCGGCGTTGCCTTCGGTGGCGCAGACGGCCGTGTGTATCAGGTAGAGGGCGTTGGCCGATATTTCGCGGCAGCCGGGCGACGCGGCCTGCGCGATGATCGTCGCTGCCGAGGCGGTGTACCCGTAACAGCGGGTCGTGATGTGTGCGTCGAGCGCCGTGAGCGCATCGTGGATCAGCAGCGCGTCGTTCACGTCGCCGCCCGTCGAGCGGATGTTGACCACCACTTCGGACGCGTCGATTTCGGCGATGCGGCGCACGGCGTCGCGGAACTTTTCGTAGGTCGCCACGCGCGCTTCGGGCCGGTCGAACTGCCACTCTTCGGGCACGCCGATCGTGCCCTCGATGTCGATTTGGCAGACGCCGGCGTTGTTGTCGATTTGAATTTCCGATTTCATGTTTCAGGATTTGTACGAGTTGTAATAGTAGCTGCGGATTTTTTCGTAGGAGCAGCAGAACAGCTCGGCCGTGGCGTGCATGGCTTCGCACCGCGGCACGCCCTCTGCGCCCAGCCGTTCGATTTCGCCGCGTACGGCCCGCTGTTCGCAGACCCGCAGGTTGACCAGCCCCAGTTCGAACAGCCGTTCGACAGCCTGTTCGCCCTCCAGTCCGCCGATTTCCCGCAGCAGGATCGCGGCCAGTCGTTTTTTGTGGCGGGTCGTCATGCGTCGGGGAGTTGGGTGAAAGTGCAGCGGACGGAGGCCGCCTGCGGGTCGTAATCTTCGACGGCACGGAGCGCTGCGCGTACCGTTCCTTCGCCCGTGTCGAGCAGGAACGCCGAACGCAGGTCGGGCGCTCCCGTTCCGGGCGTGAAAAGGCTTTCGAATTCGTGGGGCGCGAGCCGCAGCGAGAGTGTGATGCGCCGGCCTGCGGACTCTCGGCCCGTTTGCAGGTCATAATAACGGTGCAGCCCCCGCATGCCGTCGCGGTCCTCGAAGCAGAGCGTGAATCCCTCCGCCGCGCCGTCCCCCGCGAAGTGGAACGCCGCGAGCGGATATTGCGTCTGCCCCGACGGAAATCCCCACCGCTCGCCGCCGGGCAGGGGGTGCATGCCCGCGAAGCGTACGATGCGCGGCGTGAAGTTGGTGCCGTCCTCCTGTGCGTCGTCGCGGTCTCCGACCTGCATGATTACGGCCGAAGGGGCGTCGGAGTAACCTCCCGCAGTGCTGATCGTGGGGCTGAACAGCGGATTGGCCAGCGTCTTTTCGCCCTCCTTGGCTGCACGGGAGTCCGTCGTGACGCTCCATTGGCCGAAGGGGCTTTCAGCCTCGGCGTCGAAACGGGCCACGGCTCCGTCGCCCGCCAGATAGCGCCATGTGCGGCGTTCGTGGACTTCGGGGGCGATGTCCGCCAGCACCACGGGCTGCGAGAAGTCGGTTTTCGCCCGCCAGTCGGCCGCGGGGCCTGCGGCGAAGAAATCGTCCGCCGGTTCGATCCGGACGGTTCTTGTCGCCTGTTCGGTGTGGAAGCGCAGGTTGAAGAGGTGCTGCAGCGCTTCGAGCAGCTCCGACTGCCGGATCCGGTGCCGGGCCACGTCGGCGAACGTGATCGCCGACCCGTATCCGGGTGCCGACGAGAAACGCGGCTGGAGCGAACATTCCTTGTGCAGGGTGAGCGACATGCCCTCCTCGGCCCCGTGGAAGTAAATCCGGTTGAAGTACTTTGGCGACGAGGGCGAGAGCCGCTCGGCGGCGGTGCGCACCCGCAGTTCGACGGTGGTCTCTCCCCGCTCGGCGATATACCCGTCGTACAGCGCCCAATCCCCGGCGTACGGCTCCCAACGGGTGCCGCTGCGGACCTGCAGCACGGGATTCGCCACGCTGCCCGCCGCCGGCGTGACGACCTGCGCCGTGCGGGCGGAGAATTCGCTCCAAAGCGTGTCCGCCGTTCCGTTCCTCGTATAGCTCAGACGGTATTGCCGTCCTTCGGCGTGGTTGAAGACGATCGCCGTGTAGCTGCGGTTCGGTGCAATCCCGCCGCGGCGGTCTTTGTAACGGTTGGACAGCGAGAAACGCATGTCGGCACCCGTGCCGAGGTAGACCGAATCGAACCCTTTGAGCCGCTGGCGGCTCTGGATCACGTGGTCGGTGGTGTACTTCAGGTAATACTCGAATCCCGCGCTCACCTCGGTCGTGGGCGTGAATACGATATTGCCCCGGTCGAAACCGAAACAGCCGCCGTTGTTGCTCAGGCCGGGAACCGGTTCCCCGTCGGTGTCGGGGGTCTGGGGCGTGGCCGTCTCGACGATGTTCCCCACGGAGTTGAGCGCGGTGTTCGGGTTGGCGGCCACGCGGCCCGAATAATCGGCCTTCGCCGTTGCGGGCGACAGCCGCCGGGCGAAAAAGCCCATGCGGGCGGCGAGGGCCGCGGTGTCGCGTGAGGCGTATGCGCCGCTCATGTAGAGCGACCGGAACAGCTCCGACTCCATGAATCTGCTTTCGATGCGGTACCCCGCTTCGCCGAAGATCGTTTCGACGAGCGTCGCCACATGCAGGAACGGGTGGTAATCGTCCACCGTCAGGAGCCGCTGGGCGGGGAGCAGGTCCGTCGGGCTGTTGCGCTGCGGGTATTCGTCGCGGCGGATCGGAAAGAACTTCACGGGCGAATCGTCCGTCCAGCCTGCGAGGATCGTCTCCGGAGTCAGGGCCGCCCGGAAATCGACGCCGAGGGCGTTGAACATCCGCCGTGCGGCGTTTTTCGCCCAGCCCGCTCCGCCGTCGCGGATTTCTATCCGGTATCCTTCGTCCGATGCGCTCAGCATCCGCACTGTTCCGCTCAGCATCACGGAACCTTCGGCCGTAAGTTCCGCCGTGTGCAGCGTTGCGTTGAACCGTTCGGCGGTATGCGGATCGCGGGCGAATCCGGCGAGCGCATCGTTGCGTATCGTTGCGGGGATGGTCAGCGTCAGCGAACGGCCTTCGCGGGCGGCCTCGACGTCGGCGAGGGTCGCGGCGTCGTATCCCGGCACGGCGATCCGCTCCGATCCGAGGTCGCACGGCTTTCCGTCGATATTCAGTTCCATGGCATGCGGGTTTTGCGCTTGGAGCGGATTTCGATTTCGAGACAGCTCACCGCCGCGTGGCGGTGTACGACGGCCGCCGGGGTTGTTACGTCGACCGGCGTATATCCCCCGTCCTCCGCCAGCCATACTTCGGGCGAAGCCGTGATCTCGCTGAGGGCTTCGAGTACGGCCCGCGTCTCGTAAGCCGATACGAGCGTCGTCCGCCGTTCGGTACGGGCTGCGGCGGTCAGGTGGCCGTCGGTCCCGTACGCTCTGTCCTTTACGGTCTCAGCCGTCACCGATTTTTCGATCGGAAAGGTGTAATGCTCGATGCTGCCCGCACTGCTGCGCCATGCGAGCCTGCGGCCGCCGGAGACGGCCGGGACCACCGTGTAGGAGACCGAGCCGCATTTCTCGGCGTCCACGGTCAGCGTTTCGGCGTCCGGAAAGTCGCGGGTGTCGAGCCGGAAGACGAGCACTCCGCCGCTTTTCGTGCGGTAGCTCTCGGCGGTTGCGGAGTCCCCGGCCTGCGCCGTGACCGTTATCGTGCAGGCTTCGTCGCAGAGCAGCGTCAGCTCGTCGCTTTCGCCCGGCGAGATCGTGCGGACGGAGGGCATGGCCGTCAGCAGGGCGGGGGCCGCGACGATGTTGCGGAGGGGCAGGAACGTGCGTTCCGGGGAGACGGCTTTTTCGCCGTTTGACGGGGCCGTTTCTCCGGCCGGGGTCATGCCGGCCTCGACGACCGCCGCGATGCAGCGGCCCTCGGCGACGTGGAATCCGGTGCTCCCGGTCACGGGCGAGAAGCGGATGGCGCGGCGCAGGCAGGGCGCGGCGTCGAACGAGACCGACGCGCTTCCTGCGAAACGTCTTGCGCCGATCAGGTCTGCACTTCCGGTGTCGGTGATGCGCAGGTCGATCGTCCCCGCCGCCGCGGCCGTGACCGTGTAGCGAAGCTCTCCGCCGAGCGGGGCGTACTGTTGCGGAATTTGTGTGAATGTCATTGGATCGTGTTTTGAGAGATGTCGTTACGGCGGAGATGCGCCCCGCCGCCTTTTGCGGCTTTCTCGTGTGCGGACAGTGCCGCGCCCTGAGCCGGGCCGGGGCGGTGTCGCCGCAAGAGGCGGGGCGCTCCGAATCAGAAGAAGGTTACGATGCGCGCGGCGGCGGTCTGCGAGATTTCGCCGTGCGGCGTGAGTGCGAAGGCGCGGGGGCGGACCGAAAGCCCCTCGACGGCGAGAACCCGTTCGTCGAGCGAAAGCGCCGCGAAGATTTCGAGCAGCTGCTCCTCCATCCGGGCCAGCGCAGCGCGCCGCTCCGCGGGGGAGAGCCGTGCTCCGGAGCTTAACAGGTGGAGCGTCATGTCGTACGTCGCCCGGCCGTGGCCGCGTCCTTCGACGGCGTGCAGTTCGAGGGGCGCGAGCCATGCCGCCGGGTAGCTCCGCACGGTGTGGGCCATGCCGTCTTCGGGTCCCGTGTGGAAAGCGTAACCCTGCTGCGCCGCGAGCGCTTCCGCCGCACCTTCGAGATGGGTGCGATTCATTGTTGACAAGTGTTTGAAAGATTGTTGAAAAACGGTAATAACAATTCGTAAGGGGCTGACAAAGAATTTTGTCCCGTTGTTGATAACCCGTGCACGGTGCACCGTGCGGTGTGAATTGTGATGCAAATATACATCGGCAGATACCCCCTTGTCAAGAGGTCGGGGCACTTTTTCTAAATTTTATGGAAAAACTCCCGATTTTTGATTACCTTTGCCTTATCGAAACCAACAGTTTTATACCTTATGGATGATGGTCATAGTTCCACGTATAGCGGCTGTGTCGTATCTCAATACGATACCGTTCATCTATGGTATCGAGCACGAAGGTAACCTGCGTGCCGAACTGCTGTTGTCTCCCCCCGCCGTCTGCGCAAAGAATTTCGCCGAACACAAGGCCGACATCGCCTTGGTGCCTGCCGCCGCCGTGCCGTCGCTCGCCGACGCCGATATCGTCACCGAATACTGCATCGGCGCCGCCGGTCCCGTGCGGACGGTCGTCCTGCTGAGCGGCGGGCCGATCGAAACGGTGCGCCGGGTCTTCCTCGACGCCCATTCGCTGACCTCGGTGCAGCTGGCCGGCTATCTGTTGGCCAAACACTGGAAGGTCTCTCCCGAATACTATACGTTGGAGGATTACGCGCAGCTGGACCGCGCCCTGCCGGGCGACGCCTTCCTGCTGATCGGCGACAAGGTTTTCGACTACGAGGGCCGCTTCGCCTATTCGTACGATCTGGCCGCCGAGTGGAAAAAAGCCACGCGTCTGCCCTTCGCCTTCGCCGTCTGGATCGCCCGCAAAGGTGTCGATCCCGATCTGACCGAAGGGTTGCAGCATGCGCTGACTTTCGGCATCGAACACACGTACGAGGCCGTCCTCGAACACGGCTTCGACCGCAAACCGTACGATGCGTACGGCTACCTAACGCAGAATATCGACTATATTTTCGACAATCAGAAGCATAAAGCGCTGCAAAAGTTCTGGAACTTCGGCATCAAGGTGTCTCCGAGGGCCAATCCCGGCTGAAGAGCTTAGCGGACGGCTGTCCGCCTCTCTGCCGAACGGGATTATGAACTTTAAGAAGGAGAGCGTTTTATGATTACGATTTACCTCAAGCAATACAACAAGATTATCCGCAATGCCGACACGAAGCTCTTCGACGAGCTGGGTTACGACGACATTTTGTGGATCGACATGCTTCTGCCCACGATCAAGGAGCAGAAGGCCGTCGAGAATTTCATGGAGATCAGCCTTCAGACCAAACAGCAGGTCGAGGAGATCGAATCGACTTCGAAATACTCCGAAGACGAGAATGCCATCATCTCCAACTCCAACTTCTTCGTGCCGACGGGCGACACGTTCATCGTCGAACCCGTGTCGTTCATCATTTCGAACGAGGGTGTGCTGGTTTCGGTGCGCAGTGCCGAATTCCGGACTTTCCGCGAGACGGAGAAGCGCCTGCAGATGAACTACCGCAACTATTCGACGGGTTATCACCTCTTCATTTCGCTCTTGGAGGTGCGCATCGACTTCGACGCCGACCTCGTGGAGCTGATCGCCAAGCAGGTTGCGGCGCTCTCGAAGGACATCAACTCCGAAGATTCGATCGACAAGGCCGTGCTGCACCGCATCAGCGCCCTGCAGGAGAGCACCATGTCGCTGCGCGAGAATATCTTCGACCGCCAGCGCGTGCTGTCGGGCATCCTGCGCTCCGAACGCTTCCCGAACGACATCTATCCGCGCTTGCAGCTGATGATCAAGGACGTGAACTCGCTGATCAACCATGCCGACTTCAGCTTCCAGCGTCTGGACTATATTCAGGACGCCGCGCTGGGTCTGATCAACATCGAGCAGAACGAGATCGTCAAGATCTTCTCCGTGGCGGCGGTGATCTTCATGCCCGCGACGCTTATCGCGTCGATCTACGGCATGAACTTCAAATTCATGCCCGAACTGGACTGGACCCTGACGCTCTCCAACGGCTGGAACATTCCGCTGGGCTATATCTTCGCCATCGGCCTGATGATCTTCTGTTCTGCGCTGACCATCTGGTACTTCAAGTACAAGAAGTGGCTCTGAAGACACGCCCGCTCTGCGGGCGCGCTCCTGCCTTTCCCGTTACTCCACCAGCCGCACGAAACAGGCGTCGCTTACGTCGCCGGCGTTCCAGTCCGATACCAGAAATGCGTTGTCGTTGAAACTGTTGAAGTCGAACGTGGAGACGTTTATATCCCATGCCGAAGTTCCCGAATCGGACCGTTTGTTGACCCAGTATACCGCTCCGAAATTGGTATATACGGTATAGAGCATCGGGCGGTAATGAATGTCCGACGAGGTGTAGAGCGCGCCTCGGTTGGCATAGCGCAGCACGCCGCGTTTGCCGCCCTCCTGCGCGCAGTTCTTGCGCCGTCCGTACCCGGAAGCCCCGACCGGGAAGAAGAGGTTCGCACCCTCTCCGCCTGAATTCGTACTCCCTTTGGGGTTGTAGACGAAACATCCGCGCATGCCTTTGTTCTTGTTGCTGGCGTTGTAATAGGCGTAGCTGTAAATGTCTTTCACGTCGAAAGAGGTTTCGGTGGATTCGTCGTCGTAAAGCACGCCGTATGCGAACTGGCAGTTGAGTTGCAGGGTGTGGAAATCCTCGTATTCGGCTACATGGCAGTTGGAATTGCCGTTGATGGTCTGTTTGCGGTCGCTGAATCCTTCCGAAGCGCGGGGCCTGTTCGTGATCTGCGTTTTTCCCGCGACCTCGGTCCATGTCCCCTTCTTTTTCGATTCCAAGGGAGCCAGATCGAACTCGGTCGTCGCATGGTCCTTGAAATTGTCGAATACGTTGTTGGTCGCGTCGATGGGCTGGTCGAAATTGCCGAAGCGGAACAGCGACCCCTCCTCGCACGGCGACTTCGCTTCCGTGTCGTTGTAGCAAAGATTGAAACAGTGCCATTTGGCATCGCCCGCGATTTGGTCGGGAGCGTAGCCCTGACGGACGAAGATCCGGTGGTAGCAGGAGTAGTTGTGATAACGCACCAGAATGATCCCGTACCTGCATTGATCCGCGTCGATCGTGCCGTCCGGCTGGTAGGAGAAACGGATCTCGGACCCGGTGGCTCCTTTGGCCCGCCCTCCGAGTACGCCGTTGATCCTGATCCAGTCGCCGCCGGTCTCGATTTCAGCCTCCCACGGCCCCTCCGATTCGAACGGAAGGTATTGTGCGGCGGCCTCGTTCTTACGGTGTGTGAGCACCACGTTGAACGGCTTGTCGTTGTTGTGACGGCGGTAAATGCCCTTGGGGTTGATGACGCGGCGGACTTGGAATATCGTTACGGTGTCCACCGTAGGTTCGGAGTGCCCCTCCAGCTGGACGGTCAGTTTCACCTTTGCCGAGCGTCTGTATGAAAAATAGGGGTTGTTGCCCGAAAATCCGGTCGTACTCACCAGCTGCAATGCTCTGGTGTAACACGGAATCTGCAGGACGGTCCTCTCTTTCGTCTCGTCGATCGTGACGATGTAGTCGCCGTTGTTCCCGCCGTCGATCGTGCCGCTTTTCGAAAGCTCGTACTCCCGGTATCCGCGGGGCGCCTGCCCTTTCTCTTGGGGAAGCAGCAGCTCTTGGCCGTATGCCTCCAGACTTTCTCCCGACAGGGCCGTTCCGAAGTCTTTCTGAAGCCAGTAAAAGTAGTTGTAGCCGCTCCAGAAAGATTTGTCGCGTCCGATCCAGTTGATGTGGGTCGCTGCCAGCGACAGAAATCCGTTCCACGGGCCGTCTTTGATCTTCGGGTGGTCGGGATCCGCATTGCCGACATTGCCCGCAGTGGGGTTTCCGCTCAGGGTGTAGACCTCGTCGCGGTAGTATTCGAACTCGTCGCCGGCTTGGTAAGGCCCCCAGTTGTTCTCCACGATTTCGGCTTTCAGATTTCCGACGGGTTTGCCTTTGATCTTCACCGGAAGCATCATCGAGTGATCGTACAGATAGGAGATGTAATAGGGATTGGGGACGTAAATGCCGGGGTCCTCCTGATAGTCGATATGCCAGTCCACGTCGTTCGCGCTGCCTTGGAAGCGCATCGTGAGCTTGTAGTGGAAATTGCGTTCCGCATTGTAGTCGTCGTCGGCATTCTTGCCGAGCATGAACCGGTAGAAGATCGTACCTTTTCCGGGGTTTTCCGCGGTGTTCGAGATATAGAATCCCTCCACTTCGATATAGGTGCCGCAGGGCTTGCCGTCGCGGTATCCCGGATCGTCGGGGTCGTTGCCGTCCGGAAAGGATATGTGCTGGTTGTCGCCCGACACGTCCTGCCATTTGAGCTTGCCCTTTCCCTGCATGTTTTCGTAGAAGAAGAGCGACCGGGCGTCGTTGGCGTGCAGCTGCTCCTTGGATTGGGCGGTCCCTCCCAAGGGGTTGGAGCCTTTTGTCAGACGCGGCCACTGGTTGAAATCGGTTCCCTGACCGTATTCGATCGTGTCGCCCGCGAACCATACGTCGTTGTCGGGGTCCTTGATGCGCTGTTCGTCGTTTGCGTCCAGCAGCGTGCAGGACCGGGGTATGTTGTGTATGCGCGCGGACTTGATGTAAATGTAGACGTTGTCGTAGAGATTCTTCGTGTCGAACGATATCGTGACCTTCGATGCCAGCCGGCGCAGCCATGCGTGGATCGTCGGCTTGGCCGAATTGATCGTCAGCAGCGGCGCTTTGCCCCGGACCGCTCCGGATTCCGGTTTGTTGGCCGTGAAGTAGCCGGACATCTGATCGTTGTTCCGCGTCAGTTCGGGATCGGTCTCCCATGCCGGGGCGATCCGTCTGAAATCCTCCTCCAGAGCGATTTTTTCGGCATATCGGGTGTTTGCCGCGAGGTCGCCCATGTTGGCCACGGCGTAGATCCGGTAACGTCCGTAGGGTATGTTGTATGTGAATTCGGCCCGCTGCGTGGTCTGCTCGGTCGGGCTTCCTTCCCGTTCGGGGTTCGAAATCTTCATCTGCTCCCGTGTCCGGTAGCCGCTTCCTGCGAGCGAGCCGTCTTCATTGTACCATGCGATGAAGATATCTTCGATTTCGGCGATCTGGTCGCCTTTGAGGCTGCGGGTTTTTCCGAGGGAGAGGTTCGAAAGGGCCTGAAAGGTCACGGCGAACGATACGCGGCTTTCGCCCTTGCCGATCGGTTCCGCCTCCGCGTCCAAGTCGTCGCGCATACAGGAACCGAATCCGAACAGCATGCCGCCCAGCAGCAGGTAGTATATCGCTTTGCTTTTCATCCGTTTCAGTCGTCTGTTTAGGGTAACAGTCCGAATCCGGGATCGAGTTCGACCAGCTCGTAGGGAAACACCTCTACGACGAGATCCGGTTCGGATGTCTTCGAAATCGAGAATTTGTAGTAATAGTTGCGCCGGATGTCGAACGGATCTCCGACGGCGCTTCCTTCCGGCGGTGCGTTGTAGTATTTGAATTCTACGGTATACTCCTTGCCGGGCGCCTCCTTGAATCGGACCCGCATTTCGGCTGCGTCGGCCGCTTTGCGGTTCGCGGTCCCTGCCGCGACGTTCCGGTATTCGGGGACGTAGGCGACGAAACGCCCGTCCGCCGTCCGGTCGAATGCGCGTGTTTTCGGGGCCTCGTCGTTCCTGCCGTCCGGCAGATGCACGGTGTCCGTGTAGTCGCCGGCGTAGTTTCCCTTGACGTAGTCGTCCTGCGAATAGACCCCGCTCGGTGCGCAATATCCCGTTGCGTTGTAGCGGAGCAGTTCGACCTTTTCGAGCGTCCAGCCCGATGTCTTGCAGCTCACCTCCACCTTGGCCATGGCGCGCAGCAGGTGGACGGTTCCCAGATGGGTCAGCATCCCCGGTGTGAACGTCATCTCCTCGCAGCTTTTTACGCCGTACATCGGAATCAGCCGTTCGCGGGACAGTGCGAACGGTGCGGAGAACGTGTAACGGCTGCTTTCCGCCGTGCAAAGCTCCTCGATCGTCGTCTCTCCCGCCGTCATTTTTCCGGGGTAGGAGGGCCAGTTCGCCAATGCGACGACCTTGAAATTCGCGGGCGGCATCTTGTCCGTTTTCCCGACCACTTCATACGTTTTCGACCGGTCGGAATCGTCTCCGTCGGGGATAAGCTCCACGGTCTGGAACGCGGAGAGGTATCGGTTCTGTGCATCGAAAAAGAAGAATCTGTAATTCCCGTTTTCGAGGTCGATCCCGTTCTCGAATTCGCTCTGCGTGCCGTCGTCGTACGAGCCTTCCGGCGTTCCGCCCGCCCGCGTGCCGTTCGTGCTGCCGAGCGCGATGCGGAAGCTTACCCGCACGTCGTCCGGCCGCTCCGTGCCGGTTCCGGGGACCGGCTCTTCATGTCCGGTCCGGCGGCACGACACGAGCGTCGCGCCGGCGAGCGTCGCGAGACAGATGAAAATGCGTATGATTCCGTTCGGTGACATGTGCGTAAATTGTCAGATTCCCGTATTCTGCCAAACCATTTTCCACGAATGGATGTTGATGCTCATGCTGATCCAGCGCATTCCCTCTCCCAGCACGCATACGATGTTGTATTCGTCCATGCGGTCGAGGAATTCCTGATCGTCCATGTCCCGGCGGTATTCGCCTTTGACCAGCAGGGCGTAGTCCACTAGCGGAATGCTGAGCACGGTCTTTCCTGTGTCGTTGTCGCGCACCGTCAGTCTCATCTTGCGCTCCTCCGGCAGTTCTTCCGGCAGCAGCGCCGGCGTATTCGCTCCGGTTGCCGACCGGAACGTCGCGCTCTTGTCGCGCACCGTCAGCCGTGCGGTGGTCAGCTCCGCGACAATGGCATTGACCGACGTCACGGCATCGGGGAGGTCGGGAAGCGCCGTCCCGGCCGTCGCGGACTGTTTGTGCCATGCATGATAGGTCACCGGTTCGTCCGGCAGCAGCTGGTTGTCCCAGTCCATCCGGCCGTTTTCGGCGGTGATCCGGAACGAGAAACGCTTCTCGTCGAGCCGCTCTCCCGACGTCTGCTGCAATACGACGCGAACGTTGTTGGTGTTCTTCACGAGCGGTACGACGTAGGTGTAGGTGCCCTCCGTGTCGCCGAAGGTCTGATTCGGCAGATAACCGTGGTAGAGCCTGTCGAGGTCTTCGCGGACATGCCCCGTCCCGTCGGATCCGGATTCGCGCTTCAGCGTGCAGGTCAGCTCCTTCCCGGATGACGATTCCGGGATTCTGAACGAACCTTTGTCCGTCGATCCGCACCATGCCAGCAGGTCGTAGGTTCCCGGAGCGACGTCCACCTCCATGGCGTATCCCTCTTTGCCGAGGGCTTCGCCGCTTTCCGTGCGCTGCCAGACCACCCTGCCGCCGCCGTCGAGCAGATAGAGCGTTACCGACTCGACCTCGTGGGCGAATGCGTCGGCGAATTTCAGGTTCATGTCGTAGCGGAACTTCACCCGGTAATTTACCGAACAGTCGCCCTCGCCGTCGTAGATCACGCTGTCGCAGCCCAGCAGCGTCAGGGCGCAGACGATCGCCGCGAGCGTCCTTTTGCTTATTGCGTATATGTAAGACGATGTGCCCATCTCTGTCACTCTGTTTAGTTCATCGGGTCCGGACCGGGGCAGCCCCTTCCGCGAAGGGGCTGCCGGAAACTACAGATTTACGTTCTGGTTGACGATTTTCCATGAGAGGATATTGATCCGGGCGCCTACGTAATAGGTATCCTTTTCGTCGTTCTTGCCCGGTACGATCTCCTCTTCGGGGTCGAAGATGCCTTTGCCGATCTTCGTGAGACTGTTGACGGTCACCATATAGTGATGGTTGCGGACGATGCCGTACTTGGCGACGGGGATCACCCGTTTGTTTTCGGCGTCGGTGGTCGTCGCGGCATTGTTCAGGTGCTCGATCGGGATGTTGTAGTACATCAGGCCGTCCTTGTAGCCGATCGCCTCGTTGTAGGCGTTGAAATCCTTCATGTTCTTCTCGACCTCGCCGAGTTCGGTATCACTGGCCGGGGCATACGTTTCGCCCGACTTTCTGTACAGCGAGGTGCCTGCGGCGAGCGGTTTCAGTTTCAGGTATACCTTTCCGTCGCGGTCGTTGGCCAGCTCGACGCAGTCATGATCTATCTGCACGTATTTTCCGGTCGCCTCGTCTTCCAGACAGTACAGGTTCAGCTTGTTTCCTTTCTGAAGCGTGTTGAGCACGTAGTTCAGGTAGTCGTTGCGTTTGTAGAGCGTTCCGTTGTAGCGTATCATCTCCAGCGGCTGTTCGTTCTCGTCGAGGATCTGCGCTTTGAGCAGGATGCTCGTCACGGCCGAGTGGAGATACTCCGATACGATTTCCGACGTGTTGGAGTTCTCGGCGCAGTAGGCTGACTGCCCGAATTGTTTGGTAAGCTTGTCGGCGTTGATGTAATTCAGGTATTCGGCGACTGCGGCTTCTGCCGAAACGTCGGGATACTTGCCGTCCTGTTTGCCGTAGTTGTAGGATTTTCCCCAGTAGCTGCGGAACCTGACCGCATCGTTCCAAGCGAATCCGAGGTCCGTATCCGACCACGTGGTTTCGATGTTCTTGACGATGTAGGAGTCCTTGGCGGTGGCGTTCAGCCCCCATCCGAGGAATCGGACGTAGATGTCGGCCGCTCCGGTCTGCGTTCCCTGCTCCTGTTTGTTGGGGTCTCCGGCGACGGTCACCTTGATCTTGTAGATTCCGGGTTTCCCTTCGACCGGAACGAGCTGGTCGTTGTCCACGCGCAGGGTTACTTTCGCCGCCAGACGCTCCACGTAGATGTCTACGGGCGTTGCGTTCTGCGCCTCGTCCAGCTCCTTCTTGAAGTCCGATTCGCTCACCTCCGTCACGAAGTAGGGAACCGCCGCCGACGTGCGGCCGTAGCTGGTGGTGCTCATGGTGAAGTGCGACCCGTTGTAGATGCTGCCTGCAAGCAGTGTCTTCATCTCGTCCAGCGTGTTTGCCGGCTCGAAATCCTCCGGCGTGTTGAGCACCGTGACCAAGTGTTTCGGGTGGTTGGTTTCGGTCAGGCCCTTCAGCACGATGACCGATTTTCCGAAGAATTCGATGTTGCCCGCGGGGTTGTCCTCATTCTCCGTGCCGCTGTCCCAGACGTTTGCACGGGCGATGAATATGCCGTTCGTATCGTAGAAGAAGAAGTCGGCGTTGACCACTTCGTGCTCGGTCGCGTCGCCGTATTCCAAGTCGCCTCCGGTCGCGCGCGTGGAGTTCGCGTCGGTGATGTTGACTCTCAGATAGGCTTTCCCGTCGAATGATCCGGGCTTGTTGCTGTTTTCGGACTCTTGGTCCGAACAAGCGCAGAATGCTCCGCAAACGAGTATCCCGCAAAGGATGTTTTTCAGTTTCATAGGAGATGTGATTGAAGTTTTATTTTTTGTTCTGTTTTTGCAACTGTTCCAAAGCCTCTCCGGCCTCGCGTATGCCGGCCTTCTCGGCTTCCCGCAGATAGCCGGCGGCCGTTTCGTACTCCTCGGTGAGCATGGCGTATGCGCCCCGCGCATAGAGGGCTTCGGGCGACTCCCCGGCTTTTCGCAGGTAGTGTTCCGCGTTTTTCAGGTCGCCTTTCTGCATGGCCGTGTTCGCCGCGTTGAGGTTCGCCGCCGTATCTTCGGGATACATGCGTACGGCCGTTTCGAATATTTCGTTGAATTCGTCCGAACCGGGGCTGCAGGCTTGTGCGGCCAAGTAGAATTCGTTGAGACTCAGTTTCTGCGGCTGTGTGAGCATGATGCGCCGGATCTCCTGCGCGTCGCTGAACGTGCGGACGGTGTACGTGATCCGGTAGTCCGTGTGGCGCAGCGCGGGGTAGCAGTTTTTCAGCAGGAAATCGTACTCATCGGGATAGGAGCGTTTGATTTTCGCCTCCTTGGCGTCGGGTTCGAGCGAACTGTCGATCAGGGCGAGTATCTCCGCGCGGTGCGTCAGGTTCGAGCGTTCGACATAGCTGCGCAGTCCGGCCCAGTCCTCCGGTTCGTAATCGGTTTGGATGATCCCCTCTTCGAAGCGGTAGAGCTGTCCGATATGCTTTTTCAGCGCTTCGGTGCGGCCTATGGCCAGCATGCGGTTGTGCGTCCACGGACTTTCGGGCGATGCGTAGCCTTTGAGCCATACCGACGTGATGGTCACGTCCCGGTCGTCGCGTACCGAATCGATGGTGGCCTCTATCCTGCCCAGTTCGGCCGTATTGCGGCGGTAGTCGGGGTAGATGACGGTCTTGTTCACCGGGAAGTCGATGAACGCGGACCCGCTCAGCGAGCGGCTTTTGACGGTTTCGGCCGCCGGACGGACATAGACCGGCCGGGGAGTGTAGGGGACGGGTTCCTCGAAGTGCCCCAGCAGGCCCTGCTGTGCGGCGAGCATCGTGTTGCAGCAGCCGTAGTCGCGGCGGGAGAGCCGGAGCGCCGCGCCGTTCATCCATTCGGCGTATGGCACGATGACGTGATAGGCTACCCGTTCGGGTTTTTCGGCGGCCTTGAAGCTTGTCTCGCCGTCGCCCGACAGCATGCCAGCCCCGTTTCTCATATAATAATAGTAGCGTCGCCGGCCGTAGATGCCTATGGCGGACAGGTCGGCCGAATCGGCTCCGTTCACGAGCCGGGGTGTCAGAAGTACGGCGCGGTTCGCCTCTACCTCCAGCCGGGAGAGTTCGACATCCATCTCCACGACCAGATATTCGCCGTTCCGATCCATCTTCAGGCTCCCGACCGAGACCCCGTCTACCTCTTGAGCGTGCAGCAGCGGACTCGTTCCCAGCAGCAGCGACAGGAAAAAAATCGTTCGTTTCATTGCAGCGAGCATTTAGAATACGTAAACCAGATTGACGGCCGCTTTGGTCGGCCCCACGTAATGATGCGGTTTGTCCTTCTCGACTCTCTTTCCGCAGCCTACGCATCGGAAGCTGTCATATTGCGTGTAGGCGTATCCCACGCCTATTTCGGCTTCGAGATTCCAGTGCCGGCCGAGTATCCAAGCGTATCCGTAGGCGACGCCGGCGCCTATGAACCAGCCCTGATAGCGGTAATCGGAGAGTTTCGAGAGGTCGGAACCGAGGAATGAAATCCCGTTTTTCACGCCTCCGATGTTGTACTGCCCTCCGTGTGCGTGGAAACCTATGAAATGTCCTGCGAAACGGTCGCAGAACCATAACCGCGCTTCGGGGCGCACGAGCCAGTGCTTCCAGCGGCGTCCGTGCGACAGTGTCCATGCGTTGAAATCGCCCGTGATGTCCAGTGTCCATTTCGGCGCCAGTCCGGTTTCCACACCGAGGTTTATGTTCATGAAAGCATCGGACAGTACGTTTGTTTTCAAAGCTACGCTCTGCCCCCGGACGTTCCATCCCCAGAGCGATGCGCATAACAAAAGAAAGATTCTGAATTTCATGGCCGTATCTTCGATCAGGTTCGTCTGCATGCATGTATACGGATCATCCTCAAACGGACGCTCCCGGACCGTATTCTTTCGGATACGTGCCGGGTTTCGGAACTCGGACAACTGCGTATACAAGGTTGTTCCATAGGGCAATTCTTCGATATGCCGTTTCATTCGAGATGAGTATCCGGCTGATATTCGGCAAATTCCCCCCCCCTCGCAGCTCCACAAGGCGGGTGTTACATGTAGTGGGTTGTACAAAAAGAAAGTGTGGAGCTGTTTTCGTTCATCTACAAAGAGGTTCTGACAAAACCCAGAATCGAATAAACGAATGCTTTACCCCACACTTGAATAGATACGAAAATTGCGGCGCAAAATTGTTTTGGCCGAATCTATCTAAACAAGAAAATGAGTGCTGTTCATTGCCCCGATTCACGTTGAAACTGTCAGATTTCTTTGTAAGGACAGAGTGAAAAACACTTTCCGTATGTCTGTCGGTTTGCGACAGGACAAAATTAGAAAATAATTTTCGGATTGAACAACACTCATTATGGAAATTTCATGCAAATTTCATAAAAAAGTATTTTTTCTGCAAGAATAAAAGATATTGATTCACAATTTTGTTTATATCATTTTGGGCGGAAAATACGCTGTTCGGTCCGATTGCTGCCGGAAACGGTTTCGGCCCGGTTGTCAGGGGCTTTGTCCGGCTTCCGGGGCGTTTTTATCTTGCCTTGCCGAAAGAAACGGCATTATGCGGGGTTTCCGGCTAAAATTTGTATCTTTGTCGGGCGCAAAGCCCGGCGTGCAATATCTTTGTCGACTGCAAATCGTCTGCCATGCTCGAAAAATTGGCCAAACAAACCGCCGTCTACGGCATCAGCACCATTGTGGTGAGGTTTCTGAGCTATCTGCTCACGCCTTACTATACCCGTATTTTCGGGCAGGAGACCTATGGCATCGTCACGGACATCTATGCCCTCATTCCGCTGGCGCTTACGCTGCTGACGATGGGCATGGAGTCGAGCTACTTCCGTTTTTCGGCCAAGGCCGAGGAGGCCGGGGGCGACGTTCGGGCCGCCAAACGCAGGCTTTTCGCCACGACGTGGGGCGTTACGTCGCTCGCCGCCGTGGTGTTCTTCGTGCTTGTCGCTTCGTTCCGCAACGGCGTCGCAGGACTGATGGGCGAGGCTTATGCCGCGCATCCCGAATATGTGGTCTGGGTGGGGCTTATCATCCTCTTCGACGTCTGGGCCTGCATCCCCTTCTCGCGGCTGCGCGAGCAGGGACGGGCGCTGCTGTTCGTCGGCATCAAGGCGCTGAACGTGGTGATGAACGTAGCGCTGGCCGTCGCTTTCGGCGTCGCCGGGCTTTTCGCTACGGAATTCGGCGTCGGTTGGGTCTTCGTCGCCAACCTGATCGCCAGCGTCGTGACGTGGCTGGTCATCCTCGCCACCGTGGACCGCACCGTGCCCAAGATCAACTGGGCGCTGCTGGCCGCGGTCTTCGCCTATTCGCTGCCGCTGCTGGTCGGCGGACTGGCGGGCACGGCCAACGAGTTCATCGACCGGCAGCTGATCAAATACCTCGTGCCCGAAGGAGCCATGGCGCAGGTAGGTATCTACGGCGCCATTACGAAGATCGCCGTGGTGATGATGCTCTTTTACCAGATGTACCGGCTTGCCGCCGAGCCGTTCTTCCTGTCGAATTTCAAGAAGTCGGATTTCGTGCAGATGAACGCCGCGGCGCTGAAATACTACGTCATGGCTTCGATGCTGATTTTTCTCGGCATCGCCTTGTTCCGCGACGTTTTCGCGCTGATCGTGGGCCGCGACTTCCGCGAGGGGATTTTCATTCTCCCGGTGGTCCTCGGTGCCAATGTGCTGACGGGCGTCTGGCTGAACCTGTCGTTCTGGTACAAACGCGAGGAGAAGACCTCGCTGGCTATTGTGGTTACGGGCGCGGGTCTGGTTTCGATGCTGGTTTTCGGCTTCTGGTGCATCCCCGTCTGGGGTTACTACGGAGCCGCATGGGCGCGGCTGGCGAGCGAATCGACGATGGTCGCCGTGAGCTGGTGGCTCAACCGCCGTTTCTATCCGACGCCCTATGACTGGCGGCGTATCGGCGAGTATGTCGCCGCGGCGCTCGCGGTTTTCGCCGTGTGCGAAGCCGTGACGGCCTGCGGCGGCAATAAATTGATCGCCTATGCGTTTAATATAGTGCTGTTTGCGGCCTATGCCCTCTACCTCGTCCGCCGGGAGCGGATCGACGTTGCGGCATTGGTGAAGGCGGCCTTGAAAAGAAAATAGAAGGGCTGGCAATGCGATGAGACAAAGTGCAAAAGAGAAGATCGTAGTGCTGGCGGTGAGTTTCGCGCTCTTCGTCGGCGGGGTGCTGGCCCTCTCGATGGACCGGGGCGCGGGGCGTACGGTCGTCCTTGCCTGCGTCGTGCTGGCTTTGCTGGCCGTCGCCGTGCGGCAGACGGTTTTGGAAAACGGAAAAAAGAAGTAACGAGACATGCGGTTTGCGGATATAACGGGACAGGAGGATTTGAAACGGCATCTGGTGCAGAGCGTGGACGCCGGACGCATCAGCCACGCCCAGCTCTTCACGGGGCAGGCCGGGGCGGGCGCCCTTGCGCTGGCGGTCGCCTATGTGCAGTACCTCTGCTGCCGCCACCGCCGCGGCGGGGATTCGTGCGGCGAGTGTCCCGACTGCAAGCAGATCGCTGCGCTGGCCCATCCCGACCTGCATCTGGTCTTCCCGGTCAACAAACAGGGCAAGAAGTCGGGCGAGGTGATGCGCAGCGACGAGTTCCTGCCGTTGTTCCGCGGGCTTTTCGCCGAGCGCGGCGGCTATTTCTCGGCGCAGGACTGGTACGACCGGCTCGATCTGGGCAAGACCCTCAAGGGCATGATCGCTGCGCGCGAAGCCGACGACATCATCCGCAAACTTTCGTTCAAGAGCTTCGAAGCCGACTATAAGACCATGCTGATCTGGCTGCCCGAAGCGATGAACGAGGAGGCGGCCAACAAGATTCTCAAGATTCTCGAAGAGCCGTGGGAAAAGACGCTTTTCCTGCTGATCTCCGAACAGCCCGAACGGCTGCTGCCGACCATCATTTCCCGCACGCAGGAGGTCGCCGTACCGCGTATCGCGCCCGATGTGCTGGAGCGCGCGGCGCAGGAGCGTGGCGTTACGGACCCGGTCAAGGCCCGGAACATCGCCCGTCTGGCCGGCGGCGATCTGGTGGAGCTGCAGCACCTCGTGGCCGGTGAAAGCGACGCCCTGCGCAAAGAGAACTTCGAACTCTTCTGCGGGCTGATGCGTTTGAGCTACAATGACAGGCATCTGGAGCTGGTGACGTGGGCCGAGGAGGCCGCACAGCTTTCGCGCGAGCAGCAGCGGGCCTTCCTGCGCGACGCTTCGCGCCTGCTGCGCGAGAGTTACATGCTCCATGCGGGCATAAATGAAATCAGCTACCTCTGGGGCGAGGAGCTGGCTTTCTGTTCCAAATTCGCCCCATTCGTCGGATCGCAGAACATCGAACCGCTCATTGCCGAGATCGAATGCGCTTTGGCGCAGATTTCGCAGAACGGAAATCCGACGATCGTATTCACCCATTTTGCGCTTTCGGTGAGCAAAATGATAAAACGACTTTGAGTTATGGCACGTGTAGTACTTTTGACCGGCGGCAATTCCGGTGATGTGAAACGGACGCTTCAGGCGGCCCAGCAGCTCGTCAACGCGAAGGTCGGCGCCGTGCTGCGCTGTTCGCACCGCTACGAAACCAAGCCTTGGGGCTTCGACGCCGACGGGGTTTTCTCCAATCAGGCGCTGGAGGTCTCGACCGACCTGCTGCCTTTGGAAGTGCTCGACGCCGTGCAGGCCATCGAACGGGAGCTGGGCCGCAACCGCGCCGCCGAAGCCGTCGAGAAAGCCCGCACGGGCGTGAGCTATACCTCGCGGCCGATCGATATCGACATCCTCTTCTACGACGACGAGGTGATCGACAGCGAACGCCTTACCGTGCCGCATCCGCTCATGGGCGAGCGGGAATTCGCACTCGTGCCGCTCTGCGAGATCATGCGCCAGCGCCGCCATCCGGTTACGGGGCGGACCGTGGGGGAGATGCTCGAAGAGCTTCGTAACAAGTAAATTCCGGAGATGAAGACAAAACGAATCATACTGTTTCTTGCCGCGGCCGCGTTGTTTACGGGGTGTTTCAAAGACGTCTCGTACAAGACGACCTATGTGTTCAAGCCGCTGGAGCAGGAGAAATCGGGCGATCCCACGCAGATTCTTGCCGACGCGAAGCTCTATGCCTTTGCGGCCGACACCTCTTCGTGGGAGGTCGCTTCCTACAAGGATGCGCTCGCGGGCGTAATTTCGCAGCGGGGCAACCGCAACGAAAAGATCTCCACGCCGCTCGCTGCGGGCGAACCCTATGAGCAGGAGGGCGTCGAAGGGCTGCTCCAGATGTCGTTCGACAGATCCTCGGTGATGGTGGTCGCCGTGGACACGAAGAATGAACTTTATGGCTATACGCAGCAGGAAGTGCCGGAAAACACCCCTAAAATCTATGTCACGCTGATTTTCAAGCGGTGGAAACAGGGTTACTCCTACAAAGACGGCAAGTGGCTCATGTTCAACGATTCCTATACACCCCCGATCTATATCGACAGCCAAGTCACCGCGCAGCTTCAGGCCGAGGAGGGCGCCGAACCCACCGTGCCGTCCAACCTCAGGGTTTACGCCTATGCCGTCGATACGACCGCATGGAAGATCAACTCTTACAACGATGCGGCGCAGCGGATCATTACCTCGAAGAGCGATCCCAAGCAGACGCGGACCAGCCCCGACTTCGAAGCCTATTACTCCAAGGAGTCGGGAACCTACGGCATGAAGGTCAGCAGTCCGACGCTGATGGTGGTCGTGACCGATCCCGTCAACCAGCTTTACGCCTACTCGCAGCAGGAGGTCGAGATCGTCGAGGGCGGCCAGCCCGTAAACTTCCTTCCGGTCGTTTTCCGCCCGTGGAAGCAGGAATACCTCTATGTCGAGGAGGGCGGCTGGCGCGTGGTCAATGACAAACTGGCTCCCAAGGAGCCTGAAAAAGCAAGCAAGAGATAACGATGCAGACCCGTAAACGAAATATCCTGCGCCTGCTGCGCGCCGCAGTCCTGCTGCTCTTCGCCACAGCCTTTCTGAGCCGTTGCGCGAGCATGATGACCCCCACGGGCGGTCCCCGCGACACCCTGCCGCCGGTCATCCTGAACATGACGCCCGACAACTTCTCGGTCAACCGGCCCACCGTGCACCACGAGAAGATCTACATCGAATTCGACGAGTTCGTGCAGCTCAAGGATCAGCAGAAAGAGTTCTTCACCTCACCCCAGATGAAGAAGAAGCCGCTGGTTTCGATGCGCGGCAAAGGCATCGTCGTCCAGCTGCGCGATACGCTCGAAGCCAATACGACCTATGCGCTCAATTTCGGCAGCGCCGTGCGCGACAACAACGAGGGCAACCCCCTCTATTCGATGCGCTATGTCTTTTCGACCGGACCCACGATCGACTCGATGATCTTTTCTGGCTATACGGCCGACAGCTACAAGGCCGACTCGGTGTCGAAGTCGTTCATCTGGTTCTTCCCGGCGGATTCGGTCGAGAACGTGGCCGAATACGACTCGACGATCTTCAAGTACAAGCCCGCCGTAATCGCCCGTGCCGAAAACAACGGCATCTTCATCGCCCAGAACCTCAAGCCGATCCCCTACCGGGTTTACGCCGTTCAGGACAAGAACGACAACCAGATGTACGAACCCGGTTCCGATCAGGTTGGCTTCCTCGAAAAGAGCTACAATCCGGCCGAGATGCCCGACTTCGCCATGTGGTACGACTCGATCCGCCAGTATGTCACGGCCGAGCCGCAGCTCTATCTGCGCATGTTCACCGATAAGGCGTTCCGCCGCCAGCTGCTTTCGCAGACCGAACGGCCCCTGCAGCACAAGGCGATGCTCTACTTCGGAGCTGCGCATCCGCGCATCGAACGCATCCGCTTCGACAGCATTCCCGAAGACCGCGTCATCGTCGATCCGCAGACCGTCGGGCGCGACACCATCGCCTTGTGGTTCAACATGCCTTCTTCGGCGTTGCCCGATACGATCAAGGGTGAAATCACCTACTTCAAGCACGATACGGTCAATGTCCTGCAGGAGGTTACCGAACCGCTGAAACTCTCTTGGCGGCTGATCGAGACCAAGGAGCAGGAGAAGGAGCGCGAGAAACTCGAACGCGACCGCCGCAAGGCCGAGGCGGCCGGCGAGGAGTGGGTCGAACCCAAGAAGGAGAATCCCTTCGCCTATAAGCTTCCGCTCACGGGCGAAATCAATCCTGAGAACAACCTGACCGTCGATTTCGACTATCCGCTTACCCGGCTCGACTCGGCGGCGATGCTGCTGACGCTCACCCGGCCCGACAACAGCATCGAGGACGTTCCGGTGCGCTTCGTGCGCGACACGGGCCTGCTGCGCCGCTGGCATATCGAGGCGCCGTGGACGAGCGGCGGACAATATACGCTGACCATTCCCAAGGGCGCCATTACCGATGTCGCGGGCTTCTCCAACGACTCGATCGTCGGGAAATACACGGTGCTCGATCCCGAAAAGTTCGCCACCGTGAAAATCCATGTCAAGGGCAAGGACGACAAGGCCAAATACATCCTCCAGCTGCTCGATGGCAGCAATGCGCTCAAACAGGAGAAACGCGACGTCACCACCGGCGACTGGCAGTTCAATTACGTTCCTGCGGGGGAGATCAAATTCCGCATCATCGAGGACATGAACGGCAACGGCAAGTGGGATACGGGCAACGTGGTCGAGCGGCTCCAGCCCGAACGGGCCGAAATCTATGCCAACGACGAGGGCGAAGACACCTTTGCGACCAAGACCAACTGGGAGGTCGAATTTTCGATCGACATGAACCGGGTCTTCGCTCCGGTGACGATGGAGTCGCTTTCGCGCCTGCTCGACGAGCGTGAGGCGCAGCGTCTGCGCCGCGAGGCGGAGAAACGCGCCAAGGAACCGAAAACCAACCGCAACAGCCACGACCAGAACAACCAGAACAACGCCAACGGTTTCGGAAGCTTCGGCGGTTTCGGCGGCGGCATGAACAACAGCATGAACTCTACCGGAGGCATGTTTAACCGATAGCGTTATGATAAAGAGACAACTTAAAACCCTGCTGTTTCTCGCCTTTGCCGCCGTTGCGTGGCAGGGCGCGTCGGCGCAGCATACGCTCGGCTTCACGGCGGGTTACGGCATGGCCAGCTCGCGGCTCGACCCCAAGCAGGAGATGAAGGCTATATGGGGTTCCTACACCGCCGGGCTTACGTGGCGCTATTACGGACAGCAGCGTTTCGTGGGCGGCTTCGGCATCGACCTCGAATTCCTGCAGCAGGGATTCTCGCTGGCCACCAACGCCTCGATGGTCGAGGAGAAGAAGGATTACCGCTACTACACGCGCAACGTCAATTCGATCGTGCTGCCGATCGTGTGGCAGCCCCACTTCTACCTCTTCCGCAACCATGTCCGCGTCTACCTCGAAGCGGCGGCGACTTTCTCCTACCACCTCTCTTCGACCTATGAGAACGAGGAGGCGAAAGCTTCGGGAGCGGCCGACTGGAAGGGCGACTACTCCTTCAAACTGCCGCGCGACAACCGCTGGGGCTACGGACTTGCGGGCGGCGGCGGTATCGCGCTGCTGATCCGGCGTTTCGAGATCAATGTCCGCGCCCGCTACTACTTCGGACTTTCGGACATTGTGCGCAACCGCAACAAATACGCCGACAACGGTATCGACGGTTCCGAAAACCCGTTCTGGGCGACGCCGATGCGTTCGCCGCTCGACAACCTCACCGTTTCGGTCGGGTTGAGCTACCGATTCAACAAGGAGGGCTTCTCGACGTGGAAACCGCGTCCCAAGCGCGAAAAGAACCGCGAAGTCTTCAAATACGGATTATAAAATTTCACCATCATGGAAACGACAAGACAGCAGAAAATCGCCAAACAGATACAGAAGGACGTCGCCGAAATCTTTCAGAAGGAGGGCGAGGGCATCGTCCGGGGTTCGCTCGTCACGGTCACGGCCGTGCGCGTGTCGCCCGATTTCGGCTACGCCAAGATTTACGTCAGCGTCTTCCCCTTCGGGCGCAGCGCCGCATTGATGCAGGAGCTTGACCGCAACAACAAGTTCATCCGCCACGCTTTGGGCCAGCGCATCCGCAATCAGGTCAAGAACGTGCCCGAAATCCAGTTCTTTCTCGACGATTCGCTGGAGTATATCGACCATATCGAGCAGGCGCTCAAAAACGACTAACCCTTCCGGCCTCACGCCATGCTGCCGCAATTCTTCGCCCGCCGCTACTTCTTCTCGCCCAAATCCCGATCGGTCGTCAATCTGATTTCGGGGCTGAGCGTTGCGGCCGTTGCGATGCCCGTTGCGGCGATGATCGTCCTGCTTTCGGTCTTCAACGGCTTCGAGAGTCTCGTCAAGTCGATGTGTTCGGCTTTCGACGCCGATCTGACCGTCTCGGCCCGGCAGGGGCAGACCTTTGCGGCCGACGCGGTCGATACCGCGGCGCTGAAACGCATTCCGGGTGTGGCCGCCATGTCGTTCGTGCTGGAGGAGAGCGCCCTGCTGGAACACGGTGACCGTCAGGCCACCGCGACGGTCCGCGGCGTCGATGACGCCTACGAAGCGGTTTTCCCGTTGTCCGACGCCGTTGCTGCCGGAGAGTACCGGGTGCGGGTGGGCGATCTCGAACGGCTCGTCATCGGGCAGTCGATGGCCTACATGCTTGGCGTGCGGACGCTGGCTGACGCCGACGTCGGCGTTTACGCCGTGCGGCGGGGAAGCTTTTCGTCGTTGCTGCCGTTCGACAACTATACGCGGCGGACGATCCCTCTCGGCGGGGTCTATACGCTCGACCTCGAAACCGAACGGACCTATGTCCTCGCTTCGCTGCGCATGGCGCAGGAGCTTTTCAGCCGTCCCGGCCGGGTTTCGGGGCTGGTGGTGCGCCTGCGCGACGGCGCCGATGCCGTGCAGGTCCGCGACGCCGTGGCGCAGCAGCTGGGCGGCGATTACCGGGTCCGCACCCGCTACGAATTGCGGGCTTCGTTCTACCGGATCATGACTTACGAGAAGTGGGGCATCTTCTTCATCTCGCTGCTGGTTCTGGTCGTCGCTTCGTTTTCGGTCGTCGGGTCGCTGGCGATGCTGATCGTCGAGAAACGGCGCGACATCGGGACGCTGCGCGCGCTGGGCGCCGATACGACGCTCGTGCGGTCGATATTCCGCAGCGAAGGGCTGCTTATCTGCGCTCTCGGCGCGGCGCTGGGCGTGGTGCTGGGCGTCGGTGCGACGCTTTTGCAGCAGCACTTCGGGCTGATCGAGATTCCGGCCGAAACGTTCCTCACGAAGAGCTATCCCGTCGAATTCCGTCCGGGCGACCTCGCGGCGGTGCTTGCCGCTTTCGGCGCGGTGGCCTGTGTCATTTCGAATATTACCGTGCGCAGCATGATAAAAACCAACGTTAAGCTATGAGACGTATTGTCCGCATATTCCTCTGCATGTTCCTGCTCGTTCTGGCCGGAGCCTGCGCCCGCCACAAGATCATTCCCGACAGAAAACTGGCGCAGATTTTTCATGACGCTTTCCTCGCCAACGCCTATATCGGCAGCGAACAGGTGGACATCGATTCGCTGAATATCTACGAACCGATCTTCGCCGGTTACGGCTATACCACCGAGGACGTCTACTACACCATCGGCAACTTCTCGAAACGCAAGAGCGCCCGTCTGGGCGACGTGGTCGAGCTGGCGATCGAAATGCTCGAAGCCGAGGGCAAATATTACAACCGTGAAGTCGCCGTCCTCGACACGATCGACAACGTCGCCCGCCGGAGCTTCACCCGCACGGTCTATGCCGACTCGCTGATCCGCGTCGGCTCGCTGCGCGATACGGCCCGCCTGCGGTTCTCCGTCGACGTGCGGCCCGGCGAGTACAACCTGAGTCTCAAATACCTCGTCGATTCGCTCGACCGCAACGAAAAGGGCCTGCGGGGCGTGGTGTGGCTCGAACGCCGTGACAGCACCCGCACCAACGTCTATACGACGACCCTGCGCCGCGACCGGCAGGAGAATTTCACCCGCCGCTTTACGGTCGATACCACCCACCGGCGGCTATGGGTCGATTTCATCGAGTTCCGCGGGAAGCCCCAGCGTCCTTCGCTGACGGTCAGCGACCTGAAGATCGACTATACGCCCGAAACCTCCGCTGCCGTGGACAGTCTCTACATGCAGCAGCTCGACATCCGTATTTTCGCCGATGAATTCTTCCGCGCAGCCATTCCGGCGGATAGCCTCTAACCTGCTCTGGACGCCGCAGGGACTCGTCCGCAACCCGCTCGTCGAAGTTGCGGCGGACGGTCGCATTCTCTCGGTGGGGACCTGCTCAGAACCCGACCGTATGCCGGGCACCGAGTTCTACTCCGGTGTTTTGGCGCCGGGACTGGTCAATGCCCACTGCCACCTCGAACTCTCCTACCTGCGCGGCGCGATTCCCGAAGGATGCGGTTTTGCGGGTTTCGCCGGAGCCATGGGGCAGGTCCGGGAGCGGTTCGGTCCCGAAGAGCGGCTGCGGGCCGTCGCAGCGGCCGACGCCGCCATGTGGCAGGGCGGAGTGCAGGCCGTCGGCGACATCTCCAACGGCGATACCACCTTCTCCGTCAAGGAGCGCAGCCGCGTCGCCTATCATACATTCATCGAATTTTTCGGTTTGCGTCTCGCGTCGGCCGATTCCGTGCGGCCCCTGCTCCGCCATCCGCATACCTCGCTGACGCCCCATTCGCTCTATTCGGTGCAGGATGCGCCCCTGCGGGCGATCGCCGCCGAGGGCGACGCGCCGTTGTCGGTCCATTTCATGGAGTCGCCCGCCGAATCCGAGCTTTTCGCCCGCCGCGGCCCGCTTTGGGAGTGGTACCGGAAAGTCGGCTTCACCTGCGACTTCCTGCATTACGGCTCTCCTGCTGAACGGCTCGTCGCAAGCGTACCCCGCGACCGCCGCGTGATACTGGTGCATAACTGCTGCGTCACGCAGCGCGACATCGACGTCGTCATGAACCATTTCACGACCTCCGTCCGGTGGTGTCTCTGCCCCCGCTCCAACCGCTATATTTCGCGTCTCGAACCGCCCGTCGAACTGCTGCGCCGCAACCGGCTCGACATCTGTCTGGGCACCGACTCGCTGGCCTCGAACGACCGGCTGTCGGTATTCGAGGAGATGCGCATGTTTCCGGAGGTGCCGCTGCCCGAACTGCTTTCGTGGGCCGCCGAAGGCGGTGCGCGGGCATTGGATATGGATGCCGAGCTGGGCGAAGTAGCGCCCGGCCGCCGCTGCGGACTGACGGTCATTTCGGGACTCGACTACGATACGATGCGCCTGACTCCGGCGTCCCGGATACGGAGAATCCTGTAATATAAAATAGGGAGGAGGCCCGCAAAGACCTCCTCCTTTCGTTTCGGATGTTTTCCGTCCTATTTGTTCAACGCATTGCAGATGCGTTCGTTGATCCTGCGGATGCGCTCCGGCTCGACCTTCATCACCTTGCGGTCGTAGGTCATCAGGCCGTTCACCTCCACTTCGACGTCGGTCGTCTGCGTGTAGACCGCCGCTGCGAATCCGCGCCCGATCAGCTTGTAGAGCATATCGGCGTATTTCTCGTATTCGTCCGTCACCTCCTTGGGCGAGTTCAGGCGGACATAGCCCCAGTTGCGGTCGGGTTCCCAAAGGTGCTCTTTCATCACCAGCCCGATGCCGCCGTATTCGCCCAGCACCGTCGCGCGGTTGGTGTCGAGCAGCGTCATGCGCGGGTGCGGATAGTGGTGCGTGTCGAGGATGTCGCCCGTCAGGTAGTGGTTGCCGCCGCTGGCGGGATTGACCAGACGCGAAGGGTCGTAAGCCTTGGTCCACTCGGCGATTTCGGGAGCCTTGAACTGTCCCCACGCCTCGTTGAAGGGTACCCATACGCCGATCGAGGGAACCGAGTAGAGGCAGTCGATGATCTCTTTCCACTCCTTGCGGAAGTTGGCTTCGGATTCTGCCGAGCGGTGTTTCTCCGCGCCGTTGAAGTAGTTGTGCATCTGCCACTGGGGACCTTGGTCGCCGTTGGGCATATCCTGCCATACGATCATGCCCAGCTTGTCGCAATGGTAGTACCAGCGCGCCGGTTCGACCTTCACGTGCTTGCGGATCATATTGTAACCCAGCTCCTTGGTCTTTACGACGTCGAACGCCAGCGCCTCGTCCGACGGAGCGGTATAGAGTCCGTCGGGCCACCAGCCCTGATCCAGCGGACCGAACTGGAACAGCGGTTCGTTGTTCAGCTCCAGACGTACGATGTCGTTTTCGTCGCGGCCGATCGAGAATTTGCGCATCGCCGTGTAGCTCTGCACCTCGTCCACCTTCCTGCCGTTGCGCACCAGCGCCACTTCCATATCGTAGAGAAACGGCGATGCGGGACTCCACAACTTAGGCTCCGCCACGTTCAGCTCCACGGGCGCACCGCTGAGCGCACGGCCCTCGGCTACCTTCGTGCCGTTGTCGTAAAGACGCACTTCGATCACGTCGCCCGGCTGCGCGCCGCAGGCGGCCGTCTCCACGCGAAACAGTTTGCGGTCGAGGTCGGGCGTGGTTCGGATGTTCCTGATGTACTGCTGCGGCACGGCTTCGAGCCATACCGTCTGCCAGATGCCGCTCACGGGGGTGTACCAGATGCCTTCGGGACGGTTCACCTGCTTGCCGCGGGGCTGGCAGCCCGCGTCGGTGGGGTCCCACACGCGTACCTTCAGCTCGTTGTCGCCCTTCTTGAGCGCCGCCGCCGTGATGTCGAATTCGAAGGGCGTGAAGCCGCCCGTGTGCGTTCCCACGCAGACGCCGTTCACCCAAACGTCGGCTTTCCAGTCCACTGCGCCGAAGTGCAGCAGCACGCGTTTGCCGTTCCATTTCGGGGAGACCGTGAAGGTGCGGTTGTACCAGAGTTCGTTCCGGTCGCCCAGACGCTTGCCGACCCCTGAGAGGCTCGACTCCACGGCGAACGGCACCAGAATCTGCCCGTCGTATTTTTCGGGCGTCTCTCCCATCGGGAGAATCGCGTAATTCCAAAGTCCGTTGAGGTTCTGCCAGCCGTCCTGCACCTGCGTGCGCGTCATTTGCGGACGCGGGTATTCGGGCAATACGTTCTGCGGGTCGAGTTTTTCGCCCCACTCGGTGCCGATGCGGTCGCCTGCGGGCTGCCACTGGGCCGCGCCTGCCAGAGTTGTCAGCAGGGCCGCGGCGGTCAGGAGAATGTTTTTCTTCATGTTTCGGTTATTATCAGGTTAATATATCGTTTCAAACAGTACAAATTTAAGTCATCTTGCCGGGAAAACAGTCCGCATCCATGCACAAAAAGTATGTTTGACACGCCCTGACGCCTGCGAAAACGTATTTTTTCGTACTTTCAGCTCCCGCGGCCGGATGTGCCGGCCGCGGATGCGGCATTTTTGGACAAACGATAAAAAGCCCTATCTTTGTAAACGTCTAACCGGAACCGAAGTGGAAGATTCGACATTGATAGCAAGGGTGAAAGCCGGCGACCGCGGCGCTTTCAACGAACTTTACGGCATCTACTGGGCGTCGCTCGTCAATTATGCCGGCCTGTTCGTCGGGGACGACGGCGCGGAGGATGTCGTGCAGGACGTCTTCGTGCGCGTGTGGCTCCACCGCGACAACCTGCGCGACGACGGCACGCTGCAGGGCTACCTGCTCCGCTCGGTCTACCACGCTTCGCTCAACGCCCTCAAGAAGGGCGCCAACGCCACGGCCTACCGGTCGTGGGTGGCGCAGCAGATCGAACAGAGCTGTTACGCCCATTACGATCCCGATGACAGCGAGGTGATCCGCAAACTCTACTCGCAGGAGATCGCCGGCCAAATCGACGCGGCGGTCGAGTCGTTGTCGCCCAAGTGCCGCGAGGTGTTCCGCATGAGCCATATCGAAGGACTTTCGAACCGTGAGATCAGCGAACGGCTGGGCATTACGCTTTCGACCGTCGAAAACCATATCTACAATGCCCTGAAGCAGCTCCGACAAAAATTGAGTCATTATAAGATGCTGATTCTCTTGACAATATATATTCTCGGCAGATAATTTTTCATTTTTGCATAGGTGATTTGCCCCGGCGAGGTGTATTTAGGGTAGAAACCCAATATTCCGAACCGTGAAACAAGACGACACGACCGCCCGTTTCGACGAGAAACAGCTCGCTGCCTATTTCTCCGGCACCGCGACTCCCGAAGAGGAGCAGGCCCTGCTGGCGTGGATTCGCAGCAGCGACGATAACCGCCGTACCTTTGCCGAGCTGCGCGCCGTCTGGCAGCGCGGCCGCATGCAGCGTCCCGATACGCAGCTGCAGGCCCGTTTCGTGCGTTCGCTCAACAGCCTCAACCGGCGGATCGACGCCCTCGGCGCCGACGCCCCGCTCCGCAGGGGCCGTCGTATTCCGCTGCGCCGCTTCGCTGCGGCGGCAGTCATCGTCGTGGCGCTCGCCGCGGCTTTCATGACCTACCGGGTCGCCACCGCACCTTTCGTCCATCGTTTCCACAACGCCGATACCGTGGCCATGCACGTGGCCATGCCCGACGGCACCGACGTCTGGCTCAGCCCCGGTACGACACTCTCCTACGACGATACGTTCCGCATCGACGGCCGCAATGTCGAACTCGACGGCGAGGCCTATTTCGACGTCACGCACGATGCCGGACAACCCTTCGTCGTCACCGCGCCCGCATTCCGGGTCCGCGTATTGGGCACGGTCTTCAACGTCCGCTCCTTCAGCGGCGATCCGGTCGCCGAAGCCACGCTGGCCGAAGGCTCCGTGGCCCTGCAGCACGCCGGCGGCCGCAACCTGATCTGCCTGCATCCCGGCCAGCAGGCCGTCTATGACGCCGACGCCGAGTTGCTCGAAGTCAACGAAGTGCCTGTGGGCGACCTGCTGCTGATCCGTTACGGGGTCGTCACCCTCGATGACGTCACGCTGCCCGAAATCGTCGCGCGCATCGAACGGACCTATGGCGTAAGCCTGCGCATCGGGGCGCAGCAGATACCCGGCGAACGCTACAATTTCAGTTTCCAGAAGGACGCTTCGGTCGAGGACGTCGTGGAGCTGCTGCAGTTCGTGTCGGGCTGTCGTTTCGAAATAATTCAGCTGAATCGATAAATAGTAACCCAACCCCAAATCCGCTCAGCCTATGGAACAAGAGTCTTTTGCTATCCTTTAGTCCGAACCCGCCGTTCGGACCGGCCTTAAAACAAACTTCTTCCTTTATTCTAATCTGAAACATAATGAAAAAATCGATTACTTCACTCCTGAAAGGGTGGTGTGCGGCTCTGTTATGCGCCGGCCTGACGCTCCCGTCGTTCGCGGCGGCCGATGCCGACGCCGCTTTCGCCGCGCAGCGCCACGATCTGAAACTGTCGCTGCGCAACGCTCCCCTGCGCGAGGTGGTGACGGCTTTCACCCAACAGACGGGCGTGGTCTTTTCCTATGAAACTTCGCTCGGCGAACGTACCCTTCCCCATGTGGACGTCGCGCTGAACGGCTCGACGCTCGACGAGATGCTGGCTTCGGTATTCGCCGGCACCGGCATTTCCTATAAGATCAAGGACAAGGTGGTTGCTCTGTCCGCGCCTCCGCAGTCCGATGCGCCGGCCGCGCGCAGCGCCGCGCAGCAGCGGAAGCAGACCGTCGCCGGCCGTGTGACCGACGAGCAGGGCGAACCGCTGGCCGGCGTGAGCGTGCTGGTGAAAAATACCCTTACGGGCACCTCCACCGATGCCGACGGGCGCTACTCGCTTTCCGTTTCCGGAAGCAGCGCCGTGCTGGTCTTCATGTACTTGGGATTCCAGACCCTCGAAGAGCAGGTCGGCGTCCGGAGTACGCTCGACGTGACGCTGCGCGAGAACAAGCAGATCCTCGAAGAGGTCGTCGTCGTGGGTTACGGTTCGGTCAAGCGCCGCGACCTGATCGGTGCCGTGGATCAGGTGGACAGCAGGCAGTTCGCCGAACGCTCCAATCCGAGCGTCTCGCGTTCGCTGCAGGGCGCGATCCCCAACCTCAATATCTCGATGCGCGACGGCAAGCCTTCGCGCGCGGCGACCATCGACATTCGCGGTACTGGCTCGATCGGTTCGGGCGGCGGAGCGCTGGTGCTGATCGACGGCGTCGAGGGCGACCTCGAAACGGTCAATCCGCAGGACATCGCCAGCGTATCGGTGCTCAAGGACGCATCGTCGGCCGCCATTTACGGCGCCCGCGGCGCTTTCGGCGTGATTCTCGTGACTACCAAGTCGGCTTCCGAAGGCGAGGTGAACGTCACCTACAGCGGCAGCTTCTCGATCCACTCGCGCACCGTCAAGCCCAACCTCGTGACCGACGGTTACGAGTGGACGACGGGTTATATCAACGCATGGAACGGCTACTACAACGGTTCGAAGGAGCTTAATTCGACGATCAACAACATCGTGCCCTATTCCGATTCGTGGTACAGGGAACTCGCCCGCCGCAGTACGGACCCCTCGCTCGAACGCGTGCGCATCAACGACAACGGCAAATACGAATATTTCGGCAATACCGACTGGACCAAAGCCTTCTACAAGGACGTGAACTATTCGCACGAGCACAACCTGAGCATTTCGGGCGGCGGCAAAAACGCCGATTATTACGTTTCGGGCCGCTTTTACGATCAGGACGGCATCTACCGCGTCGGCGACGAACGCTACAAGCAATATAACGTGCGGGCCAAAGGCAGCGTGCGCATCCGCCCGTGGCTGCGTCTGAACAACAACATGGACTTCACGGTCGTGGACTACCACCAGCCGATGCTCTACTACAGCAACCAGCTCGTGCCGCGCATGATCGAACACTCCGGCCAGCCCGTCAGCCTGATTACCAATCCCGACGGCACGTGGACCTATGCCGCCGTGCTGAACGGTTACGCCGGGTTCGCCGAAGGGACGAGCTACCAGCAGGAGGATAAATTCACGCTCAAGGACAAGCTCGGCGTCGAGATCGACCTCGTGAAAGACGTGCTCAAGGTCTCCGGCGACCTGTCTTACCTCTTTTCGCGCAACACGCGCGAACGCGTGACCAACATGTACACCGGCTATACCGGACCCGAATCGACCATTACGGTCAATGAAAGTCAGGGCAGCACGCTCCAGAACGTCCGTTACGACATGAACTATGTTTCGAGCAACATCTATGCGGAATACACCCCCAAACTGGGCGACGACCACTCGCTCAAACTTTTGGGCGGCTGGAACCTCGAAAAGAAGAAATACCGCACCCTGACCGTCAAGCGCGAGGGGCTGACCGTTCCTTCGAAGCCCAGTTTCGGGCTGATGGACGGCGTGACGAGCGACCCCACGGTCGGCGGTTACGACTGGAGCTACGTCGGAGCCTTCTTCCGCGCCAATTACGGCTACAAGGGACGCTACCTCGCCGAGTTCAGCTGCCGCTACGACGGCTCGTCGAAATTCCCCCAGAATTCGAAGTGGGGCTTCTTCCCCTCGGCTTCGGTGGGCTGGCGGCTCTCCGAAGAGAAGTTCATGGGGTGGTCCGAGGGCTGGCTCGACAACTTCAAGATCCGCCTTTCCGCCGGTTCGATGGGTAACGGCAACATCGACCCCTACAAGTATATCGACTACATGACCCTCAAGTCCTCGACCGTGGTCATCGGCAATGCGCTGGGAACCTACACCGTCGCTCCGGGCGCCATTCCGCTCTCGCTGACGTGGGAGACCTCGACCACGTACGACGTCGGCGCCGATCTGGACCTCTTCAAGAACCGCCTGACGATGGGCTTCGACTGGTACCGCCGCTATACGACCGATATGTATACCGTCGGCGTGAGCCTGCCCGCCGTGTACGGCACGGCGGCTCCCAAGGGCAACAACGCTTCGCTGAAGACCAACGGCTGGGAACTCTCCGTAGGCTGGCGCGACAGCTTCAAACTGGCCGGCAAGGAGTTCCGCTACGGCGTCAAGGCGATGGTCTGGGATTCGCGTACGTGGGTGACCAAATACATCAACCCCACGGGCAACCTCGACGACTATTACGAAGGTATGGAGCTGGGCGAAATCTGGGGTTACCGCGTCGAGGGTCTTTTCCGCGATCAGGACGACATCGACTCCCACGCCACGCAGTCCTTCCTGCAATCCTCCGACAAGGTGACGCGCCCCGGTCAGGTCAAGTTCGCCGACCTGAACGAGGACGGCAAGATCGATCAGGGCGCCAAGACGCTCTCCGACCACGGCGACCTGACCGTCATCGGCAACACCTCGGCCCGCTACCATTACGGCATCAACGTCAATCTGAACTGGAACGGCATCGGCATTTCGACCTTCTGGCAGGGCGTCGCCAAGAAGAACTGGTATCCGCGCTACGATTCGGGTTACTTCTGGGGACAGTACAACCGTCCGTTCGGCTACATGCTCAAGGCCCATACGGGCAGCAACGTCTACAGTGAGGAGCTGGACAACTGGGACACGGCCTACTGGCCCCGCTATTCGGCTTACCAGACCAACGAAAGCTCGGTGAACCGCGTGCTGACCACGCCCAACGACCGCTACATGCAGGACGTGTCGTACATCCGCCTGAAGAACCTGACCGTCGATTACACCTTCCCGGCCCATATCTGCCGCAAGATGCGGATCAAGGGGCTGAAGGTCTATGTTTCGGGCGAGAACCTCTGGACCTCCTCGCCGATGTTCAAATACTGCGACAACTACGACCCCGAAGTCATCAATGCGGGCGACTCCGACTTCCGTACGGCCGAGGGCGACGGTTACAGCTATCCGATGCTGCGCACCGTGACGCTGGGTCTCAACCTCACGTTCTAATTCTCAAACCATGCAAACGATGAAAAAGCTGTTTCTGATTCTGTCGGTCGCCGCGGGGCTTGTCTCCTGCGAGGATTTCCTGACCGCCGGAGACCCCAATAAGATCGACGCTCCCTCCTATTTCCGCAACGAGAGCGATCTGGAGGCCTATGCCAACGGATTTCTGCAAACCATGATCCCGACCGCCATTTCCGTGGCCACGGGCGACGCCCGCGCCGACTACATGGCTTGGCGCGGCGAGTGGCAGTACCTCACCGACAACTTCGACGCCGACGACCAGTCGGGCTGGTCCACGGGCAGCTGGGAGGACCTGCGCAATATCAACTACTTCCTCGGCAACTTCCGCCGGGCTGCGGCCGGCGAGGCGATTCTCAACCATTACGAAGGCGTCGCACGCTTCTGGCGCGCCTATTTCTACATGAACAAGGTCAAGACCTTCGGGGCCGTGCCGTGGTATGACAGGGAGATCGACGCCAACGACCGCGAGGCGCTCTACAAGCCGCGCGATTCGCGGGAATACGTCATGCGCAAGGTGCTCGAAGACCTCGATTTCGCCTCGACGCACTGCATCACCAACGCCAAGCTCGAAGTCAATTCGGTGCGCATCACCCGCAACGTGGCGCTGGCCTTCAAGGCCCGCTGCTGTCTCTACGAGGGCACTTTCCGCAAATACCATGCGAACGATCCCTCGACCGGCAAGCCGTGGACGGCCGACGAGTCGGAGATGTACCTCCGGGCCTGCGCCGACGCCTGCGAAACGCTGATGGGCGAGGGCAAATATGCGCTGGTTTCCGATCCGGCCAAGGTCGCCACGCAATACCGGAGTCTGTTCACCAGCGAGAGCGTCGCCTCCGGCGAGGTCATCTGGGCGCGCGCCTACGACGCTTCGCTCAACGCCACGCATATTCTCAATACCTATTTCGTGAATATGCAGTACGGCAGCTACTCGCTCACGCGCCAGTTCGTCAATACCTACCTCAACCGGGACGGCAGCCGTTTCACCGACAAGGCGGGGTATGAGAAAACCCTCTTTGCCGACGAGTTCGAAAACCGCGACTACCGCCTGATGCAGAGCATCCGCTATCCGGGCTATACGCGCAGGAACAACAACGTCAATACGCCCTACGCCCCCGATTTCGGCTACTGCGTGACGGGCTACCAGCCCATCAAGTGGGTCATCGACGATACCTCGATGGACAGCAATACGGCTCCCTGCGCCACCAGCATCCCGATCCTGCGCTATGCCGAGGTGCTGCTCAACTACGCCGAGGCCAAGGCCGAACTGGGCGAATTCAGCGAGACGGTCTGGAACGCCACGATCAAACTCCTGCGCGAACGCGCCGGGGTGGACGGCGCGATGCCTTCGGCCTACGATCCCTACATGGCCGAATACTTCCTCAACACCACGACCGACATGGCCATCTTGGAGATCCGCCGCGAACGCGGCATCGAACTGCTGCTCGAAAACTGCCGCTGGGACGACGACATGCGCTGGGGCATGGGGCGGCTGCTGGAACGCCCGTGGTACGGCGTCTATGTGGGCGAGCTGGGCAAGGTCTACGACATGGACGGCGACGGTTCGGGCGACGTCTGCTTCGTGCGCGAAAATCCCCCGGTGACGGAGCCGGGCGTGACCTACCGGGTGCTGGGCGGCGACTATGCGCTTACCGACGGCGACAGCGGCTATATCGAGTGCTACATCCGCATGAACCGCAAGTGGGACGACAAGAAGTACGTGCGGCCGATCCCGACCACGGCCCTCAACGACAATCCCGCGCTGGGCCAGAATCCGGGCTGGAAGAAATAAACGATTGCGAACCTGAAAAATGAAAATCATGAAACGAATATATCAGTTTTTGCTGCTGGCCGCCGGGTGCGCGGCGCTGACGACGGCGTGTAGCGACGATGATGACAGCTATCTGGTCCGCGAGACGGATTCGATCCGCTTCGCCAGCTGTCTGGCCTCGTCCAAGCAGATCACGCTCCGCTGCAACGGCAGCTGGCGAACCGTGATTCCCGAAGACGCCGGATGGCTTTCGACCTCTCCCTCCGAAGGCGTCGGCAGCGGCGCGTTCGAGTGGATCGCCGTTTCGGCCACGCACAACCGCTCCGCCGAGCGCACGGCGACCATCTACCTCGAAAGCGGCGGCAGGCAATATCCGATCACGGTCACGCAGGCCGACGGCGCTGTCGTTTACGGCGCGCCCTATGTCGAAGGCAACCTCATCGAGCAGGAGCCTTCGAAATCGCGGCTCTGCTTCACCTACGCCAATGCCTACGGCGACGAGACGATCGACGTGCGCTGCACCCTGAGCGGCGATTCGCAGGGCCTTTCAGTGGCCGGCGCTTCGGTGCAACTCGTCAACGGCGGAGCTACGGTGGCGCTCGACATTGCGGGAACGCCGACCGTGCCGGGCTATGCGGCCTTCGCCGTGTCGGTGGACGGCGTGCAGATCGGTACGGCCCGCGCCAAGGTGTACGCCATGAGCGAAATGCCGATCGAGGGGCTTCCCGTGACGTGGGAGTTCTGTCCCGTCAAGGGCAGTACCGAGGACGTCAATGCCCTGAAAGCCCGGCAGCCCGACTGGGTAACCGCGTCGCACAGTCTGGTTTCGGAGGACGGCCGCGCTTACATCACGGTCGTCGAAGCCGATGCCAAGACGGCTTCGGCGGTCAACAGTTGGGGCTACAACGACGGGCACGCCTATCTCAAGGGGCTTTATACCGGCGATTACTGGCTGCAGAAGATTCCGGTGAAATACCTCGTCTCCGGCACGAAGATCAACTGTACGGGCAGCATCGGCGGTTCGGGCTCTTCGGCGGGGTTCTTCCTGATCGAGTACTCGGCCGACGGGCAGACTTGGCGGCAGGCCGGCGGTGCGAAGAGCGGAACCTTCAACAATACCGAGGTGACCTACCATGTCCGCGCCTACGACAGTCCGCTTTTCGAAGGCGGGAATACGGGCTATTTCTCGTACGACTTCCCCGTCGAGGTCACGATCAATTCGGGTACGCTCTGGATACGCTACCGGGTCTCGGCCAACGTGCGCATCACGGCGAACAATACGATCACTACGGGCGGAGGCGGTTCGACGCGCCTGAAGGGCACTTTCTCGGTGTCGGTCGTCGATGAGAACATGAACTGATGAAAACAAGAACAGTATGAAAAAATACCTCACTCTGCTGTTGCTGGCCGTCGTTTCGGCCGCAGCGGGCGCCGGATGCTCCTCGGATGACAGGCCGGTGCAGATCACGTCGCTCAAACTCAACGAGAAGGATCTGGAACTTACCGTCGGGCAGTCGTTCCAACTGGTCGCCGCGACCCGTCCCGCCGATGCCGGAGTCACGCTCAAGTGGAGCTCTTCCGACCAGACGGTCGCCACGGTCGATCAGACCGGACTGGTGACGCTCCGCGCCTTCGGCACGGCCGTCATTACGGCCCGCTACCGCAGCTATTCGGCGCGCTGTACGGTCGCCACGCTGCAGGAGCCGCCGCTCGACCCCTCGGCTGCGCTCGCGGCCCCGCTCTCCGACGGGATTATCTACAGCAAGAACGTACTGCTGTACGCTCCCCGGCGCATCATGCAGGGCTTCGACCTGACCGAAAGCGGCAGCATCTACTACTCGCAGGTCGGCTCCGATGGCGCGACGCTCAACATCTGCCGTGCCGCGGGTCCGGGGCTGAATGCGCAGTCCGACTGCATGATCCTCAAGTACTTCGGTCACGGCACGCAGATCGTCGCCGAGGAGGCTTCCGACGGCAAGACCTACATCTGGCTCAACAGCAACGCTTCGGTGGACAAAAGCGGCGAATACGGCGACAACTGGTCCGTGTCGCGGGTCGAATTCGTTTCGGGCGCGACCTCCGACGCCGGCTATGCGGGAGAGACCTTCTTTCTCAACAAGGACGGACAGTACGATCAGCAGGTCTCGATCGACTTCGGGGCGCGCCGCCTGCTCATCGGTTCGCGCAGGTCGGGCGTGCGCTACTTCTGGATTTTCGATCTCGACGAAGCGCTGGCCCTGCCGCTCAAGAAGATGACGGCCACGGTGACGGTCGGTTCGGCGGGCAGCGATCCCGTGACCCGCGAGATCGAGGCCCGCGACCTGAACGACTGCCGCGTGCTGGGCAGTTTTTCGGTGCCCGCCGGGTCGGACAAGGAGAATGACGTCTACTCCTATTCGCATCAGGGACACGAAGTGGCGGGCAACTACGTCTACTTCTACGAAGGCAACGCTGTCGAGACGGGCGCCGATTCGTTCGAATCGAAAGCCTATGTCACGGTCTTCAACTACAGCGGCAAGATCGTCGTGCCGCGTACCGAAGTGGCGGCCGTCGCCGACAAGGCGGGACTTGCCGCCGCGGGACTTACGACCACGGGCTATGCCGAGGGCGAGAGTCTGAAGGTGCGTGGCGGCAAACTCTATCTGGGCGTGGCGTGCCGCGACGGATCGTCGAGCAACCGCCGGGCCAATATTCTTGTCTATGACTGCGTGCAGGGCGAATGACGCTTCTGCGCCGCAAAACGACGAAGCCGGGGTTCGATCCCCGGCTTCGCTGTTTTTTTGCGAGTGTGGTTTTGTCCGTGCGAACGGCGGTTCCGTCTGCGTGTACGTATGCGGTCTCACTCTGTCCGGGCGGCCGCATCCGCCTTTTCCTCCGGATTCCCGCCGGCTTATATCGGCAGGTGCTCTTCGAGCGTGCGGCGCAGGTGGTCGCTGTCGAGGTGGGTGTAGATTTCGGTGGTGAGGATGCTCTCGTGTCCCAGCATCTCCTGCACCTGACGTATGCTGGCGCCTCCTTCGAGCAGGTGTGTGGCGAACGAGTGGCGGAAGGTATGGGGACTGATGTGCTTGTCGATGCCCGCGCGCTCGACGGCTCGCTTGAGGATCGTGAAGACCATCACGCGCGTGAGCTGTCCGCCGCGGTTGTTGAGGAACACCGTCTCCTCGCCCGAACGTGCGCTGCGCCGCTCTTCGAGATACCGCTGTATCTTGTCCCGCGCCGTGTTGCTGATCGGCACCAGCCGCTGTTTGTCGCCTTTGCCGATGACGCGGATGTATCCTTCGCCGAAAAAGAGGTCCGAAAGCCGCAGCGAGGTCAGCTCCGAGACGCGCAGGCCGCACGAGTAGAGCACTTCGAGCATGGCGCTGTCGCGCAGCCCCTTGGTCGAGCGCATGTCGACCGTGGCGATGATGCTGTCGATCTCGTCGGTGGTGAGGATGTCGGGCAGCGGGCGTCCGAATTTGGGCGTGTCGACGAACTCGGCGGGCGAACTTTCGATCTGGTCGTTTACCAGCAGGAAGTTGAAGAAACTGCGGATGCCGCACAGGCAGCGGGCCTGCGAGGTCTTTTCGCGCCCGCGGTCGAAGAGCCATGCCATATAGCGCTCGATCATCGTTCCCTCGACCTTGCGGGGGGCGACGTCGTACTGGCGGAGGATGAAGTGCGCGAACTGGCGCAGGTCGCGCATGTACGATTCCACGGTATTTTGCGAGAGACGTTTTTCGAGTTTGATATAGGTCCGGTAACGACGTCCCGTCTCTTCCCACTTTTTCGTATTTTCTGCCATCCTTTGCCTGCTATATTCCGAGATTATCGCTAACTTTGTCCGGGCTAAGATAGATAAATTTTACATAATATGAACTATATAGCGTTGAATATTGCCTTTTCGGAGGATGAGCAGGCCGAAATACTGACCGCCGAGCTGGCCGACTATCCCTTCGAGAGTTTCGAAACCGAAGACGGGACGCTCAAAGCCTACATTCCGCAGGAGCGGCTGGCCGACTGCAAAGCCGGGGTCGATGCCCTGCTGGCCCGCTACGGCGTGCAGGGACGCTATATCGCCATCGAGACCCAGAACTGGAACGCCGTATGGGAGAGCAATTTCCCGGCCGTCGATGTCGAAGGCCGCCTGCTGATTCGCGCGCCGTTCCACGATCCCGCCCCCGAAGGGGTCATGGAGGTGGTCGTCATGCCCAAGATGTCGTTCGGGACCGGACACCACGCCACCACGTGGCTCGTTTCGCGCGCCGTGCTCGATCTGGGCGTCGCGGGCCGCCGGGGGCTCGACATGGGCAGCGGCACGGGCGTGCTGTCGATCGTCGCCGCCAAATGCGGCGCGGAGCATGTCGATGCGGTCGATATTGACGACTGGGCCGACGCCAACTGCCGCGAGAATATCGCCGCCAACGGTGTCGCGGACCGCATTACGCCGATGCTGGGCGACGTGCGCCGCATCGCCGGACGGCATTACGGTTTCATTCTGGCCAACATCAACCGCAACATCCTCTTGGCCGACATGCCGGCCTATGCCGCCGCGCTCGACGCCGGAGGCGATCTGGTGATGAGCGGATTTCTGGAACCCGACGTTCCGGCGATCACGGCCTGCGCCGAAAAACTGGGACTCAGGCCCGTTGCTACGGCGGTGAAGGAGGGCTGGGTGACGGTACACGTACGCAAGGAGTAAGTTGAAGACGTACAAGGGGCGCGGGGTAGTTCTCCATACGCTCAAATACGGCGATTCGTCGATGGTCGTCTACCTCCTGACCGATGCCGGCGGCCGCCGCAGTTACATGGTGCAGGGCGTGCGCAGCCGCAATGGACGCGGTTCGAAGCTGGCGCTGTTCCAACCGATGTTTCCCGTCGAATTCGAGGGGCTGGAATCGCCGCGGCAGCAGATGCACCGCTTCAAGGAGGTGCGTGGCGGATTCGTCTTGCAGAGTCTGCCTTTCGACGTGCGCAAATCGACCATGGCGCTCTTCATGGCAGAGGTTTTGTACCGCCTCGTCAGGGAGTACGACGACCCCAACGAAGCGCTTTTCGACTTCGTGTGGAACTGCGTCGGGGCGCTCGACTCGATGGACGAGGGGGTGGCCAATTTCCATTTGTGGTTTCTCGCCAACCTGAGCCGGTTTCTGGGGTTTTGTCCCGGCAACGAATACGCCTCCGGCGACTGGTTCGATATCCGCGAGGGGCTTTATACGAAAACCCGGCCCGCGCACGTTAGCTATATGAACAGGGAGTGCGCCTGCATGCTGCGCGATTTTCTGGAGTGCGACGTGCGCTGTCTCTCGGAGATCGGTCTCAACCGCGGCCAGCGGGTCGAGTTTCTCAACGCCGTGCTGGTCTATTTCGGGTACCACCTCGACGCCATCAGCGCCGTGCAGTCGGTCCGGATTCTGCGGGAGGTTTTTTAGGAAAAGTGCAACAGAAAATAGAAGGAAAGTTATGAAAAGGATGTTTATGATCGCCGTCGCCTTGTTCGCGGCGTTTTCGCTTTCGGCGCAGGAGCCGGGCAAGTTCCGGCTCGTGCGGCCCGATTCGACCCGTACCGGCAGTTTCAGGCTTCCCGATTCGCTTCGGGTCGAGATGTCCGTTCCCGACTCGCTGGCCCACATGTCGCCGTGGAAAACCGACTTCCGGACCGCTGCGCCGATGAAGGTCAAGCCGGCCGTCTCGATGACTTCGGTGGTGGTGATTCAGAAGGAGAACCTGCCTTCGCGCGTGACCGTGATCGACAATAACTCGCTGCGTCTTGGGTCGCACTTCAACCTTTCGAACGGTCAGGCGTGGAACTGGAGTCCGTTCCCCGATGCGTTCCTCGACGCACGGACGCTCTCCTTCCCGATGCCCCGATAAGTGGGGTATGCGGATGCGCTTCGGACGCCTTCTTGACCGCCTTTCCGGCGGTTTTGCAGGGGTATCTCTCCGAATACGGGCGTGAAGCCGCGCGGCTGCCGGTGTTGCCGTCGGACGCCGCGATCCGTCATAGGGGCGCATGATGTGGATGCACAACGTTCGGACCGATGCCCGAACCGTCGGGCTTGGCGGTGAAGGACGGCGTGTCGTAAAGAACGGCCTGAAGATATTTTCGTACTTCGGCGGGGATTGCCCCGCCGTTGTCGTTTGTTGCGGTCGCGGCTTCTCTTCGGCGTCGATGCGCGAGATAATTTCGATGCCCGCACCGACCTCGATACCCGCGATGCCCGCATCAACTTTGATGCGCGAAACGACCTCGATGCCCGCGCAGTATCTGGCGCACCGCCTCGCGCGCATTTTCGTGCAGGTTCACGACCTACTGCCCCGCGAGCGTCCGCTCCTCTTTTTTCGGGTGTTTGCCGCAGACCTTCTGCCCCCCCCCTATTTGCCTCGCAAACGGCCCTTCTTGTCCGTTTTCAGTCCGGTCGCTGCCGCGTTCGGATGCCTTTCGGACCCGGTTTTGTTCTTTTTAGGTATTTTCGCGTATTGATCGGTTGCGCCGAATTTGCGACTTTTGCAGACCCAAACGATTCTGTTTATGAGATTGATTTTACCAGTTTTGCTGTCGTTCGGGCTGTTTTGCGCTTCCTATGCCCAACAGCCCGATACGCTCTGCACGGTTACGGTCGGGGAGCTTTCCGCAGAGGTCGCGGCGCTCAAGGCCAAAACGTCCGCATGGGACAAGGTGCTGGCCGCCCTGCCTGCGATTTCGGGATACCTCCAGACCGGCTACGAATGGAGCGATAACTCGTCCTCCTTCTTTATCAAGCGCGTGCGCCTGAGCCTGTCGGGCAACATCGCTCCCAAACTCGACTACCGCGTTCAGATCGAATTCGCGTCGCCGAAGATCGTGGACGCATATTTGTGTTACCGACCGTTCGACGAGCTGAATCTCCAGCTGGGCGAATACAAACTGCCCTTCTCGATCGAGAATACCGAATACGTGCCGCTCAGGTACGAGTTTATCGAGTATCCGCTGTCGTTGTGCAAGCTGATGGGCTTCAACGATCTTTGCGGACTTTCGGCCACGGGGCGCGACATGGGAGCGCAGCTTTTCGGCGGATTTTTCCGCCGCGACGGATACAGCATTCTGAATTACAACATCGGCGTCTTCAACGGCGAGGGGCTGAACGTCAGGGACAAGAACAAGAGCAAGGACGTCGTGGCACGTCTGACGCTGAAACCCGCCGCCGGATTGCAGCTGGCCGGGTCGTATTATTGGGGCGAATACGGCGCGGATTACCTCAAGCGCGTCCGCTACGGGGCCGGAGCCTGCTACGACCGCGGTCCGGTCGTCGTGCGCGGCGAATATATCTGCGGCACGACGGGAGACCTTGACAGCGAGGGTTGGTACGCCGTGGCCGGGTGGCGCGTGACGAAGACGCTGCTGCCTGCCGTGCGCTACGATACCTTCCTCGAAAACAGCGCCCGCAGTTCGAGCCGCCAGACCAACTACACGGCGGCCCTTACGTGGCAGCCGGTGAAGTACCTGCGCTGCCAGCTGAACTATACCTACGAAGATTACGCTGCCCGCGACGTCTCCGGCCGCAATGTGGTTGCGCTGATGCTTTCCGGCATATTCTAATACTGAAAAACCGAACGCCTTATGAAAAAATGGATGGAACAATTCCGGGTCGAGGACTGGGTGGTAGTCTGGGTGAGCATACCCCTGCTGGCGCTTGCGACGATCGTGCCCGCCGGACTTCCCAAGGTTCCCGCGACGCTGCTCGGCGGTGCCGCATGGAGCAATATCGCCTACCTCTTCGCCGTCGTGCTGGCGGTGCTTTACGTCGGGTGTCTTCTGTTGCGCCGCCCGCTCAGGGGCCTGCTGCCGTCGCTCGCGGTGGTTTTCGCCGTCTCCCTGCTGGCGCAGATCGTGGCCAAGATTCCCGCCGTCTCCTATTACGGCTTCGAGTCTGTTTTCTTCTCGGTGCTCTTCGGTCTGCTGATCCGCAACGTGTGGCGGGTCCCGGAGTGGATGAAACCCGCGATTCAGGGCGAATTCTACATCAAGATCGGCGTCGTATGTCTCGGTGCCACGATCCTTTTCAGCGACGTGATGAAGTCGGGCGTCTTCGGTCTGGTGCAGGCCTGTCTGGTAGTCGCCGTCGTGTGGTTCTTCGCCTATTGGGTGTCGCGCCGCATGAAGGTCGACGAGCGTACGGCGATGATCCTTTCGAGCGGCGTCTCGATCTGCGGCGTCTCGGCGTGTATCACGGCAGCCCGCGTGGCGGGCGGCGACGACCGGAAACTCTCCTACATCGTTTCGCTGGTGCTGATCGTCGTGGTGCCGATGATCTACCTGATGCCGTGGCTCGCAAATACGATTCTGCCCCTGATTTTCGACGATCCCCATGTCGTGCAGGAGGTCGCCGGCGCATGGATCGGCGGCACGATCGACACCACGTCGGGCGTGGCGGCGTCGAGTACGATCGTCGGCGAGGTCGCCAACCAGCATGCCGTCATCATCAAGGCGGCGCAGAACGTGCTGATCGGCGTCGTGGCTTTCTTCATTGCGCTTTACCTCTCGACCCGCCGCGGCGAAAAGGGCGCTCAGGCTCCGTCGCTGGGCATCGTGTGGGAGAAGTTCCCGAAATTCATCATCGGCTTCGTCGCGGCCTCGCTGGTTTTCAGCATCCTGCAGAGCAACGGCCTGTTTACGGCCGATGCGAAGGGCAAACTCGCCGAACCGGGCGTCGCCAAGATGTTCTCGACGGTCTTTTTCTCGCTGGCCTTCGTCTGCGTGGGGCTTGACACCCGCCTGAAAGAGATCGTTTCGAAGGAAAACCGCAACGCTCTATGGGCGTTCCTTGCGGCGCAGACCTTCAATATCGTCGTTACGCTGGTCATCGCGCTCGTGCTGTTCGGCGTCCTGAAACCGATGCTGGCATAGCGCAGTCTTCATGATACCGTCAACGCCCCGGCTTCCTGCCGTGTGGGAAAAAGATGTAACGATTCGGTTTGTCAAATATTTTTGTCCCTTTCGATGAGTTTTCCCATTCCTTTCCGGGCGGCTTCTCGCTTGGCGGCTTCGAAAGCCCGTTCTTTCAGGTCGAAGTTTCCGCTTTCGCGCACCTCCGTTTGGAAGAAGGTCAGCGGCGTCTGGGGATGGCTTTCGCGGATGCGCCGGACAAGCCTTTTCAGCCGCTCTTCGAGCTGCCGGGCCGACGGATTCTAAAAAACGTCGAATTCGGGAACAATATTCGTTTCATCAGAACGGGTTGTTGGGTTCTGCAAAGTCGTAGAACGTTCCGTAATCGCCCCGCCGCGGAGCTCCGGGTATGTCGGGACGGAAATCGGGGCATTCGTCGACCCGGTCTTTCAGCTTGTGGTAGATTGCCTTCACCTCGTCGCTGCACGAGGCGACGTCGATCGGGTGCTCTTCCATGAAGTCCTCCTTGGTATTGTAGAAGCGGCCGTCCCAATAGTATTTGTACTCGGCGGTACGGGCAGCCCGCGAAGCGTACGGTGCCGGCGCTGTCGGCCAGAGCGGATTATAGTGCATCAGTGAAATCTCCTTCTCCAACGGTTTCTGCCCTGCGATTTCCGGGTAGAGGCTTACGCCGTCGAGTTTCCATTCTGCGGGAATCCCGATCCGCATGGCGTCGGCGAACGTGGGGAAGAAATCCGTAAAGTCGGCCAGCCGTTCGCTGACCCGCGGCGCGATGCGGTCGCCCCAGCACACGATCAGCGGAACCGAAGTCCCCACGCCCCGCGGATCGCCTTTACCGCCGCGGCGCAGCGTGCCGTCGGCCATCTGCGAGACGATACGCGTCGAGGTGCCGTTATCCGACGTGAAGATGAAGATCGTATTGTCCCACTGCCCGTTCTCTTTGAGCCGCCGCACCATGCGTCCGACTTTCTTGTCCAGATAGGCCACCATGTCGCGGAAATTGGAGGTGTCCTTCCCGAACCGCCCAAGGAAATCCATATCCCAGCTCTCGGAATCGGGAGTCGGCGTATGGGGCGTATGCACGAGCGGCGTGGAGCAGTAGAGCAGGAAGGGCTTTCCGGACTCCTTCTGCCGGTCGAGGAATTCGAATGCCGCGCCTTCGAACCCGTCGGGACCGTAGGTCGAATATTCGTAATGACCGTGGTTGTCCATCATGCAGTTGGCGTAGCGGTCGGTGCCGGTCGGACCGTTGAACTCCTTGTACACATCGAGCTGGAAAAGGCACCACTCGTCCCATCCCAAGCGCGTGGGCATCCCGCGGTCGCGTCCGAGCTGCCACTTGCCGAACATCCCGGTCGTATAGCCGGCCTGCCGGGCCAGTTGGGCGAAGTTGGGTTCGTCGTCATTCATATAGCCGAAGCAGACGTAGTTGCGGTCGTTGTACTGACCGGTCATCAGCTGCACGCGCGAGGGCGAACTCAGCGGTTGGGCGTGCATATTGGGGAAGAACAGGCCGTTGCGGGCCAGCGAATCGATCGTGTGCGTGTCGTAGGAGACGCCGCCCATGCAGCCGAAACATTCGGCGCCGATGTCGTCCGCCAGAAACAGCACGATGTTGGGACGCGGATCGTTCTGTACCGATCCGTCCGTACAGGCACCGGCCGCAAGCGACAATGCCGAAAGACCGGTAAGACGAAGTGTGGAAGTGTTCATGATTTCACTATTTGTTGGTTTGGGTTGAGGTAAAAAACGCGATTGCTGTCAGATAAAAAACAGCAGGGCGGGCATGAGTTTTCGGAGCCGCGACAACGCCTCCGAAATATGGAATTGCACGGTATGGGGACTGATGCCGAGCCGTTCGGCGATCTCGTTGTAGGAGAGATGTTCGTAACGGCTCATTTTGAACACCCGTCGGCATTGTTCCGGGAGGTTCTCGATCGCCAGTTCGATCATTTCCAGCAGGTCTTCCGTCGTTATGCGCCTGCCGGGATCGACCGACAGCTCCGCTTCACGGGTTTCGGACTGCCGAATGTATTGCAGGTGCATTTTGGAGCGCTTGAACCGGTTGAAGATCGTATTGCGCGTCATCCGGAACAGATATGCACGAATCGACACCACCTGCCCCATCAGGGAGCGGTTGTCCCATACTTGCAGGAAGATATCCTGTGTAACGTCCTCCGCCTCGGCTTCATTTTTCAGAAACCGCAGCGAAAAGTCGTAAACCTTCGGGGCGTAGCGTACATAGAGCGTGTCGAGGGCGTCGACATCGCCCCGGCCAAGTTTGTCCAACAATAGTTGCTCTTCGTCCATTTATCTGCAAAGTTACCGTTAAATTGTATGATCCCGCGTCATCCGAAATAAATTCATGCCGCACCTAGCCGTCTGCGCCGCAGGATTGTCCTATCAGTGAATTACACCAAACAAAATCCATTATGCATTCGAAACTACTGATCGCAGGGTTGCTGCTGTTCGGAACCCTGTCCTGCAACTCCGACCATCCCGTCCATGAAAACCGGGCGTCGGGCATCGTCGCCGAGATTCACGATCCCGCCTCGAAAAAGGTCCTCGTCGCTTCGCACCGCGGCGACTGGCGCAACTACCCCGAAAATTCGCTTCCTGCGCTTCGCAGCGCCATCGACCGGGGCGTCGATATCGTGGAGATCGACCTGAAAATGACCTCCGACAGCGTGCTCGTCCTGATGCACGACGCACGCATCGACCGCACGACGACCGGTCGCGGCCGCGTCTGCGACATCACGTTCGACTCGATCTGCAAAGTCAGCCTGCGGGCCGGACAGGGTGTCGCCACGCACTGGAAGGTCCCGACGCTCGAAGAGGCGCTCCTGATTTGCAAGGGCCGCGCCGTCGTGAACATCGATCAGGGCTTCCAGTTCTACGATCGCATCCATCCGCTGCTCGAACGTACGGGAATGCTGGGCCAAACGCTTATCAAAGGCCGCCTGACAGCCTCCGAGGTCGAACCCGTATTCTCGGCGTATTCCGAGAACTGCCTTTTCATGCCCATCGTCAATTTCAGCAAAAAGCATCACGACGAAATTCTCCGAAGCTACGGGGAGCTGCCTGCACCTCCCCTCGCCTACGAGGTCTGCTGGTCGGAATACACCCCCGAAGTCGAGGCTTGCATGCGTGAGGTTCTCGCCAGCGGTTCGAAGCTCTGGGTGAACTCCCTTTGGCCTTCGCTCTGCGGAGGTCTCTGCGACGATGCCGCACTCGAAGGCGATCCCTCCGCCGTCTACGGCAAACTCGTCGACATGGGAGCGACCATGATCCAGACCGACCGCCCCGAACTGCTGATCTCCTACCTCCGCTCGCGCGGACTGCACGACTGACGCCATGAGCCGTATCACCGAATTCTACCGCATCAGCGCCCCCGCCCCCGGACGCGAAATGGACGACGCCTCCCGCTCGAAATATTACCGGCGTCTGCGTTTGCAGGCATTCGTTTCCGCGACGCTTGGCTACAGCCTCTACTACGTCTGCCGCACCAGTCTCAACGTCATGAAGAAGCCTGTTCTCGACAGCGGATCGCTCGACGCTTCCCAGTTGGGCGTTATCGGCTCGGCGCTGCTCTTCGCCTACGCCGTCGGCAAGTTCGTAAACGGATTCATCGCCGACTACTGCAACATCAAGCGCTTCATGGCGACGGGACTCATCGTCTCGGCCGCGGCGAACGCCCTGATGGGACTGTTGGGGTTGGCCCATTCCGTAGTTCCCACGACCGTGATATTCGTAGCATTCGCCGTCATGTGGGGACTCAACGGATGGGCGCAGTCCATGGGCGCTCCCCCGGCCATCATATCCCTCTCGCGCTGGTATCCCCTCAACGAGCGCGGAACCTATTACGGGTTCTTCTCCGCAAGCCACAACCTTGGGGAGTTCTTCTCGTTCCTCTTCGTTGGCTCGATCGTGACATTCGCCGGCTGGCAGGCCGGGTTCTTCGGCTCGGCGCTCGCAGGAGCCATCGGCGTTCTCGTCGTCCTCTGCTGGCTCCACGACACCCCCGAATCCAAGGGTCTGCCGCCCGTAGAGGCTCTTGCCCACGAGAAACCCGTGCCCGGCGCCGAAAAGTCCGTCCGGGAGATTCAGAAGCAGGTCCTCCGGACCCCGGCCGTCTGGGTGCTTGCCGCGGCAAGCGCATTCATGTACATATCCCGTTATGCAATCAACGGATGGGGCGTACTGTTCCTGCAGGAGGCCAAGGGATTCTCGGACGTCGAGGCAATCTCCATCGTCTCGATAAACGCCCTCTTGGGAATTCTCGGAACGGTGCTTTCGGGATGGTTTTCGGACAAACTTTTCAGGGGCGACCGCAAGATTCCCGCACTGATATTCGGCGTATTGAACTCCGTGGCGCTGGCGCTGTTCCTTTACGGCGGTAATGCCATGTGGGTGAACGTCCTCTCGATGGTGCTGTTCGGAATAGCCATCGGCGTACTGATCTGCTTCCTCGGAGGGTTGATGGCCGTGGACATCGTGCCCCGGAAGGCTACCGGCGCTGCGCTGGGGGTCGTGGGAATAGCCTCCTACTGCGCAGCGGGAATTCAGGATGTGGCGTCCGGATGGCTTATAGACAAGCACATTACCGTCGCCGCGGACGGCGTCAAGCATTATGATTTCGGACCCGTCGCATTCTTCTGGATTGCCGCGTCAGTAATTTCGTTCATACTGCCGCTGTTGAACCGCAGACGCTCCGAATAGAGCGTCTGCAGTCACAGAGCCGTCACCTACCACCTCAACACCCGAACCTTATACACGCTCAGATCGGGGATGCGGATTAAAAGGTCCGCCTCCCCGTTTTTTACATTCGACGTGTGGCGCAGCGTCTGCGTGGTCCAGTCCTGATCCCCTTCAGGTACGGTAGCGTCCGTATACCACGCTTCGCCGGTATCCTCGTTATAGTTCACCGATTTAAGCGCTGTGCAGGCCGAAAAGTGGGTCAGCTCGGAAAAGGTTCCCGATGCCGTATTATAAACATAAGCGCTTTTGCCTGCGATGCAAAGACTGTGGGAATTGACCGCAGTCAGGTCGTGCACCGAGTTTTTGGGAGTTTCGACCGTCCGCTCCTCTTCGAGTTCGGGGGTGTCTGATTCCCAGTTTTTCAATTTGTATATTTTCAGGCTCTTGCCTCCGATGGCATAAAGACGCTGCGTAGACTCGTTCCAGACCACGCCGTGCGCCGATTCCAGATCGTACTGGCACAGCACCTTGTTGTTTTGGCCGAGGTCGTAGACCTGCACCTTGTTGCAGTTGGCGTCCGCTCCCGACGAGCAGGCCAGCACCACCCGGTCATTGGGCAGCAGATCGGACGAGTGCACCTGCGGGCAGGAGGTCGACCACCAGAGAATGCCGTCGGTTTGCCGGTCGTAAAGCACACATCAGCCCGTAGCTCCCGACAACAGCAGTTTGCGGTTGTTGTCCACGGGCTTGCCCTCGCCGACACGGCACTGCGACTCGGAAATCCCCAGAACCGGAGCGACCGAGCGGGAATCCCAGCGCCATACGACGGCGTCGCGATAATCGGCGGGCGGCTCGCTGCCGACTTCGATCACGCAGGCGGTGTTGTTGCCGCAGAACAGCAGCTGCGTCGGGAGTTTTTCCGCCTCGGCGGTATCGACCTTGCCTCCCTGCGCCAGTCGCACCGGCGTATTGTCGACCAGTTTATCAACCTCCGTATCGCCATCGTACAAGGTCACCGTGTAGCCCGACGAAAGATCCACAGGCGCCAGCAGCGCGACGAGTGTCTGACCTCCTGCCGCGCAGTCGACCGGAACGGCGGGCGTCACGGTCACCTGCGGCGCCGAAGCCGTGACATTCCAGTCCGTCATGCGGACCGACACTTCGCCGCCGATCATTTCGCCGCCGTTGGCTTCGATAACAGCGCGTGTGACCTTGTAACTGTTCTGGATGAGCCGGATGTACATCGTGCATCCGAGCTGGGAAAGTTCCATGTCGACCCCTTCATAGGAGTTCACGACCCCGGTCGTATGGCCTACGAGCAGAATCGGGAAGACCGTCCCGTCCTGCGCGGCGGGGATCGAGGTTTTCAGCACCCCGTCCTCACAGGTCACCTGCGCATCGGCAGGCCACCATGCGGCTACGGCCACGGGGTCCCGCGGCGCCGTGACGTTGAAAAGGAAAAGCGAACGCTCCGTGCCGGGAAGAATCGGTTCGGCAAAGACCGGTTCCGTCCGTCCGGGTCCTTCGACGACCAGAGCCGCCTGTTCGCCCTTTTTCCAGACGACCGAAGTGAGGCCGTCTTCGGCATTGCAGTATTTCGCAAGCGTCAGATTTGTTTTTGCGGCGAGCAGCGTGCGTCCGGATTCGTCGTCGCTGCACCCTGTGCCGAGAAGCAATATCCCGGCCAGCAGGGCCAAAAGTCCGTATAGTCTGTTTTTCATGTCGTAAGTCTGTTGAATGATTGATTGTTATTTTTTACGCAGCACCTGTCCGTAGGCCTTCACGAGGTCGCGGCACCTGGCTTCGCCGTGGTGCACCTCGAAGATATAGACTCCCCGGTAACCCGTCCGCCGCAGCCTGCGGCAGAGGTCCGGCCAGTCGATCACACCCCTGCCGGGCAGCCAGTGGCGTTCGTCGCGGCCGTCGTAATCGGACAGATGGACCGTGGCGATCCGGTCGCCGAGCGCCCCGATAAAATCGGCGTGGCTCTCCAGAAGCAGGTGATTCGTGTCGAAGCAGACCATGGCCTCTGTGCATCCTCCGATCAGGCGGAGCATCTCGGCCGAGGTGCGGCCGATGCTGTGGGGCATATTCTCCACACACAGCACCGCGCCGATCTCTTTCGCCGCGAGCGACAGCCGGCAGATGGAGTTGGCGGCACAGCGTTCGCGTTCGCTGCGCTCCTCCTCCGGAACGGGCCGTGATCCGGGATGCAGCACCAGCCGTTGGGGACGGAAGATGGCGGACAGCCGGATCATCCGTTCGATATAGGCCACATTCCGCTCACGCTGTTCGGGATCGACGACCGAAATGTCGCAATTCCGGCCGAAAGGCAGGTGGCACGACCAGACCTTCAGTCCGGCTTTATCGAGCCTGTCTCGCAGCGCGAAAGCCTCCGCGTAACACTCGGCATCCGGGGTTTTATGGGTGAATGCGTGGAACGTCACCTCGACATACCCGATCCCGGCGTCGCGGACCTCGGCCAGTTTCTCCGTTGTCGGCCCTCCGAGAATGCCGAGCGAGGTTCCCATCGGCCGGGCGGCGTACAGCACGCCGCCCAGCATCAGGAACAAACCTAAAAATAGCCCTTTCATCTTTCTCATCCGAATTACCATTCGATCAGCGGCGACTGGATGCAACCCGAACCGCAGTGGTCGCCTCCGTGCGACGACCAGCCCCTGCCGCGTGCCGCCCCGATGTATTTACCGATAAAAAGACCGTTTCCGCCGTCTCCGGAGCCTTGGTTTACGGTATATAATACACCGTCCGCGAGATTGCAGCCGTTCTGGCAGTTGTTCTGCGTGTAGCTCCAGTCGGAGATCTTGTTTCCGGACGTATCGTATTCGAGCACGAGGCTGTCCTCCGTACTGTTGCCGGACGCCATAATATAGAAACGGTTGTTCGCATCGACCAGCGGGCGCGTGAAGTTGAAGGTGTTTTTCTTTACGCTGCTCGGCTGCTCTTCATGAATCATCGTCTGTAAATCGGGCGAGAAGAACCGCACATATCCGTCTTTCGTTCCGGCGAAGACCGTTCCGTCGCCGGCTACGATGGGCTGGTAATAGTTGTCCCCTCCGGCTGCACTCCGGGCATACAGCGTGTGCGAGTCCAGATCGACGGCCGCCAGAGTTGTGGCGTAAGCGAAATAAGCCTTCTTCCGGTCGGGACTCACGGCAAAACCGATGGAGTTGACGATCGAAACCGAGACTGCTTCGATCTTCGTGCCGTCGGCGGCGTTTACGAAATGAATCGCCGTTTTGGCCGCTAGGACCACCTCGCCGCCGTTGACCAGCAAACCGTAACCGCAGCTGCCGGCCGCGTAGGGTGCACTCCACCGCTCCGTGCCGGTTTCGGCGTCGAGCGCATAGAGAGCGCCTTTTGCATCGGCGATGTAGACCACCGTGCCGTCGGCGCTGACAGCGGGAGGCGCCGAGTTCATCGATCCGCATTTGCTGAATTTCCAGTGCAGCGTACCGTCCGGCTTCACGGCATAGAACTGCCCGCCGGCGCTGGTTCCGTAGTAGATGTCGCCCGATACCGGATTGACGGCCACCATCGATTTCGATTCGGCCTGCATATCGCCGTTATCGGTCGGCCTGAACGTCCATTTGTTTTTACCGGTACGCACATCGAAAGCATAGAGATTGCTGACCTTGTTGCCCGTATTGACATAGACCGTTCCGGCATCGGGCGAAAGCACCGGACAAGTGTAGGTGGGACTTTCGTATTTGGCGCCGTCGGCCTGCTCCCAATCCATGAAATTGACGACGTAAGGACGGATTTCGACCGTGATTTTCCACTCGCGCGAGGATCCGTCGATCTTCGCCGACAGCATGACGGTCTGGTTGCCCGTGGTCTTGAATCCCGAAAGGACCTTGTCGCCCGTGAGGACCGTACCGTCGGGGAAAGTCCACGTCACGTCACTCGCATCGGCATAGGCCGTCCGGTTGAATTCGAACGTGACGGGCTGGTCGACAGCCGCCGTTTCCGAGGAGATGAAATAGGGGATGGCCTTGGTCGGCATGGCACGGACCACGTCCGCTTCGGCCGGTCCCTTTGCATATTCGGCCGCCAGCAAGAAAAACCATGTCTTGTCGTTGGTGAGCCCTTCGCACCGGTAGGCCGTCTGCTCCTTGCCGATCTCCTGCGTCCGGATATCGCCCGGCATATCCTCGATGTAATAGGAGAGCGTATATTTCTCCACGAGGGTCGAGGGTGCGGACCACGCGAGTGCCACATAGCCGTCGCCCGTATCCGTAACCGTGAGGTCTGTGACCGGAAGACGCGACGTGGAAGGCCGGCCCGCCACCGTCACGGCGTTGGAGATCAGTTTGCCGTAAACGGCCTGCACATTGAAATTATAGGAGATGCCGTTGGTCAGTTTGTCTACGACATACCGGCTTGCACCGCCGGTGCGCAGCGTCACGGTCTGCGACTCCTCGTCGGTATAGAAGACGATGTAATCGGTCGGGTTCCACCCGTCGGGAATCTCCCATGCGAGGGTCACCTCTTCGTCGCCGGGCGTGGCCGTGAGCGCCTCGACCTGATGTCGTGCGGCGCCGGCTTCGGGGATATCTTCTGTCCAGCACGACGCGGCAAGCGCCGCGAGGCCCGACAGGATGCATATATGAATCAGTTTTTTCATGATTGAAACAGCTTTGAATTTTTACGATCAGTAACCGGGATTCTGCCAGAGTATCGTCTTGTCGTTCACGATCTCGATCTGGTTTTGCGGAATGGGAAACAGCAGATTGTGCGCATCGAGCTTGTAACCCATTTCGTGGAAGCGGTCTAACGCCAGCCCCAGTCGCACGAGGTCGAACCAACGGTGGCCTTCGAGTGCGAACTCACGGCCGCGTTCATCGGCGAGCGCTTCGATGAAAGCACCCTTCGAGGGAATGTCTTCAGGCTTGAGCGCGTCCAGCCCGGCCCGCGTGCGGGTCTTGTTGAGCCACACCAGCGCATCGCCCAGACTGCTGCCCGATTCGGCCAGCGCCTCGGCGTACATCAGCACCACGTCGGCATAGCGCAGGTGCGGGAAGTCGTTCTCCACCACGTTGCCTTTCAGGGCATCGTTCCGGTTGTCGAACCATTTGTTCAGCAGATAGGTTCCCTTTTTGTCCTCCGTGTACTCGGAGATCAGCGGCAGACGGTTGTCCCGCGCGTCGTAAAGCGCCCGGAATACCGGAGCGGGCTGCGTCAGCTGCGCTTCTTCGGGTTTGGTGGTCGAATACCAGTAACCGTGGCCCGTATCGTTTGCCTTGTTGTAGTAGAGCGCGAAAATGATCTCCTTGTTGAACTTGTTTTTCACATTGAAGGCGTCCGCCGTGGTGTTCACCAGTCCGTAGTTGGGATTCTTCATCGCCTCTTCGAGGGCCGTCTTGGCCTTGCCGGGCTTGCCGAACGTAAGGTAGACTTTCGCGAGGAGCGTCCACGCCGCAATATCGGTGACACGGGCTTTCTCGGCGCCCTTCGACGCCGGCAGCAGCCGGGCCGCCTCAGCCAGATCGCCCGTCAGCAGGGCGTACATCTCGTCGTCCGTGCAGCGACGGATGGTCTTGGCATCGGCCGGGGACACGACTTTGTGTGCAATGGGTACGCCGCCGAAAGCCCTGTAAAGGTTGAAATACCACCACGACCGCATGAACAGGACTTCGCCGCGGTATTTGTCGTAATTGGGCAGTTCCTCACGGCCTTCGAGGTGATCGAGCACATCGTTGCAGCGGTAGATGCCGTTGTACCATGCGTTCCAGATGTCGCTCATGATGGCGTTGCTGGAGTTCTCCTCGAAATGGTCGAAATAGTAGGTCGACGCATCGGAAACGGTCATGGCCTGTTTGCAGCACTCGTCGCTGCGATAGGCCAGTTCGTTGAGGTGGTAGCCCATCTGGGTCTTGAGCTTGTGGTAGCAGGCCGCCACACCTTGGTCGAAGTCGTCGTCGGTAATGTAGTAATTGTTCTCCGTGACGCTGTTGCTTGGGTACTGTTCGAAGAAGCTGTCACTGCAGGAAACCGTCCCAAGGGCTGCGACGCCCAGTAAAAGATAATATGTTGGTTTCATGATTCCGGTCGATTAGAGGTTGAAATTGATGCCGACGCTGAACGTGCGTGCCAGCGGATAAGAACAGTAGTCCTCGCCCGGACGCAGGGCGTCGTTCGCGTGGTTGCTGACTTCGGGATTGTAACCCGAATAGTCGGTCCACGTGAAGAGGTTCGACCCCTGCACGTAGACGCGCAGCTTCGAGATGCCGGCCTTGCGGGTCCACTTGTCGGGGAAGGTGTAGCCCAGCGAGAGGTTCTGCAGGCGCAGGTAGGAGCCGTCCTCGACGTGGAAAGTCGAGGTACAGGCGGCGGTATTGCCCGTCAGCTTGCGGTTCGCACGGTTCATCTCGCCGTAGGGGAAGCGCTGCAACGCGTCGCGGGTCATGTTCTGGCTCATGGAATTGCTCATCAGGTAGCGGCGTTCGAGGTTCAGGATCTCGTTGCCATAGACGCCCTGAAAATTGGCCGCCATGTCGAAGCCCTTCCATGAGAGATTGACCGAGAAGCCGTAATAAAAGTCGGGCATGTAGTTGCCCACGATCACACGGTCGGCATCCTCTTCGAGAATACCGTTGCCGTTGGCGTCGACGAAGCGGAAATCGCCCACCTGCGTGGTGCTGAAATGGGGATAGGAGTTCAACTCCTCCTTGTTGTGGAAAATGCCGTCCTGCACGAGCAGGTAGTAACAGCCCACGGGCTGGCCCACGCGCGTGATGTAATAGGCCCCGTTGAACGACGCCTCTTTGATGATGTCGGCATTCCCTTCGCCGAGACTCAGCACCTTGTTGCGGTTGAGCGACCAGTTGGCCGAAAACGAATAGGAAAAATCCCCGAAGCGTCGCCGCGAGGTGAGCCCCAGCTCTACGCCTTGATTCTCCATCGAACCGATGTTCATGTTGGATGACGTGAGTCCCGACACGGACGAAACCGGAACGTCGAACAACATATCGGTAGTCTTCGAATAGTAGTAGTCGGCGGTCAGGCCCAGCGTTCCTTTCCAAAAACTGAGGTCCAGACCCACGTCATATTGCGTATTACGCTCCCAGCCTAAATCGGGATTGGCGATCTGCGAGGGATAGACCTGCGGCCTGAGCCCGTTGCCGAGGTCGATGTTCGTCGAACCGTAGAGCTGCAGATACTCCGAGTTGCCGATCTGGGCATTGCCCGTCACGCCGACGCTGAGACGCAGCTTGAGGTCGTCGATCCATTTCACGTCGCGCAGGAAGCTCTCGTCGCTCACGCGCCAGCCGACGGAGGCCGCCGGGAAATAACCCCACCGGGTGTTGGGGGCGAAGCGCGATGAACCGTCGCCGCGGATCGACGCCGAAACCATGTAACGGCCCTTGTAGGAGTACTGCGCACGCACGAGCCACGAGGCGAACGTGTAGGCATACTCGTTGTTGTAGGTCTCCGCCGGGTCGATGGTCTTGCCCTTCGTGGTGCGGATCTTGTCGTCGCCCTTGACTCCCGTGCCGACGATCTGCGACGTTTTGACATGCTCCTTTTCCGCCTCCCAGACAGCCACGGCGTTGAGCGAATGGTCGCCGAAACGGCGCGAAAAAGAGAGCTGGTTCGAGAGCGTCCAATGGAAATAGGAGTTGGTGATGCTCTTCGCCGTGGGATTCGACGGGTCCTTGTAATTGGCCTTGTTCTTCAGCGGAATATACGAAGGCCGGTAGTAGTTGCGCGAATAGTTGTAGTAGTCTCCGCCGGCGGTGATCTTGTATTCCAGCCCGTCGATGAATTCGTAGGAGGCGTAGACGCTGCCCTGCATATTGAGCCGTTCGCGCACGTCGTCGATTTCGAGCGCCAGCGCCACGGGGTTCAGCGTCTCGTTGAACTGCGTGTCGCCCACGCCGTTCTCTTCGAGGCGCAGATAGCCGTTGTTGTCCCAGTTGTAGGAGCCGTCGGCGTTGTAGACCGGGAAGATCGGAGCCGCCATCAGCGCCGAGGCGATCACACCGTCGTTTCCGTACTGGGCGTCCGCATCCACGAAATTGTATTTCGAGTAGGAGGGCGAGAAGCTGGCGCCGTATTTCAGCCGCTTGCGCTTGCCGTCGATATTGGCCCGCATTCCATAACGCTCGAAATCCGATCCGATGATCGTTCCCTCGCGGTAGAGGTAGTTGGCGCCTACATAATAGCTCAGCGTCTTGGTGCGGCCCGAAACCGAAAGACTGTGCTTGTGCGCCAGAGCCGTGCGGAAGATGGCGTCCTGCCAATCGGTGTCGGTCAGCGTACCGCTCTTGTCTTCGAGATAGGCGGTGATGATGGGCGGAACCTTGTAATAGCCCGTTGCCCCGCGTTCATTGTAGGGATCGTCGATCGACCCCGACGGCACCTCCGTCAGATAGGCGTTGTCGCGCGACTCCTTGTAGAGCTGCGCGAACTCGTAGGCATTGAGCATATCATAGGTTTTCGACACGCCCGATACGCTGAACTGGCCGTCGTAACGGATCACGGGATGTTCGTTCTGGCCGCGCTTGGTCGTGATGAGGATAACGCCGCACGAACCGCGCGAACCGTAGATCGCCGCCGCCGAAGCGTCCTTGAGCACTTCGAGGCTCTCGATGTCGTTGCTGTCGAGGTTCGAGAAGGCACGGGCGTCGCACGGAACGCCGTCGATGACGTAGAGCGGGTCGTTGCCCGACGTGGCGGACTGGATGCCGCGGATGCGGATCGAGACGTTGCCGTTGGGCTGGCCGCCCAGCTGGAGCACTTGCACGCCCGGCATCTTGGCGGCCATGGCGTCGCGGAAATCGGTCGTCGCAAGCCCTTTGAAATCCTCGGCCTTGATCGACGCGATCGACGTCGTCACGTCGCGCTTGTTCTGCACGCCGTAGCCTACGACCACCACGTTGTCCATGGCGATCGCCTCGCTTTTCAGCGTGACGTCGGCTTGCGTCTGGGTGTCCGAAAGTGCGACGGATACCTTGTTATAACCGATCAGCGATATTTCGAGCACCGCGTTTTTCTGGCGGATCGGCAGCACATATTCGCCGTCTAGCCCCGTCGCCGTACCCGTCGTGGTGCCTTTCAGGATGACGGTGGCGCCGATCACGGGCGCGCCGTTTTCATCGGTCACGCGGCCCTTCACCGTGCGGGCGGCGTCGGCTGCGGCCTTCGGTGTCTCTTTCGGCTTGGCGGTGAGGATGATCTTGCGACCTTTGATCTCGACGCTCACATTGGGAAGGACTTCTGCAAGGATGGATTCGATACTCCGGTTTTCGGCGTTCACCGTAACCTTCCGATGAGGAGGCGTATCGATCTCGGCATTCACATAAGCGAACGTGTAAGGACTCGCCGCCTCGATCCGCTGCAGGAGTTCCTTGATGGTGACGTTCCGGGCGTCGAGCGTGACGACCGGCGTCTGGGCCTGCGCCGGAATGGCGAAGCAGACACACAGGACGACGGCCAGCACTCCCTGCCACATCGTTTTCAGGTAAAAATTCGGTTCATTCATAATTACTTGGTTTGTTATTAGGTTTTTCGCTGTAAGTTTATCTGGATTTGCCCCGGTTCGTGACGAACACCCGGTCGCCGTCGATCTGGCAGCGGACCGGCATCAGTCTCGAAATAACCTCCATGATGTCTTCCAACGGTTCGTGCTGAACGACCAGCGACAGACGCTTGTTGGCGGGAAGCGAGGACGAAAGCACGATCTCGACATGGTATTTGCGTTCAAGATTGACCATGATGTCCGTCAGCGGCATATTGTAGAATACCAGACGCTCCTCGAACCACTGGCAGTAATTCCGTGCATCGACCTGCTCAATGGAGAATTCGCCCTGAAGTACATTCTGTGTGAATTTCTGGTCGGGACAAAGCCGGACAGGACGCGAAAGCCCTTCGCCGGAGATGCTGACGGAGCCGCTTTTGAGGATGACCTGCCGGGCAGGGTCGGCCGCATATCCGATCGCGTCGAACGAAGTGCCCAGCACCTCGATCTCCAGCCCTCCCATGTCGACGCGGAACGGCCGCAGCGAATCCTTTTCGACCTCGAAAAAGGCTTCCCCTGAGAGCGTCACCTCGCGGACCCTGCCGGAAAAATCGGCATCGTATGCGAGCCGGCTTTCTTCGTTGAGCCATACGCGCGAGCCGTCGGGCAGGGTGAATTCCCCCATGTGGCCTTTCGCCGTCACCAGCGTAATCCGCTCGACAGGCTTTTCGGAACGGGTGGCGGAAAAATATCCCCCTGCAAACATCAGGACAGCGGCGGCCGCCGCACCGGCATACCGGAGCACACGCCGCAAGCGGCTCCTGCGAATCTTCGCATGCAGTCGATCCAATCCCTTCCGGATCTTTTCCGGCGAAGCTTCCGCATCGTTGGTCTCCCAAAGCTCTTCCATCAGCCTGTCAACCTCCGGATTCCGCTCCTGATCCGCCATCCATTGCCTGAAAGCATGCCTGACGGAGGTCGGAATATCGGGCTGTGCATAGATGAAATTCAGGATTCGGCGTTGTCGTTCTCTTTCGTCCATAACAGTCGCCGTTATTCGGCTTTCTGGGTGAATGTATAGGTTTCTTTGCAGGAGCCGGCGGTAAAGGTCACCGTGCCGGTCCTTGGACTGCCCGTGCCGTTGGCCCCGAAGCTCAGGCGGACGGCGAAAATACCCCGCGATCCGCCGGCCGGCTCGACCGTGATCCACTCATCGCCCGCTGCAGTCCAGTCGCAGGTCGTGTAGAGCGTGATCGACTTCTCGACGTCGCCCGCATTGACGCTTCCTTCGGCCGTGTAGACGACGGCGCTGTCTGTGGTTTCGGGATTGTTGTCGTCGCAAGCTGCCAACGGCATACATATCAACACTCCAATGATCCAAAAAAATCGTTTCATAATATTCGGTTTTTAATTTGTTGTTCGTAATCGGTCGGAAGCACCCAGTTCGAGTGTTCCCACGGAATGATCTCTCCGGTGACAGTCCGTTCGTAAATTCGCTCCTTTCCCGGCTTGTCGTAGGGATAGCGGTCGAATACGTCGCCGTCGCCCGTCATCCGCGGATCCCCCTGCTCACGCAGTGTCCGGAAAAGTTCGGCCCGCAGGGAATCTGCCAGAACCCGGCATGAAATCTCCCCGATGCGGTTTGTGAGGCATTCACGGTCCGTTTCGACATGATACAGTTCTTCTGCCGGACGCTGTCCCATCGACAATGCGTAGTAACGATCGTCCTGTCCGCTGCGTTTCAGTTGCAGAATCGCGGTTTTGGTCGGCGAACTGTCGATGTCGCGGTAGCCCGTTTCCGGGTTGCCGCCGGGCAGCAGCCACGGTTTGATGTTGCACAGGTAGAGCCAGCCGTTCCGTACAATACCCCGGATCGGATACCCCTGATCGCCGGGCCGTCCGTTGTCATGCCGCTCGCGCCCCAGCAACGCCCGTTCGTGCAACGCGGCACAGGGGTCCGGCTCATTCCGCAACAGCGGTACGAGACTCCCGCCCGGCAGCGGCGACATGCCGGCCGCCGAAGGGGATGTTCCTGCAATCTCCAAAACGGTCGGTGCGATGTCGACAAATGAAACACAGGCCGCTTCCCGGCGTCCCGGCGCACTCACTCCCCGCAGCCACATCACGGCCAACGGCATGTGATGCGCATACTCGTACTGGGTTCCTTTGGCGCGCGGAAAAGGCATCCCGTTGTCCGACGTAACGATGACAACCGTGTTGTCCAGTTCCCCCAGTTCCTCCAACCGGGCCAGCATCAGTCCCAGTTGGCGGTCATAGTGTTCGATCTCGAACCCGTAGTCCAGCATATCGTTACGCACCGTTTCGTTGTCGGGCCAGAAGGCCGGAACACGGTCGATCTCTCCGGTCGTCCGGCCGCCTTTTGCCACTCCGCTGCCGTATTCATAACGGCGGTGCGGCTCGCGGCAGCCGAACCAGAAGAACCACGGCCGCGACGCATCCTCACGCGAGGAGAGGAAGTCGGAAAAATTTGCCGCATAATCCGTAGCGAGTATCTCAGGTGTCGGAGGCGTCAGTTTCCGATTCTGCCACGCTTTACCCGTCAACTGCCGTCTGCGGCCGTCCTTCACTCCGGGGTCGCCCGGCGCCCAGCCCTTTCCGGTAAAGGCCACGTCGTAACCGGCCTCTTCGAGCGCCTCGGTGAAAACCTTGATATTTTCCGGAAAACGGCAGATGTGATTTCCGGCCTCGCCCAGCTGCCACGAGTAGCGTCCCGTGAGCAGCGACGCCCGCGAAGGGGCCGATTTGGCATTCGGAGTGTAGCAATTCTCGAACAGTACACCCCGTGCGGCCACGCTGTCGAAAACCGGTGTCGAGACCCATTTGCAGCCATAGGCCCCGAAATGAAGCCATGCGGCATCGTCGGCGATGCAGAACAGAATATTCGGACGGCGCGAAACGCCGTTCTGCGCTTCGGCACCCGCCAAATCCCCGAATGCCGCCGCACCGACAAACAGGATGCCCTGAGGTATGTGTGATGTAGTCACAACAGTCAAAAATGAAATTTATCGGCAACCGGATCAATGATCGGAGATGTCCGGGAAGATAGTAACCTCGGCAGTCGCCCTCTCACTGCGAAACGCCTCGCAAAACGGGAATGGCCCTTATTTTCGTCCGCTTTTCACGGTATTAAGTTTTGTTGCGAGTTCTTCGACGATTCCGGGATACTGTTCCGCCACGTCGTGCCGCTCGCACGGATCTTTCGAGATGCAGAAAAGCTGCGGACGGGGCGAATTGCCCAGTTCGACCGACTTGCGGTATTCGTAGCTCTGCCTGTCGCTCGGTTCGAGGTATTTCCATTCGCCGCAGCGGATTGCCAGCGTATTCTGGCGGTTTTGCTCGATGACGTATTCGCGGTCTGAGTGCCCCATTCCGAGCAACTCAGGCAGGTGGTTGCGGCTGTCGGGGGCAGCTCCTTCGGGAAGGGCGACGCCGGTCAGCGCTGCGAGCGAGCGGTAAACGTCGATCTGCGAGAAGACGGCGGACTGCTCGCCCGGTTTCACACAAGAGGGCCACCGCACGATGAAAGGAACGCGCGTTCCGGCTTCGTAAAGGCTGTACTTGCCGCCGCGGTAGATGCCTGAGGGCGTATGCCCGCCAAGCCGCATGGCCGCCTCGTCCTGATAGCCGTCGTCGATCGCGGGACCGTTGTCGGAGGTGAAAACCAACAGCGTATTGTCGGCGATGCCGAGGCTGTCCAACGTGCGCATCACCTCGCCGATCGTCCAGTCGAGCTGCAGGATCACGTCGCCGCGGGTCCCAAGGCCGCTCTTGCCCGCAAAGCGGGGATGAGGAACACGCGGCACATGCACGTCGTTGGTTCCCATATAGAGGAAAAACGGCTCGTCCTTGTGCCGGGCGATGAACTGCGTGGCCTTCAGGGCGATCGTGTCGGCGATGCCTTCGTCGACCCACAGCGCCGAACGGCCTCCGGTCATCCATCCGATGCGCGAAATGCCGTTGACGATCGTGTTGTCATGGCCGTGGCTCGGACGCAGCTTCAGCAGTTCGGGATTCTCGGACCCCGTCGGCCAGTCGCCGACCTTGTGGTCATAATTCACCGTGATCGGATCGGAGGGGTCCAGCCCCACGACACGGCCGTTTTCCACGAAGACGCACGGCACGCGGTCGACCGTGGCCGGGATGAGGTATTCGTAATCGAAACCTATATCGCGGGCATCGGGACGGATCTCGACGTTGAAATCCGTGCCGCCGACGGGACCCAGTCCCAGATGCCATTTGCCAACGGCGCCCGTGACATAACCGGCATCGTGCATGGCGTCGGCGAGCGTATGGCACTCCGGGTCGATGATGAGTTCGGAATTTCCCGGAGCGATCTGCGTATTGGGGAGACGCCATGGATACATGCCCGTCAGCAGGCCGAAACGCGATGGCGTACTGGTGGCGGAGGTGGCATAGGCATTGGTGAAACGCTGCCCCTGAGCCGCAAGACGGTCGATATGGGGCGTAGCGACCCGCGTCGCTCCGTAACAGCTCAGGTCGCCGATACCGAGGTCGTCGGAGAAGATGAAGATGATATTCGGACGGGCATTTTCCGGGACGGAGACCGCCGGATCTCCCGCACAACTCCCTGCAAGCAAGGGAACTATAGACGCAGCACTAAGAGGGATACGTTTGTTCATGGGTCAGTAAAAAGTTTAAAGGTTTTATTCAAGGACAAACGGCAGGTAAATCCCGCTAGGTCGGAACTGTATTTTTTATATTTTTCTCCGACCGAGATAAAAGCTCTCCTATTGAAGTGTCTACATCCAATCGTCCGTGTTTGTTGAACGGTTCGAGCATCTTCTGCCGGAAGAGCACCTCGGCTTCATCTTTATCGACCTTTTCCTTGTTGTAACGTAACGCCCCTCCATGCGAGGGACCTGACCTTGTATTCGCAACCGTTCCACAGCACGTTTTGCAAGGTTCTGAATCTCGATACTGAGGGGTTTCCAACTCCCTCGTGCGCTGTTCCAAGGCGGGATTGCGACGTTGGAAAAGTGCTGATTGACGATCTTCACGACCTGACTGTAGTTGTTGGCGAGTTGCTGAAATTGGAAATAAAAGTCGTTTCGTCGCCCGACGAACTGCGTCTTCGAAGGATCGCGTTTGGTGGCTGTGAATTCCTCGCAGAAGCTTCTTTTGACGATAAAACGGCTGCGGTTATGCTCCGATCCGGCTTTGCAGAGCAGTTCGTTGAAACGGATGAAGACCGAACGGAGACTTTGCAGCTGAACTGCGGCATTGTGCACATTCGGGCGAAACGTCTTTTGTTGTCCGTATGACATATTTTTCAGCCTTTTTGTCCGATCTGATAATTAGTTTTGTCGGACGATCCTGCGAATAGAGATGACTCCTGAAGTTTCCCGGCGCCGGAAGAAGGTTCCGGAGCCTAAAATATGAACAACTAAAAAACTGAATGTATGGTAAAAGTAAAAGTAAAACTCCGGAAATCGACGGTCGAAGGGAAAGCGGGTGTAATCTATTACCAACTCTGCCATAAACGTCAATCCCGGCAGATAACCACTGGCATCCGGCTTTTCCCCGACCAGTGGGACGCCCGGCGGGAGCGGGTGATGGTTTCCCTTGCGGGGCGTGACGCCGCGACGGCGGTCGTCCAGCGGCAGATCGACGGCGATTTGTGCCTGCTTCGTGCGATTGTCGGGGATTTCGAGGCCCGCCGGGAGGAATACGGCCTTCCGGATGTCGTCGGACGGTTTCGTTCGTCCGAAAGGTTCACCGTTTTCGCCTTTGTCGAAAAGCAGATCGCTTGCCTGCGTGCGGACGGGAAGTTGGGAACGGCGCGGAATTACCGCCGTACGCTCAACAGCTTCTCCGGTTTTCTGAACGGCGCCGACATTCCGTTCTCACTGCTGGACGAACGACTCGTAGGCCGGTATAACGACTGGCTGCAGCGGAGACGGATTGTACGCAATACCGTCTCTTTTTATATGCGGGTGCTGCGTGCCGTTTTCAACAAGGCGGTCCGTGAGGGCATCGTGCCGCAGAGTTCTCCTTTCCGGAATGTCTACACCGGCGTGGACCGCACCCGCAAGCGCGCCGTCGGCGAAGAGACCGTCATACGGCTCCGGCGTTTGAATCTGGAACACTCCCCCTCCTTGGCGCTGGCACGGGATATCTTTATTTTCAGCTATTGCGCGCGGGGTATGGCGTTCGTCGATATCGCCTTCCTGCGCAAGCAGGACATCGCCGGAGGGACGATCCGCTATGTCCGCCGCAAAACGGGACAGCACCTGACAATCCGTATCGAACCCTGCATGGGCGATATTATCGAACGTTATTCGCAGGTTACCCGCACGTCGGACTATGTCTTTCCGCTGCTGAACGCGAAGGACCCGGTCCGGGTGTTCTCCCAGTATCAGACCGCTCTGGGCTACTACAACCGCCGGCTGAAACGGCTGGCCGACCTGCTGGAGCTGGAGATGCCGCTGTCGTCCTATACTTCGCGGCATACTTGGGCGACTACGGCCCGGAATCACAATGTTCCGTTGTCGGTCATCAGTGCGGGAATGGGACATGCTTCGGAGAAAACGACCCAGATCTATCTGGCTTCGCTCGAAAGCTCCGTCATCGATCAGGCGAACCGGAGCATAATAGCGTCATTGTATGTGTAATATCTCTTGGTAAGAGACCTCAATGTCAGGGGCAAAAGTATTAAAAATAAAATATATGCACAAATCTTTTGTTCTTTATTTTCGTATGCGGCGAGTTTTTCTGCGTTAAAAAAGGGTTGATTATCAACGCCTTTTTATTTTTAGTCCGAATACTGATACAATTAGTCCTGCGCATGCCGGTATGACACGACTGGCCGTGAATCGCCGAAGATTTCCAATGCAGATCTTTCGCCGATTTATAAAAACAAGGCGCAAACTACGCATTATAAAGTTGAATATCATTCGATTATAATTCACGCACATCTCTTACCAAGAGACTGTACTGTAAAATGTGAAAGTGTTCTTATGGGAGGCGCGTAATTGATTGAAAATCATCATGATAAATGGTTTTCAATGTCCCCGTGGAACGCTTTTTTTACAATCATACCTCTCTTTCCGACCTTTTTTAGTCTGAAGAACAGCATGACGAACAGTACGGATACAACTGCCGAATGGTATGTGCTGCGGGTTACCTATCAGCGGGAACTTTCGACGAAGGAGTATCTTGACAAACTGAACATCGAGAATTTCGTACCGATACGGGTGGTGCGCCGCCGGAACTCCAAAGGTCAGTTTTTCCGGACTTGCGAAGCCGCCGTGCACAACTATATTTTCATCCGTTCGACGCGCGGGGTCATCGACGAGCTGAAAACCTATAAGCTGCCGATGCTTCGCTATGTGATGCACCCGCAAAACGGTGAGAATCAGATCATGGTCGTGCCCGAAGAGCAGATGCGGAACTTTATCGCCGTTGCGGGCAATGAAGACGAACAGGTGCTTTTCATGTCGCCCGAAGAGGTCGCTTTGTCGAAAGGGGACAAGGTGCGGATCACGGGCGGCGTATTCGAAGGGGTCGAGGGCCAGCTCATGCGGGTGAAGAATTCCCGCGGGAAACGGGTCGTGGTCAAGATCGACGGCATCACGGCGGTGGCTACCGCCTCCATTCCCTCGGCGCTGGTCGAAAAGATTTGATGGCCGGGTTCGGTTTTTCCTGAATTACAGAGATTGATTTTTTGGTCGTTATGACGCCGGAATATTTGAAAGAACTGCTGCCTTCCCTGCTGAATGCCGATTTTGCGGGGGCGACGAATGTCCGCCTGCTTTCGTTGGCGCGGACGTACGCCGCATTGTGCGATCTGGCGACGTTCGACTTCCCCTCCGGTGAGTACGGAACCCGGAAAATCTGGCTGCAAAGGATCGATACGCTGTTCGGTGTGCTGCGGGAACGCTGCCGCCGCGAGTCGGATGCTGCGCTGCGCTGCCGGATGGTCCATGCCATGTATACGCTCGTTTGCGGGACCGTGTCCGGCGACGTCTCGAAAAGGAAAGGGGTCTGTTTCGCAATGGCCGACGAACTCGTCCGGGATTGTCTCGGCGGTAACGAAAAGCGCTCTTCTCTCCGGCCGGACGAATCGGAATTGTTGATCCGGACAGGTGTTTGTCATTGTCTGATCGACCTGCTTTACCCCGGTCCGGATGCCGGCGACGAATATCTGCTGCTCCTGAAACGGCAGATTTCCGGCTGGATCGCCGAAATGAACCGGGACGGCAGCTGGAGCGGCGTGTCGCCGGATGTTGCGCTGGAGCGTATCGGCGTGATGAACCGTTACTCGTATGCGTTCCTCGACAAAACGAATGACAGTGCGGTAAAACGGTCGTTCGAATATTTCCGGAACTCTTTGCCGGTTCCCGAAGACGCCGGCAACTTCGACGAAAATTACCTCTATACTTTAGCCCGGTTGTACGATACGGCGGTTCTGGGCAATGCGTATGATCCGGACCGCCGCCTTGCACGGCGAATCGCCCGCTTCATGTACGATTACAGTCGGACTCCGTTCTGCTCCGACGACGATCGGTTCTGCTGCGTCTGCTGTGTGGTTCGTTATGTCGCCGAACAAATCGACATTTGGCAATCTGCTGCTACAGAGCGATATATTGCATAATGACAGTCTTGAATCTTTATCTTGTTTATACTCTCTGCATATTCTACATATTCTACCTGCTGTCACGGAAAATAAATAATTGGTATGGCAACGCCTCTTTGCTACACAATCATTATTCCTTTCTTCACGGCTCTTCTGTTGGTCGGTTGGATACATCCCCGTCTGGTGAAGATCGCTCTGCTGAAAAACATCGTCGATAATCCGGATGCCCGTAAATTGCAGCGTACGCCGGTTCCTGTCCTCGGCGGGGTTGCTGTCTTTTTCGGAGTCGTGATTGCGATCGGATGTATGAGCTCCGTCGTTGATTGCTCCGGTCTGCCGGTCGTAATTATGGCCATGATGGCGATGCTCTATACCGGCACGATGGACGACATTCTGAGTCTTTCACCGGGTTTGCGATTCGTGATCGAGATCGTCGTCGTTTTATTGCTGATTTTCGTTGGCGGTTACTGTATAGACGATTTTCATGGATTGTGGAACATCGGCCGGTTTTCTTATTGGTATGCAGTGCCTTTGACGGTTGTGGCGGCAGTGGGTATTATCAATGCCATCAATTTGGTAGATGGCGTCAACGGTCTCTCGTCCGGCTATTGCATTATGGCTTGTCTGATCTTCGGCACGCTCTTCTTTCTTTCCGGCGAAGAGTCGATGACCATCTTGTCCGTGGTCTCGGTCGGCGCTCTTATTCCCTTTTTTCTGCATAACGTTTTCGGCAAAACGTCGAAAATGTTCATCGGTGACGGCGGAACGCTTGTCATGGGCGTTGTCATGTCGGTTTTTGTAATCGAGATCCTGCAGAACGGGTCGCGGGCCGCTGCGTATGTGGATCCGAACGTGGGACTGGTGCCTTTTACGCTGGCGGTATTATCGGTCCCCGTATTCGATACGCTGCGGGTGATGTCGACGCGCATATTGAAAGGGACCTCTCCGTTTCGTCCCGATAAGACACACCTGCATCATATGTTTATCGACCTCGGATGTTCCCATGTCGCGACGACACTGGCTATTCTGGGGGTGAATATGTTTGTCGTGTTGTGCTGGTGGGCGCTGGAAGCTTCGGGCTTTTCGATCGCCGTCCAGCTGTATGCGGTCATTGCCGTAAGCCTGCTGGTCACTTCCGGTCTCTACCATTTCATGCAGTGGCATATCTGCCGCGATACGCGATTCATGAGGGCGATGCGGCGGCTGGGCTACAAAACCCATATCAGCCGTACGGGAATTTTCTTCTGGTTGCAGCAGGTAATGGATAGAGTATAAACATAGTAATAAATTTATGAATATCGCAATTGTAGGTACGGGATATGTCGGACTGGTATCCGGGGCTTGTTTTGCAGAAATGGGTGTCGATGTCACGTGTGTCGATATCGACCAGAATAAAATTGACCGTCTGCTTCTCGGCGAAATTCCGATTTATGAGCCGGGTTTGGAAGATATGGTCAAACGTAATGTAGAGGCGGGACGTTTGCATTTCACGACTGATCTAACATCTTGTCTTGATGATGTAGAAGTCGTTTTTTCGGCTGTCGGGACTCCGCCGGATGAGGATGGCTCTGCAGACTTGAAGTATGTTTTGGCTGTCGCAAGGACTTTCGGCCGACATATTAAAAAATATACGATTCTCGTAACGAAATCGACTGTTCCCGTGGGGACCGCTCAAAAAGTTAAAGCGGTTATTCAAGAGGAATTAGATAAACGAGGAGAAAAAGTCGCTTTCGAGGTCGCTTCAAATCCGGAGTTTTTGAAAGAGGGAGCCGCTGTCAAAGATTTTATGACCCCGGACCGAGTTGTCGTAGGTACGGAGAGTATCCGTGCTTGTAAAATTATATCACGTTTATATAAACCATTTATGCTGAGCGGAGAACGGATGATTTTTACGGATATACCTTCGGCAGAAATGATCAAGTATGCGGCCAATTCAATGCTGGCGACTCGTATCTCGTTTATGAACGACATCGCCAATTTGTGTGAGCGGGTTGGGGCAGATGTAAATATGGTCCGCAAGGGTGTCGGTTCGGATACACGTATCGGTAAAAAATTTCTTTACGCAGGCTGTGGATACGGGGGATCGTGTTTTCCGAAAGATGTAAAGGCGCTGATTAAAACAGCCGAGCAAAATGGCTGTGAGATGAAAGTACTGAAAGCGGTGGAGGAGGTTAATGAAAAACAAAAGTCAATTCTTTTCGAAAAACTGCAGAGACATTATGCGGGAAGTCTGAAAGGTCGGACGATCGCTTTGTGGGGGTTGGCTTTTAAGCCGGAAACCGATGATATGCGTGAGGCTCCGGCTTTGGTGCTAATCGACAAACTGACAGGTTCCGGATGTATGGTAAAAGTCTATGATCCAATCGCTATGGGAGAGTGTAAACGTCGGATCGGAGATAAAGTTATATACTGTAAGGATATGTATGATGCTGTGGTAGATGCCGATGCTCTATTGTTGGTGACCGAATGGAAAGAATTCCGAATGCCGAGTTTCGCAGTGCTGGAAAAGACAATGGCAGGTAAGGTAATCGTAGATGGTCGCAATATCTATGACAAGGAAGAGGTCGCTGAACATGGCTTTGTATATTATAAAATCGGATAAGATACGATGACGGTTCTTATAACAGGGGCAGCGGGTTTTATTGGGTTTCATTTAGCTGAAAAACTGCTGAAACGCGGTGATAAAGTGGTCGGCATCGACTCAATCAACGACTACTATGATCCGAAATTGAAGTATGCACGTCTGGCGGAAAGCGGTATTGGAGCCGAGGCTGAAAAATTTGGATGCGAGGTTCAAAGTACAAAATACGCTGATTATCGTTTTTTCCGGATGAAACTTGAAGAACGGGATGCGCTGCAAAAACTGTTTGTAACGGAAAAATTCGATATAGTCGTTAATCTTGCAGCTCAGGCCGGCGTAAGATACTCATTGGAAAATCCGTATGCCTATATTGAAAGTAATATTGTAGGCTTTCTGAATCTGCTGGAGTGTGTGCGTCATAATCCGGTAAAGCATTTTATTTATGCTTCATCTAGTTCGGTTTACGGTGGTAATGCAAAGACCCCGTTCTCGGAAGAAGATCGAGTGGATAACCCGATGTCGCTGTATGCTGTAACGAAGAAGTCGAATGAGCAAATGGCGTATGTCTATTCGAGACTTTATACAATTCCGACAACGGGGTTGCGGTTTTTTACGGTTTATGGTCCGTGGGGTCGTCCGGATATGGCTCCGATGCTGTTTTCGAAGGCGATCCTAGCCGGGAAGCCTATTAAGGTCTTTAACAATGGTAATCTATCTCGTGATTTTACCTACATCGACGATATTATCGAAGGGGTTGTCCGTGTAATTGATGGTATCCCACAAATAAACGATGGGGGAACTATTTCTCCTAAGGTGTATAATATCGGTTGTGGACATCCTATGTCTTTAATGGATTTTATTCATACGCTTGAAGAACATCTTGGGATGAAAGCGCAAATGTATATGCTACCTATGCAAAAAGGTGATGTTTATACGACTTATGCTAATACAACGAGACTGGAGCATGATTTCGGTTATAAACCTCAGATATCTCTCGAAGAGGGGATCAAAAAGTTTGTTGGATGGTATCTGAGTAATCAGATACCTGATAATAATGGTCGGATTTAATATCTGTTCCCTATATTATGAATAAATTGAGTTAGTGAAAATAGTCTGCTGCTAATAACTATTTTGGTTTGTTGACTCTGCTTTTTGTATAACTGCGTGATTTGCTTTTATTAATTATCTGATTTCTATATAGTTTTATGTTTTTTAGCTTCATATATGCCCGGATCATTAAAGGCTAATTATATATTTAATCTATTGAATACGGTTCTCGGGTTGCTATTTCCGTTAATCACTTTTCCCTATGCTGCCCGTGTCGTAATGGCTGATGGTATAGGACAGGTAAATTTTTTCAGTTCCATCATTTCTTACATATCGTTATTTACCTGTTTGGGGATACCCATGTATGCGATTCGGGAAATTGCAAGAGTCCGGGATGATAAAAAAAAGTTAAGTACAATCACTACAGAGATACTTTTATTGCATACAGGGCTTACGATTTTGGGCTATTTTGCCGTGGTTGTTCTTTGTATGACTATTACGAAAGTCAAGGCCGATATTCCTCTTTTTTTACTATTGAGTACAAATATATTTTTTGTAGCCATTGGATGCGAATGGTTTTATCAGGGGGTTGAAGATTTTAAATACATTACGATCCGAGGATTAATTGTAAAAGTAGTATCTGTAATCCTATTATTTGTTTTAGTTCGGACTAAGGATGATCTGATGTACTATGCTGCATATAGTGTTATCGGGGTTGTTGGCGGAAATGTATTTAACTTTATCAGATTACGAAAATATATACGGATACGCCTTTTGCAATTTAGTGAACTACGTCCGTTACGTCATCTTAAACCGGCGTTGCATATTTTTGTATTAAATCTGATTATCAGTATATATGTCAATCTCGATACTGTGATGTTGGGCTTTATGAAAGATCCGACAAATGTTGGTTATTATGTTGGAGCGACGAAATTGACAAAGATGCTACTTGGATTGACTCTGGCGTTAGGAACTGTCATGTTGCCGCGTTTGTCCAATCTTATTACGACAGGGCAAAAGGCAGAATTTGACAGATTATCGCAGCGGGCAATGGATTTTGTTGTCGCTTTTAGCCTTCCGCTGTTTCTTGGGTTATTTGTATTGGCTCCGTCGTTAATACGCGTATTATGTGGTGATTCTTATGAGCCCGCGATCATAACATTACAAGTTATATCACCTATTGTCTTGATTATAGCACTCTCGAATGTTGTGGGTATTCAAGTGTTATATCCGCAAGGGAAGGAGAATATAGTCATTATGTCCACTCTCGTGGGGGCTATTGTCAATTTTACACTCAATCTTGTGTTAATTCCCCAATATGCGCAAAACGGAGCTGCAATTGCTACTGTCATAGCCGAATCATGCGTAACTATAACCATGATAATTCTGGGGGTGAAATATTTGCCGTTCAAGTTGCTGAACAGAAAATATATTTTCTATTTACTGGCTGCGATGCTGATGTTTGCCGTATGTTGGGGAATACGCATGAGTGACCTTACCGACTTCGCTACGATTATTATTTCGTCAATTGTCGGAGTTGTTGTATATGCCGGTATGCTGTACCTTGGCAAAGATCCTTTTGCAATGGAGTTTGCAGCTGTTATACGTGCTAAACTGTCGAAATAAATATTGCTGAATGTCCAGACGGTACGATTATTTGGTTGTTGGCGCCGGTTTATTCGGCGCAACGTTTGCCTATAAGGCCAAACAAGCTGGTAAGCGGTGCCTTGTCATTGACAAGCGTCCCCATCTTGGAGGTAATATCTATTGTGAAAATATTGAAGGTATAAATGTACATAAGTATGGAGCGCATATTTTCCATACCTCAAATAAGGAAGTGTGGGATTTGGTGAATTCCATTGTTGAATTTAATCGTTATACTAATTCTCCTGTTGCAAATTATAAGGGTAAATTATATAATTTACCGTTTAATATGAATACGTTTTACCAGATGTGGGGTGTGACGACTCCTGAAGAGGCTCGTTTGAAAATTGAGGAGCAACGCCGTGTAGCGCTGGTTGCTATGAAAGAAGCCGGAGTTACAGAGCCTCGGAATTTGGAAGAACAGGCAATATTATTGATCGGAAAAGATATCTATGAAAAGCTGATAAAAGGTTATACTGAAAAGCAATGGGGACGGAATTGTCTTGAGTTGCCTGCATTTATTATTAAACGATTACCGGTTCGTTTTGTATTCGATAATAATTATTTCAATGACAAATATCAAGGGATTCCTATCGGGGGCTACAATAAGTTGATCGAGGGCTTACTTGTTGGAATTGAAACAAAAGTCGCCACGGATTTTTTTGACAATCGGACCTATTGGGAAAATATTGCCGATAAAATTATTTTTACAGGAAAGATAGACGAATATTACGAATCCCGTTTCGGAAAGTTGGAGTATCGTACTGTTCGTTTTGAAGAGGAAATTTACGACACTGCTAACTATCAGGGAAATGCTGTCGTCAATTACACAGAAGCAAATATTCCCTATACCCGCATCATTGAACATAAACACTTCGAAATGTTCGGCCAAGAGATTGACCGGATTCCTAGAACAGTTATTTCGAAAGAATATTCAACCGAATGGCGACCGGGTATGGAATCTTATTATCCGGTAAACGATAACAAAAATATGTCTCTCTATTTGCAGTATAAGGCACTGGCGGACAAAGAACTGAATGTGATTTTTGGAGGGCGGCTAGCCGAATATAAATATTACGATATGGCTCCGATAGTAGAGCAAGTGATAAATATAGCAAATCGTGGATTATGAAATTGACCATGTTAGTATGTTGTCATAAAGAAGATATTATGGCGACTGCCGAACCGTATATGCCATTGCAAGTTGGTAAGGATATCTCTAAAATAGATTTAAATATACAAGGGGATAATACGGGGGACAATATAAGTTGCAAAAATCAGAGCTATTGTGAACTGACTGGAATGTATTGGGCTTGGAAAAACCTGAAAAACGTCGATTATGTCGGTCTATGTCACTATAGACGATATTTTGATTTTCACGGGCAGTGCAAACGTGGATTTCCAATAACGGTTTTTCCGACAAAAGATTTCTATAAAATGGATTTGGGAGTCCCGGCTCGTATTTTAAAACAACTTCAGACAGGTATTATTATAATGCCTAAGGGGATCAATTATGATTGTTCGTTGTTCATGAATTATTGTTATGCCCATGTGAGTGATGATCTCAGGACATTGGAAGCCGTGATCCATGAGACGCAGCCTCCTATATATAGAGAGGCTTTTAATTATATAATGCGTAGTAGTCATGTGCTAAAGCATTTTAATATGTTTATTATGTCGTGGACAGAGTTTGACAAATATTGTAATTGGCTGTTTCCACTCCTAAACGAGGTTGAAAAACGAATTGATATAAGTCATTACGATACAGTTCAAAAAAGAGTTTATGGATATATGGCAGAACGGCTTCTCAATGTTTATGTCCGTGCGCATAAGATTCCGGTCAATAGTTGTCCAATTATCTGGTTTAATGATAACGCGGAGAATCGGCAATCATTTTTTCGAATGAAAATACGTCATTTCCTGAATGCACTTTCATTTTATTTTGCTCGTCTTGGACGTTCGGGGAAATAATGTAATGACAGAAAATATAGATAATCTGGCCGAAAAAGCATGATTCGCTTAATAAAAATATTGTTTCTATTTTATTGTTTGGCGACGGTCTCATTCTTTCAGCCATTCGATTTGGTGTCGGCACAAGCAGCAAAGGCCATATCCTACTCTTTATTGATGGGGCTTTTGGTGGCAACTTGTTTATCATCGGTGTCGAAAAGAAAAAGTAATGAACGATTCCGAACACCGATGGTCTGGTTAATGATCTTATTTGGAGTCGCTTGCTTTATTCCCACACTATGTAATTTCGATCAATCGGTATTGCAAAGTTTTTCCGTAACGCTTCCATTTTTTTCTTACGCTCTCTACTTTACAATGCATCGGTTTTCTTTTAATGAAGATTTTATTCATAAAATAATTTTTGCCTTGGCGATCTGTACGATTATCACGCATATTATAAATCTTATAACATTTCCGGTTATTATTTTCGGGACACCGCAGGACGAATATGATTTATCCCGAGGTGGCATACGGTTGGTAATGATCGGATTTAGTTTTGTCGTATTGAGTTTTTTCATTACAATAGATAAGTGGTTACGGACGAAGGCCCCGAAATGGGGGATATTTGCAATGGCTTGTTATATAGCCATTTTCCTTTCATACACGCGGCAGCACATTCTAATTTGTACATTTTTAGGTTTCCTGATGTTGTTTAACCATGTGCATTGGTATAAAAAAGTAATTATTTTGGGATTAGGCTGTATACTTGTTATGTCCATTTTCCCGAAAATTCCTGCAGTGCAAAATATGATCGAATTAACTCAAGAACAGAATGAGCGAAATAGAGGGAACGAAACTGAAGATATCCGGATTCAGGCTGCAAAGTTTTATGGATATGAGCAATTTCCCTCTTTGACGAACCGTCTGTTCGGGAATGGCGTGTTTACTTTCAAATCTGCTTGGGGGCGTCAAATGCAGGCAGTAACGGAATCAGAACGGGTATACGCCGTAGATGTGGGAATATTCGGGTTTAATTGGAGTTTTGGTATTTTTTCCATTGTTTGCTTACTGGTGGTATTCTATAAAGCTATTGTTGTCCGGTCACAAAAATATGTTGTTGGTAGATATTACTTTATATGGCTCTTCGTTTCAAGTTTTGCAAGCGGCGCTTTGTTATATCCTTCCCAAATTATTGTTACGGTAATCGTTTTGTATCTGATTGATACATATAATTATAAGCGTCTTTATTTATGCGGTTTAAAGTCGGCGTAATTATTCTGAATTATAATAATATCGACGATACGATAAATTGTATCGAATCGGTCGTTGAAAACTCCGATACGGACGGTTTAAAATTCGTTGTCGTAGATAATGGTTCGAGCATTCATGTTGTCGAAGCTGTAAGAAATTATTTAAAAAAAAGGTTCTTGTCCTATACAGAGGGCGGTGAAGTTCCCGGAATGAAGACTCTGCCTCAGATGACTTATTTATGTTTGTCAGAAAATCTGGGGTATGCACGGGGGAATAATGCGGGCGCCGATTTATTATATAGTGATCCGGAAATAAATCAAATCCTGATTCTGAATAATGACATTTTATTTACATCCGATATTATTCCTGTTTTGCAGAAAAATTTAGAGATCTTACCGGATGCAGCTATTATTTCTCCATTATTGTATAAAAAAGATAATACTTCGGTAGATTACAATTGTGCAAGAAACGCAGCATCGTTGGCTCAATTATTTTTTGCGAATTTGTTTTGTGGGAGGAATATATTAGGAATACGGAATCGCTATCTCCGGAAACAATATGTTTTAGGTACACAACCGTTTCAGTCCGGAATAATAAAAATCGAATTACCGTCTGGTAGTTGTATGCTGGTCGATAAAATGCTATTTCAGCAAATAGGATCTTTTGATCCCCATACTTTTTTATATTATGAGGAAAATATATTATGGGCAAAAGTACAACGATTAGGGCTGAGTAATTATATTGATACTACTGTTTCGTGTATTCATCTTGGAGCGGCGACAACCCGGACGCAAAAGCCCAATAAATTCATATCGGAATGTTCAATTCAAAGTTTGGATTATTATCTGCGTAATTATACAAACGCCGGTTGGTTGTATTTGTCATGCATGAAATTATTTTATCAGATAACACGATTAAAAATTCGTTTGAAAACTTTATACTCGTCCTAGTACGGCTTCCATTAATATTAAATAATCTATAAGAGATCAATCATGGTCCTTCTGTATAATTTACGAGGTTGTCAACCTATTAAACATACCAAATTTCATGGTGGCGGTAGATATGGTGAAGTTATTTTCATGACGCTGGCTGAAAAAATGGATTTTATAGCATGTTATTATGATGCAAACATTTATATAAACCCTGACATTATAGATATTTGTAAGTCACGCAACTTTAAATTGTATGATTCTAATTCGTACTCTATAGCGGAGGTTATGAAACAGGGCGATTATCTTCTATATAGCCCTCTTGTACCTTTTGATATAATCAACTTTCCTTCTCATTGCAAATGTATTGTAACAGTTCATGGATTACGCTTTTTAGAGACCCCTTATGATCGGTATATGTTTGCATATTGTTCTCCGTATGCGATAAAAGAGAGGATAAAATATTTATATGATAGATATTTGACTGCTATTGGTCGGGCTAAATATAAACGTACATATGAGCAGTTATTTAATCGGGAAAATATTAAATACATCACTGTTTCCAACCATTCCAAATATTCTCTTCTCTCGTTTTTTCCCTCTTTGGTGCCGGATTCAATTCGAATGTTCTATAGTCCGGCTATGGCGTTGCCTGTATCTTCTTCAATGGAGAGGTTTGGTAAATATTATTTGATGACGAGTGGAAATAGATGGACAAAGAATACAATTCGGGCCATTATTGCTTTTGATACGCTTTTTTCAGAACGTCCTACTCTAGAGGGAAAAGTTGTTATTACGGGAATAGATTGTCCGAAATTGTTTTATAAATATATCAAAAACAGGACTCGCTTTATTTTGCTTGATTATGTGTCATATGAGAAACTTGCGTCTCTCTACCAAAATGCCTATCTATTTGTTTATCCCACGCTTAACGAAGGTTTTGGATATCCTCCGATAGAAGCAATGCAATTTGCAACACCTGTTATTTGTTCGGCAATCACATCTACGACAGAGATTTGTGGCGACTCTGTGTTGTATTTCAATCCTTATAGCATTGATGAAATAAAAAATCGTATTCTGATGATGGAAAATCCGAAAATCCGTGAATTTTATGTAAAAAAAGGAATTGAGCGCTATAAATTTATTGCAGCGGAACAGAGGCAGGCTCTTGATGATGTTACAGAGTTTATCATATCTCAATTGTAAACTTCCATTATAGTACGAGAGATCAAGTTTTATTTCCGATAGATTCAATATAGGTTTTTATATTCATGAGGTAATAGTAGAACAGATGTTATACAAAATATATAGAATTATTATCAGCTTTCTACCAAGTAAGTTATATGCTCATCTTTTGGGTGTAAAGATTGGACCGAATACTTTTATTGCAACGAAAAATTGGAGTTGGGAGCCTTATCTTATAACTATCGGTAGTAATTGTCAGATAACTAAAGATGTTCACTTTCATACCCATGGGGGGGGGGAATGCTATTCGCTTGTTTGTTCCGGACTTCGATGTTTTTGGAAGAATTGAGGTTCAGGATTGGTGTTATATAGGGTGTAATAGCCAGATCATGCCCGGAGTAACCATCGGAAAGGGCAGTATTGTCGCAGCTGGAGCAATCGTGACCCAATCGGTGCCTCCATATTCAGTAGTCGGAGGAAATCCGGCTAGAATAATCGGTTCAACGCAAGAATATATGACTAGAAATACAAAATACAACCTGCATTGTAAGCGTATGGGGCGAAAAGAGAAGATGCGATTCTTGCTTTCAGTTGATGCCTCAAAACTCATTCGGAAACCTTATATGAAATAGATTCATTCGATGTTCAGATATTTTTCTTTTAAACGATTGCTCCGGTATATCTGTCTGGCACTTTCTGGTCTGCCGATGCGAGGGCACCACAGGTGGGTTTTTCTGAAATGGGCCGGGGTGAAATTTACGCAATCCCCCCCCCGGGTTTTTATCTATAGTAATGTCAAAATAGATACTATCGCTCCTGAGAATATTACGATAGGAAACAATGTCAGAATCACCTCCGGTGTGAAAATTCTTACCCATTATTTGGATACTAATCAGCCCTGCGTACATTTTCGCATAGGATATGTTACTATCGAAGACGATGTCTTTATCGGAATGAATGCAATTATATGCAATTCGGTTACAATTGGGCGGGGGGCTGTCGTTGGAGCAGGAGCTGTCGTTACAAAAGATATTCCGCCATATCAAATTTGGGCTGGGAATCCGGCTCGCCACATCAAGGATCGGGCGCATTAAATCGCATATGGGAAATATAGCCATATTTATTCCGAGTATTAAATCGGGTGGGGCTGAAAAACAGGCCGTGCTTCTTGCCGAGGTATTAGCCGGGGAGCATAATGTCCATTTTATTTCGTTTTATGGAACGAGTAATGCTTCGCACAGCAATATGGAGATGCTGGAAAATTCGACCGTTTCCATATATATGTTGCATGGGAGTTTTTGGACTAAAATCAAAGAACTGAGACGCATACTTATAAATAATTCGATTGACACGGTATTTAATTATCTAACATATTGTGATGTTATCGGTTGTATCGTCGAAAAAATCTCCGGGGTTCGAAATATCTATAATGGAATCCGAAATTCACGTCTTCCTATTCCTAAATACATCGTTGAAAAATATTGTAGTAATTTTTTAGCTTCGAAAACGATATTTAATAGCTATTCTGGTTATGAATATTTTGTAAACCATGGATTTCGCCGAGACAAAGGTTTGGTGATCCCAAATTGTTTCTACAAAATAGCTACACCTATACGGCGAGTTGATCGAGAGGTAAAAACAATCATTGTGATTGGACGTTTCGTTGAACAGAAGGATTATTTGTCTGCGATCAGAACCGTGGCGAAGTTGAGGGATGTCAGATCTGATTTCGAATTTTGTATTGTAGGGTATGGTAAACTTGAGACGCAGATTCGGCAATGGATAAAAAATTATGGGATAATAGATATAACACGCATTTTGATCAACCCGGGGAATATTCCCGAATTACTTAAAAATGCAGATATATATTTATCTACCAGTCTTTTTGAAGGCACCAGTAATTCGATTATGGAAGCGATGAACTGGAGTTTGCCGATTGTTGCTACCGATGTCGGCGATAATTATTGTCTTGTTAGCAATCATGAGAATGGGACTTTGCACAAAATCGGTGATATTGGTGCTATGGTTGCCTCATTGTCTGCTTTACTTGACGATGTCGATCTAAGAATAGAATATGGCATGGAGAGCAATAAACGGCTTGAAAAATATTATTCTCGTCAAATTTTTATGGCCAATTATTTAAAATTATTAACATGAAAATCGCGTTTATCGGGGGGCGGGATATCCATAAATTAGGCGGAATAGAAAACTATATGTACAATTTGGCGACAGAACTTGTGAAACTTGGACATGAACCTGTCGTTTATTGTGAAAGTGACCGTAATGAAAAAGAGCTAGTAAATGGATTTTGTGTCATACATCAGAAATCCATTGGAGGTCGGTTCTTGTGTAAAATTCTGCTTTCATATAAAGCAACGATCGGGTCGATATTCTCTCGCCAACATTTCGACGTGTATCATTATAATGCTTGGCCTCCGTCGCTAGCATCTTGGATCCCTCGGTTGTGTGGTAAAATTGCAATACTTCAGGGCCATGGGTTAGAGTGGAAGCGGACAAAATATTCGCCTATACAACAGCGAATCATGAAGTTTATGGAGTGGGTTACTGCTAAAATGAATAATCATCTTACAATGGTCAGTCAGGAACAAAGTGATTATTTCTCCGCGCACTATGGAAAACATTGTACAACAATTTCGACTGCAACTAATCTGCCGAAGAAACCGATTAAAAGTGGGATTCTTGAAAAATATGGACTTCTCCCAAAATCGTATTACCTTTATATGGGACGGCTCGTACAGGATAAAAATCCCGATTATTTGATAAAAGCGTTTATGCAAGCAAATCTTGCGGATAAAAAGTTGGTTATTGCAGGTAGTAACGATGTAATGCCTGAGTACGTTCAATATTTGCGAGAGTTGGCTAAAGAGAGCAAGTCAATCATTTTTACGGGTGCTGTATATGATCGGGATAAAGATAAATTGCTTGAGGCATGTCTTGCGTTTTGTATTCCGTCAACGATCGAGGGACTCTCAATTACATTGCTTGAAGCAATGAGTCATGGCCGTATTTGTATCGCTTCTGATATTCCTGCTAATAAAGAAGCTTTGGGTGATAGTGGCGTGTGGTGCAAGTATGAAGATGTTGACGATTTGGCAAGTAAAATTATTTTCGTGGCTACTAATTACGATAAAATAGCTTGGCAGGAATATTATAATCTTAAACGGATCAAGGAGCGTTTTATTTGGAGGACTGTTGCTGAACAATATGCATCTTATTTACATCGAATTGTGGCTAATTAATCTTAATATAATAATATGAAAGGCATCATTTTGGCGGGCGGCAGCGGCAGTCGGCTGTACCCGATCACAA